>Ga0209630_10000014_pt1 | contig 243809 bp, 244 predicted proteins | sample COG_01_FD_184745 | JGI IMG/M metagenome (GOLD analysis project Ga0209630, IMG submission 184745) | Pelagic Microbial community sample from North Sea - COGITO 998_met_01 (SPAdes) (version 2) | ecosystem: Environmental > Aquatic > Marine > Neritic zone/Coastal water | place: Helgoland, sampling...
TTAAACAAAACACGTTAGCGATGAGACGACAAATGCATTACGATAAACAACATATTAACTAACCCGATGAACAGAACTGTCTCTTAGCTTATACAGCTCTTTGTCCAAAAGGTTTTGACGACGTACACTTTAATTTTCCCAACTGGCCGGCTATATGCAACCGGTTACTTTGATTTATCGATCTAGCCTCTGTGCAAGAAAAACAAGCGACACCCGGCCCCTTTCAATATCTTAAGTCTAAAACATGCCACATACCGCACGTTTAATATGACTGGGCTAGGAACAATGGGCCGCCCACTCAGCAGCTAAGGTTAATGCTTATCGTGGGTCAGTTTCAAGTGTAAATCAATAGTCAAACTATGGCCGCAAAGCGACGCTACCTATATTCCATCTCTTTTAGGTTGTGCGTACCCATGGGAGCTAATCTGGCGTTATTGTCTCAAGAATCATGCCCTTCGTTTCTTCAACAAGCGTAGTTATTAATGCTAGCTGTTCTAATAGCAGTATTTTATCAATAGAACGTAACACAATATTTACACCTAGTTTGCCACGCTTGAAGTAGGGGTAACTACCGATACTTACTTCTATACATTCGTCCTGAATCTTACTCATCCCTACTGCGAGTTTACTCTCCGTCAAATTAGTGCTGACGCTCGCTGTTAAAATTGGCGGACCGCCAATCAATCTATCGGCTAAGCCATCGAGCATCGCTTGCATAATTTCGGGAACACCCGCCATGATAAAAACATTTTTGATCTGTATGCCAGGTGCACCACTAACTGGATTTTCTATAAGCGTTGCACCTTCTGGAATATCAGCCATCTTTAATCGCGCTTCGGTCAACGTGCCAGGTTCATAGTAGCCTTCCATAACAGCTACAGCATCTGGGTGACGTATAAGTTTCAGAGAAAATGCCTTAGCAATAGATGCTGTGGTGATATCGTCATGCGTCGGGCCTATACCTCCAGTCGTAAATACATAATCAAATTTATCAGCGTACGAGCTTACTCTCTCAATGATCGTTTCTTCGTCGTCCGGAATAACGATGACTTCTGCCAGAACTATGCCTAGGTTTCCAAGTTTATTGCCTATATAGGAGACATTCAGATCCTGCGTGCGCCCCGATAATATTTCATTGCCGATAATAATAACGCCTGCCGTTTTAATTTCTGTATTCACTTATTTGTTCTACTTATTATGGAAAATATTCGATTTATTGATGGAACGATTCTTTTTTTCTATTCATAAACATTATATTTTGCCATATTTTGAGTAACGAAATCGGGTTATAAATAATATTCTATATTTTAAATGTTTGAGGATTATCTTATATGGAATTTAGCTAAATCTAGCGTTCTATATAACAATGGTCGGCCTAATGTCATTTACTGCTCATGCAGAGAATGAAAAAACCTATCAAGTAATTGATGGAAAAATCAGTGCCAATGCTATGTATGGTTGGAAAATCTACAATGGAAGTGGCTGTGGTGCTTGCCACGGTAAAGGTGGCGCGGGTGCTGTTGGGTCTAATCTCGAAAATAGTGTGACCACAAAATTAAGCGAGGCTGATTTTGTAAACATTTTGACGAATGGCAAATCTGGCACACTAATGCGCCCATTCAAGAACGATAAACATCTTATGGCTAATCTTGACAATCTCTATGCCTATCTGGTTGCTCGTGGCGATGATGTCCTTGGGCCAGGTAATCTGATTAAATTGCCCTTGGGTAAATAAGCAAGGGTAAATAATTATTTTCTTAAAATTCATACAACCTATTATTTTATAGGCTGTATGAAGAGCACCTAATGATTGAGTTTATAAGATGCTTTACTCTGAATATTGATTAACTTTGTTACCACTTATAAACCAGATTGATGTAACCGTTTATCCCTGGACCAGGCACACGCACACCAGCCGGCACATCGACACCACGAACACGATTAACACCACCCAGATGAGGCGCGTAATTTTTATCGAATAGATTATCAATCCCTGCGACAAAGGTGAGTCCTGACTTAGGGATATTGTAGTTACCGTAAATATTCAGCAAGGCATAGCCCGCTGTTTCAAGTTCATTGGTGACTCCAGACACATCATCTTTTTCCAGATATGCGTGCGTCTCTAAAGTGGCAGACCAATTCTTTTGTTGGCGGGTTAGACTAAGACGCGCATTGGCAGGAGAAATACGATAGAGGTTATCGCCATTATCACGACGCTCTCCTTTTACATAGCTAACCACACCGTCTACATGCCAAAAATCATTAAGGTGATAACCAAAGTCAGCATCGATTCCATACAAGCGGGCATCAACATTTGCAAACTGTAAAAGTTTTGCACGGCTACCGGTCATACCCGTTGCCATTGTATGAAAGGCAATAGCCGTTGTATTAGTAGCATCAATACCCTCAATGTAATCATCAACATGATGATAGAAAGCACGTGGAGCAAAGTAGGCCGCTTTGTTACGCAAGTCCAGACCTAGTTCAAACTGATAAGAAACTTCCGGATCAAGATTGATATCGCCGATATAGTTATTACCATCCGCCAAACCACCCGTTGATTGCAATGGCAACCAGAGATAACGTTCCTGATAAGTTGGCGAACGCATCTTACGAGCAAAACCAACTTCAATGTTGGTATCCTTGCGTAGTGCATGGTTCAATTTTAGAACCACATCGATATTGTCATCTTGTTGCGAAAGATCCGAGGTATTAAAAGTAGTTGCGAGTGCATTGGCATTCATTGCCATCATTCCAATCATTCCCGTTGCCGACACCGATCCGGCATCCATATTGACTCGTGTATATCTCAGACCCAGTTCCAAATCCCATGCGGCCGCAAGCTCACGCTGCCACTCCCCAAAAACACCAAAGACATCACGTTTAATATCATTGAAATTTTCGACTCGAAAGGTAACGCTCATTGGATTAAATACATCAGCATCATGATTTGCCAGATGACCGTCTGTGCCCAACTTTAATTTGCCTCCTGCAAAAGACATACTGGCATCAATGCCATAACCAACATCTTCACTATCTGCAAGTGAAAAACGTTGCATAGTCCCCGGGCCTGCGCCACCGCCTGTTAACGGTGGTAAACGTAATTCAAAATTGGACATTTTATGATCGACTTGAGACCAATATACCTTGCTCTCTATATCAATCTGATTCCAACGGCTTGTATAAGTCCCTCGAACAATATCTGCATCAATATAAACAATGTCCATAGGCAATGCCGGTGTGCCGCTTCCATTAGTATCATTTAGCACGTATTCAAGACCAATTTCATGGTTTTCTCTTTTGAAACCATAGCCAATTTCATAGCTGTTACGTTCGTGCTCGCTAGGGGTTACATCTCCATTAGCGAATTCATAATCATCGCTATCTTGTCGACTACCCGCTACATGCATGCGATGGTTTTGGTTTGCCATTGACATCAATAATGAGGTGTCATAACCGGAGTTTACGCTATGTCCTCCGGCCGATACTTCACCATGCATAGTAAGTTGCTCTTCTTCTGTAAAAGCGCTACGTGTAGATGTCGCGCGTATGGTGCCACCAATGGTTTCGTTGCCAGAACTAACCGGTGCAATACCGCGAATGACTTCCAGGCTTTCTAATTGCGCACGAGGGATATACGAAAGCGGTGAATCCATAGCATTAGGCCCACCGGAGCTAATCTTGATACCGTCTATGAGTGTATTGATGCGCTGGCCATACATGCCGCGGTATTGTGCGATGCCCGTCACGGTACCATTGCTGTTCACATTAGCGCCCGGTATTTTCTTCAGCAACTGAGCCGAATCGGCTGCCGGGGCGTTAATCAAGTCAGGATGAAGAACGTACACATTAAAACCCGAGTACTCACCTGATACCACAATCTCGGATAACGATGCGGGATGCTCAGCGCTCACTGTGCTTGCCACACATAATAATGAGCACAGCATTAAATATTCACAGGCGCATCTGAGTTTTATGTTGTTATACAAAATAGTTTGCCCTTATTACTTATTGTTAATTACTGATCGGATAGAGGAACTTAGCAAAAACATCGGGGGTTTAGAATGTGACATATTGTCACAGTGGTTTTATTTGATAAGCAGGTATAATTAACAACAAGATTTAAATAGATAGAATTCTAATCATGCATCTCAACCTCGGATATCTGCTGTTAATCCGCCTGTTCTCTATGAGCGGCCAGGTTCTGGCTTTGAGCTATATGTATTTTTATACCGGGATACATTTACCCGTCAAACCCGTTATTTTAATCATCACCTTATTAAGCTTATTTACTGCTTATTCCTGGCTGCATTACCGCGGCTTGAAAGAGATTACTGATCGCATCTTTGTGACGCAATTGATGATAGATATTTGCGCATTATCATTATTAATCTATTACACAGGTGGCTCAATCAATCCCTTTATTTCGTTTTTCATATTACCCATCATCTTTGCAGCAGCGAGCCTGAGACCTCCATATACTTTTACCCTAACGCTAGTTGCCATAGGCAGTTATTCCGCATTGATGTTTCTATATGTCCCGTTAGATGGCGTACATATTCATCAAAGTGGCACGCAAATACACCTCTGGGGAATGTGGTTTGGCTTTATATTGACTGCAAGCCTAGTCGCATATTTTGTCGCTCGCATTTCCAGCACGGTTCGAAAACAAGACAGAGCGCTGGCAGAAGCAAGGGAAGCTGCATTACATGCAGATCGTATCCTTGCATTGGGTACACTCGCTGCAGGTACAGCACACGAGCTAGGCACACCATTATCAACAATGGCTGTAATTACTGGTGAATTGTTAAATGATCATCAAGAAGATAAAGAATTAATTAGTGAACTAAAGTTACTTAAAGAGCAAATTCAGCGGTGCAAAACCATATTAGGACGCATGTCTTCAGATGCCGGCCAATCACAGGCGGATACAGGCAGCAAGATCAAGGTTGATGCCTATATTCAGGAAATTATTAGTAGCTGGCAACAAACCCGCACTGACATTGATTTTGAGATTGAGTTGAAACCCTCTACAGAAACACCGGAAATTATTGTCGATCGGACTTTAACATCGGCGATTATCAATATCCTGAATAATGCGGCTGATGCTTCATCAAAAAAGATCCATATTGTCTGTGGCTGGAATAACACCAGCATGGATATTGAGGTCATCGATGACGGTCATGGCATTAAAGAACAACACCAGCCATTATTGGGTAAGTCAATTTTTTCCACCAAAGCTTCCGATAAAGGTCTTGGAATTGGTCTATTTCTGGCAGAAACAACATTGACCCGAATAGGTGGCAATATTTCCTTAAGCAACCACAAAGATGGGGGAGCACATGCTGAAATAAGCATACCCCTATCACCACTACTTGCTCGATAAAACTATATACATACTAATGAAACCAATACTCATCGTTGACGATGACCCGATATTTAGCGAAGTATTAACAAAAGCATTAACTAAAAGAGACTTCGAAGTAAGGTCGGCAACAAACGTCGAACACGCCAAACAACTATTGAAAGAATTTCAGCCTGACTATGCTGTTGTTGATCTAAGAATGCCGGGGCCATCAGGTCTGGAATTGATTCCATCATTATGTGAATTAAACAAAGAAATCAAAATCGTTATATTGACGGGTTATGCCAGTATTTCTACTGCTGTTGAAGCAGTGAAACTTGGCGCTACGCACTATCTGACCAAGCCTGCTGATGCTGACGAAATTGTTGCTGCCTTTGAACGTAGCAGCGGAGAAAGTCAGACAGAAATTCCACCAACGCCTATCTCACTGGATCGTCTTGAGTGGGAACACATTCAGAAGGTTCTTGCTGACTGTAACGGAAATATATCTGAAGCAGCTCGTTCTCTTGGTTTGCACAGAAGAACACTACAAAGAAAGCTACAAAAGCGACCGGTTAGATCTCTTTAAGCTACTAACCTTGAATACGTTAAGCAGCTTGTACCGGGATATGATCTTTTATGCGTGAGATATTGTTTTCTGGATCAAGATAAACCAACGTTGGTTTGAACTTGCTTATCTCGCTTTCGTTTATTTTGCCATAGGCACAAATAATAACGCGATCACCAGGATTGGCTTTATGTGCTGCCGCCCCGTTTACTGAAATAATCCGCGAATTATCTTCAGCACGAATTGCGTACGTGGTAAAACGCTCACCATTAGTAATGTTATAGATATCGATTTGCTCGTATTCATGGATTCCCGCTTTATCAAGCAAGACACCATCTATGGCACAAGACCCATCGTATTCAAGTTCAGCATGCGTAACACAGGCCTGATGTAATTTTGTTTTTAAAACCGTTATTTCCATAATTTTCTATAAGCTTGTCGATTTAAATCCGGATATTACCCGAGATCGAAAGGAGGTCAATCATAGGATTGCACTGCAACATTGTCAATTAATCGAGCTTTTCCTAACCATGCCGCCGCTACAATCACAACATCTTGATTTATAGGTGGTTTTAGTGTTTTTGAATCACATATACTGAAATATTCAGGTTTAAATCCAGCATTTTTTAATGATGAAATCGCGTTTTTTTCGAGATTTTGATAATTTGATTCGCCTCTTTTTATAGATTTAGCTACCGCCATTAACGCTTTATATAATACTGGTGCTTTCTGGCGTTCGGTCTCATTCAGATACATATTACGGGAACTCATTGCCAACCCATCGGTTTCACGCATAGTAGCTGCTCCATAAATATCTATTGGTAAGTTAAGGTTTTTTACCAGGCTACGTATAACTAATAATTGCTGATAATCTTTTTCCCCAAAAACGGCAATTTCAGGCTGAACGATATTGAATAATTTACATACTACCGTTGCCACACCTTTAAAATGTCCCGGCCGATATTCACCACAATAAATTGAATCAAGCTCGGGCACGACCACTTCAGTTGTTATTTGAACATCACCTGGATAAACCTCCGCCATGTCGGGTATAAAAACAAGGTCGACATTTAAATGTTTCAAATATTCAAGATCGGCCTCTAGCGTGCGTGGATAGTTTTCAAAATCTTCACCAGCAACAAATTGCGTTGGATTTACAAAGATGCTAACGACAACATAGTCTGCTAATGATTGTGCTAGTTTTACTAGAGAGAGATGTCCTTCGTGTAAATTACCCATAGTAGGAACCAGGGCAATTTTCTTATCGGCTTTACGTACTAGGCTTAACTTCTCCCGAAGCACGTTAATTTTTTCTATTCGTTCCATTATTCGTATGAATGCGAAGCACTCGGAAAAGAGTTATTTTTAACTGCCGTAATGTAATCCTTTAACGCATCGGCTATGGATCCTTTACCAACAAGAAAGTTCTTTGAAAATTTAAATTCCTTCCCGCTTAAACCAAGCATGTCATACACCACCAAGACTTGCCCATCACAATCTACCCCTGCACCAATGCCAATAACCGGAATATCTAATAGATCACTGACTTCTGCAGCAACTTTTGCTGGCACACACTCCAACACTAAACAGTCCGCACCAGAGGCTTGTAATGAAATCGCATCCTGCTTAAGCTTTTCTGCTGCTGCTGTCGTCTTCGCTTGTACGCGATAACCACCTAACTCGTGGATAGACTGTGGCATCAGCCCAAGATGCCCACAAACCGGAATGCCTGCTTCTGTAATCTGTGAAACGGCTTCGCTTATTTCTGCCCCGCCTTCTAACTTCACCATGTCTGCATTACCTTCGCTGACCAAACGTTTTGCATTCTTCAACGCCAGCGATGATGAGGTATAACTTTTATATGGCATATCACTAATGACGAACGCGCGTTGGCACACTTTGCTTACCAAGCGAGTATGATAAATCATATCGGCCATGGTTACGTTCAGGGTTGTCTCATCACCATGTAAAACCATGCCGAGAGAATCACCAACTAGTAATACATCCACCCCTGTTTCATCTTGTAGTTTTGCAAAACTGGCATCGTATGAAGTCAAACAAGCGATCTTTTCGCCTGCTGATTTCATTTTTTTTAGAGTCGTTATGGTAACTTTCTGCGTCATAATTCAATCGGGTTGAAATAGTGCCTGCCCGGCGGAAGATGGCTGATGTGTTCTAGTAAAAGATTATAGTCGCTATCATTGCCCGACAGATCAAAATCATTAGTATTTACAATCAGCAATGGTGCCGTTGTGTAATGATAAAAGAACTCAACATAGGCCTCTGATATTTTTTTAAGATAACTACGGTTGATGGGTCGTTCATAGTCATGACCACGTTCTATTATTCGTTGCATTAATATATCTATTGGCGCTTGTAGATAAATAACAAGATCAGGGACAGGTGAATCCAGAGTTAGTCTGTCATAGACTTGATGATATAACGCTAGCTCATCATCATCCAAAGTAACCGAGGCAAACAACTTATCTTTTTCAATCAAGAAATCGGATACCTGAACTGGTTTAAACATATCTGTTTGTCGCAAAGCTTCTAGTTGTTTGGCGCGCTGAAATAAAAAGAAGAGTTGCGTTGGTAAGGCGACTGATTTTGGATCGGAATAAAACCGCGGTAGAAATGGATTTTCTGCTGCGAGCTCCAACATCAATTCAGTATTAAATGTTTTTGCCAGACGTTTGGCTAATGTTGTCTTACCGACGCCAATCGGCCCCTCAACAACAATATAGTCCGGATGCCCCTGCTTCATGACATTACCGTCAGGCCGGCTTGATCTACTTTCGAAACTAAATCAGTCACCAGCCCTTTTTCTGGAATAACACAATCAGGATTGATTTCGGCTAGAGGCACTAATACAAAAGGTCGATTACATATCTCTGCATGAGGAATCGTCAATCTATCATTATGAATAACTTGATCACCAAACAATAATATATCCAGATCCAGTGTTCTTGGACCCCAGTGCTGCTTACGTTCCCGGCCATGATCATTTTCAATCGCTTGCAAACTATCCAGCAACGCTATGGCAACAAGATCCGTTTCAAGCTTCACAACCGCATTAATGTAATCACCCTGATCTTGCGGACCAACCGGTTTACTTTCATATAAAGAGGATGCGCTAATCATTTGTGTAGATTGTATCTCGCCAAGCGACTGGATAGCAGTTGTTATTTGCTGTCTGGGTGAATTCATATTGCTACCCAAACCAATGAATGCGATGGTCATGAATCAGCAGAATTATTATTTTGGTTTTTACGCGGACGTCGTCGCGATCGTGGTTTATGGTATCCAGGCTTTATTTTCTCTTTACCGGCCAGTGGTTCTTCCAGTTGTTCTTTTGTCCAATAATTAACAAATTCACCAAGCGGCTCACCCGCCTGGGCACGTAATAATAGAAAATCATATGCTGCTCGAAATTTTGGATGCATTAATACACGTATTGCGCGTTTTTTAGTCCTTTTTAACCTGACTTGTAAGGTCCAAATATCACGTGCCATATGAGTAAATCGTCGCGGCATTGCCGTACTTAAAATTTGTCTTGAAACAACAGTATCGCCAGCCAGTTGCACTGCTTCCATTTCTGACAAGCCATTAGCAATATGTTCATCAGCGATAACCCGCATAGGTTCCCATAATAACGCTGCTAATAAAAAACCAGGCGCAACTGAATTACCTTCATTGATCCTTTGGTCTGTATTTTTCAATGCCTGCATAATAAAAGTATGCGGATAATCGCGTTCCTGCGTATCCAATAACTTATCTGTCTGTGGAAACAAATACTGAAATAGACTGTAATGTCGCAACGACTCGAAAGTTTGCAGGGCATACCCACCCATAAATAACTTGAGCATTTCTTCAAATAAACGAGCCGCCGGAATATCTTTTAAAAGCGCCGCATACTCACCAATAGGTTTCTCTGCTTCCGGATGTATATTCAATCCCAGTTTAGATGAAAAACGTATGGCACGAAGCATGCGCACAGGGTCTTCTATATAACGTTGTGCCGGATCACCAATCAACCTGAGTTGACCGGCTTCAAGATCTTTTACACCACCAACGTAATCAACAATTGAAAAGTCTTTTATATTGTAGAACAAGGCATTGATGGTGAAATCACGTCGCCAAACGTCATCATCAATATCACCATACACATTGTCACGAATTATCCTGCCATCCTCTGTATGACCTTCTCCTTGATCGGAGACGTGATGTGCCGCTCGAAAGGTTGATACCTCGATCAATTCATCACCAAAACGGACATGCGCCAACCGGAAGCGACGACCAATTAATCGACAATTACGAAATAACTCCCTTATCTGCTCGGGTTTTGCATCAGTAACAACATCAAAATCCTTGGGTTCTCTACCTAACAAGATATCGCGGACACCACCACCGACCAAATAAGCCTTATACTCCGCATTCTTTAGGCGATACAACACCTTCAGGGCATTTTCACTGATTGCTGCACGAGATATCGTGTGTTGATCACGCGTAATAATCGTCGGTTTTATTTTAAGCTTGGTGACCTTTTTGGATTTATCAGGGATTGTCATTTAAAAATTATCTATATGAGGGCATCTTATTGTTGCCTATAATAACGCAGTTCAATATCCATTGCTCCCTTCGTCTAGTGGCCTAGGACGTCGCCCTCTCACGGCGAAAACACGAGTTCGAGTCTCGTAGGGAGCACCATAACAACTATCAGTCTTAATAAATTGAAGAAAGAAGATCAAATACCCTGCAATCTTTTGCGTCGTCTTGCAGCAATACTCTATGATTGCTTATTGCTCACCGCTGTTCTGTTTGTTGGCACCGCCACCTTAATACCGTTCATCGGTGGTAATGCTATTGAAAGCGGTAATCTTGCATACAATGCTTTTCTATTATTAATTAGCTTTCTGTATTTCGGCTGGCATTGGGTAAAAGGCGGGCAAACATTAGGCATGCGTAGCTGGCATATTTTTGTCATTAATGAGTCGGGACAAAATCCAAACTGGAGACAGGCCTCGCTAAGGTTCTTTTCTGCACTACTGTCTTTATTATTGCTCGGCCTTGGTTTTGTCTGGTCTTTATTTGATAAAAACAAACTCGCTTTGCACGACCATCTGTCAAAAACCAGATTGATTACACGCAATAATCATTAAGAATAAACTACTGTTATCTAAGCTACAGAGAAAAACAAAAAACTACATCAAGAATAAGCACCAAGTTGCGATTGGCGTTGTGAGGAGTCGTAACAAAGTTACATTTCTTCTCTGTTCTTTGTGTCTTTTGAATAAGTCAAAGCGACTAACAATATCAAAACATAGCTTAATAGCTCTAATGCTTCTTCTAGAAGCACGTTGTGCGAAAGGGAATGTGCATCCTCAAAATATTCGCCAAGGAAAAGAAGCATCCCCGCAGTGATCATCAAAACACCATCAATAGACAAAACAAAATTTCTCAGGACAGTTTTGTAATGTGTAAGATTATAAATTGCGCAGGAAAGTATGCCAACAAACCCAGCAACGACCAGCACGTTACGACCGATGCCAGAGCCAATGTATTTTAGTATATTTGGGATATTAAGATCTTCGACATCAACTTCTCTAAGAATAAAGCTAAGACAAAGAAAAGCGAAAAACAAAAGCAGTAATTTATCAGTTCTTTTTTGGTATACGACAGGCGCGGAAAAAATAAGCCCAGCGAGCGCTAAAATGAACACCTGCGCATTTTCAAGCAATCTATTCTCTGCATAAATAGACGTCTGATTAAGAACATAGACCGAATAAGCAATGTAAGAAAGCAGCCCTAGAAATATCATTATAATCATGATGTTTCTTTTATTTATGTAATCCTTGATCATCATTTCCATTTCATGAGTTTTATATTCTCTCATTCGTAGCAAGCTGCGGGGAATAAAACCCAGAGAGATTAATGTGGCTATTAATTTAAACGGTGTATGTGTAGTGGTTTAATCTAAACTATTCTGCTTATCCCAATGGAACTGATAGGGAGGGAGAGATATAAACAAATAGATATGACGCTTAATAACTCCTGCTAAGCCGATAATAAATATAAGATAGTATCATTATCGTTGGCGCACAAACACTAATAAACGCAGGTACGCCGTACACAATGCCGAGATGCCCGCTCACCTGATTTATTAAATGAAAAGTAATACCTATTAATGCACCAATAAAAACACGTTGCCCCAGCCCCATTGGTCGTCCCTCGCACCTGACAACACAGATGGACAACAAGATCATCGCCATAATTGTAAATGGGTTAGCTAGCTTTGACCAAAAGGCCTGTACATATTGTTTGCTACTTTGATTATTGGCCTTGAGATAATCAATATAACTGATTAAACCCAAGATGGACAAATAACGTGGCTTGATGGTAACCATATCAATAACATCTGGGTTTAGTAATGCTTCCCACTCAGCGGTGTCGTAATGATTGTTTGTTACTTGTTGTTCTGTAATCTCAGTTTTTAAAATATTGTGCAGTATCCATTTATCCTGATCATATTCTGCGTGTTTTGCATAGATCATCGACCTTAATTGATGTTCTTTATCAAATTCATAAATGTAGATTTCCTCAACACGATCTCCCGGCAGTATCTTTCTTATATTGATGTAGTTGTCACCATCGCGTGACCAAAACCCGTTTTTGGTTTTCATTGAAATTTCTTTGGTCAATGCTATCGAGCGTTTCTGTTGCGCTGCCTGCTCCGTCACTGGTGCGATGACTTCTCCAATTAATATACTGATAATAACAAAGGCCAACCCCGTCTTTATTAATGAATAGGCCAACTGAGCCTGTGATACACCTGACGTGCGAATCACAGCCAGCTCTGAAGTGTTTGCCAACATACCAAGTGCAGCCATGCTGCCAATGACAGTCGCTATCGGGAAGAGCTCATAGCTCAATCGTGGCACCGTTAGTAATACATATTGTATGGCCTCGCTCACACCGTAATTACCTTGTCCGGTACGATCAAGTTGGTCGACCAGGGTAAAAAATGAAAAAACCGCAACCAGTGCAAATAACGACAATACGCTGGTGACGATTATGCTTCGGCCTATATATCGGTCAAGAATCATTTATTTCAGGGTCCGTCTGCTGGAATAAATTGATGCTTATCTTCATCTTTTTTCATAAATCGATATCTTGGCAAATAATAAAAGGCTAATAATCCAGCGATTAATATTATGTGTACCCACCACAAACCAATAAATCCAGGTATAACATCTCGGCTAAGTAAGGTCTTTGCAATACCAAGTAAGTTGCTATAAATGAGATAAATTGAGATGCCTATTACAAATGGCATGTATCTACGTTCACTGGTGTGAGATTGAATGAGTAATATTGCGAGTAGTGACAATAACAAACAAGACAGAATTAATGATATACGCCATTGAAACTCGGCTTGATGAACCTTATTGTCAGAGCCGATTATATCAGCCGTTAATAACGCGCCTGTCTTCGCGCCCGGCGTATTAGTCTCGGCACTCTCTGTTAGAATTGCGTATTTTTCATATTCAGTGATCTGATAGTCAAGCAAACCCGGCTCACCTACATAGCGTCGGCCATCACTGAAGATGATATATTTATTTCCTGATTTTTTATCTATTTTAAATCGAGCGCTATCAGAGGTTAAAACACCAAGGTCACCTTGTTGCCTTACCTGCAGAAAAACTTCTTCCATCGAGAGATTATCAACCGAGGGCTTTTGCACATAAACGACGCGATCGCCTTTACTGAACTCTTTAAACTGCCCGGCTTTAATCCCTGAAATATCAGATTCCTGTTTGGCTCGTTCTTTTAGATTATGCACACCCTGTTCTGCCCAAGGCGCAAAATACAAGGTAAGGACAGACACAAATAAACAGAACACAAGAGCAAACCGCAGGACAATTCCTATTTGAAAAATTTTACTTACACCTGATGCCGACAATATCAACAGTTCTCTGTCACTAGCCATGCGCGAGAAAGCGAGCAACATGCCAACCAGTATCGAAATTGGTAAAATTTTTGGCAGCGTCGCCAACATTTTGTAAGCCAACATTAAGAACACCATCTCTGCTGGTAGGCTGCCTTCGGCCGCATCGGCAAGAAAACCGACAAACCTTTTACTGGCAACAACAAGGATAAGCAAACTCAGTATCCACAACAGTTTTTCCAACAACTCCCTGTAGATGTAGTGCTGGATAATCACAATTCTGGCCTCATACTATAACTCGGCTTTGCTTAGTTGAAGATAAATGAATAAACTTGACTAAAATTATGGTTTTGGCCATTTTTCACTGTTTTTAACAAAAAACGGAACGATTATGACACGCTTGATATCAAAGTGCAGAATAAATTAACTCATCACTGTAACTAAATTAACCAAACTATAATCTACAAAAAGTTGTTAACAACCCTGGAGCTGGTATGGATTTCAATATAAAAAGCGGTAACCCTGAAAAACAACGAACAGCTTGCGTAATTGTTGGTATTTTTGAATCGCGACGACTATCTACCGCGGCCAAAGCCATTGATGCGGTAAGTAAAAAATATCTGTCTAACCTGATTCGTCGTGGCGATATGGATGGCAACAAAGGACAGTACTTATTACTGCACAATGTCCCTGGCATGATTGCCGACCGTGTATTACTGATCGGCTGTGGTAAAGAAAGAGAAATCGATGAACGAAACTACCGCACAATCATAGCGAATAGTATACAAGCATTGAACAATACAGGCTCTTTGGACGGCGTTAACTACCTCAGCGAATTGACTATAAAAGGGCGCGATCATCACTGGAAAATCAGACAAGCAGTTCAAGTAGCAGAACACAGCTTGTATCAATTCAATGAATTAAAAACAAAAAAGAAAGCGAACAGACGGCCATTACGAAAAATTACATTTACCGTACCTACACGTCGTGAATTACCACAAGGCGAAATCGCCATGCAAGAAGGTCGAGCTATTGCCAATGGTATTAAATTTACCCGTGATCTTGCTAACAGACCTTCTAATGTGTGCACACCAACCTATCTCGCGCAACAAGCAGCCGCGCTAGGCAAAGGACATCGTTCACTGACGGTAGAGATATTAGAAGAAGCCGATATGAAAAAACTGGGCATGGGCTCCTTGCTTTCTGTATCCCAAGGCTCTGCCAGACCTGCAAAATTAATTACTATGGAATATAAAGGTTCTAAAAAAGCACAAAAACCGATCGTGCTGGTTGGTAAAGCTGTTACCTTTGATACTGGCGGTATATCACTTAAGCCCGGTGCAGCAATGGATGAAATGAAATACGATATGTGTGGCGGCGCCAGTGTTTTTGGCACAATTTCCGCCGTAGCAGAACTTGGCTTGCCCATAAATGTTGTGGGTGTGGTTCCTGCTGTTGAGAATATGCCTAGCAGCACGGCGACCAATCCGGGCGATATATTTACCAGTATGTCCGGGCAAACCATTGAAGTACTCAATACTGATGCTGAAGGTCGGTTGATATTGTGCGATGCCATTACCTACAGCGAACGCTTTAACCCTGAAGTCGTTATCGATATCGCCACCCTGACGGGCGCATGTGTAATAGCACTGGGAAAACATGCCACCGGTTTATTAAGTAATCACAATCCATTAGCGAGAGAATTACTCAATGCCGGTGATGAATCCGGTGACCGCGCTTGGCAACTGCCATTATGGGATGAGTATCAACAACAATTGAATAGCCCTTTTGCAGATATAGCTAATATTGGTGGCAGAGATGCAGGTACAATCACTGCCGCCTGTTTCTTGTCACGCTTTGCAGAAAAATATCATTGGGCTCATCTGGATATTGCTGGCACTGCCTGGGTTTCAGGTAACAATAAAGGAGCAACTGGACGACCAGTTTCATTATTGATGCAATATATACTTAATCAAACAAAGTAATCTTGAGATTGAAATACAGTGTCGCGTGTTGATTTTTACATCTTGTCTGATGCAAACAACGTAGACAGATTCGCCTGCGCCATTGCCGCTAAAGCCTGGTCAGGTGGGAATAGAGTACATATTCACACTCAATCTCAAGAACTTGCGACCAAGTTCGATGACTTACTCTGGGTGTATAAAGATATCAGTTTTGTGCCACATGAAATATTGGATGAAAATATCAATGATGAAACTCCTGTCACGATTGGCTATGGCAACAACGCTCCACAAGCATCACAAGTCATGATTAATCTTGGAACGGATATTCCTGACTTTGCATCAAGTTTCGACAGGGTCGTTGAGATTGTCGGTGGTAATGAATCTAATAAGCAATTAGCACGTCAGCGTTATCGTCTATACAAGGAAGCAGATTACGAAATCCATGATCATAAAATTGAAAACCTGACAGAAAATGATTGATTCTTCAAATACCCACCCAGAAGAATTATCAGATTCAGATAGAAATAATCTGGTTAATCGGATCGATGAGCTCGAACAACTTTTAGCGAAAAAAAAGACAGAATCAAAACAAACAAAACTACCGCGTCTAAGAGTAGGTACAGATGGCATCCCTGTTCTGGTAGATCTCTTCACTGAGGATGACCTGAATCAGGATCTGGAACACACTTTTCAACAAATTGAAAAAGAGGACCAGCTAATTAATGACATCATAGATAAAGTTGACAAGGAAATAACTGAGGATCTGGATGAATTAATTCTCATGCTCAAGGACAGCATCATTGATGAAGTAAAAACACGATTGCTCGAAGAGTTTCATAGTAAAAAAGGCAATACGGACAAAGAAGGATAACGGGATAAACCCAATAAAGATTGCCCTAAGCGGTCTCCTTGTGGACAATACGCCTCCCAATAATAGGCTACTCATCATTTAGCCCCTAATAATATTTATTATAAAGATGGATAAAACCTATAAACCCGAAACGATAGAAGCCAATTGCTATGATAATTGGGAGAAGAAGAACTACTTTGCTCCCCGAAATGATAGCAAGGGTGAAGGTGACTCCTATTGCATCATGTTACCGCCGCCAAATGTCACTGGCAGCTTACATATGGGCCACGCCTTCCAACAAACTTTGATGGATATTTTAACGCGTTACCATCGCATGAATGGCAATGACACATTATGGCAATGTGGCACAGACCACGCAGGCATCGCAACGCAGATGGTGGTTGAACGTCAACTCCAGCAAAAAGACATATCACGTCACGATCTGGGGCGAGAAAAATTTATTGAAGCGGTTTGGGACTGGAAAGAACACTCAGGCAATACCATCACCCGTCAATCACGCCGATTAGGAACTTCAATGGACTGGTCACGTGAACGCTTCACTATGGATGACGGTTTATCAGAAGCAGTCAAAGAAGTCTTTGTACGCTTACACGATGAAGGCTTGATCTATCGTGGCAAACGGTTGGTTAACTGGGATCCGGTATTGCATACCGCTATATCCGATCTCGAAGTCATCTCTGAAGAAGAAAATGGCTATCTATGGCATATGCGTTATCCATTAAAAGAGCCTGTTGATGGACTCGAATATATTGTAGTCGCGACGACAAGACCTGAAACCATGCTCGGTGATGCCGCAGTTGCAGTTCATCCTGATGATGAACGTTATAAAAAACTGGTCGGCAAGGAAGTATTACTGCCTTTAACTGATCGAGCATTGCCTGTCATTGCCGATGATTATGTCGACCCGGAATTCGGTACTGGCTGCGTCAAGATTACTCCCGCACACGATTTCAACGACTATGAAATGGGCGAACGCCATAAGCTGGAAAAGATAAATATTTTTACTGTCGATGCTGCAGTTAATGATGAAGCGCCAGAAAAATATCGTGGCATGGATCGTTATGAAGCACGCAAACAAATCGTCGCCGATCTTGAGCAACAAGGGCTACTCGATAAAATAGATGACCATAAATTAATGGTGCCGCGTGGTGATCGTTCACATGCCGTTGTTGAACCTTATCTAACCGATCAATGGTATGTAAAAATACAACCGCTTGCCGATCCTGCGATCAAGGCAGTGAAAGATGGCGATATCAAGTTTGTCCCGGCAAACTGGGACAAGACCTATTTTGAATGGATGAACAATATTCAAGATTGGTGTATCAGCCGGCAGCTCTGGTGGGGACATCGTATACCGGCCTGGTATGACGACAAAGGCAATATCTATGTTGGTCATGATGAGGCCGCGGTCAGAGAGAAACACAATCTGGGTGATATCAATCTCAAACAAGATGAAGATGTGCTCGACACCTGGTTCTCTTCTGCCTTATGGCCCTTCTCTACTTTAGGCTGGCCTGACAAAACACCTGAGCTTGATAAATTCTACCCGACTAATGTTTTAGTCACCGGTTTTGACATCATCTTCTTTTGGGTCGCACGCATGATTATGTTCGGGCTTAAGTTTATGGATGATATTCCATTCAAGGAAGTCTATATCCATGGTTTGGTTCGCGACGGCGAAGGACAGAAGATGTCCAAGTCAAAAGGTAATGTGCTTGACCCGATCGACTTGATCGATGGCATTGAGCTTGAAGAACTTATTAGTAAACGCACAAGTGGAATGATGCAGCCACAGATGGCAGCAAAGATTGAAAAAGCCACGCGTAAACATTTTCCAGACGGGATCGAATCCTACGGAACAGACTCTTTACGATTTACTTTTGCATCATTGGCAACGCAAGGCCGTTTTATCAATTTTGAAACCGGTCGAATACAAGGCTATAGAAACTTTTGCAATAAGCTCTGGAATGCCGCGCGCTATGTCATCAGCAATGTCGAGGCTCAGTCAATTAAACTCGACGAAGGCGAGATGAAATTTGGATTAGCTGAACGATGGATTACCAGCAAACTGTCTGATGCCGTCTCAGCAACACATGAAGGCATGAAAACCTATCGTTTTGATCTTGCTGCGCAAGCACTTTATGAATTCACCTGGGATGAATACTGCGATTGGTATATTGAATTATCCAAAACAACCTTAAATAGCGCGGAAACAAGCGAAGAAGAAAAACGCGGCACACTCTATACATTATTAAATGCACTTGAGACTTTGCAACGCGCGCTTCATCCTTTTATTCCTTTCATTACCGAAGAACTTTGGCATCGAGTAGCTACTCTACTAGACAAAAAAGGTGAGAGCGTCATGCTCGAATCTTTTCCAAAACAAGATGAGCTCGAAACCGATAATGATGCTGTAGAGCAAATTGAATGGATTAAGGCATTTATTATGGGCGTGCGCCGTATTCGCGCAGAACGTGATATATCACCAGGCAAGTCACTAAATGTATTTGTTCGCAACGGTACAAAAGATGAGTGCCAATGGTTAGATGAACATCAAAACTATATAAAAATTCTAGGCAGAATCGAATCAATCGAAACTACTGAAAACGAGATGGACGATGCTGTAATGGCCTTGGCCGGTGAGATGACATTGCTGGTTCCATTAGCTGATATTATTGATCCAGAAGCAGAAAAAGCGCGAATACTTAATACTCTTGATAAACTGGCTAAAGAAAAATGCGGCCTGGAAAATAAACTAGAAAATAAAAACTTTGTTGAACGTGCACCAGAAGATGTAGTCGGAGGTGTTAAACGACGTCTTGCTGATATACTAAACGAAATTAAAACGTACGAAACTCAACTTCAATCGATATCAAAACTATCAGAAAAATAATGTTTAGTACCATCAAAGAAGAAATCGACGTTGTCTTCGAGCGCGACCCGGCAGCACGTTCAGCATTGGAGACGGTCTTCACCTGCCCTGGATTTCAAGCCATTATCTTGCATCGTTTTAATCATTGGCTGTGGAACAAAAATTTGTATTTCATCGCCCGCTTAATGGCGCATTTTGCCCGCTTCATTACCGGCATTGAAATTCATCCTGGCGCAAAAATCGGACGGCGATTTTTTATCGACCATGGTATGGGCATTGTTATCGGTGAAACCTCAGAAGTAGGTGATGACGTTTCGATTTATCACGGTGTTACATTAGGTGGTACCACCTGGAACAAAGGCAAACGCCACCCTACTCTGGGAAATAATGTTGTCATTGGCGCTGGTGCGAAAATATTAGGCCCAATTACTCTTGGTGCGGGTACACGCGTTGGCTGTAATGCGGTCGTTGTTAAAGACACGCCAGAATGTGCAACTGTCGTTGGGGTGCCAGGCCATATCATCGTAAAACGAACAGACGATGATAAAGATGCCCAACGTGAAGCCATGGCAAAAAAGATTGGTTTTACTGCTTATGCCGAAAGCAAAGACATGCCCGACCCGGTACAGAATGGCCTTAAATCAGTCTTAGATCACCTGCATAAGGTAGAAAAAGAGTTAGAAGAACTCAAAAAGAAATAATATTGGATTAAATAAATGACTAGCAAAAAAGATCCGAATATATTTCAAATTGCATTTAGCCTATTAGCCTCTTTCTTTGGCGTTCAATCGCAGGAAAATATGGATCGCGATGAAGCCTACATAGAAAAAAATGGTATTAAAGTCTATGTCATCATGGGTTTCTTTTTAGTTTTTTGCCTACTCTTGACCCTTTATGGAATTGTTCAAATAATCTTGCATTCTATTCAATAAAAACCCCAGTCTTTCAACATCCTCTTTTCCACATAATGTTCTTAATTTATTGATTTAATTGGTAAATTTTTTGGCGAACCATATCTGACTATTTTTGTCTGATATATACTTGACTAAAACACTAGGTTATGTGACTCTTGCTGACCCAAATATGGGTGCCGCTAGAGAAATAGACGATGAAAATGACAACCAAAGGCCGTTATGCCGTAACTGCAATCCTTGATGTGGCGTTACATGATAGTAACGGGCCGGTGAATCTGTCAGACATTTCTCAACGTCAGGATATATCACTGACATACCTTGAGCAGCTATTCAGCAAATTAAAAAGGAATGGACTCGTTGAAAGTGCCCGTGGCCCGGGTGGCGGTTACCGTCTGGCGCAAGATGCTGACCAAATTACCGTTGCCAAAGTTATCTATTCTGTTGATGAACCGATTGATGTCACGCGGTGCAAAGGTAAGCAAAACTGCCAAGGCGACTTGCGTTGTCTAACGCATGATTTATGGATGGAATTAAATATGCACATTTCAGGTTTTTTGAATGGGCTTACCTTGGCCGATTTAATCAACCGCAATAATGTTAAACAAGTATCTGAGCGACAAGACGTCGTCATGATGCAATTACAAAGCTGATAAATACTATGACTACTGAAACAACCATTAACCTGACTGATAGTGCTAAACAACATATAGAAGGCGTACTGGCCAAAGATGCTGATGGTATTGGCTTGCGCGTAGGCGTTAAAACCACAGGCTGTTCCGGCTATCAATATGTTATTGAAACGGCGAAGGCAATAAACGAAGAAGATAAGACGCTTGAGTCAAATGGCATCAAGATCATTATTGATGACCAAAGCCTACGCTATCTTGCGGGTACTGAACTCGACTTTGTACGTGAAGGTTTAAACGCCGGATTTAAGTTTAACAATCCCAATGTAGAAGAATCCTGTGGCTGCGGTGAGAGCTTTAGCCTTAAAGAAGAAATGGAAACCTAGACTAATGGAAATTAATACCGAGAACGTAGAAGACCTCGTCAGCAAAGACTATGAACACGGGTTTGTCACTGACATTGATACAGATACCGTAGCGCCGGGCCTTAACGAAGAGACCATTGCATTTATCTCGAAAAAGAAAGAAGAACCTGAGTGGCTACTCGAATGGCGACTCAAGGCATACCGTCATTGGTTGACCATGGAAGACCCAACCTGGGCACACCTTGATATCGAACACATTGATTATCAGGCGATCTCTTATTATTCAGCGCCTAAATCAAAAGACGATGCTCCTAAAAGTCTCGATGAAGTTGATCCAAAATTATTAGAGACCTATGAGAAATTAGGTATTCCATTGCAAGAACAAAAATTTCTGGCAGGTGTTGCCGTTGATGCTGTATTCGATAGCGTCTCTGTTGCAACAACCTTTAAAGGTAAACTTGCCGATGCCGGTGTTATCTTTTGCCCCTTTTCTGAAGCCGTAAAAGAACACCCGGAACTTGTTAAAAAGTATCTTGGTTCAGTTGTGCCAGCTGCGGATAATTTCTTCGGCGCATTAAATTCAGCCGTCTTCACCGACGGCTCGTTTGTTTATATTCCAAAAGGCGTACGTTGCCCGATGGAGTTATCAACTTACTTTAGAATTAATGCGTCTAACACCGGGCAATTTGAACGCACTTTGATTATTGCAGATGAAAAAAGTCATGTCAGTTATCTCGAAGGCTGTACTGCACCAATGCGTGATGAAAACCAATTACATGCTGCTGTTGTCGAGTTAGTTGCTCTGGAAGATGCAGAGATCAAGTACTCAACCGTACAGAACTGGTATCCCGGTGATGAGAATGGTGTTGGTGGCATTTATAACTTTGTCACCAAACGCGCTGATTGCCGCGGGAATAACTCTAAAGTCTCCTGGACACAAGTCGAAACCGGATCGGCAATTACCTGGAAATATCCTAGCTGCATTTTAAAGGGCGATAATTCAGTCGGTGAATTTTATTCTGTTGCGGTAACGAATAACCATCAACAAGCTGATACCGGCACGAAGATGATACACATTGGTAAGAACACCAGTAGCACCATCATCTCTAAAGGTATCTCTGCGCGACATGCCCAGCAATCATATCGTGGTCTAGTCAAGATAAGTAAAAGCGCGGAAAACGCACGAAACTATACGCAATGTGATTCCTTATTAATGGGCGACCAATGTGGTGCACATACCTTCCCTTATATCGAAGCTAAAAACTCAAGTGCTACTGTTGAGCATGAAGCCACCACATCAAAAATTGGTGATGACCAATTATTTTATTGTATGCAGCGTGGTATCAAAGAAGAAGATGCGGTCAATATGATCGTTAATGGCTTTTGCAAAGAAGTCTTCAAAGAATTACCTATGGAGTTTGCAGTAGAAGCACAAAAGCTTTTAGGTATTACACTCGAAGGTGCCGTCGGTTAAATAGACATCGATTAAAAAATTTAAATATTTCAGGTATAGATAATGCTAAACATCCAAGACTTACATGCGAAAATTGGTAACAAAGAAATACTCAAAGGTTTAAACCTGAGTGTAAACGCCGGTGAAGTACATGCCATCATGGGGCCGAATGGTTCTGGCAAAAGCACATTGGCCAATGTGCTGGCGGGCAGGAACGGTTATGACGTCACCAAAGGCACAGTTGAGTATGAAGGCAAGGATTTACTCGAACTTGCGCCAGAAGAACGCGCCTGGGCAGGTGTGTTTCTCGCCTTTCAATATCCAGTAGAAATACCTGGTGTTAATAATGTTTATCTTTTAAAAGCAGCGGTTAATGCTGTTCGTAAATATCGTGGTCAGACTGAGTTAGACGCGGTCGAATTTCTAGGGTTGATCAAAGAAAAGATGAAGATCGTCAAGATGAAAGAAGACTTGCTCAATCGATCTGTTAATGAAGGTTTTTCCGGCGGTGAAAAGAAACGTAACGAGATATTTCAAATGTCCGTGCTTGAACCAAAGCTTGCCATTCTTGATGAAACCGATTCAGGGCTTGATATCGATGCATTAAAAATTGTCTCTGAAGGTGTTAATAGTTTACGTAACGAAGAACGTTCTATTATTTTAGTAACACATTACCAACGCTTGTTGGATTACATTAAACCTGATCACGTGCATGTACTAAGCAATGGCAAGATCATTAAATCTGGCGGGCCTGACCTGGCATTAGAGCTTGAAGAAAAAGGTTATGACTGGATTAAGGAAGAAGCTGCGTGAGTACAGACATCCAAAATTATATTAGCGACTTTGATCGGTTAAAAAACGATGACTGGTTTGCTAATAGTCGCCAATCAGCTTTAAACCTTTTCAAGGATACTGGATTTCCGAACTCGAGACTTGAAAACTGGAAGTACACTGACGTGCGCCCGATTAAGAAAAAATCATTTTCTAATGTGACTGAGGCAGCTGTTTCAGTCAGCACTGAAGAAATTAATACGATACGATTTGATGGCCTTGATTGCATAGAAGTGGTTTTCATTAATGGTGTATTTTCAAAAGAACATTCCAGCCTTGATGATTTAGACAACGGTTTAGTCGTTGAAAATATGCTGGACGCTTTGTCGAATGATCAAGACCTGTTAGCAAAGCATTTAACAAAATATGCAGATGATAAGGTCAGTCCTTTCACCGCGTTAAACACCGCATTTATACAGAACGGTACATTTATTAATGTATCGGCAAATACTGTTATTGAAAAACCTATTAACATTTTATACCTGGCAAAAGACAGCAACGGATCTCTTGCTACACACCCTAGAAACCTTATCGTTATGGGTGAGGGTTCCGAAGCAACGGTAATTGAAAGCTACATTGGTCTTGATGATGCAAATTATTTTACCAATGCAGTAACAGAAGTTGCTTTGTCATCCAGTGCAATTCTTAAACATTATAAGATTCAGCAAGAAAGCCTGAATGCCTATCATATTGGCAATCTGAATGTAATGCAGGGCAAGGACAGCAAATTCGAATCGCATTCAATTTCACTTGGCGGTGCCTTGGTCCGCAATGATATACATGGACAACTTGCAGCTGAAGGCGCAGAGATAATTATGAATGGTCTATACATGACCGGTGACAAACAACATGTGGATAATCACACCCGTGTTGATCACCTAAAGCCACACACACTCAGCACAGAGAACTATCGCGGCGTGCTCAATGGGAAAAGTCGCGCCGTATTCAACGGAAAGGTTATCGTACACAAAGATGCACAAAAGATAGAAGCGCATCAAAACAATGCCAATTTACTGTTGTCAGATGATGCAGAGATTGACACTAAACCTGAGCTTGAAATTTATGCCGATGATGTTAAATGCACTCATGGTGCAACCGTCGGACAACTTGATCAAAACATGTTGTTCTATTTACGTTCACGTGCGATTGATGAAGAAACAGCACGCAGTTTATTAACCTATGCATTTGCTGACGAACTTATTAGCAATATAAACTTCGCGCCGATCAGAAACCGACTGGAACGTCTGGTCATAGGTCAGCTACCCGATGCCGCCTTGATTCGTGAGTTTACTAATGAATAACCCTAATACAGTAACAACTTTAATAAATAAAACTGCGGAGTTTGATGTAGCGAAAATTCGTGCAGATTTTCCTATATTAAATGAAAAGATACATGGTAAGCCGCTTGTCTATCTTGATAACGCAGCTACTGCGCAAAAACCTAGTCACGTTATTGAGGTGTTAAATGACTACTACCGCGAGACTAATTCGAATATTCATCGTGGTGTACATACCTTAAGTGAAAAAGCGACAGCGCAATATGAATCGGCACGCAATAAGGTCAAAGATTTTGTTAATGCCGAATCAACTAAAGAAATCATTTTTGTTCGCGGCACAACAGACGCGATTAACCTTGTTGCACAGAGTTTTGGTCGTGACACTCTAAAAGCCGGTGATGAGATTATTATTACTGAGCTAGAACATCATTCGAATATTGTTCCCTGGCAAATACTCAGTGATCAAACCGGTGCAACGCTTAGATATGTGCCGATTAATGATGCGGGAGAGTTGATACTCGAAGAGTTTGAAAAATTATTAAATAACAAAACACGCATTGTTGCTGTTGGCCATATCTCCAACGCACTCGGCACGATCAATCCGATCAAAACCATCATCGATAAAGCCCATGCCGTTGGTGCAAAAGTATTAGTTGATGGTGCTCAAGCCGTTCCACATACACGCGTTGATGTGAAAGCGCTGGATTGTGATTTCTACGCATTCTCTGGTCATAAACTGTTTGGCCCAACGGGAATCGGCGTACTCTATGGAAAAGAGGCTTTACTGGATGCGATGCCTCCTTACCAAGGTGGTGGCGACATGATCCAGATGGTCACGATGGAAAAAAGCACCTATAACGTTTTGCCTTATAAGTTCGAAGCAGGAACGCCACATATCGCAGGTGTTATTGGTCTAGGTGCAGCGATTGATTATGTGAATGAACTTGGGCTTGAAGCTGCTGCACAATATGAAATAGAGCTACTTGATTATGCCAATGAACAGGCAACGCAGGTCGCTGGTTTAAATTTGGTTGGCACAGCAAAAAATAAAACCAGCATTCTCTCTTTCACCCTGGATGGAATCCATCCACATGATATCGGCACCATACTTGATGGCGAAGGTGTAGCGATTCGTGCCGGACATCATTGTGCAATGCCGGTAATGGAACGGTTCAATGTTCCAGCAACGGCCAGGGCTTCATTTGCTTTCTACAATACCCGACAAGAAGTAGACGCCTTAATACAAGCCATCGATAAATGTCAGAAGGTATTTAACTAATGTTTGATATAAAAGATTTATATCAGGAAGTGATCGTTGATCACAATCGCAGTCCGCGTAATTTTGGCAAACTCGAAAATGCTGATACAACGCTTGAAGGTTTTAACCCATTATGTGGCGACAAACTCACCCTCTATCTTAAAACCGATGGCGTTACAATTAACGACATTGCATTTGATGGTTCAGGTTGTGCTATCTCAGTCGCATCTGCATCATTAATGACCGACGCAATGAAGGGCAAGTCATTAGAGGAAGCAGAAACACTATTTAATGAATTTCACAATTTAGTCACCACCGATAATGACTACAACGAAGAACTACTAGGGAAGTTAGCCGCATTAGCTGGCGTTAAAGACTATCCCGCTAGAGTTAAATGCGCTTCACTCTGCTGGCACACGCTACATTCCGCGCTACAAGGTGATAACACTCCCGTTAAAACAGAATAAGAAATATATTGTCATGCAAGAAAATAAACCTATCACCTTAGAACGTGACTGCGATGCAGTCTTAATTCCAGTCGGCACGCCATTAGAATTACCGGAGGGTACCGTTGTATTAGTTACCCAGGCGCTTGGCGGCAGTTACACAGTCAATGTTAATGGGAACCTCGCCCGTATTGCTGCAAAAGATGCAGATGCCCTTGGTTTTGAAATTGAAGACAGTGTTGATGAAACAATAGAAAAAGAAGTCACTGGTGATGGTAGCGTTGATGAAGATTTAGTATGGGATCAAATGCGAACTTGTTATGACCCGGAGATCCCCATAAACATTGTTGAGCTTGGGCTCATCTATGAGTGTGATATCACGCCTCTCGGTGCCGATGGCAATCAGGTCGATATTGTAATGACACTAACTGCTGCCGGCTGTGGTATGGGCGACTTTCTAGCCGATGATGTCCGCACGAAAGTATTAACTATTCCTAATGTTACTCGTGTAAATGTCGATGTTACGTTCGAACCACCCTGGAGTCAGGAAATGATGTCTGAGGCGGCAAGATTAGAAACAGGCATGTATTAGCATGGCGGGTTGGTTTAACGTCGCGCCTGAGACAGAACTATTACCCGGGCAAGCAAAACTGGTCGATGTTGATAATGTCATGATCGCTGTCTTCAATCTGGATGGTGAATATCATGCGATTGAGGATATCTGTACTCACGACGGTTCTCCCATGCTCGGCTGTGGTCTCGGTCCAGAACAAGTCATCGACGGCGCAGAAATCATCTGCCCACGCCACGGCGCGCGTTTTTGTGTAAAAACGGGCGAAGCTCTAACACCACCTGCCTACGAGCCAACCACGACATTTCCAGTCCGAGTAGAAAATGGAATGATTCAGGTGACCGACGACCGCTGGGACTAAAGCAATGCTCAAAAATATCGTATTCTCTAAAATAAGCTCGTAAATGACATAATTTCCAGCTTTTGATTAACAATTTAAGCTAGATTACTGCTTTATATACAAAATTAATGTCATTGGTAGTTTCATCAACGACGCTGTAACACGTATAATCTCGCGATTTAATAATAAGTAATGATCTAGGGAGATTTGGTTAAATGGCACTTGAAAAAACACTCACGATAATTAAGCCTGACGCTGTTGCCGTAAACAACACCGGCAAAATATTAGCGATGATAGAAGCAGCAGGCCTTCGTGTTATAGCAGCAAAAATGCTGCATATGTCAGATAAACACACAGAAGGACTCTATGAAGAACATAAGGAACGCCCCTTTTATGCTTCATTAGCCGGTTATATGACATCCGGCCCGGTATTGGTAATGGCACTTGAAGGTGAGAATGCCGTCTCCACCCTGCGAAAAATCATGGGTGCAACAATCCCCAAAGATGCAGAAACCGGTACAATTCGTAACCTTCATGCCGAACATGAACAAAAAGATGGCGCCCTCGAAAATGCGATACATGGTTCAGACAGTAGCGCTAGCGCTCAAAGAGAAATTGACTTTTTCTTTAAACCTGATGAAATTTGCCCACGAACACGATAAAAAGGCATGACTGATAAAACCAACCTCCTTGATTTCGATAGAAAATCTCTAGAAGCTTATTTCGATGAGATTGGTGATAAGTCTTTTCGCGCGCAACAAGTTATCAAATGGATATTTCATCATGGTGTAATTGATTATCCATCGATGACCAACTTGAGTAAGAACTTACGCAGCAAGCTTGAAGAAAATACCGTCATTCAACCACCGGAAATTGTTACTGAACAAAAATCTGAGGATGGCACACGCAAATGGCTTGTCCAGTTAGATAACAAAAACTCTGTCGAGACAGTATTCATCCCCGAGAATGACAGGGGTACGCTTTGTATTTCATCACAAGTCGGCTGCCCTCTGGACTGCAAGTTCTGTTCAACAGCACAGCAAGGCTTTAACCGTAACCTTACTACCAGTGAAATAATCGGTCAGGTCTGGATTGCCAACAAAGCACTTGGTTGTTTTGAAAGCGGCAAACGTATGATTACAAATATCGTATTCATGGGCATGGGCGAACCCTTACTCAATTATGCCAATGTCTTAAAAGCCATAAATCTATTAACAGATGATCTGGCATTCGGTCTTGCACGTCGACGCGTAACTGTCAGCACTTCTGGAATCATTCCAGAAATAGATAGATTAAAAGATGACACAAATGTCAGCCTCGCAATTTCATTACATGCCAGTAATAATGAACTGCGTAATAGTATTGTTCCAATAAACCGCTCATTTCCATTGGCCGATTTACTGGCTGCATGTAAACGCTTTTCTGAAGGACGTGATGATGATGCAGTTACAATTGAATACGTCATGCTCAACGGTATAAATGATAGTATTCAGGATGCGCGTGACCTTGTGAAATGCCTAGAGGGCTTACCTTCCAAGGTAAACCTGATTCCTTTTAACAAATTCCCGGGGACGAATTATACTTGTTCTGATATGAACACGATAAATGCATTTAGAGATATTTTGATGAAAGCTGGCATATTCACCATTACACGTAAGACACGTGGTGATGATATAGATGCAGCCTGCGGCCAACTTGTTGGCAAAGTAGCATCAAAAGCAGCCAGACATCAAAAGCAACAAGCAGGATTAATCTAATGCCAATATTAAAACAAAAGATAATTCTCATCCTGGCAATATCTATGTCACTAAGTGCTTGCAATCAGGTACGACCATCGAATCAAGACATACGTGCATCACAGACTACTAATAATGTTGCTACGGCTAATCTTGATCTGGGCATTGAGTACATGAAACAAGGCAAGTATGAAAACGCACTAAAAAATCTGGAAAAAGCAAAAGAAGCCGATCCAGTTTACCCACCAATATATAATGTCCTCGGTTTGCTCTACCAACAACTTGGCGATAGCAAAAAAGCTGAACGTAATTTTAAACGCGCATTGAGCTTAAATAATAATGATTCCCCCACACTAAATAATTATGGTAGCTTTCTGTGCCAGCAAGGCAGGCTTGAAGAAGCAGAAAAAACCTTCTTAAGGGCTGCGGCAAATCCATTATATGAATCACCAGAGATTGCTATTACTAATGCCGGATTATGTCTCAGTAATAATCAAAGAGAGGCCGATGCGGAAAAATATTATAGAGAGGCCTTACAATTAAACCCGCAAGTTCCACAAGCATTGATAAAAATGTGTGAAATTTCATTTAATATACCAAATTATTTAGCCGCACGTGGATACTTACAACGTTACCAGCAAGTTGCTCGCCATACTGCAAAAAGTCTTTGGCTCGGGATACGGCTTGAACAGGAGCTCGGTGACAAAGATACCGTTTCCAGCTATGCCCTACAGTTGAAAAATAATTTTCCCAACTCTCAAGAAGCAACGCTATTAAATGAATCAAGGATTCAATAATGACTGAAACTTCATACAATAATAACGCAGAGTTATTTGATACACCGGGGCTATTACTTCGCAAAGAACGTGAAAAGCAAGGCCTATCGGCACAAGAAATTGCAAAACGCACTCGCCTTGATATAAAAATAATTGAGTCGATTGAACAAGACAGTTATGAAGGAATGCCTGCCGCGACTTATCTCCGAGGTTATTTACGTAGTTATGCCAAGGTAGTAGGCGTAGATCCAGATCATGTCATCACACTTTATAATTCCGATTCACCTAAACCACCACCTGAAATTTTACCAGAAGTGAAACAGCCATCGCAGGTAAGCAGCAGCGACAAACCTGTTAAAGCATTCACCTATCTGATAACCCTGGGACTCGTGTTGCTATTGCTAATCTGGTATCAAAGTAACTTTGTTATTGAGACTTCAACTGTTAATGAGCCAGAAAATTACAATTCACAAACAAGAATTAATGGTGTTGACATTACCTACGCCATTATAAATCATCCAAGCTCATGGCAATCGCCTAAAATTCTTGCAAAGATTGAACCTGCCTCACCAGCAACGACTACCGATGATAACGATACACTCAAACTACAATCAGATACTGGCGAGCAAACGCTCGGCATCTTGCCTATTGAGGGTATTGATAATAAAGAACTCTCCACTAACATCGGGACTGGTCTAGATACAATTGATTTGGAAGTGAAACAAAAATCATGGATTTCTATAACCGATGCTAATGATAAAAGGTTATTTCATGATAATGCGCTTAGCGGTGAAAAATATTCCATACATGGAACAGCCCCATTTAACGTATTATTCGGCTTTTCACCCGGCGTCACTATCAAGTTTAATGGCAAGGCATTCAATCATTCGCGTTATTCCAATAACGCTATTGCCAAATTCAAATTACCTGAATAACAATTAAGTTGTTCATAAAATACATTCATTTCTTTCTGCTAAACTGCGCTTTTTTTAAGCGACTATTGGAGACTTTTGATGGCTAAGATACAAGCGGTTCGTGGTATGCATGACATACTCATGCAAGACACGCCGCACTGGCAATACATGGAAGAGTCCATCAGTTCTATCCTCAGACAATATGCTTATCAGGAAATACGCCTTCCAATAGTTGAAAAGACTGAACTGTTTAAACGTTCTATAGGAGACAACACAGATATTGTTTCCAAAGAGATGTATAGCTTCGATGATAGAAATGAAACCAGTCTGACGTTAAGACCTGAAGGTACAGCTGGCTGTGTTCGCGCTGGAATTGAACATGGTCTGTTCCATAATCAAACCCAACGGCTTTGGTATATCGGCCCGATGTTTCGACACGAACGCCCACAAAAAGGGCGACAACGACAATTTCATCAAATCGGTGTAGAAGCATTTGGCTTTGATGGTCCTGATATAGATGCCGAACAGATATTACTGTGCGCTCGAATCTGGAAGGCATTGAACCTAAGCGATATTAGTCTTGAAATAAATTCGCTAGGGACTAGTGAATCCCGTGCGAATTACAGAACAATACTAGTCGACTATTTCTCATCTAATAAAGACCAGCTTGATGATGATAGTCTCGTGCGACTTGAACAAAACCCCTTACGCATACTCGATAGTAAAAACCAGGATATGCGAACGTTAATAGATGAATCACCGACTCTGGATGAACACCTTGATATTGAATCTGCCGATCATTTTGCTGGTCTGAAAGAAATACTGGATAGCGCCGGCATCGAATACAAGTTAAACCCAAGGCTCGTCAGGGGCCTGGATTATTATGGAAAAACAGTCTTTGAGTGGATTACCACACAGCTTGGCGCGCAGGGCACTGTTTGCGCAGGAGGGCGCTATGATGGCTTGGTTGAACATCACGGCGCTTCGTCAACACCCGCCGTCGGATTCGCGATTGGGCTTGAACGTTTACTGGCGTTAACCGATTTCAGCAAAATGGCAGACAAGCAGTCACCCCATGTATATTTGATATTATCTGGGGCACAAGCAACAGAACGCGGGATTTTGTTGGCTGAACAACTTCGAGACCAATTGCCGACATTGAGGATATTGAGTCATTGTGGTGGTGGCAGCCTAAAAAGCCAATTTAAGAAGGCTGATAAATCCGGGGCACAACTTGCGCTTGTTTTAGCTGAGGATGAAGTTGTTCAAAATCAAGTATCTATCAAGTTTTTACGAGCGGATACCCCACAAACTGTCATCAAATGGCCTGAAATAGCAGATTTTCTCAGCAAAAGTCTGTCAATCTAATGCTTTTTGAAACATTAAACTGATTTCACGCTTAAGCGTAAAATCAGACTACGTAAAGGATGCACGGGGATTAGCACGCAAGCTTGACTGCCGATTAGCCAGATAAATGCACTTTCGTAGGCACCTTCCGGGCAATTCACTCAAATAAGTCGGTCTTAGCACTAAACAAACGTAAAACGCACGTTATAATGTGCGCCCTCTGCAAGTGGTAATTTCACACTGAGCAATCAAGAATTCCCAGGAGATTTTAGAAGTGGATGTTTACAAGACAGAAGAAGAACAAGTTGAAGCCATAAAGAAGTGGTGGCAGGAAAACGGTAAGTCGATTATTGCCGGTGTTGTTATTGGCATTACCGCCATCTTTGGTTGGCGTGCTTATGATAGCCATATGGCCGTGCAGTCTGAGCAAGCTTCAGTACTCTATGAACAAATGATTGTTGCTGCACGCACAAATGACGATGAGAACGTCCTCGTTTATGCCAACCGTATCATCGGTGACTATAAATCCAGTACCTATGCCGTATTTGCTTCATTGATGCTGGCTAAAGTTGCCGCTGAAGCTGGTGAGTTTGAGCAAGCCGAAACACATCTGCGTTGGGTGCTGAAAAATAGCTCACAAGTAGAATTTGAGCATATTGCACGCCTACGTCTGGCACGAATATTAATCGCCAGCGATAAGCTAGAGCTTGCAACAGAAACCCTTAATGTAAATAAACCTGGTGACTTTGTTGCTCGCTATGAGGAATTGCGCGGTGACATCTATGTCAAGCAAGGCAAACCTGATGAAGCAATAAAAGCCTATGAAAAGTCGCTTGCAAATACAAAGGGATCCAGTGATGCGCAATCGGTTTTGCAAATGAAACTAGATGATTTAGGTAGAAGTTAATTTGTTTACACCTTTGCGTGGTTTAGTACTTCTCATCATATTTTCTACTTGCTTTGGCTGTGGCGTAATGAAAGAGATGTTTGCGAGCGACGACGATAATTCTATACCGCCATCGCCACTGACTGATATCGTTTCAACCGCTGATCTGAATCAAGCTTGGACTGAGAATATTGGTAAAGGAACTGATGAACTATTCATCAAACTGACCCCCGTAGTTATGGGTGAACACGTCTTTATCGCCGATACTCGTGGAGAGATCGTGGCCCTTTTTGCCGAAACAGGTAAGAAGGTCTGGGAAAATGATAGCGATCTTCCCATCACCGGTGGCCCTGGCGCTGATGAAAACCTCGTCCTCGTCGGAACCAGCGAAGGTGATGTCCTTGGCCTGATCAGTGAATCCGGAGAAGAAGCCTGGCGTACAAAAGTCTCTAGTGAAATTTTATCTCCGCCACGAGAATCAGATGGCGTTGTTGTCGTTAGAACAATCGATGGAAAAATCTTCGCGATTGATGCAACTACAGGCGATCGTCTCTGGGTCTATGACCGTACCGTACCCAATTTAACATTACGCGGCACCAGTACTCCTGTTATCGCAAACGGCCTGGTCATCGCCGGGTTTGATGGCGGCCGGCTCACAGCACTTGAATTAAAAACCGGTAAATTAATCTGGGAAGCAAAGGTCGCTATTCCTCGTGGTAGAAGTCAACTTGAACGTATGGTCGATATTGATTCTCAACCTTTAATATTAGACGATACTATCTATGTCACTACCTTTCAGGCCAATGTCTCAGCATTATCATTAGAAAATGGGCAAGTGCTCTGGCAGCGAGACATATCCTCACACTCTGAGCTAAGTGCTGATGTCGAACACCTTTATGTTACCGATTATGTTGGAAATATCTGGGCCCTGGATCGCTTCTCAGGTGGTTCTGTCTGGAAGCAGGAAAAATTGGCACACCGTAATGTGACCGGTCCAGCTATCCTTGGCGATAAGATTATTGTTGGCGATCTAGAAGGCTACTTACATTGGCTAGATAAAAGTACAGGAGACTTTGCAGGTCGGATTAAAGTTGAGAAATCCCCTATACTGACAAAGCCCATCGTTTCAAACGGCATGCTTTTCGCCTATTCAAGCGGGGGCAGACTAGCCGCATATACTTATAAAAATAACGAAGTAACAGGCAGGCCAAACAAGCCTGTTGTAATAAAAGAAGAACCTGAAATAAAAGAAACATCCATATCAGTCGAGAAATCGGAAGAAAGTGCAGAAGAAGAAAGTTCTTTCTTTGGAGGTTTTCTGGACATATTCTCTAGTGGTGCGTACGAAGAAGAAGAATAAGCTCTACTTCACAACTTCGACATTACTAATGAATAACTCAACCATATAACTCTAGCAACAACTATGAAGCCAGTTATCGCCATCGTTGGTCGACCCAACGTCGGCAAGTCTACTTTTTTCAATCGCCTGACATCCACTCGTGATGCCCTCGTCGCTGATCGCCCAGGGGTAACCCGTGATCGTCAATACGGCGTTGCCCTGCATAATTCACGATCATTTCTAATTATTGATACGGGTGGTATTGGTGAAGAAGATCATGACAGCCAAGACGTTGCTGATTTAATGACAGAACAATCGATGCTGGCAGCAAGCGAGGCTTCGGTATTGGTCTGGATCGTCGATGGTCGTGATGGCTTGACCGCAGTTGATGAGATTCTATCTGCAGAATTTCGCAAGCTGGATAAACCGATATTTTTAGCCGTCAATAAAATCGAAGGTTATGAAAGCGAAGTAGCTGTCAGTGATTTTTATCGTCTTGGTATTGATTCAGTATGGCCCATCTCATCCAAACGTGGCGACGGTATAGCGAACTTACTCGATGCTGTCTCAGAAACAATTCCCGATACTGTAGAAGATGATACTGAAGAACTGGAGGGCATAGCAGTTTCAGTTTTAGGCCGACCTAATGTGGGTAAGTCGACATTAGTCAATCGAATGATTGGTGAAGATCGTGTACTTACCTTTGATCATCCGGGCACTACACGTGACAGTATAAAGATACCGTTCGAGAAAAACGGTAAAGATTACATCTTGATCGATACTGCTGGTGTGCGCAGGAAAAGCAAAGTGCTCGACATGGTTGAAAAATTCAGCATCTTAAAATCATTTGAAGCAATCGATGCCGCCAATATTATCATATTAGTTATTGATGCCAGCGAAGGTGTAACCGATCAAGACACTACGCTCTTAGGCATGATAGAAGACAGCGGCAAGTCTCTTATCATCGTAGTGAATAAATGGGATGGCATGGAGACCTCTGACAAAGAACGTGTCAAGCAATTGCTATCACGCAAGTTCAGTTTCATCGATTATGCTCAATACCATTTCACCTCAGCACTACATGGTACCGGCGTTGGCAATCTGTTTAAAACCATAGACAAGATAGAAAAATCACTCGATATCAATGTCTCTACATCGGACATGACCGACATACTAGAAGATGCTGTCGCAAAACACCCGCCGCACATGGTACAAGGCCGAAGAATAAAACTGCGCTACGCTCACCTCGGCGGCACCGATCCCATTCGCGTCATAATACACGGCAATCAAACCGATAAAGTCCCCGATGCCTACAAACGTTATTTAGCCAGCGTATTTCGTAAACGATTAAAGTTAGTGGGAACAAACGTACTAGTCGACTTCAAACACGGTGACAACCCATTCAAAGGCAAAAAGAATATTTTAACCCCACGACAAATCACAAAACGTAAACGCTTAATGAAATTTGTCAAAAAACGTTGATTCACCATTTCTTTAAATCAATAATCCTTTAATCTAATGTATAAATCGATACTAATCGTTGATTATGCTCTTTTAATTCAGTATTTTTTCGGTACAAATGTCTGTTGATGCATAGCCGTGCGTTTATAACCTTTTTCTTCTTTCAGTGGCGGAATTTTTGGAACTTTAGGCTTTAAATCCTCATACGGAATCAAATCCAGTAGATGTGATATACAATTCAGACGGGCTCGTTTCTTGTCATCTGAAGGAACAACATACCAGGGTGCTTGTGGAATATCAGTATTGAAGAACATCTCATCTTTACACTTGGAGTAATCCATCCATCTCGATCTGGATTCCATATCCATGGGACTTAGCTTCCATAATTTATGCCGCTCCAAAGCACGTCCCTGAAAACGTCTTTCCTGCTCTACATTACTAACCGAAAACCAGTACTTAATGAGGATAATCCCTGACCGCACCAAAGAGCATTCGAATTCAGGGCAAAAACGTAAAAACTCCTGGTACTCCTCCTCTGTACAAAAACCCATTACTCTTTCTACTCCGGCACGGTTATACCAGCTCCTATCAAACAGAGCTATCTCACCTGCTGCAGGAAGATGCTTGATATAGCGCTGAAAGTACCACTGCGTTTTTTCCCGTTCTGTGGGTGCGGGCAACGCGACTATATTACAGATCCGGGGACTCATGTGCTCAATAATGCGTTTGATGACCCCACCTTTACCTGCGGCATCACGACCCTCAAAGATGACCGCCACTCTAAGCCCCTTCTTTGTTACCCATTCCTGTAACTTGACCAGTTCTACCTGAAGCCGAAACATCTCTTTTTCGTAATACTTGCTATCTAGCTTCTCTTCTTTTTCCCCCCTGAGCCTTGGATCTTTTTCATGATACGCATCAACTTTTTCAGTTACCTTCTTCTCATGCTTGGTATGTTTTTTCTTATGCATAATTGTTTTCCTTTAATATTGGATTCAATTTTCAATAGCACTACTTAAGTATTACTAGTGTGGCTGACGTAATGATGACTTTTCTTGTCACCATCAAACTAATCCAGCGTGCATTCAGCCTATGCTCTAATTATAGACAGTCATTTCTTTATTTTTTTGATCTAGATCAGAACAACACGGAAGAAAATCAAAGAGCCGCGTGTGTTTCGTAAGCGATTAAGATTAGTAGACACAAATGCATTAATCGACTTAAAAAACACATACAATCCATTCAAGGGCAAAAAGAATATACTCACACCAAGACAAACCGCAAAACGTAAACGTTTAATGAAGTTTTTTAAAAAACGCTAATTATTGGCCATTATTTTTAAAATCCTGTTCGTAATCACAGGCCCTATTAATTCGAAAAATATCGTTGTACTGATAATGACAGACAATAACAACTGACGATATTCCGGAAAGTGATTGGATGCAACCAATGCCATACCCATAGCGACACCGGCTTGCGGCAATAAAGCCAAACCCATCCAGTTTTTTACCGAACTATCTGCCTTACAAAGCTCGCCAGAAATTTTCACCCCGATAATCTTACCGGTAATACGAGCAAGAATGTAAACCGTGCCAATCACACCAATACCTGATAATGAATCCAGTTCAAGCGACGCACCTGCCATCACGAAAAACATAATGATAAATGGTGACTCAATATCCTCTATAGCATGAAAGGGATATTTGTGGTGTTTAGCCAGATTAACAATTGTCATTCCCATAACAATAGCAGCAATCAAGAATGACACTTCGAACCAGATTGCCAGCCCTCCACAAAGAAAGACTATACCCAATGCTTCAAACAGCATTGGTTGGCCTTCTTCAATACGTCCGGTTAAATAAGCTGCCGGTAGACCCACGGCCAGACCAATCAGTACTGCTCCAAAGATCTCTTTAAACGCTAATAACAAAGGTGGTAACAATCCATTTAAACCTGTCATTAATCCGATCATGGCCAGACCTAAACTGAATATAATTAAGCCCCAGGCATCATCCAGTGCAACGATTGATACAAGCAAATTGACAAAATGTCCCTTTGCCTTTGACTCTTCAACAACATCTAGTATTGCAGCAGGTGCCGTCGCAGTTGCAATACATCCAAGCAGTATTGCTATCTCTGTAGAGACACCGACAACAGTCAATGCAAAACCGACAATACTAACTGTCCCAATTACCGCGCCTAACGACACCCAAACTAATTCCTTGCCTAAACTTTTGAATAACTTCCTGGATAGTTTCCCACCAATTAAAAAACCCACCATTATAAGAGCGATGTTAGCGATCAGTTCAAAGCGAGAAATGAAGATCTCAGGAAGTAGATTGAGTAAGCTTGGACCAATGATCATGCCAAACAATAAAAGTAAGGTGACACGGGGTAAAAAAGTACGTCTCCCAAGTAAATCCGTAAGCAATCCCAGCAACATTATGCCGCCGATTGATAATAAAATTTCAGCTGTTGCATGCATAATAAAATTATGCACCTACTAAATTAGTTTTTATAGATGTTTAACAATATATTGTTATTAAATTATAAATTGTTTCCTGAGGAGAAATGAAATACCTGATAGATATACATCAAAATCTCACATATACTGAAATCGTTCATGAAATGAATAAGGGGACATGCCAACAAGACATTGTTCCCCCACCGAAATATCAATCTAACGTGGTATAAGGATATTTATGAAAAACGAACACCTCAATCGTAGAGAATTTCTCTGCAACAGCGGCAAAAGCCTTGCTGGTATTGTCGTTGCATCATCCGGCGCTGTCACTCTTATCTTCCCCTCTACTGGTTGGTCCGCTCAACTTGCGATGCTAAACGAACATGAAAGCAAGACACTGCTTAATATGACACGCCAATTGTTTCCACATGACAAGGTTGAAGATAAGTTTTACGCCGTCGTCGTTAAAGCACTCGACAGTGATGCAGCTGCAAGTGCCGATACTGCAAATAAACTCAAAGCTGGCATTGCTAATCTCGACAATCTCGCGCAGGGGAACTGGAACGAACTCTCTGCTGATAAACGCGGGGCTATTCTGGAAAAGATCGATTCAACGGCTTTTTTTCAACAAGTTAGATCCAAATGTGTTACCGGTATATACAATAATAAAGACCTTTGGGATCACTTCGGTTACGAAGGGTCTTCTGCTGAACATGGTGGTTACATCAATCGCGGCTTTGATGATTTGGATTGGCTGCCTAACCCACCTGAAGCTGATAGCCCCAAGGCGCACTAGCATTTAAGGAGAAACATCTTGGCGAAGATTGATTTGAATGATAACTCTGCCGTAGTCATTATTGGATCTGGGGCTGGTGGCGGTACCCTTGCGAATGAACTTTGTCAGAAAGGCATTAAAGTTATTTTGCTTGAAGCAGGTAAACATCATAGCATCGCCGATTTTGTCAATGATGAGTGGCCTTCCTTTAGTCAATTGGCCTGGTTAGACAAACGTACAACCTCCGGTGATTGGCGTGTTGCAAAAGATTTTCCGAACCTACCCGCATGGATCTGTAAAACAGTCGGTGGTACTACAACGCATTGGGCCGGTGCTAGTCTTCGTATTCAGGATCATGAATTCAGAGCAGAAACACATTATGGAAATATAGATGATGCTAATCTAATCGATTGGCCTTTAACCTTGAAAGACCTTGAACCTTACTATGCAAAGGCTGAAGACAAGATGGGGGTAACACGCACCAATGGTATCCCCGGTCTTCCAGGCAACAATAACTTCAAGGTCATGCATGCTGGTGCAAAAAAACTCGGTTATAAAGAAGTTCATACTGGACGCATGGCGATCAACAGTCGTCCACGAAACGGTCGTGCAGCATGTCAGCAGATAGGTTTCTGTTTTCAAGGCTGTAAGTCGGGTGCTAAATGGTCAACCTTGTATACCGAGATACCCGCAGCAGAAGCAACCGGTAATCTAGAATTAAGATCCGAATCACATGTATTACAAGTTAAGCATGATGCAGATGGTAAAGTTAGCGGTGTTTTGTATGCTGATAAGGATGGTAATCAGCACTTACAAAAAGCACGCATTGTTTGCGTCGCTGGTAACTCGATTGAATCTCCGCGTTTATTATTAAATTCTGCGAGTTCTTTATACCCCGATGGATTAGCAAATTCTTCTGGTCAGGTTGGTAGAAACTATATGCGTCATACTACTGGCTCCGTCTACGCGACCTTTGAAAAACCAGTATATATGTATCGTGGTACGACAATGGCAGGGATCATAGCTGATGAAAACCGATATGATACAAGTAGAGGTTTTGCCGGTGGATATGAAATGGAAACATTATCACTCGGTCTACCGTTCATGGCTGCGTTTTTAGACCCTGGTGCTTCGGGGAAAAAGTTTAGTGATGCTTTAGAAGATTATGATCACATGGCGGGCATGTGGATTGTTGGTGAAGATATGCCGCAAGAAAAGAATCGCGTGACATTACATGCGTCAGAAAAAGATCAACATGGACAACCTATCCCTAATGTTCATTTCGATGATCATAAAAATGATATCGCTATGCGTAATCATGCTTATAAACAAGGCACGATGGTGTACGAAGCAGCCGGCGCAAAAACAGTTTGGGAAACACCACCCTACCCATCAACCCACAACCTGGGTACGAATCGCATGAGTACGAAAGCGGGTGATGGCGTCTGTAATGGTTTTGGTCAAACGCACGATATTAAAAATCTGTTTATATCGGACGGCAGCCAATTTACAACTGGCGCAGCAGAAAACCCTACTTTAACAATTGTCACGCTTGCAATTAGACAAGCAGACTATATTGCTGAACAAATGGGCAAGAAAAACATTTAAAATATTTACATTAGTATTGTAGCTGCACACCGAAAGTAAACATGTCGACATCTCTACCAGCATAACCGCTAGCGTTGTTATCACCGCTGATAAAGTTAAAATTTAATTTCGCATTATTGCCCGAGATCACGTAGTTTGTGCCGAACTCAACAGAGTCACTCGTTCGGGCATCACTAGGATTGTTTTCTACATACCTAAAATAAGGTTGAAACTTCCCCCAACCGATCACTTTAGGAAACAAGTAAGCTAGCGTAGCAAAAACTGAATGGCCATCAAATAAACAGAAGCAACCATCTAAACCCGCTGTGGGTGGTGTAGCAAGTGTAAAGTCTGAATGAAATTTTTTATATTCTGCTTCGATAGTAAAAACGCCACCGTCATCCAAAACGGTCTCTGATAAGACATCAAATGTATAACCAAAAAAATCGCCCTGCTGAATTGAACTACCCGTACCGCCAGATTGCTGTTGAAATGAGAACGCGAGTGTTAAAAGATCGCCTTGCTCGCCAAAATAATTAGAACTTGAGTAATAGACCGGGTTTGATTCTATATCTAAAAAACTGTAAGAAATACGAGCACTGTACAGTAAATGATTATCTTGATTACTAAGACCTTTCAAGCCATCAAATATACCTAATGCATAATGCACTCTGCCAGTCGTGCCCCAAAATACACCGCCTTCACTTCGACCTAGTGTGCCGGCTTCGGCACCGTAGCCCGAGGGAAATAGTGGCTGTCGATATTGATTCCAGTTGAGGGAATAGAATGGACCATTCTTATCAATACGATCTGCCGGTACTAATGTTCGTCCAATCCATATATTGATACCAGGGTTAAACTCAAACCTTGCCAGGGCATCCATTAGAAATGTTGATTGATGATTCTGCTTATCGGTATTCACATAAAACTTTAGATACTTATGCACCTGCGCTTCAAAATAAAAACGAATGCTATCAAAAGAAAGATCTGAATTATTATCGAAGTCACTTTTTCTGGAATCAAGTTGCATGCGAATACCTGTGCCTGCTGTCAGCCATAAGGTATCACTATGTTCGAATTTAACGCCGGCAATTACTGACGTAGTAAAAGTAAATGAAAGACTAGCGATTAAAAGACATATGGTTCGCCGAGCGAGATTGCCTGTACTAAACTGTTGTACTTCAATCACTAGTTGTCCTTATGTTTTTTTAGTCGGTCACGTGTCTAGATTTACAACTTAATATTGCAACTGAATACCAAATGTGACTTTATCAACATCCCTGCCGGCATAACCACTCGCATTGGTATCACCACTGACATAACTCAGATTCAGTTTAGCTTTATGGCCTGAAATAATATAGTTCGAACCAAACTCGACAGAATCACTTGAAGGGGCACCAGTCGGATCATTTTCAACGTATCGAATATAAGGCTGAAACTTACCGAAACCAATTTTATTCGGGTATAAGTAACTTAATGTAGCGAAGACTGAATTTCCATCAAACAAACAAAAACAATCCGCTGAACCAGCGGTGGGAGTTGATGCGCTACTATAGTCTGCATCAAAATCTTTGTATTCTGCCTCAAGAGTGATAACACCTATACCGGGAAGAACGGTCTCGGATAATAGGTCAATGGAATAACCAAAAAAGTCACCTTGCTCGATAGCGCTACCACTACCGCCATCTTGATTTTGTAATGTTAGCGCAACAGTAAACAAATCACCCTGTTCACCAAAGTATGTAGAACTGGTGTAATAACCAAAGTTAGATTCTACATTTAGAAAATTATAAGTTAATCGAGCAGCATATAGTTTATCGTTGGATTGATTACTGAATCCCTTCAAACCATCAACAATGCCTAGTGCATAATGAAATTTTCCCGCTGTCCCCCAAAACACACCACCTTCACCACGTCCTAAGCTACCCGCAGCACCGCCTAATTCAGTTGGGTATAGAGGTTGTCTATACTGGCTCCAATTCATTCCATAGAACGGTCCACTCATACCAATACGATTACCTGGTACGACTAGGCGCCCCAACCAAAGATTGAAGTAGGAATTTATTTCAAAACGGACCATCGCATCAATAAGGTCAGTTGAGTCGTGATTCTGTTTGTCGGTGTTGATACTAAACTTAAGATATTTATGCAGTTGCGCTGCGATATAGACACGTATGCTATCGAATGAAATATCTGAATTATTATCGAAGTCACTTTTTCTCGAATCTAGCTGCATACGAGCACCGCCACCGATACTTAGCCAAACGGTGTCACTGTGCTCAAACTTGACGCCACTCATGACTGGCATGGAGGCTAATGAAATTAAACTTAGAAATATAAATTTGGTGATTTTTTGAACGTGCTTAGCACTCAGGAAATTATGTTGCAACTTGAACATATCCTTGCCCTTTTTTATTAGTTTGCTTCCCCCACAACTTAGTAAGCGATTCGCTAATATATTTACATCAATCTCTTCTAGTCTCAATATAATAAGCTTTCCAAAAATCAAGTCAGGCAAGCTAATATTTATTTAGACTTAACTATACAACTATCTTTAAAATAAAGTTTAAAAATAATAATGCAGTATCAAGCTACGACTATAATTTATTATAATTTTCTTTTAACCTCTCAAGAATAGCGTTAGCATCTGCCCCGGTTGACCATTCACCATCTTTATTCATGACGATGACTTCTGTCCTATCACCGACGCCGGTTAAGCTTAACTGATAAGGCGTGCCTTCGTCCTCATCATCACCCCAGAATTTTAATTTAGATAAAATTCCTTTTTCTTCTTTTTCAGCTTCTGCCATAAAATAACGAAATTCATAAGTACCTTTTGACTGATCACTAGCTTCAATCAAATACCCTGAGCGATCCAAGATCATTTGTGCTTCACGCCAAGCGCGCGTAAATTCTTGTGGAATGATCAGATAACTTTTTCCATCACCTACATTAAGTATTTCTGCCGTTGTTTTTTCTGGTTTTGAGGCAACAGCAGGTTCTGGGGTAGTACTCCTGCTTGAACTACTAGCAGTGCTTGTATCACCAGGAACTTCACTACCATAAAAATGTAGATTTAACTTTCGTATAACATTCTTTTCCAGACGTACATCAACCAACACATCAAGCCATTCACCCTCGGTCATAACCTGCTTTTCACTCGACATAAATAGAATCGTACCACCTGACTCATCCGGTTCAGCAAAGATCTTGAATTTGTGTCTGCTACCACCGTCTTCTTTCCAGGCTGTTTCAAGCACACCTAATTCTGCATCATTAAGTTCAATGGCGTAATCGTTTTCATTCCAGAACTCTCGTAGTTTAGGCCATATATCAATAGATGAGCCTTTTAAGGCTAACCATTGTTCACCATCTGCTTCACCGGAACCTAGTACAGAACCCTGCCGTTTATTTTGAGATCGTTGTCGCTCAAACTCGCTCAGAGAATTCGACTCCTCTCCCGGAATCTTTGCAGAATACTGACCTTCCGTTACCGTCAGATCAGGAGGAACTTCAAGCGCAGCCATACCTCTACTTTTTTGATACTCGGTTCGCTTATCTGGCAAGACGGCATCCAGACCACCCAAGCTAAAACAACCATATAAAACGATAAAACTAAGTATTAAAACGAGATTACGTAAAATCATCATTGTGTGTTTATATAACTCCTGCCTGTTTCATGGCGTCAAGTAATTTGGGTTCCGCTGATTTAGACATCCAGGTCATTGGCAGTCTTATACCTGCTTGAATAAAACCTAATTTATGCAAAGCCCATTTCACAGGTATTGGATTTGATTCAATAAATAATTCTTTATGAAGACCGTTAAGCATATTGTCAATTTTCGTTGCAGCTTCGATATCACCACTCAACGCCAATTCACACATCTCGTGCATCGCCTTGGGCGCAACATTTGCGGTTACCGAAATCACTCCGTCGCCGCCTTCAAGGATAAAATCTTTGGTCGTTTCATCGTCCCCTGTTAACAGGAGAAAATTTGCGCCAGCACCATCACGGATCTGTTTAACCCTGCTCAGGTCCGCAGTCGCTTCTTTAACACCTATAATATTTTTTACCGAAGCTAAACGAACAATCGTCTCAGGCAACATGTCGCACGCTGTTCTGCCGGGCACATTATAGAGAATTTGTGGAATATCAACAGCCTCAGCGATTGCCTTATAATGCAGATACAAGCCTTCCTGAGTCGGTTTGTTATAGTACGGCGTGACCAATAGGCACGCATCTGCACCAACATCTTTAGCGCATTTCGTTAATGAAATCGCTTCAATCGTTGAATTAGCACCAGTACCTGCAATCACCGGGATTCGACCATCAACAATATTGACCATCTGCTTGATCACAGCACAATGCTCTTTTTCTGTGAGCGTGGCAGATTCTCCCGTCGTGCCCACAGCAACAATCGCATCAGTACCCTGCTCAATATGAAATTCGAGCAGATTTTCCAATGCCTGACTATCAACTGCTGTATCTGGGTGCACCCCTGCTTGCATTGGGGTGACAATGGCGACCATGCTTCCAGTAAACATATGAATAGTTATTATGAGTAATTGACAAAAACGTGTATGGTACTTAAAGAAGCAACCCTATGACAAGGACATTAATCTTTATATAATTTGCATAGCAGTTGGATAACAATAATGACATTAATATCAGGCCATTAACACAGTAACAACCACAATCATCTTCCAAGTCTAACATGCAAAACTATCTCGTCGTCAGCGCTCTGGTCGAAAACTCCAGTGAAATCATACGTAAATTCTCTAAACTGTCTAAATCCAGCGGCTGTAATATCGTCGACAGCCGATTTAAAGTCCTCGGACACGAACTTTCCTTGATGCTTTTCCTGAACGGATCCTGGGATGCCATTGCTAAAATTGAAGATATGCTTCGGATTCTCGCGCAGGAGCACCAAATCAAGATCCTCACGAATCGAACCACTGTAGACAAATTACAGGGTGATTCCATGCCCTATGCAGTTGATGTTGTCGGTCTAGACCAATCCGGCATCATATTTGATATCACCGATTTCATGTCGAGCAACAATCTAATTATTCATGAAATGGCATCAAATACCTATGAAGCATCAATGACAGGAGCCAAGATGTTTTCTTTGCATATGATGGTCAATATCCCGTCGGATTCGTCTATCGCATCTATTCGTGGTGATTTCATTGAATTCTGTGATCGTCTTAATCTTGATGCCATAATGGAACCTGTAAAATAAGGGTTCTTCTAAAAATAAATTATTAAATAAGTGGGTAACAATTTAATTATGAGCAAAGTCAGTATTGGGAAAAAAGTTCCCGCATTCACCCTGCCGGCAACCGGCGATCAAACTATCAAACTCTCTGCACTAAAAGGTAAAAACATTATTTTGTATTTTTACCCTAAAGACAGTACTCCGGGATGCACCCTTGAAGGACAAGACTTTCGCGATAACATTCGTAAATTCAGCTCTCGCAACACCATCATTCTCGGTGTCTCGCGGGATAAGATGTCTTCACACGAAAAATTTAAAGAGAAACAGTGCTTCCCATTCGATTTGTTATCTGATGAAGATGAAACACTTTGCAATCTATTCGATGTCATCAAAGAAAAAAATATGTACGGAAAAAAACATATGGGCATTGAACGCTCAACTTTCTTGATCGACGAAAAAGGAATGTTGCGCAAGGAATGGCGCAAGGTAAAAGTAAAGGAACATGTTAATGAGGTTTTAGAAGCCTTAAAAGAACTTTGATTTAATCTTAACTACTTATTATGTCATCAAAAAACCTCTCTCGCCTTTTTGTGCTTGATACAAATGTACTCATGCATGACCCTGCCTCACTATTCCGTTTTCAAGAACATGATGTTTTTATACCTATGGTTGTGCTGGAAGAGCTTGACCATGCCAAGAAAGGGGTTTCTGAAGTTGCCCGAAATGTTCGTCAAGTCAGCCGTTTCATTGATGAAATAATTAATGATGCCGAGGCTGATGACATTAATAACGGCCTGAAACTCAATTCAGCAAGAACATTAAATGGAAACATTGAGCCCTGTGGAAGGCTATATTTACAAACACAGATATTACCCGACAGCTTGCCAGAATCTTTGCCTGGCAAAAATGCAGACAATACTATTTTAGGAACAACGTTATCCTTACAGAAAAAACACCAGGATAAAGTTGTTACGTTAATCTCTAAGGACATCAATCTCCGGATTAAAGCTCATATCCTGGGTATCAAGACTGAAGACTACACCAGCGATCAAGTGCTGGATGATGCTGATTTACTTTATACCGGCATTAATGAGTTACCTGCCGGCTTTTGGGATACAAAATCTGAAGCACTGACATCATGGCAAGAAGATATGCGCACCTTATATGAAATAAAGGGTCAGCCACTTGAAGAATGTTATCCGCATCAAAGCCTCTACTCTGAAGAAGGCTCAGGCTTCGAGGCACTGGTTAAAAAGACAGACAAAGATAAAACCACATTAGTCCATGCCATTGATTATAAAAAAGACAATCATGCTGTGTGGGGCGTAAATGCCCGCAACCGAGAACAGAACTTTGCCTTAAACCTGTTAATGGATCCCGATATCGATATGGTGACTATTCTAGGTGCTGCTGGTACCGGCAAAACATTGCTCACACTCGCCGCCGGCCTGGATCAGGTTATGGAAAAGAAACTCTATCGCGACATCATCATAACCCGCGTGACTATCCCGGTCGGGGAAGATATCGGCTTCTTACCAGGTACCGAAGAGGAAAAGATGGCACCGTGGATGGGTGCATTACTGGATAACCTCGAAGTTTTAACAAGCTCGGATGAAAGTGGCGAATGGGAACGTGCCGCTACCGCAGATATATTAAACAAGCGTATTAAGATCCGTTCACTCAACTTTATGCGCGGGCGTACCTTTCTGAATCGCTTTATTATTGTAGATGAGGCTCAGAACCTGACAGCTAAGCAAATGAAAACACTGATAACCCGCGCCGGCCCCGACAGTAAATTAATTGTCCTTGGAAATATTTCACAAATTGACACGCCTTATCTCACCGAAACAACCTCAGGGCTGACCTATGTTGTAGATCGATTTAAGAACTGGGAACACAGCGGTCATATAACCTTGATGCGCGGCGAACGTTCCCGTTTGGCTGATTTTGCCAGCGAAGTTCTCTGATAAAACTGAAAGTTTTACTTCAGCTAGTTCCTGACTATATTTGGCTTAAATCAACTATGAGATATTAGAAATAGTGCTGATATAAATATTGACTCATTTGATATATCAACACCTATGATTGAAACAGGCCGTGCAGCAAGCTTTCCAACAACATTCTTATTGCGTTCGCCCTAAAGAACAATGATATTAAAATGATTTGATGCTCGCTGCAGGTTTTCAATGGGCAGTATTAACGTCGATTATCCAGGTATTGCTCTTACTTACGAATCTTTCGATTCAGTATCGGGAGATGCTTATGACTTTATCTTGAATCGTGAAAGAGTATTAGCGAACTTCGTTGGTGATGCTACAGGCCATGGTATTTCAGCAGCACTAATGATAAAGCAATATGCCATCGATAATCTTAAATATAATCTGTCCACAAATGTATAAAGGAACTATAAATTAAAAAATAAGATGAAAATCAGGTCTGCCCCGGTACAGTAATATCATCACTTTCATATGTCGGCCAAACATTGATTAAGGCCTTAACCAGAGTTGCTAATGGAATAGCAAAGAACACTCCCCAGAAACCCCATAGCCCACCAAAAACAAGGATCGCTACAATGATTGCAACAGGGTGCAAATTAACGGCCTCTGAAAAAAGAATCGGCACTAGAACATTGCCATCCAGAAACTGGATAACACCATAGGCAACCAGTAACCAGACAAAATCTGGTGATAAGCCCCATTGGAAATAAGCAACAAAAGCGATTGGCAGGGTAACTACGGCGGCGCCAACGTATGGAATCAACACAGACAAGCCCACTATCAGCGCTAACAGTGGTGCATAGTTAAGACCAAATAACACAAAAGTAATATACGAAGCGCTTCCAACAATAATAATCTCATTGAATTTACCGCGCACGTAATTACCCATTTGCGCATCCATCTCCATCCAGATTTCGTTTATTAATCGCCTCTCCTTAGGCAGAAAACGACCGAGCCAATCTATGATGAGCGCCTTATCTTTAAGAAAAAAGAAAATCATCAATGGCACCAGAATCAGGTAAACAAGTACCGTAATAATGGCGGGTAGAGAAGCGACAGAAATCGAAAGCACATTTCCACCAAGCTCACTAAAACCCTGACGGATCGTGACAATTAACTGACTAATATAATCTTCTGAAATGAATTGGGGATATTGCTTTGGTAACTGTAATAACAAAGCTTGTCCATTATTAATCATCTCCGGCACTTCTTGGAAAAACTGACTTACCTGTTTTGACAATAGCGGCAACAGCCCAAATAGAATAAACACCATGAAGGCAACAAATAAAAGATAGACTAGATTTACCGCCCAAAACCGTGAAAATGATTTTCTTTGTAGTTTAGATACTCCGCCTTCGAGCAAATAAGCGATGACCATGGCTGCCAACAACGGCGCCAACATTTTACCCATCGTCAGTAAGACAACAGCACTAAGAACCAACAAGACGACTAATAAAGCGGCTTGTGGATCAGTAAAATATCGTCGATACCATGAATTAATAAACTCAAACATCTTTTTAATATAGTTAAATGTTAATTATATTCATCATAACGATATCTTAACTATACAGCGAGTTAACATAAGCGCGTGTATCTTAATTACTGACATAATTATATGGTGTAAAAAAAAAGGGCGCCGGAGGGGGTGGCGCCCGATAAAAATACAACAAAACAGTTGAGGAGGGTATGCAAATATAACTTTTCTATATATGTCTATATTGCAGTTGTTGTGCCAATATTTTTTTTTGATATAATTCAATGGCTTAGCATTGAAAGAAACCGTATATGTTTAAGAATTGCACTACGGTGGTGACTTTTTGGACGCATATGGTGCATTGCAATAACCTATTTATGAATCTGCTTAATATTTAAATATCTAATGGATCAATCACAATTATCAAGCCATATAAAATCCTGGGGGATTGAATTGGGCTTCCAACAGGTTGGGATTACAACAACGGCTTTGGAAGAGGATGAGGCGTATCTTTTAAATTGGCTAAAAGAAGGCCGACACGGTGAGATGTCGTATATGCAGAGACATGGCACGAAACGAAGTCGCCCAAGTGATCTGGTGCCGGGGACTATCAGTGTTATTTCACTGCGGATGGATTACTTAGCCCCCTCTAGTAAACATCCGGCTCAGGTATTAAATAATAAGGAACTTGCATATGTTTCCCGATATGCGATGGGCCGTGATTACCATAAACTCATGCGTCAACGACTACAGAAACTTGCGACTAAAATAGAAACGCAATACGGTCAGTTTGGTTATCGTTGTTTTGTCGATAGCGCGCCAATATTGGAAAAAGCATTAGCACGAAATGCAGGGCTGGGTTGGATAGGTAAACATAGTAACCTCATAAACCCCAAAGCAGGCTCTTGGTTTTTTCTGGGCGAAATTTATACTGACTTACCACTCGAAATTGACAAACCATTTACAGAACATCATTGCGGCAGCTGTAATGCATGTATCGATATATGCCCAACTCAAGCGATTGTTGGTCCGATGCAAGTCGATGCTCGCCGCTGTATTTCTTACTTAACAATAGAATTACGCAGCTCGATTCCCGAGGAATTTCGCAAGATGATTGGCAACCGTGTTTATGGTTGCGATGATTGCCAACTAATATGTCCATGGAATAAGTTTGCCAAGAATACTGAAGAAGAAGATTTTCGCGTGCGCAATGGTTTGGATGCACCAACACTTGTTGAGTTGTTTGCCTGGACAGAGGCTGAGTTTTTGAAGAACACCGAAGGCTCTGCTATTCGACGTATCGGTTACGAATGTTGGTCGAGGAATATTGCCGTGGGGTTAGGTAACGCGCCTAAAACAGATGAAACAATTAGCGCTTTAAAAGCGCGCGCAAATGATCCCTCTGACATGGTGCGTGAACATGTTTCGTGGGCGCTTGCTCAACATAAGTGTCATTAAGTTATTGTTAATTAACTATTCAGAAAACATCGTTTCTGTTTCTACATTGAAGACCGTACCTTCAACACTCATTACACGTACCTTCATACCAACCGGCATATCAGTACCTTTTACTTTCCAAGTGGAATCATCAACCTTAACCTTGCCTACACCATTAACTATTGCTTCATCAAGTGTAAAACTGCGACCGACATATTGTTCGCCACGTCGATTAAGATTAGGTTGATCATTAACATTAGGGTTCGACTTTTTATGTCGTTTATACAGAACTAAACATACGACTGATAGCACACCAAAGATAATGACCTGAATTAAGACCGGCATGCCAGGGACCACGTAAATTGACAGACCAACAACAAAAGCGGAGATACCCATCCAGAGGAAATATGCTGCGGGTAAGATCATTTCAATAATAATCATCACTACTGCAGCAATAAGCCAATGCCAAAATTCAATCTGATCTAACCATTCCATAATTGGCTCCTTACATTTGTCCGCTTGAAGTGTCTTTATCTTTACCAAAAGTCTCTTTGGCAATCTCTGTAATGCCTGCTATTGAACCAATTACACTACTGGCTTCCAAAGGCATTAGTACTACTTTTGTATTCGGTGCGGCGGCGATATCTTTTAATGCCTCGACATATTTTGTCGCAACGAAATAGTTGACGGCCTGTATATTACCTGACGCGATAGCATTAGAAACATCCGTCGTTGCCTTTGCTTCAGCTTCAGCCTGACGTTCCCTTGCTTCCGCATCACGAAAGGCTGATTCCTTACGACCCTCTGCTTCGAGGATAGCGGCTCGCTTTTCACCATCTGCTTTCAAGATTTCTGCTTGTTTAAAACCTTCTGCTTCAAGAATATTAGCTCGCTTTTCACGCTCTGCTTTCATCTGCCGTGCCATCGAATCGACCAAATCTTTTGGTGGAGAGATATCCTTAATTTCGATACGTGTCACCTTAACACCCCACGGACTAGTCGCTTCATCAACCACCTGCAGTAACTGCGCGTTAATCGTGTCTCGTTGTGATAATAATTGGTCTAAATCCATGGAGCCCATTACCGTACGGATATTGGTCATGGTCAGATTCAGGATCGCACGGGTAAGGTTATTGACCTCATAGGCAGCCTGTGCAGCATTTAACACCTGAAAGAAGACCACACCATCGACTCTTACCATGGCGTTATCTTTGGTGATGACTTCTTGCGAGGGGACATCAACGACCGTCTCCATCATATTCATCTTGGCGCCGATTCTATCAAAGAAAGGAATTATGATGTGTAGTCCGGGTGACAATGTTCGCGTGTACTCACCGAATCGCTCAACCGTATATTCATTACCCTGTGTAACAATCGTCACTGCTTTGGTTATGACAACAAAAATAAACAGTGCTAAACAAAATATAAAAAATGCTAATCCACTCATAGTCTTCTTCCCTTAAAATTAGTAATGTAAATAAACTTCGATTATTTTATAAAACGTATCGTATATGGGTAACGATAACGCACACCTTCGTTCGCTTTGATGGAGGCCATAATGACAACAATAATTTGATAAATGATTAACACACCAAGAAATAAGAAACCGATAACAACAAACATCAATATTACTGAAACAATAACAGCAATAAACATCGTCAATTGAAAATTCAGTGACTCTTTCCCCTGATCGTTTACAAAAGGCATCTCATCTTTCTTTATCAGCCAGATAATCAGCGGACCAAGCACACTACCTAATGGGATTAAATAGCCAGAGAAAGCCAGAAGGTGACACAACATACCCCATAAACGCTCATCTTTATCAGGTGAGTTCACCTCTTCCATATCCTGAGTCATACCGGTCTCCTGCATGAACAGTTCGCTTATTGTGTTATTGTTTTTTGCTTGCTGGAAACATTATCATTCCAGAGGTGATTTGTCTCAGCGAATTACTGCTCGGCAGGCTTATCGTCATTATTTTCCTTATTGCCATCAAAATCTTCATCGACCGTGATAGACATAGCTGGGGCCGCTTTATCAAGCCAGCCGCTAATACGCTTGACCAACAGATCTTCCATTTTATTAAAGTAATGGTCGGCACCCTCTACCTCTAGCTGGGTATATTGTCGATTATTACCTTTTTTTGCCGCAAGTCGTCGATCTGGCGCTTGATTAATGACATTTCTAAGATCACGACCACCATAAAGATCTAATACTGGGATTTTAGTTTTCTCGATCAAGCCCAGTATATCGATAGCTGGTTTTACAAAAGGGTACTCTTGTAAACCAAGTGCCACGAAAGCGACAACCTGCTGTTTTTTTTCTTTTTCCAGATAGGCCAGTGCGGTGGCCGCACCGAAACTATGACCGATAACAGCAATATTAAGGAATTTACGTTCGCGCAAAAATCGCACTGCGGCTCTAATTCGATCCGCAGCCTGTTTTAGTGTGCTGCCGTAATCTTCAATCTGATTCTCTGGTGCAAGAACCGGTAACTGGACAGACAATGTCGCCCAGCCATGTTCGGGCAATCTGGTGCGAAGGGGTGATATAGTTTGTGGCCAATCTGCATGTCCACCCATAGCATGCAGAAGGATCACCGCACCATGCACATCTTCATCGGGTTGACTCGTGTACAACGCCAGGAAATCCTTACCTCTGGCCTCAAGCCATAGATTTTCCGAGCCTTTTACATTTTCTGCCAACTTTTTAGCTGCCCGTTGCTCCCAGTCTCTATCCATACTATCGGCGATAACTGTCAGGCTGCATCCGAACAATAGTGAGAAAACAATGCTCAATTTATCTATCCGTATCATATTTCACCATTTAACCTCAAGATACATTGAGCAACAAGCAAGACCGCCATGGATGATGTGCATGCATGCACAAGTGTCGCTAACGCAGAAGACGTTAGAGTGACTGGCGGAAAAGATTTTCGTTGCAGACAAGAAAAATAGGGGCTTCAAGCGAATCGTCCTTAGCTACGTCCTGTCGGCAAGTACAGATTATGCAGGACGCCTACATCGACGTAGGCGCATTTTCTGCAGCAATAATCTGCCGCCGATAGTGGCTATGGCTGGGCTGATCAGGTAAAGTTGCCCCACTTTAAACAGCGCTTTAATCATAGCGAACGATAACTTTCATGACTAATTATGTAATCGCACCTTCAATCCTGTCAGCAGACATGGCACGACTCGGCGAAGAAACCGAAACAGTATTAGCCGCGGGCGCTGATTTTGTCCATATTGATGTCATGGATAACCACTACGTGCCTAATCTGACCTTCGGTCCTGTTGTCGTCAAGGCCTTACGTGATTTTGGCATCAAGGCTACGCTTGACGTGCATTTGATGATCAAACCAGTTGACCGTATCATCCCCGATTTTGCCGCTGCGGGCGCGAGTTATATTACCTTTCATCCTGAGGCCTCAGAACATGTAGACCGTAGCTTGCAGTTAATCCGTGATAATGGCTGTAAATCAGGTCTGGTATTTAACCCGGCCACACCACTTAATGTACTTGAACATGTCCTTGATAAGGTCGACATGATCCTGTTGATGTCGGTAAACCCCGGGTTTGGTGGTCAATCTTTCATTAACTCTGCATTAGATAAATTGAAGACGGCAAGAAAATTGATTGATGATTCCGGCAGAGATATCCGTCTTGAAATCGATGGTGGTGTCAAAATTGATAACATACGTGAAATAGCCGAAGCAGGTGCAGACACCTTTGTTGCTGGTTCAGCTATTTTTGGTAGCGATAATTACCAAAAAACAATAACAGCAATGCGAGAACAACTAGCCCATATCAATAGCTAGTCTAAAACCGATTTATTCATTTTTGCCTTGTACCAATTACCAATTACATTTATGTCTATCAATACACCTGAATTAGTTTTACTTGATCTTGACGGCACCTTGGTCGATTCAATACCTGATCTCGCCAATTCAGTTAATAAAACACTAGTAGCGTTTTCAATAGCAGAAAGAGAAATTAATAGTATCCGCAACTGGGTGGGTAACGGCGTTGAGAAACTCTTACATCGTGCAATGACCAATGACATTAATGGTGAGGCAGAACCGGAACTTTTTGATAGGGCTTATACAAGCTTTATGGATACCTATAGTAAAAACATGTGCGTAATGAGTACCTGTTATCCTGGTGTTCGTGAAGGTATCGATTATCTAAAAGAAAGAGACATTAAACTCGGTTGTGTCACAAACAAGAGTGGACAATTTGTCGGACCAATCCTGGAAAAACTCGGATTGATGGATGACATGAGTATTATTATTGCCGGCGATACACTTCCTAAAAAGAAACCTCATCCTTTACCGTTATTGCATGCAGCTTCGTTTTTCAAAACCGATCCAAAAAATTCTCTAATGATTGGAGATTCAATCAGTGATGTTAAAGCAGCACGTGCAGCTGATTTCCAAATCGTTTGTGTCAGTTATGGTTATAACCATGGTAATGATATTCGCGACACAAACCCAGATGCCGTTGTTGATTCATTAGCGGACTTACCACAGTTGTTTCATTAAAAATCATGATCAACCAAACCGAATTCAACCAGCTCGCTAAAAAAGGCTACAACCGCATTCCTTTAATGCGCGAAGTGTTGGCCGATCTCGATACGCCACTTAGCACTTACATGAAACTATGTACGGCACCTTATACTTATTTATTTGAGTCGGTTCAAGGCGGTGAAAAATGGGGGCGTTACTCCATCATTGGTTTGCCCGCTAAAAGAGTCATTACTGCTACTGGAACAAAAATCACTATTAAAGAAGATGGCAATAGTGTTGACGAATACAACGTTAATGATCCATTAGCAGAGATAGAAAAGATTCAGCAAGATTATAAGGTCGCTGAGATTGAGTGCATGCCACGTTTCAATGGCGGCTTGGTCGGCTATTTTGGCTATGAAACCATTCGTTATATAGAACCGCGCCTGATCAAGAATGATAAAGATGACCCTATCGGCTCACCCGACATCTTATTAATGGTTTCGGATGAAGTTATCGTGTTTGATAATCTGGGCGGCAAACTTTATATCATCGTTCATGCTGATCCGAATAACAGTAATGCTTTTTCAGAGTCACAAAAAAGATTAGATGAGCTGGTTGAAAAACTTGCTAATAAACAAATTCCACAATCATCATCAAGTGGTTCTCGTACCGTTGATGAAAATGATTTCGTATCAGGCTTTACTCAGAAAAATTATGAAGCCGCCGTTGACAAAATAAAACAATATATCGTTGATGGTGATGCCATGCAGGTCGTGTTGTCCCAACGCTTATCGATACCGTTTGAATCAGAACCGATTAATCTTTATCGCGCATTACGCTGCCTAAACCCTTCACCTTATATGTACTTTCTGAATCTGGATGATTTTCAGATCGTCGGTTCTTCGCCTGAAATCCTGGTTAGATTGGAAGATAATATTGTCACGGTCCGACCTATCGCTGGCACACGCCCTCGAGGTAAAACCGAAGAAGAAGATTTAAAACTCGAAGAAGATCTACTGCAAGATCCCAAGGAGTTAGCTGAGCATTTAATGCTAATCGATTTAGGTCGGAATGATGCAGGTCGTGTTTCTCAGATGGGCACTGTTAGTCTGACCGACAAAATGATCATTGAGCGTTACTCTCATGTCATGCATATCGTTTCAAATGTTACCGGAAAATTAATAGATGGCATGAGTGCTATTGATGTCTTGCGTGCCACCTTCCCTGCTGGCACGGTCTCCGGCGCACCAAAGATTCGTGCTATGGAGATTATTGATGAACTGGAACCAGTAAAACGTGGGGTTTATTCGGGTGCGGTCGGATATTTATCCTGGAATGGTAATATGGATACTGCGATTGCCATACGCACCGCCGTCATTAAAGATAAGACCTTGCATATACAGGCCGGCGCAGGCATTGTCGCCGACTCGGTCCCCCGAAACGAATGGGATGAAACCATGAATAAAGGCCGTGCTATTTTCAGAGCAGTTAGTCTGGCAGAAAAAGGCCTGACATAATAAGGTAAGACCATGCTATTAATGATCGACAATTATGATTCCTTCACCTATAACCTGGTTCAGTATTTTGGTGAGCTGGGGCAAGACGTGCAGGTCTATCGTAATGATAAAATATCAATAGCCGAAATAGAGAAACTGGCACCTGAACATATTGTTATTTCACCGGGTCCATGTACACCGAATGAAGCCGGCATATCCATTGATGTTATTAATCATTTCAAGGGCCAGATTCCCTTGCTAGGTGTTTGTCTTGGCCACCAAAGTATTGGCCAAGCCTTTGGTGGGAAGGTCATCCATGCACATGATATTATGCATGGCAAAACGTCTGATATATATCACAACAATACCGATGTGTTTAAAGGTTTTGAAAACCCCTTTACGGCTACACGTTACCATTCTCTAGTTATTGAAAAAGATTCCCTGCCCGATTGTTTTGAAATCACTGCGTGGACACAAAACAAGGATGGTGCGATGGATGAAATCATGGGGCTTCGACATAAAGAGCTTGCTATATCGGGCGTGCAATTTCACCCGGAGTCAATCCTTACCTCATATGGTCATGAGTTATTGTCAAACTTCCTTAATATTTCTTAGTTATAGTTTTAGTAATGGATATTCAAACAGCACTCAATAATGTCATTGCCGGTAAAGATTTAAACCGGGCTGACATGCATTCCGTCATGCAAACTATTATGCAAGGTGAAGCTACGTCAGCACAAATTGGTGGTTTGCTGGTTGCGCTGCGTTTAAAAGGTGAAAGTGTTGATGAGATTACCGCCGCGGCTGAAGTTATGCGCGAGCTTGCTGAAAAAGTGAATGTTGATAAAACAAACCTGGTTGATACCTGTGGTACCGGCGGTGATGGCGCTAATACTTTTAATATCTCAACGACATCTGCTTTTGTCGTTGCTGCTAGTGGTGCCAAGGTTGCCAAACATGGCAATCGTTCTGTTTCCAGTAAGTCCGGTAGTGCCGATGTACTTGAAGCTGCAGGCGTAAATCTGGAATTAAATGCCGCTCAGGTTGTAAGCTGTATTGAACATGTAGGGATTGGCTTTATGTTTGCCCCGATGCATCACAGTGCTATGAAACATGCCATTGGGCCGCGTCGTGAGTTGGGCATTCGAACTCTATTCAATGTGCTCGGGCCGCTTACTAATCCCGCCGCTGCGCCTAATCAGGTAATTGGTGTGTTTAGTAATGATTGGCTCAACCCACTTGCTGAAACTTTGAATCAACTCGGTAGTGAACATGTGCTGGTTGTTCACGCAGAAGATGGCCTTGATGAAATCAGTATTTCAGCTAAAACATATATTGCAGAATTAAAAGACAGTAAAATTGAAAACTACGAGATTAGTCCGGAAGATTTCGGTATGAATAAACAAAACATCTCAGCATTAGCAGTCAATGGTGTTGATGATAGTTTAAGTAAAATGCAATCAGTACTTGATAATAACGATGGGGCAGCAAAAGATATCGTTTGCCTTAATGCTGGTGCAGCTATTTACGCAGCAGGCCTTGCCGATTCAATACAAGATGGCGTGTCAAAGGCATTATCGACAATAGCCTCTGGTGCTGCAAAACAAAAACTCGAACAACTTATTCAACACAGCCAATCGTTTAAAAAATAAATATTATGCAAGCTGATACACCTGACATCTTAAAAGACATACTCAATTATAAAGCTGAGTATGTAGAACACGTTAAAAGAACGGCCTCATTACAAGAGTTGAAACATCGTGGGGCAGATTGCGAAGCTACGCGTGGTTTCACTAATAATTTACTTAGAACCATTGCCGAAGGGAAGCCAGGCATTATTGCTGAAATTAAAAAAGCCTCTCCCAGTCGCGGCATTATCCGTGAAGATTTTCATCCTGATGCCATTGCCAAAAGTTTTGCTAATGCAGGTGCCAGCTGTTTATCGGTATTAACCGATATTCAATACTTTCAAGGATCGGATGATTATTTAAAACAAGCCCATGCCGCTTGTGAATTACCGATCATACGTAAAGATTTTATGATTGACCCTTATCAGGTATATGAAGCAAGGGTTATTGGTGCTGATGCTATCCTGATTATTGTTTCTGCCTTATCAGATATGCAGATGCAAGATCTTGTCGGTACGGCTAATGAGGTCGGCCTGGATGTTCTGGTTGAAGTACACGACCGTGTAGAGCTTGAACGCGGCATGATGTTACGCACACCTCTCATAGGTATTAATAACCGAAACTTACATACCTTCGAAACGGATCTTGATACAACTTTGGGGCTCTTAACCGATGTTTTTCATGATCGTACCGTCGTTACAGAAAGTGGAATTCACACACAGGAAGATGTTAGCTTAATGCGCAAGAACAATGTTAATGCCTTTCTTGTTGGCGAGGCATTTATGAAAGCAGAGAAACCTGGGGAGGAACTCAAAAAACTATTTTTTTCTACATAAAGATACGCACTAACATTATCAAAAGGCTTTGAATTAAATTAATAGCCAGTAGTATTAAATCTACAAATTTTATTACACACAAACATGTCACTTTTATATGGAGAGCACACAGAAATGATTACTCGCAGTTTTAAAAAATTACTTATACTTTTTACTTTGTCATTCTCATTTAACAATATTGCGTTTGCTGATGGACATGAGCTTGAGCTGATGTGGGAAGTAAGTGGTTTAGCCAACCCAGAGTCAGTTGTCTATGACCCTATACTCAATCATCTCTATGTTTCCAATGTTAATGGTGGCCCTCTTGATAAAGATGGCAATGGTTATATTTCCATCGTTTCTATGGACGGCAGAATTATCAATGAAAAATGGGTTACTGGTTTGGACGGTCCAAAAGGTCTGGCACTTTCTGGACGTACGCTATACACCGCCGACATTGATGCACTCGTTGCTATAGATGTTAACCATGGCCGCATCACTGATAGATATAAGGTGGAAGATCCTAAATTCACTAATGACCTCGCTGCTGCACCAAACGGTGATATTTATATGTCCGATATGTTAGCCAATCGTATTTATTTATTATCAGGAGGCACTCTTAGCATCTGGATAGAATCTGCTGATCTGGAAGCGCCTAATGGTTTAGATGTAGTTGGCGATAATCTCATCCTCGGAGCCTGGGGTGTTATGACAGATGGTTTTGCAACAGCTGTTCCTGGCCACCTAAAAAGTATTTCTATTCAGGACAAAACAATTACCTCAATTGGTGACGGATCTCCTGTCGGCAATCTGGACGGGGTTGAAGTCGATAAAGATGGCGGCTTCTATGTCACCGATTGGATGAACGGCAAACTGTTCCATATCTCAAGTACTGGTGAAGCAAAAGAAATACTTTCACTCAAACAAGGCAGTGCTGATCATGAGTTTATTATCGAAAAAGACTTGATGTTTATTCCGATGATGAATGACAACATTATGTATGCCTATAAAGTAAAGCGTTAAACGAGTAGCTATCAACGCCACCAAATTTGGTGGCGTTGATAAAATTTTAAATACTTCGAATAACAAAGCCTGGGAAACAAACTTTATCTAAAGCGCTGCTGTTTTTTTATTTTCTCAACCTCAGCTTGCCAACGTTTAACTGCCTTTTCGTAATAAACAAATACACAATTTTCACATCCACTATCACAACATTCAGATGGATTCGGCTTGTCTGGTTTGTTTGGAAGTTTTAATGAAGTTTGTTTATCCATTGTATTGTAGGCTGAAGCAAATAATTGATTACTATCTTTTCATGATTTGGAGTCTCATGCCGTAGCTATAATTTGCTACCGATTGTCTAACGAACCCATAATAACGGACCGTTATTCCTCACACGTTAAACCTGAATAAGATAATGTCTCCATCTTTAACAATATATTCTTTACCCTCTGAACGCCATTTGCCTGCATCCTTGGCGCCTTGCTCACCCTTAAATTCGATATAATCATCAAAGGCACTTATTTCGGCACGAATAAAACCGCGTTCAAAATCAGTATGTATCACAGCAGCGGCCTTTGGTGCAGTCGCACCAATAGGTATAGTCCATGCTCGTACTTCTTTCGGCCCCGCCGTAAAATACGTATGTAAACTAAGTAATTTATAACCAGCACGAATAATACGGTTGAGTCCCGGCTCTTCCATTCCCAATGCTTCCAGAAATTCCTGTTTTTCGTCATCTTCTAATTGAGAAACTTCGGCCTCAATAGCAGCACACACAGCAATCAATTGCGCGTCTTCTGTATCAGCAAGGGCTTGTAACTTTTCTAACCACGGATTTGAATCCATGCCATCTTCTTCAACATTGGCAATATACAAAGTTGGTTTTTGCGTAAGCAATTGTAAGTGTTTAATTGCTTCTAAATTATCTTCAGATAATGCCATTGAACGTACGGGCAAACCTTGGTCAAGATGCGCATTCAATGTTTCAAGTAGATCTTGTTCTTGCTTGGCTGTTTTATCGCCGCTTCGTCCTAACTTTGTTGCCTTTTGCAAAGCTTTACTTACAGATTCCTGATCAGCCAGACACAGTTCCGTATTAATGACCTCAATATCTGATATTGGATCAACCTTACCTGCGACATGTACAATATTATCGTCGTTAAAACAACGTACCACCTGAGCAATGGCATGAGTTTCACGAATGTTAGCGAGAAATTTATTTCCCAAGCCTTCGCCTTTAGACGCACCCTCAACTAAGCCAGCAATATCAACAAACTCCATCGTCGTTGGCACAACTTTTTGTGGCTTAACAATATCAGCCAATTGCTCTAGCCGCGCATCAGGCATGGCAACAACACCAACGTGTGGGTCGATAGTACAGAAAGGATAGTTCTCTGCATCAATCGCTGAATTGGTTAAAGCATTAAATAGTGTTGATTTACCTACATTCGGTAAACCAACGATGCCACATTTAAATCCCATAGCTTGTATTCCGTAATTTTAGGATGATGAATCGGGTTCAGGCTTTTTCTTCTTATTCAGATCTGTCATCAATTTATTAAGATTGTCCTCAAAGAATTGTTCACTTTTTTCAATCGCTAATGAAAAAGAGTCTATTATTTGGTTTTCCTCATCCGCGCTCGCGCGACCTAGAACATAAGGAACAACCTTATCTTTACTGCCAGGATGACCAACACCAATCCTTAGTCGTAAAAATTCACTACTCCCGGTACGTTGAATAATATCGCGCAAACCATTATGTCCACCGTGACCACCGTTTTTTTTCAATCTTGTCGTTCCGGGCATCAAATCAATCTCATCATGAACCACCATAACTTGATCAATTGATAGCTTGTAATAACTCATTAGTGCTTGTACAGCTGCACCACTGTCATTCATATAGGTCTGTGGTTTACAAAGCCAACAATCTGTCGAACCACTTTGGTAACGGCACACTTCAGCTTGAAATTTTTTATCGGGAGAGTAATTCAGGGAAAGTTTGTTTGCCAAGGCATCGACAAACCAGAAACCGGCATTATGCCGAGTCATTAAATATTCTGGGCCTGGATTTCCCAGGCCCACAATTAGTTTTAAAGGTGTCGCCACTCAGGCTCAGCTTTCGCCGTCTTTATCGCCTTCTTCTGGAGCTGCTTCTGCTCCTTCTGCAGCTTCTTCAGCAGCAGCAGCAGCATCTTCCGCTTCATCGGATGCAACTACTTTTGGTGCATGCACAGAGGCAACCGGTTGAGAATCATCACCACCATGTAAAAGTGCATGAATTTCCACGCCTTCAGGTAATTTCAAATCAGACAGATGTAATGTGTCATTGAGCGCGACTTCCAGCATATCGACTTCGATATATTCGGGCAGGTCTTTTGGTAGACAGACGATATCAATATCCGTCATGAGATGACTAATAATACCACCTTCATTTTTAACACCAGTACATTTTTCTTCATTAATATAATGTAACGGGATACGCATGGTCAGGGTTTCATTAGCATCTACGCGTAACAAATCAATATGCAACAAGGTTCGCTTATAAGGATGACGTTGTAGATCTTTCAAGACGACACTTTCAGTTTCGCTACCAGTCTTTAGAGACAGGATTTGCGAATAAAAAGCTTCATGCTCAAGATTATGCATTACAGTATTATGTTGCAGCGTAATCATACTGGCTTCTTTGCCGGTACCGTAAACAATACCGGGTAATTTGCCGTCACGGCGTAGGCGGCGGCTCGCACCTTTCCCTACATCTGTCCGTGCTTCGGCGACGAGTTCGAATTCATTCATTTTATTACTACTCCTTAATATTTAAGGGTTATTGATTACCTCCTGAACGCGACCAATCAGGAGAATTTTTGCAAAACAGGCTAATCCAGAAACATTGAGCTTAGGGATTCACCTTCTGCAATACGACGCATACTCTCAGCCAGCATTGCTGCAACGCTGAGTTGTCGAATACGATCACAGGTAGCTGCCTCTGAGCGAAGCGGGATTGTATCTGTTACTACCAATTCATCAAGTCTTGAATTCTCTATATTTTTAATTGCATTGCCGGAAAGCACGGGATGAGTACAGTAAGCGACCACTTTTACCGCTCCAAAATCCTTCAAAGCCCCGGCTGCATTGCATAATGTGCCAGCTGTATCGACCAAATCGTCAATAATCACGCATGTACGGCCATCCACATCGCCGATTATATTCATAATCTCTGATTCGTTCGGGTTTGGACGCCTTTTATCAATTATTGCCAAATCGGTGTCATCCAGACGTTTTGCGAGGGCCCGAGCACGCACCACACCACCCACATCAGGGGAAACCACCATCAGATCAGGGTATTTATGCTTCCAAAGATCTCCCAATAGCACTGGCGATCCATAGACATTGTCTAACGGTATATCGAAAAAACCCTGTATTTGGTCGGCATGTAAGTCGACGGTAAGAACACGGTCAATACCTGCGGTAGAAATCATATTTGCTACCACTTTTGCTGTAATCGGCACTCTTGAAGAGCGTGAACGACGATCTTGGCGAGCATAGCCCAGGTAAGGAATAACAGCGGTAACCCGAGAAGCAGAAGCTCGACGTAAGGCATCGGCCATGACCAGTAATTCCATCAAATTATCATTCGTTGGTGCACAGATGGGCTGCATAATATAACAATCCCGACCACGAACATTCTCATTGATTTCAACCATGACCTCGCCATCGCTGAACTGACCGACCGTAATCTTACCTAAAGGCATCTTTAGGTATTCTGCCGCCTCAAGCGCCAACTTGGGGTTTGCATTACCACTGAACAACATCATATTGGAGATGGACATGAACTTTCGTTCTCCAGACTATTTAAAAATATGGCTGGGGTACGAGGACTCGAACCTCGGAATGCATGGATCAAAACCATGTGCCTTAACCAACTTGGCCATACCCCAATTAATCGTTTCTAATATCTTTTACGAATGAACTGCAATTACACTCTGGATCGTTCAGTCGCCAATCGTTCCAATAATGGAGATATATTCATCCCCTTTACAACATAACCTTGCCAGTTATCAGGCAATTGTTCTTTCACTGCAGTCGCGGCATGAAAGTCCGGGAACGGGGCAAATAGACAAGCGCCCGTCCCTGTTAATCTCGCCGGTGCAAATTCTGCTAACCAATCCAGCGCATTTGCCACTTCTTTGTAGTGTTTTCGCACCACAGACTCACAGTCATTTATCCCCCCTCTCTCGAGGAAGTCGCGTATTGTGATTGTCGATGTATTCCGTGTCAAATCATCTGCACTAAATACTTTCGCGGTAGCGACACTACAACCCGGATGCACGACAAGATAAACGCTTTCTTCGGGCTCAATTGGCGTCAGATTCTCGCCAACACCTTCGGCCCAGGCCGCATGAGAATGAATGAATACGGGCACATCAGCCCCGAGCGAGAGTCCAATCGTAGCCAGTTCCTTGGTCGATAACCCACAGCGCCATAATTCATTTAAAGCAACCAGCGTTGTTGCGGCATCGGAACTACCCCCGCCCAAACCACCGCCAGTAGGGATTTTTTTATCTACATTAATATCAACACCGAGCTTACAGCCCGTTTTTTCCTTCAAGGCATGAGCAGCTTTAACAACTAAATCATCTGCAGCGGCAACATCCTCTAAACTTGAACTACGTTCAACCTTATCGGAATCCAGAATAGTAAAATTAATCTCATCGGCCAGCTCAACAAACTGAAAGACGGTTTGTAACAGATGGTAGCCGTCCGGTCGTCGACCAGTTATATGTAAAAAAAGATTTAATTTTGCCGGTGCCGGCCATGCAGAACTAAACATGTGATTATGTCTTCCAGACTTTTATGACCAGCTTTAACTGAATATCGTCACTCTTGATGGTTAATTTTTCTGGTAGGAAAATACCGTTATGTTCAGTATAACGTAAGACACTCACGTCGAAACCAGACTGCTTCATATTTGTAAGTCGGCCTTTTTCATCAAGTGAGAGCTCACTATAGACCATATAGGGTTCAGGAACCCCACGCACCCAGTACTTTAATCCATTGAGATGAATCTTCCAGCCTAACGCCTCATACAGCAATTGTTCTGCTGTCTTGGCCATAGTTATTTTATTTTTAGGGCCATGCATAACAACACCATCGCGCGTGCCTTTTAAAATGTAGGTCCCTTGGCCTAAAGGTGCAATCACCCTTAATTCATAATCTGCAAAGGATTGCTCCCAAAGCATAGTGGCAGTGCCGCTGTTTTTCTCACTTTTTACTCCCAGACGCCCATTGATATTCCAGGCAGTAATATCGCTAATAGCAATTTGATGCTTAAGCCATAATTGCGGTTTTGAGTCTTTATCAATTTTTGGTGCAGAACTACAGGCAGCTAGCAGAGAGACTGCTAGTAAAAGTGGTAATAATCGAATCACGGTTTAAATCGTTTTATGACATTTAATAAGCGATCATCTGTCGGCGTATCTTTCAGTGCGGTATCCCAAATATCTTTTGCTGCCTGCCTATCCCCTCTAACCCAAAGCACCTCACCAAGGTGTGCGGCAATTTCAGGATCGTTTCTCAATTCAAGTGCCTTTTGTAAATACTCAACTGCTTCATCCATGCGTCCAAGTCGATATAAAATCCAACCCATACTATCGAGTATATAAAAATCAGTAGGACTTAATTCATAAGCACGCTGTATATAACCATAGGCTTCTTCGTAACGATCCGTACGATCTGCAAGTGTATAACCCAGGGCATTTAATGCCGTGGCATTATTCGCATCTTCTTCAAGAATAGTTTTGAGATCGGTTTCCAGTAAGTCCATACGTCCCATTTTTTCAGCCAGCATTGCACGAGAATAGAGTATGTCTGCATGACTTTTTTCTTCTATAGCCCCATTAAAAAAATCCATTGCTTCTTGATAACGCTTGGCGTTAATCAATATTTCACCTTCGGCCTGTATCAATATTAGTCGACTAGACCCCTTAGATTTTTGTATGGAACGAATATTACTTAATGCTTTATCAACGTCACCTTGCTTGGCAAGAATCAGACTTAAACGAATCCGTGCATCAAGATAGTTTTCACCGCCATGAACGCCCTGATATAAATCACTCGCCTTACCTAACTGATCTTTTTCTTCTGCTATACGTGCTAAATAATAATTAGCATCAAAAACCCGTTTTTTTAATTCCGTTAAACGTAGAAAGTATTGCTCTGCTTCATCAAGTCTATTGGTCTGTAGATAAAGTAAACCAAGCGCGAAAATTACATCAACATTATTTGGTGCTTGTTCAGAGAGTATTTCAAACTGAAGCCGAGCGTCATCAAACCGCTTGACCTCTGTCAGTAATCGCGCATAGGCCATGCGCATATTAAAATCATCTTCCTTGTCCTCAAGGGCAGATTCAATCCACTCCAGCGCCTTATTTGACTCGCCTTTCTTTTGCAATAAGGCGAGGTATGTCATTGCTGCTGCATCATTATCTGGTCTCAATTCAAGCACACGCTCTAGTAAATCCTGAGAACGTTCCATATCTCCCATTCGCGCAGTCACATGAGCAAAGGCAAACATAGCTTCAGCATCATCCATGTGATTTTCCATCACGCGTTCCATCAATTGTATTACCGCGGCTTGATCATCTTCACGGCCAAGGAAATTGGCAATCATCCACAATTTTTGGTCAAACTGACCTTGTGAGCTTTCCAGAATAACCTCAAGATGGTGTAAGGCCTCATCAATATTCCCTGCACGCAAGCTCATTACTGTGAGAACCTGATGTGCGTCAGGATTCTTTGGATCAACCTCGACCCAGAGACTCGCCGCTTCGTAAGCAGACTCATTATCACGTGCGTAAACTGATATTCGGGTCGCTCGCTCAATGACTACAGGATCTCGTGTCGTCTTGGCCAAATCGAGATAATTATCAACGGCAATGTCTATTTTTCCACGTTGTCCGGCTATTTCAGCAAGCAATATTTTGAAAAGGATTTCTTCGGTAAGCTCAACCTTTGGGCGATCTGGTAATACTCGTTCGGGAATGGGATCAGGCGTTGCTACAACTGCTTCCACTGCTGCTATTGGCTCTACATTTTCTATAGCGGCCTCTTCTTGAGGCACGGTAGTACAGGCAATCACAAAGAAAGCCAGTAGAAACACCGGTAATTTGAAGAAACCTTTATATAGTGTGTATCGAGACATATATACCATTTAAAATTCTGTTTTGTTAGATCATTTTGTCAGATCAGGGCTAAAAATAATACTGTGCCTGATTTATCCGTTAATTGAGAAGATAAACATACTATACTTGAGTCAATATCGAGCTATTTGTTCAGTCGCGTCAGATGATTTATATTTGTTGTATTAGTCATCGAAATCAATAATAAGCCTGATTTTCCTTGTATTCGGCCACATCATGGCACAGAATTTTCATATAGATACCATTTAATTGCCAATACCATGACACTTATTGCCTACGGAATTAACCACTCGACAGCACCGATTGAAGTTCGGGAAAAGGTCAGCTTTGGTAATGATATCGTCTCCGATGCCTTAAGTGAGTTGAAGCACCAAAACGGGGTACATGAAGCGGCCATCCTCTCCACCTGTAATCGTACAGAGATTTATTGCAGCGTCGACCAACAGAATAATCTCAATCCGGTAGAGTGGTTACACAACTTTCATGGTATGAAGCAGGATCAGTTACAACCATTTTTGTATAAACATCCTGATCACAATGCTGTTAGGCATGTACTACGTGTCGCTAGTGGTCTTGATTCAATGATATTGGGTGAGCCACAGGTTTTAGGTCAACTGAAAGATGCCTATCATAAAGCCATTAGTGCCGGCAGCATTGGTCACCAGTTAAACCGATTGTTTCAACATTCATTTCATGTTGCCAAAGAGGTTAGAAGCAATACTTCTATCGGCAATCATCCTGTCTCCGTGGCTTATGCGGCCGTGCGGCTGGCACAGCAAATCTTTGGTGATTTGAAAGATCAAACTGCATTATTGATTGGGGCAGGAGAAACCATTGAACTCGCGGCAAGGCACCTGCATGAGAATGGCTTAAATCGTATGATTATCGCTAATCGCACATTAGAACGTTCACAACGTTTGGCGAGTGAATACTCTGGTTATGCTATTCAGATTGGTGATATACCGACCCATCTGGCGGAAGCCGACATCGTCATCTCATCAACGGCTAGTCAATTACCTATCCTCGGCAAGGGCGCGGTTGAAAGTGCAATCAAAACCAGAAAACATAAGCCCATGTTCATGGTTGATATCGCAGTGCCGCGAGATATAGAAGTTGAAGTCGGCGACATGGACGATGTTTATTTATACAGCGTCGACGATCTAAAAAACATGGTTCAGGAGAATCTGAAAAACCGTCAAGAAGCGGCCAAGCAAGCAGAAAAAATTATCGATACTCAGGCGCAAGAGTTTATGGATTGGCTAAGTTCACTTGATGCGGTATCAACAATCCGGGCATTGCGTGGACAAGCTGAACAAATCCAGGAAGACGTGATTCGAAAAGGATTATCTAAGTTACGTAATGGTGCTGATCCTGAAGCCATTTTATTAGAAACTGCACGAAACCTGACAAATAAACTAATTCATGTCCCCAGTTCAAAGTTGAGAAACGCAAGCGCTCAAAACCGAGATGATTTGCTTCAAGCTGCCGAAGAGTTATATAGCCTGAAAGAACACTCTACTCATAAAGATAAAAAACAGTAGCTGTCGCGGCTACTAATAAGTTAACCGCCTATTCGGGCATGGTCCAAAATCTTTTTATTATAAAAAATCATGAAAGAATCATTACATTTAAAACTAGAAAAACTACTAGAACGGCAGGAAGAGCTGGATGGATTACTGTCCGACCCTGATGTCATAAACAACCAGAACAAATTTCGTGAATTATCACAAGAGTATGCCGAGGTGCGCCCGATCGTCAGTTGTTTTAACAACTACCGAAAAACAAATGAAAATATCGAAAACGCGAAAGAGATGTTAAAAGATAGTGACAAAGGAATGCAGGAGCTTGCAGCAGAAGAGCTTAAAGAAGCCGATGCAACGCATCAACGGCTTGAGGCTGAACTTCAAGTGTTGCTACTACCAAAGGATCCTGCCGATAACAGTAATATATTTCTTGAAATACGTGCTGGCACCGGCGGTGAAGAAGCCGCATTGTTTGCTGGCGATTTAATGCGCATGTACTCGCGTTATGCAGAATCAAGAGGTTGGAAGATAGAGCATATCAGCGCAGCCGAGAGCGATCTTGAAGGCTATAAAGAAGTCATCATGCGTATAATTGGTGAAGGCGCTTATTCAAGATTGAAATTTGAATCAGGCGCGCATCGTGTACAACGTGTGCCCGAAACTGAATCACAAGGCCGTATCCATACTTCAGCATGTACGGTTGCTGTTTTACCTGAAGCGGATGAAGTTAGTGAAATAAACATTAACACCGCGGACCTGCGTATTGATACCTTCCGAGCATCTGGTGCAGGCGGACAACACGTCAATAAGACTGATTCAGCAATTCGTATTACGCATATACCTACCAATACGGTTATTGAATGTCAGGATGAACGTTCACAACACAAAAACAAAGCGCGCGCTATGTCCTTATTGCAAGCTAAACTACTTAGTAGCGAACGTGATAAACAACAAAGTGAAGAAGCTGAAAACAGACGCAATCTGGTAGGCAGCGGTGACCGGTCCGAACGTATTCGCACCTACAATTTCCCGCAAGGCCGTGTCACTGATCATCGTATAAACTTAACACTCTATCGACTCGATGAATTCCTGCAGGGCAATGTCGACATGGTCATTGATCCCTTAATAAGTGAATATCAGGCCGATCTACTCGCGTCGATTAATGACTAATTAGCGATGAATTAAAACGCAATGCAAATAGTTGATGCCGTAAAACATGCTCAAAAGCAACTCGTAGAATCTGATAGTGCAAGACTAGATGCAGAGATTTTGCTTTGTTCAGTATTAAAATGTGAACGCACTCACCTTTACACGCACCCTGAACAGGCCTTGTCAAAGGTCGAGATAAATTCATTCAACGAATTAATTGTACTGCGCACAGAAGGTCATCCTATTGCGCATTTGATTCAGAAAAAGGAATTCTGGTCGCTGGAGCTAAAGGTGACTGCTGATACACTTATTCCACGCCCTGAAACGGAAGTACTTGTTGAAACAGCACTTAGCTTTGTTCCAGCAGATACTGAGCTAAATATTCTCGATCTAGGAACAGGCTCAGGTGCTATTGCAATAGCAATCGCATCTGAACGACCGACGGCAAAGATTTCGGCGACCGATACGAGTGAGAAGGCATTAATAATTGCAAAACAAAATGCTGACTCGCATAAAATAGAAAACATTGAATTTAAAAAAGCAAACTGGTTTGACAAAGAAAGCCATCGTTACGACATCATCGTAAGCAACCCGCCTTATATGCATGACAATGACCCACATCTGATGCAAGGTGACGTTCGCTTTGAACCACTCTCTGCCTTGGCTTCAGGGAATGATGGATTAGATAATTTGCGCACTATCATTTATGAATCAAAAAAGTATTTAAATAATCAGGCCTGGTTGTTAGTCGAGCATGGTTATAATCAAGGCGAACAGGTAAAACTATTATTTATTGAGAATAATTTTACATCAGTCTCTACAATTAAAGATTATGATGAGAATGATCGCGTCACTATCGGACAATTTATATGAATGACGAGCAACTATTAAGATATAGCCGACAAATGATGCTGCCGGAAATCGATGCAGCAGGTCAGGAACGCTTGAATGAATCGCGTGTTTTAATCATTGGCCTTGGCGGTTTAGGTTCTCCGGTATCTATGTACCTTGCCAGTGCCGGTGTAGGTCAATTAGTTCTGGTTGATTTCGACAAAGTGGATATCAGTAACTTGCAACGACAGATCGTACATACAACCCCGGATATAGATCGATTAAAGGTTGAATCCGCAAAGGAACATCTTCAGGCAATTAATCCAGAAATAAATATTGAATGCATTGATCATGCGCTGGATGGTGACGAACTATTAGACGAAGCAAAAATGGCAGATGTCATCGTCGATGCCTCTGATAATTTTCAAACAAGATTCGCGTTAAACGAGGCATCTGTAAAAACTAAAACACCACTCGTATCTGGTGCCGCGATTCGATTCGAAGGACAAGTTACCGTATTTAATCCAAAGGATGACACTTCACCCTGCTATCGATGTTTATACGGAGAAGATGTTGCAACTGCGGAAACTTGTACTGCTAACGGCGTGATCGCACCGCTACTGGGCATCATTGGTAGTATCCAGGCTAACGAAACAATGAAGTTGATAATGGGTATCGGTGAAACCTTGCAAGGGAAATTACTATTAATAGATTCATTATATATGGACTTGAATCAGGCTATCTTGAAAAAAGATCCCAAGTGTCCTGTTTGTAATTAATTTAAATTATTTCAATCAATAATCTCATTCGCCTGTTTTCTTAATTTAAATTTTTGTATCTTACCCGTAGACGTTTTTGGCAATGCCCCAAATACAATAGTCTTAGGTGCTTTGAAATGCTCCATATTGTCTCGACAATAATCGATAAGCTCTTCAACACTTAATTCTTGCCCTGCTTTTAAGGTGACAAAGGCGCAGGGTATTTCTCCCCACTTCTCATCCTCCCGAGCAACGACAGCGGCTTCCAGGACTTTAGGGTGATGATATAAAACGCCTTCGACTTCTATACTGGAGATATTTTCGCCACCAGAAATAATAATATCCTTGGATCGATCTTTGATCTCGATATAACCGTCTTCATGCCATACAGCTAAATCACCGCTATGAAACCATCCACCCATTAAAGATTTTTCTGTCGTAGTGGGGTTTTTTAAATAACCCTTCATGACAATATTACCTTGAAACATGATCTCACCAATTGTTGTTCCATCCTTTGGCACAGGTTCAACAGTATCTGGATCAGCCACTATCAAACCTTCTAACATAGGGTAGCGAACACCCTGTCTGGATTTGAAATCAGATTGCTCGGATATATTCAGCTCATTCCACTCATCTTGCCAAACACAACCAGCCGCAGGGCCATAAGTTTCTGTTAGTCCATAAACATGCGTAACATTAAAACCTAGCTTCTGCATGGATTCTAAAACAGCAGCCGGTGGTGCTGCACCCGCTGTCATCACGTTTACTTTATGTTTGATACCCTGTGTTAATTCATCATCGGCATTCACCATCATATTTAACACAATCGGTGCGCCACATAGATGATCAACCTTTTCCTTTTTTATAAGATCATAGACTGTTTCTATCTGTACCTTGCGCAGACAAACGTTTGTACCTGCAATCGCTGCGATCGTCCAGGGGAAACACCAGCCGTTACAATGAAACATCGGTAAGGTCCAAAGATAAACCGGGTGTTGTGGCATTTGCCAAAACATACTATTGGATACTGCATTCAAATAAGCACCACGATGATGATAAACCGCACCTTTAGGGTTGCCTGTGGTGCCTGAAGTGTAATTCAAACTTATCGCATCCCATTCATCTTCGGGTAATTGCCATGCAAACTCAGAAGAACCTTCTTTGAGAAAATCCTCATACTCAAGCTCACCGAGAAACATACCACCTTCATACAAAGAGTCATCAACATCAATAACAAGCGGTTTATTTTCAAGCTTGGCTAGAGCCTCGCTGATTACGTTGGAAAATTCACGATCTGTTAGAAGAATTTTTGCCTCTGCGTGTTCAAGCATAAAAGCAATTGAATCTGCATTCAAACGTATATTAAGTGCATTCAACACACCGCCGGCCATAGCAACACCAAAACTGGCTTCATACATAGCTGGTACATTGGGTAACATGACAGCAACCGTATCACCCTTCTGTAATCGTCTATTCTGTAAAGCAGAAGCTAATTGACGACAACGACGATACGTCTCTGACCATTGGAAGCGGATATCGCCATAAACGATAGAGTCGTGATTTGGGTAAATAAAAGCCGTCCTTTCCAGAAAGCTTAATGGAGAAAGAGGTGTGTAGTTTGCGCGATTCTTATTAAGTCCCGCTTCGTAAATATGATCAGGATTCATTTAAAAACGACCTATTTATGTAGTTTTTACTGATTCCATTTTGGTTTACGTTTTTCAATGAATGCGTCTATTCCTTCCCTCGCATCATGACTGTCTATATTACAAACTATAGTTTCATTAGCGGCATCATAGGCAGCACCAAGATCCATATTTAATTGTTGGTAAAACAGTTTTTTACCAAGTCCAATTGCCATTGCAGACTTATTGGAAATAATCTCAGCTAGTTCTTTTGTTTTTACTGACAAGTCATCAACAGCAACGACTTCGTTGATCAACCCATATTGCTGTGCCGTTATAGCATCTATAAATTCACCGGTTAGCAACATCTTCATCGCCTGCTTGCGATGCATATTACGACTAAGTGCCACTGCAGGAGTAGAACAAAACAGACCAACATTGATCCCAGAAACAGCAAAACGCGCATCCTTGTCTGCGATTGCAAGATCACATGCTGCAACCAATTGACAACCAGCGGCAGTTGCTATGCCATGAACTTCAGCGATAACAGCTTGCGGAAGTTGGCTAATTGATTGCATAAAGTTACTACATTGAGTAAATAAGGATTTATGAAATTCAGGATCGTCACTAGAACGTACCTCCTTTAAATCATGTCCCGCACAAAAGGCCTTCCCTTTAGCAGCAATAATAACCACACGCACTGATTTATCTTGTGCAATGTTATCGACCGCATTTTGTAAGGCCGTCAACATATCACCCGACAGGGCATTGTATTGCGCGGGCCGATTCAAGGTGAGCCTGGCAATACCCGCATCAATATCAATCAATAATATTTCATCATTGATAATTTCATTCGCATTGACTGACATGGTTTTCTCCAAAAGGATAGGAAGCTAAAGGTAAATTAACTTTATCGATGTTACGACCAGTTATCAATAAGGTTACTATCAATTAGTGTAGTAACCTTATCTCCCGACTACTAACTTACGATGCCAACAGTTCCATCAATGCAGTATCGATCTGTGCCTGACAGTCAGGATCGGTTCCAAACAGTGCAAGATGTCCATCTATACTGTTGATAATTTTTAATTCGCTATTAGGTATGAGTTGTTGCTCAACTTCACAGTCTGTAGGCGGAAAAAACATATCATGACTGATCGGCATAACAAACGTTTTCGCAGTTATTCTACCTAGAGCTGCAGCCAAATCGCCATCAGTATGCCGGCTAACATCACCACGCTGCCATTTCCAGGCCATGCACAGTAGATCATTCGGATCCATCGGCGCAAAATAACCGGTCATGAATTCATCAACAAACGCTTGCATTGATTCGAAACCGAGAGCCTGATGACGATTCTGCCGAAAGAACTCAGTACTCCAGCCCATGACAGTCCACAACTTAGCGTGTCTTCTTAAACCGGCAGCCACTTCTGCTGAATCTGCATAATCACCATTATTGAATTTTGGATCCGTGATAATGGCCTCGATGAGGGTCTCAGTGTAGATAAAATCATGCTCGGTATTTTTTGCAGTTCCAGCGATCGGTGCGGCGCGTTTTACCATATCAGGGTAACGCACAGCCCATTCATAAGTTTGCTGTGCACCCATTGAACCGCCAACAACAAGCGCGAGGCTTGTTATACCAAATGTTTCCGTCAATAGTTTGTGTTGAGCACGTACATCATCACCAATACGTACCTTAGGAAATGATGCTCCATCGGAATTGTGTGGTGAAGTCGACAAGCCGTCACCAATCTGGTTAACCACAACAATAAAATACTTATCTGGATCAAGTGCCCGACCGGAACCTATATAGACATCTTCTATTATCTTACTGGTTCCTGAATACCAGGTCGGCACCAGGATTGCATTATCCTTTTCGGCGTTAAGCGTGCCATGCGTGGCAACGGCGAGCTGGCAATTTGAAATTGAGCCACCCTCTTCCAATTCTAATGTGCCGATATCCATAAGTTCATAAGGGCCATGTCCTTCTTGACCATAATAACTATTCGCCGTCATATACTTCCTCCAGAATTAAAGTAGCTTTAGGTTGCAGTTTGTGCCAAAACACGCCCCACTTCCATTATCATATATTGTTATATAAGAGAATAAACTCTAATCGCTCAAGCTTATCAATTATCTGACACAGATTCTTTCATTTAATTTAGTACGTATAAGACAACGATATCGATCCAAAGCTTTGACCACTGGGCTGCCCATCAAATTCCTTGGAACGAAATACCTGTGCATAAGAAATTTTAAAATTCTTTACAAGCACACTGGAACCAACAACAAACTCTCCAACCAAGGATTTCTTATCGATACTATGGCTATCTTCAAATGTATTTCCGTCGAGAAATATATCACGTAATACCCAGCGCCCATTCGCGGCGGCAAAGAGATAGAAACTCAATGCATTTTTGCCATGCTGATAGCGTGGGTCGGTTGCATCCGTTGGTGCGTTAGTATTTCCAGCAGGTCGTATCAAGGCGGAACCAAAATCAGTTGGTATATTCCAGCCAAAACGAAATTCGGCACCGGTATTCAAATGTGTAAACACATTCCCCAAGGCAACGCCACCATGCATGATCGTATCTAAACCTAATAAACCGGCCATGTCCCTGCGTCTTATCAACCGTTGTTTTCGATCATAGATAAGCGCTATACCCAATTCGTTCTCGAGCTGATTGCCCCAACCATTGGCTTTATCAATCCCGCGAATAGAATGAACTAGGTCCTGCGCCTCTTCTGCCAATGAAATATCACCAATGATGCCTAATTGAATTTCAAAAGTATCAAGTCGCCTTTGATTTTTGCTATGAAATGCTATGTCCCCGTATAACCAACCCGCATAGGGTCGGTCATTGACCACTAAGCCACTGCTGACAATGTCTTGTGGGGTAAACATTTTTTGTCCTAACGAAAATGACAGATGACGTTGCCGATCAGGATCACTGCTAAACGGTAATATATCGATAAAATTTCTAGTTTGCCGACCTAGAAAAGTGTCTTGCTTGAACCATTCCAAGTCTTCAAACCATTTTAGTTCTGGCGAGATCCAGTTTAGTTGAATGCCGTTAGTATAAAAACGATCGGTATCTGCGAACAGATCGTTTTCATAGCCAAGGCTAAAGGTCCAGGATTCGTGCGGTGGTTTATCGGCCGGAGAATTATCTGCGAATGGCGAGCTTGAAAAACATAATATAATTAATACTAAAACAACGTTTCTAAAACACATTATTTAATAAGAACTAAGGCCCAGACTATGGCAGCATTAATTAAAGAAAGTAATACCGCTGCTGAACCAATATCTTTTGCTCGGCCAGATAATTCATGATGTTCGGTACTAACTCGATCGACAATCGCTTCTATACCTGAGTTTATTAGTTCAATGACCAATATTAATAGAATAACGCTGATAAGTAGTGCGTATTCAAGTTCGTTTTCACCAAGATATAAAGCCAGGGGAATTAAGACAATACTTAGATAAACTTCTTGTCTGAAGGCCTGTTCATTAGCAAAAGCGACCCTGAGCCCTTTCCAGGAAAATTGCGTTGCCTTTACTAGCCTCGTCAATCCGCTTGTTCCTTGCGAGGCCATAAACTTACTTACATCCCTGTCTTGTTTTAGAATATATTTTATTTATAACGCTGCTAGTGCCGCATCGTAATTTGGTTCTTGTGCAATCTCTGACACTAATTCTGAATGAATGACCTTGTCATTTTCATCAATAACTACAAGTGCTCTTGCCGTAATCCCCGCTAATGGACCATCTTCAATCAATACACCATAATCTTTGGCAAACTTTCGCGAACGCATCATAGACAGAGCAATAACATTATCCGTACCCTCAGCCGCACAAAACCGTGACATCGCAAACGGCAGGTCAGCAGCAATCATTAAGAAAACAGAATCTGATTTTTCCTTTGCAGTTTCGTTAAACTTTTTTGTCGAGGTGGCGCAAACTGGCGTATCTAAACTTGGCACGATACTTAGTAATTTTTTCTTGCCCTTATATGTCGCAAGCGAGACATCTCCAAGTTCAGAATTAACCAATGAAAAATCAGGGGCAGTGTCACCTACTTTTGGTAAATCACCATTCGTATGAATTTCATTACCTTGTAATGTTATTGTTGCCATCCTATAAACCCTCTTCCGTTAATTCTGAATAACTATCCGCATCAATTAATTCATCCAACTCCGATTCGTCATTGGTTTTTATAATAAATATCCAGCCTTCACTATACGGCTCTGAATTAATTAATTCAGGGGCATCTTCCAATGCCGGATTAACCTCCAGAACAATACCGCTCAATGGACAATAGATATCTGATGTTGATTTAACTGATTCAACAACAGCACATTCATCGGTCTGCCCGTACTCACGATCTGTTTCTGGCATCTCAACAAAAACAACATCACCTAGCTCGTCTTGAGCAAAGTCTGTTATTCCAACCCGATAGGTATTTTCGCCCATATCTTCTACCCAGTTGTGTGTATTCGTATATTTTAAATCGGCAGGAACACTATGCATCAGCTTTGACCACTCATTTTATTATGATTAATATTAAATTGAACTACTAATCTATAGTTTAAGACAGGAAAAGACTAACCGCCACCCTCTATAGAACTTCTATCTCTCGGGAAAAATAACCAGATGATCTATTTCCAGGCGAATACCAATAGGTTCATTCATTGGATGATCATGGTGGCTTGGCACAAGACTCAATACACGCAATCCACTCTCTAGTTCAAGGGTGTAAAGAAACTCAGCCCCCCTGAATGCCTTATCTGTAACTCGCGCTGTCATGCTACTGTCATCATCATGCAAAATGTCATCAGGCCTGAGCAGAACACGCACTTTCGTACCTACCCCCGTCTCATGAGCAACAGTACTTTGAATAACCCCAATCTCAGTTTTGACCTCTTTATCATTAATAACCTCACCCGAGATGAAGACACCTTCTCCGACAAAATCTGCTACCACTGCTGTTTTCGGTTCATGATAAAGATCAAATGCTGTATCCCATTGGAGTAACTCGCCTTCATTCATCACACCAATCACATCCGCCATGGCAAATGCCTCAAGTTGATTGTGACTGACCATTATTGTCGTAATGCCATCGTGTTTTAATATCTGCCGTAGTTCTCGTGCTATTTGTTCACGCAACTCTATATCGAGACTAGCGAATGGCTCGTCTAATAACAACACGCTTGGACGAGGTGCCATCGCACGTGCCAATGCAGCCCGTTGTTGTTGACCACCAGACAAACTATGCGGATATTTATTTATGTGCTTCTCTAAAGAAAGTAACGCCACTAATTCATCCAGTCGTTGCATCACCCTCTTTGCATTCAGATTCTTCAAACCAAAAACAATATTGTCTTTTACACTCATATGCGGAAATAAAGCATAGTCTTGAAAGACCATGCCGATGTGCCGTTGCTCTACCGGAAGATGGTGCACCGGGTTACTAACCCGGATACCTTTGATCCAGACTTCACCTTTATGCGGTCTTTCAAAACCTGCAATGCAACGTAATAAGGTCGTCTTACCACAGCCGCTAGGCCCAAGCAGACAGGCAATCCCTGCTTCATTAACGCCAAAGGAAACATCTTCCAATATGGGTCGACCTTCTATTGATAATGAAATATTTTTTATTTCGATTGCGTTATTCATGACCAGGACGTGAACGTGAAATTGAGTTGCTGATAATAATAACCGGGATGATACCTGCAATCACTATCGCTAACGCCGGCACCGCAGCCTCGGCCAATAATTCTTCATTGGCAAGTTCATAGGTGCGAACAGCGAGCGTATTAAAATTAAAAGGCCTTAATATAAGCGTCGCGGGTAATTCTTTAAGTACATCAACAAACACTAATAGTAACGCTGTCAATAAACTACCACGCATCATTGGTATATGAATACGTTTTACAATAATAACCGCTCTCATACCGGTTGTCTTTGCAACCTCATCCATAACCGGCTTTATCTTGCCCAACGCTGCTTCAACAGTATTAATAGACACCGCTAAAAAACGAACCAAATAGGCGAAAACAAGTGTAAATAACGTACCACTAATCAATAAACCACTACTGATGTTTAAATTTTCCATTAGTAAGGTATCTATTGAATTATCGAACCAGGCAAACGGGATTAACACACCAACGGCAATGACAGTACCGGGGATCGCATAACCCATACTGACAAACCGTACCATTATTCGATTAAGTAATGACTGATTATTTCTGTTTGAATACGCCATGAACAAAGCTATAGCCAAGGCTAACGCAGAGGTAATAAAAGCCAACAATAAACTATGAAATAATAATAGATAAAAATCTTTGCCGAGCACGTCTGCATAGGTATCTATGGCCCAGTTGATTAAAAGAGAAACTGGAATAATAAAACCAAAAACTAATGGCACCGCACAAATAACTAAAGCTATGAAACCCTGCCCTCTTGTTAATCTTTGTTGCATCAAGGAACTGTAAGTACTGCTGGTATGGTGATACCTTGCTTGTTTTCGAGATCGCTTTTCGAGATATAAAAAGACGGCGACAAACACTAACAATAATGCGGATAGTTGTGCAGCAGCGAGACTATTACCCAAGCCAAACCATGTCCTGAAAATACCGGTCGTAAATGTGGATACGCCAAAGTATTGAACAGTGCCATAATCAGCCAGGGTTTCCATCACTACTAGAGAGAGGCCGACCATGATCGCGGGACGCGCTAATGGTAAAGCAACACGTCTGAAGGAATCAATAGCATTACATCCCAATGTGCGAGACACCTCTAATACACAAACCGACTGCTCTATAAATGCGGCACGCGCTAATAAATAAATATACGGATATAGAACTAACGACAACATGGCTATTGCACCACCCAAAGAACGGACTTCTGGAAACCAATAATCACGGTACTGCCAACCGGTAAAGTCGCGAAGCATAGTTTGCAATGGTCCAGCCACATCCAGTGCACCGGTATAACTATAGGCAATAATATAGGCTGGCATAGACATGGGTAATAACAATGCCCATTCAAGCTGGTAACTCAGGGGGAATCGATACATGGTTACCATCCATGCGGGGATCACACCGAGTAACAAACTAAAGAACCCCACACCGAGCAACAGTGCTAATGAGTTTCCAATATAGTCTGTTAATACCGTCGCTCTTAGATGCGCCCATACTTCATACTCTGGAAAAAATAGAGAACCAAATACGACAGCAAGTGGAATACTAAACAGTAAAGAAAGAAAAACTAATGCTGGGTTCCAATTTGTTAGTTTGAATAAGACTGTTTTAAAAGCTAAGGCATTGGGCAATGCTTGAGCAGCACGAGTGGCAAGCATCGGATACTCTCTTGTTTATTTCCAGCCGACTCGGTCCATCAACAGTACCGCATCGGTGTTATGTTTACCTAATAAACCGAGGTTAAGATCGTCTGCCTTAAATTTTCCCCAACTTCTCAAAACCGAACTACTTTCAATTTCAGGGTTTATTGAATATTCATGATTGGTATCGGCATACCATTGTTGTGCATAATCGCTAACAAGAAACTCGAGTAATTGTATAGCTTCTTTTTTATGCTTTGCCGGTTTCAGTATACCCGCGCCACTGACATTCATATGTGCGCCGCGACCGTCCTGGTTAGGCCAGAACAATTTAATTTTATTAGCTGCTTCGACTTCACTCTCCTGACTGGATTCAAGCATGCCGGCAAGGTAATAATTATTTATCAAGGCAATGTCACAGACTCCAGCAGCGACGGCCTTAATCTGATCACGATCACCACCTTTTGGTGGTCTGGCAAAATTATTCACCAGTCCTGTCGCCCAGCGTTCTGTTTTTTCAATACCGTAATTGGCTATCATCGCAGCAACTAAAGATTGATTGTAGACATTCGATGATGAACGTACACAGATAAGATTCGCCCATTTCTTGTCTGCAAGATCGATATAACTATCAAGGTCGTTTATATTGACACGATCTGGCGCATAGATGATCACACGTGAACGCAATGACAATCCGAACCACTGCTTATCAATATCGCGGTAGTTTTCAGGAATAACCTTATTCAATAATTCAGAATCAACCTGTTGAAAAAGCCCTTTGTCTTTAGCTCTTATCAAGCGAGCAACATCTACAGTTAATAAAATATCTGCTGGCGTGTTTTTACCTTCAACTTCAAGACGTTTGAGTAATGTATCAGCCTTGCCGGTAACGATATTGACAGCAATGCCTGTTTCTTTAGTGAACTGTTCCAGTAATGGTTTTATTAACGCCTCTTTACGTGCGGAATAGATATTGACTTCTGCAGCGAATGATAATTGCTGTACAAATAAGAGACTGATCAATAATAATTTATTCATGGTGTATCAGATTTGTTAATAATTTTAATATTATAAATGATAATGAATTACATGTATTTGGAAACTTCTTGCCTATTAAAATAAATATTGATCAACATTTATAGTATGGGAATATTAAGTAGACTTTTACATATTTTAAATCTGACTTTGCAATCATTTTTGCTTATGCATACAGGCAAAAATAATCGTGCTAAAAAGCGAACTTAACCACCACTAGAGGCTCGTATCGTCATACGATAATTCTTAATAAATCTCCAATAGATAAGCTTGGGCAAACTTAGCCCTTTTGTCATCATCTCAACTCATCTACAGTCACTTCACTCAAACTTATTCAGACTCACAATCAAAAGATTGTCACGATGCATATTAATAATTCGAAACTTATATTGGTTAAAACCAGGCTAATAAATAATTAACTACATTTCTACCTGAAAACCAATATACCAAGTTCGTGGTGCACCTGGACGTGGACCATGCGGTTGTCGAGAAACAATATACTCTTCTTCAAATAAATTTTGTATGCCAGCAAATATTTGTACATCACTTTTCACATCATAATAGGCGGCAATATCAACAATCTCATATGAGTCGGTCTTACCGAATCGGGCATCAGCAGCACCAAGACCATTCACTTCTGTGCTAACGTTATTTGCACTGGTAAAGGTTTCATCGACAAAGCTAGCCCTGACAGAGGCACCCCAGTGAGAAAACTTAACAGAACTCCCCACAGTAAGCTGATACTCAGGAATATAAGGCACCTTATTACCAGCACTACCAAAACTAAAAATGGACTCAGAATCCGTTGAGCTTGAGTTATTTTGTTGTTCGGCATCGGTATAGGTAAACGCAACTATGTATGGGTTACTAAAAGACCAATCTTTCGCCAAACCTAAATCAAACTGTCCTGATAATTCGAGGCCTGAGGAATCAACTTCACCAAAGTTTTCGTCATTACCAGTACCAGTACCACCGATATTATTAACCACGATTAAATCTTCAAACTCGGTCAAGAAACCAATCGCCTCTGCGGTAAGGACTTGGTTACTGCTGGCATACCGAAGTCCAATTTCATAGCTGGTACTGGTCTCTTCTTCAAGGTTATTGTTGATAGCACCGCCTGGTGAAGGCGGTGAAAAACCAAAGTGCACACCACCGAAGGCTTGTAGTTCACTAGTAATGTTATAGCCGATACCAATACCGCCACCCAACAAGTCCAGGTCATCATCTCTAGTTGTGCCCGCATTGTAATCAACGCGCTCTAAATCGAGATATTCATAGCGAATACCCGGCGTAAACCACCAATTACCGAGCTCCAATCGATCTTCCAAATAGAACGCCAATGCCGTTACTTCATCTTCTCGATCAGCCTGCGAACCGAGTGCGCCATATGTCACACTAGTAATAGCCCCTGTCGCGTCTTGATTGTAAACATCATTTTGTTGGAAACGGTCTTCCTGATCTCTATGATAACGAACCCCCAAAGTGAGCTCGTGCTTTAACACAGCAGTATCAAAACGAAGATTAGCTTCACTTTGAACACCGGTTGAATAATATTCGCGATTATTAGCTCGTACACGCAAGCCACAGGCTAGATCGCCCTGCAAACATTGCAGTCCAGTACCGTTTTGATTGCCTGCTAAGGCAGTAGACAAACTATCATTAGCCGCTAAGCCGCCAGCAGCAGCACGAATATCATTCAATTTGTACCAATTACGGGCAAACTTGTTGTAATAAGCTGTTGTCACCAAGTCAAAATTTTCTGTCGGTGAAATAAAATAACGTAGGTAGCTACGATGTTGCTCGCGTTCGATCTTGTCGAAACGAGAGGCTGAATAGCGTCTGTTAGGATCAGCCCGAAAATCTGCAGAGCTCAAACCCAGGTAGGTCTCGTCTGCCTCAGAATCTGTAAAACCATATTTAACTTCGAAGCGTTGATATATATTTGTATCAGGCTCCCATGCAAGCTTGATCATTGGTTCAATATTTTGAAAACCAGTATTATCCCTGTCGTTAAAACCGGGAGCAGCATCAATGGTTTTAAAACCATCGACGCCTCTGAAGTAACCTTCAATTAGAAAGCCAAATCGACCTGCCGCAGTCTCCAGAGTATTACCATGAAACGCATGTGTACGGTATTCGTTGTCTTCACCATACTGCGCTCGCAAGAAAGTACGTTGTTCGGACGGTATTGGTGTGGATAGGTAATTGATCGCACCACCCGTTGTATGCGGGCCATATTTGATTTGACTACTTCCTTTTAAAATCTCGAGGCCACTCATACGGCCAGTCGTTGGAGAATAATAGGCTGAAGGCGCTGCATAAGGTGCAGGAGCAGCGAGAACACCATCTTCCATGAGTGTTACTTTTGCACTACGTGTGGTATCAACCCCTCGCAAACTGATGTTAGGGAATAGACCATAGCCACCTTCTTCACGAATATAGACACCAGGTACCTGACGAAGAGTACGATTGATATCATCATAGGAAAACTCTCTAATCGATTCGTAATCGATGTAATGTGCTGAACCGGGAATAGTATATACAGCGGATGGATCGCCGATAATGCTTACCTGAGATAATATTTCGGTTTCTTCCGCCATTACAAGCGATTGAAAAGCAAAATATAAAATACTGCTCAGCAAACCGGCTCGAAATGATGCATTAGACAAGTGCATAAATAATTACCTTATAAATTATTAAAACGACTAATTGCTAAGTTTATTAGCCAATACTTATTGTCATGAGAATGAGAATTATTAACATCTAATAAAAAAATAACCATTAGTGAGTTATTCAAAACAGCCGAAGGAAATTAAATGTGTTCTAAATGCTGAAAGGATTAGAAGAATGCATTTGCGACTCTAATGCGAGATCAAGACACGCAGAGGCATCACAAGCACACGAACCGCATTTATTGCCAACACCAAGCTTGCTTTTCAGTTGGTGCATGCAATTTGCGCCTTCTTTGACAGCTTTTTTGATATCGGTTTCAGTTACCGCGTTGCAAATACAGACATACATAATTTAGAAATCGTTAACTCTCATATAAACATTAATAATAATTGTAGTAGTAATGAGAACTATTAACAATTAGAAATTATAAAAAAACCCTGATTTTTTTAATAGTCAGGGTTTTCAATGGCTTACATTTTAGATTGTAGATAGTTTTCCAACCCAACCTTGGATATTAACTCCAATTGTGTTTCTAACCAGTCAACATGTTCCTCTTCGCTTTCCAAAATCGCTTCAAACACTTCTCTGGAAATGTAATCTTTTGTCGATTCACAATGGCTAATCGCCTCTTTTAAATCAGGCAGCGCATCCATCTCTAACGCAAGATCGGCTTCAATCATCTCTTTCGGCGATTCGCCTATACGCAGTTTCCCCAAGCTTTGCATGCTCGGCAAACCTTCTAAAAAAAGTATGCGTTCAATTAGTTGATCCGCATGCTTCATCTCATCTAGAGATTCCTTGTACTCATACTCATCAAGTTCGGTTAAACCAAAATTTTTATACATGCGTGCATGCAGAAAATATTGATTAATCGCTGTTAACTCGTTTTGTAATACTTTATTGAGATGCTTAATGACCTGTTTATCGCCTTGCATGCATGTGTTTCCTTTAATAGTTATTTTTATAAGATTATAGACTCAATAATGCATTAGAAATACCCGCTTAGATACATTTAAATCATTGATCTAAATTGATAATTATTACTATTTATGTCAGCCTCATTACTTAAGGTAATGTCCCGCTGTTTAACACAAACAACCGAAGGAGAAGTGATATGGATGTTTCCAGTATTATCTTTTTGGGTATCCTCGCTGCATTAGTTATGTATCTGGTCACTATCTATAACAGTTTAGTTTCTTTAAAGCATAGCGTCTCCAAGGCATGGTCAAATATTGATGTGTTATTAAAGCAACGTCATGACGAACTACCTAAACTGGTCGAGACCTGTAAACAATACATGGGGTTTGAACAAGAGACACTGGAAAAAGTCATGCAAGCGCGCTCGGCCGTGTCATCAGCCAGAGAGCGTGGAGACGTTGCAGCATTAGGGCCTGCTGAAGGCCAACTCAGAATGGGGCTGGGTAGTTTGTTTGCTGTAGCAGAAGCCTACCCCGAGCTAAAGGCCAATGAAACCTTCAAGCATCTACAGCAAAGAATTTCAGGGCTGGAAGACACCATTGCCGACCGTCGTGAATTTTATAATGAATCAGTTAACGCTAATAATGTACGCATCGAACAATTCCCAGATATCATCATTGCCAGGATGATGCGCTTTCCCGCACGCGACTTACTCATCTTTAGTGAAGAAGAAATAAAAGACGTCGATGTAAAAGCGCTATTTAGTTAGTAGCTATATATGAGTGACGTGTTTCTCGCTCTTAAACATTGGGCTAAAACTGGACCTGCCGATGATTTCTGGTTATGGGCCATTGGCCTACTAATCGCGGCGCTAGTCAGTTTCGTCTTTTCCTTTATTACCTTGCATCGTAAACGAATTATTGAAGACACCCCAACCTCAAAAATACGCTCCGCTGCACAAGGTTATATTGAATTAATCGGACATGGCCAGTTGATGGAAGGTCAACCCATTATTGCTCCACTGACGGGAACAATCTGTACCTGGTATAAATATAGCGTTGATGAACATAGACAGTCCGGAAAAAATAGCAAATGGGTCACCATCAGAAGTGGCACCAGTGAAGAATTGTTCCTAATTAAAGATGATACGGGACAATGCATCATCGATCCCGAAGACGCTCATGTGACATCTGTAAACAAGGATGTTTGGCATAGCAGTGAAGTTAACCCTCAAGGAAGTCCATTAGCGGTTAAGAAAAAAAAGACTTTCTTCTCAGGGCTTGGCCTAAATCGTCGTTACCGATATACCGAGGAACGTTTACATACTGATGAGAGTCTGTATGCCATAGGACTTTATAAAACAGTCGGTGGTGCTGGAGCCAAGTTCGACATAAACGAAGATGTTCGTGAATTAATACGTGAATGGAAAACAGACTCAGAGGCATTAATAAAAAAATTTGATGCCGATAACAATGGCGCTATTGATTTACAAGAATGGCAAAAAGTCAGACAAGCGGCCTATGATCACGTCGTTGAAATGCATGGCAAACAAAAAAGCTTACCACCAGTGAATATCATGACTAAAACAAATGATAGTCGTCGACCATACATCCTGTCTGCTGTAGAAGAAAATGACCTGATTCGTCGACTGCATATTTATTCTGTATTATTACTCAGCCTGTTTATACTATGCGGCAGTATCTCAACCTGGCTAATAAGCATGCGATTGGCTGCTTAGCCCTCGTTCACTAACATCTTGAAATTACAATTATTAAACCAATATCACTTTATATGAATAACCCACTAATACAGGCTGAAGGACTTCCTGCCTTCGAAGAAATTAACGCATCTCATATCGAGCCCGCTGTCGATCAATTATTGTCAGAAAGCAGAAGCACGGTTCAGTCGCTATTAAAAAGCTCAACAGATTATAGTTGGGAGAACCTACTACAGAAATTGGAAGACATGGATGACCACTTAAGTCGCGCCTGGTCGCCGGCCAGTCATCTGCATTCGGTTGCAGATAATGATCAACTCCGCGAGGCTTATAATGCCTGTATAGCCAAGCTATCTGATTACTCTACCGAGATGGGTCAAAACGAAGACCTGTTTCATGCTTATGAGCAAATTGCGAAGGCAGATTCTTTTAATGCTTTGACGACTGCACAACAAAAAATCATTACTAATGCTCTGCGGGATTTTCAGCTCTCTGGTATTGCTCTCGATAGCAAGGCAAAAGAACGCTACAAAGTAATCCAGCAACAACTATCAAAGCTACAAACCAAGTTTGAAGAAAACTTACTCGATGCTACTCAGGCCTGGAAAAAACTAATCACAAATAAAGCTGAACTCAAAGGTTTGCCTGAGTCATGCCTTGCTCTAGCTGCGCAAACTGCAAAAAATGAAAATAAGGAAGGGTGGTTGTTTACGCTCGAGTTTCCCTCCTATATGCCGGTGATGCAATACGCAGATAACGTCAGCTTAAGACAAGAGATATACGAAGCCTATGTCACTCGCGCTTCTGATAAAGGTCCTATTGCCGGTCAGTTCGATAATAGCGAGAACATGACTGAGATCCTTAAGTATCGAACCGAGAAAGCAAAACTACTTGGCTTTGAAAGTTATGCTCATTATTCACTCGCAACAAAGATGGCAGAGAACCCTGACGAAGTCCTGGGATTCCTGAATGATCTGGCTGAACGGACAAGGACCTATGCAGAACAAGAGTTTGCTGAGCTAACACAGTTCGCAACAGAAACAGCAAACGTATCCAAGCTTGAGGCTTGGGATGTCGCTTATTATTCAGAAAAATTAAGACAGAAAAAATTTGATATCTCACAAGAAGTATTACGTCCCTATTTTCCTGTACATCAGGTTTTAGAGGGTCTATTTGCAATAACTGCAAAACTCTACGACGTCACCATTAAACAACGTGAAGGGGTTCAGGTCTGGCATAAGGATGTCATGTTCTTTGATATCCTGGATCCCCAAGGCATGACACAAAGTAGTTTTTATCTGGATCTCTATGCTCGCCAACATAAGCGGGGCGGAGCGTGGATGGATGAATGCATCGTTAGAAAAAAATCCAGCGCGGGCATCCAAAACCCGGTGGCCTATTTAACCTGTAACTTCACTCCCCCTGTTGGCGATAAACCCGCGTTGCTAACACATGATGAAGTAACCACTTTATTTCATGAATTCGGTCATGGCTTACATCACATGATGACACGGGTTGAATATAGTGGCGTATCCGGGATTAACGGGGTGCCCTGGGATGCTGTAGAGTTACCGAGTCAATTTATGGAGAACTGGTGCTGGGAAAAAGAGGCTCTTGATCTTTTCGCCCGGCATATTGATAGCGGCGAGCTCCTTGATGACGAATTATTCGAAAAAATGACACGGGCAAGGACATTTCAGGCCGGCATGCAAATGGTCAGACAGCTGGAATTTGCTCTTTTTGACTATCGATTGCACATGGAATTTGCAACCGAGAAGTCACTTGATATACAAGAACTACTCAATGAAGTTCGAGAAAAAGTCGCTGTTGTCGATGCGCCTGACTTCAATCGTTTTCAGCATAGTTTTGCTCATATCTTTGCCGGCGGTTATGCAGCCGGTTACTATAGCTATAAATGGGCCGAAGTTTTATCGGCCGATGCCTTTTCCAAATTCGAGGAAAGAGGTATCTTTGATAAAACAACTGGAAAAGAATTTCTTCAATCGATTCTTGAACAAGGGGGGAGTCGTGAACCAATGGACTTATTTGTTGAATTTCGTGGACGAAAACCGAGTATTGAACCTTTGTTAAGACATTCGGGAATTACAGCTTAAGGATTAATAATGCATAATTACAGAGTAAAATACGCACTATTTGGCATATTTTGTCTGCTATCAGCTATTGCCCATGCCGAAACAGTCTATGTGATCGATGAATTAAAAATCGGTTTACATGAAGATCGCACCATTGACAGCCCGATTATCAAACTCGTGCCTAGTGGCACACCATTATCAGTAATCGAACGTGATACTGATTTGATTCATGTTCAAGAAGCCGGGGGAAGTAAAGGTTGGATACATAGCAAATATGTCGTCGTGGAAAAACCCGGTAAATCGCGCATCACAGACCTGGAAAACAGCAACAAAGCTTTGCAACAAGAAATTGCGCAACTAAAGACGGCGACAGCCCCTGCCAATGGCTCAGAAGCTCAAAAAGATCTTGAACAACTATTAAACTCGGAACGCTTGAAAGCAGGTGACCTGCAAGCACAACTCGCTGCTCTTAAAGCAAATGTTGCAGATATAGATGACTCAGGAATATTACTCGCCGATATAGAAACGCTGAAACAGGAAAACCGGCAGCTAATTTCACAACTTGAGTCATCCGGCATTGCAGTAGAAGCAAACTCAGAATCCTTGAGTGAAAATTTATTTTCAATTAACAGCATGAAACAGATGTTAGTGACACTACTTATCGTTTTCACGATTGGTATAGCCGGTGGTATTTTTATACTGGACTTCTATAATCGACGCAGGCATGGTGGTTTTCGCGTTTGATTCAGCTAGTTTTTTCTAAATTATTTTTAATAACCTTTTAAATTCCCTATATAAATCGTGTTCAAGATAGCAAGCTGGAATGTTAATTCCCTTAAAGTCAGGCTACCGCATGTATTGCAGTGGCTAGAGAGTGAGAGCCCTGACGTTCTGGCGATTCAAGAAACTAAAACTACCGATGAAAACTTTCCCGAAGCGGCAATAAAAGAAGCTGGTTATCACGTCAGTTTTATCGGCCAAAAGACCTATAACGGTGTTACAACCATCTGTAAATTGCCTATTGAAACCATAGCAACAGCCTTGCCTGACTACGATGATGTACAAAAACGAGTCCTAGCGGTTAAAACTCAAGGCGTGACCGTTTTAAATCTATATGTTCCTAATGGCTCAGAAGTGGGATCCGAAAAGTTTCATTATAAACTCGAATGGTTTTCCAAACTGCAGCCATTTATAAAACAACTTCAGGCAGAAAATGAACGCCTTATCATCTTAGGCGACTTTAACATCGCTCCTGAAGATCGAGATGTGCATGCGCCGGAAGAATGGGAAGGCTGCAATCTAGTAAGCGAACCAGAACGAGATGAATTAAATAAAATATTTGCTAGTGGTTTCAGCGATTGTTTTCGTTCATTTGATCAACCAGAAAAAAGTTTTTCCTGGTGGGATTATCGCGCAGCTGGATTCAGGCGCAATCGTGGCCTAAGGATTGACCTTATTCTTGCCTCAGACAGCTTAGCTAAACGTTGTCGTGCGAGTTATATAGACAAAGAACCGCGTAAACTGGAACGCCCCTCTGATCACACACCAGTGGTTGCAGAATTTGAACTTTAGCGTAATAAAAAACTAAAGCTTATCCGAGATAGCGCGAGAAAAATGAGCGCGTCCACTACAATAATGGACTTAAATAATCGCCTAAAGAAGGAAAAAGATTAAAATCCGCTACTTCACAGGATTGCGGAATGCTCCGCTTTCGCATAAACTCCCGGCCCCTGATTGATGATTAGACGAATTGAGTAAAACAACATGAAAACAGACATACACCCTACATACGATGAAGTTGATGTTAAATGCAGTTGTGGTAACGCATTCAAGACTCGTTCAACGCACACTGGTGAGCTCCATCTTGACGTTTGCTCTGAATGCCACCCATTTTACACCGGTAAACAGAAAATGCTGGATACAGCCGGCCGAGTCGACAAATTCCGTCGTAAATACGGTATGTCGTAATGCCTTGAAGCGGCAATATCGAACACAAAAAAACGCCCTATTAGGGCGTTTTTTTATTCCCGCATTATTAATATTTGTCAGCCCGACATGTCTCTCTAAAGACTATATTGATCAAGGCTGTGTAAGTACCCACTTCCACGAGAAAGTCATAGTTGACTATGTTATTGATGGCGACACGGTCGTTTTAAAGGATAAAAGACATATCCGCTTAATTGGGATAGACACACCCGAATTAGGCCACAACAATAGTCCCTCTGAAGCGGGTGCAGACAGTGCGAGGAATGCGCTCAAGAAGATGCTTGGTAATGCTTCGTTGATTCATCTTGTTTATGGAAAAGAACGCCATGACCGTCACGACAGAACTTTGGCCCATATTTATGCAGATGGCTTGAACTTACAAATTCAATTACTTAAGTCAGGCTTGGCAATGCCTTTACGAATCCCACCTAACCTGGCTTTTGCAGATTGCTATAATGAAGCAAGTCAATTTGCCAAAAAACAACGACAGGGTCTTTGGAGGCTCTCACGTTATAAAACGCATAGCGTTAAATCACTAAGTGGCAACGAAAAAGGATCTTATTCCATCTCGGGGAAGGTGCAACGAGTCACTACAAGCAGGTCATCAATATGGATAAACCTTGAAAACAATGTCGCGCTTAGGATAAAAAATGCTGACTTACATTATTTCAATGAATCGGAATTACTTTCACTCAAAAGCAAGACCATTGAAGCTAGCGGTTGGTTATATAAGCATAAAGGTCAAATACGCATACGCCTACGCCACCATCTAGACTTAATAATAGTCAATTCTAAAGATTGAACTGAATTATCACATTGTCTATCTTAAAATCATGAAAATGAAATATCTAATCGCCTTACATTTTTTATCCTTACTAATAATAAGCTCATGTGCCGTAAATCCGGTTACTGGAGAGCAAGACTTGGTGTTGCTTAGTGAAAGTGACGAACTGGCGCTTGGTCGTAAAACTAATGCCGAAGTGCTTAAACAATATACTGTGTACGAGAATCCGGCTTTACAGAATTACGTGCAAAATATTGGTACTAAACTCGCAGCAAAAAGTCATCGCTCAAACCTGACATATAGTTTTACTGTACTCGATAGTAAGGAAGTTAATGCCTTCGCCTTACCAGGCGGATACATATACATAACTCGTGGATTAATGGCCTATTTAAATTCTGAGGCAGAACTAGCAGCAGTACTAGGTCATGAAATAGGACATGTCACAGCCAGACACTCGGTGCGACAACATAGCGCAACCCAACTTACAAATATCGGGGCTGCATTAACTTCGATATTTGTGCCTGGTATGACTCAAGCGTCAGACCAGTTAGTGCAATTTGCAGGCGGGGCATTGCTGCGGGGCTATGGGCGTACCCATGAACTAGAAGCTGACCGCCTTGGAGCTGAGTATCTCGCCCGAACGAACTACAATCCGGAAGCCATGCTAGACGTGATCAGCGTTTTAAAAAATCAGGAAGTATTTGATAGAAAACTAGCCCAAGCCAAAGGGCGGGAACCAAGGGCTTATCATGGTGTATTTTCTACGCATCCGGATAGTGATACACGGCTTCAGGAGGTCATCGATATGGCCAAAGGTCTTAATGAATCCGGAACAGTGAATTTTGTCGGCAGAGATGAATATATTTCACTCATTGATAACTTGGTATTTGGTGATAGTCCTCAAGGAGGTATTTTACGAGGCCGTAATTTCTATCATGAAGACCTAGGATTCTCGATGCGTTTCCCACAAAAATGGAATATGACCAATCTTCCAGATCGGATATTGTTAACTACTGCTGATGGCAATGCCTTGATGCAAATCAGTGCTGAAGATGTGGATAATAGACTGTCGCCCAGAAATTTCATGATCCAGCGCATGGGATTGAATAATCTCGAACATGAATCGCCATTAAATATAAATGGTCACTCTGCCCATACAGGCATTTCGGTTATTACCAATAAACAAGGGAGTATTCCTGCACGATTCACAGTCATCTATTTTCAACAACGGGCCTACATAATTACCGGGATGGCTGAAGGCAATAGACTAGCTGAATATGACGATGCGATACTTGCAACCGCAAAAAGCTTCCACTCTTTAACAACGGATGAAAAAGTATTGGCAAAACCAATACGAATTAACATTGAAAAAGCGAATAGCGAAACGCGATTTAGTCGCTTAGCCAAACAATCTCCACTAGAAAGCCATGCAGAATCACAACTGCGACTTTTAAATGCGAAATATCCAACTGGAGAACCTGAAGAAGGGACACTGATAAAAGTACTTAAATAGACTTTTCAGCCCAAAGTTGGTGGATTCTTAGCTACAACACTTCAGATCATTTCTAGCTTAGTTAAGCTAAGTAATTGCTACTATTCAGGGTTAATTTCTTATCCACATTTTCTGTGGATAACTCTGTGGATGCAGTGTAAATATAACGTCAAATAGACCATGGCTAACCCATCTATGACAAAACTGTTAAAAACTAACCAGCTTACAATATAATTATATATATCAATATGTTACACCGTAATTAGTTGTCCTTAGAGGAGGATGACCGTCATTTAAGTCACGCAAGTGGGCAAGAAGAAAAAAATGTGCATAAACGAAAATTTTTCGTTGACAAAAGTTAAATCCCGGGAACTCTACGGTATACCTGTGCTCTAAGCTTTTAACAGCATATTTTTCCTTCTTTTCTTCCCTTGAGAGGAAAAATGACCCGGTTCTCCCCAGCCGGGATATTCTGGCCCCGGATGCATACTTTCCCCTAAAAGAACGCCCGGGGCATTTTTTTATGCTGATAAAAAACCACACCTAAAACAACCAATCAGCGAGTTTTTGACGAGCCTCATCTAAGCCCACACCCTTTAAAGCAGAGAACTGTTGCACGCTGCCACTGATATCTGCCAGTTCACGACGAATATCCATGGTTGTTTTATTTACGGCACTTTTAGATAACTTATCTGACTTGTTCAAAAGAATATGTAATGGCAAATCACAGCTCCTGCAGTAATCCAGCATTATTTGATCAAACTTCCCCATTGGATGCCGAATATCCATGATCAAGAACACACCTTTCAGAGATTGCCTCTCGCGCAAATAGCGTTCGAGCAATTTTGCCCAGGCGTTTCTCATAGTTTCGTCGACCTTTGCATAGCCATAACCCGGCAGATCAACGATATGCGTGGCGTCATCATAGGCAAAATAGTTTAATTCTCTGGTTCTGCCAGGCGATTTACTGGTTCTAGCCAGGGAACGCCGGTTGGTAATCTTATTTAAAGCACTCGATTTTCCAACATTCGATCGTCCAGCGAAGGCAACCTCAGCACCGCTATCCTCTGGAAGTTGCTTAAATTCAGCTACACCCATGATAAATTCAAAGCGGCTGTACCAACCATTTGGTATTATTTGTTCTGTTTTTATAGTCATTTGTCTGTGAACTGCTAAATTTTATTAAACCGTTAAAATAGTTTGCTTATGTTTTTGAAGATTATTAGATTTTGAATTAACCTTCGTTGTCAGGACTTTGTTCTGAGAAATAATCATACTATGAGTTTATTATCACTACCCGGCATATATGTTGTCTTTAAAGGATCTGGAATTATGAAAAATTATTTAATTGTTATTTGTTTGTTAATGCTCACCTCTGCTAATACTTATGCTGTCGGGGGTGATCCTGCAAATGGCAAGACTCTCTCACAAACCTGTGCTGCCTGTCATAGTGTCGATGGCAATAGTGTGAATCCGATTTGGCCAAAACTGGCCGGACAACATGCATCTTATATTGTTAAACAGTTAAATGATTTCAAAAAAGGGAATCGTGTTAACGCCCAGATGACGGCGATGGTGGCGCCATTAAGCGATCAGGATATGCTGGACCTCGGTGCTTATTTTTCCAGTCAAAAAACGACCCTGGGTTCTGCTAAACCGGAGTTAATTGAGACAGGAGAGCTTATCTATCGCGCTGGAGACTACACAACGGGTGTTCCTGCCTGTATGGCCTGTCATGGGCCTAATGGTGCTGGCAACCCAACTGCCCTGTATCCCGCCTTACGTGGACAGCATTCTGAATATACCGCTATCCAGCTGAAAATGTTCAAGGCTGAAGAACGCAGCAATGACCCAAACAATATGATGCGCACCATTACTGGCCCTATGACTAACCTCCAAATCGAGGCTGTATCTCAATATATTCAGGGACTGCATTAAAAATTCATGCTTTAACTGAAGTAAAACCCAATTTTAGGTGTCTATACCTATAAGGTTTAGTTAAACGTGCCCGAAATTTAATCAATATTTAAGGATCTTCATGAAAAAAATAGTTACCACCCTTTCGCTTTTCTTATTAATTCTGATTAGCGGCCAGACATACGCTGATGGTGATGGTTATATGACCATCACTCCAGCGCAACCAACCCAGTCAGAAGACAAGATAGAGGTCGTGGAAGTGTTCTGGTATGCCTGCCCACACTGTTTTGACTTTGAGCCACATATAAGCAAATGGCTAGAGACCAAACCTGATGATGTAGAATTTAGACGCATGCCGGGCATATTTCGCAAAAACTGGATCCCTCATGCCAAGGCTTATTTTACTGCGGAAAAATTAGGTGTTTTGGATGTCATCCACACGTCATTATTTGATGCCATACACAAACAAAAGAAAAAGATTCATGATGATGATTCAATCAAAAAATTCTTTGTTAAACATGGTGTCAACAAGAGCGAATTCACAAAGGCATACGAATCTGATGAAGTCATGACCAAGGTTAAGCAAGCTCACATAATGGGACAGCGTTATAAGCTTACAGGTGTCCCAGCCGTCATTGTTAATGGCAAATATATGGTGAGTGGTTCCACTGCCGGTAGTTTCGAGAATGTACTAAAGGTTGTTGATCAACTCATAGATAAAGAAAGAGCGCGCACAACAAACGAGTAACCGCTTGCACAAAAACGAATCATTCCTGCCGGTAAGGCAGGAATGATATTATTATCGATGGTAACGACCCTGCCATATTTAATTTAATTGCAGATACAATCATTGCCATCACAAGAGAAATCTGCCAATCCCGATAGAGACTGGAAAAACAATACGCTCAGACCCTGAAAGAGAACTGGTCGTAAAAGAGAAGGCACTGTAACGAGAGCCTTTATCTTGCCACATCACTGAATTCAACGATAAGGACAAATCCAGACACGATATTCAAATGAGCAGATAAGGCCTTCTTTAAGGAAAAAATAGCTAGCGTAATTTGTTGTATTAGTGAAGATTAATTGTGTCTAATTTGAGTGAATTAAAAATCAGACAATAAAAAAGGGACCTTGCGGTCCCTTTTTTATTTTTCCGAGAAGGAAGTCTTACTTGTTGTTGATGTACATGGTTACTTCAAAACCAAAACGGATGTCGTTGTATTCAGGTGTTTGCCAATTCATTGTTGTATCCTCGTGTTATGTTAGTTAAATAAGATTAAAAAGGGTCTTATTTGTTGTTGATATACATGGTTACTTCAAAACCAAAACGGATGTCGTTGTATTCAGGTGTTTGCCAATTCATTGTTGTATCCTCGTGTTATGTCTAAATTTCTAAGTGTGTAAAGTTTTTTCTTAACTTATATAGTGCAGATCATGTGCCAGTTTCGCAAAAAAATGATTTTTATCTTTTTATTCAATGACTTATTTGTTTTTTACCGAATTTATTGAGCGTCGTTTATTGGTTAATTTGGTTGTTAAAAACCAATAAACTGGTCTCTAAGAACCAAGTTAGAACCGTTTTTACCTCTATAACGACCCTGTACTAAGCGATAATCTATGCAGCTATCGTGGCTACTAGCAACAGAATTGCAGATTTACTACGTAGATTGTGCTAAATTCGCCGACTTTTTTACGGGTGTGTATTAAGGAAACGCATGGCAAAGACTCTTAACAAGACCAGCAATAAGCATATTGCCAGTGGACATCGAATTGGAATCGTTGGTGGTGGTCAGCTGGCAAAAATGACAGCGCTGCCCGCGATAGCTCTGGGCTGCCAGATAATCATTCTGGAAAGAACAGAAAACACACCATCCTCCAGTCTCGCCGCAGAAATTTTATATGGCGACTGGGACGATCCCGTCAATCTGCTCAATCTGGCAGACAAAGTAGACGTCGTGTCTCTGGAAAATGAATTTATCGATGCCAATAGTTTGCAGGCCCTCGAGCAAGCGGGCCATCAACTATATCCAAGCTCGACAACTATTAGTCTGGTACAAGATAAATTAATTCAAAAGCGAGCCTTAAGCGATGTCGGAATAGCGGTTGCACCCTTTGCGGCCATCGACTCACCAGAAGATATAAAGCAGCAAGCCGAACAACTTGGCTGGCCGCTGGTCTTGAAAGCAAGACGCAATGGCTATGACGGAAAAGGCAACGCCACTTTAATGAGCGCAGCAGATATTGATGATGCCTGGGCAAAACTGGATGGCGATAACCGTGAACTCTACGTTGAAGGCTTTTGTGATTTCGCGGGTGAATTAGCAGTAATGGTGACGCGAGGGGCAAATGGCGAAATGGTCAACTACCCCGTTGTTGAATCCGTACAGAAAGATCACATCTGCCATATTGTAAAAGCACCTGCGCGTATTGATGATGCACTCGCAAATGCAGCAATTGATCTGGCGCGCAAGGCCGTAACAACTATCGATGGCGTCGGCAGCATCGGCGTCGAAATGTTTCTCACCAAAGAAAATAAGATTATTCTTAACGAAATGGCGCCAAGGGTACATAATTCCGGACACTATACGATTGAAGCTTGTGAATGTTCACAGTTTGAAAATCATGTCAGGGCAATCCTCGGCTTACCACTCGGTTCAACTGAAATGATAGCGCCAGCAGCGGTGATGATAAACATGCTCGGCGAAGAGCAGGGCACGGGCTACCCGGTTGGAATAGAACAAGCTCTGGCAGTGAAGGGAGCCCATATTCATGTATATGGAAAGACAACAACAAACATAGGACGCAAGATGGGACATATCACCGCGTTAGGTTCAGATATTAATGAGGCTGAACAAATAGCATCAAAGGCTGCATCATGTATTCGTTTCGGAGCACAAAAATGAAAGCGCAAACTAAACCACTCGTCGGCATTATCATGGGCAGTGATTCAGACTGGCCAACCTTAAAAGCAGCAGCAGATATCTGTGAACAATTTTCAGTTGCTCATGAAGTACACGTCGTATCTGCACATCGCACACCCGATGATATGGGCAGGTATGCAAAAAACGCTTATAAAAAAGGCTTAAAGGTCATTATCGCTGGCGCTGGCGGTGCGGCACATTTGCCCGGCATGGTTGCCAGCCAAACACCGTTGCCCGTCATTGGTGTCCCGGTTAAAACTGAAGCATTAAGTGGCATGGATTCATTATTATCAATCGTGCAAATGCCTGGTGGCGTTCCAGTAGCAACTGTTGCCATTGGCGCGGGTAAAAATGCCGGGCTATTAGCCGTTGAGATACTCGCAACCAGCAACGCAAAGTTAATGGATAAATTAATCGAATATAAAAAAGACCTTGCTATCGAATCACGTAACAAAGATAAGACTTTAAACAAGACGTTAAAAAAATAAATCGTTTAAAGTTATCGAAGCGAAGCAGGGTGTCGATTACTAATCGACACCCTTATAATTTCAAACAAGCTGTTACCAAACAATTTTCACCGTTGTAACCGACATGCAATGTCGTGCGTTAATTGATGTGTCCGGTGATGCGGAGACTGTCTTCGTCTTGTTGGTCAAGACTTAGGTTGAACCTTGCTTGGTCTATTATTCCCATCAAACTGAATTTCAAATAAACCAAAGATGCCTTTATGCGTGAGGAAATTTCGAATTGCATTGACTGGCAATTTTATATTCTGGACGAGCCACAATATTTTGTGAATGCCCTTTGTAATATTCCAGATACTTTGCTGCGGATAATGCCAAGCGGAAACGAATGCAATGTGACCCAGCTTGACTACTTATTTAATGAGAGGTCTAACTGTTGCCGATTTCATTGGCTCTTTGTTTAGCCATTAACAAGATGGTTTTGCGTTCTTCATTATTCGATTGTCCCCAACTGATGATCTCTGAAATTGTTCGATAACAACCCAGACAAACATCGTTCTCATTCAAACAACAATCTCTTACACAGGGCGATTCTAAACCATTTGTGTCAGTCATGGCTTAATATTCCAATAGCGTTGCCTTCCAGTTTTCGTACAACTGTCTGGCTGTTTTATTAAAATCATCCATATTTTTTAACGTATCTTGTCTCAGTTTATTCACAGCATCTTCACCCAGTCTTTTTTCCAGCGCGTCTTTATAAGCTGGAATAGTGCTCCATTCTGCCACCGTTGCAGCCGTGATCTCTTGATGATATTGCATGGTAAACACTTGTGCTCCTAACGATAAGGATTGAATATCGCATTTATCTGAATAACTCAAAACGTCCATACCGGCTGGCACGGTCCTTACTTCAGCACCATGCCATTGCAAACAATTCATCTTGTCCGGCAACTTTTTCAAGTAAAGGCTTTGTTTACCCGCGTCCGTCTTATGAATTGCCATGACACCAACTTCCGGGTGACTGCCCGGCCCGACTTCAGCACCCAATGCAGCGGCTAATAATTGATGACCGAGACAAATACCAACATAAGGCATCTTCAATTCATTTACGGCTTTTCGGATAGCTGCTTTTTCATCGATCAACCAAGGATGCTCTACTTCTTCCCATACGTCCATCGGACCACCCATCACCCACAAGGCATCGTAGTCTTTTAAATCGGGGATCAGTTCACCTTCATCAAGCTCTACAATAGTCGAATCGATATCATCCTCTTTAAAAAATTCGCGGAACACCCCCGGATGTTCAATCCGTAGGTGTTGAAAAACAAGTATACGTTTAATTTCCACTCTGTTTAATCAACTTAGAAACTGCTTTGCGAAAGTCTACATGCAACGGCTGCCAACCAGAACGTGACATGGTAATACTATTATCACATCTCCGACCGGTGCCACGTGCATCACTGCCAAGAGAGAATAGGGGTTGCGTTTGATTTAGTTGTTCCGCTAAATATGAATAATAGTCACGGCGTTTGATTGGCTTACCATCGCAGCCTAATTCAATACGTTCTGGCTGTTCTATTTCACTGATTGTTTTTATTAGCTGTGCCGCATCATCGACATGAATCAAATTAAGCCAACCATCGGGGTCGCCATTAATTGGCTCATTATTAATGATTCCTCTGCATCCAATTATACGATCAGGGCCATAGATGCCAGCTAATCGAATGACATTTCCAGCTTTCATGTTTTCTAACCAGTCTTGTTCTACTTGGAATTGTCGTTCCGCTCTTTCACTGTCTATTTTTACCAAACTATCCGCATCAACTATTCGATCAATATTTCCATAAACAACCGTTGAGGAAACTAGAATTGATCTTTTTATATCGAGTTGATTGAGTCGTTTAATAAAATCAGCAAAGATAGTGTCATCTATCTGTCTCGGTGGCACCATAAAATAAAGTCTAATGCTACTTTTTTCAGCAAGCGCATCTATATTATGCCAGGCATGTTTATCATTAATATTAAAAATGAGTTGGTGATTATCATCAGCTGCATTGACAGGGTTATGCTGCCCTGATCTATTTACGACATAGTTTCTTTCGCCACGTAAAAGCCCAAGTAAACTTCTACCTAGATACCCACACCCTATGATCAAGTTTATTTGCTTCATATATATTTTTAAACGCTAACTATTGCATGGCAAATATACTGAAAACAAAATACCTATTCATTAACACTTAGAATTTGTGATTTAACATCTTCATATTTTATAAGCACGTTATAATTATCGCCTTTACTATCACGCATATTTGAAACACCTTCAAAAATTCGCAGAGCAGGTTTGTCACTGTCATAGTAAAGTTTCAATGTCCCTGCAAAAACGCGCACAAACAAACTGTCTGGCTCAATATTAATTAACCGCAATGATTGCCCTTCTTTCTCCACCACAGCATCTTGATATATCCTGAAACTTAAAAAATCCTGCATGCTCGGCACAAGAAAGTCGCGTTTGAATTTCTTACCGGCAATAATTTGGTCCCAATGCTCAATAATAAAATTGTCAAAACCAGCATCACTAATCGCACCATCTTTATATTTTATTTGTGATTCTTTTTGAGTTTTATTTTTTGATTCGCTATAGATGACTTCATATTTATTTTCTATGAAACGTGTTTTTTCTTCATGCCCCGTTCGGGTATTTTCCAATGCAAACTCTGGCATAAATTGACTATTACTAAAATCTGCAATCTTACTAGCAAAAATATTTTCCGTCGGATCCTTGTAAATCACTTCTGAGCGCTGTAACACCCCGTCGCTGTATCTCTCATGATGACTTTCGGTATAGAGTAATTGATTAGTATTGCTGTCATAGGCATACCCCACTCGGGTCAGAGCACCTCCAGCAACTGCTGAATAAACCCACAAAGTGAGTCCGGTTAATAGAAATATCCTTAACATATAATTATGTCGTGTTTGACCGCTTGCCTAACCAAAACCTTGTCATACTACCCTCCGCTTCATTAAATGATTTCAGAATATAAAGACAAGACAGCATATTACCAAGTAATAAAATCAGAACAGACCATAATAATGCAATAGTTTTATTTTCTTCACGACACATGACCCAAAAAGAAAACAGCAACAAGCCTAAATAAAGGTCAACAAGCGTCACCAAGCCCCATACCATGTCAACTAACACAGCGCCTTCTACAAAAAAATTACCGTAAGCTAATGCATAACAAACAATTGTTAACATAATTAAGAAGCCACTGTAGGCAATAACTAATGGCATCGAAATGAATCTATTTTTTTTAGCGACAGCAATCATGATGATGCCTTTGGTGGCAGCGGGAAGAACATGCTTGTTGTTTTTTGATACTCTCTGTAAGCATCACCACGGCTTCGAATAGATTGCTGCTCTGTATACGGCACACCAGTAATGCGCGTAATAAATACATAGATAACAATCAGACCTGTCCATGTCAACCACCAGTAATCACTTCCATAACCGATAAATACAAAGGCCCACCATTGCAACCATTCAAAGAAATAATTGGGATGCCGTGTATAACGCCATAGGCCAATTTTGCAAACAATGCCTTTATTAACTGGGTTCATTCTAAAACGATGTAATTGCTGGTCACTGATAACTTCGCCGGCTATAGCAATGCACCAGACTAGAATGCCAATCATATCTAGCAAAACGAACTCAGTGTTACTATTCCTTGCAGCGGCCCAAAATGGCAAGGCAAACAATATCGTCCACGTCGCTTGTACTTGAAAGAAAACAAACATCACTACTTGCGCATGTTTACCACAGTACTCGCGCATGTATCGATAACGACCATCTTCAACCTCATTCATGACCCGGTTATATAAGAAAATACCTAAACGAAAGCCCCAGAAAATTGCAAATCCAATAATCAACCATTGCCGAGCTCCATTTTCGATTTGATCCATGAGTATTAACCAGACACCAACCAGTGGCGTTAAAAATGACCATGCCACATCAACAATGCCAGCATTCTCAGTTTTATATTGCACCATCCATAACAACAACATCACAAACGCACTAAACCCCCAAGCAATTAAAAATATTGAATTTAGCGCCATTCAGTTTTCTCCATGTTAAGAGGAATTATTTGTTCTTGTATCAGTTGTTGTCGGATAAGATATGCTGAAACCCACACCAATAAAGGCATGGCAAGACACCACACTATTGAAACAACGAAGATTGCCGTGTTTCCAAACAAGGTAATGGCACCTAACTTTTCACCTGCAACATAAGCCATAGGACCAGCAACTGCTGCCAACGCGCCAGCTAGCAGATAACGGCCTTCTAGCCACGACAAAGAGAGATTGATGGTTGCAGTAAGGTTTATCCAAAGGCAGACCATCCAAAGAGGAGAAGGTCCAACCAGTAAAGTGTGCTCTGGAAAGGCTATGAACCCAGTCACGACTAATATTGAATCCAATAGATAACCTAAGATGGCTGCAAATAAAAATAACTTTATTTCCGTATTTCGTAACTCCTCCATTATGGATAGATGAAGAAGCATCCATATCATCGTAAAAGCAACACCAATGTAGGGCATTCCTTTCGCGGCTGATATAATGGTAATAAACCAGGCCAGTTGAAACAGAATGAAATTAGTTATTTTCATAGATATGAGTTCAACTTAATGACTTGAACTGATTGCCTCCCTGCCATAGGCAGGTTTGTTCATCAACATATGCACGACACCGGTATAGCGTTCAAGAAAGCCTGCCTCACAATAACAAAGGTAGTACTCCCATAGCCGTATAAAATCATCGCCATAACCCTGTTGTTTCACTTCATCAAGTCTTGCATTAAAGTTTTCTCGCCAAACACGCAATGTCATAGCGTAATCCAGACCGAAATCTTCGACGTGATTGACTCGTAAATCAGATGCCTTTGTCACCGCATCAACCATCGCGGTCAAAGAAGGAACGCAGCTACCAGGGAAGATAAATTGTTGAATAAAATCAGAACTCTTTAAGTATTGTTTATATCGCTGGTCAGGCATCGTAATCGCCTGAATTAACATTTGGCCATCTTCTTTTAATAGTGATGCGCAACTAGAGAAATACGGCGATAAAAATTCATCGCCAACAGCTTCAATCATTTCTATAGAGACAAGCTTATCGTACTTGCCTGTTAGATCACGATAATCGCATAACCTTATATCAATAAGATGCGTTAGCCCTTGCTCCGCTATTCGTTCTTTTGCAAGAGCGTATTGTTCTTTTGAAATAGTGATTGTTGTGACATGGCAGCCATAGTTTTTGGCTGCATGAATTGAAAAACTACCCCAGCCACTACCTATCTCAATTAATTTATGGTGCGACTGCAGATCCAGTTTGCGACAAATTCGATCAAGCTTTTCGATTGAGGCTTCTTCAAGTGTTGATTGTTCATTAAGGAATACACCCGAAGAGTAAGTCATTGTCTTATCGAGGAATAACTGAAACATGTCATTGCCGAGATCGTAATGTGCATGAATATTTTTCTGACTACCTTGGCGCGTGTTACTTCTCGCTTTATGTCTGCGTCGTAACCACCAATTACCGAGTGCAGCTAAGCCATTCTCAAGTTGGTCTGTGTTATCAAGATTTCTAACCATCAATTGAAATAGTCCGACTAAACTATCACAAGACCAATAACCATCTCGATAAGCACTCGCGGCACCGTTACTGCCTGCCAACAACACATCCACATAAAAACGCAGATCGTGTATCTCTATTGTAAAATCCGGGGCACGGCTGTCGTCGGTTTGCCATAGGTCAAGTTCATCTTTGATAGCAATACAACCAGAGGGTAGGCTACTTATTTTTTGTCTAATTATTTTTTTTGCAACCATGACAAAGATATTTGCCGTACCTGTTGCTTTAATTTCATCTGGCTTTAGTGTCGTTGTTCTCATCTAATTATCTCTTGCTTTAAATGTTTGGGGTGGGAATAGAAGGGTGTTTTTTTTAACCATAATTTCATCGCCTGCCAATAGATGGCGCTGATAATTTTTATCGTCATTAAAGGATATACAAATAATACTCGATTCAGTTGAAGCCCGGTGATTGCCTGTCTTTTTAAATTCATCGTCGCATTAAAAACTTTTTCCTCATTTTCAAAACTATTCATATTAACCATCAAACTTTCTTCTGGTTTGGGTAAATGCCATTCGTAAACATGATCCATGTGCATGAAAGGCGAGACATGAAATGATTTTAAAAATGAATAGGCATGAGAACTATCTTCTAATTCAGATGTATCAAGCACATAACAATGGGTTTCTCCCCATGGCGTGTTATGCACCTCGGCAACGATATATTCGAGTTCGGTATCTTCATCATTCCAACAATAATAAAAGCTGACTGGGTTCATGCAGTAACCAAAATAACGTAAGTGAGTAAGCAACCGAATTGCCCCAGAATGTTCTTTACCTGTTTTTTTCTCGATGATCTGTCGTACACTTTTATCTAAGGGAACATTGCTATCACCAACATGATCTTTTCGTCTAAACCATGCTAGGGCAGGACGTTTCGAAGACCACAATGGATAAGCATCGAATAGCTCCGGTAACTCGGCTAAATCGAGATACATCATGTATAAGGTGTAGCGAAAATAATGATTATGTGGCGATAGCCGATGGTGAGACACCAGCCCTTCATAGATGCAACTATTCATGCCGCTAGCACCTGATCATAAGCAGCACATAGCGCTAGTGCACTTCGCACACCATCCTCATGAAAGCCATAACCCCAATAAGCGCCACAATAGGAAATACCTCGTCGTCGGATTAACTTATCATGTTGTGATTGTGCGAAATCTCTACCGGGCTGAAATATTGGATGATGATAATGGATGCGTCGGATTATTTTATCCGGATCAATCTGAGCGGATTGGTTAAGTGAAACACTATAGGTCTTCTCACTCTCAAGGCCCTGTAGCATATTCATGTTATAGCTTACAGCAGCATGATTATTTTCAGTCGCAGGTATTCTATAGTTCCAGCTTGCCCAAGCTCGTTTATTGTCTGGTAGAACACGGGTATCGGTATGCAGGATGGCTTCATTAAATTGATACTTAAAAAGCTTTAACATATTATTTTCTTCAGGCTCAATATTTTTCACAAGGCCGCGACTGGTGTCAGCATGGGTTGCCAGAATAACCTCATCAAATAATTCAGTTTTGCCATCGCTCAATACCAACTCAACCTGATTATTTTTTCGGGTCACACTGTTCACACCCTTATTTAAATATATCTTTTCACGAAAACCTTCTGTCAGTGGTTCTATATATTGATAAGAACCACCTGTCACGGTTAGCCATTGTGGTCGATCATTAACCTGTAACATGCAATGATTATCCAGAAACTCCAAGACAAACTTGATAGGAAACTGACGAAACTGGCTTGCTGGACTGGACCATAAAGAAGCACCCAGGGGAATCAGATAATATTCAATGAACTTCTCAGAGTACTTATTCTTCTTTGCAAACTCGGCAACGGTAACTGTGTCATCAAGACCATCACGTAATGTAGCGGGTGATTCATCATTGAACCGCATGATCTCTTTCAACATTTTCCAAAATGCTGGGTTAAGAATATTTCTACGCTGGCTAAAAACACGGTTAAGATCACTGCCGTTGTATTCTAAACCCGACTTTTCACAATGAACGCTGAAGCTCATGTCTGACTCACGACTCTCTACATTCAAGATATCAAACAATCTGCATAAATTAGGGTAGTTAGTTTTATTGAAAACAATGAAGCCAGTATCAACTGGAATTTCTTTATTCCCTTCGTTAACAAGAATTGTATTGGTATGGCCGCCAATATAATTATTAGCTTCGAATACATGCACATCATGTTCTCGATGCAGCATATATGCGGCTGTTAATCCGGAGATGCCCGTGCCTACAATGGCAATTTTCATTGTCTTCGACCTTCTTCCAATATATGCACTGGCACTGGTTTTATATCTTTAGCAAGACCAACTGCAGCAAGCATATTAATCAACATAAAACTGATGTCTATTTCACCGCGATAAAAACCTTGTCGTGTGGCAGCCGGGTAACGATGATGGTTATTATGCCAACCTTCCCCCAGAGTTAAAAAGGCTAACCAAATATTGTTACGACTATCATCATTAGTATCAAACCGACGCTTGCCAAAGACATGTGCCAGAGAATTAATAGTGTAGGTGGCATGATAGAGAATGACTGTTGAAACAAGCCCGCCCCAAACTAAAAGTTGCAGACCATTGGTATTTAAAGCAGGGAAATATACTGCCAAGGCTTCACCTAGCAAATAACATGCTAAAAACAAGAGCAGGAAAGGCACCCAATCAAACTTTTCCAATAATCTGAGCTCAGGGTATTTGAGTAAATCTTTTATACGGTGTTCGTGTAATGAGAAATTTCCACGTCGAAAAAACCAAAGCATATGGCTATTCAGGAATCCATTCCTTGGCGAGTGTGGATCAATCTCTGTATCTGAATTTACATGATGGCCTCGATGATGGCCTGCCCACCATAGCGGGCCTCGCTGTCCAGCCGTACAACCGGAAAAGGCCATCAAGAACTGAACCGGGCGCGACACAGCATAAGTACGATGAGAAAAATATCGATGGTAGAACGCAGTAATAAAAAACATTCTGGCAAAATACAAACCCAACATTAGAGCAACAGCAATCCAACTAATACCCACATAAAAAACACTTAAACAAGCAATATGCATCGAGATAAATACTACCAATCTAAAACCATCGATCTGATGCTTCTCTTCATCGCTTAAACCTTCATACAATGAGGCATCATTAAATATCCAGCGCCAAAACTTTTGGAGTATGGATAGCTTGCTCGATTTTTCTAAATTTGTACTCATAAATGTCCTTCGTTTGTAGGTAGATTATAACCCTGACTGTGAACAACCAGTCGAGCAGATGTGAAGATTATGTGAAGAAGCCAAATGCGATAATTTTATTCTGATGAAGCTTCCGGAAAATTAACTTTTACTCTAGTACCAGAACCTAATTGACTATCAACATCGATGGGCCAGTGAAACCGCTCGGACAACATTTTTACGATGGTTAAACCTACGCCATAACCACCACGTTGTTTATTATTGCCTCGTTGAAATGGTTTAAACATTATTTCCACGTCTTCTTTTGCGATCCCGATACCGCTATCCTCAATGACTAGATCATTAGCAGAAATAATAATGTTGACGCTGCCTTCATCAGTATAGGAAAACGCATTGCGTATTAGATTACCGATCATTACCGACAATACCTTATCTGATCCTAATACATACACCCTATTGTTTTCTACAATGGTAACGTTTACCGGTTTATTGTTCAAAAGACTGTTTGTCCTTTCAATCTCCTCTGATACGACATCGTTGATACAGACTGACTCGAAAGATAATGCACTGTCTGACTCTCTGGCAAGTATCAACAAGGCCTCAATTAATTCTTCCATATCTGCAGCATTATTCTTAATACGTTGCAAGGGTCTTATCTGCGCCTCTTTGAGCGTCTCATCTTCCAATAAAAAATCCGTAGCAATCTTGATTACGGTTATGGGACTGCGTAATTCATGACTTGCATCACGAGTAAAATTACGTTCGCGCACAACAAACGACTCAATCCTTTCAGATAAATCCGATAAAGCTTTTGATAAAATAGCAACTTCTTGGTCAACATTGTCTGGCAGGGCTTGTTTAAGCTTTTCAGAAAACTCATCGCTTAATGGATCCAACACCTCAAGCGTTTTGGCCATTTTAATTATTGGCGAGACTGCTTGTGATAAAAAACGATATGACACCCAGCCAGAGAGATAGATAACGATAAGAAACAGTGCAAGCGGAAATATTCCAAAAAATAATGACAGTTCACTGACTTGCTCGCCATTGAATTCAAGATATAGAATCTCACCTTCATGTTCTGAGACATGCACAATATAAAACCCTGAATTGCTATCTGTTAGCTTATGTAAACCCGGATCAAGCTTTAGAAATTCATTCGGAATATCCACATCAACCGTTTTCACATAACCAGTTAAGTTGAATGTATCAGGTCTTGGACTAGCGTTATCATTTTCATACATCGCCCAATAATGAGATGCTTCATCGTCCAAGGCACGTTGGATCAAGATATCCCCAATAACATAGCGAGCGGCATAAACACCTAATAGGCCAATTATACTAATTAACACAGCCTGAACTAAGAACGCCTGTAATAAGCGTTGGTTAATTCCTCTATTAGTTGTCATCCGGATCAACCAGTCTGAAACCTGCGTTTTGCATGGTCTCCATCAATTGCTTTTCAAACGGCTTATCAATTGATTTTCTCAAATTATAAATATGGCTACGTAAAGTATCACTATCCGGCAAGATATCACCCCAAACTTGACGTTCTATCTCACGCCGACTAACAACACGTGGTGAAGCATGCATAAGAATTTTCAGGATTTTTATGCCAATCGGTGTCAGTTTAATCGATGTGTTCGCACGTGAAACTTCCATGGTGCCGGAATCAAAGACGAGATCAGCTACGTGTAATTTCTCTGGGCTGACCAAACCACGTTGTCGACGAATCATCGCCCTTACTCTTGCTTCCAGTTCCTTAATCTCAAACGGCTTCACCAGATAGTCATCAGCACCTGCATCCAGTCCAGCAACCTTATCTTGTAATGTATCTCTGGCGGTTAATATCAATACCGGCACAACACGTTTTGCTTCATTACGTACCTTCTCTAACAAAGCAATACCGTCCATACCTGGCAACATGAGGTCAAGAATAATGGCATCATAGTCATTGCTTACCGCAAGGTGTAAACCGGTTATGCCATCGGCGGCATGGTCCATAATGTAATCGCATCGTTCAAGATATTCACATACCATTTCGGCAATGTCATGATGGTCTTCTATGAGGAGTAGATGGCCCTGATTAATTGCGGACATAAATTAAACCAATGCTGTATTAAAAATAAAACATTACACAACAAGTCATGTGATGACCATGTGAATTTTACTTAATGAATATTCAGATTATCTTAAAACAGTATTAATTAATGGCAGATGTCGATAAAGATGGAGGTGTTGCAAGTGTCAAAAACAGAAGAATATCTGGTCGATGTGGCCGATCTAATTACCTTGTCGGATCATTACATCGCAATATTGAGGGAACAATCGAAGACCCCGAAAGTGAGATGAAAACGCTGGTTAAAATCATTCCGCTTGACCCCGTAATATCAACAAGGCTTTTGGCAGAATGCTATTCTGCAAGCCATAGTGGTAAAATCATGCGCAGAAGAATTGAATATTATTACCCCCTCCAGCGACAGATTATTCATTTTGGGCTTGCTGTCTAGCATAGGCCACATGCTTATGGGCATTCGCGTCCCGATTTTAATGCACAATGTATTTACTCAACATCAGAAGTGCGGCCATCCCATTCACCTAGTTGAACGTTCTACTTTTGGTTTTGATTATGCCGGACCAGGCACGGAGAGACTTGATGTTGATCTATCCCCAATGCCTTTATTTCCGGGGCTTGTTACCAAAAACTGTCTCGAGATAGCGGCTGAATTTAAACAGGACGCGGCTATCGTTTTTTGTGCCAAACGCCCACGTCCTGATGAGGACGAATTTACCAATCTGATCGATAATTAAACATTAATACAATCGAAAATTGACCATTTCGGCTATCATCACATTCGCAGCGAGGCAAAATCCCTCTATATCGAAGCCTTGTCCTTATTACCTATCCCGCAATTAAAACAAGCCATCTGAGATCACACGAATGTCGAGTATTCCCACGGATGCAGACAATAGGTATACTTTTGCCACTTAAATATAGAAACACCGAATTTTTAGGACACACCCTTGGGGATAAATGATGAGTAAAGAACAAGATAAAATATTTTTCAGAAATTTTTCACTGGCACTTGGCGTTATCGCCGTAATGATGGTGGTATTTTTCGTTATCGCGCAGTTTGCTGCATCAGATGACGAAGGAGAGGCTAAAATGCGCTCAGCAGAGGTGGCCAAGATCACTGAGCCGGTAGGTCAAGTCACCGCAGTTGGTGATGAAGTAGAAGTTGTTGTTGAAGCGGTTGTCGCAGAAGAGGCTCCAGCCGGTGGCGAAGCAAGTGGCGATGTCGGCAAAACAGTCTTTGACAGTGTCTGTATGGGGTGCCATGGAATAGCTGCTATGGCTGCAATGATTCCCCAGGCTGGCGATGCCGCCGCATGGGCTCCTCGTATAGAAAAAGGCATTGAGACCTTATATAACAATGCAATTAACGGATTTCAAGGTGATATGGGCATGATGCCGGCTAGAGGAATGAACCAATCGCTTAGCGATGATGAAGTAAAAGCAGCTGTTGATTACATAGTAAAACAAGTTCAGTAAGTTTTATCTCCATAGATGGAGTGTCATGATTCTTGCTCCACGACGAATCATAAGCGCCTACTTCCGTGTAGGCGATACCGCGAGAAGACACTACTACATAGATGTACGACTGCACGGATGCAGGAGGTAGAACGACTCAGGAGACAAAGTCGAGGAGCTAGAGTAACGAGGAATAGTTACCGAGCAAGTCCGAAGCGGTGAATCTTTACAAACAATAAAGGGAGCCTAGGCTCCCTTTATTGTTTGTGTACAGGATGTACTGTCTGTCGCTAGCGCAAGAGCGGCTATTGCAGCCTTAAACTCGCCTGATAAGATTCGTCAGATAATTCATCCCAACCCGCATAGTTGGCTCGAAAATTCTCATACGCATCATAAACTCGTTTGAACGCTGGGCTAGCGGCAGCCTCTTCATCAAGCGTTTCCTTGGTCAGACGTTTTAAGCTAGACAATACCTCCTCCGGAAACTCAAGGATCTGTACATTTTGTTTCGTCTTAAGCTCGGCTAAAGCCTGTTGATTATGAAACTCCATCTGCGCATAAATCCATTCACTGGTTGCCGCCGCTGCAGTCTCGACGATCTTCTGTAAATCCTTTGGTAATAAAGACCATTTTGAGTTATTGATCATCAATTCAAAGACCGTACCCGGCTCATGCCAGCCAGGATAATAATAAAAATTGGCAGCACGATTAAGACCCAAGCGCATATCATGAAACGGCCCTACCCATTCAGTCGCATCAATAGTGCCGCGTTCCAAGGCCGTATAGACTTCACTACCCGCCATTAAAACTGGATTGCCACCGGCCTTTTTAAATACCTTGCCACCCAGTCCCGGGATACGCATGCGCAATCCCTTAATATCTTCCATTGAATTGATCTGCTTATTAAACCATCCTCCCATTTGCACACCGGTATTACCCATTGGGAAGGCCATTAAATTAAATGGTTTATAGATCTCGTTCCAAAGTTCAAGGCCGCCCGCATTATACAACCAGGCATTCATCCCCTTGGCAGTCATGCCAAATGGCACGGATGAAAAGAATTGCGCCTCGGGCACCTTACCCGCCCAGTAATAGGGTGAACCATGCCCCATCTCAACTGTTCCTGCCGAAACAGCATCAAATACCTGTAATGCAGGAACAAGTTCACCACCGGCATAGACATGAATATCCAAACGATTATTACTCATCGTACGTACATCATCAGCAAACCGTTCTGCGCCTTCCTGAAATATTGGAAAATTAGCCGGCCAGGTCGTCACCATCTTCCACTTAAACTTTTTAGAGAGATCAGCGCCGATTTCACTACTAACTTCGGACTCAGATGCACCACCGCAAGCCGTTAAAACTAACGTGAGTAATACATATAAAATGATATTGCATTTGTTCATAAATAATTTTTACCTTTAGTAAATTCTGCCTGCCAGGCATACAGTCTCTTGCTACGATTTCAAATCACAGAGACTCTATCTATTTCCCAATGTTTTAATTCTACTTCATCAAATTGTTGCTCAAGTGCTTCCAATCCATTCTCTGCTATATATTCACGTTCAGCACCGCTTATAGGTATTAAACACGCGACACGTGTACGATTAGTCGGAATTAATTCAAGTGATTGATCAAACGAGTATGGTAATGAGACTAACCAATTTTCACAAAGTGACCCTTCTAACCAAGGTTCACCGATAGGTACTGTGTCAGTATATTCAAGCCCATGTAGCGAATGGAAGTAGGTCACCATTGCCAGCATTTGCACCATGCGTTCTGTCTCAATAGGAGCGATAACAATAAACTCATATCGACCAGCTGTTTCATGATTAATTTTCGATGTGCCCACCGAACAATAAACCCACTGGTCACATTTCTTACCTGGTGAAAACTTTATCACCTGGAACTCAGGGATAATGTTTTTAATGGGCCCGGTATCCCAGGACATCAACTCATAGTCATGCCCTTCAAAATAAGACTTAAAATGTTGAATAATGTTATCTGTCTCTGCCGCCATGATTTTTCCTTCTCTAACTAATTATAATTTTTTAAGAATGAGCTAGTTTATTCGAGTACGAGGCATAATGCTTCTGAGAAGCGGAATTGACATGTATCAATGAGCATCGCAAAAAGTATTATAACGAAGTAATCGGATGAAATAGCCATTGTTATGCGGGCTGTAGGTTTGCGTAAGACGCCACCAGCCACTTACTTCCCGCTTGTTCAAAGTTAACTTGTATACGCATATGCCCACCACTACCTTCAAGGTTAAGCACAATGCCTTCGCCAAACTTGGCATGTGTCACGCGTTGTCCGAGAGATAAAGATCCATCGCTATTTGGTATTGAGACTTCACTCTTCTTGAATAATGACTCTGTAACACTACCGCCTAGACGAATGTCGTTAAGTAACTCAGAAGGGATTTCATCTATAAACCGTGACGGAGATGGGTAGTAATCAGAACCATGCATCCGACGATGTTGTGCGTGGGTTAATGTTAGTGTTTGTTTCGCACGTGTAATACCGACATAACAGAGCCGACGTTCTTCTTCTAACTGAACCAGGTCTTCACTACTGCGTTGATGTGGAAATAAGCCTTCTTCCATGCCGACAAGATAGACATCGGGAAACTCTAGACCTTTTGCGGAATGCAAGGTCATCATATGCACGCAATCAGAACTATCGCCTGCCTGTGTTTCGCCTGACTCTAATGCCGCGTGCGCCATAAATGCAGATAAGGCATCCATCTCGGCAAGTTCTTCATCGTCACCTATTTCAAACTCGCCTGCTGCAGTTACCAGTTCTTCCAGATTCTCAACTCGCGCCAGACCTTTTTCACCTTTTTCTTTTTTAAAATGGTCGATTAGTCCACTTAATTGAATAACCTGATCGACATGTTCATTTAAAGTCGCCTCAGATTCAGCGGCCGTCATTTTCTGTATGAGATTAACAAAATGCTCCAGAGCATTTAAAGCGCGCGCACTCATTAATTTATGTTCGACAATATGTTCTGCGGCTTTCCACAAAGAGCAATTATCTTTTCTTGCGGTAACACGCAATTCCTCAACAGTCCGATTACCAATGCCGCGTGTTGGTGTATTGATAATACGTTCAAACGAAGCATCATCATCTTTAAAACGAGCAAGGCGCACATAGGCGAGCGCATCTTTAATCTCTGCACGTTCGTAGAATCGCATGCCACCATAAACACGATAAGGTATACGTGCCTGCATTAATGCTTCTTCAATAACGCGCGATTGAGCACTAACACGATATAGAATGGCAAAATCATTAAATTCTTTACCTTGATCTGGTGCTTGCCGAATTTGATCTATGACATAACGTGCTTCATCGGTTTCGTTATAGGCCATGTAGACACCAATGCGATCACCATCTTCACCATCGGTCCAAAGATCTTTACCTAAACGCGCATTATTATTTGCGATCAGCTTATTAGCGGCCTTTAAGATGGTTGCTGTGGAACGATAATTTTGTTCGAGTTTTATTAACTTCGTATCATCAAAATCTCGTTCGAAGGCTTGCATGTTTTCAACGCGGGCTCCTCTCCAACTATAGATTGATTGGTCGTCATCACCGACAGCAAACAAGGTGCTATCTTTGCCCACCAACAATCTCATCCAACTATATTGAAGGGTATTGGTATCTTGAAACTCATCGACTAACACATGTTTAAACCGATGTTGATAATGTTCACGGATAGCGCCTTGTTCACGAAATAATTCAAAGGTACGCAACAATAATTCTGCAAAATCAACCAAACCCGATCGTTCACAGGCATCTTGATAGGCTTTATAGATCTGTACCATCTGCGCAATGGTCACATCACCATGATCATCAATATGTTCTGGCCTAAGACCTTCATCCTTGCGCGCATTAATAAACCACTGTGCTTCCCTTGGCGGGTATTGTGATTCATCTATCATCATAGAACGCACCAGACGACGGATCATGCGGAATTGATCTTCGCTGTCTATTATCTGAAAGCTCTGCGGCAAACCCGCTTCTTGCCAATGTGCGCGCAATAAACGATGCGCCAGACTGTGGAAAGTGCCCACCCACATGCCTCTAATTGATTGACCTAATAAATTTTCAATCCGAGTGCGCATCTCTGCCGCAGCTTTATTGGTGAAGGTCACAGCCATAATACTGTATGGGCTGGCCTGGCCCGTTTCGATATACCAGGCAATCCGATGCACTAATACACGGGTTTTGCCACTGCCGGCACCAGCTAATACCAACATATTGCCAGCTGGTGCGCCGACGGCTTCGCGTTGATCAGTATTCAGGGGATCGAGCACATGAGAAATATCCATGGAACGGATTGTACGCAAAACCATCAGACTATTGAATTAAACTGCTAAATGAATCGAACTGAATGTTAGAATACTCACTTTATAAAGCATTAATAATAAATAATTATGGAAGCTATCAATTCAAGCGCATTATCTGATAATCGTGATGAACTCATCCGCATCATTGATTCCGTTTTAACTCAGGCAAAGGCAATGGGTGCCACTTCGGCAGAAGCCGATATTGGTGCTGGGTCTGGTTTATCTGCCAATGTCCGTAAAGGCGAGATCGATAAGCTCGAATACGAGCGTGATAAAGGACTGGGGATTACTGTTTATATCGACGGTCAAAAAGGTAATGCCAGCAGCTCCGACTTTAGTGAAACCGCATTGAAGGAGTCTGTACAAGCAGCCATCAGAATTGCGCAACATGCCAGTCGTGACGATTGTGCCGGTCTAATCGAACCTGAACTCATGGCAACAGAAGTCCCTGACCTTGATTTGTATCATCCCTGGTCTATTTCACCAGAAGCGGCTATCAATCTGGCTATTGAATGTGAGCAAGCCGCATTTGCCTGCGATAAACGTATATCTAACTCTGATGGTTCTGTGGTCAGTACCTATTCAGGTATCAATCTTTATGGGAATACCAATGATTTTATCGATGGCTGGAACTGGTCAAGCCACACCATCGACTGTACGGTCATTGCCGAAGATAAGAATGGTATGCAGCGTGATGGCTGGTATAGCAAGACGCGCGACTTTAATGATCTGGAATCCATCAATGATATTAGCAAAGAGGCCGCAAGAAGAACCGTATCGCGATTAGGTTCTCGTAAACTCTCTACCCGACAGGTCCCAGTTATCTTTGAAGCACCCGTCGCATCGGGTCTTTTCTCAGCATTCATTACAGCGATCGCTGGTGGTAGCCTCTACCGCCGAGCCAGTTTTTTGCTGGATAAAAAAGGCGAACAAGTGTTCGCAGACCATATCAATATACGTGAACAACCACATATAAAGAAAGCCTTGGGTAGTGCCCCGTTTGATAATGACGGTGTCGCAACCAAGGCACGCGACATTATTAAAGACGGCATACTTCAGGATTATGTTTTGAGTGGTTACTCTGCACGTAAGCTTGGATTGCAAACCACGGGTAATGCAGGTGGTGTACACAACCTTGTTATTGAGTCTGGCCAAAATAATCTAGACAATATGATTAAAGAAATGAATACCGGTTTATTGATAACCGACATGATTGGCTTTGGTGTTAATCAGGTGACCGGGGATTATTCCCGTGGGGCATCAGGTTTCTGGGTAGAGAATGGCGAGCTGGTTTATCCCGTTGAGGAGATCACTGTTGCCGGTAATTTAATTGACATGTATAAAAACATTACTAGTATCGGTAATGATGTTGACCCGCGAGGGAATGTGTTGACCGGTTCCGTCATGATCGATGCAATGACTGTTGCAGGAGAATAAGCGTAAATCATGAACATGAATGAAGACATTAATTCATCATCAGCTAGTACTGCCAAGCTTGATAATGTCATTGATGCCATTGGCGAAATAATTCTCGGCAAGAACAATGCGATCAAACTTGCCTTGGCCTGCTTGATTGCCAAAGGTCATTTATTAATAGAAGACACGCCTGGTGTTGGCAAAACAACGCTCGCTCACACGCTTGCTAAAGTATTAGGCTTGAACTACCAACGTATTCAATTCACCAGTGACTTATTACCAGCAGATATACTCGGCGTTTCCGTTTTTAACCGCGACACTAGTAAGTTTGATTTCCATCCGGGGCCTGTTTTTTCGAATGTCCTGCTAGCAGATGAAATCAATCGTGCAACGCCGAGAACACAAAGTGCTTTACTAGAAGCCATGGCAGAATACCAAGTCACTGTCGACAACGAAACTCGAGCACTACCTAATCCATTTTTTGTCATTGCCACACAAAACCCACAGAATCAGATAGGCACTTACCCGTTACCTGAATCCCAACTGGATCGTTTCCTGATGCGAATAGCGTTAGGTTATCCAGACAATGTTGCTGAACGTGAATTATTAAATGGCAAAGATCGAAAAGAGTTACTGGAAAATATTCAGCCCGTATTATCCGGCGATGAATTAATACAAATACAAAAGCAACTGGAACATGTTCATGCTGCTGGCGCCATACTTGATTACCTGCAAGACTTACTTGAATTCAGCCGCAGCTCTGGTAACTATCTACATGGCCTATCACCACGTGCCGGCATTGCTGTGTTAAGTGCGGCAAAGGCGTGGGCACTCATTCATTCACACCAACATGTGTTGCCAGAAGATATACAAGCCATCTTGCCCAGCGTCATCGGCCATCGCCTTCAATTCGTTGATGAAGTTTCAGACAAACAGGCATTACAAGCTGCGGAACACTTAATTCAAAACGTCCCTATTCCCTAGTAATGGGAATGTCGGTTGTATTAGAGCGTCCACCCGTTGATCCTTCTGGCATCACCGGAGTTTTATCTAAGCAACTAAAACGTCAACGTGTTTACATATTTCCCACCCTCCAAGGTTGGCTATATGCGTTGATGCTGATCGTTATGTTATTAGGTGCCATAAACTACAACAACAGTATGGCGTTTATGCTTTGTTTTTTACTCGCCAGTCTGGGGCTGGTTTGTATGATACACACTTATCGTAACCTGACAGGTTTGATACTTAGCTCTACGCTGCCCAAAGCTGTCTTTGCCGGTCAACAAGCTTTGTTTCCCATACAACTTGATAATCGACTAAGTCTGGCAAGATACGCTATACAACTAGAATCTTATGCCACCGCAAAAAGATTATTTCGCAAAAGAAAACAAGGCCATATCGCTTCGATTAGCGTTGAAGCAGGGAAACCATCAACAATACACTACCCTGTTAAAACTAGTGCGCGCGGCATATTAAAGTTAGAACGTTTGAAACTATCCACAAATTTTCCATTAGGTCTGTTTAGCGCATGGGCATATTTCGAACCTGAGTTTCATTGTCTGGTTTATCCTGCCGCCAAGGGCGATAAACAATTACCACTAAACTCATTACAAAAAGAAAACGTGGACTATGGAATGCAAGCGGGTACAGATGACTTCTCTGGGTTTAGAAAATACCGGCCAGGTGATCCGGTTAACTCTATAGCATGGAAGGCATATGCAAGAGAGCAGGGCTTACTGGTAAAGCAATTCAGCGGTAAAGGTTCACAAACATTAATGCTAAGCTGGAATACGGTTGCATACATCAATGACGTTGAGTCATGCTTATCTCAATTATGTTACTGGGTATTACTTGCTGAAAAAGCAGATATTCATTATGGATTAGAGATCCCTGACACGAAAATTGATCCCGGTCTGGGAAGCCATCACAAAGAACATTGTCTTGAAGCATTAGCGCGTTACGGAAATCAGTAATGACTAATCAAGAGCTAAGTATTAATAAAGTAATGTGGCTTGCACTTGGCTTAGCCTTGGCCAGTTTTCCACATTGGCAACGCTTGCCGATCTGGATTCCAATATTACATGTCAGTTTATTACTGGCCCGTATTTATATCCCACTCCGCTTACCCTTGTTCTGGTCGAATAAAAAATCCACCATCAATATAGCCCGCTTGATCATAATGATTGGTGGTGTCTTTATTATCTATGGAAATTACGGAACGCTGGCCGGGCGTGATGTCGGTGTCGCACTATTAGTAATGCTAGCGGCGTTTAAGGTCTTTGAAAGTAAGTCTAAGCGTGATTTCTATATCAGCACGTATCTTGGTTATTTCCTGATCATCACAAACTTCTTTTATAGCCAGACTATTCCTACAGCAGCATACATGATGATTGTCATCATTATTATGACTGCCGGCTTAATTAATTTTAATGATACCGAGCAACAGCTCACCCTGTTCCAACGTTTTAAACTTTCATCAACTCTATTAATACAGTCGATACCGATCTTATTGGTCTTGTTTATATTATTTCCGCGCATAAATGGTCCTCTATGGGGTCTTCCCAAGGATGCCTATACAGGCACTACCGGAATCGATGATCAAATGTCACCGGGCTCTATCAGTAAATTGGTGCAATCCAGAGAGGTGGCTTTTCGTGTTACCTTTAAAGACGAGATTCCGAAACAATCTTCACTCTATTGGCGTGGCCCGGTCCTTTGGCAAACAGATGGACGTAAATGGACCACAGGAAAATCAGGTTCGGGCAGAGACCCGGCGCCGATTGAATTCGCAGGTGAAGCATTGCTTTATGACGTGACCATCGAACCGACCAATAAAAGATGGTTATTTGGACTCGAAATGGTTTCAATACCGCCTGCAAACACCTATCTGACGCATGATTATCAATTAAAAACTCGCAAAGCATTACAAGCCCGAAAGGCATTTACATTAACTTCTCACAGTTCATATACGCTTGGGACAGAAAATGACACGGACTTGGAACGAGGCCTAACATTACCTGAAGCCAATCACCCCAAAACCCGTGAGCTTGCATCAAAATTACGTGAAGAATTTCGTGAGCCAGCCTTAATTCTTAATGCCGCCCTTGAATGGCTCAAGCAGGAGAATTTCGTTTACACCCTGCAACCGCCATTAATGGTTGAAGATATGGTCGATGAGTTTTTATTCGATAAGCAACAAGGTTTTTGTGAACACTATGCATCGGCGTTTACTATTTTAATGCGAGCAGCCGGAATACCTGCACGTGTTGTAACCGGGTATCAAGGTGGCGAAATCAACCCCGTTGGAAACTATTTAATAGTAAGACAATATGACGCTCACGCATGGACAGAAGTTTGGCTTGAAAACAAAGGCTGGATTCGCGTTGATCCTACCGCGATAGCATCACCAACACGAATAAATGAGGGCATGGAAAATATTATTCCTCAAGCAATTATTGATATACCGCTTGGACTGGAAAATAACACCACAGCAGTTCGCCTTTGGCAACGACTACGCAATACTGTTGATATGGTAAATTATCAATGGGCACAATGGGTATTAGGTTATGGTCCGGAACGACAAAAACTTTTTATGAAAAAATTTGGCTTCGATTCAATTGATTGGAAACAACTGACCTTTATACTATTTGTTTTTCTTGGCATTATAATTTCTGCGATAGCAATTTATGTGTTTAAAAAAACACCTAAAACAACAGCACCGGCGAAAAGGTATTATGATATTTTTTGTAACAAATTGGCTAAGGCAGGAATACCAAGAAGATCATATGAAGGTCCTGTCGCTTTTGCGGAACGTGCATCAAAATCACGACAAGACATCAAAAGTGAAATAAAAAATATTACGGATCTATATATAGGCATTCGTTACTATTCAAACAACAACAAATTATTACAGCTTAAGGCGGCAATAACTTCTTTCACCCCGAAGAAAATGACTGCCAGCTAAACAACAATATCGATAAAGATAGAATTTTCATTGTCAGCGTTAGATATTGGCAAGCAGAAATTGTTCAATGGTGTCAACTTCAGCATGCCGTTTCTTGCTGATTGCAAGATTAGAAATATTACCCGGTGAGCTCAATGTTCATCTGTCACCCGAGTTTGCTGATCAGGTAACGGTGCTTGAGCCAGGGCAAAGCATGGGCGAAGTATCTATTATTGATCATCAGCCTATCTATCTACCGTTATAGAATCACCTATGCTTGTTATTGATGAAGAAGTCATATGGTCCTTAATCGGAAGATCGCATGCGGTTGCAAATAACTTGCTCGTCGTTTTGTCACAACGCTTACGCCATGGCAATTCTGTTACTAATAAAACATGAGGCTTACTTAAAGAGTCCGAACATAACGCCACCGGTGATGCGCTTACCTGTCTTTATGACCGTCGCTGGCTGGATAATATGCAAGCGCGAGACATGCATCGCAGCCATAAAAATAATCAAGGACTATCGGTCAGAAGCGGCAGTTTATATTTACGCAGATTAGCTGCCGCTTATTGCTAAAAGTGAACATTTATATAGAACTGCTCATAGGTGACTAGCTAATGACAACAGATATATTACCAAAAGAGACTATGACAATAATGAAGTTAATCTTAAATTCAATATTCCTCTTTTAACCCATGCTGCTTCCACACAAAATAAACAACTGGAATAACGACTAACGTTAAAGCTGTTGCGCTAATCATCCCTCCAATCATGGGTGCTGCTATACGTGTCATAATCTCTGAGCCTGATCCATTTATGAACATAATAGGAAGTAATCCTGCAATAGTTGAACATGTCGTCATCATGATAGGCCGGACTCGTTGAGTTGCAGCATCAGTAATATTGCTAATCAGCTTTTCTCTACTAATTTCTTCTTTTACTGACTCTATGGATTTATTAAGAAACTCAAGCATAACTACACCAGATTCAACTGCGATACCTGTCAGAGCAATAAAGCCAACACCTACAGCTACTGATAAATTGTAATTTAATATATATAAGAACCACGCCCCGCCACCTAAAGCAAATGGCAAAAAACCCATAATTAAAAATACATCGCCTAATTTTCGAAAGTTCATATAAAGCAACATAAAAATAATGATGAGGGTGATGGGCACGACAATGGCTAACCGCTCAATTGCCCTTAACATGTACTCATATTGTCCAGACCAGCTTATTGAGTAACCTGCCGGTAAATCTACGCTATTCGCAACGCGTTCTCGTGCATCATTCACATAACTACCCAGATCACGATCTTTCGTATCAACAAAGATCCATCCATTGATACGCGCATTTTCACTTTTGATCATTGGTGGACCATCTGTCACATTAATAGACGCAACATCACCCAAAGGTATTCTTGCGCCTAAAGGCGCGACTATGGGTAACAAACGTAATTGTTCAAGAGAGTCACGAAGTTCATGCGGATAACGAATATTGATCGGATAACGTTCCAGACCTTCAACGGTTTCAGAAACATTCATTCCACCCACTGCTGTACGTACAATATTTTGAATATCACTAATATTAAGTCCTAGTCGTGCGGCATTGATTCTATTTATATCAATAGTAAGGTAACGACCTCCCGCAACACGTTCAGCATAAACCGAAGCAGTTCCAGAGACATCTTTAAGTACCTTTTCAATCTGCCGACCAATACTTTCAATAACCTTAAGATCAGTACCAGCTATTTTTATACCAACTGGTGTCTTAATGCCTGTGGCTAACATATCGATACGTGTTTTAATCGGCATTACCCATGCATTAGTAATTCCCGGCAACTTCACTAAAGCATTGAGTTCTGCTTTTAACTTTTCAAGCGTCATACCTTCGCGCCATCCATTGCGAGGTTTAAAACGAATAAGTGTTTCAATCATCGTTAAAGGTGCAGGATCGGTTGCTGATTCTGCACGACCTATTTTTCCAAATACTGTATCAACTTCAGGTACGGAACGAATTAATTTATCCGTCTGCTGTAAGATTTGTTGAGCTTTGCCAATTGAGATAGCGGGTAATGTTGTCGGCATATACATCAAGTCACCTTCATCCAAATCAGGCATAAACTCACTACCCAATTGTGTAAATGGCCAGAGTCCGACAGCCATGATTATTAATGCAACAAATACCGTTGAGATTGGATAGCGAAGTACGGAACCAATGACAGGTTTGTAGATGACGTTTAATAGACGCGTTATTGGATTTTTTTCTGACGAAATAACACGTCCTTTTACAAAATAACCCAGTAATACGGGCACCACTGTAACAGCAAGAATAGTTGCCGAAATCATTGCATAAACCCAGGTAAACGCCAGTGGTGAAAACATACGGCCTTCTTGTGCCTGTAGTGTAAAAATAGGTAATACACTTAACCCTGTTATTAGTAATGAAAAGAACAGTGGAGGCCCAACTTCAGTCGTCGCTGTCACGATGACTTCCCAATGATCAGTATTATCATCGTTTCGTTCTATATGTTTATGAACATTATCAATCATCACGATAGCAGCATCGACCATGACTCCAATCGCAATAGCTATCCCTCCCAATGACATAATGTTGGCATTTATCCCTTGAGCATTCATGATGATAAATGCCATCAATATTCCAAGTGGGAGACTGACAATAACAACCAGAGCAGAGCGAAAATGCAGTAGAAAAATGATACAAACAAGTACTACCAAGAACAATTCCTGCTGCAATGCGTCTTTTAACGTTTTAATTGCTCGCTCAATTAAGCCGGAACGATCATAGGTTTCAACAATTTCAACACCATCCGGTAATCCTTGTTGCAACTCGTTTAATTTTTCTTTAACTAAATCGATTACTTTTTTGGCATTGCCACCCCAACGCATAACGATAACACCTCCGACCACTTCACCCTCACCATTCAGTTCAGCAATCCCGCGACGCAACTGTGGACCAATTCGTACTTGTGCTACATCATTAAGTAAAATCGGTGTACCCCTGACATTGACACCTATTGGAATGTTACGTAGTTGTTCAAGTCCAGTGATGTAACCTGTTACCCTGACCATATATTCAGCCTCTGCCATTTCAATAACTGATGCCCCCACTTCTTGATTGGCTTTTTTTATGGCATTACTAATCCTCGATATGGGAATTCCGTATGCACGTAATTGATCGGGATCGACAACCACCTGATATTGTTTAACCATCCCACCTATGGTGGCGACTTCCGCTACACCTGGAACAGTTTGTAATTCATATTTGAGAAACCAGTCTTGCAGTGAACGTAATTGTGATAAGTCATGATTACCTTTTCGATCAACCAAGGCATATTCATATACCCAACCGACCCCTGTAGCATCCGGCCCAAGTTCAGGTTTTACACCCGGAGGCAAACGACTTGTAACCTGACTCAGGTATTCTAGTACGCGCGATCGTGCCCAATAAAGATCAGTCCCTTCTTCAAAAATGACATATACATAAGAATCGCCAAAAAAAGAATAGCCACGAACAGTAACTGCATAAGGGACGGATAACATTGCAGTCGATAGTGGATACGTTATCTGATCTTCAACTACCTGTGGTGCCTGTCCTGGGAATGGCGTTTTTATAATAACTTGCACATCAGAAAGATCTGGTATCGCGTCTACCGGAGTCTGCTTAACAATATACATGCCACTTATCATGACGATGACGGTGACAAGAATAACTAGGAATCGATTATTGATTGACCATTTTATAATCTGCTCAATCATAATTTATTCCTTACTCATTTCAGAATGGTCCATTGATTGATCCTTCATAGGATTATCGACGGATTGCATACGATTTAGACTTGCTTTAAGGTTTGACTCAGAATCAATTAGAAATTGTGAAGAGATAACAATTTCTTCACCTTCGTTTAATCCCGAAGTGATTTCAATCCAATCACCACTCTCCATACCCGCAACAACTTCCTGTGCTTGAAAAAAACCCTCCCCAAGTGCTTTAATTACTCTTTCCTGATTAGCATCACGAATCAACGCTTCACGAGGGATACTGATCACATCCTTTTTTTCTCCAGCGTAAATCGTGACATGTGAATACATATTTGGTTTTAATTTTTCTTTCGAATTATCAAAACGTAATCTAACGCGTAAAGTTCGTGTGACGGGATCAAGGGCAGGATAGATATAATCAACTGTTCCTTTCCAGATAACACCCGGCATTGAAGGCAATGTCGCTTCAGCACTTTGACCTGCTTCGACCCAATTTGCTTGTCGCTCGAATACTTCTGCCAGCAACCAGATGGTATTCAGGTTGGCAATACTTAATACTTGCGTTTCCGGTTTGATATACATTCCTTCGCGTACACCAAGATTAATTAACACACCTGATTGTGGTGCATAAAAACGAATATTCTGATTAACTTTGTTATCTTTTTTTAACCGGTCAATTTGTGATTTTGATATGCCTAATGCAGAAAGTTTTTCCATTGATGCTTCTGCCAATAACAGATTGCCACTAGCCAATGCTTGTAAATATTCTTCCTGTGCATTAACCAATGGTGGTGAATAGAGTTCAAATAAAAGTTGTCCACGTTTAACCTCTTCGCCCTCAGCACGAACTTGCAGCTTTTCTATCCAACCTTCCGTCCTTGTATGGATATGCTTGATTCGTGTTTCGTCATAATCAATGTAACCAACCGTACCAATTCTTTTCCATAATGGCCCACGTTCTACCTTGGCCAACCTTACGCCGAGGTTATTGATCACTTCTGGTCTTATCTTAACGATCGACGTATCTTCACCCATGCTATCTTCACCACCTTCATAAACAGGAATTAGATCCATGCCCATCGGTGATTTACCTGGTTCATCTTGTTGATAACTGGGATTCATTGGTGCAACCCAGTACATCACTTTCTTTACATTTGATTGTGACATAGCGCTATCAGCTGCATTTGAATTTATGCTCATATCCGATTGGAAAACTAATTGTGAAAGCTCAAATTTATTTTCAATAAGAATTCCAGCAGAAAGTCCGATAATAATTAATATAATGCTAAGGATGAATTTCTTCATATTACATCTCTTGAGTAGTACAACAGGTTAGCTTGGGACTTTGCGCGATTAACACGAATCCTTAACATATCCAATTGTATATTTAATTCAGTTAAGCGAGCGCGCATCAAGGTTGTAAAATCAGTCTGATCATTTTGATATGCTTTTAATGTTGATTCTGAATTCTGTTCAGCATCAACAACGGCACGTGTTTCATATAATTCAAGTCGTTTACTAAGACGTAACCAGTTCGTATGTTCTTTTTCAACTTGCCGTTTAAGTTCTAGCAAGCGATCTGTACGAACATACTGAGATGCCTTATGTTCAAGTTTTCTGGCAGATAACCGTTTGTCCTGCCGCTTATCAGTAAAAAGAGGTAAATCCACCATTAGCATTACTGAGGCAAAATCATCACGACTACTACCATCCAGATTATTGCCTGAACGTTGTCCGTAAGTAAGATCGAACAACCAACCAGGTTTATATTGCTCTTGCGCTATCTTAATGTTTTTATCCTTGGCATTAATAACGGCATCTTCAACTTGAATTAATGGATGAGAAGTTAAGCTTGAAACAATTTCATCCAGACCCGATAGTCGGTTTATTTCAGGGAATGATTCGGGTAACGGTCTTTGTGCTGAAATATCGCCAACCCACTTAGCCAGTTCGGCTAACGATATTTCTTTTTCACCGGTAATTTCGGCAATGCGATCATCAATAAGCGCTAATTCAAGTTGAGCACGAAGCACATCATGTTGATTATCCCGACCTACAGCATACTGACGCTGTGTTATATCCAGTAATTGTGTAAATAAATCACGATTCTCTTGCAGGGTTAATTCTGTTTTTACATTTAAATATAAACTGAGATAACTGTTGCGTAATGAACGCAATACTTTTTTCTCTTGTTCTAATGCCTTTGCTTGATCGACATCAGCAATATCTTCAGTTCGCAGACGTTTGTAATGAAGTGTCTTTCCTCGTGGAAATGATTGTTGAACGCCAAATTGAAGTTGAGTCATCGGTTCCTGATCACGATCAAAACTATCAACAGGCATATTCATGATGCCAAGCTTTATTTTTGGATCGGGCAGTTGTCCATCAGCAATGGCAAGTTCGTCCAGACTTTCTGAACGTGCAGTATATTGTTTGATAATAAAGTCTGAATCTAACGCCAACTGCTCAGCTTCTGCCAACGTTAATTCATTAGCAATTAACTCAATTGGAATTATAAATAATAAAAATAAACCAATACATTTCTTAGTCCTGGTAACACACATAACACACCTCTAATACAGTAAACAAAAACGACGATCGATTCGTAAATCGATCAGCGAATACAAGAGATCGTGTGTTTAAATCAGAAGTACGTTGTAAGTCTGAAGCGGAAGGAGGATTGCTCGTTCAGGGGTTTTTGATACTTTATAACCTGGAGGTGCCCGAGTAGAAATTATTATTTCAGGGCTAACATAAGTATATATATCAGTTGAATATTTTGTCTTTTCTTTTAGTTCAGAATTCTTGTCTGAACTAAAAGAAATTGTTATAGCATCACAATCACAAACACCTAAACAATGTTCATCATTAGTTTCACTTGTTTGTTCTAAAGCAATATTTTCCGGTGTGTGACATGAGGATGATGTTTCAGTTGAAGGTTCGCTATGACTTTTGATAGCGTTGTCAGCAGCAAAACATGTTTGACACAATAACAACAGCCAGCTCCCCATGAATAGGGATACTGTTATAGATGCTATTTTTCGCTGTTTATTTTTAAATTGCATCAGCATAGCTACCATTATAGTTCAATATATAACTATCAAGCCAAGGGTTTTATTGATATGAATCAATTTATACTACAAATATTTTTATTGGAACTAAAACAGAATAGTATTTTTAATTATCTGAAATAGTCCACAATCAATATTTATGACTGCTTTGGGTCGTAAGCGGCATATTAACACTTATGCCAACAACAAAAAGCGGACATACTTTAAATCCATTCTTATTACACCATCCTACTAAATAAAGATGATTTTTCTGTCCATCGAACACGCTTTAAATGTGGTGCGTTTCAACGAAACCCTTATGTTATGCCGAGTGAGTAGTTAGTAGGTCATATGTATAGAACGTACATTTCAGTGCAGTCACAACATGAATGTTGTGACTGAGCGAGCCTCGTTACTAATCACGAAACTGCACTTGATGCAATCTCGCATAATGATTTTGAAGCTTTAATAACTCATCATGCTTGCCTTCTTCAACAATATGTCCTTTATCTAAGACGACAATATGATCTGCGTTCTCAATTGTGGATAGGCGGTGCGCGATGATTAACGATGTACGTCCTTTTTTTACATTCTCTAATGCAGATTGGATGTGTCGCTCTGAACATGTGTCTAGTGAAGATGTTGCTTCATCTAGAATTAATAGACTTGCATCTTTTAACAAGGCACGGGCAATGGCTAAGCGCTGACGTTGCCCGCCCGATAAACGAGTACCATCTTCGCCAACAATAGTATCCATCTTTTCAGGCAGTTCATTTATAAACTCTGTTGCACAAGCCGCTTCTGCTGCCGCCCAAATAGCATCATCCGACGCATCATTAAGATCACCATAAGCGATATTATTTCTAACACTATCATTGAACAGCACAACATCCTGACTAACATAGGCGATGTTGTTTCGAAGTGATAATAAGGACAACTCTCTTATATCAATATCATCATAGAGTATTGCACCCATACTCAACTCATAAAATCTTGGTATTAGATTAGCTAATGTCGTCTTGCCACTACCTGACTCACCAACCAGTGCCACAGTTTCTCCCGGTTGAATTATCAAGCTTATCGAATCAAGCGCCTGAGCTTCTGCTTCGGCATAACGGTATGAAACATTTTTAAATTCAAGTTTACCTTTTACATTTGTTAAGTTCTTATCACCTGATTGAGGCTCGATATCTGTATCGAGTATATTAAATACGCTTTCACTTGCGGCCAGTCCTTTTTGAATATGTTCATTAACTCCGGCCAGTCGTTTTAGAGGGCCCAATATCATCGCTATAGCTGCAAAGAATGAGACAAAATCACCGACCAGCAAACTATTTGAACTAGCCTGTTGAGTGGCAACATAAATAATAATCGCAAGAAGAAATGCGGTGAATATTTGTATTGCCGGACCGGTTGCGACAGACGCACTTAAAAACTTCATGGAAAAACGGCGATGCGCATTAATAGTCTTAAAGAAACGTTGTTTTTCAACCTCCTGCCCACCATAGAGTTTAATCACCTTTTGCCCATCGAAACATTCCGCAAGAACGTGGTGAATATCACCCATCGTATCCTGCACCTTACGACTCATTTTGCGCAAGCGACGCCGGATAATTGAGATGATAATGGCAATAATCGGGGCTCCAATCATGCAGATCAAGGCCAGCGACCAGTCGATATAAAACATCCAGGCCAATAGGCCTAAAACAGATAAGGAGTCTCGAACCAAGGTTGAAATAGCATTAGCCGATGCGTCTTTTATCTGGGTAACATCATAGGTAAACCGTGACATCAAACTACCAGAGCGGTTGGCATCAAAAAAAGAGGTCGGGTAATCAATCAACCGATCAAACATCAATTGACGAAGATCCATGATTACTTTAATGGCAACCCAATTTAAGGACAAACCACTGACATAGGCAGCCAAACCGCGAATAACAAATAAACCAACAAACAAAAACGGCATAGTCGCGATTGTTTGCGGATCCTTGTCTATAAAGGCACCATTTAAAAGAGGCTGCATCAATGCCGGTATCAGGGGATCTGTCGCCGCCAGCACGATCATACTGATAATAGATAACAGAAACACGCGCCAATAGGGAACAACATGGCTTAACAGCCTGCGATATAAGATAATATCTGTATTCATTGACGAGCCCAAACTATTCCCCTTGTAAATCAGCGTGTTATATGGCTTATAATGCCCGTGAGAGTGAAATTGTGCAATGCATTGCGTTAGTAAACCCGCCGCAGCGTTGAGACTAGCTGGTTAAATAAAATACGAATAAAACATAGAAGCTGCGTTCTTCTGAGGATAATCTAAACACCATGTCACAAAAACATCCAATAATTGCCGTAACAGGTTCATCCGGTGCCGGCACCAGTATAGCCAGAGACGCATTTGAATCCATGTTTCGCAAGCTCAGTATTAACCCCGCTTATATCGAGGGAGATTGTTTTCATCGCTATGATCGCGCAGAAATGGAGAAGCTGAGTACCGCAGCAGAAGCCAAAGGTGAAAACCTGACTCACTTTGGCCCGGAGGGTAATCTCTTTGGCGAACTGGAAGGTCTATTCCAAGAATATGGTGAAAACGGCACCGGAAAACGCCGTTTTTATATTCATGACGTAAAAGAGGCATCGCAACATGGTTTACCACCAGGCTCAATAACCCCTTGGGAGCCTATTGAGGTGAATTCTGATTTACTTTTTTATGAAGGACTGCATGGTGGTCTGGTAACCGATGCCGTCGATGTCTGCCAACATGTTGATCTATTAATCGGATTCACCCCCATCATTAACCTTGAATGGATGCAAAAGATCCATAGAGACCGTGCGCTCAGAGGGTATTCTACGGAAGACGCAACCAAGCTTATTCTGGATCGTATGCACGACTATATGCATTACATTACCCCTCAGTTCTCTCGTACCGATATTAACTTTCAACGCGTACCCACGATAGACACATCTAATCCGTTCGCAGCAGAATACATACCCAGTAATGATGAGAGCTTCAGTGTAATTCATATACGAAACCAGGAAAAAATTGAGGTCGATTTTCGTTACCTGTTAGAGATGCTTGAAGGCTCAATGATGTCGAGTCCAGAGACAATTGTCGTGCCTGCTGGAAAAATGATTTTTGCTATGCAATTAATACTTACGCCCTTGATAACCAAGTTATATACACAAAAGGGCACCTTCATTTGACCATAAATGTTGATTTACAATCATTTGATAACAATGTTTTAATAGGCTCATGCGCACCATACTGGTTCTAAACCCTAAAGGCGGGAGTGGTAAAAGTACCCTGGCAACCAATATCGCCAGCTATTTTTCTATTAGTGGAAAAAAAGTAACCTTGGCGGATTGTGACCCTCAAGGTTCGAGCCAAGATTGGCTAAACGCAAGATCAGATAAACATAGCCCAATCAATAATGCGGTTTTGAACAAGGGTAGTTTACAAATACCTCAGGAAACTGACATTCTGGTGATGGATACACCAGCTGGCGTCAGTGATAAAAGGCTCAGTAAATTTCTCAGTCAGGCACAAACTATGGTAATACCAGTCATTGCTTCGCCAATAGACATTCGTGCAGCCGAGCGATTCCTTGACGAGCTGTTTTCACTAAAAGGATCCATTAATAACAAAATCAAGATTGCAACGGTTGCAAATCGTGTAAGGGAAGACACCTTAATAGCCGCAAAACTTGAATATTACCTGGATAAACTAAAATTACCTGATGGCAAACGTTTGCCTTTTATGACTATGCTACGACAAAGTCAGAATTACATACATGCGGCAGAACGAGGTTCAAGTATATTTGAATTACCTCCCTCAAAAACATATTATGACCGCGAGCAATGGGAACCTTTGCTTCGTTGGTTAAACAGCAGTAAAAGTCAGCCTAATAATTAATCTCACCGCGTTACAGCATTACTTGCTGTTATCATAAAATTTGTTATGTCATATAAAGCCCAACTTTCAGATCAAGACATTGTTTTCGATGTTGAAAAACATGAAACCATACTTGAAGCAGCCTTACGACAGGGACATGGATTACCCTATGGATGTCGCAATGGGGTTTGTGGCTCATGCATAGCCAAAATAGTTTCAGGTGATATTTCTTATCCTGACGGAACGCCTGAAGGACTAAAAGAAAAGGACATCGAACAGGGTTATGCCTTTCTGTGCCAGGCTAAAGCAAATTGCGATGTTACTATCAAGGCTCGTACAGTCGAATCGACCGTCGATATAAAAACCCGCCAGTTCCCCTGTCGAGTCACTAAGTGTGAAAAGCTCAATGATGATGTCATGCGTTTAATACTCGAACTGCCAAAAACAGAACGACTACAATTTCTCGCTGGTCAGTATATCGATATCCTTATGCAAGACGGCAAACGTCGTTCATTCTCTTTGGCCAACCCGCCAGATCAAGATCAAAGCCTGGAATTACATATCCGTCATTATGATGGGGGCTTATTCTCTGATTACGCCTTTAAAGATCTGACTGAAAAAACACTATTGCGGATAGAAGGGCCATTAGGTCAATTTACTTTGCATGATTCGGATAGACCTATAATTATGATTGCTGGTGGCACCGGCTTTGCTCCCATTAAAAGCCTGATTGAATACTCGCTTAAAAACAATCACAAACGACCTATCGAATTTTATTGGGGTGCGCGCACAGCTAACGATCTATACCTTAATGATATGGCTGAAGCATGGTCAAGCAATCATGAACATATTCAATATCATCCAGTATTATCAGAGATTGAAAAATTGAATGGCTGGCTAGGCAAAATAGGTTTTGTGCATGATGTTGTTTTAAAAGATCATGCCGACTTATCAGCTTACGACATCTATGCTTGCGGACCACCACCAATGATTAATGCCATTGTTGAATCATTCCCGGCAAATGGATTAATTAGAGATCATCTATACTCAGACTCATTTGAATTTGCTGCTAATTAATTTACGCTAGGGATTCCTGTCGCAAGTGTAAGGCCCTTTTCATAACATTCAGCCGCTGCTTTGCGATCACCCTCTTGTTCATGCAATCGGGCAAATTCATAATATGCTTCTGGGTTAGCCTGAACATCAATGCTTTCTCGCAAGTAATCCCTGGCCTTGCCCCACAATTGATTACGCATACAGATGCGTCCCAGTGTTAATAGTAAGACTGCGTCTCGCGAATGATTATTCAACCACGATTCAGCCGTCGTCTGTTGTTTTGCTAAATCAGATGCCACCACGAGCCCATATAAACGTACTAACAAATGATCCCATTGTCGTTTTAATGCCGTCTTTAATAACAATTCGCAATCTGTTGTATCGTCAAACTTGAGCCGTTCCGTGACATACACTTCTATCAGATAAAAATGTTGTTTTAACTTTCGCGGAATATTAGCCCATAGAGTGTTTAACGTTTGCTTATCCTTTCTATTGCCAGCTTCCTTTAACAAACCAGCATAGGCATCAAGTTGTTTTGCCTGGATCTGCTCACGTGGATAGAGACTGGTTTTTTCAATAGAAGGAATGATATTCAACACTGATTGCCAATCATTGAGATCAGTATAGGTTTCTAACAATAATTGTTTGACCTGATTTTGATTTGGCTGCTTGTTTTGTAGGTGCTTTAAAGTTGCTAGCGCTTGTTCTGTTTGTTGTTCGCTTAACTGTAATTCTGCTTGCGTGATACCTACTGCAAGGCTCGCATCGGGATTGTTCTGATAGGCTAGACGTAAATATTCATCACGGCGATCAACGGCATGTAACTCCTGTGCAGCGCGTGCCGCACAAAGATAATTAACATAGGGCGCTCGACTGAACGGGGCTGCTTTACAAAAATCACGTTCGGCCTGCCTCCAACGACCTTCGGTCATGTTGATCAAACCTTGCGTCAGGTATTTTTCAGCACGTCGTTGATGTCGATGCTGGCGCCAGGTTTTTAACTCCTTTGGTATTTCAAAAAAGCGTGCCAGGCTACGCACAACAAGATAAGTTACCAGGAAACCTAGAAATAAAACAATAACAAACAAGGTTGCCGTAGTTTGTATTGTCCAACCCGAGATGGTCATCATGACATATCCGGTATCAGAGCCGGCCAATGAACCAATCACAATAGCAATCAATAAAGCTAGCAGACTTAACAGCAATAATTTCATTGTATCGGCTCTAACTCATCATCATTAATTGCGCTACTAGTCTCTTCTTGAGAACGTATGAGTGCACGAACCGATTCAAGCGATGAACTAATATCCATGCGCGGAAATTCAAGCTCAAGATCTTTCATCTTATTTAATGAATCATAAATATTTTGAGCGGATGCATCAGTCAAATCAAAATACTCATTTAGCCAGGTCTCTATATGACCTATAGAGGCGTGTAAATTATTTGTGTCACGATTAAAGACAGCAAATCGAGCATTGGCTAATTCAAGTTTTAAGTTCGCTCTTAGAAAATATATTTCATCTGGTAATAAACGCGCCTTATTGACTTCTGTATCACGCGTTATAACAACCAGGCTTTTCAACTCTTCCCAAACCAGCACAAAGAAATGTTTTATTCCTGTTAATTGATCTTCATTTTGTTCCGCAACCATCTCTGGTTTTTCTACGACAACATTCCCTTTAAGGGGAAGCTGATCAACACGATTTATTAGATCTGATAAAAACAGACCTAAGCCACTCAAGTCTGCCTGATTTAATGATCGAAGCTCATTCATATCTGCGGTTAACTGTTCGCGCACACTCAATACTATGGGGTCACGCAGACCATTCAATCTCGCGTCTGCTGCTTCCATAGCTGCCAACGCAGTTGCTACATCGTGATCAAGTTGAAGATTGTAACTGGCGATAATTAACAGGTGCTCAACTTCAGCAAGCGCGTAATCTTCATTGATATGAATCTGTTTCTCGACAGGTTGGTTAACCGCCGCCGCCAACATATCCTGATTTGTTGTCAATTCATCCAGTTTATTTCTAAGTTCAAGAAAAGTAGAACTTGATTGTTTATTACGCTTATCAACGTCGGAAAGAATGCGCTCTTCGATAGAGCTTGTTGAAGCAAACTTTTCTTCAAGCATGACGATTTGTTGATGACCGTAATAAAATGCACCGGAAAAAATAACAATAAAAAGCAGCAGTAAAATTAAATAAATTTTATTACCACTCTTTTTAGTTTTAACTTCTTCAGCCATTACAGGCTCATTATCTTCTTCTTTTTCCAATGCCTTGCCTTCTATTTCTTCACTCATTAATTCCTATTCTCCTAGAAGGTCTAAAAGTGCTGACAAAAGACCTTCATCATTTTTTTCTATGGCAATACCCGTAACTGAGACAAAGCCTAATTCTTTAGCAAGGTTATCACTTCGAGCTGACATTAAAACTAAAGGCGTAGCAAATAATTGCGGCTGATCGGTCTCTGGAACCAGACGCAGCAGATTACTAAGGCCGTCATTACTAGTGATAACAATCGCATCAGGCTTTATATCTTGCCATATTTTATGACTATTCTTAACATCATATCCAGGTAAACAGCGTTTATATACCTCAGCATAATCAACTGATGCACCACGTTTCTTTAAATTATCTGCTAAATATTCGCGACCACCAACACCCCGGATAATCAGTACTTTTTTACCCGTCAGCCTTTCTTTCTGCATTTCTGACAAATGTAATAATGCTTCACTGTCGGCCTGCACACCAGCATGAATTACATTCATAATCTTCAAGTCAGACAGGGCCTCTGCTGTCCCGGCACCTATGGCAAAAACCGTGATGTGCTCGGGCAGACTCGCCAGATTTAGGTAATGATCAAAGGCTAGTTTTACCGCATTACGACTAACAAAAATGACAAAATCATATTCAGAAAGTGCATTACTCCTTGAGAGGTTTTTGTCGAGATCTTTTACCGGCTGAATCTCGATAGTCGGGAAAGCAATAGCTTGCCCCCCTTGTGCAGTAATTAATTCACATAAATGACCAGCCTGATGCTTTGGCCTGGTTACTAATATTCGTTTTTTGTCTAGGGTTACACTCACGATTAATGCAGGAGTTCTTTTAATATATCATCAGCACCACGTGCTAATAAACTCTCTGCTAATGCTGCGCCGATCTCATCACGCTTTTCTATACCACCGCTAAGCTCAGATTTAATCACTTCACTACCATCTATTCTTGCAACCAATCCAACCAGATTTATCTGATTACCCTTGATCGAAGCCTGTCCCGCAATGGGCAATTGGCAACCACCGAAAAGACGACGGCTAAAGGCGCGTTCTGTTTCAACACAAAGTGATGTTTCACGATCATTAACTGCTGCAATCAATTCAAGGACATCATCATCCCCGGCACGGCATTCAATACCAATAGCGCCCTGTCCAATGGCAGGCAACAAAACTGATTCGGGTATTAACTGAGTGATTCGTTTTTTTAAACCAAGCCGAATGATTCCTGCAGCGGCGAGCATGATGGCATCATATTCACCATCGTCCAGTTTGCGCAAACGCGTACCCACGTTCCCCCGTAGGTCTTTTAGCTCTATCCCCGGGCGTAGCGCTTTTACTTGTGATTGACGACGCAGGCTTGAAGTGCCTAAAACAGCACCATCTGGAAGATCTTCAATCTGTTTATAGTTGTTAGAAATAAACACATCTCTCACATCTTCGCGTTTCAATATCACCGGCATGGCGAGCTCATCAGGCAAATCGATGGTTACATCCTTCATAGAATGCACCGCGATATCGGCTTCCCCATTTAATAACGCCTGTTCAAGTTCCTTGATAAACAACCCTTTCCCTCCAACAGCAATCAGTGGCGCATCAAGAAACCGATCTCCTTCTGTTGTCATACTCACCAACTCAACATTCAAATCTGGATGGAGGTCTATTAACTGTTGTTTGACGTGCTCAGCCTGCCATAGGGCGAGGGGACTATTGCGTGTCGCTATTTTTAGTGTCTTCACTGTGCGTTATTGATTAAATAGTGTGTTAATTGATTTTATTATCATACACTTTGGATATTTTTCAGAAAGCAATTTATAGTTGCTTCATTTAACAGAAATTGAATGTAATGAAACTCGGTATCGTCATGGATCCCATTAGCGGGATCACTATTAAAAAAGACAGCTCATTTGCCATGCTGCTAGCCGCACAGAAACGTGGCTGGGACATTCACTATATGGAGCAAAAAGATCTTTTTATTAATAATGATGTGCCAATGGCTAACTTGCAATCGCTCAAGGTAGAAGAGAATCCTGAGCAGTGGTTTACCTTATCTGAGGCAAGAACCAAGGATCTGTCTAGTCTTGACATAATATTAATGCGTAAGGATCCACCTTTTGATCTCGAATATATCTACTCTACCTACATTCTGGAACATGCCGAACGGCTTGGCAGCATTGTCGTAAATAGCCCAGCAGCACTGAGAAATGTTAATGAAAAATTTTTTATTACACACTTTCCTGACTGTATCGCACCGACCCAGGTTAGTCGTGACATGACTGTATTAATTGATTTTATCGCTCAACATGAGAATACGATTATAAAGCCGTTAGATGGGATGGGCGGACAAGGTATTTTTCGAGTTAGTGCCTCAGATCCAAATACAAATGTCATACTGGAGACCATCACTAAAAACGAAACCAGCTATGTCATGGCGCAAAAATATCTGCCTGAAATCTCGGCCGGTGATAAACGGATATTGTTAATCAACGGTGAACCTGTCCCGTATGCGCTCGCAAGAATACCTGGTAAGGGTGAATTCAGGGGAAATCTCGCACGCGGCGGCAGTGGCAAGGGCATTGAACTATCAGAACGTGACCGCTGGATATGCCAGCAAGTTGGCCCAAAACTCCGTGAGATGGGGCTATTCTTCGTCGGATTGGATGTGATTGGTGATTATTTAACAGAGATCAACGTCACCAGCCCGACCTGTATTCGTGAATTGGATAGCCTGTATAATATCGATATCAGCGGGCAGCTGATGGACGTTTTGGAAAAACACAAACAGGCACAATAACATTGTTAATTGTAATAACTCACTCACCTATCGGTAAGCAACTTTAGACGTGGCAGCAGCACAATCCGTTGGACCCATAATTACCCCGCTAGATCGATTTGGCTTGACCTTAAGTCTCGCTATTTTAATCCATGCCTTGATTATCCTCGGCATTACTTTTATTGAGGAAGATCGATCACGCGCGCGTTACAATTCAATGGAGATCGTGATGGTTCAACAAAAGAGTGTTGAACCCAAAGAAGCGGACATGTTGGCTCAGGCCAATCTTGAGGGAGGTGGTAACGTTGACGAAGTGATGAATCCAGCGGCACCAATGCCAGCTCCTTTTCCAGACCCAAAACCCGAAATAACAACACCACCGCCGATTGAGGCACAACCACCACAACCAACCGAACCTGCATCAGCTGAGGCTGAAGTCCCTGATCCTGCTCCGGTTAAAAAGGATGTCATTGAAAAGATCGCTGTTGAAGATATCAAAAGCCCGGACTCACTGGCTGAAAAAGTGGACAAACCTAGTAAGGTAAAACAGGTCGCTGAAACCCAAGATATAAAAACAACAGAAACACAGAGCACGCCAGAACAAAAAAAGACACGCGTCAAAAAAACAATCAAAAAACCCAGAACACCCTCAGCTACAGAGTTATTAACCAACAGTTTCAAAATAGCTTCTTTAAGTGCAGAGATTCGCCGAAAAATGGAGGCAAAAGCAAAACGCCCCAGACGCAAATTTATTTCAGCGACAACAAAAGAATACAAATATGCAGCCTATATGGAGGCCTGGCGCTCAAAAGTAGAGCGTGTTGGTAATATTAACTACCCGGAACAAGCACGTAAGCAGGGCTTGTCAGGCAGTCTGATACTGGATGTCGCCTTGAACCCGGATGGTTCCATAAATGAAATTACCATCCGCCGCTCTTCCGGCAAAAAAATCCTGGATGATGCAGCAATTAGAATCGTAGAGCTTGCAGCCCCCTATGGCGCCTTCCCACAACACATCAAGGACGAAACAGATATTTTACATATTATGCGTACTTGGCAATTTATAAATAATAAAGGCTTTAGATAAAGGCTATTTCTAAAAATAGTGATTTTTTCCGTGTGTGTAAGTAAGCATCGCATGGATGTAGGAAGCCAAAGCCGATAAGCACAGTACATCAATAATGCATGAGGAGATCCTGCCCTACCGGTATTCGAATACAGCGCTGACGCAGCTACCATGAATATCTTTAAATTAAAGGCATGTTAAATCGCGGAAAAGTACATTTTAAAAGAGGCCCTAAAGACAATACTTGTGAAAATCCGGATTACCGCTAATACTATTTAGTATGCAGCAAACAAATCTAACCAGTCATTTTTTAATAGCAATGCCCAGCCTCAAAGACCCCAACTTTGAAAAATCTGTGACCTATATCTGTGCACATAATGAAGAAGGCGCTATGGGCATAGTAATTAATAAACCCTTGGATATCGATCTTGGTGAAATCTTTGAACAGATGGATATTCCCACCAATAATCAGGATGCCAAGGGCAAAACGATCTTCCATGGTGGTCCAGTCCATACAGACCGAGGATTTATTTTGCACCAAACAAATAACGAGTGGGATTCATCAATCATCATCTCGGATGAAATGTGTGTAACAACCTCGAAGGATATTCTTGAAGCAATAGCTGCTGGAGATGGCCCCACAGAATCACTTATCGCATTAGGCTATGCAGGTTGGGCCGAAGGACAGCTCGAACAAGAAATCATGGATAATGCCTGGCTATCTGGCCCAGCGGATAGTGAAATAATATTCAAAACGCCTTTCGATCAATGTTGGAACACTGCGGTGAGCCACATGGGCATTGATATTGAAAAACTATCTCTGGATATTGGTCACGCGTGAAAAATCAGACGCTACTCTGCTTCGATTACGGTGCAAAACGAATAGGATCAGCCATTGGTCAAACGATTACGGCGACGGCTACTGCACTTGAAATCATTAAAGTTGTTAACAAAAAACCAAATTGGGGAAAAATTGAGCATCTCATCGAAGAATGGCGACCTGACAAATTAATTGTCGGCCATCCCTTTACGCTTGAGGGTGACAGGCAAGAAATGACAGACGCCGCAGAGAGATTTGGACGACAATTGGAAGGTCGTTTTAAACTGCCGGTAGAATTGATTGAAGAGCAACTTTCCTCCTATGAAGCCAGACGAGAACTAAAATCAACTCGCGATTTAGATGCCGTTGCAGCCAGACTGATTCTAGAGACATGGTTAAGCGAAAATATTGATCAGAATCATCGACAAACCGAGGCAAATAGGGAACACTAGCGGCCCATGTCAGATGAGACCGATGTTAAGCAATTATTAAGCGTGATGGCGACCGCCATCCAGTCTCATACCAGTTCCAATAACTACGCTGCACCATTAATGATCGGCATTAAAACCGGCGGGGCATGGGTAGCCAATCGATTACACCAACAACTCGAATACAAAGATCCTCTGGGAGAATTAAACATCGCATTTTATCGCGATGATTTCAGTACCTTGGGTATGCATCCGGCAGTGAGTCCTAGCCAATTACCCGTAGATATTAATGATCGACATATTATCCTCGTAGATGACGTACTCTACACAGGGCGTACTATTAGAGCGGCAATGAACGAGATTTTTGATTATGGTCGACCTGCGAGTATTACTCTGGCGGTATTAATTGACCGCAGCAATACCCGGGAACTGCCGATACAGCCTGATATAATTGGAAAAACTATTGCTGTGAATGCAGAGGAACATGTTAAGCTCCTTGGCCCAGAGCCACTGACAATATCAATAGATACTGTTAGAAGTACTGGAACACAAAAAACGGGATGACTGGAAACAAAATTCAACTCGACACAAACGGCAACCTGAAGCATTTTCTTACTACAGAAGGTCTTAGCCAATCATTACTCCGAAGTATTCTTGATCACGCCGAATCGTTTGCCAGTGTCGGCGAAAGAGCTGTAAAAAAAGTCCCTTTATTACGCGGCAAGACCATCGCCAATTTATTCTTTGAACCTAGTACACGCACACGCACTACCTTTGAGCTTGCTGCAAAAAGACTGTCCGCAGATATTCTTAACCTTAACATTTCTACCTCGGCAACGAGTAAGGGCGAGACACTTAGCGATACCTTACATACGCTTGAAGCCATGCATTGCGATATGTTTGTTGTACGCCATGCCAATAGCGGTGCCGCTCATTACATCGCCACACAAGTCGCACCTCACATCAGTGTTATTAATGCCGGTGATGGTCGTCATGCCCATCCTACTCAAGCAATGCTGGACATGTTTACCATACGTCGACATAAAAAAACCTTTGAAAACCTGCGAGTCGCTATCGTTGGAGATATTTTGCATTCACGCGTTGCACGCTCGGAGATACACGCCTTAAGTACACTGGGTGTGCTTGAAACACGCATTATTGCACCGCAGACGCTGATTCCAAAAGATGTTGAGAATCTGGGCGTACAGGTTTTTCATGATATGGATGAAGGCCTGAACGGAGTAGACGTCGTAATGATGTTGCGTCTGCAAAAAGAACGGATGCGTGGTGCCTTGTTGCCTAGCGAGTATGAATACTTTCAACGCTACGGCCTAACTAGCAAGCGACTGGAAAAAGCAAAGTCAGATGTCATTGTTATGCATCCTGGCCCAATTAACCGCGGTGTAGAAATAGCTTCAGATGTCGCCGACGGCGAACGCTCTGTCATCCTGCAACAAGTCAGTCATGGTATCGCCGTGCGTATGGCCGTCATGGCGATGACCATGGGGCGAAGCCCTGAAGACTCGGGTACTCTTGCGTGATGGGTATTTATAAAAACAGTGATTTTTACGTGAGTGCAAGGCAGCAATCGTGCAAAAAAGGCCTTTTTAGGAGTATCCATGCGTATTGTTATTGAAAATGGGAGACTTCTCGACCCAGCTAAAAAATTAGATGGTAAGCAAGACCTCTATATCGTTGATGGAAAAATCGTCAGCCTTAAAATGAAACCAGATGGTTTTGAAAGTGATCTGCAAATCGATGCCAAAGATAAGGTCGTCTTGCCTGGTCTGGTCGATCTTTGCGCTCGCTTACGTGAACCAGGCTATGCGCATAAGGCAACATTTCAGTCGGAATGCTATGCGGCTAATAGCAGCGGCATCACCTCTATCTGCTGTCCACCTGATACAAAACCGGTTATAGATACGACAGCTGTTGTCGATCTAATTCATCAACGTACACGAGATGCCAACCGAGCCAATGTCTATCCCTTAGCGGCGCTCACACTTGGTTTGAAGGGTGAACATCTGGCAGAAATGGATACGCTAAGACGGGCAGGTTGTATAGGCGTTAGCAATGGTCTCGCACCGATTGAAAACACAGAGGTATTAAGGCGTGCATTCGAATACGCACACAGTTGTGGACTGACTGTTTATTTTTTCGCTGAAGATTACTCATTAAAAAATAACGGTGTTGTGCACGAAGGTCCGGTCAGTACTCGGCTTGGGCTTCCGGGCATACCTGAAACCGCTGAAACGGTCGCGCTTAGCCGTGCATTGTTATTAGTTGAACAAACACAAGTAAAGGCACACTTCTGTAGGCTATCAACTGCACGTAGCGTGTCTATGATTGCAGCAGGACAAGAACAAGGACTGCCTGTAACTGCCGATGTTTCGATTTGTAATCTTCACCTTACAGAAATGGATATCGCCGATTACAACAGTGATTGTCACTTACAACCACCATTACGCAACGAACGTGATCGCAAAGGATTAATAGAAGGCATTAATAAAGGCGTCATCGCAGCGGTATGCTCTGATCACCAGCCACACGATGCCGATGCTAAAGCAGCACCGTTTAGTCAAACCGAAGCAGGGGCCTCAACGATTGAACACTTATTGCCACTGATGTTACATCTGGTTAATCGTAAAGAAATAAAACTGGAACAAGCGATCGCAGCATTAACCTCACAACCGGCAAATATACTCGGCATTAATAAAGGCACACTAGCTGCAGGAAGTGACGCAGACATATGTATACTCGATTTAGATTCGAGTAATAATGTCGACCAAGCCTCGCTACACAGTGCCGGAAAGAACACACCGTTTAAAGGATGGGAATTGCCCGGACAGGTTACCCACACTCTATATAATGGTAATGTTGTATTTAATAAAAACTAAAAATACCGACAATGACGCATCCCGCCACACGTAACACACTCTATGTAGAACAAGCCGAACTATTATCGCAAGACGAATATGCCGACGGACAATATCATATGCGCCTGCAAGCACCAGAAACGGCAGCACATGCCAAACCCGGACATTTTATTCATATGCAATGTGACCCGGCTCTCTACATGCGACGACCTATGTCGATCATGCGCAGTAATCCTAAAAGCAAAACTATTGATGTACTTTATAAAGTACATGGTCAAGGCACAGACTTATTATCAAGAAGAAAGATAGGCGATAAGATCGATTTGATTGGCCCTATTGGTCAATCTTTCAAAATGGATGGTTATAAAAAAAGACCTTTGCTAATCGGTGGTGGTGTTGGTATTCCACCAATGGTGTTCCTTGCAGAACATATCAAGAACACTGCAAAGGATATTAGCCCATTGGTTATTATGGGATCTGAAATACCGTTCCCATTTAAAAGCCGCCCCTCACAAATCATGGTAAAAGAAATGCCAGCCGATGTGATTGCATCAATGCCTTTACTGGATGACTGGGGCATACCCTCACGCTTGACCAGCCGGCAAGATTATCCCGGCTGTTTCAACGGTTACGTGACAGACTTAACGCGACATTGGTTAGATGAGCTTGATGAAGATGAACGTAAAGAAGTCGAAATCTTTACTTGCGGCCCTACACCGATGTTAAAAGCAGTAGCGCAACTGGCAAAAGAATATAATTTAGCTTGTCAGGTATCTTTAGAAGAATACATGGCCTGTGCTGTAGGTGGTTGCGCCGGTTGTACCGTGCTCATAGAAACAGACAAAGGCCCAGCAATGAAACGCGTCTGTGTCGATGGCCCCGTGTTCGAAGCAGAGACCGTTATCCAATTCCAGTAACGAAGGCCACGCTTAATGACCATTAAGTCAAGCATCGTTAGCAGCAACCAATCCGGCGTTCATAAAGATCTAGAAAACAGTATACAAAAACATCTCGCCAATCCTTTCAGAAAACCTTACCGACCGTTTAGTGCAGAAATTTTTCATAAAGCGAATGAAATAATAAATAATCTAAACCTGCCAATCATACTCGACTCTGGCTGTGGCACCGGTGAAAGTAGTTACCATTTAGCTGAACAAAATACTGATGTATTAATAGTTGGTATCGACAAATCGGAAAAGCGCCTTGATAAATTTATATCAAATGATAACTTTTATGATAAAGATAATTTGATATTAATAAGAGCCGATGTCATTGACATCTGGCGAATGATTAAACAATCAAACTGGAATATTAAAAAACACTATCTGCTTTACCCGAATCCGTGGCCAAAAAAAGACCAATTAAAACGCCGCTGGCATGGACACCCTGTCTTTCCAGAAATGATCAGTCTCTGTGATCAAATTGAATTAAGAACCAATTGGCGGATCTACGCAGAAGAGTTTAAACAAGCATTGGAAATAGTAACCAATAAAAAAGTACGACTAGATAGTATTGAAGTAACCGATTTTATCAGTCCGTTTGAAAAAAAGTATTATGATAGTGGCCACGAGTTATATCGAGTCATCACAATTAATTAAGAAATAATTTTATGAATGAAGTAATCAAACTATTACAATCACGCAGTTCAGTGCGTAAGTTTACAGATCAAGCAATTGCTCAAGACACACTTGATAAATTAATACAATGCGGCCAGGCAGCAGCAACATCCAGTTTTATTCAAGCCTGCACCGTGATTCAAGTCGAAGATAAGATCAAACGAAACCAGTTAGTCGACTTAGCTGGTGGCCAACCCTATGTCGCAAGCGCAGCAAGATTTCTAGTATTTTGTGCAGATATGAATCGGCATAAATTAGTCTGTGATATGCACAACAGTAAAATGGAATCTGGCTACACAGAACAGTTTATAACTGCGACCGTAGACGTCGCATTGTTTGCTCAGAATGTTATGACCGCTGCACAATCTCTTGGTATAGAAGGCGTTTATATCGGCGGCATCCGTAACAATATTGCCGAAGTTTCTGATTTACTTGAGCTACCAACATTAGTCTACCCAGTTTTCGGCATGTGTCTTGGTTATCCCGCACAAGACCCGGAAACAAAACCAAGACTGCCATTATCCGTTGTTTTAAAAACAGACCGCTATCAAGACAACAACGATACAAAAACCATTTCCGAATACGATAAACAAATCCGCGAATACTATCGAAGCAGAACCGGCGGAACAAAAGAAACAACATGGAGTGAACAAATTGCAGGCATGTTAGTAAAAGAAGCCAGACCACATATGAAAGCGTATCTACAAGATCGTGGGTTTATATTGAAGTAACAGTATATAAGATAATCAATCGACACTGAACCTTTTTGAATTCATATATTTGGCCAAGGATTATCACAAACACCTGATTAATTAAATCAGTCACCTTATCCTAGAATTGCATTTGGTATCGTTGTGGGATTGTGCGAATTACAGTAGGGTAGCCAACCTTCCTCTGAGTAGCTCGCCATCCTATGTATGATTCATTAGCACAAATGCCCTATTTATTAGCAGTAATCATTTTTCTTGCCCGAGTCACGGATGTTTCTCTTGGTACCATTCGTACTATTCACATGTTTCGCGGCAACAAATTTCTAGCGGCTTTTATTGGTTTTTTTGAAATCATCATTTGGCTTATTGCGGCAGGTCAGGTTTTTAAACACCTCGACCAATGGTACCTGACATTAGCTTATGCCGGTGGCTTTTCGGTTGGTAATTATGTCGGCATGTTGATTGAAAATCATTTCGCCATTGGTAATGAACTTATCCGCTGCCTTTAATTCAATCGCGACATTCTCGCAGAAAAGTTACGCCATAAAGGGTTTCAGGTCGTATCAGTTGATGGCGACATGGGTGATAACAAACTGATTGAATTAATGTTTATTATCGAAAAACGGCGCAATGTTCCAAACATCATCAAATTAATTAAAGAGCTCGATAATACCGCAGTCTATTCAGTATCCGATGTCAAAAGCGTATATGAAGGCCCCGATCTTCTACCACGACATACTTTTTATGGCAGTAATTTTTTCTTTCCAAGGAAACGTTAAAATCAAAAGGGGCAGTGTCGATTGATCTTTTCATTTCTCCTTATAACCTACTGAGCTGCTGTTTTATCTCTCGATTGAGCTACATGGATATAGCTAAGCGCATTAGGACACGACTGCATGGATACAGGAAGTAAAGCGAATCAGGAGACAAAACCGATGAATACGTATGTGCGTGTCGAAACAAATAAAACAATGCCGAAGGTACCCGCGGGGTAAGTCATCAAGGTGATCTTTCTTTTGGTTACTTTTCTTCGGCCACGTAAAGAAAAGTGACTCTCCGAACAAGGCAAAATCAACATTCAAATAGCCAAATCATTCGACCGAAACTTGCACAAACCCAACAATTAGCCTACTTTTAATAATCCAATAGATTCAGCAGGAAAAGACAATGGCAACCGGTTGGGCCCCTGAAGGAGCCGTTCAAGAACAAATCGATGCAAGCATCAAAGACGCGATCAAACAGGCGCGTAGCGAAATGCCTGTGGGCGAGAGCTTAACGCATTGCGAAGAATGTGATGCTGAGATACCACCAGCACGTCGAGAAGCCATCCCCGGCGTTCGTTTCTGTGTCCATTGCCAATCTGAACTTGATAAGAAGAAAGTCGCTTTCACCGGCATCAATCGCCGTGGCAGCAAAGATAGTCAATTAAGGTAAGTCATTAATTAATAACGCTATTTGTCTTAGACAAAGCCTCTCACGGGAACTAATGCACTTAACTTTTTAGACCTATTCTAAAAACAGTCAATCTCTGTAATAATACGCTTCGTTATTTAGTATGAGACGTATTTAAAAGCTTGCTTTCTAAACCGAATATCAAGCTTTAACCCTATAAATCCATAAACATCTCTAAGGAGTATTATTAATGTCTGTATTAGTTGGTCGCGAAGCACCTGATTTCACCGCCCCTGCTGTATTAGCTGATGGCACTATCGTTGATGCATTTAATCTGAAAGAACAAATCAAAGGCAAGAATGCTGTTATCTTCTTTTATCCTCTGGATTTCACCTTTGTTTGTCCATCTGAGTTAATTGCTTTTAGTAAACGAATTCCTGAATTTGAAAAACGTAATACTCAGGTTATAGGTGTTTCTATCGATTCTCACTTTACCCACAACGCATGGCGTAACACGCCAATAAACAAAGGCGGCATAGGTGAAGTTGCTTATCCGTTGGTTGCTGATCTGACACATGGTATCTGTAAAGACTATGATGTTGAGACTCCAGACGGTGCCGTTGCTTATCGTGGATCTTTCCTGATTGACACCAATGGTGTAGTCAGACATCAAGTAGTTAATGACCTGCCATTAGGTCGTGACGTTGATGAAATGATCCGTATGGTTGACGCTTTATTGTTCCATGAAGAGCATGGTGAAGTTTGTCCTGCTGGCTGGAATAAAGGTGATAAAGGAATGCAAGCAAGCCCTGAAGGTGTTGCTGCTTATCTTTCAGAAAACGAAGGTAGTCTATAAATCGTTTGCAGCTGTAATATTAAAAAAGCCCGGTTATCCGGGCTTTTTTTTTATTTTAATTAGTAAAGCTAATCTCATACGTTATCCCATCTTTATCTCGACCTGTTTCCCCTCTCTGTGAAGAAAAGTACAAGCGTTTACCATCTGGAGAAAAAGCAGGGCCGGTAATTTCTGATCTGTCTTGTCCGTGAACATCAACAAGCACATGCGGTTGATAGCTATTATCTAAAGCAATAATTTGCATATTGCCACCGTCTTCTGCGATCAAGAGTTCGCCTGACTGACTGACTTCAATATTATCAACACCAGTTAGTAAGGGAAGTGAGTAATAACTCGCATCATAGACCTTGGAGATTAAATAGGTCTGGGTATGGTATGCCCACACGACGTTATCGATCTTTGTTGTAAAGAATATCTGCTGGTTGTGATAAACAATACCTTCGCCGCCTTTAAAACGTGCAGCCTCCATAACTTGATAACGTGTCGGTTTTGCTTGCGCTAAGGGATCGTCTATTGTCTTCCAGGATAATACATTTTTGTTTGGGACTGCGACTTCAAGAATACCTTCCGACAGATCATTTCTTTTGTGCGGCTTGAAGCGATAGAAACAACCGTCTTTTACATCTTCGGTCAAGTAAACATAATCGCTGCCCGGGTCTATCGCCGCTGCTTCATGATTAAAGCTTCCCATTGCTGGTCTTACTACTGCTGCTTGTTTTCCTGCGGGGTCACATTCATAGACCTGTCCATGGTCTCCTGATTCTTCACAGGATAACCATGTATTCCATGGCGTCTTACCACCCGCGCAATTACGCGATGTGTTATTTAATATCGGGTAGGCATCAACAATCTCACCCTTGCTATTAAACCTGATGGCACTAGCGCCGCCTTTCTTGTTTTTCATCTCACTGTTGGAGACATAGACCCAGCCGTCATCTGCTGTGGCGAAACAAGCCCCGCCATCGGGTGCTCCATGCCAAACGAACGGTTCATTGTTAATAACGGGTAGGCTTGATTGGGCTATCTGTCGAATGATACTACCACTCGGTATTTCAATATTGAGGTTTTTATCAAGCAATGTTTCTTTGATTAAACTGGTAGCAGCAAGCTTATTAGCATTCGCCAAAGTGGGAATTGCCATACTGCTTAATCCAAGCATGGCGTATTGTAAAAACTGTCGTCGTGATTGAAACACGTTCATATAACTAGTCTATATAAACTTTCCGAAATTAAAATTACAAATATTTTAAAAAGCACTTTTTAAAATGTAAGCTTTTCGCGTTTCAATGTGTCATTCATTATTAATCATCCCTCTGGAAAATTACCTGCATATTTTTCTATCCATTCGCTGGCAGCCTCTTCACTACTTAATACTCGAGCTTCTTTATGCAAAATTTCGTTTCGGTAATGCTCAATATGACAAATCTGCTCAACCATACGCAAATGGAAAATCGTATCTTTGCTAACAATAAATTCTATCCCTATCTCATATTGATTATTTGTCGCACGACACCAAACCGTCTTGCCGGTGATCTCAAAATTGGGGTTAATGCAATTAACCTTCATTTTCACCGTCTTACCTTTTTCTATAGGCTCGGAACATAAACATGACACACCACCAAAACTGACATTATTTAAAGTATTAATGCCATGCGACACCTCGCTATCCAGCTTATCAAGCTGAAAAGGTACTGATGTTGGATGTCGAATAAATTCTCTCAATGAAAACCTCAATACCTTGAATTAAAAAAGCGCTCTAGCTTCTTTTATGGGTAGTTTTTTAGTCTTATTAACGCAAAAGGGGCTATAAGCCCCTTTTTTATAACTAATTTTATTGTTTATTAACCAAAACTGATTTTGTTCTCTAGATTGGTTCTTGAATCAGCATTATTCAATGCCTCTTCCAGCTCTATTCGTCCTTCTTTATATAAATCAAATAATGCCGCATCAAAGGTTTGCATGCCTCTTTGACCACTTTCAGCCATTGCGACTTTGAGCTCATCGATATCACCTTTCAGGATCAATTCTTGGATATGCGGTGTGTTGACTAAAATCTCAATTGCAGCACAGCGTTTACCATCGACAGCTAATACCAGCCGTTGTGATACAACCGCACGAATATTCAATGACAAATCCATAAATAGTTGTTTATGCATATCTTGTGGAAACATGTTGATGACACGTTCCATCGCCTGATTGGCATTATTCGCATGTAGTGTAGATATCGCCAAGTGTCCCGTATTAGACAGTTCTAGAGCAGCTTCCATTGTGGTTCTGTCTCGAATCTCACCAATTAGAATCACATCAGGTGCTTCACGCAAAGAGGCCTTTAGCGCATTCGCATAGGATTGAGTATCTACCCCAACTTCACGTTGGTTGATGATTGATTTGAGGTTTGGGTGGCTAAATTCGACCGGGTCTTCAATCGTTAGAATGTGACCTGACATGTTCGCATTACGATGATTTATCATTGCGGCCAGAGTCGTTGATTTACCGGAGCCAGTTCCACCAACCATTAAGATGAGACCACGTTTGTTCATAATCATTTCTGATAAAATCTCAGGCACACCAAGCTCGGCTATGGTCGGAATTTCATTTGGAATACGGCGTAACACCATACCAACCTCACCGCGCTGGCGAAATACATTGACTCGAAAACGGGCTTGGTCAGCTAAGGGGATAGCAAAATCACACTCTAATCTATCTTCAAACTCTGCAATCTGCTTTTCATTCATTATGCCGTAAGCAGCAGCCTTCGTTAGCTCACCGGTTAATATTGTTTTACCAACAGAAGTCGACTTGCCTTCCATCTTCACTTTGACTGGAGAATCAGTTGTGAGAAAAAGATCCGATGCTTCTTTTTCAACCATCAGTTTTAAATACGGTGTGATATCCATGGAATATTAACGCTACCTTTTTTATTATTTGTTCAATGAAGTATGTCGGGCAGACTAACGCATCATGCCGGATTCATCATCAGACTCTTCAAGGCTAAGATGCTCAAATCCATCCAATGCATCTCCTCCTTTCGCTGCTTTTCCTTCCAGTTTAATTCGTAGGCGCAACTCATTCATTGAATCAGCAGAACGTAAAGCATCTTCAAGTGTAATCTTGTCTTCTTCGAACAAATCAAATAGCGCCTGGTCAAAGGTCTTCATACCCAGCTCATTAGATTTCGACATGATGTTCTTGATCTCGTGCACTTCACCCTTAAGGATCAAATCTGAAATCAAGGGTGAATTGAGCAAAATTTCGATCGCAGCGGCACGTCCTTTACCATCGATGGTCTTTAATAAGCGTTGTGATATAACCGCTTTCAAGTTGAGTGACAAGTCCATTAACAACTGCATTTTACGTTCTTCTGAGAAAAAGTTAATAATACGATCCAATGCCTGGTTAGAACTATTCGCATGCAAAGTCGCCATAGCCAAGTGACCTGTTTCAGCAAAGGCGATACCAAATTCCATGGTCTCTTTATCTCGTATCTCACCCAGTAAAATGACATCGGGTGCCTGACGCAGAGTATTCTTTAACGCTATTTCCCAATCATCACAATCGACGCCGACTTCACGTTGCATAATGATGCAGTTTTTATGAGGGTGAACATACTCGATTGGATCCTCAATCGTAATAATATGGCCATAGGTATTGGCATTTCGATAATCAAGCATTGCTGCTAGTGATGTCGATTTACCAGAACCGGTACCACCGACCATGATAACCAACCCATTTTTAGTCATCACCACATCTTTCAATACTTCTGGTAAGCCAAGCTTATCCAGATTTGGCACATCGGTTTCGATAACACGCATAACCAAACCACAAAAGCTCTGTTGGATATACGCATTGGCACGGAAACGGCCTATGCCTACAGGCGCTACTGCAAAGTTACATTCCTTGGTCGCTTCATATTCCTTTAGCTGTTTGTCATTCATAACAGCATAAGCCAAAGCTTTGGTATTTTCCGGTGTGAGTTGAGTCTTGGAAATCGGTGTCATCTTGCCGTGTATCTTCATTGCCGGCGGGAATCCAACTGTGATAAATAAATCGGAACCTCCCTTCTCAATCATTAGCTTGAGAAGATCGCGCATAAATTTTATCGCCTGTTCTCTTTCCATTCGCCCTCTCCTGAATCAGGAATTCTTAATAATTGTTTTAGAAATTATCTTTATTTGCACATTTCGATATGGCTTCTTGCCGAGTCACCACATTCTTCTGCACAAGCTGTTGCAGGTTTTGATCTAGCGTCTGCATGCCATGGGCTTGTCCCGTTTGAATAGCGGAATACATCTGTGCGATTTTGTTTTCACGAATCAGGTTACGAATAGCAGGTGTGCCCATCATGATTTCGTGTGCGGCTACACGACCACCACCCGCTTTTTTCAATAATGTCTGTGAGATAACGGACTTCAGTGATTCTGATAACATCGCACGAATCATATCTTTTTCCGCTGCTGGGAATACATCGACAACACGATCAATGGTCTTTGCCGCAGAACTAGTATGTAGCGTACCAAAGACCAAGTGACCTGTTTCAGCAGCTGACAATGCCAATCGAATTGTCTCCAGATCTCGCATTTCGCCAACTAATATCACATCAGGATCTTCACGCAGTGCTGAACGCAATGCTTCGTTAAACCCGAGTGTGTCGCGATGTACTTCGCGCTGATTGATCAGGCATTTTTTGCTGACATGCACAAATTCGATGGGATCTTCAACGGTAAGAATATGTCCATATTCAGTCTCATTCTTGTGATTGACCATAGCCGCAAGAGTGGTTGATTTGCCTGAACCAGTAGGGCCAGTCACCAGTACAACGCCACGTGGTGTATCTGAAATTTGTTCGAATATTTTTGGGGCATTAAGCTGTTCTAACGACATAATTTCTGAAGGAATTGTTCGAAATACAGCACCTGAGCCACGATTCTGGTTAAAGGCATTAACACGAAAACGAGCCAGCCCAGGAATTTCAAATGAAAAGTCACATTCCAGAAACTCTTCATAGTCTTTGCGCTGTTTGTCGTTCATGATGTCATAAACCATGTCATGCACATCTTTATGATCCATGGTCGGGACGTTGATACGACGCATATCACCATCAACACGTATCATCGGGGGTTCGCCTGCCGATAGATGCAGATCCGAACTACCATTTTTTACACCGAAGGCTAAGAGCTCACCGATATCCATTTATACCTCCCACTAGGTAATGACATAATTGACCAAGCATGTTGCAATATTATTGTTAATTTTTTACATGCAAGACGGGCCAAACCAGAAACTATAACTATTATTATTGTTCAACCACGCATACATTATCAATCTTACTGATATTTTAAATTATAGACTACCGTAATAGCCTCTTTTTTATGAAAATTATCGAAAACCTTGACCATATACGTAATGAGATAAGCGTAGCAGAAAAACGATTCAATCGTCTTGATTCATCTGTGTGCTTGCTAGCGGTCAGTAAAACACGAAGTGTTGATGAGATAATGGTTGCTGTTAGTGAAGGCCAGCGTCATTTTGGCGAGAATTACTGTCAGGAAGCCGTGGAAAAGATCGACGCGATTGACGACCACGACCTGATCTGGCATTTCATAGGCCCGATCCAATCAAATAAAACCAGACAAATTGCCAGTCATTTCGATTGGGTGCATACCATAGACAGGATCAAGATCGCCCGGCGCCTGAATGAGCTGCGGCCTGAGTCTCTGGCACCATTAAATATATGTGTTCAAATCAATATTAGTGGCGAAGATAGCAAGGCAGGCATCAAGCTAGATGATGCTGATAATTTTATAACTGAGCTTGAGCAATTTAAGCGATTAAAAATACGCGGCTTGATGTCATTACCGGCCCCTACGAGCAACTTTAATGAGCAAAGAATCCCTTTTTCGATTTTGAAGCAAAAATTACAGGAATTAAGCATATCCAGGCCCGATCTTGATACGCTTTCTATTGGAACAACTCAAGATATGACTGCGGCAATTGCAGAAGGCGCTACAATCGTTCGTATTGGTACCGCATTATTTGGCCCGCGCGATGTAACAAAACAATCAAATTGATAAACTGGCATAATAAAAATCAAAACATAAAACTAATTTAGTTAAAAATGGAAAATTGCAACATAACATTCATCGGCTGCGGCAACATGTCACGCAGCCTGATCGGTGGACTAATTAACAATGGCATAAAAACAGAATGCCTATTGGCGACAGATCCTGATGCGGAGCAACGTCAAAATATAGCTCAACTATTTGGTATAATCACTTTGGAGAATAACGAAGAGGCTATAGCCAATGCTGATGTCATTGTCCTCGCTGTTAAACCACAGGTGATGCATCAGGTGGTTAGTAGTCTTGCTAGTGCAGTGAAAGGTAGCTCGAAGATGCTAATCTCTATCGCTGCCGGGGTAAGACTCCATTCCCTCGCAGAATGGCTAGAAGAGCCAACTGCGATTATTCGGGTTATGCCCAACACTCCCGCCTTGATCCAAGCCGGTGCCGCCGCTTTATTTGCCAATGAGCACACGACTGATACACAAAAGAATACTGCTGAAGCCATGATGCGTTCTGTTGGAACAGCGATCTGGCTGGATAAAGAAGAGCTGATGGATACGGTAACGGCATTATCCGGCAGCGGCCCAGCGTATTTCTTCTATTTTATGGAGGCAATGGAAAAGGCGGCAACAGAGATGGGACTAAGCAATGAGCATGCAAGGTTATTAACCATAGAGACGGCACTGGGTGCCGCCAAGATGGCATTATTGTCTGCGTCTGATCTGGCAGAGCTGCGAAAACAAGTGACCTCTCCCGGCGGTACAACAGAGCAAGCCTTGAACACATTTCAACAGGGTAAGCTGGAAGAATTGGTAAAGGAAGCTATGAGCGCAGCCGAGCAACGCTCTATCGAATTATCACAATTATTAAGTGAATAAGTATGGGTGGTAACTATTTTGCCCAGGCTGCTCTTTATCTAATAGAGATCGTCTTTGGTCTTTATATTCTGGCAGTATTGTTACGCTACTTGTTGGCTAGGGTTCGTGCTGATTTTTATAATCCTCTATCTCAATTTCTGGTCAAGATAACTAATCCACCAATAAAACCCTTACGTCGATTTATCCCAGGTTACCTTGGTGTTGATTGGCCATCAATTATCCTGCTGTTATTTCTACAAGGCTTGGAAATAATTATGATCGCATTGGTCAGCAATGGTCATATCCCGGCACCACCGGGGTTGTTTTTCTTGATCGTTGCCAACTTATTAAAAACCGTCATCTACGTACATATGTTTATCATCATTATACAAATTGTGATCAGTTGGGTGAATCCGGGCGCATATAACCCGATTACTGTGATCATGTATCAGTTAAGTGAGCCTATTTTAAAACCGGCACGCCGATTGATTCCACCAGCGGGGGGATTTGATTTTTCGCCAATGATTGCCATTATTGTTCTGCAGCTGATGCTCATACTATTGGTCTCACCATTAATGGATTTGGGCGCAAAATTGTCCTATTAACAGTGTGAACTTCTATGAATGGCGCGGTAAAGATCTACTGCTCAACATTCATGTTCAAACTCGCGCAAAAGAGAATGCCATAACGGAATTACATGGTGTCAGGCTAAAATTAAGAATCAATGTGCCGCCAGTCGACAACAAGGCTAATCGACACATCATTAATTACCTGGCGAATGAATTCAGCGTTAAACAGTCTGACATAGAACTAATTAGCGGCCTGAGACATAGAGATAAGCAAATGAGAATCAAACAACCCACTCAACTACCCGACTGCTTTAATAGTTTATCAGATGGCACCTGATCAAATTTAGTTCTAATATGTCACTTTTATTATGTAATCTGTTTTCAAGAACGTTCAATTGGACCTTAATCAAAAATAATACACATGCAAGAAAGCACAAGACCTGTTGATAATGTCGGATTGGTTGAACCAAAGACAGCGCATTTTAGCGAGACGCTGGCGCTCGCCTCAGGCAGTGAATTGCATAGCTTTGATATTGTTTATGAGACCTATGGTGAATTAAATAAAGAACGTTCTAATGCCATATTGATCTGTCATGCACTAAGCGGTGATCATCACGTTGCTGGATACCACACACCGCAAGATAAAAAACCGGGTTGGTGGGATAACGCTATCGGACCCAACAAGGCTATAGATACTAATCGTTTCTTTGTTGTGAGCCCAAATAATATTGGCGGTTGCAGTGGCTCAACCGGACCGCTGACCACAAACTCCGATACTGGCAAACCCTATGGTCCTGACTTTCCTCTCGTTACGGTAAAAGACTGGGTTAAAACTCAAGCCATGCTCGCCGACCAACTTGGCATTGATGTTTGGGCCGTTATTGTTGGTGGCAGTCTTGGCGGTATGCAATGTCTAGAATGGTCGATTGCCTACCCAGACCGACTCAAGCATACCTTCGTCATTGCGGCAGCACCTAAATTATCTACGCAAAACATCGCGTTTAATGAAGTCGCTCGTCAGGCGATTAGATCTGATCGTCATTTTAATGATGGGCATTATTATGAAACAGATGATAAACCTGAGCTTGGATTAATGCTGGCGAGAATGCTCGGGCATATAACCTATTTATCAGATGATGCCCTTGATGAAAAATTTGGCCGTGAACTTCGTGATGGCGAGATAAAGTTTGGTTACGAAGCTGAATTCCAGATCGAAAGTTACTTACGTTATCAAGGCCGAGCGTTTGTTGGTCGTTTCGACGCGAACAGTTATTTACTATTAACTAAGGTGCTAGATTATTTTGATCCCGCTAGTGATGCAGGGGGTAGCTTAGCCAAAGCAATGGCACCCGCTACCGCAGAATTTCTGGTTATCTCATTTAGCAGTGACTGGCGCTTTTCACCCGAACGTTCACAGGAGATCGTCAGTGCCTTGCTTGATGCCGATAAGTGCGTCAGTTATATCGAGATTCAATCAAAACAAGGACACGATTCTTTCCTAATGCCTATACCGCGTTATCATCAAGTTTTAAGCACCGCGCTTGACCGAATTGCAGAAGGACTTGGAATCTCATGAGCTTAAGGACTGATCAGTCTCTCATTGCTGAATGGATCAAAACTGGTTCACGCGTACTTGACTTGGGTTGTGGTGACGGAACATTAATGGAGCACCTACAAGAACATCAAGAGGTTAAAGGTTACGGCCTTGAGATAGACGAAGAAAATATTGTGGAATGTATTCATAAAGGTGTTGATGTCATCCAGACCGATCTGGATAAAGGCCTGTCTGAATTCAAGAAAAACACGTTTGATTACGTGATCATGACACAAACGCTACAAGCGATTCGCTATCCAGACAAACTATTAAAAGAAATGACACGCGTTGGCCGCGAAGCCATTGTCACCTTCCCTAACATGGGCCATTGGAAGAACCGCATACAACTTGCATTAGCCGGACATATGCCAAAATCAAAAACATTACCCTATGAATGGTACAACACACCCAACATTCATTTGTGCACGCTAACCGATTTTGAAAACTTATGTGCTGCAAATAACATTGAGATATTGAATCGCGCAACAGTTGATCATGAACATCAAAGTAGTCTTGGAATGAAGTTGTTTCCTAATCTATTAGGCGAGATCGCGATTTATCGTTTTCGGCAAAACGATTAAAACTTTTTCATCTAGCCTTTTAACGCAAAAAAGTCTGATACGCAGGATTATCACTCTCATCCCAATACGGAATCCCTAACTTATCAACAAACTTTTGAAACTCTTCATGTTCATTTTCTTTGACTTGAAAACCCATCAGTACACGACCATAGGCAGCACCATGATTTCGATAATGAAACAAACTGATATTCCAGCGTTCACCCATTTCTGTTAAGAAATGTAGCAAGGCACCGGATCGCTCAGGAAATTCAAATCGATAGATGACTTCATCATCGGCTTGTGGTGCATGACCGCCAACCATGTGGCGTATATGCATCTTGGCAACGTCATCGTTACTGAGATCAACGACGTTGTAGCCTTTTTCCTTGAGTTGATTGATCAATTTATTCTTTTCTTCGACGCCTTGCTTAAGTTGAACACCAGCAAATACATAGGCATCTTTATTATCGGCATAGCGATAATTAAACTCGGTGATAAGGCGCGGACCAAGGTCATGGCAGAGATGTCGAAAGCTACCGGGGCGCTCCGGGATCATTATTGAGATTAAGGCCTCTTTATTTTCACCCAAGGCAGTTAATTCTGCGATATGACGCAGGCGATCAAAATTGACATTGGCGCCGCTGAAGATAGCGACCAATTCCTGATTCTCTATTCCTTCTCTGGCGACATACTGTTTTAAACCGGCAAGTGCTAATGCGCCAGCAGGTTCCGGGATTGAACGTGTGTCTTCAAATATGTCTTTAACTGACGCGCAGATTTCATCGATGCTAACTAATAAGATCTCATCGACCAATTCTTTAGTGATTCGAAAATTTTCCTCACCCGCCTGTTTAACTGCAGCGCCATCGGCAAATATTCCGATTTTATCCAAGACAACACGTTCGCCGGCTTCTATAGCATGATGCATACAGGGTGCTTCATCGGGTTCAACGCCAATGATTTTTATATCCGGATAATTCGCTTGAGTATAGGCTGCGATTCCCGCAATCAAACCGCCGCCGCCGACTGGCACAAAAATAATATCTGGCGTAGTGGGGTGCTGCTCTATTAGCTCAACACCTACCGTTGCTTGCCCGGCAATGATCAGCGGATGGTCATATGGCGGAACATAGCACATGTCTTTCTCATTCGACATCTTGATCGCATAGTCCTTGGCATCATCGTAAGTATTACCAAGCAAGATTACATCAGCACCCATGCGCTTGACGGAATTAACCTTGATATCAGGCGTCGTCTTTGGCATGACGATGATCGCTTTCATGTTCAGTCCTTCCGTGGCCATGGCCACGCCTTGAGCATGATTACCAGCTGAGGCAGTAATGACCCCGCGTTGACGATCTTCTTCAGACAATGACGCGATCATATTATAGGCACCACGCAGCTTATAGGAGAATACGGGCTGCTGATCCTCCCGCTTTAACCAGATGTTGTTCTTATGCCGAAGTGACAGTTGCGGCACGTGATCCAGATCGGTCCGCTTGGCAACGGCATAGATACGTCGACTGGCTTCATCAATTAGATTATTGTATTCATCAAACATGTTCATAAGATAACATTTACTTACCAACAAACATATTTTTCTGCGGAGCAAACTATGTCGCAAGACGATAAGAAAAAAGAGGTCGCAAAAGCGGCCATCACTTATATTGAAGACGACACAATTGTCGGAGTAGGAACAGGCAGTACGGTTAATTTTTTTATCGAGGAACTTGCCAAAATAAAACACCGCATCGAGGGTGCGGTTTCCAGCTCGGATGCCAGCGAAAAATTACTAAGGCAACATAATATTCCGGTGCTCGCGCTTAACAGCGTTATTGAAATTCCGGTCTATATTGATGGCGCAGACGAAGCCACAAAACACCGTCATTTAATCAAGGGTGGTGGTGGTGCATTAACCAGAGAGAAGATAGTCGCGGCGGCTAGTAAGCAATTCGTCTGTATTGTTGACAACAGTAAGATGGTGCCAACATTAGGAAAATTTCCATTACCTATAGAAGTGATACCCATGGCACAAAGCTATGTTGCTCGGCAGATAGCAAAACTTGGCGGCCAACCCAAATTACGTGATGGATTCACCACGGATAATGGCAATATCATTATCGATGTGCACAATATGAAAATTGAGAACCCGCTTGTACTTGAGCAGAATCTCAACCAGTTAGTCGGCGTGGTAACTAATGGTCTTTTTGCACATCGACCTGCCGATATTTTGCTTATCGCAAGTGATGATGGTGTTAAAACCCAGTGAATTTGAGAACCTTGCCGCTTAATTAATACATAATGTTGGCGTAATGGGTATGGTTTAGCTTAGAATAGATCTAGTAAAATCAATGTCATTCAAATATTAGAAGGAATCCATAGATGCTTTTTTACATTGTCTATATCTTGTCGGTAGTTGTTCTAATTTTGCACTTTACTGGCTTTCTCGCGCGCAGAAACATGGATTGGGTTGTGCTTCTTGCTGCTATTTCGATCTTTGCTGTTAATATCCTCGATTTTCTCAAGGTGATTTAAAGCTGGTGGCCTGATCATCATTTGACCAGTCATAGATGATTGGACTACTACAGCGCGTTACCCAAGCCAACGTCACCATTGAGGGTGATATCGTCGCCTCCATCAATACAGGGCTAATCGTATTGATTGGTGTTGAAAAGCTTGACTCCGAAACAAAAGCTCAGCGTTTATTTGATAAATTAATCTGTTACCGGGTGTTTGCTGATAATCAGGACAAAATGAACCTGAGTCTGCAAGACATTAATGGCGGTTTGTTATTAGTCCCTCAATTTACGCTGGCAGCCGACACACAGAAAGGGTTAAGACCAGGCTTTTCTAATGCCGCAGCACCTGAATTGGGGAAACAACTCTTTGAGTATCTAGTCGCTTATGCACGCCAGCAATTCACAAGCGTTGAGACGGGTATCTTTGGTGCCAATATGCAGGTAAGTTTAGTCAATGATGGGCCAGTAACATTTTGGCTTAAGACTTAATTTGTCCCTGCTTTATCAAGCATAAGGCTATTAGGATTCAAATTACCAGTACCATTGCGCCGATATTTTTTTCTTTCCCTAAATTATACTGTCTCCAAACCGGCATTCATAAAAAAGCGTAACGATAGAAATATATTAATCTCTGTAAACGAACTTATTAACCCAATGAGCTCGTTTCTCAAGCCTTCAACCAATCTTTTGGTTTCAAAAAGACATCATAAAGCTCCGCTTCAGGCGTGCCGCGAGCAGGTTGCCAATTGTATTCCCAACGCACCAGTGGCGGCAAAGACATCAAGATCGATTCTGTTCGACCGCCTGACTGTAAGCCAAATAAAGTTCCACGATCATGAATCAGATTGAATTCAACATAACGACCACGGCGATAAAGTTGAAAGTCGCGTTCGCGTTCATTAAAAGGAATATCCGTACGCTTAATCACAATAGGAAGATAAGCCTTTAAAAAATGATCGCCAACACTCTGCATGAATTCAAAACAGGACTCAAAACCCCATTCATTCAAGTCATCGTAAAACAAGCCACCAATACCTCTTTGCTCATTGCGATGTTTCAGATGGAAGTATTCGTCGCACCATTTTTTGTATTTAGTGTAAGTATCATCGCCACCAAAACCCTCACAAGCGGCTTTGGCCTTTTGGTGCCAATATTGAGCATCTTCTTCAAAACCATAATATGGTGTCAGGTCAAAACCACCACCGAACCACCAAATGGGTTCTTCGCCTTCTTTCTCGGCAACAAAAAACCGTATATTCATATGCGTGGTCGGCACATATGGGTTTAAGGGGTGGATCACCAGTGAATTTCCTAACGCTTGAAATGATCGCCCTGCTAATTCGGGCCTATGCGCGGTTGCTGATGGAGGTAAATTATCACCGTAGACATGGGAAAAATTGATACCACCTTGCTCAAAAACCTTACCCCTTTGCATCACACGGCTGCGGCCGCCGCCGCCGCCTTCACGATCCCAATTGTCCTCTTTTAACTCTAAGGTCTTGTCCATTTGTATCATTGCATTGCAGATACGCTCCTGCTGGGAATATAAATAACGTTTAATGCTATCAATATCGATCATTTTTCTATCCGTTCATTGGTAATAATGTCTTTAGGGGGCTATCCTATCACGCTAATTTTTTCAGGTGGTAGTTCAATGAATAATCGTACCGCGACGGTTAAACGCGACACAAAAGAAACTCAAATTGAAGTTTCCTTAAATCTTGATGGTGAGGGCAAGTCCGAACTCGATATTGGTGTTCCTTTTCTCGAACACATGGTGGATCAGATCGCGCGTCATGGCTTATTTGATATCAGCATTAAAGCCAATGGCGATCTCGACATCGATGAACACCACACCGTTGAAGATGTGGGAATAACTCTCGGCCAGGCATTTACTAAAGCTCTCGCAGATAAAAAAGGCATACGCCGCTATGCACATGCCTATGTGCCGCTCGATGAAGCCCTGTCTCGCGTAGTGATCGATTGTTCTGGTCGGCCTGGTCTTGAATATAATGCTAACTATCCACGCGCACGCGTCGGTGATTTTGATGTCGATTTGATATTTGAATTCTTTCAGGGTTTTATCAATCATGCGATGATGACATTACACATTGATAATCTTCGTGGACGTAACTCGCATCATATTGCCGAAACGATCTTTAAGGCCTTTGGCCGTGCACTGCGGGTAGCTGTAGAGCAGGATCCTCGGATGGCGGGTATATTACCGTCCACCAAAGGCGCATTATAAAAACTATCCTGTCTCATAAGCACCATGTCTAAGATCATTGTCCTTGATTATGGCAGCAGTAATCTACGTTCTGTTGCAAAAGCACTCGAAACTGTTGCTAATAGCGATCAATCTATCACTATCAGTAATAGACCCGATGAAATACTGAAAGCCGACAAAGTCGTCTTTCCGGGTCAAGGTGCGATTGGTCAATGTATGACTCATCTCAAAGAGCAAGAACTGGATGAGGTCATTCGAGAATGCATTCTAAATAAACCTTTTCTTGGCATTTGCCTTGGCCTGCAATCGCTAATGGAACACAGTGACGAAGATGGTGGCGTAAACGGCCTGGGTATTTTACCCGGCAATGTTATTCGTTTTACGGATAATCAAGTCGATGAGAATGGCGATACTTATAAGATCCCATCTATGGGTTGGAATCAGGTTAAACAAGAAAAAACGCATCCATTATGGGAAGGCATAGAGGATGGGAGTCGATTTTATTTTGTTCACAGCTATTATGTAAAACCGGAACTTGATTCAGATATCGCAGGAACTACCGACTATGTCTGTCGCTATACCTCTGCTGTTGCGAGAGATAATCTATTTGCAACCCAATTTCATCCTGAAAAAAGCCAACACGATGGCTTAAGGTTATTAAAAAACTTTCTTAACTGGCAGGTTTAGTTTTACGCTTAGGCGAGCTTTTTTTATCCGTATTTGGACTTCTTTTCTTTGCTGAAGCGGGTTTCTTTTCTTTCTTTTTCTTTGGTTTATCAGACGCATCTGAATTATCACTCATTCGTGAAATATTAAGCTGCTGTCCTGAAACCCAGACTTTTTTCATAGCCTTAAATAAATCATTCGGCATACCCATCGGCAGATCGACCGTTGAATAATTGTCATGAATAGTGACGTTTTTGATGTATTGACTATCAACACCCGCTTCATTAGCAATAGCGCCGACAATATTATTGGTCTTTACTTCATGCTCGCTACCAACTTCTAGTCGAAAACGTTCCATGTCGCGATCGGGCCTTGATTCTCTCGGCGACCGTTGTCTATCAGCATCACGCGGTTTATCTCGGCGACCTTCTCGACTTGGTTTATCTCGGCGACCTTCTTGGCGTGGTTTATCTCTCTCACGATCGTTGCGCGATCTGTCTCGTTTCTGTTCTTGTTGTGGTTTCATCAGAAACGGTTCACCACCTTGTGCAATCTTTGCCAATGCTGTTGCAATGTCCATTGCAGAACGACCCGATTCAAGTTGATATTCTTCAATGATTGAATGAAAGAGTTCTGTGTCGGTACTATCCAGGGTATCAGTAATACTTTGTTTGAAACGCACAATACGTTCCTGATTGATCGTTTCAACCGTTGGCATATGCATGCGTTCGATCTTCTTGCCAGTCACCCTTTCAATCATACTCAACAAACGTTGTTCACGACCTGTCACAAACAAAATAGCTTCACCGGTACGACCCGCTCTACCAGTTCGTCCGATGCGATGGGTATACGCCTCTGGGTCGCTGGGGATATCATAATTGATAACGTGACTGATACGTTCTACATCCAGACCACGAGCAGCGACATCGGTTGCAATCAGCATATCAATCTTGCCAGATTTTAATTTATTGATAGTTTGCTCGCGCAACTTCTGGGTAATATCACCATTCAATGCAGTACAGGCATATCCACGTGCTGACAATTTTTCAGTGAGTTCCATGGTTTCAATCTTGGTGCGCACAAATATAAGGATCGCACTAAAGGTCATGCTTTCCAGAATCGTCGTTAAAGCTTCAAGCTTTTGTCTGCCATTCACCATCAAGTAACGTTGGCGAATCGTATCTGCCGTAATACTTTTTGTTTTGATGGTGATTTGTTCAGGATTGTTTAAATATTTTTTAGAGATCTTTCGAATCTCATTCGGCATGGTTGCTGAAAACAATGCAATCTGGCGTTTCGTTGGTAATTGCTCAAGTACCCACTCAACATCATCAATGAAACCCATGCGTAACATTTCATCGGCTTCATCTAAAACCAGACAGGTTAATTTATCTAACTTCAAAGTACCGCGACGCATATGATCCATGACCCGTCCGGGCGTACCGACAACGACATGCACTCCACGCTTGAGTTGACGCAACTGTACGCCGTATTCCTGACCGCCATAAATAGGCAAAACATGGAAGCCCTTAAGAAAAGACGCGTATGTTTGAAAGGCCTCAGCAACCTGGATGGCTAACTCACGTGTCGGTGCCAGCACCAAAACTTGCGGAGTCGTTAACTTGAGATCGATGTTTGATAACAGCGGTAAGGCAAATGCGGCCGTTTTACCGGTTCCTGTTTGCGCTTGCCCAATAACATCTCGACCATCCAGAACATGCGGAATGATTTCCGCCTGAATTGGAGAAGGCGTTTCATAGCCCACTTTATTGAGCGCTTTCATCATTGGCGCTGAGAGTGACAAATCGTCAAAAGACAGGGTAGGAGAATCGTCAGTTTTGCTCATGGGGGATACCTTCAGATATGGGACAAGAATCAGCTTGTGACCAGCATTATACAATAGCAGACGACAAGAAGCCGCGAGTATACGGGCTTATTGGCTTGTTACAAGCCAAAATCTGCGCGTATCCGTTATTATTAGGTCATTTCTAGCGATTGGCTAATTTTTAAAATCAAATCAAACCAGATGTTTGGAAGAAAATTACTTCTCTCTTTTTACGGCTCGATAACCGATATCTTTTCTGTAGAACATTCCTTCATAGCTAATTTCTTTTAATGCTGCATATACTTCTGCTTGTGCTTGTGTAACCGACACACCCAAGCCTGTCACGCATAGAACGCGACCCCCTGCTGTGACAATATCATTACCGTCATTTTTGGTACCCGCATGAAAAACTTTTACATTTTCGTTATCCGCATTTTCTAACCCACTAATTACATCACCTTTACTTGCGCTTGCAGGATAACCTGCTGATGCGGTGACAACGCCCAATGCGGCACGGTCGTCCCATTCAGTATGGCATTCATTTAGGCTTCCTCGTGTTGCCGCAAGACAAAGCTCTACCAGATCACTTTTTAGTCGCATCATGATGGGTTGTGTTTCTGGATCACCGAATCGACAATTAAACTCTAATGTCTTGGGTGTGCCATCTTTGTTGATCATGATTCCTGCATAGAGAAAGCCGGTATAGGTTCTGCCTTCGTTTTCCATGCCTTCAACAGTGGGAATGATGACTTCTTGCATGATGCGATCGTGCATTGTTTGATCAACGACAGGGGCAGGAGAATAAGCACCCATGCCACCAGTATTAGGACCGGCATCACCCTCATCACGCGCCTTATGATCTTGTGAACTGGCAAGTGGTAATATGTTTTCACCATCGACCATGGCTATAAAGCTTGCTTCTTCACCTTCGAGAAATTCTTCAACAACAACGCGATGTCCCGCTTCGCCAAATTTATTACCTGACAACATATCGTTGATGGTATTTATCGCTTCCTCTTCGGAAGAGGCGATTACCACGCCTTTCCCCGCCGCTAAGCCATCTGCTTTTATAACGATAGGTACTGTCTTTGATTTTACATATGCAATCGCAGGTTCGACTTTTGTAAACACATCATAGTCTGCGGTAGGGATCTTATATTTCTTTAAAAAGTCTTTTGTAAATGATTTCGAACCTTCGAGAATCGCCGCTGCTTTCGATGGACCAAAGCAAGGTAGTCCCGCTAGTTGAAACTCATCGACGATACCTGCAACCAGAGGCACTTCCGGACCTATAATCGTTAGCCCTATCTTTTCTTTTTCTGCAAATGCCTTTAATGCCGGAATATCTTCTGCATTAATCTCAACATTCTCAATCTTGTTCTCAGTTGCCGTACCTGCATTACCGGGTGCGACATAGACCAGTTCAACTTGATCAGACTGCGCCGCCTTCCATGCCAAGGCATGTTCACGACCACCACCACCAACGATTAGAATCTTCATTTAATGTAAAAAGTGTCTGATACCTGTAAACACCATGGCGATGTCATGTTCATCCGCTGCAGCAATAACTTCATTATCGCGCATTGAACCGCCAGGCTGAATGACTGCCTTTACGCCAACCTCTGCCGCTGAATCCAGTCCATCACGGAACGGGAAGAAGGCGTCTGATGCCATTACTGAACCGGCTACTTCCAACTTTTCGTCTGCCGCTTTTATTGCAGCAATGCGTGCACTATAGACACGGCTCATCTGTCCAGCGCCAATACCTATGGTTTGATTATTCTTCGCATAGATGATTGCATTAGATTTAACGTATTTAACAACATGCCAGGCAAAAATCAGATCATTGATTTCCTGTGCACTCGGCGCCCTTTTTGTCACTACTTTAAGTCCTTCTTTTGTTATTACGCCTTGATCATTATCCTGCACTAACAAACCTCCACTGACACGTTTCATGTTGAGTTGTTGAATCGTGCCTTCACGTTTGCCTGCTTCTAATAATCGTACGCCTTTCTTGCTCGCAATTATTTCAATGCACTCAGGCGCAATACTTGGTGCAATGATCACTTCTACAAATTGTCGTTCAACAATGGCTTTTGCTGTTTCAGCATCGAGTTCTTTATTAAAAGCAATGATGCCACCAAAGGCTGATGTGGGGTCAGTAGCATAAGCTCGGTCGTAGGCTTCGAGGACAGAACGACCAATTGCCACGCCGCAAGGATTTGCATGTTTAACTATCACACATGCTGTTTCTTTGAATGACAGCACACATTCCAGTGCGGCATCGGTATCGGCTATATTATTGTAGGAGAGTTCTTTCCCCTGAAACTGCTTCGCACTAGCTAGTGTTCCTGCTGGCGGATTCGGTTCAGTATAAAACGCTGCCGACTGATGCGGGTTTTCGCCGTAACGTAACTCTTGTCGTTTTTTAAATTGCGTAGAGTAGGTAAGCGGAAAATCTATTGGCTGTTTCGTTTCGTCAAGTGCGCCTAGATAGTTTGATACATTCGCATCATAGTTTGCAGTATGTGCAAATACTTTTTGCGCCAAACGAAATCGGGTCTCATCACTTACGCTCGCGTTATTTTCTTTTATTTCTTTTAACACTACATCGTAATCTGCGGTATCGACAACTACGGTGACTGAGGCATGATTCTTTGCCGCTGATCGCAACATAGCAGGACCGCCGATATCGATATTTTCTATCGCATCTGCCAGAGTACAATCGGGCTTGCTTACTGTTTGTTCGAAGGGATATAAATTCACAACAACAAGGTCAATACCATCGATGTCGTGCTCTTGCATAACCGCATCATCGGTTCCACGTCGGCCTAATAAACCGCCGTGAATCTTGGGATGCAGAGTTTTTACTCGACCATCCATCATCTCAGGAAAGCCGGTGTAGTCTGAAACCTCGACCACATCAATATTATTATCGGCTAATAATTTTGCTGTGCCCCCTGTTGAGAGTATGCCTATGCCAAGTTCATTTAACCCCTTACATAGCTCAACAACTCCAGATTTATCAGAAACGCTAACCAGCGCACGTTTTACTGTTGGCATAACAATTTATTTCCTCTCGGTAGCAACCATTCGAATGAATGATGGTAATTAGTATATTAATCCAATCCGTATTTTTTTAATCGATTACGTAAGGTCACTCTGTTTAGGCCCAGTATTTTTGCGGCATGAGTTATATTTCCTTGTGTATATTTCATAACGACCTCGAAGAATGGTTTTTCTACTTCTTCTAAAAAAAGACCATGGAGATTGCTTGCTTCATGCCCATCAAGATCATCAAAATAGGCTTCCATTGCTCTTTGTACATTATCTGCCAAACATTTTTCTGGTGCTTCTCCACGATCATGCGCAGTTTGTTTTCTTAGTTTTGTTTTTATCATGCTGCTAATGTCTGTTGTCCTTCAAAGTAATTCTTTATAACGTCTATCTGTTCTTCTGGTTCTTCAACACGATTAATTACCGCGCGAAATGCATTCGCATTGTGCTGTTGCTTGCAATACCAGGCGATGTGCTTACGCGCTATACGAACGCCTTGAACTTCCCCATAAAATCGATGCAGATGTTGTATATGCCGGATCAATGTATGGCTTACTTCTAGTGTGCTTGGTGCTTCGAGTGATTCACCGGTTTCCAGAAAATGACTGATTTCGCGGAATATCCATGGGTTTCCCTGTGCTGCTCGGCCGATCATGATGCCATCGACACCATAGGTTTTTAGTATTTCAGCCGCCACTTCAGGCATTGTGATATCGCCATTTGCTATTACCGGTATATTAACGCGTGACTTTATCTCGCCCGCAGTCTCGTGTTCTGCAATGCCGGTAAATGCACAAGCCCGAGTACGACCATGGATGGTAAGTGCCTGGATGCCTGTGGATTCAGCGATTTTGGCGATATTTAAGGCATTACGATTTTCTTTATCCCAACCGGTTCTTATTTTCAGTGTCACCGGGACAGAAACTGCGTTTACAACTGACTCAAGAATATCGGCAACGAGTTGCTCGTCTCTTAATAATGCTGAGCCGGCCATTAGATTACACACTTTCTTTGCCGGGCAGCCCATATTGATATCAATTATCTCTGCACCATGTTTAACATTAAACACCGCCGCTTCTGCCATTTGTTTTGGTATTGCCCCTGCAATCTGTACCGCTCTTGGTTCTGGCTCGCCTTTATTCGTCAAACGGAGTTGAGTCTTGCGAGTATGAAATAAAGCAGGGTTCGACGTAATCATTTCCGAAATGACAAGACCTGCGCCCAGCTCACGACACAACAACCGGAAAGGTTGATCAGTAACGCCCGCCATGGGGGCAAGCAACAGATTATTTTTAAGTCTATGGGACCCTATAAACATGAAACCGCTACGCTATAAACTATAAGAATGGGTAAGACGAATTATTTTTATGACTTATGATAACGGTTAATTTTTATCTATGAAAGCAGCTTATTTTTGCTGAACAAAATCAATTACTTTTTAGAGGAACCTAAATTCAAAACTAACTGCACCGGCAGTAGGACCAACCACTTCAAGCACAAAATGTACCGGAATATTGATCGGCATACCTTCATCAAGCTCAATGCTTTCATCGAGATAATCACTAGGAGTAAACTTCCTATGTCCTAATAAAGCACCAGAAGTATCAAATAGGGTAAGTTGCACTCGCGGGTATGGCTGACGAACAGGCAATTGATTATTTATCGTGGCATTCACCAACAATGTGTCTTGATAGTTCGGGTGCAAGCGCACATCGCGATTAACTAATTTAATGGCTTGAGTATCTCTATGTCGCAATATTCTACAATCCAGTTGATCACAGACTTGCTTTATATAGGTTGTTATTTGTGGATATTTCATCGAAACCAGGTCACGATTAAACCAGACCAACTGCAAGGTAATGGCTATCAGACCTATAACACAGGCGCTAGCCCAGAAAAGTGTCGGTATCCATCGTCGTTTTGACGATTCTGCTGAGAAAATCTGATCTGACTCAGGAAAATCATAATGAGATTCCTTGTCATCTGTATCAAGCGGATCGTCCTTAAATGCTTCGCCCTTAATTTGTATTTTATTAGCTTCTGCCGCGTCATCAACACCGATTTCATATATAGCCGTATCGAGTTCGGTCTCACTTTTAGCCGCATCGTTTGAAATGATTAGATCTTGATCAGATTGCGGGGCTTCTGGCGGCACTGACTCTGAATTTATTGCCTGGCTATTGACCCCAGGTATTTCCTCGCTATTGCTTTCATCAATTGTATTTAATAAACCATTATCCGGAGAACTTAATTCTTCAGGTTCATCATAATTTGGAATATCAAACTCAGGTTCTACCGCAAGCAGTTGCTCATTGCTATTTTCGTCATTTAAGATTGATAAATTATTCTCTGATTCCAGCTCTATTACTAATTCTTGCTCAAGTTTAGTTTCTGGCTGATTAATCTTGCTTATTATTTCGTTTGATAAGGGCTCATCGTGCAAATGTTCCAGAGCATTAAACTGTGCATCACAAAAACCACAACGAACCTGCCCAGCTGCAGCAGCGATATGTTCAGCATAAAGGCGAAATTGTTTTAAGCATTTGGGGCAGACTGTAAACATTACTTTTTAATACCGTGTAAACGCGTCCACTCTGAATTAAAGACAGGTTCATCCATATTAAAACAAGCTCCATACGCGTCCAAACATTCTTCTGCTTGAACATGAAGTATTCCGGACAAAATGATATCCCCTTCGGGTCTGATTAATTGAGAAAATTTCTCCCGCAAATCTTTTAAGGGGTTCATCAATATATTAGCAACCATGACGTCTGCGACGGGCAACTCACAATCATCAACATGAGCCATCACAATTTTATCGGTCAGATTGTTTCTGTTTATATTCTCTCTCGCGGCCTGTATGGCCTGTTCATCTATATCAACTGCATACACTTTTCTGGCGCCCAATAGCGCAGCGACCATTGCCAGAATTCCTGAACCACAGCCATAATCAATGACGACCTTATTGCTTAGATCATTTTCAGCCAGCCATTCAATACATAAAGAAGTTGTTGGATGCGCGCCGGTACCAAAAGCCAAGCCAGGGTCAAGAACCAGAGTAGGAAGGTTGTTTTCAGGCTGATCACACCAACTTGGGGAAATACAAACTCGATCAGAAAAAAACAAAGGTTGATGCTCAGCTTTAAACTCGCCAACCCAGTCTTTGTCTTTCAACAGTTCAATTTTATGTTGATAGATATTATCAGCGCCAATACGGTCACGTAAACACACCAGCATAATATCGAGATCAGAATCGGGGTGGAGGAGGGCAATCACACGCGTCTTCTGCCAGAGTTTTTTGTTATTGTTTTCGATCTGGTCTTCGCCCGGATCTTGACCTTGAGTATCAAATAGAGGCTCATCACTAGACGCCGTTAATGAAACAGAAACTGCTCCAAATTGTTCTAGTAATTCCGAGAGCTCTTCTGCTTGAGTTTGATTTGTTTCAAGTTCAAGTTGAAGCCAGGCCATTATTTAATTCCGAGTTTATTCTCCAGATAGTGGATATCGGTACCACCCGCCATAAACGCCGTGTCTTGAACTAGATCCTGGTGCAATGGGATATTAGTTTTAATACCATCGATAACAATCTCTGACAAAGCCATTGATAATCGGGCTATCGCTAATTCTCTGGTCTCGGCATGCGCAATTAACTTACCAATCATAGAATCATAATGCGGCGGCACCTTGTACCCCTGATAAACATGGGTATCAACTCGAATACCAAAACCACCGGGCGGATGGTAATGCTCGATGGTTCCAGGTGACGGCATAAAATTTACCGGATCTTCAGCATTAAGACGGCACTCAATAGCATGCCCTCTAATTTTAATATCTTCCTGTTTATAACTTAATGGCGCACCACTAGCGATATGTAGTTGCTCTTTAACAATATCAACACCGGTGATCATTTCTGTTACCGGGTGTTCTACTTGAACTCGGGTATTCATCTCAATGAAATAAAACTCACCATTCTCGTAAAGAAATTCAAATGTACCTGCGCCACGATAGGAAATCGTTTTACATGCCTCAACACAGCGTTCACCGATTTTCTTTCTAGTTGCTTCGTCCAGGCCTGGAGCAGGAGCTTCTTCTATCACCTTTTGATGGCGTCGTTGCATGGAACAATCGCGTTCACCAAGATAAATAACATTGCCGTGTTCATCAGCAAGAATTTGAATTTCTATGTGGCGCGGATGCTCAAGAAACTTTTCCATGTAGACCATATCATTGCCAAATGCAGAAGCCGCTTCAGCACGAGTTAATGTTATCGACTTAATTAAACTTGCTTCACTATGAACAACACGCATACCTCGACCACCACCACCACCGGCAGCCTTGATAATGACAGGATAACCAATTTCCTTGGCGGTCTTTTTTAATTTGGCTTGATCATCACCCAATGGGCCATCGGAACCAGGCACACAGGGGATCCCTGCTTTTTTCATTGCCCTGATCGCTGATACTTTATCGCCCATTAAGCGAATCGTCTCCGCTTTCGGTCCAATAAAAACAAAGCCGCTCTGCTCTACCCGTTCTGCAAAATCTGCATTCTCCGAGAGGAAGCCATACCCCGGATGTATTGCGACAGCATCGGTGACTTCTGCTGCACTTATTACAGCTGGAATATTTAGATAACTATCCAACGAGGCTGCGGGACCGATACAAACAGATTCATCGGAAAGAAAAACGTGTTTCTGATCACGATCGGCCTCTGAATAGGCAGCAACCGTTTTAATACCTAGTTCTTTACATGCTCGCAGTATTCGAAGCGCTATCTCGCCTCGGTTTGCAATAACAACTTTTTCTAACATTGATAAAGTGCTCTATTAAGATTCTTTTATGGAAAACGCTTTTTAAGCGAGCGTTTATAACTTAAGAAGGGTCAATAATGAATAGTGGCTGTCCATATTCAACTGCCTCACCATTCTCGACTAAGGTTCTGATCAGTTTACCGCTAACATCAGATTCGATTTGGTTCATTATCTTCATCGCTTCGATGATGCAGAGGATCTCTCCCGTTTTGACATTCTGTCCTCTACTAACAAACTCGGGTTCTTCAGGTGATGGTGATAAGTAAAAAATACCCACCATCGGCGAGGTAACAACATGACCTTGGTCAGCATAATTATCACTTGCTGCAGCTTCGTCTGCTGCTAAATGCGATTTGATTGATTCACTCGCTTGTGGCTGTGGCACATTAATCATCGTTTGGGCTGGCGCAATAGTTGAACCACGGCTAATACGGACAGACTCTTCGCCTTCATGAATCTCTATTTCAGCAATGCCAGACTCTTCGAGTAACTCGATTAATTTTTTTACTTTTCTGATATCCATTCTAAATTTACTATTTTATTTATTGTTGTAAGTGACGCTCTGCACCTAGCAGAGCAAGTTCATAACCATAGGCACCGAGACCACTAATAACCGCTACAGCGATATCGGATAAGAATGAGTGTTGTCTAAATTCTTCTCGTGAAAATACATTTGAAAGATGAACCTCGATAAATGATAACTGTGTGCCCAACATGGCATCACGTATCGCAATACTGGTATGGGTGAATGCGCCTGGATTGATTAAAATAAAATCAACGCCTGACTTTTTAGCTGCATGAATCTGATCAATCAACTCGTGTTCTGCGTTACTTTGAAATGCTGACAGTTCATGCCCTTTTTTCTTGGCTAAATCAATCAGGCTCGCATTAATCTCGGCCAGGGTGGTGGTGCCATAAACTTCGGGCTCACGCTCTCCCAAAAGGTTGAGATTTGGACCATGTAGTACTAGAAACTTCAAAACATTCCCCTAAAAAGTGCATTCAGCGATTTTAGACGCTTTTTTATGGATGTTAACAGTATTTTAAAGGAAATACGAACCTGTTATTAACAGTTTATGCATTTAAAGGAGCGTTTTAATGACCGATTCTGCATCGGTTTTTGACAGCGGTCCGCGCCGCGTAAAGACAATTTCACCGCTAGTATCAATGATAACAGTATATGGCAGGGCACCGATATCGTTACCTAACCGTTTTGCAGCCTGGATTACTTCATCTCCACCGACTAGAGAAGGATAATTGACATTAAACTCCTCTAAAAAACCACGCACTTCTTTAGCTTCTTGTAATGCAATCCCGATAAACTGTAGTCCTTTATCTCTGTATTGTTGTTGTAATTCAACAAAGGCAGGGATCTCTTCACGGCATGGCGCACACCAGGTTGCCCAAAAGTTTATTACTATGATTTTGTTTTGCCACTCGGACAAACTACGTAGCTCACCATTCGAATCAGGTAAACTGAAGTCTTCAGCTTTTGTACCAATGACACTTTCCGGGGCAATCGGGTTATGTATTGCTTTCACCGTCTCTGATTTCTTATCACTCTTCAGGTATTGATGTAATTGGTAACCGCCAAAAGCTGACAATAGCGAGACAACAAGCACCGCAAAGATTAGTTGCCATTGTTTCATAAGGACATTGCCTCGGTGAGATGTTCTATGAATCGCTTGGCCTTAACAAAACCGACAAGACGATGAGATCTTATCTCGGTACTGTTTGTATTAAAAAATAGAATTGCTGGCGGTCCAAAAAGATCAAACTGTTTTAAGAATGCTTTATCAAGTTCATTGTTATTAGTTACATCGATTTTCAACAAGGCAAACTCCTTTAGCGCTGCTTGCACAGAAGGATCGTTAAAGGTATAGGTTTCCATTTCTTTACAAACGACACACCAGTCCGCATAAAAATCTAACATGACAGGTTTACCATCACTTCTTGCTTGTTGTAATTCCCTATCAAAATCCTCAAGACTGCTCACATATCTGAAGGGTAATGTTTCTGCTGTTGCTTGATTAGCCTGTTGTGTAAATGGCTTTAATACCGTCCCGCCACCATTCGCTGCTGCGACTATCAAGATAGCACCATAAACCAACAGGACTAGTCCCAAGCCTTTCCATAAGCGTTGCCACTGAGTTGTTGATGAGTCAACGCGATCTAGCGCGCCGATGAAAATCGCTGTTGTTATAAATAACGTAGCCCACAGAATCAGAACGATTGATTCTGCTAGTACTCGTTCCAGAAACCATATCGCAACGCCCAACATAACTATGCCAAACAGTCGCTTAATAGATTCCATCCAGGCCCCTGCGCGCGGCAATAACTCGCCAGAGGTAGCGCCAATGACTAGTAAAGGCACACCAAAACCGAGCCCCATTGCAAACAAGGCAAACCCACCTAACAAGGCATCACCTGTTTGGCTAATATAAAATAAAGCGCCTGCTAATGGCGGCGCAACACATGGCCCGACAATGATTGCCGATAGAACACCCATCACAGCAGCACCTTTTAGAGTGCCGCGATTAGCTTCCTCCGACTTAGGTGATAGTTTGCTTTGCCAACTTGATGGTAATTGCAACTCATAAAACCCGAACATAGACAACGCAAGAAAAACAAATACAGCGCTGAACAAACTTAACACCCAAACATTTTGCGAAGCAGCTTGCAGGTTAAGGCTGAATAAACCTGCAATCATACCGAGCACGGCATAGGTTAATGCCATGGCAATGACATAACTTAATGAGAGAGTGATTCCCCTTGTTCGCGTTATTCGACTTCCCTGTCCAACAATAATGCCTGACAGAATAGGTATCATAGGGAAAACACAAGGTGTCAACGAAAGTAATAACCCAAAACCAAAAAAAGAAATAATATTAAATAACAGATTTTTATCTTTCAATGTTTTTGTGATTGCATCTTGTTCGGAGAGTAGTTGCTCATTAATTGAACTGTCTTTACTCGCTTGCAAATCAAATGAAGCGGGTAAAGAAACAGCTAATGATTTTTTAATTGGTGGATAACAAACAGAGTCTTCTTTGCATCCCTGATAAGAAACATTCAAATTAAATTCTTTCAGATTAGTATCACTAACCGTTAGTGAGCCTGAGGCACTATTCTTTCCGTAATAGACCTCTACTTGGCCAAAGGCAGGATCTTCTTTTACTTTGCCAGCAGGAAAATTAAGCTTATTAAAATTTATATCAGGATTATCTGTCGCTACTGTGAATTTATTCTTATAGAGATAGTATCCCGGCTTTATTTCCCAGTTTAAATGTAATTGACGATCAGAAAGTACTTCAGCACTGACACGAAAAGCTATCTCTGGATCCAGGATTTCATCGGCAGAGACCGATTCTTGAAATGAAAATAGATCGCTTAATTTATTTGCTAATTCACCGGCGTTAACTGGCAGTGAAAATAGTATGACAAAAAAAAACAAGGCGTTACGAATGGAGATCATGATTTTCCAACATTTGAGCTGATCCAGTTCAGATACTCAGCAGATCCTGTGAGAATGGGGACAGCAATAATTTCCGGGAGTTCGTGTGGGTGTAGTTTTTTGAGTCTTTTTTCAAGGGCTTGATAACCATTGACCGTTGTCTTTATAACAAGCAATAGCTCATTCGCATTGTCCACTTTACCTACCCAAGCATAAAAAGACTGCACACCAGGCACAATACTAACGCAGGCAGCGATTTTTTCTGCGACCAGATCCTGAGCGATCATTTTTGCTGTGATTGGACCAGGACAAGTGCTTAGCACCAAGAGGCATTCTGTTTCTTTAGTCATAATATTTGCTAATACAAACCCGTTTTAGTCTTGTAAATTAGTATTCTGCCCATACATCAATAATAATGCCACATTAGCTAATCAAATTAAGCGTTGGAGCTTCATCATTTTGTTTAAAATATTATTTTTCATGTTCCTGGCTATTCCGTTAATAGAGATAGCGATACTACTCGAGATCGGCAAAGTCGTTGGAGTCGCTTATACCATTATACTCGTTATCGGGACTGCTGCGCTTGGAGCCGCATTATTACGTCAACAGGGGCTATCTACAATCGCAAAGGTTCAAATGAATATGGATCAGGGGAACCTTCCCGCAACTGAGTTAATTGAGGGGTTGATGTTACTCGTCGCTGGCGCGCTACTCTTAACACCCGGCTTCTTTACCGATGTATTCGGCTTTTTGGTATTAATACCTGCACTACGCCGTCGAATCGCTCAAACATTCCTTGCCAACTTCATTCAATCCCAAATTGATATCCGTCAAACCAATGTTGGTAATACTATCGAAGGCGAGCATTGGGAATCCGATTCAAAGTAAACCTGTAGCGTGAATACTGAGCAACGATTAAATATCATCGCGAAATTGACGGATATTATTAATGATAATCGTGTCGCTCTGCTAAAAGAAAAACTAGAGCAACGCACTCGCTACCTAACAGTCGTACTTGATGATATATATATCCCACAAAATGCCAGCGCTATTATGCGCACCAGTGAATGCCTCGGCATTCAAAATCTCCACTCAATTCAAGAACGAAATAAACAAAAAATAAATAGAGACGTAGTTAACGGCGCTGCGAAATGGACCGAACTCGATTGTTATTCTGAAAATACAGGACGCAAAACATGTATAGAAAACCTGAAAAGACAGGACTACAAAATTGTTGCCATGAGCCTCAGTGACGACGCCATACCTTTAGAAAAACTCCCCGTAGATGAGAAGCTGGCTCTATGTTTCGGCTGTGAAGAAACAGGCTTAAGCAAAGCGGTTGAAGACGAGGCCGACTATAAAGTACAAATCCCAATACATGGCTTCACACAAAGCTACAACGTCTCTGTCAGTGCTGGCATTAGTCTTTACTACGTAATAAACAAGATAAAAGACACCAAACAGAACTGGCAATTGAAGCAAGCAGAAAAAGAAAACTTACTCATTGAATGGCTAAGTAAATCGACACCTACTGGAAGGATGTTATTGGAAAGATATAAAATAAAGTGTGATATTTAATCTCTTAAATCAGCATACAGATTAACTAACCAATGTATCGTCATCTATTAAAACCTACGATCGATTCTTGGTTGTGACATCAAATTTCATCAATAAAACTGGTAGCAATAAAAAATCAAGTATCAGCGCCAGGGTTATCGTTAAAGCTGTCATCAGACCCATATCTGCATTCATGTGATAACCAGACAGGGAAAGTATTAGAAAGCCGGCCGTCAATGCTACTGTTGTAACCCACATGGCAGTCCCGACTGTATTGAAGGTATATCGTATGGCATCATCTTGCTGCATCCCATATTCTCTTCGGGCACGAAGGTATTTGCTCATAAAATGCACGGTGTCATCAACGACAATACCAAGCGTCATGGCAACAACCACTGACAGCCCCAGACCGACCCTGCCGTACAACAGACCCCATAAACCGAAACCTACAATAGCCGGCGTAAGATTCGGGATAAGGCTTAACAGACCAAGCCTGAAATTTCGTAACGCAAAGATCATCATCGCAGAAATCAGCGCCAACGCGCCAAAGGAAGCAAATAACATACTATTGATATTACGTTTGGAAATATGCGCCCAAATAATCGATAAACCGGTTCCGTAGGTAGACATGGAAGGGGTATTTTCCTTAAGCCACTGCCGCGCCCTTTCATCCATATCACGCAGGCCTTTACTGGTTATATCTCTAAATAATACGATCACCCGGGTAGCTGACTTTTCCACATTGATCATGTTATTGAGATCTTGGCCGAGAGGTAGAGACATCTCGTAGAGTAGAAGTGACTGCGCTGCCAGATTCCGACTCTCGGGGATCTTGTAAAAAGACGGATCATCAGCGTGCATATTTTTATTAAGTAGCTTAACGGTATCAGTAAAGGTGCTTAGTGAGGTGACTTTTGGCTGTTGTCGATACCAGTCCGTAAACGCTTCAACATTTTTCAGGTATTGCGGGTCATTAATGCCGCTGGTCTCACCGGAGGGCAATGAATATTCAATAATATCGAAACCACGCAAATTGTCTTTTACAAAATCGGTAGCGACTCGAATATCATAGCTATCATCAAAATATTCAATAAAATTATCGTCTAGTTCAATACGAAAGGTACCGGCAGCGAGTAACATGATAGCCGCGAAAGTAGCCCAAAATACCAGGCGGCGCTTGTTGATAACGAGTTCGGCAATACGATCGCAGACATTACCACCCTCTCCATCCTTCTGTTCCCTAACCCAGACCGGAATAACCGCCATCAAAGCAGGCAATAAGACAATGGAATAAAGGAATGCCGCGACGATGCCCATAGCAACGATATTGCCCAGATCGCGAAACGGAGGCGCATCAGAAAAATTCATGGTTAGAAAGCCTATCACGGTCGTGACACTGGTCAGGAAAACAGGGTGGAGGTTAATACGGACAGATTCGACTATGGCTTCATTTTTTGACTTACCCAAACGCATTTGCTGAAACATCGTCACCAGCACATGAACACTGTCAGAGACCGCTAAGGTAAGAATCAGGGTCGGCGCTCCCACCGAGGCGGCTGTCAAAGTAATACCAAACCAGCCCGCCAGACCCATAGCGGTCGCCGTAGAAAAGACAATAACAATTAAAATTGCCAGAGTGCCGCTGAAGGAACGCAAGGTTATGCCTACCAAAACAAGCAACGTTAGAAACATCAGTGGCACCAGCGTCTTGATATCATCCTGACTTGCCTCGGCAAAGGCATTGTCCAACATCACACTGCCGGTGACATAGATATCCAGCTGCGGGTATCGACTACGAAAATCATTGGCAAGCTGGCGAGAAAAGGCAGCGATGTCCGGCACTTCGGCATGCGATTTACCGGGCATAAGGATATTGATATTGATACCTGTTACCTGACCGGAAGCTGATACCAGCAAATTGACAAGGCGGGGATCGGTAAGCGCTACTATTTTAATTTGTTCAAGCTGTGCATCGGATAACTGTTCCGCGTCACTAACCAAGTCATCAACAAACAGCGTGTCATCCCGCGAACGAGTATGCTGAAAATTACTTAAGGATTCCACCCGGTTTGAATAGGGAATCTGCCATGATGCCTCAGTCAGTTCTTCGACGGCTTTAAGTGTCTTAGCTGTAAAAACAGTCCCTTCTTGGGGAGCGATGGCAAACAGGACATTATCAATTCTGCTGTATGTATTCTCCATCGCCTCAAGGGCCTGAAGCTGTGGATTTTCTTGACTGAAAAATACCCGGGTATCATTACTGATAGTCAGAAACCGCGACCCACTGCCAGCAGCAATAACGGCAAATAGTGAAATAATAATCATCCACCAGCGGTATCTGACTACCCACTCACCGAGTATTGCTTCAAGCCACTTTATGGTCTTTTCCATGTTACCTAGATAATTGAGCAGGGTTTCTTTATGTCATCATAATAAATCTGTGCATACAGTTTAATACTATTAGATATTCAAGGAGCATTTTATGAAAATAAACGCCGAAAGATCTTAAATAGCACATCGCTTTTGGATCGAGCTTGTCTACCCTTATATTGAAAAGAAGAAAGTCGTTACTGCAAATGGTAAAAATGTATAGAAAAGATTGTTAGCACATAATAAATTCAAATCTAAAACCCTTTAACTTCTTTTATAACCTCATACGCCTTTCTTATTTCATGAGTTCGATCAGCGGCTACTTTCATCATTTCTTCTGGCAGTCCTTTTGCCACCAGCTTGTCCGGATGATGTTGGCTTAATAAACGTCGATAGGCTTTTTTTATCTCATTAGTACTGGCTGATTGTTTTATATCAAGTATTGCATAAGCTTGTTTTAGGGAAGGCGAACCATCATTCCGACCGGCACTTGATGAACCACTACCCATGCCACCGATCATGGCGCATAAATGGTCGAACTCATGTCGCGAGATATTGAGTAATTGGCATATATTTAATAGGACTTTCCGTTCAGCGGGATCCATAACACCATCGGCATAGGCCGCCATGATCTGCACTTCGATAAACATACGTAACAAATTTGGCCGAAAACCTATCTCTTGCTTAAATTGTTTAATAACATCATTTAATGGGAAAGAGTCTTTCTTGCCTTCGTTAAACAAACCAATAGCTGCTTTGCGTTGCGCCGCACCCATATCCATTTGTTGCATAACCCGCTTGGCAAGTGCGATCTCATCATTTGTTACTTGCCCGTCGGCTTTACAGACATGGCCCATGACTGAGAATGTCGCCGTGTAGAACATCGTTTGTGTACGTTCTTGCTGACCAAAGCCAGTTTGATTGCCGGGTTGCGACAAGCCTTTATCAAAGTTGTGCCCCATTGCAGCACCTAGAACAGCACCTATCGGGCCACCAATCATCATGCCGAAGGCACCACCTAATATTTTTCCCCACCAATTCATATGTTCAAATTCACCAATCTGTAATAAAAGTAATATATGTTACTACTATTCGTTATAATCCCGATCTTTATTGATCACTAACATCATAAATTTGTATTAACTCTATCTTAACGGTAATCAACATGCCTTCAAATAATAAAAACAAAACAAATTCAAACTCTAAAAAATCAATGGCCGAATTGGCTGATAAACACATCTGTTACGAAAAATCTGTTCAATGTGTTGAATCAGAAATTGATTTTGTCGACTCAATATTCACCAAGTTAAGAAAGCGTCAGGCCAAAAGCTTGAGAGAAGACTTCTGCGGCACGACGAACACCTCTTGCGAATGGGTAAAAAGACGTAAGGCTAATACGGCAGTCTGCGTTGATCTTGATGAAGAGGTATTGAAATGGGGTAAAAAGAACAAAATCACCAAACTGAAACCCGAACAAGCAAAACGCATCACCATCATCAATGACAATGTGCTGACAATAAAAACCGAACCCGTTGAAATTGTCCTGGCTATGAATTTCAGCTACTGGTTATTGAAGGAACGTAAACTGACCATTGATTACTTTAAAAAGATTTATACCTCTTTGGTAAAAGATGGCATATTTTTCCTTGATGCCTATGGCGGCTATGAAGCGTATCAAGAGTTAAAAGAGAAAACAAAACAAAAGAACTTTACCTATATCTGGGACCAGAACAGATATAACCCAATAAACGGAATAGCGAAAAACTATATTCATTTTAAGTTTAAAGACGGCTCAAAAATGATGAAGGCCTTTGAATACGAGTGGCGAGTATGGACTATGCCTGAAATACTCGACATGCTCGGTGAAGCCGGTTTCAAACCAACGGTTTATTGGGAACAAGCTGATGATGATGGCGAGGGCAATGGTGTATTTGTCCCTGAAACGGAAGGTGATGCTGATGCAGGCTGGATTGCATATATTGTTGCTGAAAAATAGATTTTCATAATTAAACGGATTCTGTCCGTCTAATATAGAATCATATATTCATCATCTTTAATTACTTCTGCAGGAAACATCATAAACTGGAGATTATGCTTCGGGTAGTTCCTTCAGCCGCCCCATGATCTCTGCTAACAAATAGCAGTAGGCTTTTGATGGTTTCGAAGCATTAGCAAAAACGGACAATGGTTTACGTCTAACCCCCATCTGCTCGACTTCAGAAGCATTGGGGATATACGTTTTAAGAAACATAGGTATTTTTTCCGGCAGACTGTTTATTATTTCTTTGTGTAATTGCCGTCGACTATCTACGATTGAGAAGAAAGGCATTAATTTAATATGTGACATGTCTTTAGACTGAAAATAATCTATCAGTTGTTCCAATGTCCGTAATGATAAGATTGTCGGAATAACCGGTATTATCATGGCATTACACGCTCTGAAAATATTTTCCGAGAGATAAGTTATGTTTGGCGGACAATCCAGCAAAATAAGATCATAAGCTCCGCGTAATGGTTCTAGCGCTCGCTTAAGTGTCTTTTTATTTTCAAGTTGATGATCCATTTTTCGATAAGAAAAGTCGGCTGGTAAAATATCCAGATTTTCATAGTCGCTTGCTTTGATGGCTTTGAAGATAGCTTCATCACTATGCAGTAATTTTTTACCACCGCCTTTAACTTTTGGTTTAACTCGGAAATAAAAGCTGCTCGCAGCTTGTGGGTCAAGGTCCCATAGCAGAACTCGTTGTCCTGACAGAGCCGCCAAGTATGCCAGGTTTACAGCAGTTGCCGTTTTTCCAACACCGCCCTTGATATGATATATAGCGACTGTATTCATTTCGTTAACTCAACCATTTTGTCTTTTTTGTTTTTCTTCAAATGAATCGTTCGCCCGCATAACTTACGAAATTCTTTTTCCACCTTGGGTGAGGAAAATTTCGAAAACCGTTGTGCAAATTCCTTACGCACCTGTTTCTTCTCCTCATTCATATTTGTTATCAAAACATCCATCGCTATGAAAGTCTTCTTTACAGTTTTGCCTTCTTGGCTGATCTCCTCACAGAAATGATTAAGTCTGATTGCCTGAACATCCAGATCCTGAAAATCACCTAAATTTTCCTGCAAGTTCTTTAGTTCGCTAATGATTTCTTTAATTTCTTTTTTAATATAAAGGTCTGCAAAAAACTCCAGAAGATAACGAAGATTTTTGCACGTTTTACGTAGCTCATGAAGGTCTGTTGCCGGAGACTCGTCTGTAATAGATAAGCCTTGCCTGGTTAGGTGACGGTAAGTCTTCCAGATACGAATATCTGCAATTTCACCTATTGGCTGAGTACTCAATCTAGCACTGGGATTTTTTGGCAAAGGCTTTTCCAGATAAGCTCGCCATCTTTTCCTGAAATTTTCAAATCGCCTAGAATTTAAATTTTTATTAAGAAGTGCCTGTTCTGATTTATGGTGCGCCAATAAAAAATCATAAAACGGCATTAAGTCTGAACGTAATTCGGGTCGTAAACTTTCCAAATACTTTGGAAAATACAGCATGAACACGTCCAGATCACGTAGTGGTGACGTATTTTTACCTACCAAGGTAAGCTCTTTTGAAAAACGCTTATAAACACTTATCGGAAACGTGTTTTTAAATCTGCTCAACAGAGCTCGGGAACGTCTGGTTGCAACGCGAAGGTCGTGTAAAAACTCGGTGTCTATACTTTCTATGGTGCCTTCGATATTCCATTCAATCTGATCAAGCTGGTCTAGGAGTATCAATCGACATGCCTTATCTACGCGCCAATCACGTTTCAAACTGGTTTTTATCTTGGAAGAATAGTCACCTGGTATTCGGCCGGTTGCTTTAACAGCTTTTTCGAATATATCATCCTTTGTGTGCGTCACACCTTTTAATTTTTCAATAAGCTTTGACGTCTTGCTGAATACACTTTCATAGCCAAGCAATGGTTCCAGACGCAGACGACAACCTAAATCAATTGATCTGCGGCCTCGACCCGGTCGAGCATAATTGTGTTCCAGAGTCATCCTGCAGCGAGTTTTGCCTTCCTTATCAAAGATTACCAACTTAATCTGCCTTGAACGGATATTGGCCATCGGAATAAGGGAACGAAAACCCAGTCGTTCATCAATTGAATCATGCAAATAACCGACAGGTAAATCAGTTACTGTTTTTGGTAATTGTTCTAGATGTAATGCAGCAGGTGGTCGCAATGAACACCCATTAGATAGCCAGCGCAGGACAATTTTCTTTCCATCCACACCGGAACAGCTCTCAGCGCGCAACCTCACGCCAGCGACATAAAACAACCAGTCAAAACTATCTAGAAATGTTAGCTCAACAGATTCTTTGTGATTGCTGTCAATCTCAGCATTAGTAGCAATAGCAACCCGTTCAGCCCAATCTTTGAGTTGCTCTACAGAATCTAATGCGTAAATTACAGTTCCTTGAGGCACTAGTTTGGTTCCAATTAAGCGTAATTACTTTCTTCAAACATACCAGACAAACATAAACACAACCATCATGTTTTATGCACACAATTCATTAAATCCATTTTAATTGCACAATAGGCATTTTTTTGGCTATTTACTGTGAATTTTTATACTTTTTCCTTTAGGAATATTTTCCTCTCCTTTCCAGGATATGCGAACAGTGATGCGACTTCGGTCTTCATCCTGATTTGCAGATATTTTTAATTTGAGCAATCCTTTTGGTTCGAGGATCATTGAATCATTTTCATCTTCCAGAACAACTTTACCCTTCGCAAGACCATTGCTTAAGGCTTCCATTAACACCTTAATGGTCTTCTCGTTCTGTAAAGATTCATGACTGAAACGGTTATTTCGCTTCATGCCTTATTTTCCCCTTTTTATTAATATCTTTCGTAAGTTGTTTTAATGTTTTATCCGGATCGAATACTTTGATATATGGATAATCGCTGGATATGCCTAGAATACAACCATTAGGCTCAATGATTGTTACTGCCGCACCGGGACCCGGCACACCTTCTTTTTTGCGCGTGTTCTTATCAAGGCTTGTATCACATTCAAAATTCAGTATCGAATGTCGTAATGCGATACGCTGGCCATGATACAGATTGCGATGTCCATGTATCAGAGCACTTATTCCAGCATCGCGCACACAACGTGCGCCTTTCTCTGTAAACGGATGGTCAACGTCACGGTACTTTGTGCGTATGGTATTGCATAGTGGCCCATAATAAAAATTAAACGGACTTTCAAATAGCGCGTCTTTGAATATGCGGTTTAGTTTTTTTACCCCCCCGGTATGCAACAATGAAGCGATCTCATTATCCAGACCAGCATGAATAAATAACAGTGAGCCAGAACGATAACCAAGACGCATGTATTTATAAAACCAGCTAAATTCCTGACCCGGCGCTAAAAACAGTTCTTTCCATTTTTCTACAGCGGCATAAACATGGCGTAAGTTCATGTCCTCGCTTTTGCATCTACCTTCAAAACGATTATATTTTCTGTGCAGACGATCCAGCTCCCGTTTAATCTGTGGTGACGATAGTTTTCCTTGCGCCGCTTTTGGAAACTCTTTAAACCAGGATTTTCTTGGATAGAGATGACGCTTACACTCTGTAACGCTAGGGACTCCTTTCAAACCGTTGCCATTCTTTAGGTACTGATCCCAAATTTCTTTCAATAAGGGAATAATTTTTTCACCGGTGCGAATAAAGAAATGTTCGTTAAACACGTCATTATTACGATTGGCTGAAAGCATACCAAAAAGGACACGTACATCATGGTTACCCGCTAAAATTCTCACGCGTGCACCCTGTTTTTTTAAGTAATGAATAGTACGCAGTAGTTCGAGGGTGCTTGGCCCTTTATCAAAACAATCGCCACCGATAATAAAATTTGCATTCTTGCCTGAATGATTAAGAACGAAATCAGTGGGCTTTGGTCCGATTTTTTTTATGCCGTCACAGGCAACAAGCGAAGCGGCAAAAGCATCCGCATCAGCATGCAGATCGGAAAAAAAATAGTGTTTCCGTTTTGGCCAACGCCAGACCTTTGATTTGTTTAAATCAGTTAAGACTGAAATAAGGTCTGCTTGCTTGGTAACTTCTTCTATCGACTTATGGTTGCCGTGAGTCCAATCCATTGCCTCGTCAGGCAGGTGAGTATGAAGCCAGGATTTACCACAATACTCAGGGATGCGCTTAAAAGATTTCACTATCGAGGCTCGTCAATCAAGTTGACTATCAACATCGGGGCGAATTTTCCACTCTCCCGCTGCATGACTAAACGAACCATCTTTATGCATCTCTAGCGCTAGCGGCTGAGCGTAATACATACTTAATTTGGCAATCTCTTCAAACTTCATAACACCCAAATGATATGCCGCATGACGAAAGGCCGCGCCATGGCCGACAAATATTTTAAAGGTATCCTGTTCGCTGCTTGTAAGAATACGCGCATCAATGGCAGACATCCTTTTTAAGAGATGATCAGCAACACGCTTTCCTGCATCGATCAGCGACTCTGCCCCCTGATATGGTAAGCAATAATAACTATTGGATTTCCAATCTTTTGGCGGGCTATCGAAGCGCGGATCCTGCTCAATTGCATTTTCGATCTGTTCAATCGTTAAATTAGCTACGCTACCTAAACCACGCTCTGTCAGCGCATCGAAAACCTCGATGTTATCGATAGCATTTAGTCCATGAACTATGATATCCGCTGTTTGCCAGCTTCTTAACAGGGTTGAGCTATCTATTACCGGATGGAATATAGCATTGCTTGATGCCTGCATCTGCTTTAAGAGTTCAATCGCTTTCGCTGATTGCGAACGGCCATTACCATTCAGCCCAAAGGGTTGAAGCGCGCTAGGCGTGTTGCTTAATTGATGGTAATCGCCATGACGGATCAATATAGCAATCAGTCTGCTCATTTTTTATAGCGCCCAATGAAGTCAGGCAGTCTCGCTATAATATTTGCCAAATCGGGATTATTGATAAGCTTGACGGCTTCCTCCAGCGTGACCCAACGTCGCCCCCGGTGACGCTCTTCCCAATCCTTTTCATCAAGCATATGGCTAACTTCCATTGGATAGACAGAGACCTTACAGGTGGCTTCCCACTTAGCATATTGATAACAGCCGATTTCTCTGGTCGTCACGCGCCCCTCTACACCAGCCTCTTCGTAGGCCTCATTAGCTGCTGATTCCTGAGCATTTAAGCCGGGATCATGTATCCCTTTTGGTACAACCCAATGTTTACCACTGCTTGAAGAAATAATAAGTATTTCAGGTCGATGTTTTTTAATTCGATACGGTATTACACAAGATTGCCGGTAATAGTAGGCTGGCCTTACTCGTCCTTCACGACCATTAACGTCCGGATAGGGAAATAAGCTCGGTAACTTTTTTGGATAAACAATTTGAGACAGTTCTGCACAACTGTCAGATATCTTTGACCAGGAACAATCAATACGCAGATGCGCTAATGCTGCTGGTGACAAGATTTTATCTTTTTTTGTTTTTGGAACATCCGTCCTGGAGAGTTTCGATAAGACAGATTCCAGTGATGGGTTATTCCCGACTAGCAAGACCCGCATTGCTTTTTCAGGACATGCTTTGATGATATCAATAACGCCAGAAGCTGAAGCATCAACAAGATTTTTTTTAATCTGAATATTATTAGCATTCAAGCCTGACGTTTTACTGGTCTTTTCTGCAGTGGTTTTTACATGATCAACAGGTGAGCAAATTATGTGATCGGGCAACAGCTCATTGGCTGCCAACCACACGCCCATACGTTGTGCGTTGCGTTTACCCTTGTCACTTAATTCTGGCTCTAGCTTATCATCATCATTTAAATGTCCATGATGCATTAATAAAAGATCTCTAATCATAGCTTATCCATTTTCACTGGATGATGTGCTCAAGACAGTAACGGCGAGCAAATTCAAAGTCTACTTTGCCGATAACTTCAAAAACTTCTACTTCACCTAATAGCGCTATATACGATTGATCATCCAATGGTGTATCGTCGCGGTAGAAGCTACCGTCAGGATATTGATAAAATGGGCCGGGAGATTTCATAACTGCCGGTAATAAATCCCGGCGTACATTAATATCAACCTGGTTGATCTCACAAACATCAACACTGTTACGCTGCCAGTTAAGTATTAACACGGCACGTAGTCGAGCTTTACTAACAATCTTTCCAGGGCCATAAACCTGTTCCGGAAAAACATCATATTTTTCTTCCAGATCCCATAACTCCTCCTTGGACAAGGCACTTAATTCTACCCTCCTGACCTCTGGCAGTATTGAACACAGACGATCATTATTCATGATCGTCCCCGGATTGATACGGGGCAGCTTGGGTATGCCTTTAGCACTTAAACTCTCACCGGAACGCTCTAGAAATAATCGATCATTGGTGAGATATCCTGCATCAGGATGCTCTAGGAGATTTAACATCAAGGTAGATTTACCTCCACCGGAAAACCCGGCTATGGCGAGACACTCACCCTTAAAGGTTGCTGCTGCTGCGTGACAAATAAGAGCACCTTGCTGTTGAAGATAATTCATATACTGACTATTGATATAGTTAATCAGCTGATTATCATTTGCGAGACAAGGTCCAGCCGCTATCAAATGATGTTTGCTTTGCAGGAAAATCATCCCGGTACGTACCTTTCTAACCAGACGGCTGCCTTGCAGATCAAGATAAGAATCTTTACGCCCGGTTTTACCGGGTTCTCGTTTCCAATCGATAAATGTTAAATCAAGCTTAGGTTCTTCTCGTTCGATTGCAACAATCTCAATATCGGCTGGCAAATTGGCCTGGCTATTTGCGAGGGTATGCGAGAAGTAACTCTCCAGTTTTTTTAATAGCTCAATAGAATTGGAACGCAGGGAAATCCTGTAATTTTCCAGTTGCAATAGAACATTTTCATTCACCAACTCATAACCCGCAGCAAGTGCATCGGCAGTTTTTTCAATCTGACTCATTTCTCTAACTCCGTTATCGCATAGTCAGCATAAAGATCTGCAGCGTCGATACCAATACCATCCTTGGCACCTTTAAACCCACCAAAGGCAGAAACTTCGAACACTACCGGGCCCTCTTTTGTTTCAGCCACATCGACAGTAGTGAAGTCCATACCAAATAGACTCTCAGCTTTGTGTGCGAGATTGATAATACTTTGCTGCGGCGCGTAGGCAGCATATTTCCCGCCGCTGTTAATCGTGGTATTCCAACTTTGTTCCTCTGAGACTCTTGCATAAGCACCTAGATATTTTCCTCCTAGAAAAACCATTCCGTAATCGCGACCCTGCAAGTCGAGCTTTTTCTGGATATACATCATCGGATTTTTTGCTTTAAAGACATCGATCTGTTTAATGATTTCTGCCGCTGACTGGTCTGCTGAAACAAGACACATGCCTCGTGCCTTGGTTGAATAAAGTGGTTTAAAGACAGCCGTACCAAATGCTTGAACTATCGATACTGCTGTAGAAACATCTTCTGTTACCTGTGTCTCTGGCATGGGGATAGCCCCATTACGTAGCGTTACCGTACAGGACAAACGATCGATCATTCGAATGATTGTTTCTGACTTTGAAAAGACTCTTACGCCTTGTTGTTCGGCAAGTCGCAACAACTCAATTCGATCCAGCGTATTGGGACTATATTCCTGACTAATTTTTTTGACAATTATACCGTCGAGTCCACATAAATTTATTTCATCCGCCCATAAATAGCCGGTGTTTAAATCAGCCGTAATCTGTCCCATATCTAATACCAGACGAAACCCTGTTTTAGCTTCAATTGCATCGGCTAATACCTCGGTCGACCATTTTCCCGGTATGCCTATTACCGCAATTTTTAAACCTGTCATGTAAACAGCGCCTCAATTGGCAAATGATAATTTTTTAAATTTTTCTTATTTATATTACTTATATTTTCCAAAATAAAAACACCGCGTAGAAACATGGCATTGGCCAATTCCTTGTCGAGAATGAAGCGGGTTGACGTTATAAATGAACGCGCCAGACCTAGCGCTAGCCGCAGTTCGAATGTTTTATCTTTGTTACGTACAGCAAAACTTTTGGCAAATTTATAAAACTGGGTAACAACCTGTCTTATACGTTTACGCGTTTTCTTGTCTAAGGTTTGTAAACGATAGTTTGAGACCATAAATACAGATACGTCCTGAGTATAATCCTGATAACAGGAACGGTGTAAATCAATAAACCTGATTTTTTTGCCTTCGGCATCATAAATAATGTTATCCAGATTAAAGTCACCATGAATATAAACAGAGAAGGGCGGCACAACTGTTTTCTCTATTTTCTCTGCATCATCGATCAACTGCTGTATAGATTTTATTTTCGCGCCGGCTATCTTGATTGAACTATTATCAAATTCGGGATGGACATCAATAACATTTTTTATGCGTCGACGTAACTGTCCCATATGGTTCGCTTCTATTTTTTTCTTGTGTTTGGTTTCAGTCCAGACTGCTTTTAGTGTTTTAACAAGATGTTTGGTTGTGTTGGCAAGTAGCTCATCGCTTTCTTGCAGCAGTATCTGCTCAAAGGTCTGCCCGGGCAGATGCTCAATAAGCATCGTCGCATTTTTACCCAGCTTTTTATATGACAGAATCTCCGGAGCGAGACCAGGAAATATCTCATGCCAACTCTCAACCCTCTCTCGTTCTTCTTTTAACTTTGCCTTACTGCCGTCTTTTAGAATTGCAGCGTAACCATCATTACCATTGCTGTTAGAGACGCCTGATATACCGCTACCTGACTTGGTTTCTGCAATCGATTTCAGCTCAACATCAGCCAAACCCAAATCAGACAAGGCCATTTGTAAGGTACGGAAACGATCAACATGCATAGGCTGACCAAGCTTGGCTGAGACAATAGAATCGCTAATATTGAGAAGCAAGTCTCCCATCTCAGCAACTCTTTGTGCGACAAATAACGATGTGACCGTATCTTTCGGTCGTTTATTCTGACGTAGCTCTTTAATGTGGTTTCCTGAAATACGATTGTATGCGCGGTCCAGTTTCTGTTTGATGGAACCCAGCTTTAAGGCAAGCCGGGTATCATCATCGGCAATCGCTTTTTCAATCAGGTCTATCCCACAACTGATATCATCCAACATAGAAGAACTCGACAACTTTTTCAGAGTCGTTCTTCGCGTCAAGCCACCCATTAAACAGACGCAATCATGACAAAGATTGGTGAGGCTTTCCAAGTCAGTGGCGATAGCTTCGACAGCTCTTAGTGAATAAATATCAATAACACCTTTTTTTCTGGATCGCAGGGCTTCACTACACCCATCGTGAATGCGCATTTTTAAATTGTAAGTATAACCATGACGATCGGAGATGCTCTGAGCTATCGTATTTGATGCGGTATCCAGCAAAACCCGAAGGTTTCTCACCTGAGAACTTGTTTCGGCCAGAAGAAAATAGAGATTATCTCTAGTTGTTTTTGGCAATCGCATGTGTTGATTCGTTAATCAATCAAGCCAAGATATACCGGCGACGTTTGTGAATACTCTGAAATAATTTTACTCATTGCACGAGGGAAAAAAGGCTTGTTTTCAATTTCAGAGATTTTTAACCAAACAACATCTTTTTGATGTTTATCTGGATATGCGCCATTCTGAGGGGTGTATGTTTCAGAAACATGACAACGGAAGATGAATTCTACTTGCTGGCGCTTTGTCGGCGGAACAGTTTCTCTAGGTTTAAAAAAATCAGCGATATAAACCAGATCTTCAACCTCTATTTCGCAACCGATTTCTTCATGACATTCTCGCTGCAAGCCTTGGAGCAAGGTTTCACCCGTTTTTGGCGCTCCGCCGGGTAACACATAGCGCTCAGAACCGTCTTCATAGACTTTATGCTGAGCTAATATGGCGTCGTTTTTCAGGATCAAGGCACGGACAGCGTTGCGAATTTGCGGAAGCAACTCAACCATTTTCACACCTCCTGTTAAATGTCTTAAAAAGCTGGTAGATCTTTATCTAGAGTAACGGCATTCTAACATTCATTAATTACTAAAACTCGATCGCCAATGAAAAAAATCACTGTGTCCCGAGCAGTCACCGTACCAGATATTTTACGTATCCGTCGTTATGAAAAAATACCTGAATTTGGACCAAAAATATTATTTTTTTCTGGTGGTACTGCACTCAATGATACCTGCCGGGTTTTAAAGAAGTTCACACATAATTCTATTCATATCATCACACCCTTTGATAGCGGCGGCAGCTCAGCAGTCTTACGCGATGCGTTTAATATTCCAGCAATTGGCGATTTACGCTCACGGCTAATGTCATTAGCTGACGATACAATGAGTGGTCATCCGGAAATATTCGAGCTATTTGCCTATCGCTTATCTAAATCAGCTAAACGCAAAAATTTACTCGATCAACTTAAAAACATAGCGGATGGAAAAGATCCTCTCATTGTCGCTATTAAGAATCCGATGCGAAAACTGATACGCAATCACCTTTCATTATTTTTAGAAAAAATGCCGCAAAAATTCGATTTGAAAGGCGCCAGTATTGGGAACTTAATCCTTGCAGCAGGCTACCTGAATAATAAACATCAAATCGATCCGGTTATTTTTCTATTTTCCAAGCTGATAAATGTTCTCGGGCATGTCTCGCTTGTCGTTGATGAATCATTACACTTGGCGGTAAAACTCGAAAATGGTAAATCTGTTTACGGCCAAAACCTCATTACCGGTAAAGAAACATCACCATTAAAGAGTCCGATTAATGATTTATATCTGATTAAAGACCTGAAAAACAATAAGCCAACGACAACACACATTTCTAGTAAAAAACGTAAATCAATTATTTCCGCAGAGCTTATCTGCTTTCCACCGGGGAGTTTTTATAGCAGTATCGCGGCAAATTTATTACCTGCCGGCGTGGGACAAGCAGTGGCGATTAACCCTTGCCCGAAAGTTTACATTCCTAATCTGGGTACCGATCCGGAAAGCATAGGGATGGATCTCGAACAGTCCATTTTTAAACTTCTAGAAATTTTAAGACGTGATGCAGGAAACGATTGCCCGACAAATAAATTGCTTAATTATGTCTTTATTGACAGCCGAAATGGTATAAACATTGATAATTCACACAAAAGAAAATTGCGTAAAGAAGGAGTCAGTTTAATTGATACCCGTTTAGTCACCAAGTCAAATCAAATGCATTATGACCCTCAATTATTAGTCATGAGCCTATTATCATTAACCTGATTTTATATATTGAATCTATTTCAGTTCTTTTGGCTTAATAAGCTCTATTAACTCGCCCTTATTAACCTCAGGGTCAAAATCAATTTTAGAAAATTCGATTATTGCTAAATTAGCCGTAGTCATGCTAATCATTGCTCCATTTATATTAAGCAGATCATTAACCAATTGCTCCATACCTGGATTATGCCCAATTAACATTAAACTATTTAAGTCCGACTTGTATAACTGTATACATTCAATCAATGCGCCCTCAGAGGCAAGGTAAAGATCTTTATCAAATTGAACTTTTTCCAGGCTCCCATTATTTATTTGCTGAATAAGTAATTCGGTCGTTTGTCTGGCTCTGAGAGCCGGTGATGAAACGATTTTCTCTGGCAAGTAATCATTATCCACCATCCATTGCCCTATTCGCTTAGCATTTTTCTGGCCACGATGGTTTATAGGACGATCAAAGTCAGACGTACTGGAAGCAGACCAGTCTGACTTGGCATGACGCATGATATAGAGATAAAAACTCATATTAATATTATCAATAAAATTTGATTAAAGTATGCTACATTTTCGCTTTAATACTATCCTAAATAATAGACAGTCAGGTTAACCATTGCATATTCAATTTCTCATCGCTGAATCTACCCTTGTCCGACGCTAACGAAACTTACGCCGCTGTTGACCTTGGATCAAACAGTTTTCATATGATTGTTGCTAACGTTGTTGATGGTCGCGCAATAATTGTTGACCGAATCAAGGAAATGGTTCGCCTAGCAGGTGGGCTTGATGAAAACACACGATTGACTGATGAAGCAATTGAAATAGCACTTCAATGCCTAGAAAAATTTGGCCAACGCATCAACAGCATACCTGCTGCAAATATTCGTGCAGTAGGAACCAACACTCTGCGTCAGGCCAGAAATGGAATTGAGTTTCTATCTCAGGCTAATGCGGCATTGGGACACAAAATAGAGATAATCTCCGGTCGCGAGGAAGCCCGCCTGGTTTATGTTGGCGTCGCAAATACAATATTTAATGATATAGATAAACGTCTGGTTGTCGATATTGGTGGCGGCAGCACAGAACTTATTATTGGCAGAGGATATGATGCCGATATCACTGAAAGCTTGTTTATGGGCTGCGTTAATATCAGTCAACGTTTCTTTAAAAACGGCGAGATAAGCACGAAACGTCTACGTAACGCCCGTATTGCAGCTCTACAAGAACTGGAAAATGTACAAGGCATCTATCAGCACTATGGTTGGGATCATGCCATAGGCACCTCTGGAACCATCCGTTCAATACTTGATGTCATTATTGCCAAAGGTTGGAATGACGCTGTCATATGCCCCAAGTCTTTATCTGAATTAAGAAAGTCACTTATTTCTTTTGGGCATATCAATAAAATTGATTTCGAAACTCTGCCTGAAAATCGCAAACCTGTTTTTGTTGGTGGAGTAGTGGTGTTGTCTGCTGTGTTTGAAGCACTGGAAATTGAATCTATGGAGTATTCGGAGGGCGCATTACGAGAAGGCTTATTGTACGACCAAATTGGCCGCCAACATGATATTGATGTGCGTGATAAAACGGTCAATCGATTGATGAATCGATACAGTGTTGATGTTGAACATGCCGAACGTGTTGAGAAGATAACCAAGCATTTATTCAGTAATGCCAAGAAAGAATGGCAATTAGAGAGAATAGAAGATTTAAAAATGATTCGCTGGGCAGCGCGTTTGCATGAGATCGGTTTAGCAATAGCACATAACCAATACCACAAACACGCGGCTTATCTTTTAAGCAATTCTGACATGCCCGGATTTTCCCGACAGGAACAAGTTTTATTAAGCATCCTGGTTCGATTGCATCGTCGGAAAATCACCTTGGATCTGTTTGATCAGGTAACCGATGATATTAAAATAAAACTGATAAAATTAATAATTATCTTACGACTGGCAATAGTATTAAACCGAAGTCGAAACGCGATAAAGATACCTGATGTCGATATCAAGATTAAAAATGAAACGATCGAACTAGACTTTCAGGATAATTGGCTTGCTGATCACCCCTTGACTGAGGCTGATCTTGAAACAGAAAAAAATTATCTTTCAGTAACAGACTACAAATTAATTTTTAATTAACTCCATCAGCAATACTGTTCGAGCAGCACCTGCTGTGCTGATCTCGGTTTTGTATTACCCGCTTTTGCATGTCGATAACTGCCATCGGCTTGTAATATCCATGCTTGCGAATTATCTGCAAGGTAATTCAATAAACCTAGCTTAATAATTTGATCACGAGGGCGTTTTTCTTCTATAGGAAAACATGCCTCTACACGATGAAAAAGATTTCTAGGCATCCAGTCAGCACTGGAACAATAAAGGTTTGGATCACCATCATTATGAAAATAAAAGACACGTGTATGTTCAAGAAAACGACCAATAATGGAACGTACCTGAATATTGTCAGAGATACCTTTTATACCGGGACGCAAGCAACAAATACCACGGATGATGAGATCAACTTTTACACCTGCCATAGAAGCTTCATATAAGGCCCGAATAATCTCTGGATCTACCAACGCATTCATTTTAGCAATGACACGCGCCTCCTTGCCGTCCCTTGCATTCACTATTTCCTGATTAATAAAATCCAGCATCCCTTTATGCAAGGTGAATGGTGACTGTAATAACTTCTTTAATTTTGTTGCTCGACCCAACCCCGTCATCTGATGAAAAAGCTTGTTAACATCTTCACCAACAGCTTGATCTGCAGTTAACAGACCATAGTCTGTATATAACCTGGCGGTTCGGGCATGGTAATTTCCAGTACCCAGATGGACATAACGACGCAACGCACGTCCTTCTCTACGCACAACCATAATCATCTTCGCATGGGTCTTATAACCAACAACACCATAAACAACATGTGCACCTGATTCCTGCAGATCATTTGCCAGTTCAATATTGGCCTCTTCATCGAAGCGTGCGCGTAATTCAATGACAACCGTAACTTCTTTTCCCGCGCGTGCAGCATCTTTTAATGCTGACACGACAGCTGAGCCACCACCAGTTCGATACAAAGTTTGTTTTATCGATAAAACTGCAGGGTCATTTGCAGCTTGTCTTAGAAAATCGATCACCGGGGCAAAAGACTGGAATGGATGTAAGAGCAGAATATCGCCATTATGTAATGTGTCAAAAATATTGTTCGTCTTTAAAAGGCGTGGCGGGACATCTGGCGTAAAACCTGGATAGACTAATTCAGGACGGTCAACCAAATCATGTAATTGTAATAAACGATTTAGATTAACCGGACCATTAACTTTATAAAGCGCATCTTCTGTTAATTTAAATTGATCAAGCAGGAAATGCATAATCTCTTCCGGACAATTATCTGCAACCTCCAGTCGAACAGCATCATTATATCGTCGTGATGGTAACTCGCCTTCCAGTGCGCGCAAAAGATCGTCAATCTCCTCATCATCAACAAACAGATCGCTGTTACGTGTAACACGGAATTGAAAACAACCTTTTACCTTCATGCCTGGAAATAATTCACCAACATGAGCATGCAAAACTGACGATAACAAAATAAAATCGTGTGTTCTGGTTGAATGTTCTTTAGGAACTTCAATGACGCGCGGCAACGAGCGTGGCGCCTGCACTATGGCATAACCACCTTCTCGCCCAAAGGCATCTTTACCTTCTAGTGTTACTATAAAATATAGGTTTTTGTTTAATACGCGTGGAAATGGGTGCGATGGATCTAGTCCTATCGGACTCAATATAGGAATCAATTCACGATTAAAATAACGTTTTACCCAACTCAACAACTTCGGCCTCCATTGTGCACGACGCAGAATGCGAATCTTTTCTTTGGCCAACTCTGGAATAAGCACTTCATTGAGAATTTTATATTGCTCGTCTACGAGCTCATGCGCTACTTCACTAATCTTTTTCAAGACTTCAATCGGTGCCAGATTATCTTCACCTGTTTGCACTGAGCCATACTTGACCTGCTGGTTTAGACCAGAAACACGAATCTCGAAAAATTCATCCAGATTAGTACTGGCTATACAAAGAAAGCGTAAGCGTTCTAATAAAGGGTTACTCTCATCCTTAGCTTGCTCAAAAACCCGGCGATTGAACTCTAATAGACTCAATTCACGATTAATGTAAAGTTCAGGTAGTTTTAAGTTGATTTTATCCATCTCAGATCATTGGTTTGATAAATTGATTTACTATACTGTAATGCTATTACTATCAATATCAAACATATTGATTCAAATCAAACGTCTAGAAGAAAGTTCTTGATTAGAACAGATTTAAGACTAGCCGGAAAATTCACACTATACAAAAACCATTCATAAAGCATACAATTACCTGCTCGCATAGATTAAATCTTTTATATTACATCTTTGTGAAATGCTAGGGACTAATAATCATTCAGTGAATTTAAGCATAATGAGTATCAACTTCAGAAATTTCAATCAAACCCACAGGGCTCATAATTAATGGCTCAACCTAACTATTTTTCACGAATATTTGGTAGTTCCCCAGTAACCCCCTTACAAAAGCATATCGATATCGTGGTGTTATGTGTAGAACAGCTCATTCCTTACTTCAAGTGTGTCATTAACAGTGATTGGGATCAGGCCGCAATTACACAGGCAAAGATTGTACAACTTAAACATGACGCAGATGAGATAAAAAACCAACTACGCCTTCATCTCCCGGCCAGCCTTTTCATGCCCATCGATAGAAGAGATGTGCTGGAAGTTCTGGAAATGCAAGACCATATTGCAAACAAGGCCAAAGATATATCAGTTTTAACACTGGGACGTAAAATGTCGTTACCAGAATCCATCAGCGATGGCTATATGGCGCTTCTAAAACGCTGTTTTGATGCAACTCGACAAGCTCAAGTCGCAATCAATGAATTAGACGAATTAGTCGTCACCGGGTTTCGAGGCGATGAAGCGATTCGTGTACAAAAGATGATTGAAGAATTGCACGTTATTGAAGATGAGACAGATGATATTCAAACTATGTTACGCACCGATCTTTATAAGATCGAACAAGAACTACCCCCCATAGACGTGATATTTCTCTACAAGCTCATAGAGTGGACCGGAGGTCTCGCTGATTCAGCGCAGAGTACAGGCAATCGCCTGCAATTAATGCTAGCTAAATAATAATAATAATAATAATGGAACACACAACAATATATCTTATATTGGCTGGCTGCTTCGGCCTATTTATGGCCTGGGGCATAGGCGCGAATGATGTTGCAAATGCGATGGCGACTTCGGTTGGCTCCAAGGCATTAACTCTCAAACGTGCTGTCATTGTTGCTGCGATCTTTGAATTCGCTGGGGCATTTCTTGCGGGTGGCCAAGTAACCTCGACTATTCGTAAGGGTATTATTGATGCTGATTTACTCTCAGGAACACCCGAACTGCTTGTGTTCGGGATGCTCGCCGCATTATTAGCCGCAGGTTTATGGTTATTAGTCGCCACTAAATATGGATTACCTGTATCAACAACACATTCTATTGTCGGCGCGATTGTTGGTTTTGCTGCCGTAGGTATCGGTATAGAGGCGGTTAAATGGGGCAAGGTGGGATCTATAGCAGCTAGCTGGATTGTCTCTCCGATTATTGCTGGAACATTAGCCTATGCACTTTTTCGTAGCGTGCAAAAGTTAATACTTGATACCACTGATCCGATGAAAAACGCGATACGCTATGTACCCGTCTATATTTTTATTACTGGCACGATGATTTCTCTAGTCACCATGTTTAAGGGCTTAAAACATACTGGTTTGGATCTATCTACGCCTGAATGTTATGGCGTCAGTATTTTTATAGGCCTGCTTTGCGCAATCATTGGAGCCATTCTAATTAGAAGAATCGACTTCGATAAAGGAAAAAACACTTCTTATCAATTCCAAAATGTTGAACTGGTATTTGGTGTATTAATGATCTTCACCGCTTGTGCGATGGCATTTGCACATGGTTCTAATGACGTTGCTAATGCAGTAGGGCCGGTTGCCGCTATTGTTAGTATTGTGACAAATGATGGCGCGATTGCACAAAAATCCGCAATGCCGATCTGGATTTTGCTACTCGGTGGCGTGGGGATAGTTATCGGCCTGCTTATGTACGGCCATAAGGTGATTGCCACTGTCGGATCGGGAATTACAGACCTCACACCAAGCCGCGGCTTTTGTGCAGAATTGGCAGCGTCTACTACTGTTGTACTTGCTTCCGGCACAGGTATCCCGATATCTACGACCCATACATTAGTCGGTGCGGTATTGGGCGTTGGTTTTGCGCGCGGCATCTCCGCCTTGAACTTGCGTGTGATTGGTTCGATATTTATGTCTTGGATTATTACTTTGCCAGCAGGCGGGATACTGGCAATAATCTTCTTCTATATCTTGTCGGCAATCTTTGGTTAACTTTTCAGATTACAAAAGTGAAATTAATAGCCATTAATTATCTGAAACAATCTCTTCCATGTGTTTAATGCTGGTATGACGCACATCTTCACCTTCCACAAGGTAGATTATATTTTCACAAATATTGCGTGAATGGTCGCCAATACGTTCCAACGCACGAGCAACCCAGACTGCATCCAGCGCACCACTAATATTTCGTGGGTCTTCCATCATATAAGTGATGAGTTGTCGGAGTATCGCACCATATTGATCATCTGACTCTGCTTCTTTACCCGCGACTTCTACTGCTTTTTTCGAATCCATACGTGCAAACGCATCCAATGCGTCATGCAACAACCGGCTCACCAGATTACCCATCGCATTGATGCCGACATAATAAGACTTGGGCCCATGTTTATCGCTTAACACAAGCCCCATCTTTGCGATCTTTTCTGCTTCATCACCCACGCGCTCCAAATCGGTAATCGTTTTCGTTATTGCCATTACCAAACGTAGGTCGCTTGCCGCAGGTTGGCGTCTCGCAAGAATCTTGGTACATTCTTGATCAATCGATACATCATAGGAATTAACCTGGACTTCCGTTTCGATAACTGCTTTTCCAAGATCTATATCACCATCGATTAGTGACTTAAGGGCATTATTGAGTTGTTGCTCAACCAGACCGCCCATAGCTAGCACCTTGGCACGAACGTTTTCCAGTTCATCATCGAACTGTTTTGAAATATGTTGGTTTACTGCGCCATTAGCCATTTTTGTTTTCCCCTCGTATCATCATCCGTAACGCCCTGTAATATAATCCTCAGTCATTTTTTCATTCGGATTAGTAAATAAGGTACTGGTATCATTAAACTCGATCATCTCGCCCATATACAGATAGGCCGTGTAATCTGATACTCGTGCTGCTTGCTGCATATTGTGTGTGACAATCACAATCGTATACTTGTCTTTTAATTCATAGATCAATTCTTCAATCTTTAATGTCGAGATTGGATCCAGTGCTGACGCGGGTTCGTCCAACAAGATGACCTCTGGTTCTATTGCAATGGCACGTGCGATAACCAGTCGTTGTTGTTGGCCTCCCGACAAACCCATCGCTAAATCTTCCAGACGATCTTTAACTTCATCCCAGAGTGCTGCACCTCTTAATGATTTCTCAACAACCGTATCGATAGTGCGTCGGTCTTTTATACCTTGTATGCGTAAACCATAGGCTACGTTTTCATAAATAGATTTTGGGAAAGGGTTTGGTTTCTGAAAAACCATACCAACACGGCGGCGAAGATCAGCGACATTTATATTCTTATCAAAAATATCATTGCCTTCAAGCTTGATAGTGCCTTCTGTCGTCACACCATCAATAAGATCATTCATCCTGTTAAAACAACGTAACAATGTAGATTTGCCACAACCACTTGGTCCAATAAACGCAGTAACCCGTTTTTCAGGTATCGTCAAACTGATATCTTTCAGTGCCTGTGCACCACTGTAAAATAGGTTGAAGTTGTTTGCTTCAATACAGATATTTTCATCGGCAAGTTTTGCATCAACATCCGTCTTTACGATACTGCTCATATCGATAGCATGGGTCGTCGTACTTGTATTAGGTTCGGTCACTGCTGATTCCTCTATTTCTTCAATTATTTTCGCTGTACTAGGATGATTCTGCTGCACGATATTTCTCCCTAAGACTATTACGAATTCTTATAGCTGTCAGGTTTAAAATGATAATTAATACGACCAGTAATAAGGCAGTGGCATAAACCAACGGCCGCGCTGCCTCAACATTCGGACTTTGAAAACCGACATCATAGATATGAAAACCCAAGTGCATGAATTTTCTGTCTAGATGCAAGAAAGGTGCATTTCCATCCACACCCAACGAAGGGGCAAGTTTCACCACGCCTACCAGCATCAATGGCGCAACTTCACCAGCGGCTCGGGCAACAGCTAGAATTAAACCCGTGATCATTGCAGAGGCCGTCATAGGTAATACCGTACGCCACATAGTTTCTGCTTTGGTAGCGCCAAGGGCTAAACTGCCTTCGCGAATTGCGCGTGGCACACGAGATAACCCTTCTTCGGTAGCAACAATCACAACCGGCACCGTTAATATGGCCAATGTTAAAGAAGCCCAAAGCAAACCGGGCGTACCAAAAGTCGGGGCAGGCAATGCTTCCGGAAATAAAAGTTGATCGATAGAGCCGCCGAGAAAGTAGACAAAGAAACCGAGCCCGAACACGCCATACACAACAGAGGGGACGCCTGCCAGATTATTTACTGCAATTCGAATAAGTCGTGTGATGGGACCTTGATTGGCATATTCGCGCAGATAAACAGCCGCTATGACACCAAAAGGTGTGACCAACACGGCCATGATCATCACCATTAATACCGTACCAAATATTGCCGGGAAGATACCGCCTTCCGTATTTGCTTCGCGTGGATCAGCTGAGAGGAACTCCCACAATTTTTCAAAGTAGAAACCTACTTTCGCGAACAGATTCATTGCATTGGGTTGATAAGCACGAACTACTTTTGAAAAACCCACTTTAATTTCTTTTTCATCTGCTGTTTTTGCAGTAAAACTGGAATTGTTTAAAACGGTATAGAGCTCTTCTAGCTTGTTGGTGTAACTATTATATTCAGTCTGTAAAACCTCACGCTCATCATCAAGCCCTTTAATCTTGTCTGGTGTATTTTCTTCTTTTAATTCAAGACCTCGCTGCTTTAATCGCAGACGTTCCATCTTATAATTGATACCACCGATAAGATCTTTTTCGATATGTCTGATTTCATCAAAGATTTCAGTATTCTTAGTTATGGTTTCCTGAAACTTGTCCCATAAACTATCAGTCGCTTGAAACTTCTTGCCATCTATTTCAAGGCTCGTTAAAAAACCATAGAAATTTCCCCATTCATGGCGTTCAACAACCATTGCATCTTTCGGCAAGTTATCATTCTTAATACCCGCATCCAGTACCCAACGAAAATCTAAACCGGACACATCTCTATTGCCGGTCTTGATCAAATTACGTTTTATTGTTTCACCTGCATACGCAGGATTACCTGCTCGCGAACGTGAAACGCTTTCTTCGTCAACCACTTCACCCATTAAACGAACTGACTCATCAGTAGGCGATGCATAATAATCAAACACATGAATATCCGCTGGCCAAAAATGACCGAGTCCTCGAACAGCGATTAAGGCGATTAAGCCAACGACCATAACGACGGAGATTGAAACCGCACCGGCATTTAACCAGACAAACGGCGTCCCTGAATCAAACCAATTTTTTATGCGTAAATTCATTAGAGTGAACTGTATTTTGTACGTAACCGTTGTCTTACAACTTCGGCAATCGTATTAAAAAAGAATGTAACAGCGAACAACACCAAGGCACCTAAAAATAAAATTCGGTAATGTGTGCTATCGACTTCCGTTTCTGGCATCTCTACTGCAATGTTTGCCGATAAGGCACGAAAACCTTCAAAGATACTCATATCCATGATCGCGGTATTACCGGTTGCCATGACAACGATCATAGTTTCACCAACTGCGCGACCCAAACCAATCATAACTGCAGAAAAGATACCGGGACTTGCAGTTAATATAATCACACGCACCATTGTTTGCCACGACGTTGCACCTAAGGCCAGTGAACCGGTGGTTAATTGTTTTGGCACACTATAAATCGCATCTTCACTGATAGAGAAAATGGTAGGGATGACAGCAAAGCCCATGGCAAAACCAACCACCATAGAATTTCTTTGATCATAGGTGATGCCCATTTCCGTGCTTAACCATAAGGGCGTATTACCACCAAAGAAAATATTTTCTATCGGCGCACTCAACTGTATTGAAATAGCTACGGCGATGATGATGACAGGAATAAGTAAAGCGGCTTCCCAACCTTCGGGAACCTTATGCCTGATATTTTCAGGGACAAACTCCCAGCCAGCCGCTGCTAACAAGATACTAAGCGGAACGAAACAAAGCATAATAAACATGCCAGGCAGATGCTGCTCAACAAAGGGTGCCAGCCATAGACCCGCAAGGAAACCCAGGATAACCGTCGGCAATGCTTCCATTATTTCAATCGTCGGCTTAACAACTTGACGCATCTTTGGCGCCATGAAATAGGCGGTAAACATCGCGCCGAGAATGGCCAGCGGTATCGCAAACATCATGGCATAGAAGGCCGCTTTGAATGTGCCATAGGCTAACGGTGTTAAACTAAACTTAGGCTCAAAGTCACTACTGGCAGAAGATGACTGCCAAATATATTCCGGCTTATCACGGCTCTCATACCAAACCTTGCCCCAGATTGATTGCCATGAAATTTCAGGGTGTTCATTGCGTAAGTGCCAAAACTGAAGCATACCTTTATCATTTTGCAGCAAAGCAGCATTAGCTCTAGGCGCGAGGGTAATTGAATTTAATGCATAGTCATTAATTTGTTCGAGTAATACTGTCCGATGTGCAGTTGTATGGTAAATACCCATTTCACCACTTTCATCTACAGCAACAAATCCTTTACGTGAATATTCAGGTGCAATCGCTGTAATGGGTGCTTCCTGTTTATTGAATGTCCTGATTTTCTGTAAGGTATAATTATTGTCATCGTCTCTAACCGGGAACCACTGGGCTATCTGACCACTAGTGTCCCCGACTAATATTGAAATACCACCAGCAAGAAACTCAATAACCGTAATCTTGATACCGTCATCAACCGCCTTAACCTTCTGCACTAGACGTGGCTCTGACTTATTACTGATATCATAGTAATAGATATTGCCTAGGCCATCCGCGACATACATTTCCCGCTGCTCTATATCAATCCGCAACGCAATAACGTCATCGGTATCGAGTGTGATAAGACTCTCTTCGCGCGTTATCTCAATCTCATCACTCAACATTGATTCTTCTTTTATAAGGTTGAGTAGCTTTACTGTTGAATCAGCACCATGAGCAACAATTGTTGCTTCTTCACTATCGTACTGAACGCTGAGGTGGGTAACGTTATCGCCCACTTCATTTACCTGAATAGGTTCACTACCAAAGGGATATAAAATACTAGGGGTTATCAATCGAACGTCATCAGGAAAAGATACGGCGTAGTTGTGTTGAAAGAACATCACCCGACCATCAGACAAACCTAAGCCAATCATTCTCTCAGTTTGATCACCACTTGATACCGCTGTTATAGAAACATCATCAGCGAGCCCAAGATCAACGGTGCTGCGTATTACGCCATCTACAGTATTAAAGAAAACGACCTGGCCCAGATTGTTAATTCTTACGCCGACCTCTCGCTGCTCTTCCATTGCAACATATAATGTTTCCGTTTCACTGCCGCCCGGTGTGGAGTACGTAGCTATTTGTTCGATCTCAGCGGACTTAAACATGGGAATAACGACGTATAACAAATAAAACGCGATAAGCACGATAGCTAGAATGACACTGACGCCACCAAGTGCCATCAAATATCGCGTAGCAACATCCTTAATATGGCGCCATTTACGGTAATTCCGGGCAGAGGTGGAATTAAAATCGTGGTCTAAAACGTCCGCCACTGTATCAATTGAATTCATAGAGGACATTCTAGGTTTGGATTGTGACAGCTCTGTTACAAGGCAACTATAAAGTGATGAAATCTTGATTTGCCGTTATTCCGGGACAGATTAAAATGAGCAAAGGCCATCCTTTGCGTCACCGCGATGAAGATAAAAAAACCCCGCCGAGGCGGGGTAATAATACAAAAGGGAAAGAACTTACTTATTATTTATTTGCTATATTTGCTACATCACCTTCGCCTAACTTTGCTAATTCAGCTGCAGCAACTTTAGCGGGAAGAGGGATGTATCCATCCTTTACAACAACAAGCTGGCCAGCCTTAGACAAAACCATCTTGATGAACTCACTTTCAAGGGGAGAAAGTGGTTTGTTAGGTTGCTTGTTAACATAGACATATAAGAAACGACCTAATGGATAAGCACCTACAGAGGCATTGATTGGCGTAGCTTCAATAAATTTTCCGCCTTCTTTTTTAGTTAATGGTACAGCCCTAACACCAGAGGTCTTATAACCAATACCAGAATAACCCAAATCGTTGAGTGACTTGGTGATGCCTTGAACAACAGAAGCAGAACCGGGTTGCTCGTTAACGCTATCTTTGTAATCACCCTTACATAGGGCTTTCTTTTTGAAATAACCATAAGTACCAGAAACTGAGTTACGGCCATACAGTTGAACAGGCCGATTAGCCCAGTCACCGGTCAGACCAAGCTGACCCCATGTAGTAATGTCTTTGTCATATCCACATTTGCGTGTTGCCGAGAACATCGCATCAACTTGCGGAATCGACAATCCTTCAATGGGGTTATCTTTATTTACATACACAGCTAGAGCATCGATCGCCACCGCTACTGCTGTTGGCTTATAACCATGTTTGCTTTCAAATGAAGCTAACTCTTTATCCTTCATCTTACGACTCATCGGACCAAAGTTTGATGTACCTTGTGTTAATGCTGGTGGCGCAGTTGAAGAACCTGCTGCTTGAATCTGTACATTTACATTAGGGTAAAGCCGTTTGAATTCTTCTGCCCAGAATGTCATTAAATTGGCCAATGTATCTGAACCGACACTACTGATATTGCCTGATACACCACTTGCCTTGGTGTAGTCTGCTAAACCTGCATCTACTTTGTCTTCTGCCATTGACGTCATCGGCAGTGACACTGAGAACGCAACTAAAATTGCAGAGAGTCTCTTAATCTTCATTTGCATTTATCTCCTTGAGAGATTGATCTTTGTTCTATGGTTTCTAAAATTCGAAAGAAGGATTATCAGTCAGTCAAATGACAGAGAAGTGAAAAGAACATTACAGTTTTATGACAAACGGTAAATTATAAACTATCTCATGCGCTTAAAGAATTTTTTGTGGCAGCATCTGAATGAATAATATGTGACTTGGGAAAATCACAACGAAATAAACTGCCTTTATTAAGGTTACTATCAATAAACAGTTTGCCATCATATCGAGCCAAAGCATGTTTAACGATAGCGAGTCCGAGACCCGTGCCACCTTTTTCTCGCGAACGTCCTGCATCGACCCGGTAAAAACGTTCGGTTAATCGCGGGATGTGTTCAGGGGCAAAACCTAAACCATTATCACGTACACTGAAGTGCGCCCCAGTTTTATCTTCATACCAATCTATCTCAATACATCCACGTTCAGGCGTGTACTGAACAGCGTTAAAGACCAGATTAGAAAATACACTGTGAATTTCATGTTGATTCGCTTTTAGATACAAGTCTTGATCGGCGTTTAGGGTGATATCGTGGTTCGTGAAGCCGCTCAATGATTTTGCTTCATTGCTAATTGCCAGGAGCATCTCTGGTATAGGAATAACATCATGATCACTTTTACCTGATTTCGCTTCCAGGCTAGAGAGCTGCATGAGATCTTCAATCAAGCGCTGCATACGAATAGATTGCGATCGCATTTGCTGCATATAGCTAACCCACTCCTCAGGACATTTAGGATCATCGACAAAGCCTTCTAAGTAGCCTGATATGACGGTTAGAGGAGTACGCAGTTCGTGTGAGGCGTTTGCAATAAAATCCTTACGCATTTTGTTCATTCTTGAGATTTCGGTTATATCTCTGCCAACGAGTAGTTTTTGTGTTTTTCCGTAGGAAGAAATACGTATCTCGAGTACAAGTTTAATATTTACTGGTGAAGTGATTTGTAATCCTTTTTCTAATTCTGAATCACTTGAGTTGAGGTATTTGATTAATTTTGGATAACGAACGAGATTAGATAGACGGAGACCTGCATCTTTTGGCCAAAACACACCAATATATTCTTGTGCTTTTGCATTGGCCCATTCTATCTCGCCATGCTCACCCAAAATAATAACAGCATCGGGTAGCGCACCAGTGCCTTCCTGGAATCGTTTTAAATATCGAGAAAGCTTTTTTTTACGAGACTTATTTCTATCACGAAGATAATCTATCTCACGACACGTCTCATCGACAACACCACTTTGTGAGGGACTGCTGACCTCTTTGCGTTTCTTTAACCAATTAAGAATTTTTAAGAATTCTCTGTATTGCCAACAGATAAATAACAATAAACCTGCTATCAGGCAAAGAGAGAAGTAATCGGAGATAATGCCTACGAGGCTACTAAGAAAAAGGACCCCAATGAAACGCCAGATGTCGTGTTTCATAATATTGAACCATTAGCGGGCTGAAAAACGATAGCCAACACTGCGGACAGTTTGAATAAATTTATCAAACTCAAATGGCTCCAAAGTCTTCCTGAGTCGGCGAATATGGACATCGACTGTGCGTTCCTCGACATAGACATTCTCACCCCAAACATGGTCCAGTAATTGAGAGCGACTATACACCCGCTCAGGATGGATAATAAAGAAGTGAAGTAATTTAAATTCGGTCGGACTTATCTCAATTTCTTGCTCATTAGCTGTGACGCGATAGGTATCTGGATCCAGTAATAAACCGCCTACCTCTATAACCCCGCCGTCATTATCACCCGAATAACGACGTAATACCGCTTTCACCCGGGCAATAAGCTCTTTGGTAGAGAAAGGCTTAGTAATGTAATCATCTGCACCCGAATCAAGCGCTTTGACCTTATCTGTTTCCTCGCCTTTTGCCGTTAGCATTATAATGGGAATATCTTTAGTTTCCGGTGCATTGCGTAGACGCCGCGCATAATCAATCCCACTCATACCAGGCAACATCCAGTCGAGCAATATTAAGCTTGGGCGATTAGATTCAATGCTTGCTATTGCTTGATCAACATCAACCGCCTCATCGCAACTGAAGCCTTCTTTGATCAAAGAGTAGCCAAGCATATCTCGAATAGCCTCTTCGTCTTCAACAATCAGGATCATGTCTTTTTTTGTACTCAATTTAAATTCATACATGTCGCGTATTAGAGAGCAAGAATATTACAGCTTCATTACAAAAAAAGCCTTAATAATAAAATAAGAACAACTAATTTAAAGCATGAGAGACAAAATTAACGACTGTAATAGATGTGATTCTAATCGAATCATTTGCTGCATTATAAACCCCGGCTATAGCAACCACTAAGCCATCTTGGATCTTTTAAAAACCCTTGCTAAACAAGGGCAGTATTTCTGCTGAATAATATGAATTGCTTGAAAGTGCTGCTAAGCCTAAGTTAGAAAATGTCGAAACAAAACAAAGGGGAGGAATGTAAACTAATTCTCTTACATTCCCGCAGAGTAAGGACAAGCGCCTGGAATACCCAGGCGCTTTAACTATTTATTAATCCTGAGGATCTGAACGCACGAACTATGCGAACACTTGCAAATTTGATCCCTCTTCCAACCGCAAAAATAATTACACTTGCCAGTCAAATTAGTCAGCCTAGCAGGCCAACTCTCCGGCCTGCCAGCCTGCATGATGGCTTAGAACGATACATCCCACTGTACGCGAAACCGGTTGTCATTAACTTGGCGGTTTGCTACAGCGTCATCCAAAGACAGGTACGAGAAGTCGGCTGTGAGCTTATTATTATGCCCGGCAAAAAACCAGTTTGCGCCGAGCGTGAATTCTTCACGCGTGTTATTGACCAGAACATTACCCGCGTTAGGCTCATCTACGAAGGCATAGCGCGCCGCAAACTCGAGTTGCTTAGGTATCGCTGGAATGAGGTGGTGAAAAAAGTAACCGGATTGCACGTAAGCGCCTTCCATATCGCTGGTGGTGTTATTAGCGGTATCGTCAACATCTTTCCAATGATACTCCTGTTGGATGGATAACCCTTTCCACTTGAATGCAAACCCCTGCGTATATTGCTCTACTTCGAACTGCCCATTGGTGGCAGTATCCGGGCTAGCGAAACCACTAAGATTGCCGCAACCACTGGATGACCAACGTGTACAACGACCTTTGTTTGTCGCTGCGCCAAATGAGAGGGTCCCGGTGGGTAATTTCGTATATTCTACGTCCGTTTGTCTCGTTTTAAGATCGCGACCAAGGAAGTTCCATTGCAGTCGACCCGCCCACATCAAATCTTCATCATCGTTACGTACGCCACGTCCCTCACCGGTAAAAGCACCGACGTAGTAACGTAAATCAGCAGGTGTTTCTTTGAACAAACGACCACGTAATTGTACGCCAACCTGGCGGTCGATTGTGAATTGTCGATTGACTATGGAACGCTCAACAAACTGCTGACGACCAGAGGAATCAACACGTTCCCGGTTATAATCGATCTTCCACTGTCCAACTCGTAGAGCCAACTCATCCCATTTATCCAATGTTACACGCCAATCGATAACGCGTGAACTCGACCTAGATCTGTCGGCATTGTTACTTCGAGTTGGCTCCAGGTCGACCTCGAAATAATAGCCAATCCAAGGCCGATATCCGTAGCCACCGATCTTCATACGCAGACGGCGTGCTTCGAACGTGTTTTGTGTATCATCAGTTGTAAAATTGGCGATACTGCGAGGGTCACTTCTAAAAGGGGTGGTATAACGTAGTTGCGCACGCCACCCCAGGTTCATCTGCCAGTTGCCATCGCGCGATTCTAAACGGAAGCCTTTTTTACCATGGCTAACTTTCACGGGGGTCTCTTGCTCTACCTTCTTTGCGACCTGGTCCGTGATGGATTTTTCCATTTTAGCGTCGATATGCTGATCGAGCTTTTGATCCATTGCCTCGCTAACTTTGCGATCAACAATGTCTTCCACTTCAGCCTCTGTAGCAGCAGTGGCTGCGCCGAAATCCTTACTGTTTAGACTCGGTTTCTTCATTAGCTCTTTATGCTGGCTCTGAGTAATGGCACCATTGTCCAATAGAATGTCAAGGAGCGCCTTATCAGCCGCAGCTGCAGAAAAACTTACGGCTGCGACGATAAAAACAGCGCTTGCGCGAAAAAACTTCGTATTTATTCGGAACGATTTCATATATAAATCCTACAATTAATTGATTTTGTTAAAATAATGCATGATAAAAGTCTTTTGACCATTTCTACTTATTTCCTTTATTTAAATAACGCGAGTTAGTTTTATTTCAATGAAATAACCTCCATGGCATTCTCGTGTGATTGCATGACAATCTAGCGTCAAAAATATTACAGTTTTATGACTGTTTGCTTAGAGCGGGATGATGCGTAAGGATCTACTAATGTCGCGATCATAGAGAATCATTGATCGGCACTGAGGCTGAAGCAGGTCCGAAGGGTGTGGCTGTCCGCCATTTAAAGAATTACGAGAGCGAGGTTTTATTAGGTGAAAACAGAGCTCAGAATCATGTCGAATGACATCTAGAACACGCTAGAAAATCATAATGAATTTTAATCAATGAAAGAAAAATTTGATTGCATACTAATCAAAGCAATGTGGTTAACAACATTATCTGCGCTACCTTGGCCTGCTACATACTGATTTTGATAGCCGGCCTCAAAAGCAAGACTTTTCGATATTCTATAATTCAATCCAATAAAAAGACGATTTTGATTGAACCCTGATTGAGGTCCACCATCAGTATCATTTAAATGTATAAACACCTCTTCATTAATAGCTAAAGATAGATTGTTATGTATTTCATTCAAAGGGTGAGTGAAACGAGCAAAATATCTAAAGCGCAGGGAGGTGTCATCAACACCCTCGATAAATCGTTGTTCGAAACGCAGCCGATGCACAAGTACAGCAGAATCACTCAATGATTGATTTGCAAGCAACTCTTGAAATGAACGATGTTCAACTTTATCCGGGTCATATGTAGGAATAATGGCATAACCTTGATAGATCCCGAGGTTTGTATTGAGTTGATAACCGAATGCACCTCTGATCAATACTGTATCGAGAGCACCATTATCACCTCCAGGAACATCATCAGCCGTAAAACGTGGCTGAATATCTAAGAAACCTCGATATTGTTCAGTAAACTGAAACCGATTGAGCGACATTAACCATAAGCTTGATTTGGTTTCTGTCTCCGCAAAAACAATCGCGGGTAACAACAAAAACAACGCCAAAGGCACACAAGTAATGCCTCTCGCTACGTGAGCCAAAATTTATCAACCATCCAGCTATAAATCTGATTTGCCATTATCTTTTATGAAGATGCTCCTGTTTGCGATACTGTTTATTTAAGACGTCTTTAGGAGCTTTCTCCTTAGATACAAGACCTTCTTACTCTGCCCTCGCCAAGTTTGAACCTAACAAAAATAGTAAAGCCAAATAAATTACTGAAAAGCCGTTTATGGATATCTTCATAAAAACCTCCGTATCGACATTGCGGCCTACGTGTCTCTAATCGAATATGCTTGAATTTAACGGCTGAGCTTTTTACTTAGTTATTTTGTTGATCAAGAAATGATAGGCCGCCACCATTTCCGGAGGATGTTCTAGCGCCATTCCATTAATAGAGAAATCACTAATTTTGCCCATGGCAAGACCCGATCCAAGTGCGCTTCCATTTCTTACCATGCCACGCTTTACGTTAAACAGTGCATTGCCGCTACCAATTGATGCGCCATCTTTAATAACGCCATTATCTACATGACCGAGTACATTACCTTCACCTTTGTTCGCACCATCCCTAATAACACCGCCAAGAATGTTGCCTATAATGTTACCTTCACCAATGGCTTCGCCGTCTCGAATAATACCGTTGTCATAATTACTCATTTTAAGTCTCCTCTTTCTTTGAATTTAACTTTAAATTTATAAATATTTCTTAAGTGTATGGATTAAGTTTGTCTATTATTTTGGTAATTCTGCAAATGCTGCTTCTAGCGCCTGCTCTCGAGTATCGTAGTGATCCGAATCAGGAACATGTTTATCAGCCTCAAGCGCTTTCAAAACACCTAAAACCGCGTCATTCATACCGCATTTATAAACTTTACGTTTTGAGTGTTTAGCGTCACCGGTAATGGTTTCGATTGCTAGCGCTGCAGACACATCTAGAGAAGGCATACGTGTGAAGTCGAGGATAATTGACTGCGCTCCACCTTCTAATTGGGAACGTGCGTGGTGACCTAAATCAGCTGCCGCACCAAAACTGAGGGGCCCGTCAAAATCGAAGATAGTAATAAGATCTTCGGATTTTTCGAGGATTTCTTTTTCTCTATCGGTCGCTGTATATAGTATTTGATCCGTCTGCTTTAAGCGTTCCATTTGCGATTTTGCAATTTGTCTAACAAATGCAATTGAAGCGAGTATTACACCAACGGCTACTGCGGTAATAAGGTCAACAAAAATAGTCAGCCCAAACACAATAACCATCAAGGCTAGATCCCAAGCTGGCCCTTTGTGAGAATTTTTCAGATAGTTCCAATCAATAATATCTAAACCAACCTTAACCAGGATGCCGGCGAGAACAGCATTCGGTATGTAAGAGGCTTGTGCCCCAAGCCCGAGCACAATTGCCAGTAGAAACAGCGCATGCACCATGCCCGATATTCTTGTTCGGCCGCCGGTTCTGATATTAACAACGGTTCGCATGGTTGCGCCGGCACCCGGCGCTCCACCGAACAATCCGGCAAATGTATTCCCGATACCCTGTCCAATGAGCTCCTTATTAGAGTCATGCCGGGTTCGAGTCATATTATCGGCGACCAATGACGTGAGAAGGCTATCGATAGCGCCAAGTAGCGCGAGCACAAAAGCCGCTTCGATTACGATAAATAAAGATACTGTCGTGATGTGCGGCAGGTGGATTTGTGGTAATCCGCTTGGGATGTTTCCCAAAATTGGAACAGTGCCGATGAATAAACTCAGTGTCGTGCCTATTAGAAGCGCAGCTAAGGGGCCGGGAATATATTTACCCAGCTTTGCAGGCCATTTCATTGCGATAAGCAAAGTCAGAGCGCCAAGGAAAAGCGCCATGATATTTATATCGCTGGCTGCTGTCGGCGCATAGAGTAGCGCATCGACTGTTCCTGCTGGTGCATCATGACCAAGCAGAGGACTTATTTGCAGAATGATGATAATCCCGCCTATACCACTCATAAAACCGCTTATAACCGGGTAAGGCACTAACCTTATGTAGTCTCCAAGTTTAAAGACGCCCATAAAAATCTGGAAAACACCGGCCAACATAATTGCCGTAAAGATCAGCGCTACATTACCATCCAGATCCGGGTGCGCTGCGATACTGGCTACGAGCCCAGCGACAACGACGGTCATTGGACCAGTAGGGCCTGATATCTGTGATTCTGTTCCACCAAATAGTGCAGCAAAAAAACCAACAAAAATTGCGCCGTATAAACCGGCGATAGGACCAAGCCCTGATGCGACCCCCATAGCTAAGGCGAGTGGGAGGGCTACTACACCGGCCGTAAGACCGCCATAAAGATCACCACGTAGATGGGAGGTGTTTAGTTTAATCATGTATAGGATATCCGTTACTTAATGATGAAAGATAATAATTTAGATCACGCGCTATTTTATTTAGATTTGTAAAACCTATCATAATACTTTTGAATTGAGATGAATTCCTGCTGTATCGGGTCGTAACAACTGACCTCTCCGTTAGGGATATCGTAAACCCAGCCATGGATGTCAAGCTCATTAGAGGCCATTTTGGAAGCCACAGAAGGATGCGTCGCCAGATGTTTTATTTGCATTAATACATTTTCCTGTGTCATCTCGGCCAAATGTTCATGACTTAGTTCACCGTTTTTGGCCTTAACAATCTCCAACGCCGCTGAGCAGTTGGATAACCAATTTGAAACATGCGGGAGAGAGGCAACGCTTTCAGGGTTCATTGCGCCTTTCATAGCGCCACAATCGGTATGCCCACAAATGACAACATGCCGAACACCTAAAACCATCACCGCAAATTCGATGGATGCTGTCATTCCCCCAGTAGCTAATGAATGTGGCGGCACGATATTTCCAGCATTACGACAAATGAACAGTTCTCCGGGATCCGTTTGCGTGATTAAATTAGGGTCTATTCGAGAATCCGAACAAGTAATGAAGAGCGTTTCGGGCTCTTGTTTATTAGCGAGCTCCTTGAAAAGAGCCTTGTTCTTTTGAAAATCGGTTTTTTGAAACTTTGCTAGTCCGGATATTAATTTTTCCATTCTCTGTGCCTTTATCCTCGTTAAATAAATGTGTAATACGCTTAATAGTGTTGCCCTAATCGGGTGCAACTATATATATAAAGTTTTATTAAATTTTTGTTATTTATGATAGGAATTTCCTTTCATGCAGACAGTCTCAAGGTTAATATAGTCTGCATGGATGAATTGAATATCACTCTGAAGCAACTTCGGTATTATCTAGTTGCGGCAAAACATAAAAGCTTACGCCAAGCAGCAAGAGAGCTAAGAATATCTCAACCCTCTCTTAGTGCGCAGATAAAAGGACTAGAAGAATCGCTTGGCGTGGACTTATTCGAGCGGAACAGAGGCGGTGTTTTACTAACACCAATAGGCAGAGAATTAACCGGCGAAGCAAATCAGGCTATAAATGCGGCTGAATCTATTATAGCTGCTGCAAACTATGTGAAAAACGGTCCCTCAGGTACTTTTCGACTCGGCGCAAGCCCCTCATTGGGGCCTTATAGTTTGCCAAGAGTTTTGCCATCGATACGTAAAGAGTTTAGCGGCGTTAAATTTTTCGTGCGTGAGGAAGTGCCCGCTTTACTTTATGAAGGTCTACTCGTCGGCAAGTATGATTTGATATTAACAATATTACCTGTTGACGATCATGCTATAACCGTTAAGCCATTGTTTAGAGAGCCGATATATTTAGTGGTTCATTCTGAACATCCATTAGCAAAAGACAAAACAATAACAGCACAACAACTTGAAGGGCTGGAAGTACTGACTATTGAAGAACATCATCTTTTTTATGCGCAAGTTGAAGAACTGTGTAAAAAGTTTAATGCTAAATTACTGAGAGATTATGAAGGCACGAGTCTTGACTCAATCAGGCAAATGGTTCAAATGGGCATGGGGGTCGCCTTTCTTCCGGCTTTGTATGTGCGTTCAGAAATAAAAAGTAAAGATAAGCTGCGTGTGCTGAAGATAGAGGACGAATCCATTTACCGTGATAATGCTTTATGTTGGCGTAACACCTCTCCGTTAAGATCCTTCTTCCGAAGTTTAAGTGTGTTTTTTCAGAACACTCTTGCAGAAGAATTCAAAGGGGAAATCGACATTCTTACCTAATGAAGTTGCGCTAGTGCATAGTTGTTTTTCATATGCTCATCTCATATTAAAGTTTTTCAGTAGCGTTATATATAACCCAAAACTATGATTATCTGACCTACATAAATTACCCAAAATAGAGAATTGTCACCAGAATAACTCTGGTGCTAGTATCGAAGTGTGTTAATTGAATAACGCATTAATAATAAATAAGGAGATTTACTATGAAACTGTTCAACTCGATATTACTCATCTTTTTACTCTCATTACCCGTAATTAGTTTCAGTGCGGAATCCATCAATATCAACACTGCTGACAAGGAAGCCCTGATGTCTGTTATTAAAGGCGTTGGCGATAAAAAAGCAGAAGCGATTATTGACTATCGACAAGAAAACGGCCCATTCAAATCAATCGATGAGCTAAGCAATGTAAAAGGTATTGGTCCGGCCATGATTGATAAACACCGGGAAATGTTAAGCACTTCCGAATAACTCTGACAGGCCCCTCCAGCTAAAATTCTCAAGGCCTCTTCGGAGGCCTTTTTTTATCATCAGGACCTCGGCAGCCGTTGATGGGTGAGGGGTGTGTCGCTGGAGGATACGACTACATGGATGCAGGAATTAAAGCGAAGCACGAAGTCAGAACCAAGCATGCTCGAAGCGACGATTTGAGCAAGGCCATCTTCAATCCACATCCTTCCTTGTAGCAAGGCTGTACGCTACTGTATCCTTGCGCAAACTTTTTAATACTAATACAGCAGGATTATGGATAACGATTATAAACCAGGGCAAATTGAGTCAGCGCTACAAACGCAATGGGACGAAACCAAGGCGTTTAAGGTCACTGAAAACCCTGATAAAGAAAAATTTTATTGCCTGTCAATGTTTCCTTACCCCAGTGGCAAATTACACATGGGCCATGTTCGAAACTATACGATCGGCGATGTCATTAGTCGTTTTCAACGCATGCAGGGCAAGAATGTCATGCAGCCTATGGGTTGGGATGCCTTTGGTTTGCCTGCAGAAGGCGCGGCCATTAAAAACAATGTGCCACCGGCGAAATGGACTTATGAGAATATCGATTACATGCGTGGCCAATTAAAACGCCTTGGCTTTGCCTATGACTGGGATCGTGAATTAGCCACCTGTAGCCCGGAATACTATCGTTGGGAACAATGGTTTTTCACTCAGCTCTATGAGAAAGGTCTCGTCTATAAAAAGACATCTGTTGTGAACTGGGACCCAATAGACCAAACGGTATTAGCAAATGAACAGGTTATAGATGGTAAAGGTTGGCGATCTGGCGCCACCGTTGAACGGCGTGAAATTCCGCAATGGTTTTTAAAGATTACAGATTACGCTGATGAGTTGTTAGAAGATCTAGAAAAACTATCGGGCTGGCCTGATGCAGTAAAAACGATGCAGGCGAACTGGATTGGCCGTTCGGAAGGCCTTGAAGTTGATTTCAAGGTTGAAGATTCAGAAGATGTCTTACGTATCTACACCACACGTCCCGATACTATTATGGGCATCACTTATATGGCGGTAGCCGCAGAGCATCCGCTGGCAAAACTTGCTTCAGAAAACGATCCAGAACTGCAGGCATTTATAGAAGAATGTAAAAGTGGCGGCACTACCGAGGTCGAAATGGAGACCATGGAAAAGAAAGGCATGCCTCTTAATATTAATGTGCGTCATCCAATTAGTGGTGAACTCGTTCCTTTGTGGGTTTCAAACTTTGTATTAATGAGTTACGGCACTGGTGCGGTAATGTCGGTTCCTGGACATGATCAACGTGATTGGGAGTTTGCACATAAATACAATATCCCTATTAAACAAGTCATCTTTCCTGCTGATGATAGTGAACATGACCTAACGGAAGCGGCATACACTGTTAATGGTGTATTAAAGAATTCGGCTGAGTTTGATGGATTAACTTCTGCTGATGCGTTCAATGCTATTGCTGATTTTGTAGAAAAAAATGATTGTGGTAACCGTAAAGTAAATTACCGTTTAAGAGATTGGGGTATTTCTCGGCAGCGTTATTGGGGCTGCCCGATTCCTATTATTAATTCAAAAGACGGCAAAGCACATGCAGTCCCTGCCGATCAATTACCGGTGGAGCTACCCGAAGATATCGAGTTTGAAGGTATTAATTCACCGATTAAATCAATGCCGGAATTCATTAATGTTGATGCACCCGATGGTAGTGGCCCAGGTGAAAGAGAAACTGACACCTTTGATACCTTTTTTGAATCGTCATGGTATTTCGCGCGATATTGCTGTCCGAATAATGATCAAGCAATGTTAGATGAACGTGCTGATTATTGGCTTCCGGTCGATCAATATATAGGTGGTATTGAACATGCCATTTTACATCTGCTTTACGCCAGATTCTTCACCAAGCTGATGCGTGATTTGGGGCTGCTAAAAAGCGATGAACCATTTACCAACTTGCTGACACAAGGCATGGTTCTGAAAGACGGTTCCAAGATGTCAAAATCAAAGGGCAATACTGTCGACCCACAACCACTTATAGATCAGTACGGTGCTGACACTGTCCGCTTATTTATGATGTTCGCGTCGCCACCTGAACAAAGCCTCGAATGGTCGGACACTGGTGTTGAAGGTTCTTTTCGTTTTCTAAAACGACTATGGAAATTAGCCAGCGCTCATATCAATGAACGCAAAACAGCTGTTCTCGATAAAAGTTCGATGACTAATCTTCAGCAAGAGCTACGCCGCAAGATTCATTTGACCATCGATAAAGTTAATGACGATATTGGTCGACGCTACACTTTTAATACGGCAATCGCTGCAGTCATGGAAATGATCAACTCCTTGACCCGCGCCGAGCTCAAAGATACTAATGACCACGCCATAATGCGTGAAGGCATAGAAACCGCCGTGTTGCTGCTGTCGCCCATTGTCCCTCACATTACCGACGCACTCTGGAAGGCTCTGGGTCATGAAGAACCGTTAATCGACGCTGCTTGGCCAAAATCAGACCCTGAGGCGCTTGAGCAAAACGAGATTGAAATGGTGATACAGGTTAACGGTAAGCTGCGAAGTAAGATCACAGTCGCAAAAACCGCTGATCAAAAACAAATTGAAGCGCTAGCTCTGGCTGATGAGAAAATCCAACAGCATATTGATGGCAAAACTGTCAGAAAAACTATCGTAATCCCCGGACGCTTAGTGAACATCGTGGTGTCATAGGGTAATATGCAAGGAATTAATTGATTAGCCACCTGGACGAGGAAATTTAATGAAAGCGCGCCTGATATTGATATCCTTGCTGTTATTAACCACAGCCTGTGGATTCCATCTACGTGGATCTCAAACAGCCAATATTGATATCGATAATATTTATGTCAATCCGTCCAGCGCACCAAGACTTGCCAGAGAAACAATATCTCAATTAGGCGCAGCTGGCACTACTGTAGCCAAATCAAGTACTGGAGCGACTTACATCGTCACTCTAAAGGAAGAAAAGTTCGATAGAAACGTGTTGAGTGTCTCCGCAGACACCGGCAAGGTTCAAGAATTTCAAGTCGTATTTAATGCCAAGATTGATGCATCACACCCTGATGGACGCAACATCATTAATAACGACATCATCAGAGTTACACGAGATATTACATTTGATGAAAATGCAGTTTTGGGTAAATTTACTGAAGAAGCCCTTATTCAGGAGGGACTGGTTCGCAGCGCGGCAAGTCAAGTCCTCCGTCGTCTGCAAGCTAAATTACCTACAAGTAAATAATTCCAGATAAGAATGCGATTGCGCCCCGAACAGCTCGAGATGCACTTGCAACGTTCTGCGTTGGCCCCGATCTATTTTGTCAGCGGCGATGAGCCGCTACAAAAACTTGAATGCATCGACCAAATACGGATAGCTGGTCGCACCCAGGGTTATGATGAACGACTGGTGTTTAATGTTGATAAATCCTTCGACTGGGATTCGATTAATCAAGCCACTGGGAATTTGTCATTATTTTCCAATCGACGAATCATTGAATTACGTATGGTATCGCCCAAACCCGGCAAAGAAGGTGGCCGAGTTTTATCTGAGTATGCCGATCAACTGAGTGATGACAACCTGCTAATCATCAGCTCTGAAAAAATGGATAAGAGCGTACAGAACACCAAGTGGTTTAAAGCCCTTGAAAAAGCAGGCGCTGTAATTCAAGTCTGGCCTATTAACCCAGCGCAGTTACCCGGCTGGATACAATCACGTGTTCAGGCCAGACAAAAACGACTTTCGCTTGATGCGGCAAGGTTGATCGCTCAACGTGTCGAAGGCAATCTGCTCGCAGCAAAGCAGGAGATTGAGAAACTGGTGCTTATCGTCGATAAAGACGATATCGATATTAAAGATGTCATCAATGCGGTTGCAGATAGTTCGCGCTTTGATGTTTTCGACATGATCGAGAGTGCGTTCCTTGGTAATTCAGACCGAACTTTAGTGATGTTAAATGGTTTAAAAAATGAGGGCACTGAACCCATGGCTCTATTTGGCGCCCTGATGTGGGAGTTTCGTCGACTATGTACTATTGCCCATCAACACGAATCTGGTACAAATCTGGAGAGTCTATTTAATTCTTACCGAATATGGGATCAAAAGAAACGGCCAATGAATGCGGTTTTAAAACGTCATTCAAGCAAATCCCTGGATCAGCTATTAAATTATTGTGCGGCCATCGATAAGAACTTAAAAAGCAGTCAAAAATTACAAGCATGGGATCAATTTAATACATTATTATTGGCCATAGCCGGTATTAACACGACGAAATTTCAACAAGCATAATCAACACAAAGAAATTATATACATGGATATAAAACAATATATGCAGGGTCTAGGTCAGCTTGCCAGAGCATCGGCCGGTCTAATGGCACGCGCAACAACTGCGCAAAAAAATAACGCATTAATCGCTATTGCTGAAAACATACAGAAACATCGCGCTGTTTTGACCAAGGCCAATGCAGAAGATTTAACACTCGCAAAAGAAAAGAATCTCGAGTCTGCATTGCTGGATCGCTTGGAGCTAACGGATAGTCGTATCAATGATATGACTGAGGGCCTGAATCAGATCGCATCACTTACCGACCCGATAGGCACGATAACTGATCTAGCCATGCGTCCAAGCGGTATCCAGGTAGGCAATATGCGTGTGCCTTTAGGTGTTGTCGGAATAATTTATGAGTCACGCCCAAATGTGACTGCAGACGCGGCAGGTCTTTGTCTGAAATCAGGTAACGCGACCATCTTGCGCGGTGGCTCAGAAGCCTTAAATTCAAATCAGGCCATCGCCAAATGCATTCATATGGGATTGGTTGCCGCTGACTTACCGCAAGAAGCCGTGCAAGTTATTTCTACAACAGACCGCGCAGCCGTTGGCGAATTACTCACTATGCAAGAATACGTTGATGTTATTGTGCCACGCGGTGGCAAGAGCCTGATTGAACGCGTCAGTGCCGAAGCACGTATGCCGGTGATAAAACATCTAGATGGTATCTGTCATGTCTATATTGATAGTGATGCGAATATTGAAAAAGCCGTGAGCATCGCCTTGAACGCGAAGACCCAACGTTACGGCACTTGTAACACGATGGAATGTTTATTGATCGCGCGTTCCGTTGCGCCTGAAGTATTGGTTAAATTAGCGCCTCTTTATAAAGAAGCCGGTGTTGAGATCCGCGGCTGTGAAGAATCCGCCAAAATACTCGGTGACAGTAAGATTGCCACTGATGAAGACTACGGCACTGAGTATCTGGCACCTGTCATGTCATTAAAGATTGTGGCGGATGTTGATGAAGCCATGCAACATATTGCCAAGTTTGGCTCTCAACATACCGATGCCATCGTCACTGAGAGCATAACGACATCACGTCGGTTTTTAAGGGAAGTTGATTCAAGCTCGGTCATGGTCAATGCTTCAACCCGTTTTGCTGATGGTTTTGAATACGGTCTTGGTGCAGAAATCGGAATCAGCACCGATAAATTTCATGCACGTGGGCCGGTTGGTCTGGAAGGACTCACCTCAAAAAAATACATCGTACTCGGAGATGGGCATATTCGAACGTGAATAATGACTGTTGATTATTACGATATTTCTTACCATACTTAATATAATGTTTTTATTTTTTAAAAAATGCCATTAATCGGTATTCTGGGTGGCACATTTGATCCGATCCATAATGGGCATATACGGCTCGCACTTGAAGCCAAAGAACAACTTAGTCTCGATCACGTGAGATTAATACCGGTAAATTTTCCACCACATCGTTCCACACCTGTTGCTAGCGCTGTCCACAGACGCACCATGATAGATTTAGCGATTAGCAATGAAGAAAACCTTTGTGTTGATAGTCGTGAATTAAACAGCGATGAAATCTCATATTCGATCAATACGCTTAAATCATTACGACAAGAGTTTGCTGATGATGCATTATGCTTAATTCTTGGCAGAGATGCCTTCAACAAGATTGATAGCTGGAAAGACTGGGAAGAATTACTGGACTATGCACATATCATTGTCGCAAATCGTCCAGGCGAATCAAACGCAGCTGGATCTCAAGATCTTGAACAATGGGTTAAACAGCATCACTCTAGCCAGCTAGCATCACTTAATGAAAAACCATACGGGCATATCTACTTTATCGATATACCCATGGTGGATATATCATCAAGTATGATTCGTCAGAAACATGTTCAACACGAAACTATCAATCAACTTTTACCAGCATCAACGCTAACTTATATTGAAGAAAATCACCTTTATCAGGAAACTGCATGAATATTAAAAAAACTATAGACGTAATTTTAAAAGTATTGGAAGACGCCAAGGCACTTGATGTCATCGTCTTCGAAGTAAGCAAACTCACAAGTATCTCCGATTACATGATCATCGCCAGTGGGCGTTCAAGTCGGCAGGTCAACTCAATGGCAGAAAAAGTTGTTGAAGCAGCAAAAGAAAATGGTTTGCAACCGTTAGGTACAGAAGGAAAACAAACGGGTGATTGGGTACTGGTTGATCTAGGCGATATCATTGTCCACATCATGCATCCCGACACACGCGAGTACTACCAACTTGAGAAACTTTGGAGCGCAGAAACACTGGAAGCAGAACAAACGGATCATGCTGAAAATTCATAAGCATCAAGACTAGACATGCAGATAGACCTTATCGCCGTCGGCAAACGCATGCCCGCATGGATCGAGACTGCAGTTAAAGAATATTCAAAACGCTTACCGAAAAACATCCAATTTAAGATAATTGAAATTACACCTGCAATTCGCGGGAAAAATAATAACGCTGATAACTACAAACTAAAAGAACAAGAAAATATCGAGGCAGCACTCTCTCCTAAAAGCATCATCATTGCCCTAGATGAACGAGGCAAGACAATCAGCAGCCAACAACTCGCTGATCAATTACAAACCTGGAATGACGAGCAACAACATATCAGCATCATTATCGGTGGCGCCGATGGCCTAAGCGATGGAATTAAAAAGAAAGCAAATCAAATGTGGTCCCTCTCTAAAATGACATTGCCACATGGTTTAGTCAGAGTGATGGTTGTTGAACAAATCTATAGAGCGTGGAGTATCACTCAAAATCATCCATACCACAGGGAGTAGATGATTAAGTATTTATGTGTGTACAACATAAGCCCCCTTAAAGACAACATGATCGTCATTATCAAATGTAATACGCGATTCTAATTGAATCCTAGCTACACCTTTTCTTTTAAACATCTTTATAAATTTATCTTTTTGTTCAACAGATTCAAAAGAACATGTAACAGAAAGATTAGACTCAACGGGTTTAATAAACTTGGTATTACTCTCCTGAATAACAATATGACCCACTAAGTCATATTCATTCAAAAGCAAATAAAGCAGACCCCAAACCGATATAAAAGAATAATGCCACAAACTACGCTAATAAATCTGAGCCAATATCATCGATCGAACGGCATCCGGTCTGACCAAGCACACGGTCAATCTCATTGGTCAGAATAGAAAGCGCATGGCTGACTCCTGCTTCTCCCCCAGCAGCCAACCCATATAACGTTGCCCTTCCTAACATGACAGCATCAGCCCCCATGGCAAGCGCTTTGACGATATCGGTGCCGCGATAAAAACCACTATCGATCAGCACAGTGATCTGATCCCCAACCGCTTGTGCAATATCTGGCAGGACTTCAATCGTCGACACTGAGCTATCGAGCTGTCTACCGCCATGATTAGAGACGACTATCCCGTCACAACCTGATTTCGCAGCGCGTTTTGCATCGTCAACATTTAAGACGCCCTTTAAGATTAACTTTCTCGGCCAGATTTCCCGTAGCCATTCGACATCTTCCCAGGATATTTTTGCATCAAACAATTTTGGCACGAATGCGACACCGCCTTGCGCAGTTCTTCCTTCTGGCGGCATGAAATCGATGATATTTTCGAATCGCGGGACGCCGTGCGGGATAAGCACATCAAACAACCACCTCGGGTGACATGCAACATCAATCATATTCCGTAAATTGAGTTTTGCCGGCGCTCGATAGTTACGCTGATCCCACTCACGATAGCCAAACACATTAGCATCAGTAGTGAAGACTAATGCTTCGTATCCTGCTTTATCTGCACGGGATATGATATTACGTGTCAATTCTCGATCACTCATCACGTAGAGCTGCATCCACAGGCGGCCGCCAACTTCTGTCGCAACATCTTCAAGACGCGCATTTGATAAGGTACTTAGGTTAAATGGGATGCCTAGCTTTTTAGCAGCCCGTGCAAGCGCAATATCGCCTCGGTGAGACAACATGCCATTGAGCCCCGTAGGCGCAATTAATAATGGAGCGTTGATTTCTTGCCCAAATAAGTTAGTGCGTAGATGTCGAGAACTAGTATCGACCAACGTGTTCGGTACTAACCGGATAGAATCCAGCGCCTCACTATTCCATTGCAGCGTTCTCTCTGACTCAGAACCGCCCTCTACATACTCCAAAGCAAAATTTGGTACGCAGCGACGGGCAACACGATGTAATTCCTCAATAGAAAGTGCTCGACGAAAATCTTTTCCCGTATAGTATTTACGCTTTATAGTCATTTTTTAAATATCACGCCTGTTCAATGCTACTGAGACTAGGCCATCTTTATTCGAACAACATACATTACTTCCATATCAAAACCAGCAACACTCTCCATGCCAGCATAATAAGTCAAGTTTACCCGTGCCCCTTTCAGATTTCGGTAGCCTTTTTTGCGTTTGAATCTAAATGGCACATCGTAACCCTCCAAGGTGATGGTATTGATAATCCAGTCAGTGTTTTTTTCTTCTCTTTGCACATGAGAGTTAACTTTCATCATTTCCGAATGAATAAGCTCTCGATTCTTTTTTAATAACTTGTCTACCGGGGATTTCATTTAAGTAATACTTCAAGCCGCATAAGAAGGGATCTTATCCAGTTTCTTGCCTAGCAGTTGGTGCGCTTCTTCTACATCATAATCTGATTGGAGACCCATCCAGAATGATTCCGAGGTACTGAAATATTTTGCTAACCGCACAGCCGTATCTGCGGTTATTGCACGTTTTCCGTGAACAATTTCATTGATACGCCTTGGCGAGACACCTATATCTCGCGCGATACGGTTCTGACTAATCGCCATCGGCGTTAAAAATTCTTCCAGTAGTATTTCACCGGGATGTATATTGGACAGTCTTTTCATTTATTTAGTTATCCTGTTTCAATGGTAGTCGACAATTTCAACGCTCAAGGCATCACCGTTATCCCAGACAAAACAAATACGCCATTGATCATTAATACGGATACTATATTGTCCTGATCTGCGTCCTTTTAATTTTTCAAGTCGATTCGCCGGTGGTACACGCAAATCAGTCAACACACACGAATTATGCAACATTCTTAATTTACGGCGTGCAAGATGTTGTATTGATTGAGGCAATTGACGTGATGCTAAGCCTTGCCAAATCAATTCCGTTTGTGCACATTTAAAATTCCGTATCATTCTCTCGAGTATAACGCAACCCGTAATATAACGCCATACGTTATAGCCGGTTATTTCCCTTGCTTGTGCAAGGACAGGTGCGAGATAATCCGCCTCTTTTCATAACAAGCTTAAATAATAATCATGTGGTTCAAAAACCTTCGTATATATCGACTTACTAAAGACATAGACCTCACACCAGAAATACTGGAAATAGCTCTACATCAACAAGACTTTACACCTTGTACGAATATGGATTTTTCAAGGTATGGCTGGGTGCCGCCACTGGGTAAAGATAGCGAACTATATACTCACAGTTGCGCAGGATACATCATGATCTGCGCACGCAAGCAGGAGAAGATATTACCGCCAGCAGCAATCAACGAGATGGTAGAGGAAAAGGTCACCGATTTTGAAGCAGCTCAGGCACGTAGTGTTTATCGAAATGAAAAACGCACGATCAAGGAAGACATTATACATACATTGCTGCCACGTGCGTTAACGCGTTCGTATCTCGTCTATGCTTACTTTGACCCAAAAAATAAATTGTTAATTATAGATTCTGCCAGCTCAAATAAAGCGGAAGAATTCATGGATCACCTCCGCGCGACCTTAGGTAGTTTACCGGTGGTGCCGCTAAAGTGTCATGGTGATGCTGCAAACGTCATGACCCATTGGCTACAAGATAAGTCACCCGATAATTTTGAACTTGATAATGAATGTGAATTACAGAACCCACGCGAAAGTAAAAACATTGTCCGCTGCAAAAATCAGGAATTGGAAAGCGCTGAGATAATGAGTCATTTAAAAGCAGGTAAAAGAGTTATTCAACTTGCTTTGATCTGGCGCGATGCAATTCGCTTTGTCTTTGCTGATGATTTCTCGATCAAACGCTTACGCTTTGAAGATATTATCCAGGAACAAGCCGAGGACGATAATAATGACAGAGCGACGCAGTTTGATCAGGATTTTGCCGTAATGACCTTACAGATTCACGAGTTCATAAAAGAATTACTCGAAGAGTTTGGTGGTTTGGAGAAACCTGACTAAGCTGACGTCTATGAAAATTTATCTTGCCTCTAGATCACCACGTCGACGTGAGTTATTAGATCAAATTAATGTTGAATTTGAAGTCATCGATGTTGATATCGATGAAAGCTGGGATGGCAAAGAAAAACCCGAAACTTATGTAAAGCGGATTGCATTGGAAAAAGCGCGTGCAGGCAATGCATTCAGCGATGAAGATTACCCAGTTTTAGCTGCTGATACAGCTGTTGTTTTAAATAACGACATACTCGGCAAGGCCGAAAACAAGAAAGACGCTGAAATAATGCTTAAAAAGTTATCTGGTAAAACCCATACTGTGCTTTCTGCAGTAAGTTTAATTCACACAGATGAGAAAACTCTATTGAGCACCAGCAAGGTTGCCTTTAAGAAATTATCACAAAACGAAATAATAAATTATTGCGCCACCGATGAGCCAATTGGCAAAGCCGGTGGTTATGCTATACAGGGCAGGGCAGCGATCTTTATCAATCATTTAGAGGGAAGTTATAGTGGCGTAATGGGCTTGCCGCTTTTTGAAACTCAGAAACTATTACAAGGCGCTTCTTAAGCAATAACCATAATAATGATCAACGATGTAATAGTAGATGGTTGACCAATCTGGTTGGCCGGCATCATTCGTTGGCCACCACATTTTCCGATTAACCCAATAGTCATGGTAGTGCTCAGCACATAGATTGATAACATCCGCTGCTACAGATAATTTAATGCCATTCTCAGCTTCAACTTTAAAATAATCATCGAGCACATCTGTATAAGCCTTTATCAGGATAGGTTTTTTATCTACCTCTCTTTCAGAGCGATCAACATTCCTAGCAAACTTATCACCCAATACCTCGATACGTTCAGCATGTTTTTCCCCTGCCAACATATCAGCGGCACGTTCACAGCTTTCTTGTTTGCCTTGCTTGCATTGTCGTTCTTGAAATTCGCGCAGAGATTCTGCTGAGACTAGAGACGGAATAAACAAAAGCAATGCAAAGGAGACTGCCTTTAAACGGAGGTAAAAAAAATGCGCCATAGGGTTATCCATGACGCATTACTTTAAATGAAGAACTACTGTTAGATCAATATAATGATTAATAATACAACAATATTAATGACCTTGATCAGAGGGTTGATCGCCGAACCCGCTGTATCTTTCTACGGAACGCCTACGGGATTTCTCGTCTGGGTTCTGTTGCACTTCGAATCTCGCAGAGAATCATGAAAATTTCTAGGTATTAAAAAAGGGAGTCAAATGACTCCCTTTTTTCGAACAATTTTCGCTCTTCTTACATCAAGATGCCGCCATACTGTACGAAGAATGGAGCAAATACTAAGCTAAGAATTGCAGATAGTTTGATAAGAATGTTCAGTGAAGGACCTGAAGTATCTTTCATCGGATCACCAACAGTATCACCGACAACAGCTGCAGTGTGCTCATCAGAGCCCTTGCCACCGTGGTTACCTGCTTCGATATACTTCTTAGCATTATCCCAAGCGCCGCCACTGTTAGAGGAAGAGATCGCAAGTACACCACCGGTGATCAATGAACCGATCAACATAGCGGCAACTGCCTCAACACCGAACAGATAGCCAACAACGATTGGCGAACCCATGATCAACACACCAGGAGCTATCATTTCTTTTAGCGCCGCCTGCGTTGAGATGGCTACGCATTTCGCATAGTCAGGAGTGCCTGTGCCTTCCATGATGCCTGGAATCGTCTTGAACTGATGACGCACTTCTTCGATCATCGCGAATGCCGCTATACCAACTGACTTCATAGTCATGGCAGAGAACAAGAAAGGCAAAACTGCACCAACAAACAAGAAAGTGAAAACCAGAGGCTCCAACAAGCTCATGGATATAGGCTCACCGCGCAATGTTTCGGCAGTAGTAATAAAGGCCGCGAACAAAGCTAGAGAAGTCAATATTGCAGCACCGATGGCAAATCCTTTACCAATCGCTGCAGTAGTATTACCAGCAGAGTCTAAGATGTCAGTTCTACGTCTAACTTCTGACTCTAGGCCCACCATCTCAGCAATACCGCCGGCGTTGTCTGCAACAGGCCCGTAAGCATCAATAGTAAGAGTGAGCACCAAGCTACCCAACATACCTAGAGAGGCAATAGCGATGCCGTACATGCCTGCGAGCTCCCAAGAGATGAAGATGCTTATCGCGATGGCAATATAAGGAAGCACTGTACTCTTATAACCGAGTGCAAGACCGTAGATGATGTTAGTAGCAACACCAGTCTCACAAGACTTTGCGACTTCTTTTACGGGGCCGAATTTTTCAGAAGTGTAGTAGCCCGTTAATAAGCCAACCGCCAAGCCTGAAACCAATCCAGCCAAGAAGCAGAGATAAACACCGAGATTGGTATAGTCAGCGCCGTTCAATTCGAATTGCTCTGGAATCAGAGCAATAGTAACGAAGTACATAACCACTGCCATAATGGCGCTGGATATAATTAGTAGCTTCATCAGCGCTGGCGCCACGTCGTCTTCAGTCTTTACGCCAACTAAGAGTTTAGTGAGCAAGGCTATTGGAATACCTACAGCACTGATCAAAATTGGGAACAGCATTGCATCTGGATTACCGGCAAAAACTACCGCACTTATAACCATTGCAGCACAGGTGCTTTCTGCACAAGAACCGAAAAGGTCCGCGCCCATACCAGCAACATCGCCCACGTTGTCGCCAACGTTGTCTGCGATCACGGCAGGGTTACGGGGATCATCCTCTGGGATGCCCTGCTCAACCTTACCTACAAGGTCAGCACCAACATCTGCGGCCTTAGTGAAGATACCGCCGCCAACTCGTGCAAATAACGCGATTGTAGAACCACCTAGTCCAAAGCCAGCAATCACTTCCATAAGGATATGGTTGTTCTCAGGTCCAAGGTCAGCAAGCAAGGTGCTCATCACCACATAGATGATAACCAGTCCGAGGGTCGCCAGACCGACAAGAGCAAATCCCATTACCGCACCAGAGTTAATGGCCACATCGTAAGCTGCGGAAATGTCTTTCTTAGCAGAAACCGTAGTTCGTGCGTTGCCTTGAGTCGCTACCTTCATGCCGATATAGCCAGAAGCGATGGATATCGCGCCACCAAAGAGGAAAGCGATAGCGGTATATATACCCTCATGAATATCAGGGGTATGTGTATCGTTGATCAGAATGGCGATAATGGCGGCAAATACCACCATGAATATCGTCAGGACTTTGTATTCCTGCTTCAAGAATGCCATGGCTCCTTCGGCAATAGCACCGTGGATGAAGGTTAGCTTCTTCGCCTGAGCTTCATCTAGCCCAAGATCAAGCGGTATACTTACAACCTTCTTCATGTAAAAGAAGGCTATTCCCAAGCCCATCAGCGACAGGATTGTAGTTATCCATATTGTTATGCCTGACATATAAATTCCCCTAAACTTTATAAATTATTGATTTGAAGGACAAAAGAGCAAAATAATCACCGGCAATGTCCCCTTTGCCTTGCCGATTCGAAAAAATGGTGCAGATTGTACTTGGATATTAAGTAACTTCAAAGTATCCATCATGTTTTTCCTATGATTGTGGCATTTTCCTATAGCCTATTGTGCTTCTCCCATGATCAAAATATTCTTTTACAATGACAAATAGCACTGGCTTTCCCCTTGTAGCAAAATCCGATGCAAAGATACTGATACTTGGATCCATGCCAGGACAAAAGTCGCTTGAGGAAAACCAATACTACGCGCACCCGCGAAATAGTTTTTGGCCGATCATGTTCAAGCTACTTAAAATAGATAATGAGCTAACTTATGCCGACCGCAAAACGCTGTTACTAAAAAACAATATTGCATTATGGGATGTCTTAAAAAGTTGTTATCGCGAAGGTAGTCTTGATTCTGATATTGATCAGTCCACCATAGAGCCGAATGATTTTATAGAATTCTTCTCCAGACATAAGCAAGTTACCGCTGTTTTCTTTAATGGCGCAAAAGCCGAACAACTCTTTAAGAAAAATATATTAATGACTCTGAATCAAGCACAGCAAAAGCTATCCTTTTTCAGATTACCTTCCACTAGCCCCGCGCATGCAGCACTGACATTCAAACAAAAATTATTGCAATGGGAAATTATAAAACGTTTTCTATAAAGATGTAGCGACTGACAAAACTCAAATGGCTATTAAGGGGATTAATAATCTGATCGTGAACTAGTGTGTTTTAAGAGCTTGTTGTTGTTTCCAATTAAACCAGCCCTGTGGCGATATTTTATTCATTAATCTATCAATCGGAGACAGAAGAAGTAGATTAAATGCACCATGTAATTTACCCATCCAGGTTTGACTGCTACAGCGTAATGAAATTGCATAACTAGGCTCATCGTAGACAAAATGGTGCCAGTAACCGCTGGGGATATACAATGTTTCTCCTTGTTCAAGCACCACCTTATAGCCTTCCACGTCCTTTAATCCGGGGAACTGCTCGAAATCTGGCCTCTCAACATCAACATAGCTTCTACAAGTAAATGGATAACCATGTAAATTCTTTCTTTGCTCATAAGGGAACAGATAAACCGTTTTTTTGCCATATAGGGCTGTGTGTAGCACATGCGACATGTCGATATCAAAATGCATCTGGGTTACTGAACCTTTACAACCAAAAAACATAAAAACAAAATTCCGTGATATGCCCTTTAATATAGCGGGAAAAGTAATGTCATCGACTAATTCCGGAATCTCGGATTTAATATTATAGAGAAACATCCGCAGGTCTTGCTCTTTCGTTACAACCGTATCGATATAGTCCCTAAAGGAGATGCTCTTCGACTTTGACATGTAATTCTTGCCGGCAGAGACGAAACCTGAGTCATAAACTTTAACTTGTTTATTGCCGTGCTGTTCTTTGAAGAATTCAGGACTCCATTTATCTAATGCCGGCCAGGCTTTTGCCATGTCCTGGATCACCAATGGCCGGAGTGGCCTGAAATAGGATTTTGTGAATTCTTCTGCCTCAATATTAGAAACCTTATCAATCGGCTTCAAATCAAGTCTAGATTCAGGCAGGTCAGAGCCCGCCGAATTATTATCTGGAGAGGAACTCACTGTAGGTATGAAGAATATCTGCTTGTTCCCAGTGTAGGAAATGTCCAGCACCTGGGATCATCTTGAATTCACAATGAGGGATTCTTGAAGACGCTTTTTCTATATCGCCTGGATCCAAGATGGCGTCAAACTCACCACTCAATATAAGGGTGGACGCAGTGATATTTCCCAGATCGATAAAATCTTCAATATCTGATGCCTGCTCAACAAACTCACAATGGTCATAGAAACTAATGAATTGTTCACGACTCATACCACGAAACTGTTCGATAATCTGCTTTTTATGGGTATCAGGGATGTGCTGACCAAATTTTTCTATCATCAATGGCGCGATATCATGGCTATTGTTAGTATCGAACAGCTCTTTTCCTTCTCTGATTACCTCGATCACTGCCTTATTCGGTTTCGCACCGAAACTGCCCAAAATCATCTTGTCGACTAATTCAGGGTGACGTGCAGCTAATGCAACAGAGATAATCGTTCCCCATGAAGCAGCGGCAAGGATTACTGTACCGTTTCTGTTGGTCTCATTGATAACGTTATGCAATACATCAATCTGTTCATCAAATGTTATACCTGGTGGGCCAGACAATATTTTCCCACGCCCTTGACCTGGCAAATCGAACACAGCAACAGAATAATCAGCAACAAAGTGACTGACGAATGATCGCCATGCCGCCATCGTTTGTTTGGCACCACTAATACAGACGATAGTCTTCTCAGCTTCACCGTAAATTCGGTAAGGCACTAGGAATCGTCCGAGGCTTAATTCTCCTTTTACTATCTTCATACTCTAATTTATTAGTTCGTGTAATTTTGAGTTTAACCCGGCAGGAAATCTTCTAACATACATAAGATGACGGTTTAACTATATGGTTCATATGTAATGCTATTATAAAGAAAGTTTCCTAAAAGTCTCTACTCTTTTTAGAACTAGTTAGCAATTAATAATTCAAATAGGGTCTATCGTAAACGTAGTTTTCATCAGAAGAATCGAACTGCCAACTTCGGATCTACTATTTCCGAACAATATTACAGTGATAAATCATGATTAATTGGATTATTTCAACTTCTATCAGGAGATATATTGCTTAAATAAAGCATTTCAGGAGGGGCGTTGCAATATCACCTCGTCAATAATAAAGAATAAATTATTGGTACATTTTCTTCTTAATCCATTTGAATTTAAATACATTCGGCTATGTTTCCAATATCTGTTCTGATATTTTCAATGCTTGTAAACGAGTTTGCGTTATTTGAATATCAGGCAATAGTTTGGCTACACCAAGCTGACGTAATACTTTCTCTACCGATGAACTCATTCCACATAGAACAACATAATCATTATCACTTTGCACTTTGAGTATTACTTCTTCTATCGCCAGAGATGCGGTGCTATCAATAAACGGCACATCTGAAAAATCGATTATCAACACATCTTGATCACGGACGGCAGTTAGTCTCTGCACAATGCCCTTAGCTGAACCAAAACTCATTGGGCCTTCAATATGAAACAAGACGATGTGCCCATCGGCACTCTCAAGAATCTTAATTTCTTCCTCTGTCAACTCATGCCAGTCGTCCGGGTTGCCAATAATTTTCATGCTCCCTGCTTGCGAATCAGACATGCGCTTAACAAATAAAAGACTTGCCATGACCGTTCCAACAGCAACAGCAGTAATAAGGTCGACTAAAACAGTTAATAAAAAAGTAGTTAGCATTATCAACATGCCTGAACGAGGCGCACTACGGATCCGACTTAAGTACTTCCAGTCAACAATATCGAATCCTACTTTAAGCAATATACCTGCGAGCACGGCATGTGGTATATGTTCTGCAAGTGCGCCCAGACCCAAGACCATTAACAATAGAACAATCGCATGCAAGGCGCCTGAAATAGGAGTACGCCCACCAGCACGCACATTGACGACTGTGCGCATGGTTGCCCCTGCGCCCGGCAAACCACCAAATAAACCGCTGACAACATTACCTATGCCCTGGCCAAACAATTCACGATCAGACTTATGGTGTGTACGCGTAATACTGTCTGCTATTAATGAGGTTAATAAAGAATCAATGGAGCCGAGAAACGCCAACACCAGTGAATATTTTATTATCATTGCAAATTCTTCAATAGAAAATACTGGCAGTTGAATACTGGGCAGACCACTCGGTATTTCACCAATAATAGTGACATCGTTCAGTAAAAATAAGCTCAGCGTCGTACCAAGTAACAGCGCAAGTAACGGCCCGGGGATATAACGACTTAGCCGTTGAGGAATAAACCAGACGGTCGCCAGAGCAACGACGCTAAGGATTAAGGAGCTCGAATGAACCTGTCTCAATAATTCGGGTAACGCCAAGATCGATTTTAACGGCCCCCCAGCCCCGGCCTGTCCAATAAAGGGGGCCAATTGCAAAATAATAATGATGCATCCGATCCCACTCATAAACCCGGAGATAACCGGATAAGGCACCAGGTTGATATAACGACCAAATTTAAACACGCTAAAGAGTATTTGAAACACGCCGCCCAGCATGACGATGGTGAAGGCCATTGCTGGATTATGTGAAAAATGTATAACAATTGCCGTCATGACAACGGTCATCGGTCCCGTTGGACCCGATACTTGTGCTGGCGTACCACCAAAAATTGCAGCAAAGAAGCCGACAATAATCGCACCATACATCCCGGCCAAAGGGCCAACGCCGGAGGTGACCCCAAAGGCAAGCGCAAGTGGCAGCGCCACTACAGCAGCAGTAAGCCCTCCGTAGATATCGCCGCGCAAATTATTGAGAGAAAAGCCGTGGATAAAACCTGTCATAGTGTAGATCTGAATGATTTAAAAGACGCGAAAATACACAATATACCTGTAATAATCAGAGCGTACAGTCGCATTAATATTGTTACTCATGTAATTCGTGGGAATTTTTCTAGCATTGCATCTACATTTGTATAGTCTGGGCTGATCCTTAGTTGTTTTTCTCCTTTTTCTAAAAGTAGGCTAGGAAAACTATTTAAACCCAAGCGTCGAGACTGTTTAATTTCTTGTCGCAAAATTTCATCTGTAGCTAATGATTTAATGTCATTGGCAAACCGGTCAGTATCTAATCCCAGTTCCTCAGATAACGCGAACAGGGTTGAGTAGTCAGATGGGTTTCGTGCCTGAAGATAATATGCCTGCTGAATCGCCAAGGTCATTTCAGCATCAAATCCTTGGCCTTGATTGCGTGCTGCAATAACAGCGCGGCAGGCAAGGTATGTGCTCCGGCGCGGCTCACACTCAGTCCAAAAATCATAATTGAATTTCGTTACCGGGACTTGGCGCTCAATAGTCTGCCAATGCCCCTGAACCAGCTGTCGCGTCTCCTCTGACATAGGTTCTTCACAATCGGGCGCTAAGCCACCAAGCAAACGGACGATTACTATTTCCCTTGGCAGGCCATCCAATAAAGAAAGTAAAGACGTCCTGAATGCCCAACACCAGCTGCACATAGGATCATGGGCATAATAAAGTTTGATCGACACTATTGGCTTGCTTGATAACTTAGAGTGTAAATTCTGTATTTAATATTTTTTCTACTGGATTATTTTTAAGCGTGACATATTTCGGTAAGCCGTTTTCATAAGGTGGATAATCTTCGCCTTCAATTAACGGACTTAGATATCGACGACAGGCCGCGGTGATGCCAAATCCATCTTCTGTAATAAATTCTTTTGGCATCATCTTTTCAACGTTTGCAACATCTTCCAGCTTTGCTTTTCCAATCTCCCAAACGTAAGGTTCATCGGCTATGCGATGCACTATTGGCATGACTGCGTTCTCTCCAGCAATAGCCATCTCCACAGCTGCTTTACCTAAGGCATAGGCTTGATCAACGTCTGTCTTTGACGCGATATGTCGTGCTGCACGCTGTAGATAATCTGCAACAGCCCAATGATATTTATAACCTAATGCATCCTTGATCATATTGGCAACAACCGGAGCGGCGCCACCTAACTGGGCATGACCAAAAGCATCCCGAGTTCCTTGTTCCGCAAGGAATTTACCATCTGGCCAATGTGCACCCTCAGAAACCACGATTGAACAGTATCCGTGAGTTTCAACTTTTTCTTTAACTTTACTAATGAATGCCTTCTGATTAAATTCGACTTCAGGGAATAAAATCAAGATTGGAATATCATTATCTTCATCAGCCGCCAAACCGCCAGCGGCGGCAATCCAGCCAGCATGGCGCCCCATTACTTCGAGCACAAACACCTTGGTCGAGGTCTTGGCCATCGAACAGACATCATATGAGGCCTCTCGAGTTGAGATTGCAATATATTTAGCGACTGACCCAAAACCAGGACAAACATCGGTAATAGGTAAATCATTATCGACCGTTTTCGGTACATGGATCGCCTGAATTGGATAACCCATTTTTTCAGATATCTGCGAGACTTTATGGCAAGTGTCTGCTGAATCACCGCCACCATTATAGAAAAAGTATCCAATATTATGCGCCTTGAACACCTCGATCAGGCGTTCATATTCCGCCTTACTCTCTTCCAAACCCTTTAATTTAAAACGACATGACCCAAAAGCGCCTGAGGGCGTATAGCGTAAACCTGCGATATCAGCATCAGATTCCAGACTGGTATCAATTAAGTCTTCGGTCAATGCACCAATAATACCGTTACGACCAGCATAGATATTGGCGATCTCATTTGGATGTTGTCTCGCGGTTTCTATAACACCACAGGCGCTGGCATTGATTACCGCGGTAACACCGCCAGACTGTGCATAAAAAGCATTTTTGGCCACTGCCATAAAGTATTTCTCCTGAATTTATCAAATACATGAAACCGAACTGCATGAGGTCGGGTCTATATTAGTTGTGCTAAACTGCGAATAATAAAGCAAACAAAAGATAATGCGCCATATTAGATGCCAACAAAATAAATATTAAATGACTTTTTTAAACACCTATCGACAAATAATTAATAAGACGTTTATTTTTCTTCTTGTCTTACTTCCCTTTTTAGTTATCGCTAACGACCTTCCTGATTTTGGTGATTCAGCCGGCAGTATAATCTCGCCAGAATATGAGCGGAGACTTGGAAAAATGTTTTTAAGCCAAGTTCGACATTTCGCTCAGATAAATAATGATCCAGAGGTCAAAGCTTATATCCAATCACTAGGCAATAAACTAGCTTCACATAGTGATAATACAGAGCAACCCTTTAATTTTTTTGTAGTAAACGACCCTGCCATTAATGCTTTCGCTGGTCCGGGGGGCATGATCGGCATGAATAGCGGGGTAATTATAAGTTCAAAAAATGAAAGTGAACTTGCAGGTGTAATGGCGCATGAAATTACACACGTAACTCAAAGACACCTCGCTCGCCAATTTGAACAAGCCAGCCAATACAGTCTGGTCAATACGGCTGCATTAATCGGCGCGATCTTAATTGGTATTTCAAACCCAGAGGCTGGAATGGCGGCCATGACAGGTGCAGCTGGTTTATCCGCGCAAAATTCGGCGAATTTTACTCGCGCAAACGAACAAGAGGCAGATCGAATCGGAATGCAAGTTTTAGTCAGCTCCGGATTTAATCCAAGGGGGATGCCCGAATTCTTTGAAACATTACAACAGATAGGAAGATACTCACAAAGTGCGGCACCAGAATTCGTACGCACACACCCGCTGACGACATCACGTATCGCTGATACTCGAGCACGCGCAGAAGAATACCCCAAAGGCGAATATACTAACTCACACTCGTATGATCTGATTCGGTATAAACTTTTAGTGGCGTCTGCAAAGTCACCAAAAGAAGCAGCCATATTTTTACGAAAAGCGCTTAATGAAAGTAAAAGTTCCGTAAAAGAAGATTTGCCAATCCGATATGGGCTAGCTTATGCCTACATTAGCACCAGAGAATTTGCTCCTGCTCGACAGCAAGTCGATCATCTTCTAAAAGATAATCCTGATGATATTGCCTATCTATTGTTGGCGGCAAAACTTGAAACAGCGCAGCCCAATTACGATGCCGCGTTTAATGTCTTTGAAAAAGCCTATGGCCTTTACCCGGACTATAGGCCCGTCGTCATAACGTACAGCAAAGCATTGCTAGACGTGAGTAACGGGAAAGAGGCAAAAAAAGTTTTAACTAACTACGCGCGTCATCATGAACACGACATCGACACCTATAGCTTACTCGGTCAAGCAGAAGGCCTGCTAGGCAATGAAGTTGAAACAGCATTCCTTCAATCGAAATATTATTTTCTGGCTGGAGCGACTAAGGCTGCAGCAGACAAACTAACATTCATAAAACAACAGTATCAATTGGACTATTATCAGGAACAGCGCATAAACGCATGGATGGCAGAACTACAATACGAGCTTGAGCTCGAACAAGGCCTAAAGTAATCACTAGTAATAAATAGCATATGTTACGCAGAGACACTCTCAAATATCTAGCGTCAGGATCAATTGTCCTGCTTTCTGGTCTGTTGAAACCCATCACCGCACTTGCTAAATGGAATGACGATGCATTTTCTGCAGTCGATTATGACGAGGCCATTGCTGCCTACTTTTCTAATCAAGAGATAAAGGAATCCGATCAGATTACCATTGGGGTTCATTCTGTTGTAGAAAATGGTGCCGTAGTGCCAGTCAAGATAAAAACAGACTTGCCTAATATAGAATCTATTACCATCTTTGTTGATAAAAACCCGAACCCGTTAATTGCAAACTTTGATCTTTTCCCAAGCTGTGTAGGTTTTATTTCAACACGAATAAAAATACAGCAGTCATCGAACATCATCGCGACTGTAAAGAGTGATGGAAAAATATTCAGCACACGCAAATTCATAGAAGTACATGAAGGGGGCTGCGGCTGAATGACTTCATCCATTCGATTAAAAACAAAAACCAGTAATGGTGTCACAACAGTACGCGCCATCATTCGTCACCCCATGGAAACCGGCTTTCGAATCGACAGCGACACTAGTGAGCTAGTGCCGACACATCACATAAATAACGTTACAGTAAAACATAATGGTAGTGTTGTTATGTCTTGTGACTGGAGTCGGGCTGTTTCAAAAAACCCCTATCTATCATTTATGTTCAAAGGTGGCAATGCTGGAGACAAACTTGAACTTGCCTGGCGTGATAATAAAAACAACACCGATTCGGTTGAAACACTGATAGTATAATTCACTTCCGAAATTACGTTGCTCTAAATTAATGCGTGCGATAATAATATTCTGCTTATTTGTAGTGTCTGCGTTTTTTGTCGGCGCAATAATCGCATACCCATTAAAACTATTGCTAGACCCTGTCCTCGAACTTGCTTTTCGCAAATATCTTACTTATGCCACCCTGATCAGCGGTTTGATTATTAGTGGCATTTATTTGCAGCTATACAAATCACTTTCCTTCAAGGCATTTGGTTATAGTGGAAAACTATTGAAATTTTTGAATAGCATGTTCAGCGGTTTTATCTACGGCATAATCATTATGCTAATAATCGAGATGCTATTATTTTTTCTCGGCATTCACGAAATAGATACTAACCGTAGCATTTCAATATCCCTGGTCATGGAGAGGCTTACAAAAGCAATGCTTGCTGGCGTATTAATTGGCTTGGTTGAAGAGTCAATTTTTAGAGGCGCTTTATTTACTGGCTTATACAAACAGACAGGGGCAGTAATTACAGTTTTCTTTTCAAGTCTTGTCTATTCATCTGTACACTTTATTCGATACCGGGAACTGCCCGCAGATACTGACATTAGCTGGTTAACTGGTATCAGCATGATGCCTGAAGCATTTCGTCGTTTTCACGAATGGTCTATCGTAGATTATTTTTTAACATTGTTTATCTTTGGTGTATTACTTGGCTTATTGCGATTAAAGCATCGGGGGATTGCTGCCTGCATAGGCGTCCATGCGGGCATAGTAATGCTAATCAAACTCGCTGATTACTTCACCAACCGAACTCATAACAGCAATTATGAGTTTCTCGTAAGCCAGTACAATTCAACTTTCGGCTGGATAAGCTTTACTGTTATTTTACTGTTTACAGTTTTCTATTTCGTGAAGCTTAGATCTAGCACCCCAACTAAACCAATGTTTTAATTATAAGCGGCACATAGATAAAGTTTTAAAAAAACAAACTTATTATTTGGGAGCACGATTAGACGCGATCAGTTCCGTCAGACATAGACCGTACAAACCAACAGCATCTTTAGGCTCGATAGCATCATTTTTATTTTGTGAAATTAACCCGGCAGCAAGAATTGCAGCAATAATATGATCTTCGTTCATCAGTAGTTCCTCTTTTAATGAATGACCAACAACAGACTGTATATGGCGCTATAGGTATATATTATAAACATAAAATTTTCTACTTTTCATCTTCCCCAAGCATCTCTAAAAACAATCTATATATTTATTTAATGACGTCCGGATGAAATATTATTTCATCGTTGACCTTAAAATTTCGAATCAAGTCCTGACCTTCACGGCTACGAATAAAGTCTGAATATTTTCTCGCCATATCTATTTTTGCATGCGGATGTTTTCCAGGATTTACCATGATCACATGATAAGGATTGAAGAGTCCTGGATCATTTTCGAATATCACTCTCAATTTCAACTTATCTTTATAAGCCAGATATGTGCCTCTGTCGGTTAGCGTGTACGCCTCTTTATCATCAGCTATTCTTAACACAACACCCATGCCTTGCCCAACGGCAAGATACCAATCACCAGAAGGCTCTTTACCTGTCATTTTCCATAGACTTTTTTCTTTTTTATGAGTTCCTGAGTCATCCCCACGAGAAACAAAAACATGGTTCGCGTCAACTAACTCAGACATGGCATCTACCACATTATTCGCGTTTTTGAGGCCGGCAGGATCTATTGCTGGTCCAACAATAACAAAGTCATTGTGCATCACAGGCTCACGCTCAATACCTGAGCCCTCAGCAACGAATTTCCTTTCTGCTTCTGGTGCATGAACAAAAATCAGATCAACATCGCCATTTTTACCCAAACGAATGGCCTTCCCTGTGCCCACAGAAATAACATCTAGCTTCACATCATATTTATTTTCAAATGGGGGGTTTAATACCGCTAATAAACCAGAGTTGTCAGTGCTGGTTGTTGTTGCCATCTTGAGCCTTATTTCTTCTGCGGAGACAAACCCGGAAAATAAAATCAGACACGCAACTAATAATTGAAATATTTTTTTCATGCTTATCTTTATAACCTTTCTTAATTAATTTATTAATTTAAAACCAAAAAACAGCCTGTGAATATAAATAGGTCGCATCACTTTTACCCGCACCATCCATTACATCACCGGCAAACAAATGTGCAGCACCTACTTCTATCCGAATATTTTTCGGCAATACTTCCCAACGCACTCGCGCCTCAACCTGTGTCCCGATATAGTTATCTGAATCACCTGCAGCATTGATAATTCGCGCCGTTGTCCACGCATCATTATCAGAGGCTAGCCAATAACCACGTAGCGCAAGAAAGCTAGTCACGTTAGACGCAGGCTTTAATTTTAAGCGGACACCCGGTGTATTTAGATTAGCTCTGGCAAATGGCCCGTAAATACCCGTCGGGCCGAAGTCAAAACGACGCGCACCATAGAGCGTATCAAATCGATTATTGTCACCATCATTTGGATCGTCATCTCCGCTAGCATAATCATACTGAAAGATTAATCTCGGCGACCACCTTGCAGCAAAACTATAACCAATTTCAGCATGATGAAAGTATGCGAGATGATCCAGATCGGTTGTTGAAGTTCTTAATGAACGAGATTCACCAAACTGAAAGACCGATTCAACTTGATAATCAAACTGATTTATTTTCGGCTTTCGATAGAGCCGTAATCCCGGCGTGAACAAATCTCGATCAAGTATACTTAATACACCCGTCACATCTTTTCTATGCAAGCCCAGGAAATACAACTCAAGCTGATCGCCCCATGGCAATTTATCGGGAGCATAATAGGCACCCCAAAAACGAACCTCCTTATGCTCCTTATCAAACCGCGCCTCATTATCCAAGGCTTTACCACTGAACAAACGTTGTACGGGGAAGGTATAAAATAATCGAAACTTCTGTTTGTCTGTTCCTTGCCAATGCCAATCAATACCGGTAAAACCATTAATCGTATTTCGAAAGCGATTCCTTGCCACTAGACGACGGCTACCCATGTCCATCGTGATTCGACCACCGCGAACCATGCTTTTACTCCCCTGGCCTAGCACATTATCCAACGGTACTTCGATATAGGCTTGTAATAGCTCAAATGGATTAACAACATTGCCAGACAAAGGCGTGCCCGAGTCAGCTAATTCAACTCGCGAATCGAGCATCTCGGCGGCAAATTTAATATGCTTAAAATCGAACTTGGCCATAACAACTGTTCGAAATACTAGCGCCTGATCGCCACCCTTTCGATTGCCTCGATATTGTTCATCAACATTTTCAAATCGTGTTCGGTGGTGTCCTGATATTGAAAAAACATCCGGCAAGTTTAGCGCACTATTCAAACGCCATGGCTTGTCATCTGTACCTGTACCCGCAAACGCACATGAACAATAAAAAATGTATGTCAGAACATACCACATTAATCTAGAGTTTTTCATGCCGCCTCGGGGGTCAATAAAAATATGCAATAATTTGCATATTTTTATATTTATTTAATTTATAGTTATGCTAAATCGGCTTTATATCATCATATTTGTATTGCACAAATATGCTTTTACTTACATATAGAACAAATTAACTTATGCGAATTGAATTTAATGTCCAGTGGCAAACTACCGATGCGAATCAGGAACTGGACCAACGCTTACTACCGTTGCTTGAGGAAATACATCAAAGCGGATCACTGCAAGCAGCCGCGAAGGAAATCAAAGTTTCATATCGAACTGCCTGGGAGCTTATACGCTACTGGAATGAGGCCTTTAATACGCCTTTGTGTATTAAGGAACGCGGTCGCGGCTCAAAACTTAGTCCGCTCGGACAAAAGCTTATAGAAACAAAACGAAACATAGATGCTGATTATTCAAAGACATTACTGCCCATTGCAAACAAGCTAAATGATGAAATCAAAACATTAATTGGCCAAAATATTAGTAAGCAACGGAGTATTGCGTCTTGTAGTCATGATCTGGCGATTAATCATCTGCAGTCCATTTGTGAAAAGACGGGACAATACGATATTGAATTTCAATCGCGAGGTAGCCTTGAAAACCTGAAGCTGTTAAATGCACACCAAATCGACATCGCCGGATTTCATTTTCCAGAAGGCGCGTTAGTAGAAAGTCTCGCTCCTGCGTATTCGCAGTGGTTAGATGATGAGAAACTTATATTGATCCAACTGGCATCACGTGAGCAAGGCTTGATTGTTAAACCTTCAATAGCAGAGCATGTTACGTCAATTAATGGTTTAACTAGACGTTCCTTGAGGTTTGTTAACCGACAAAAAGGATCGGGTACACGGGCGATCTTTGATGAATTAATCAAACAAAATGGAATAAATAAGAAAGATATTAATGGTTATCAAAAGGAAGAGTTTACGCATTCTGCTGTAGCCGCCTTAATATCCAGTGGTCATGCTGATGTTGGTTTTGGCTTAAAGGCCGCAGCAACTGAATTCGAGCTATCATTTCTACCAATGATTACTGAAAGTTATGTCTTAGCCATGCAAAAGTCTTTAGCAAAAGAAGTAATAAGTGAAGTTCGCTTAATAATGAAAGACAAGAAACTTAAAGCCAAAATCAATAAATTACCGGGCTACAGTACAAAACTGACAGGTAAAGTTATCCACGCACACAAGCTATTGTCGACGAAAAATGCTTAAGAGGCAATGAAATGGTGGGCCGTGGGCGATTCGAACGCCCGACCAATGGATTAAAAATCCACTGCT
>Ga0209630_10000015_pt1 | contig 213024 bp, 208 predicted proteins | sample COG_01_FD_184745 | JGI IMG/M metagenome (GOLD analysis project Ga0209630, IMG submission 184745) | Pelagic Microbial community sample from North Sea - COGITO 998_met_01 (SPAdes) (version 2) | ecosystem: Environmental > Aquatic > Marine > Neritic zone/Coastal water | place: Helgoland, sampling...
ATTTAGGTGGTGCCACCTCTCATACAGCAATTATTGCAAGATCTCTTGGCATACCTACTATAATGTCACTTGTTAACATAAGCACCTCAATAGAGCCAGGACAGCGAATATATGTAGATGGCTACAAAGGTAGGGCTAAATGGAAAGTTAATAAAGATGAAAAAAGTGAGCTTGCTGACTTAAAAAACAAATATAGTTCATTACAAAAGAATCTATTTGAATTCTCTAAGCTTACAGGAGAAACTAAAGATAAAAAAATTATATCTATAAAAGCTAATATTGAGATATCTTCCGAAGTAAAAATGGCACAAAAATATGGTGCTGAAGGTATTGGAATGTATAGGACAGAATTCCTATTTACAAACAAAGAACAATTTCCATCTATGGAGGAGCAATACTTAGACTATATCTGCTTGTTTAAACATGACTTCTTTAATGAAGTAACAATTAGAACTTTAGATATTGGTGGAGACAAAATACAGGACTACACACATTTGGAAAATAACCCTGCCCTTGGTCTTAGAGGGATAAGATACTCGCTAGCTAATATTGACGTTTTTAGAATTCAGTTAAATGCAATATTCAAAGTAATAAGTACTAAAAAGAAGAAGGTTAGGATTCTTTTGCCTATGATTTCCAATTTAGACGAACTTGTAGAATCTATTTCTATAATTGATGAAATTAAAAATAAACACTTAGTGGATCCTAAATTAGTTTCCCTTGGAGTTGTAATCGAAACCCCATCAGCGGCTTTACTAATAAAGGAAATATGTGAAAAAGTGGATTTTATCAGTATTGGTACTAATGATTTAATTCAATATACCATCGCTGCAGATAGGACCAATGAAACACTGGGGGATATTATTTCACCATACCAGCCTTCAGTCCTAAGAATGTTAGAACTAATAAGGAATGAGATACCAGAGGGTACTTATGTTTCTATTTGTGGTGAAATGGCTAATGATGTTAATTGCCTGCCAATATTTATTGCAATGGGTGTAAGAGAGCTTAGTATGAATTATTATTCGATACCTAAAATTAAAGGTGTCATTCATGATCTTTCTTTTAAAGATTGCAATGAGGCTTTTAAGCAGTGCTTAAAATACACATGCCCAAAAAAAGTAAAGAAAGAACTCACAGATCTGATAAAGAATAAAATGCCTTCATACAGCTCTATAATTAATTACGAAATCTAGTGGCCCGCTCATGAGGACTCGAACCCCAATTACTTGATCCGAAGTCAAGAGTGTTATCCATTACACTATGAGCGGAATCTTATTACTTTATTCTTTTAAATTAAAGGTTAGATTAATTTAATGAAAGATATACTATTTGTCGATAAAGAATGTGAAGTTTGCAAATCCTTTGGAAGCTATATTAGTAAAAAAAGTAATAATGAAATTATTATAAAAGATATCAGTAATCTAGATAGAAAAGAGTTCAGCTCTGAAAGAATGCATTTTTGTTCCAATAATAAAATGTTTTCTGGACATTTAGCTATATTTGAAGTTGTTAAAGGCATAGAAGAGTTATCTATAATTAAAAAAATACTAAATATCTTACCAAATTTCATTAAAGTTTTTTTATATTACACTATTTCTAAAAATAGAAACAGCCTAGCAAAGCTATTTAAGATAATCAAACCAAAATCTTAACCTATTTTTTTGAGGATTATAAGAATCTAACCTCTTGATATTCTCTTTCGAAAGCTTTCTAGAGGACGCTCCCAAAAGATTGTAATGAAAATATAAATGGGATTTAAATACATCTTCAACCTCCCTAGCCTTGAGGATGTTTGAAGAAACAAAGTAAGCAGAATTTTTTACTATTATCACCCTAGGGTAAGTCTTAAATTTTCTTATGAACTTGCTAATATCTAAATCTAAAGATTTCTTTATTTTTAGTATGGATTCCCCACAATATAATAATTGATCTGGGTTTAAAGGTTTAGAAATATTTATCTTAGGATTGGATGTTAAAAATGAGTTTATTAATTTATCCTCACTATAATAAGTAACTAATTCTTTATACTTATGTTTCCACAAAATTTGGGAAATAATGCTAGTATTTTTATAACGAGCAAAATCAAGGTTGCAATATTTTTCAAATTTAATCATCACATCTTCAATATATTTGATAAGTTTGTCGGCATTATCTGAAGAGCAAATCAATCCATGATTTTCTAAAAATAGGACAATATTTTCATTTTTGCTTATCTTATTCTCATGGGGACCTATTGTCTTAAGGATTTCAGAAGCTAGGGCAATTCCAGGTGTTTTATATTTAATATAAAAAAAGGTTTTATTTAAAATCTCGTTATGGAATATTTCTTTAAAAATTCTTCTAGATTTAGTCGAGGTTGAAATTATATTGACAGATACAGGATGAAAATGGATGGTATACTTCTTCAACATTGAATGAGTAAAAGTTTCAATAGATGGAGCATTGCCACTTATAATAGATTTCCTTAAAATATTAAATGAAGATTTTTCAATTTTAGATGTAATTTTTACATCTTCATTTATTTCTAAAAAATCCATCAACTTTCTATTGTCTAGCAAAGAGTATCCGTTTTTTTCACTTACTTCGGCTAAGGAATATCCACTGGATTTTATATACATCTTGTGTCCATCTTTTATAGACGAGTTTCCACCGGCGGCTTGAATTAAATCAAATCTTTGACCAAAATATTTAGATATTCTTACGAATTCTTTTATGAGACTTTTATCTTTTTTAACCATTTATTGTTACTAATATGCCAGTTGTAAGTATTAAGTATACCTTCCATTAAATCTGTCTTAGGCTCCCAGTTCATAATCTTCTTCGTTTTACTAATATCAGCAGAAGTGTAAAAGACATCTTCTGGAGTAGATGGCTTATCAAATCTTTTGATTTTTTTATTTGAAAACTTAGAAATTATCTTGATAAGGTTATTAATAGAAACTGGTTTATTGTTACCAAGATTTAGATAATTAAGCCCTTTTAACTTTGAAGACTTATATATCCCATCTACAATATCATCTACGTAAGTAAAATCTCTTTTTTGCTTACCAGTTCCAAAAACATTAATAGGTCTATTATTAATAGCAGCATCTGTAAATATAAAAGGTGCCATATCTGGTCTTCCACAAGGTCCATAAACTGTGAAAAAGCGTAAAATAGCTATGTTTTGACCATATAATGCATGATAAGCATGTAATAGAATTTCAGCGGCTTTTTTTGAAGCAGCATAGATAGAATCAGGCTTACTAGTTTCACTATTAACCTTAAAACTCTTTTCTTTACTGTCACCATAGACGCTAGATGTAGAAGCTTGAACAAAAGATTTAACAGCAAACTTTCTACATAATTTAATTAAATTTAAAGCACCAAGCAAATTGGACTCATAGTAGGAATTAGGATAAAGAGTGGATTTCCTAACGCCAGTACCCGCTGCCAGGTTAACAATAGTATTAAGTTTGTTCTTTTTAAAAAACTTTTCAAAATATAAAATAAGTTTTTTTTCGGATGAAATATCAATCTTATTAAATAAGAAATTTTTATTCTTTTTAAGCTCTATATTTCTCCATTTCTTTAATTTTACATCATAACCATCACTGTGATTATCTATACCAAATACACGAAATCCCTTTTTTAAATATAGCAAGGAAAGATGATAGCCAATAAACCCTGAAGATCCAGTAATTAAAACATTTTTCATATCTTTCAAAATATAATACCTATTTTACTCGGTTTTTAAAAACCCAAAGTCTTTGGCCAAAATAGCCAATTATCACAGAAACAAATAGTGCAATAAAATATGCTAAATCAATATCTTGTACAACTTTAAATGCAAAATTATTAACAACAACATTGACAAGAATTGCAACAACATATAATGCAAGATACCTTTTTAAATCATCAAAGTAAGCTGATTCAGATTTAAATGTCCAAAGTCTATTAAAATGAAAAGATATATTTACACCCAAGAAAGTAGATGCAGCCTTAGCTATATCCATTCCTATCTTATCTAACAAGAAATTATACAACCAGTAATCACATATCAGTGCAAAAATACCAATAGTACCCCATTTGTATGTTTTTGGGTCTTTTAATAGCATTATTATATATCTAACGATTTTTAGCATTTATTTGAAAGGGATGATAAATTTAATTGATTGATTAGTCAAACTATAATACTGTAATCTAAAGTTAGATTAGTAATTAATGATAATGTTGAAAATAGTTTCAAATTTGAATTTTAAAGACAAAGAAATATACTTTTTTATTATTACATTTGTAATAATTGCTTTGTCCATACTTACAAATAGCTTTGTAGATACCAATGGATATCTCACTACAGATTCTACACACTTTTTAAAACTTGCTAAATCATTTAACCAAAATGGAAGCCTATATGTTTATTCATGGACTAATAGCGGGGAAATCAATTTCTTTAGCATGTGGCCCTTAGGTTATCCTCTCCTAATCTCGCTAATATCAAAACTAACTTTTCTTGATGTCTTTTGGTCTTCAAAGTTACTAAATATTTTATCAGTCCTATTAATATTCTTAATGATTTACAAAAATACATTATTTGGATATTCACTAATTGGTCTATTGTTTCTTTCTGGTAGCTTCATTAATATATTTTCGTATACATTAACAGAAAATGTATTTATTCTTGGTCTAGTTTCCTATGCTTATTCGACTCACAACTTAACAATAAGAGCTAGTAAGAAAAATATATTAATAACCATACTCTCTTTTGTCCTAACATTTTCTTCAAGATATATAGGTGGCTATCTATTAATATTTAACTTTTTCTTAATCCTTAGATCATTAAAGAATAATCAGTCCAATACCAGGGGACTTATTATTCTTCTAGTGGCGTCGGGAACATATATGCTTGGATACCTTTATATGAATAAGTATTTTACAGGATTCTTAACCTATCCTCATGCATACATTACTTATGAATCATCAAGTGAAATAATTCTTCACTTTGTAAAGAAAGTTTTTGAGGAACTTAATCTTATTATGGCCAGTGTTAGGTTTAAAATCAGTCCTATGTTCTCAATATTCTCATCATTCTTTTCGGCTATGCTCATTTCACTAGTTGCCATATACTGTAAAAAAACTTCTATCAAAGACGAGAAGCTTAACAGTTTAGCTACTAACTTTATATATATGTCATTATTTTATATAATTATAGTTTTATTTTGGAGACTCACAATCTGGTTTTCTCCTTTCTCCTACAGAATATTATTTCCTGCATCAATTCTTATAATGATAGGCTTCGCTTATAAAGTACTATCTAGAACAAATATACATTTCGACGGTATAAAGAATATATACCTAGCACTAGTACTTATCGGTTCTTTGTCAATTGGATATAATGTTCTATATAAGCAAATCACGTTTGAAGGCATAACTTATACAGAAAATATAAAACAATTAAAAAAGAAATACAGTATCATTGAAAGGGGCAGTTCAATTATTTTTGGGGAGCGTCAAATAGACTATTTAAGGACTGACCTTGTTCCATTAAAACCTTACTATCTTCCTTTGTTTGCTGAGAGTGAATCCTTAGGTGACTTCAACAAAAGAATCAGTAAATCTAATTCAATATTTTTTAATATTCCTGAGATATGTAAAAAACCATATCAAACTTTATCCGGTGATAGAGGTCTGAACTGTATATCTTCCAACAAAAGGATTCACTTTTTCGATAATCAGATTATGAACTATATTAAAAGCAATAAGAATCTTGGTCTACATAGAATAAGTGAGATTAAATGAGTTATAAAGAGTTAACTGATAGAATAAAAAAGAATTTCAAAATTCTTAGTGTAGCAAAAATTGCTGGGGGGATATTCTCTGCCTTGACTCTACTTTTAATAGGTAGATCTCTTGGGGTAGAAAAGTTTGGAATATTTTCTATGGTGATATCAGCAGTAGAAGTTTGCAATATACTTCTAAGTTTCAGAATCTGGGATACTACTGTTAAATTTATTGGTCAGAATCTCCAACAAAAAAATGTTGTATCTAAATATTTAACATTAAGCTTCTACCTTAGTCTTACTTCTTCAACAATATCTTTCTTGGCAATATATATTATTACAAATTTCTATGCTGAGAAACTCTTTACTTCTATAGTGAGCCCTAAGCAATTAATCTTTGCTTATTCTTTCGTAGTTTTATTTATAACCTTAAATGAAATAATGGATGGGATCTTAAGAGTTTTTGACAATTATACTTCAATACTGAAAATTAATATTTATCAAAATCTACTTAGGTTCTTACTTGTTGGAATTTGCTTAATATTAGTCGGTCTTAGTATTCAGAATGTAATAAACTGTTTTGTTTTTAGTTATATAGTCGGCTTTTTTCTTAGATTTTTTTATTTGAGAAGTACTCTAAAGTTAAATAATATAAGTGTTAAATCACTGGACTTTCCTGACTTAAAATTATCGCTAGAATTTATAAAGTTTATGCTGAATGCACATTTTTCAAATATATTAAATATTGCTAATGATAAAAACTTAGGTGTCATAGCTGTTGGATACTTAACAACTCCTTACTATGCCGGCCTCTATAGAGCTGCAAGAGCTATAGTTAAAATAATTAGACGAATAATTGACCCTTTACTTGAGATAATATTCCCTGAATTGGTTAAATTATATTCCGAAAAAAAATTCACAATATATAAAAAAATTATTTACGACTCAACAAAACTTGTCTTACTAGTTTCGCTTGTGATGGGTGGGGTAATTTTCTATTTTTCAAATAGCTTGATTGTAATATTTTTTGGTGAGGAATATATTGAGGCAGTTTTTGCATTGAGAATTTTAATAGGGGCAATGGTAATTCACAATCTTGCTTATTGGGTAAACCCTACCATTTTATCCTCTGGAAATGCTAAATTCTTAACAATTAGTACCATAACTACAACTGTTATTTATTGCATTTCACTTTCCTATTTCATTCAACAAGCAAGCCATGAAGGTGCAGCAATTGCATTATTAATTAAGAATTTATCAACTTTATTACTAGGGCTTATATTTTATTTTAAATTTTTAAAAAATAAAATCTAAGATGGCGTAGGCTTTGTTTTAGTATTTGAAAAGGGTTGATTTAAAGAAGTTGAGTGTTTTTCTTGCCATAAGGAATCTATTTTGCTGATTTCTTCATTCGACAAAGGGGACAATTCTGAAACAGCAGTATACTCATCTATCTCTTCATGGGTTGTAAAGTTAGGGAGAACGGTACAGATATTTGCTACTGATAAAGGAAAAAGAATAGCAGCTTGACCGATTGTTCTGTCTTTTTCATCATATAAAAATCCAAAATCATCTCGGGCATCTAAACCAGCTTCCATCCACTTTTGTCGTCTATGACTTCTATGATCATCCTTAGAGTAAATCTTGTCTTTAGTAAAGCTTCCATCCATGATACCAGAAGCATGGGGGACCCTAGAAATTAAACCAGTTTGGGTTTCTGAGGCTTTATTAAACAAGGATTTTGATGGTTCTTGCTCTAAGAGATTATAAATAATTTGCAACCCTACAGGTGAGTGATTCATGGAATCTAACCCTTCATCTAACCATCCGATATCTGGGCCTAAAGCCATAGCATAGGACCTAATCTTTCCTTCTTCGATTAACTTTTCCAGAGTCTCTAGAACTTCATCATTATTGATAAAATCCATTCGAGGATTATGCATCTGATAAATATCTATATAATCAGTTCCTAGTCGTTTTAAACTCTGCTCGCACGAAAACTTTATATCTTTTGCAGAAAATTTTTGAGCCATTTCGGTATGGCCCTTTCTTTCACCAGCATTTGAATATATATCGTACCCAAATTTGGTTGCATATATTCTTTTATCTCTAGATTTAGGAAAAGCTTTAGCTAATATTTCTTCTCCATAACCATTTCCGTAAATATCTGCAGTATCATAAAAATTTATTCCTCTATCAAAAGCATGATGTAATAAAGATAGTGATAATTTCTCATCGGTTACTCCCCACCACTTCGTTGCTACGGACCATACACCAAATCCTACTTCTGAAACTTTTAGGTCTTTATTCTTAGGAAAAGTTCTATAATTCATGGTTTTCCTCCAAAAATCTTTCTGCATCAATCGCCGCCATGCAACCAGAGCCTGCGGCAGTTATAGCCTGTCTATAAATACTATCTTGAACATCTCCAGATGCGAAAACACCTTTTATATTTGTTCGAGATGACTTATCCTCAGTTATCAAATATCCATTTGAGTCTATGTTTAATATATCCTTAAAAAGGTTTGTATTTGGATTGTGACCAATAGCTATAAATACGCCGTCAGTATTCACTTGAGTCAGTTCCTTAGTTATAGTGTCTTTGTAGGCCATAGCATATACACCCTTTTCCTTATCACCTATAAATTCAATCGGTTCAGCATTCCATAAGAAATCAATTTTTTTATTACCTTTAGCCCTATCAACCATTATTTTAGATGCTCGTAGTAAATCTCTCCTGTGAACGATGGTTACTTTAGATGCAAATTTTGTTAGGAAAATTGCTTCTTCCATAGCACTATCCCCTCCGCCAATTACATGTATAGACTTATCCTTATAAAAGAACCCATCACAAGTTGCACAGGTTGAAAGACCTCTTCCAACAAATTCATCTTCACCTTTTATACCTAATAGTTTTGCTGAAGCTCCTGTTGATACTATCACTGAATCTGTCTCTATTATTTCATTATCAGTCTCTAACTTGAAGGGATAAGTTTCAAAGTCTACTTTGTCAATCTGTTTCATAATACATTTTGCGCCGAATTTTTGCGCTTGCTTCCTCAATAAGTCCATCAAATTTGGCCCCATCACACCATCTGGAAATCCAGGAAAATTTTCAACATCAGTAGTCATTGTTAATTGACCGCCAGCCTGAAATCCTTCAAATACAATTGGTTCAAGATTAGCCCTTGCGCAATAAATTGCTGCCGTAAGACCTGCAGGTCCCGAGCCAATAATTACAACTTTATTTTTTTTAGAGTAACCCATTATGACCTCGTATAAATATAAATTTAATAACAAATTTTATATATGTTACCAGTTGTGTTAATTATTATGTACTTTATACGAATAAGGTAAAGAGAGGAATTTTTTTAATCAAGATGGATTCGGCACAAGTGAAAAGTTTGCATGATATATTTCTAAATGGAGAGTTTATCTTTCTTCAAGAGAGTAAATCCTTGTTACTTCTGAATGGTTCTGATTCATTTAAATTTATCAATAGTATTTCTTCAAATGAAGTTGCTAATACTAAAGGTAGCCTCTCTGTTAGTACCCTAATGTTGAACAATAAAGGCAGACTAGTCTTTGATGTTGAGGTTTACTCAAATACTACTAATGCATTATTTATTTTGTGTAATCGCATCCAAAAAGACGAACTAATAAAATATCTGGAAAACTATAGAATGTCCTATAAAGTTGATATTAATGACTATAGCGAGAAGCTTTACCCCTTCAAAGGAATGAATGTTACTATCCCAGAGAAAGAGAACAAATTCCCTTCAGCATTGACACTCGAGAGAGATTTTATGAACTATTTCCTAAATAATGAGAGCATTCAGCAAACTAAAGTATTTAAAGTTAGTGAGCTTGATTATAAAAAATGGAAAATTCTATCTGGATCCCCGAGCTTTCCTAATGAACTGAATACTAAATTAATCCCGATAGAAGCAGACATGTGGTCATCAATATCTTTTACAAAAGGATGTTATATCGGACAGGAAACAATAGCAAGAATAAGATATAGGGGGAAAGTAAAAAGAACTCTTGGTTGCTTTGAGATAGACGGATTAGTGAAAGATGAAAGAGAAATCCAAAATACAGCAAGCAATAAGGTTGGCTTTATTACTAGCTATTTTTGCTCAGAAGAGAAGGTTATGACTTATGCGATAGGTTTTATAAATACTGAAGAAAATTTTGTTGGCAATGAAATCAAAATCGATAATTTGAAGGGCAAAGTAGTAATAAATTTACATATGAAAGAAAATATGAAGTTATTAGAAGAATAATTTCTATTCGGCAGACTTATCTATGACTAATTTAATCTGATTTTCAAATTCATCTAGTCCTTCTATTGGAACAACAATACTCGACCTACCCCCACTTTGCTCTGTAATCCTCAAGTATCTACCCTTATGATTCTCCTTAATATCAAAGAAGAATCTTTTAGTTTGGATATCTACTTGAGAACTATATAAATCTTTCGATTGATTATTTTTTTCAATTGTCATTAACTGTCCACTACACTTTAGGGTTTTCTATAACCATGGCAATACCCATACCACCACCAACACATAATGAAACTAAACCTCTTTTTACTTTACGTCTTTGCATTTCATGAAGAAGTTTAACAACTAAAACAGTTCCTGAAGCTCCAATTGGATGTCCAAGAGCAACTGCTCCACCATTAACATTTAATTTTTCGGCAGGTATAGGGAAATCGCTTAAAACTGCTAAAGATTGAACTGCAAAAGCTTCGTTTAATTCAACTAAATCAATATCATCAATTGTTAATCCAGCTTTAGCCAAAGCTTTATTCATGGCAGGAACTGGACCTATGCCCATAACTGACGGCTCAACACCTGCAACTGCATAGGAAATAACCTCACCAACTGGATCTAAGCCTAACTCTTTAGCTTTTTCCTCAGAAGATACAACCATGTAAGCGGCGCCATCATTAATACCGGATGCGTTTCCTGCTGTAACTGAACCTTCGGAAGTAAACACAGGTTTAAGTCTACTTAAAGCTGCCATTGAAACTTCTCTTGGATGTTCGTCAATATCAAATACACCTTTTTTTAACTGAACAGGAACAATTTCTTTTTTAAACGTTCCAGCTCTTTGCGCTTTTTTAGCCTTACCTTGGCTTTCAATGGCAAATTTATCTTGTTCTTCTCTAGAAATATTATATTTTTCAGCCAAATTTTCAGCTGTCATACCCATATGGTAATTATTGAAGATATCCCATAATCCATCATATACCATTCCGTCCAGCACGGTATCTTTAGCTTCTAAAGCCATTCTATAACCGTATCTGGCTTTTGGCATTATAAATGGAGCTAGGTTCATATTCTCGATACCACCAGCTAATACAACGCCAGCATCTCCAGCTTTAATAGCCTGAGCGGCATTTGCTATTGATTGGACACCAGATGCACAAACTCTATTTAAACTATATGCAGGAGTATCGTAATCAAGACCAGCTCCTAATGCTACTTGCCTAGAAGGGTTTTGTCCTTGCCCGGCACCTAAAATATTACCGGTAACAACTTCATCAATATGAGTTGGATCTATACCAGTTCTGCTTAAAATTTCTTTTACTACTGTGACACCAAGTTCAACAGCTGGAGTATCCTGGAGAGTTCCCCCGAATGTTCCGATAGCCGTTCTTAAAGGCTCACTTAATACTACTTTTGTAGACATTGTTTATTCCCCCTTTTTCTTTAACTTTTAATTAGAAATTATAAAAATTTAATTTAAATATTGTACCAAAGTATAAAGAAATAATAAACTTTTAATTAAATTGATAGTATTATTCATTTTGTGAATAAAAAGGTATGTATTATATTTGGTGGAAAATCGGTTGAACATGAAATATCAATAATTTCCGCAAATTCAATTTTAAACAATATAGATATGAGGAAATATAAGGTTTTTGGAATTTTTATTTCCAAAAAAGGTGAATTTCACGAGGCCATATATAGAATCAACAAATCGCTAAAGTACAATTTTATAATCAAAAAACAAAATAAAGTCATGTTTTCTGGAGATTCAAATAAAAATGTAATAATAATGAACAAAAACCAAATTAAATCTAAAACCAAAATTGACATATTCTTTCCAATAATTCATGGGACAGGAGGAGAGGATGGAAAAATCCAAGGACTTCTTGAGCTTCTCAATAAACCTTACGTTGGATGTGATGTAGAGAGTTCGTCAATATGTATGGATAAAATATTAACAAAAGAAATACTATCTAATAAATTAATTCCTACTACGGAATTTTTACATTTTTCAAAAGATGAATGGAAAGACGATGAGTCATCTATTACAAAAGAAGTTGTAAAAAAAATTGCTTTTCCATGTTTTGCAAAAGCTTCTAATTTAGGATCCAGTGTTGGAGTCTTCAAGGTTAAAAATAAAAAAGAATTGAAGAATAAAGTCCGTGATGCTTTTAAGTTTTCAGAAAGAATTCTGGTTGAGCAAGCAGTGCTAAGACCAGAGGAAATAGAAGTAAGTGTTCTTGAGGACAAAAAAATAATTGTATCTACCCCAGGTAGAGTTATTCCATCTGATGACTTTTATAGTTATAACGCCAAGTATTTAGATGGAGAATCAATAATAGAAATACCTTACAAGAGGGCAATGAATGCTCCGTCCCTAATGCATGAGCTTAAGGTAACATCAAAGAAGGTGTTTCAAATTCTTCAATGTTCGGGGATGGCTCGGGTTGATTTCTTATTTGGATCAACAAAAAGTCAGAAAAAAGCAAAGCTTTATTTAAGTGAAGTTAATACAATTCCAGGTTTTACCGAGATTAGCATGTTTCCAAAACTTCTTAGTAATGATGGTATAAAATTAAAAAAAATTATTGATTCATTAATCAGCTCAGCTGAAGTTAGATTTAAGAAAAGAGATAAGCTAACTACGGATTACTATTAATTACCTTTTTCTTTTCTAAAAACTAGGAGGAAGATAACTCCTATTATTATCAAGAAGCCCCCTATTAGCTTCAATGAACTAGGGACAGTATCAAAGAACAGAAAGGTTAGCAATACGACAAAAACGGCCTCTAAGGGTGTAACAGCTGTTGTTCGTGAAACATCTACCAATTTGATTGCCTGGAATTGCAATGCTTTACCGATATAAGCTCCACATGTTCCTCCAATTATCATATAGACCAAATCAATATTATTTGGAAGTTGGAATCTACCACTAAGTATCAGGTAGAGTATTCCAATAATTGAAACTCCTAAAGATCTTAAGGTTGCAACCATCATCATATTTAAATTTGAGCCTTTCTTTTTTACAATTATAAAAAGACATGAATAGCAAAATGCAGCCATGACTGCATAAAATGCTCCATGTAACTCAAAGAATGATGTGTCATATGTAATTACTAAACCCCCAAAAATTGTAAGTAGAATTCCAAAGATTTCCAATTTCTTTAGTCTTTCCTTCAAAAAGATTGCACCGAGCATCACTGAGAAGACAACTTGGAATTTCATCAAGAAAGATGTAATTGGTGGGCCTGCAGATCTAAGCGCTATAACCCAGAATGCTACCCCAAAGACTGTAACAATAGATGACATAATCATAAGCTCTTTGTATTTCCAAAGATCTGAAATGGAAACCCTAAATTTGGTTCCGAATAATCCAAAGATTAGCCTCTTTGCTAGGGCAAATAAAAAGGCACCAAAAAACCAATAAAATGCTACTGTTTCTGGATATAATTCTTCAGAAACTTTTTTTCCAAAGATATATGAGAAAGCTGTAAAAAAGGCAGTTCCAGTAACCAGGATATATCCAAGCAATATATTAGATTTTTCTTTGAATAAATTAATCTTCAAAATATCTGCTCCTTTTGAAATTTCTAAAATTATCGGTGGTATGAGTTAGTTTTGCTTCTTGACCGCTATTCCTAGCTTATTAAAACCAGATCTTTTTATTAAGTCCATAACCTGAACCACAAATCCATGGTCAATTCCTTCATCTGCTTTAATTACTACTACTTTATCCTTACTTATATCATTAAGATAATTTGGAATTTGATCAATAAATAATTTTTTATCATTAATATAAATCTTATTTCCTTTCTCTATGCTCACAACTACTTGCTTCTCTGTTACAATCTCAGAGCTTTTAGCTTTTGGTAGTTTAATATTAATACTAGATGTAATTTGAGAAAAATTTAATGATAGAGCAAAGAAGATTAATAGATTAAATACTACGTCGACTATAGGAGTTAAGTCCATTAATGTCTCTTCGGTATTAATCCTTTTGCTAAAGTTCATTTAGATTCTGTAAATCTTACTAGCTCAGAAATTAATTTTAACGCTTCTTCTTGGAGCTTGTTAGAAATCTCACTAACTTTATTATTTATAAACTTATATCCAACGAAAATAGGTATAGCTACTATAAGACCTAATGCTGTAGTATAAAGTGCTTCAGAAATACCACCTGCTAAGCTTGGAGGGTCTACTACAGTCTGAGTTGAAATAACCTGAAAAACAGTAATCATTCCTGAGATTGTCCCTAAAAGACCAAGCAGGGTACTAATGTTACTTAATGACCCTAGCAGCTCATTTGATTGGGATAGTAGAAAAACTTGTCTTGCTCCTTCATCCTCAGCGATTTTTTCTATTTCCCTTCTTGTCTTACTGCGAGATGAAAGAATAGACTCGGCGATATTTGAATAAACATTACTGCTATTCTTACATAGACTAATTGCTTCAGAAATTTTACCGACGGATACAAGACTATTTAATTTATTTAAAAATAAACTAGGCAATATATTGCTATTTTTTGTTAAAAAAAGTTTTTTTAGAAAAATTGCTAAGGCAACTATAGAACAGGCCAAGATAGGATATACAAAAAATCCACCCTTAGAAAGTATTGAGACGATAAATGGTTCATTAGTCATCTATGACAACCTCGTTCTGTAGAATTTGATCAATGGTTTCTTTTTTTCTTATTATATTTGCATTCTTCCCTGACACTAAAACTTCAGGTACCTTGGGTCTTGAATTATAGTTTGAAGACATTACAGAACCATATGCACCTGCAGAATGTATTACCAAGTTTTCCCCTAACTTTATATCATTCAGTGCTGCATCATAAGATAAAACATCACCAGTTTCACATATTGGCCCTACAATATCGTAAACCTTCTTGTTGTCTAAAGATGGTATAGATTTTGAAATTTTATGGTAGGCACTATAAAGTGAGGGTCTAAGAATATCATTCATCCCAGCATCAACTATTAGAAAGTTTTTTTTATTACTTTTCTTTTCATACACAACTTTAGTAATTAAATATCCTGCATTACCAACCAATGACCTCCCAGGCTCTAGTATTAAATTGCAATTAATATTTTTCATTATCTTAATTATTTTTGATGCAAAATCTGCCTTAGTTGGCGGAACATCCTCATCCTTATACTTAATTCCAAGTCCTCCGCCTATATCAATATATTCGATGTTAATTCCCAAATCATTCAGCTTATAATAGAGATTTTCTAATCTTGCAAGAGAGTCTTCAAAAGGTTGTAAATCAAAAATTTGAGATCCTATGTGAGCATCAATTCCAACGACTTTAATATTGTTCATTTTAGATGCTGCTATATATGCATCAAGTGAATCTTCAATGGCTATACCAAACTTGCTAGTCTTTAAACCTGTGGATATATAAGGATGTGTTTTAGGGTCAATATCTGGATTTACTCGAATAGAAACTCTAGCATTAGTTCCAAATTTCTCAGATATCCTATTAATTGCTGATAATTCATCAAAAGACTCAACATTAAAAAAGCATATTCCAAACTCCAAAGCTTTAGTAATCTCTAAGTCTGACTTCGCAACACCTGAAAAAACTACCTTCTTAGGATCTGCTCCAACTTTTATTATTCTATCCAGTTCCCCTTCTGAGACAATGTCAAAACCTGATCCGAGAGAATTGAAAATTTTTAAAATCGATAGATTAGAATTAGCTTTAACTGAATAACAAATAGTCGTCTTAGGGTATCCCTTAAAGGCATCCTGGTACTCAAGGAATTCATTAACCAATGATGCTTTACTGTATACATAACAAGGAGTTCCATAAAAGTCTGCAAGATAATCAAAACTTACATCTTCAACAAATAACTTATTATCGATTACATTTAACATTTAAATTATTATATACACAAGGTATGATTTTGATAAGGAGATTTGATTTTTAAAATGGGCAAGATTCACAAAGTAACATTCACTGATACAGGTAAGTCCTACGATATTGCACAAGGGGAATCAATAGTAACTAGCTCTAACAGTAAAGGAGCATCTCTTCCTTTTGGCTGCATGCAAGGAATGTGTACGACGTGTGTTGCCAAGATTATCCATGGTGACTTCGAATACTTAGAAGAACCCGAAGCTAACACTCTAACCGAAGACGAAATCAAGAATAACCATGTTTTACTATGCATTACTACTCCTTTAACTGACCTTACAGTAAGCCCATGTCCTGAATAATATTAAATTGTTGAATTTAAAATTTTGTTTTGCTACAATTGATGTATCAATAATGGAGGTGCAATATGCCAGATCAACAAAATTCACCAATGAGAAATTGGGCTAGACAGGTAAGTAAAGATACTGCTGTTTCTGCTCATGACCCTCAAAAAGCACTTGGATATGCAGGACACGTAAATGGTTTCCAAAACTGGGCTGCGAAAGTAGGTACAGACTTTGGAAGACCTGAAGGTCAGTCAAGACATAGAAGAGCTGTAAATCAATAGGACTAATTTTATAGAAATGACCAGAAAAAGCGTTCCTTTAACTGGTCATTTTCTAATTTCTTAAATCTATCTAATATCGTATAATCCAATATGTCACTTTTTAATATTAATTTTTTAATCGGTTCTTTTTTGGGCATTTTCTTTGTTCATCTATTCTATGAAAACACCTTTTATCCCTTTGAAGCAACTAATATTATTTATTATGTTGAATATATAAATCACTATTTAACAAACAATAAATTAAATCCCTATCTGCTCTTATATGTGATTTCATTATTTTTTGCATCAATATACTACTTATTTTTTCAACAAATCAAGGTGGGTGTGCTATTTAAAGGACTCATAGTATCTTTAATTGTTTTTGCAATATATATCTTAATTCTTTTTATCATTTTTGGTTTAGATAGGTTAAATTATATGCAGATATATGTTTTGCAGGATCTAATTGCATTAATTATTTTTTATTTAACATTATCTTTAATTTATAGGAGAATATAAATTGGAAATTAAACTTTATACAACAATATCCTGTCCATTCTGTGTTGCGGCTAAAAATCTTCTAACAAGTAAGAACTTAGAGTTTACAGAAATTGATTTAACATCTGACTTAGAGCTAAGGCTTGAAGTGTCAACTAAGCATAATTGGAGAACAGTTCCTATTGTTATCATAGACGATAAACTTATTGGTGGGTTTGATGATTTAAACAAGCTTAACTTAGATGGTGGCTTGGATTAGTACTTCTTAAACAAATCGGCACAGGCTATTCTTTTTCCACCTTGAGCACTCTCATGAATAATTATTGAAGATCTATCATTGTCCATAATGGTAAATTTGGAATCGGGATTTAAGTGAACATCTTTAAGGAAAATTATTTGACTAAATTTCTTCAATTTTCCAGTGTACTTACTTACTTCATTTTTTACATTAATAGGATTGAAGTCGCCATAGAAAGTACCATCTTTTTTTATTCCATGGTGACCACCAGAGGTTAGAAAGCTAGGGTAAGCACACTCACCTTTCTCGTGGATATGCATTGCATAAAAACCTGGCTTCAAAGTATCAATATGAATCCTAAAGTTTGATCCATCTCCTTGCTGAACTATCTCAACTGTTCCTATTTTAACATTTGCCGAATTAACAAAAACGCCTTCTGCTTGATACACTTCATCGCTTGAATTACAAGAAAACAAAGTTAAAAGTATAATTAGTAAGAACTTCTTACTCTCCAATATGCACCTCACCTCTTTTTTCTGAAAGTTCAACCTGCTTCTGTCTTTCAGATGAACTTTCTATTTTCTCTTTAGTTAAATTATCATAACACTTAGGACATGAAACGCCTTTTTTGTATTTAGGGTGGGTAACCTCTTCCTTTCTTAAAGGCTTCCCGCAACCATTGCAGTTTAAATAGTTTCCTTGTGTTAAATCTTGTTCAATTGATACTCTATTGTCAAAAACAAAACATTCACCCTCCCATTTTGAATCCTCTTTTGATACTTTTTCCAAATACTTTATTATTCCACCTTTCAAGTGCGAAACATCTTTAAATCCAATCTTCAACAAATAGGCACTGGCTTTCTCACATCTAATCCCACCAGTACAGAACATCGCAATACTGGCATCTTTTGAGATATTATTGTTCTTTATAAAATCAGGGAATTCTTTGAAATTTTTCATAGGTGGCAAGATTGCTTCATTAAAAGTTCCGATAGAAGTTTCATATTTATTTCTGGTATCAATTAACACTAGGTCTTTTTTGCTTATTAAATTATTCCAATCCTCCGGATCAACATACTTGCCTACAGCTTCATTTGGATTTGATAGTTTTGCATAACCTAAGCTAATAAGTTCTTCTCTTATCTTTATCCTTAATCTTTTAAAAGGCTTGATATTAGTTCTTGAAAATTTAAAATCCTCAGTAGAAAAACCTAGTTTACTAAAAAAAGAAATTACGGTATTTAAGGAAGCGCTGCTACCGGCTAGCATTCCATTTACACCCTCTTTTGATACAATTATAGTTCCAAGAATTTTAGACTTTTTACATAAGACAAAAAGCATATCTTTTAATTTATCGGGATCCTTAGTGGGGATAAATTTATAAAAACTAATTAACTCGAAATTAATTTTATCCATCGAAAATAATAATATCATATTAATTTTTTTTAAAAAAACTTGATGTTGAAGAATATATAGTGCTATAATGAAATTGTCGTCTTTAACTCTACTTGCAACGACTTTAAATAACTGCTAAGCCGAGCAAGGGAACATCTAAGTTCTTTTCCTCTTTGGGTTAAAAAATTAATTTCAGGAGTTTCGTTATGGTTAATCTAAATCTTCTTTTATTCTTAAAAGGAAAAGATTTATGTTGTCCTAGCTTTATAAACTCTTGCTGTTGTAGCTAGAAAAAATCCAATTTAACACTCTTAGTTAAAAATTTTATCAAAATCGATAATTTTCTTCGATGTTGTTACCAATTGGATTCGCATATTAATTTTTAAGTTTAGGAGAGGTAAAATGAAAAAAGAAGCAAAAATAGTTAAGAATGAAGGAATAAAAGAGTCTAGTGATGGCCTCAGAGGAACGATTGAAGAGGAGCTATCTAATCAAGATTCTATTAAATTTTCAGGCGACAATGAACAAGTACTAAAGTTTCATGGAATTTATCAACAAGATGATAGAGACAAAAGAAAAGCTTTAATGAAAGCTCGCCTAGAGAAAGATTATAGCTTTATGATTAGAACAAAAAATCCAGGTGGAGGAAATATAACTCCACAGCAATGGCTCATAATGGATGATATTACTAATAAATGGTCAAATCCCACCCTTAGAATTACAACTAGGGAGTGCTTTCAATTTCATGGAATTGGCAAAAAGAATCTAAAGCAATTAGTTAAAACTTTAAACGAAAATCTTATAACTTCTTATGGGGCTTGTGGAGATATAGTCAGGAATACTGTTGCATCGCCTATATCTGATATTAGAGAAGACCTCAGCTATGACTCACAGTCTCTAGCTAAGGAAATTGACCAAGCTACATTAGCTAAATCAAAAGGATATTATGAGATATGGGTTGATGGAGAAAAGGTTTCAACTAAAGCAAATAGAGACAAAATCGAAGAAGATTCTCTCTATAAAAAAGCTTATTTACCAAGGAAGTTTAAAATAGGGATAGGGCATCAATTAGATAACTCTATCGATATATATACACAGGATATTGGAATATTGCCCATCATAGAGGGAAAAAATAAGTACTTTAATATTCTTGTGGGTGGTGGACTAGGTAGTCATCACAGGCAGACGCAAACTTTTCCTAGGCTAGCCGATGAACTTGGCATGTGTAAGGAAAGTGAAGTTGTAGAAGTTGTAAAGGGCATAATAGCAATTCAGAGAGACTACGGTGTAAGGACCGACAGAAAACAAGCAAGGATGAAGTACCTACTGGAAGATTGGGGGATAGAAAAGTTTAAAATCGAGTTGGAATCAAGAATAAACTTTAAATTAGAAAAATATATTAAGAAATCAGTAGCCAGAATAGAAAACTACTATGGATGGCATAAACAAAAACAAAAAAATAAATTCTATTGTGGGATTTTTATTGAAAACGGTCGTATAAAAGATACTGAAACAGTTAAGATGAAATCTGGTTTAGCTGAAATTATTAAAAAGCATAATGTGGAAACTAGGCTTACTGCTACACAGGACTTGATTCTAGTCAATATTGATAAAGAAAATATAGAGGATATTAGAAGCCTATTAGAGAAGAATAATATTGATACAAATGAAAGATACTCTAATCTAAGATTGGCATCGATGGCCTGCCCGGCACTCCCAACATGTAGTCTTGCAGTTGCAGAAGCTGAAAGATTTCTTCCTTCTCTCATAGACCAATTAGATCTTAGAGGTTTTGGTAATGAAAAAATAAAAATTAGAATGAGTGGATGTCCTAACTCTTGCTCTAGACCACCTGTATCAGAAATTGGGTTAATTGGCGCAACAGCTAATAAATATAACATTTATTTAGGTGGCGATTTTTATGGTACTAGACTTAATAGATTATTTTTAGAACTTGTGGATGATAAGGAACTAGCAGATAAAATATCAAAATTAATAAGCTATTGGAAGGCAAATAGAAAAGATCAAAAACAAGCCTTTGGCGATTTCTGTAATATTGAGGACTTCGAGGTTCTAAGGAGTGTTGTCGTATAAATGAAAAAAAATTTATATCTAAAAGAATTAGAAAGTGAAGCAATATTCATTCTTAGAGAGGTTGTCGCGGAATTTAAAAAACCTGTAATGCTATATTCAGTGGGTAAGGACTCAAGTGTAATGCTTCATTTAGCCAGGAAAGCTTTCTTTCCGTCAAAGATTCCTTTTCCATTACTTCATGTGGATACAGGATATAAATTTAGAGAAATGTATGAATTCAGAGATTCGTTTACTAAAGAAATTGGAGTAAATTTAATTATATACAGGAATGAAGATGCAATAGAAAAAGAATTTCATCCTTCCAAAAATGGAATTGCAAAATGCTGTGGAGCATTAAAAACTCAAGCATTACTAGATGCTCTGGATAAATATAATTTTAATGCAGCTATAGGTGGAGCAAGGAGAGATGAAGAAAAGTCACGTGCCAAAGAAAGAATTTTCTCTTTTCGTGATACCTTTGGTCAATGGAATCCTAAGTCACAAAAACCTGAATTATGGAACATTTTTAACGGAGAAATTGACGAAAACGAATCTGTGAGAATTTTTCCTTTATCTAGTTGGACAGAAACAGATATTTGGAATTATATTAAACATGAAAAAATAAAAATTACTCCTCTATATTTTTCAAAAAATAGAAAAATGATAATACAAGACAAAAGCCTAATACCTGCTGAGGGTTCAGAAAATCAGCCCTCAACTATGGTTGAATCAAGATTTAGATCCCTAGGCTGTATGCCATGTACAGGTGCCGTTCGTTCTAATGCAACTAATATTGATATGATAATTGATGAGACTATTAAAGCCAAAAGAAGTGAGCGTGAGACTAGGATTATTGATCACGGTTCCAACTCAATGGAAGATAAAAAAAGAGAAGGTTATTTCTAATATGAGTAATTCAATTGAGATTTTAAGATTTGCTACTGCAGGAAGCGTCGATGACGGTAAATCAACACTTATAGGAAGATTATTATACGACTCAAAAGGTATATTTCTTGATCAATTAGAAACACTTGAAAGTGACTCAAAATCTAAGAATCTAAAAGAAATAGATCTTGCTCATCTGACAGATGGACTTAAAGATGAGCGGGAACAAGGAATTACAATTGATGTAGCATACAGGTATTTCTCTACGCCTAAAAGGAAATTTATCATTGCAGATACTCCTGGTCATGAAGAATATACTCGCAATATGTTTACGGGTGCTAGTAACTCTAGCTTGGCAATTATACTAATTGACTCACGCAAAGGTGTATTAAAACAATCCAGACGACATCTGTATATAAGTTACCTTTTAGGAATTAAAAATATAATTGTTGCTGTCAATAAAATGGACCTTGTTGACTACAGTAGAGAAAAATTTTTAGATATAAGGGATGACTTTTTAAAATTATCCGATAATTTATCAATCAATTCAATCAACTTCATACCTATATCTGCTCTAAAAGGGGACATGATTGTTGATAGAGGAATAAATCTTTCTTGGTACAAAGGGGACACGTTAATTCATATACTTGAAAATACTAAAATATATCCTGAAGAAGATGAAAGTAAATCCTGCTTTCCCGTTCAACTCATATCTAGAGTAGACAATGAAGAAGTTAAAGATTTTCGTGGTTATATGGGAATGGTTACATCGGGAAAATTTAAAATTGGTGATAAAGTTAAAATCTTACCCACTCAAAAAGAATCAAAGATAGGAAATATAATTGAGTCTGGTCAATACGATCAAGAAATAAATAAGGGTCGATCGGGAACATTATTACTAGAAGATGAGCTAGAAATCTCACGTGGTGATGTTATAGCATCCTTAAACTATGCCCTAAAGATTAACGATACAATATTGTCGCAGATATGCTGGATGAGCGAGAAAGAGCTAAAATTAAAAAAAAAATATATAATGAAGCACTCCAATAAGAGTTCTAAAATTTTAATAAACAAATTGATAAATAAAATAAATATTGAATCCCTGAAAGAAATGGATGCTGATGATACATTTAGAATGAACGATATAGGTCAGGTAGAAATAAAAATCCAAAATAATATTGTCTACGATACATATGAATCAAATAAAGAGCTTGGTTCGTTTATTATTATCGATATTGAATCAAATAATACTGTTGCTGCAGGAATTATAAAATAATGGAGATTGCTCTTATATCACTCTTAAGCTTAATGTTGGCATTTAATATAGGCGCTAACAACGCTTCTTCATCTATGTCAACAGTATATGGCGCAAAAATGCTTTCAAAGCTAGGTGCAGTCTCGCTGGTTTTTATATTTGTTTTCCTGGGAGCTTCGCTTGGGGGAGAGAAAGTTGTAACCACTGTTGGAAAGAACTTACTTGATATTGATTTTCTTAATTTAAAATCCAATTTAATTTATTTAGTTCTAGTTGTTCCCATAGTTTCAATATTAATAGCTAATAAATCCAAAATACCTATTGCAACTACGCACGTAGTTGTTTGTACTATATTTGGAATAGGATTAAGTTTAAATTCTCTTAACTTTGGAAAGGCAAGCGAAATAATTGTATGGTGGCTGATTACTCCTATTGCGATCTGGCTTTTAAATTATCTGATTGGAAAGTATGTATATTTTGAAATAGTCGACAAGTTAATAAGTATGGATGGAAGAAAGACTCAAAAGATATCCTTTTCTTTAAAATTCTTACTGATATCTTCTGCTTGCTTCTTAGCTCTCTTTGCAGGAGCAAATAATGCCGCTAATGCCGCAGCCCCTATTGTTGGCCTTAATGTTATATCAGCAGGGGATGCAGCTCTAATATCTGGCTTCTTTATGGCATTAGGAGCTCTAATATTTGGGGGAGCTATTATTGAAAATATAGCGACCAAAATAACATCCTTGTCAATAATAAGAGCAATTTCTGTTAATTTTACAGGTGGATTCTTCCTTGCTTTTGCATCATTCTATGGAATCCCTATTTCTATGGCAGAGATAATAACTTCGGGAATAATTGGATTTTCTTGTTCAACCTCAGGATTTAAAAAGACATTTAAGAAGAAAAGTGTTGCACAAATTATAACATTTTGGATTCTTGCACCAATAATCTGTATCGTAATATCATATCTAATAACTAAAGTTATAATCGGAGAAATAATATGACTAATATTACAGATCTGACTTCCTTAAATGCTGAGCTTAAGGATAAGTCTCCTATAGATATAATTAAATGGGGATTAAAAGGAAGTCTAAATCCAATTATTACTACAAATTTTAGACCCTATGAAGCTGCAATATTACACCTAGCAATAAAAGCTAAACCAGACATTAAGGTCGTTTGGTGTGATACAGGTTACAACACAAAAGCAACTTATCTTTTTGCTGAAAAAATTATATCTGAACTAGAACTTAACATACTCTTATATGTTCCAAGGCAAACAAAGGGGTACCGGTCTGTTTTTATGGGCGATATTCCAGATATTACAGACCCGCAACATAAAGAATTCACGTATCAAGTTAAACTAGAGCCATTCAGAAGAGCAATGTCGGATATAAGTCCTGATCTCTGGATTACAAATCTTAGAAAAGGTCAAACTAAATTTAGAGATACCATAGGTATTGCAAGTAAAACTAAGGATGGCTTGTTAAAACTTAGCCCTTTTTATTTTTGGTCTGATAAGGATTTAGACTCTTACATGAAAGAACATAGACTAAAGAATGAATTTGATTATTTTGACCCTACCAAAGTAGAAGAAAAGAGAGAGTGTGGGCTTCATGAGTGATAAAGTAAAAAGGGCGAAAAAAAAGATTGAGTTTTAGTGCTAATCCCTTAGCTTTCTACGTGAGACAAACTATTTTATCTCTAACTCAACCTGATGCATATAAATTACACAAGAAAAGACTTTTTGTCAATAGTTTTAAATTTCTTTTGCTTCTGAAAGTTCTTCAGGGACAAATATAGATCCTATAGGTAATAGAATTGCATCACCAAGGACTGTTATAACTCTAAAAATTAATATTCCAATAGTAGGGTCGTCTGGACCATATATTGGCGAGAGTAGAGCAATAACTATAAACTCTCTTATCCCAATTCCTCCAGGTGCCCCCGGAATAATAAACATTCCAAGCCATGTAATAGTAAAAAGTGAAACTACATAAAAGAAGCCTATATCCATTCCTAGCAAGTTCGAGAAAACAAAATATTCTACAGACCCCATCCCAATGAAAAAACAAACTAAAAGTAAGAAAAGTTTAACTATCCTCATTAAATTTTCCGAGGAAAAGGCTGATTTATAATTTTTTAAAGCCCTGACTAAATAAAAAGCTATAGCTAAAGCACCAAATATTAGAATTCCAAAAGAAAAGCCTTTAACTTTTCCACCCGAAAAATCTCTTATCTTAGCAATTAACTCATCAGACAACGTAAAGTTTCCTGTATAGACTGATATTAGTACAATTACAAGTCCTATTAAAACCATGAAAACTATTTCCAAGAAATAACTTTGAACTACATTTGTCTTAGAAGGTCCCAGCTTAGTGGCAAAATATATCCTAGCAATGACATGCATCAAATTAGAAGGTATGTATTTGTAGATTTGAGTTTTAGTATATATTCCTATTATTCTCCATTTGGGAAGAGGAGAACCATGAAGAAGTTCCAACATATATCTCCAGCCGGTAGCCAAAAAACCCATTAGAACTACATAAATTGCAATAAAAAGTATCAACAAAGGAATCCATGAATAGCTTAATTTCTGTTTTGCAGCTTCAAGATCAATGTTTACAACATAGCGATATACGAAATACAACGCAGCAAAGCTAACTAAATACCCTAGAATCTCTATAATTTTCTTTTTTATTGGTTTTTTAGATTCATTTCCGTTCAATATGTGACTCCAAACTAAAATTAACTATAGAATATAAGTAGAGGTTTATTATATACTACTATAAAGGCTGATTAAATTACAATTAGTTTTTGGTTTTTATATGATTTTAAATTTAATATCATCATTGTTCTTGAGCAATAAGATATATATGGCTGCTTCACTTAACAGGCACTATATTCAAGGAGCCAGAGCTTTATTTATCGTTGTGCTGGCTACCCTATTAGATGATTTTGCTTATTATACATTTGATAACAAATATGCTTTATCAAACTTTAGTTCTATATTTTACTTTAGCGAGTTTCTTATTAGTTGCCTTTTTCTATGCATAATTGCAAGAATTTTTGGAGGTTCACCTAAACAATTATCCTTTGGTTCTGTATTCAAAGGATTTAGCTTCACTCTATCTCCGGTAATTTTTGGTTCGCTTATTTTAATTATACTTTCGTTGTCAACAAATCTGAATGTTGAATATTATAACCAAACAAAGCTTGGCGCATACCTAGTCATAACAGTTTGGATGTGGGTATGTCAGTTTATATTTATTTCAACATACTTTGATAGAATCACGGGTTTAAGTAAGTTAATTATGTTTGCTGCGAATATTGGAATTTACTTAGGAGTGGACAAGTTTAAAAAGTTTTTTTACCTTTTTTTGTCCGGGCTCCAATAGTCAACAACTTGAAAAGTGTCAACAATATATTCAAGATTTAAACAATAGGCCTTTGCATCTTTATAGATTTCCTCAGCAATAAATGGAGTTAAAAAGATATCAGTTTTATCATTCTTATTCTTGGGTAACATATTGTGAATTTTTGATATCACTTGTGCTGCAATATTATTATAATTAGAAAATCCTGTGTTCAGATCAGATATTGAGTATTTGCTCTCAAGCTCTAATCTTAAATCGCCACCAAGAATCTTTATCTTTTCTATTTTACTGACTATTTTTTCAAAATTCTCAATTAGTCTGAAACATCTCCTGGGTGGGTGTGTTTCAAATGAAAAATAAGAATCCTCTTTTCTGTAATTGTGCACAAATCCTGAGTCATAATGAAAAGAATTAGATAGGTCCCGATGCCTACTCAATGCTAGACCAATATTTTTAAGGAGCTGAGATAGGATTTCTATGTCAGTTGTTTTATTAGATTCAACTAAAAGATTTCTCCACCAATTTAACGTTTCAGCACAAAAAGGGTCCATCATCACGTTTGAATCAGCCTCAATTGACCAAAAAAGGTACTTTGGCTTCTTAGTGATTAAAAATCTATTAACCAACAAATGTCTGGAAAAACAGGGGCCAATTTCTAGCGATGGTGGGAAAAAATTCGAATTTTCTTGGTGCTCATAGCTACTTTGTAACGATTCAAAACTTCTATATTCTAAAATCTTAGCCACCAATTTACTTACTAGAGACTACATAAGTGCAAGAACTTTTCAGCTCAATCCCATCCGATAAAAACTTATTTAGAAAAATAAAATTGTAGTCATCTGATTCCCAAGACAAGGATTCGCTTATTCCGTTATCGACAGTAACCATGTGATGCTTTCCCAGATTACTTAATGAAATAGCTCTCATTTTTGTACAATCAAGGTTCCCATAGCCAAAGTATCCAACGGCTTTTGTTTTTTTATCAGGGCCTTCAGAATAAAAAGAATAAACATTTTTTAAATCTTGTAGTTTGCTTTTTCTTATATGTAATTTGAAATCTTTGGCTCCTAATAAATTAGAAACTGTTATATATTCAGATGAATCTTCAAATGAAATTTTATAGACTGACAAATCAATAGAAGGAGTTTCATTAATTAGGACTCCATCAATTGAACCATTATTATAAGAGCTATAATGATTAGAATTGTTGATTGAATAATAAATCCCGACAACTATTGCAATTAGGGACAAATAAAAGAGAGGCATAAATAACCATCCATTATCTCTAAAAAAAGGAATTTCACTAAATTTTGCGAGTATTTTTCTGATATTCATTCAACTATCACTTAACCTTCTGTAGGGACAACCTTAACCATCTTATCCGGCTCGTTGACCACACCGCTTTCATCTTCACCTTTTTTTATCTGATCAACTAAGTCCATACCCTCTTCTACTTCACCCCAAATAGTATATTGACTATTTAGCCAAGAGCAATCTCCAAAACAAATAAAAAATTGAGAATTTGCGCTATTAGGATCGGCAGACCTTGCCATTGATACAGAACCTCTAGTATGGTTCTCGTCAGAGAATTCTTGGTTTAAATTTGGTTTATCCGAACTTCCAGTCCCTGTTCCTGTGGGATCACCAGTTTGAGCCATGAAATTTGGAATTACCCTATGAAAAACAACTCCGTCATAAAAACCTTCTGATGCTAATTCAGTAACTCTCTGCACATGATTGGGCGCAAGGTCAGGTCTGAGTTTTATTTTTACATTTCCCGTCTCAAGTTGAATTTCAATATGTGTAAATGCCATAGTAAGCTCCTTTAATTCTTGATACTAATAATATATATTTTTTTTCAATATATAAAAGTTTTTTTACTCTTTATATTCAATTTTTGCAATGTATAATTAACATTGAGTTTAACCCCAATTTTAAGCTGAAACGATATTTTACCTGGAGGGTGTATAATTATGTCTTTTGTTACAAGTGATCACGAAGAATTTAGAAATGCGGTAAGGAGATTTACCGAAGAGGAAATCGTACCTATAGCATCTGAACTTGATGCTAAAAATGCAGAAATTCCAATGGAAATAATAACCAAGATGGCTGAACAGGGTTATTTTGGAGTTCTATTTCCTGAAGAATATGATGGATTAGGACTTGATAATATTACTATGACTATAGTTGCCGAAGAGCTAAGTAAAGGCTGGTTAAGTGTTGGAAGCGTTATGACAAGAGGAGTCATAATGGGAACTCTTTTACAAGCCCATGGCACTGAAGAACAAAAAAAGAAATACCTGCCTGGACTTGCGACTGGAACAATTTTGCCAGCAGCTGCATTTACTGAGCCTGATTCAGGGTCAGATTCTGCAAGTATGATAATGAAAGCTACTAAAACTGAGGGTGGGTACTTGTTGAATGGTGCTAAAGCTTGGTGCACATACGCAAATAGAGCAAATGTACTTATGGTTTTAGCTAGAACAAATCCTGATACTTCATTAAGGCACAAAGGTCTTAGTATGTTTTTTGTTGAAAAAGAGTCGGCTGAAAAAATAGTTCATCCAAATATTCAAGGTGAGCCTATCCCTACAGTTGGTTACCATGGAATGAGGTCTTACAATCTCGCTTTTGAGGATGTATTTGTTCCTGAAGATTCACTACTCGGTGGTGAAGAAAATAGAGGTTTTTATCAATTAATGGTAAGTTACGAAAGCGCAAGACTTCAAACTGCGGCAAGAGCAGTAGGAGTCGCACAGGCTGCTTTTGACTTTGCTCTTCAATATTCCAAGGAACGTGAACAATTTGGTGTACCAATATGTGAACACCAAGCAATCAGAATGAAACTATCTGAGATGAAAGTTGAACTAGAGGCTGCAAGACAGCTTACTTATTATGCAGCATCATTGAAGGATTCAGGGAAAAGATGTGACCTTGAAGCTGGGATGGCTAAAGTTAAAGCTGCTAAAGCTGTAGAATTTATAACAAGAGAAGCAATGCAGGTTCTCGGTGGTTACGGATACTCTAAAGAATTTCCGGTTGAAAGATTTTGGAGAGATGGAAGAGTAATAAGTATCTTTGAAGGTACAAGTGAGATACAACATGAAGTTATAGCCAAAGCTATTTTAAAATAAAAAAATTTATTTTTAGGAGGAAATTATATTGTTTATATTAGACGAAGGAACAAGAGTAGTAGTACCAAGAACAGAATTGACATACCCGGGACATAATATGAAGCTTCATACTAATGCGGCTAATCCCGAGAAGACTCCAGTCGATCATGTAATGGCTGACCTAGAAGATGCATGTCCGTATGAATTCAAGGGCGACAAAAGTAGGGCTACAATGGTTGAAGCTTTAAATACATTGGATTTTGGTAAAAAAGTTATAACTGTCAGACCTAACAATCTAAGATCAGAATTTTTTAGAGGTGATATGGAAGCGGTTTTAAGTGGAGCTGTAGACAAATTCCATGGAATAATAATCCCAAAATGTAATGGGCCTGAAGATGTAAAGTTAGTGTCAGATACTTTAGATGAACTAGAAGCAAAACATGGATGGAAAACAAAATTAGCCATAGAAGCTTTAATTGAGAGGCCAAGAGCTTTGGAATATGCATTTGAGATGGCTAAAGCATCTCCGAGAATGGCAGGATTAATTTTTGGGATTGCTGACTATACTGCGGAACTAGGAGTTGATCCTAGTGCTTGCTTAGACATTCAAAATGAAGTTTTCTATTATGAAAAAAAGGCTGTTATAACAGCAGCAAAAGCCGCAGGTCTTCATGCCATCGATAACGTTTATCTGGGCTTATGGAGAAAAGACGATACTCCTGAACAAGTGGCTAAAGTTGAAGATGGTTTAAGAAAGAAAGTGCAAGGTTCAGCGCTAATCGGTATGGATGGAACATGGGTAATACATCCGCAACAAGCTGTAATATCTAATAGTGCCTTTACGCCAAACGAACAACAAATCAAAGAAGCAAAACAACAACTAGATTTTTACCACGAAATGGGTGGTGGCTCTATGTTTAATCCAGAAACTGGAGAAATGATTGACGAAGCAACTGCAAAGATTGCTTTAATGAGAGTTTCAAAAGCTTATCTTGCTGGATTAGTTGATAAAGAGTACTTAGATTTAATGGCAGAAAAAAGTAAGTCTATTACAGGATATGATATTCTAGGATCAAACGAATAAAAGCATATGACTGTAAAGAGAGATAGACCTTGGATTATGAGAACTTATGCCGGGCACAGTACGGCTGAGGAATCCAATAAACTTTTTAAAATGAATTTAAACAAAGGTCAGACTGGACTTAGTGTGGCCTTTGATCTACCAACTCAAACTGGCTATGACTCAGATCATGTTCTCTCAGAAGGTGAGGTAGGTAAAGTGGGCGTACCTATATCAAACTTAGAAGATATGAATAAGCTTTTTCAAGACATCCCTCTAGAGCAAATGAATACTTCTATGACAATCAATGCACCGGCTGCATGGTTATTATCACTTTATTGTGCCACAGCTGAGAAGGACAAAGTAGACATCTCTAATCTTCAGGGTACAACCCAAAATGACATATTAAAAGAATATCTGTCACGTGGTACCTATATTTTTCCACCAAAGGAATCAATTAAACTTATTTCCGATATGATTGTCTTTTGCTATAAAGAAATACCTAAATGGAACCCTACAAATATATGTAGCTATCATTTACAAGAAGCGGGGGCAACTCCTGTTCAAGAAATAGCATTTGCTCTCTCTAATGCAATTTGTATATTGGATACAGTGAAAGAGTCCAATCAGATTCCAGATGAAGACTTTCCAAAAGTAGTTGGTAGGATTTCTTTTTTTGTAAATGCAGGAATTAGATTTGTTGAAGAATTATGCAAGATGAGGGCTTTTACAGAAATGTGGGATGAGATATGCCAGGATAGATACGGTGTTGACGAACCAAAATACAGAAGGTTCAGATATGGTGTTCAAGTAAACTCTCTTGGACTTACTGCTCAACAACCTGAAAATAATGTTGCTAGAATAATAATTGAAATGCTTGCAGTAACTTTAAGTAAAAATTCTAGAGCTCGTGCTGTTCAGTTACCTGGATGGAATGAGGCTTTGGGATTACCAAGACCTTGGGATCAACAATGGTCATTGAGATTTCAACAAATTTTAGCATTTGAAACAGATTTATTGGAGTCTTCGGATATTTTTGAAGGATCTAAGGTAATAGAGAGTAAAGTAAAAGATTTAAAAAAATCAGCATATGATGAAATTAAGAAGATAGATGAGATGGGTGGAGCAGCTGTAGCTCTTGAAAATGGCTACATGAAAGAATCACTAGTGGCTTCGCTAGCCAAGAGATCACATGATATTGAAAGCGGTACTAAAAAAATTATCGGTGTTAATGTTTTTCAAGAAACAGAGCCATCTCCATTGTCTGTAGATGAGTCAATTCAAAAAGTAGATGATAAAATAGTTTCCGCGAAAATTGACTCCTTATTCCAATACAAGGAAAAAAGAAATGATGAACTAATAAGTAAGTCGATTGAGAAACTTAAAAATGCTGTCATAAATTCAGAAAATATAATGCCTATATCGATTGAATGTGCGAAGAATGGTTTAACTACTGGAGAGTGGGCAGGTGCACTGCGTGAAGTATTTGGAGAATATAGGCCTCCTACAGGAACAGGAATATCTACTAATATGGACCATGAAGAAATCGAAACTGTAAGAGATAAGGTTAAAGTTGTAAGCACTAAACTTGGAAGGCCAATTAAAATACTTGTTGGCAAACCAGGACTCGATGGTCATTCAAATGGGGCAGAACAAATTGCCGTGAGAGCAAGGGATGTAGGAATGGAAGTTATATATCATGGGATAAGACTGACACCAGAGGAAATTGTTAGCACTGTAGAGCAAGAGGATGTTGACTTGGTTGGCTTGAGTATTTTATCTGGCTCTCATCTTACTGTAGTTCCTAAGATTGTTGAGATGATGAAGAATAAAGGATGTGGTGGCACTCCGATAATTGTTGGCGGCATAATACCAGACGATGATCATAAAGTATTAAAAGACTCGGGCGTAAGGGCCGTCTACACCCCAAAAGACTATTCATTAAATAAAATTATGGAAGACTTTGCTAGAATCGTAGACCAGGATATCGCTAACGCTTAGACTTGCCATACCTTACTTCTTCATCGTAAGTCTGATACTCATCAATGTACTTTCTTTTAAATTCTTTAAAGCTTCTAGATTCTTCTAATTTAGAATTAATCTCAGTTACAAAGACTTTTCCATTCTCCTTATCTACAGACAAGAAAACTTCTACGTCCTCATTGTTCCACTTGTAGGTTTGAAACGAATATATAGAACTTTCAGAATCTGGCGAAGAGTAGCTATTCACAAGAATTTGATATAAAGAATTTATAATTTCTTCTAAGTTTTCATCACTATTCGCATTGAATGTCATTCTTGTAGACAAGAGAGATCCATCAAAGAAATTTATAGTTGAATTTGATGAACTATAGCTAAATGCGCTTGGAACATTAATAAGAGTGCCACCGAAACTATAGCTTAATAGCTTTGCTTTTTTATCATTCTTGGATTTTTCATATTTTAAACCCCCAGAAACAATATCTTTCTTAGCTTCACTAGGACTAGAAAGTAGATTGAAACCAGAGACCAAAAGGGTGTTAGAACTATTATTCACAGTTTGCGTATTGGACACAGATGAATCTGGCATAAGCCAATCTGGCCTATCCTCCCACTCCTTATTAATCCAGGAGCAAGAGTTGAAAAAAAACATTACGATTGTAAACAAAAAGATTCTCTTAATCATATTAACACCTACCATCTATCTCTTGGTGAGCCCGGTCTTTCAATATTACTACTTCCCTCAACACTTTCAATATTATTATTTTCTTTGTTATCATTATTTATATATTCACTTTTTTTATTTGAAGTGTCTTTATTTAATTTTCTATTTTGAGACTTAATCTTTATTTTTATTGTGTGATGCTTAATTCTATCTTCTTTCTTTTGGTAATTCCATCTTTCTCTTGGAGAGCTATCAGCGGATATTGCAAACATAGAAAACAGAGATCCAAGAACAATCAAGAAAAAAAACACTGATTTAATCACTACATAATGATACATTTTATTAGATAAAATAAAATGAAAAAACTACTAGTACAAATTAAAAAACAGAAATTTCTTGTTGTATCAATCATAATTCACATAATTATCTTTATGATTTTTCACAACTATAATCTTTTTAATAAAGTTTATCAAAAGCCTTTGAAATATCTTGAGATAACAGAGATTAGCTCGCCTGATTCAAATAAAATTCCAAATAATTCTAAAAGATTAGCTAAAAATTCTAATAAAGTAGTAAAAGAAAAAATTAAGAAAGCTCCTATTAAAAGTAATAATAGAAAAGATATTAACTCTAAGAAAAGTGAGCGGATAAAAAAAGAATTATCTGATAAAAAGAAAGATATTAAAGAGTTTGGTGATCTTGAGGCTATCAAAAAAGAAAAAAATAAAAAATCTAAAAGAGAATCAGTCCAGAGTGAAGAACGAATTTTTAGCTACGGAATGACAGACCCCGAAAGTAATGATGAAGCAACTGTAGATTTTAATACAAAGGAATTTAAATATATTTCATACTTTCTAAGAATAAAGAGAAAGATTGAAATGACATGGTCTTACCCTAAATCCTCTCTACAACGAGGTGAGACAGGCCAAGTTAGCCTTCGTGTAACTTTAGATAAGATTGGAAGACTAAAAGATATCGAAATAATAAAATCTTCTGGATTTATCGAACTTGATGAAGAAGCTAAAAGTGCAGTATTATCAGCTTCCCCTTTTGGCCCTTTTCCTACTTCATGGACACTGAAGAAACTTAGTATTAATATTAATTTTAACTATACACCTCAAGGTTGGTACTACTAGACTACTCTGAATTCTGGCTTCTTAATTACTGTTCCTAGGATATATATTCTTTCTTTTTTAGCTTTAAATATTTTATCTAATAAGCTTAGATCTTTCTCATTTATACACAGAACAAAACCTATGCCTACATTGAATACACTAATCATTTCTCTTAATTTCAAATTCGAAGCTTCTTGAATCTGCTTAAAAAGTTTTACTTTTGGTAGTCTGGATTCTAGCAGCTCTACCCCCATTCCATTTGGTAAAATTCTTGGGATATTCTCTAGAAGTCCTCCACCTGTTATGTGAGCCATACCCTTAATATTTACCTTCTTTTTTATATTTAAGATCAAATCTGTATAAATTCTGGTTGGCTTCATTACAGAATTTATAAATTTAGAATCTTTCTTATAGTTATTGCTCTTATCAAAGAAAAGCTTTCTAATCAAAGAATAGCCGTTTGAATGGGCTCCACTTGATGAAATCCCAACAAGAATCTCTCCACCTTTTATATTTTCTGGCTTAATTATTTTACTTTTATCTACTATTCCAACTGCAAAACCAGCTAAATCAAAATCTTTACCTTTATACATACCTGGCATTTCAGCCGTCTCACCACCAATGAGAGAGCAAGATGACATTTTGCAACCTTCAGCAATACCTTTTATAACTTCTGAGTGATAATCTACTTTTAACTTAGAGGTTGCAAGGTAATCAAGGAAAAATAATGGCTTTGCTCCAGTACATATAAGATCGTTAACAGACATCGCGACTAAATCTATTCCTAAACCTCGAATCTTGTCAGTTTTAATACCAACTTCAATCTTTGTACCTACACCGTCTGTGCATGAAACTAAAACAGGGTTATCAACTTTCTCTTTGTTTATAGAATATAATGCAGCAAATGAAGTTGTCTTACCTATCACATTGCTACTTAGAGTTTTCTTAACATAGGGCTGGATAGTACTTACAAAATCATTGCCTGCCTTTATATTTACCCCTGCATCTTTATAAGTTATTTTAGACTTCATTAAAAATTAATTTATAACCCCAAAAACTTTCCTTATCAAGTCTGGAAGTAAGGGTCCTAAGAATGAAATTATTAATAAGGTTGAAATAAAACCAAAAACACCAAGCGCAAATCCTATTGCTCCAGCGGTACCTAGCCTATCGCTATTTTTATCCATTAGTGTCCCCCTGCATTAGAAAGTTTTTTTATTAACTTCTTATCTCTTAGACCAAATATAGGAAAATAAGATAAAAATTTTGTTACACATATTAAAAATAAGCATAAGAATCCAAAAGATATAAGTATGCTTTCTAAACCAAAGTGAAAGTGATCATGCATAACAGAAGGATAAATTAATACTATCTTTTCTACAAATAGTCCTAAAAATGAAACAGAAGCTATGGTTACTAAAATAGGTTTAACAATTTTTGTAGTTCTAGGAATTAGAGTAACAAAAGGGATGACAAAAACACAGGTCAATGTAACCCAAGAAAGAGACTTATAAGGCTCCTCGAATACTCTAGTAGCAATATATCCTGTTTCTTCAGGCATGTTTGCATACCATATAGGAAGAAACTGAGAAAAGAATGTATACAGCCAAAAAACACTTAGCCCGAACATTAACTTAGCAGCGTCATAATATTGAAATTGTGTAATCACAGATTCTAATTTGAATTTAATAGTCATCATAGATGAAATAATCACAACTAATCCTAGGGCAGCTAGAACAGAAGCCATAAAGTAATAAACACCAAATAATGTGCTATAGAAATGAGGATGAAGTGACATCATAAAATCGAAGGCAAGGAAAGTCATAGATAATGAATAAGCAAATGCAATTGCTATTGAGTACTTATAAAGTTTCTGATCATGGTCAACCTCTTCTCCTTCAGAAGGTGTAGAAGAAAGGAAAGAGAAAAATCCTTTAAATCTTTCAGTACCTTCGCAATCCTGCTTTATGGAGTGATATAAATAGTAATACGTAAGAATATGTAAGGTTCCAATAAGTAAAACGCTTCTTGTTAATACAAAATTAAAATTAAGCCAGGTAGTCCACTTCTTACTTGTAACAGCATCGTAATCTTTATATTCCTCTGCAAGATATGGCAATGTTTGCTCTCCACCTGCAAAAAGGAGTACTAACAATAAAATAAAAACAACCGGCATAAAAGCTGCGAAGGATTCACAGATTCTCATCAATGACCTTCCCCAACTGGAACTAGTAATCCTCATAGCACAAGCAAAAAGAACTCCACCATGACTAACTCCTGCCCAAAAAACAAAATTTAAATGAAAAGCTGTCCATGCTACATCTGCATGTCCATTTGAAATAGTATATAAAAACGTTAGAAGGCCTGTGATAAATCCACCATAGAGGAAATAGTCTACAGTCTTGGGAAACTCAATTTTTCTATCTAATAAAGCTTTAACATCTATGCTCATAATAAAATTCCTTTATTTAACTTTTCCTTGCAAATACCTTACATAATAAACTACATCCCATGTTTCATCAGGAGTAATTCTTGCATATGCTGGCATCATAACTTTTCCACCATAACGAATATAAGCATATATATATCCATCTGTTCTATTAACCGTTTGTTCCTGAGTTAAATTAACAGGGTAAAAATAAGAGTTAGGCCTCAAATCATTTTTAATTACAGGTCCATCACCTAATCCTGTCATACCATGACAAGAGTAGCAATTTATCTCATAAAGGGCCTTACCTCTAGCAATAGAATCATCTCCTCTATTCTGACCGGTAACGATAGATTCATATTCTTCTCTTTCAAGTTCTCTTGATTCATTATCTTTAAAAACCGACTTATCAGGATAATCCCTAGCTTCTTCATAAGGCTTAATACTAGGATGTTCCCACAAGTCTGTTGACCACGGCAGAGAGAAAGAGCTTGTAGTTGAAACAAAGAAAATAATTAAAATTCTTAAGGCATAACTACTAAATATACTCATGAATCACCTTCTTTCTTTTCATCAGCAGGTTTTTCTTCTACAACTGGTTCAGCAGGTTTTTCTTCTACAACTGGTTCAGCTGGTTTTTCTTCTACAACTGGTTCAGGCTCAGGAACCTTTTCTACTAAAAGCTCACCATTAACTTTCAATTCTTCAGAACCAAAATTTCTTAAAATATATTCTACTTCCTCGAAATCACCATTGTTACAGGTGACTAATAAACCAAACTTATCATTACTAAACCTTTCGTCATAATCTATTGGATCTACATTCTTTCTTAATCTTGAATTAATTATTAGACCTAGGAAGGTTGATAAGCCACCAATTAAAATCATGCACTCAAAAATTATTATCATATAGGGTGGTATCGAAACTATTGGCTTCGCGCTAGTTACTATTGGCCAGTCCATAGAAGTTAATATTGTAAATGCCGCTCCTACACAAGCACCGAGAAGAGCGCCGCAAAAAGTAAAATACTTTACCTTACTGGGCTCATATCCTCTATCTAATGCATCTTCAATTTCATGATTAGGAACTGGAGAGAAAGCTCTAATATCTTCAAATCCTTTGGCTCGCAATTCTTTAATTGAATCAACCAATAAATCTACATATGAATAGATTCCAAGAATCTTTCTATTGTCATTCATGGTCTGATCCTCCATTCTTTTTAGGAACAGGGAGTATTTCTTTAATTTCCGCTATAGATAAAGCAGGCAAAGTTCTAACAAAAATAAGGAAGAACATAAAGAACCATGCAAAGCTACCTACGGTTATTCCAAGCTCAACCCACGAAGGCCTATAAAGTCCCCATGATCCGGGTTCAAATTCTTTCGAAAGAGAAATAACTATAATATTAAATCTTTCAAACCACATCCCAACATTAATTAATAGCGATATAATAAATAGTATAACGAGGTTGTTTCTAATCTTTTTAAACCACAATGCATGAGGGACAATTCCATTACAAAACATCATTGTCCAATAGAAGAAAGCATAGTCACCATTAGCTCTATATAAGAACTGATCATATTCGTACTTATTTCCACTATACCAAGCAATAAAAAACTCAATTAAGTATGCATAAAAAACTATGCAGGAGGTTAGAATTATCATTTTAGACATACCTTCAAAGTTTTCCATTGTTATATAGTCTTCTAATTTAAAAATTAATCTCAGTGGAATACAGAGCGTAATAACCATCGCTAAACCTGAAAAAATAGCACCAGCAACAAAATATGGTGGGAAAATTGTTGTATGCCACCCTGGCGTATTTGCCATTGCAAAATCCCAAGAAACAACACTGTGTACAGATATAACTAATGGTGTGGCAAAGCAAGCAAAATAAAAATATGCTCTGGTATAATGACTCCATTCCCAATTTGTCCCTTTCCATCCGAGTGATAAAACTGAATAAAGTATTTTTTTGGTTTTTCCTACAACTGTATCTCTAATGGCAGCGATATCAGGAATCATACCGATAAAGAAAAAGACTGAGCTAATTGTTGCATAGGTACTAACGGCAAAAACATCCCAAAGCAATGGGGAGTCAAAGTTAACCCACAACCCTCTTTGATTTGGATAAGGTAAAAGCCAATAGAAATTCCAAGGTCTACCAAGGTGAATTATAGGAAAAAGTCCTGCGGTTGCTACCGCAAAAACCGTCATAGCTTCTGCAATTCTATAAATAGACATTCTAAACTTTGCCCTGAATAAAAATAAAACTGCTGAGATTAAGGTTCCAGAGTGGGCTATACCGACCCAAAATACGAAGTCAGTTATATAAACTCCCCAAAGTACTGGGTGACTATATCCTGCTACTCCTAAACCAGTGTAAACTTGATAAATAAAACAATAAATTCCAAAAGCAAGAAATATTAGATCAAAAATAAAAATAGCCCACCAACCAAAAGAAGGTCTGGTTAGCATATTCATAACAACCTTATTTAGACTGGAATACTTATCTGCTTCTGCTATCTGGCTCATGTTCTATCCCACTCGATTTTTTTAAGATAAGATACTGAAGGTCTTGTATTAAGTTCGGCTAATAGTTTATATGACCTTTTATCCTCAACCATTTTTGATATCTTAGAACTTGGTTCATTAAGATCTCCGAAGACTATTGCATTACTGCCACATACACTTTGGCATGCAGTCTGAACTTCACCATCTCTTAGTTTTCTGTCTTCATCTCTAGCTACATCTTTGGCCGCAGTAATCCTCTGTAAACAGAAATTACACTTCTCCATAATTCCTCTTGACCTAACAGTCACGTCTGGGTTAAGTTGCATATTGAGTGGTTCTGGCATTTCATATTTAAACCAATTAAATCTTCTTACTTTATAAGAACAGTTATTTGAACAATATCTTGTTCCAACACACCTGCTATAAACCATTACATTAATTCCCTCTGGATTATGATATGTAGCAAAAACCGGACAAACAGGTTCACATGGAGCATTTTCACAATGTTGACATAGCTGCGGTATTATTCTAGTGTCAACTCTTACAGAATCTAAATAGTCATCTTCCTCAGTCTGGAACCTCTCTAAAGTTAGCCATGACATATATCGCCCATTTCCAACCTGTTCCTTTCCAACAACAGGAATGTTATTTTCCGCATAGCATGCGGTAACACAAGCACCACATCCAGTACATTTATCTAAATCTATATTCATTCCCCATTTGTGAATGAAATAGTCATATTCTCTATACATATCTCTTTCTGCATGATGTTCGTCATGGTGATCGTCATGGTGATCGTCATGATGAACAACCTCAGACAGAGCTATAGTTTGAGCAATATCTCGATTATCTTGCGAATAAGAATGTTGAACTTTTACTAATTTTTCCCAATTACCTGTTTTATTTATTGATACTTTTCCAGAAGACCAGTTTAAGTTTCCTGCATCACCAACACTTTCCCCGTTTAATAAATCTACGGGATTAATGCCTCTATCTTTCGCATACCTTCCATAAGCTGTATGGCCCTGTCCCATAGAGATAGAAATTGTATCAGGCCTCATTGCCTTAGATAAATAAGCTTGTGTTGTGACTTTTCCATAATCAGTTTCTATATCAACAAAGTCACCCTCGATAATATTAAGTTTCTCAGCAAGCTTAGAATTTACCTCTACCCAAGAGTCCCAAACAGTAGTGGTTAACAAGTCTGGTAATTCTTGAAGCCAAGTCTTATTAGCACCTCTACCATCATAGAGCCTGTAGTTGGGAGTTATACATAATTTAAGTTTATTTCCTAAATCATTATCAACTTTAACTGTTAATTTTTTACTAGTATTAAAACTCAAATCAACCTTAGCAGGCACTTCGTTAAGTACTCCTCCATCTTTAAGAGCTTGATTCCAAAAGGATTTAAACGAGGAGGGAGAATAAATCGTCATCCATGAATTCTTTAAATACTGAAGGTAAGAGTCTTCTTCAATTTTTTGATTTTTCGGTTCTACATTATTATAAATAGATACTAAAGAGTCACCAATGGATAAATTACCATAAAGTGATTTCATTACAGGTTGCATTAAGTATCTCGAATCTTTCTTACCTTGATAATCACCCCACTGCTCTAAAGGATGTTGATCAGGTAAAATCAAGTCTGACAATTCAGATGTTTCATCAAGAGTAGAAGAGAAGCTTACTTTATAAGCTATTTTATCTAAGGCACTTTCAATTTCTAGAGAATCTGACAAATTGAATACTGGGTTTGCGTTATATGTAATTAACATCCCTACGTTACCACTTAATGCATCTTCCCTAAATTTAAGTATTTCTGAATAGCTTGAAGCATTGGATATCATATAGTGATTATCAAAATCATATTTATCTAAATTATCAGTTATTAAGTTTAGAATATTAACCGCAACCACTGTTTTAAGTTGGTCATCGCCTGTAGATGCTATACCCCCAGCTATTGCCAGTGAAGACTTAGAACTAGCAAAGTCTTTGGCTATCTCTTTTATCGATTCAGTAGAAATACCAGTCAGGGCACTTGTTCTTTCTAAAGTAAATTCAGAAAGATTAGTAAAAGTATTTGGTACAGGTTTTTTATTAAGTCTATTTAATTTAATATAATTTATTATCCCTAATGCCAAATATAAATTAGTTGTGGGTTTAGCTGGTACCCAATCGTCGGCTTTAGCCCCAGTCAAAGTTAATTTAGGTTCGACTTGAACAAATTTACCTTTAGAATCAACTTTCACTGAATGCATCTTCTCAAATCTAGACCCATATTCCATAGGGGATAACCAGGTCTCAAGGAAATCAACTCCAAAGCTAAGTAGATAATCTGTTTCATCAATTTTATAAGTAGGTATTAATCTTTTTCCAAATGAAAACTCATTTGCGGCAGCAATATGCTCGAAAGAAAAGGTTTCAAATTTAATTCTTTTTGCACCAATTTTATCAGAAAAATTAGTTAAAAGTTTATCAAGAGTACCGGTTGTATTGTCTGTAATTATATATCTGTTCTTACTTTCTTTTTCATTCAATCTATTAGTAAATATCTCGAGTGCTGAGCCCCAAGATGTTGGAGATAAGTCTCCCCTATTATTTTTAAATAATGGTTGTTTAATTCGATCAGGATCATACAAACCTTGCAATGAGGCTTGTGATTCTGAAGAAACACCACCGTTCGATACCGGGTCAAGCTTATTACCCTCAATAAATATAGCCCTTCCCTCTCTCACTTTTACAACAACTGAGGCACCAACTGGCGAATAAGGTAAAACAGTCGAATAGTAATTTGGTATCCCAGGAATAACATCCTCAGGAGGAATTGCATAAGAGACTAATTTATCTAATGGTTCAGGTGAGCAACCAGAAGAAACGACTGCAGCTCCACCGATAGCTGTTAGAGCCTTTAAAAAATCTCTTCTATTTAGTGTTCCTTTTTTTTCTTTATCTTTACTCATAATCTGATTAATAATCCTTGATTAATAATGACACGTAGAACAGTCTTTCAACCAAGCTACCTCCTTATTAATATTAATTAATTTTTCTTTTCCAGTGTTAAGTTTATGTTGATCACCTAACTTCCTATCAAAATCTTTATACAATAACCTCGATTGAATTCTACCTGTATGTGACATAATTCGCTTATCATGATCACTTAATTTTGAAATTCCATCGTGAACTTTTTCAAAGTCATCGAACTTTTTCTGCAACTTCTCTTCATGGCAGCTTATACACCAGCCCATTTGCAATGTAGTTTGAGGCTTGGGGATATCAACATTTTCAACGTCACCATGGCATGTTTTACACTCTAATCCATATCTTATATGCGGTTTATGAGGAAATTTTGCATGTTCAGGTACATAGTGATAATTGACCCATACAATTGGTTCTTTTCTTTCCCAATAACCAGTTAATTTTTTTATCTCATTTTCAAAATTAATTCTTTTCCTGCCATCATACAAATAATTTGTAGGATCAATTGACTCATCATTATATTTATAAATTCTTTTGGGATCTTTAGGATCATATTTAGCATTTACATACTTATGACAGCCCATACATTCCATTACGGAAGGAATTCCAGGTTGTGAAGACTTAGCAACATATGCATGACAATAAGTACAAGGAATCTCGTTAACTCCGCTATGGATTTTATGACTAAAGGCAATCGGCTGGTGAGGTTCGTAGTCTTTAACAAATGCAAAGTATGATATTACAATTGTGCCCAATAAGGCCAATATTGTAACAATTGTGAGCTTCTTCGACAACTTTATACTTCCTCTTTTGCAACTTGAATCTGGGGACTGGTAAAAATGATAGCATAGTCAAAATGACTGTCAATTAGCGTATTTTTTTAAAAGTGCTTCGAATTTATTTTGACATTTTTCAATAAAATCTACTTGACAAAATTGACCCCCAAAACGAGGTGAGAAAAAACTTTTTAAATGAATATTTTTCGATTTTTTCAATGAATTAGTCATCCTAGGAATAACACCTAAAATCTTAATCTTCCTACTATTGATAATAATTGGGTTGTGAACTTCCGATATATTTGGCTTATATGGATATGAATTAATTACAACTCCCTCAAGGGGAATTTTTCTTACTTTTAGTGTCTCAATAGACATAAAAGTATGATTTAATGTACCTAAAAAAGGACTGATGACTAAAATAACTATCGCCTTTATTGATTTAATCAAGTCAACAATTTCCTTGCTTTTCGTAATTGGCACTCTTAGTCCACCTGCACCCTCAATTACTAGAAGATCATATTCTTTTTCTAATGTTTTTATATTTTTAACTATTTCAGGATAACTAATCCTTCTTTTTTCAATTAATGACGCAGTAAAAGGAGCAACAGGTTCTTTAAATAAGATAAATTGAAAAAAATCAACTTTTTTCCCAAAATCGCTAGATTTTTTAACAAATGACAAGTCAGATTGACTAATCTGTGAAACACCACTTTCAATCGGCTTAACGTAGGCTATCTTGTTATATTTCTTTGATAACGATTTAAGAAGCAAGCTTGAGACGAAAGTCTTACCTATGTCAGTATCGTTTCCTGAAACAAAAAAAATCATTTATCTTCATCAAGGAACTTAAGTACTTCCTCAGCGTGTGCCTTCGTATTAACTTTAGACCAAATATTTATTATTTTTCCACTTTCATCTATCAAGAAAGATGTTCTTCTTGCTGAACCCTTTTCATTCAAAACCCCATATTTAGTAATTATTTTTAAATCTGGGTCAGGAATAAGGCTTATCTTTAAGTTATATTTCTTTATGAACTTATCATGTGATAACTCATTATCTTTACTAATTCCAAAAACTTTAACTTTTTGTTTATCAAACTTCTTTATGGAATCACTTAATGAACATGCCTCCGATGTACAGCCTGGAGTATTATCTTTTGGATAAAAACATATTAAAACTTTTCCACCAAGATAGTTTGCTAATGAATCTGAAGAACCATCAGCTAAATTATATTTGAACTTTGGAGCTTGTGACCCTACTATTAGAGATCTTGACATGACCTATTAATCCATCCCCATACTAACTCGTGCTTCATCGCTCATTTTCTCTGGAGTCCAAGGGGGATCCCAGACAATCTCAACATTGGCCTCACTCACACCTTCCATTTCACTTACTAATGTCTGCGATTCGAGAACTATCTCTCTAGCCGATGGGCAACCAGGAGAAGTCATTGTCATTTTAAGATTTACCACAGTACCTACAACTTCCACATCATATACAAGTCCCAAGTTAACTATGTCTATAGGAATTTCGGGATCATATACATCAGATAATACTTCTAGAACTTTAATTTTATTGAGACCTGAATCACTCATTATACTAAACTTTTTACAACTTCTAAGGCAGAATCAAAATTAGGCTCTGTTGCTATTTCACTGACATATTCTACATACTTTATAGTATTATCTTTATCTAATACAAATACCGCTCTTGCTAATAATCCCTTATCCTTTATCAAGATACCGAAAGCCTCACCAAAAGCATTGCCCCTATAATCTGAAATATTTTCAACTCTATCGATACCTTCTGCTCCACAAAATCTTTTTTGTGCAAAAGGCAAGTCAGCGCTCACCGTATAAATCTTAAGATTGCCTGTTATATTGGCAGCTTCTTCATTAAATCTTCTTGTTTGCGCAGAACAAACAGGAGTGTCAACTGACAAAACTACATTAAAAACTTTAATTGAATCTCCCATATCTGCAAGAGATATAGATGGAACTAAGCCCTGATTACAAGTAAAATCTGGAGCTTTATCTCCAACTTTAAGTTCTGGTCCCACCAAAGTGATAGGATTACCTTTTAATGTAACTGCTGCTTCTCTTTCATTGCTCATAATAACCTCCGAATAACACTATTAAGCTAAACAGATTAAAGAATGGTGTCAAGATATCATTGTACTTCTTATTCTTTTTATAGAGTCTCTTGCGGTCATTGAATGTATTAAATTCTCGCTTTCCGAATACTTTTTTAATACTCCCAAGTATTTCTTGCTAGCAGAATTGCCCATTACGATCAATATATTTCTTATCAATCCATCTTTCTTAACCCTCTTTAAAGGACTTTTAATTTTAATTCTATCCCAGTCTTCTTCAATTATGGAAATCAAATTCATCATATCTGGTTCTATTAACTCATCTCTAGGATGGAATTGATTCAATTCTGTGATAGTAGCTCTTTTGTTCCAAGGACAAACTTCCTGGCAAATATCACAACCGTAGATGTTGTTTCCGATTTTATGTGCCAAATCATTATTAACATATTTTTTATTTTCAATTGTTAAGTAAGAGATGCATTTCCTAGCATCCAAAACCTTGTCATCAACTATTGCATTAGTAGGGCATGAGTCTATACATTTAGTACAGGAACCACAAAGGTTTTTTGAGGGTAAGTTATCAAAAGCCAACTCCTGGTCAATGAGAATATTAGAAAGAAATATCCATGACCCTTGGTCTCTATTGATTAAGCAAGAATTTTTACCTATCCAACCTAAGCCTGAAATTGATGCATAGGCTCTTTCTAAAACAGGGCCTGTATCAACATAAACTCGAGAGCTCACTTTATCAATATATAAATCCTTAATTTGAGAACTTGCTGCTTTTAGCTTTTTTTTAATAATTTTATGGTAATCGTCACCAATAGCATATCTTGAAATCCATCCCTTTCCGTTACTCGTAGCAACTGAGGAATTTTTTTCTGCGTCTAGAGAATTATAATTTATGGTACAGCTGATTACTGATTTGAAGTTAGGCTCAATCTTTCTTACATCTGATCTTTTTTCAACATCTTCCATATATTCCATGTCTGCATGAAACCCTTTCTTAATCCAATCTCCCAAAAAATGGGAATCTTTTAATTCTTGCGCCTTAGATATTCCTACAGAGTCGAACCCATTTGATAAAATTATATCCTTAATTTGATTCGTTAAATCAATATATTTTTTCATTTTTGTTTTTTATAGAGAGAATAAATTTTATCTGCAATCAAATCGGGAGAGATATCGTCCGTATCTACCGAGAGTGCAAATGAATCATATAATTCTTTTCTCGATTCAAAAATTTTTAGGCCTGTAGAGTAAGGATCTTCAGTATTGAGCAAAGGTCTAGTAGTGTCCTCTTTGATTCTTTCAAAAATAGTTTCAAAAGAAGCCTTGAGGTATACAGAGAAATTTCGTTTAAGAATTTCACGATTTTCTTGTCTCAAAATAATTCCGCCTCCTGTAGCAAAGATTGTTTCTTTGTAATTTTCTATCTCAGTTAGTTTGCTAGTTTCCAAATCTCTAAAATAATCTTCACCATTAGATTTAAAAATCTCTACTATTTCTCTGGACTCTTGCTCTACTATCATTTGGTCAGTATCATAAAAATTAAAATTAATTTTATCAGCTAATAACGAGCCTATAGTTGTTTTACCTGCACCCATAAATCCTATCAAAAAAATATTACTCATTTCAACATCATCTTCTCCACATATTTAGCAATCATATCAAACTCTAAATTTACAATTGAGCCTTTTAACCAAGTTTTAGATATTGTATTGCTGCTAGTATGAGGAATTATATTTACGGAAAAAATACTTCCTTTAACCTCATTTACGGTCAAACTAATTCCATCAATTGTTATAGATCCTTTACTAATTATATACTTACTATGTTTCTTGCTAATACGAAACCAGTATTGGCTAGATTTCCCTGAATTCTCGACTTTAGATATAACACCTGTAGAATCAATATGTCCACTAACTATATGTCCTCCAAATCTACCATTTACTTTCATGGCCCTTTCAAGATTTACTTTAGAATTTGACTTTAATTTAGATAATGAGGTTTTACTCAAAGTTTCTTTTGAGGCAAATGTCTCAAAGTAAGTCTTTGTTTTTTTTGTCACTGTTAAACAAATTCCATTAACCGAAATAGACTCGCCAAGAAGAAAACTATCTGGCTTAAGGGACTTACATTCAATTCTAATAAGATACTCTCCTGATTCTTGAAGATTGATAATACTTATTGCACCAACTTTCTCAACTATTCCTGTGAACAAATCTTTTCCTCTCTAACGTATTTTATTATATATATAATAACACCAATGAAAATGTATGAATCCGCGAAATTAAATGCTGGCCAATGAATCTCATAAAAATGAAAATCAAGAAAATCTATGACTCCCTCTCTAAAGAATCGATCAAAAGAGTTTCCGAGTGCACCAGCAAAAAATAAGATAGCTATGTGTCTATATTTGTAATCCATAAAAAGAAATTTAAATATAATATAAATCGAAGCGAAAAATAGTCCTAAGTGTATAAATAAAAGGATTAAGTCTGGGAGATCGGAGAAGTAACCAAAGAGAAAGCCTCTATTGTATATAAAAATTATATTTAAGAAAGAGCTTACTTTATGTGAAGTATTCAGTATTATAGAATCTACAACAAAATTTTTGGTTAACTGATCTACCAAAAAAAGAATTAAAATTATTAAAAAATTCTTCATTAGAAGATTTTATTTAATACATACTCTTTGGGACCTGAAGGAGTTTTAACTATAAATTCATCACCTTCTTCTCTACCCAAAACACCTCTGGCTAGTGGGGACTCTATTGATATAGATCCTTTTTCCGGACTTGATTCCTCTGGGCCTAAAAGTTGATAAACTTTTTTTTCTCCACTATCTAAATCTTCAATCTCAAAAGAAAGTCCAAATATCAATTTTGATTTATTCTTTATATTGTTTGGATCGATTACAACACAAGATGACAGTTTAGTCTCTAGCTCATTAATCCTTTTGTCATTAAAGGCTTGCCTATCTTTTGCTGTCTCATATTCAGCATTTTCAGATAGGTCACCAAGAGATCTTGCAAACTCAATCATCTTAATAATCTTTGGTCTTTCATCGTTCTTAAGTCGCCTTAACTCCTCTTGAAGAAAGGTAAAACCATTTGGTGTGATTGGCATTTTATCCATAAGTTTTATCGTACCCCCATTTAGTATTCTTGAAGCGGTTTAACCTTTATTATACCTTTTTTTAGATAGTCTATTGCATCAATTGCGGCTGTAGCTCCTGCTATAGTTGTAAAATAAGGAACCTGCTTAATTAAAGCTGTTCTCCTAATGCTAAAGGACTCTACAATTTCTTTTTTTGTAGAGGTTGTATTGACTAAAATATCAATTTCTGCATTCTTCATTAAATCAACTATGTTACCGGAGCCCTCCTTTACTTTTTTAACTACTTGAGATGATATATTGTTTTTCTTTAAATATTCATGAGTGCCCTTTGTTGAAATAATATCAAAACCCAATAATATTAAATTTTCACATAAAGATAGAATCTTAACTTTGTCATCATCTTTAACACTAACAAATGCCTTACCAAAAGTTGGAAGACTGTTACCAGACGAAATTTGAGCCTTAGCAAAAGCTGCTGGTAAGTCTAAATCAATTCCCATAGCTTCACCTGTCGATTTCATTTCAGGACCTAGAATTGTATCTACATCTGGAAATTTGATGAACGGGAAAACTGACTCTTTAACACAGTAATGATTGATTGATATTTCGTTTAAAAAATTTAATTCAGCTAGTTTACGACCTGACATTACCTTAGCAGCTATCTTTGCGATTGGAACTCCAATCGCTTTACTAATAAAAGGGATAGTTCTACTAGCTCTAGGGTTGACTTCAATCATATATAAATCGTTTCCTTTAATTGCATATTGAATATTTATAAGACCTTTTACCTTCAATCTTAAAGCAATTTGTTTAGTTTTTTCTTTTATTTCATCTAGTAAATCTTTCGAAAGAGAATATGGGGGCATTACCATTGTGCTATCGCCTGAATGAACACCAGCCTCCTCTACATGTTCTAGTATTCCGCAAATTACAACATCGCTTTGATCACAGAGTGCATCTACATCTATTTCTTTTGCATCTTTTAAAAATTGGTCCATTAACAAAGGTCTATTTGAGGAAATATCTACTTTTGCCTGCAAATAAGCTTCTAAGTCATTTCTTGAATAAACAACTTCCATTGACCTTCCCCCTAAGACATATGAAGGTCTTACAACCATTGGATAAGTTATCTCTTCTGATAAATTGAGTGCTTCATTTTTGGACTTAGCAATTCTTGACTCGGGTTGGAGTATGCTAAGTTCGTCCATAAGGTTTTTGAATCTTTCTCTGTCCTCTGCTATATCAATACTATCTGCAGATGTACCCATAATCTTCACGCCAGCTTTTTCTAAGTCTAGTGCTAGCTTAAGAGGAGTTTGACCTCCAAGATGAACAATAACACCATCAGGTTTTTCGTTCTCTAAAATGGCGAGTGTATCTTCAACCGTCAAAGGCTCAAAATAGAGCTTATCAGATGTATCATAATCAGTACTAACAGTTTCAGGATTACAGTTAATCATTATTGTCTCATAGCCTTCTTCTTTTAGAGAAAAAGAGGCATGGACACAACAATAATCAAATTCAATACCTTGACCTATCCTATTCGGACCGCTACCCAAAATAGCAACTTTCTTTTTCTTGGAGGGTCTTGATTCATCCTCTGTTTGATACGTAGAGTAGAGATAAGGAGTAAAAGCTTCAAACTCCGCGGAACAAGTATCTACCATCTTATATACTGGGAAAATAGAGTTTGCCATCCTAAAAGCTCTTATTTTTTCCTCTTCTGTCTTTAATAAAATGGAAATCATAATGTCAGAATAGCCATATTCCTTAGCCTTCAAAATTAATTCTGGGTCAATATTAGAGATTGTCTTTTTAAGAATTCTTTTTTCCACATCTATTATTTCTCTTATATTATTTAAAAACCATTTATCAATTTTAGTAATATCGAAAATATCATCAATAGACATACCAAGTCTTAAAGCATCAGCCAAGTACCAAAGCTTTTCAGGGTTATTAGAAGATAGGATACTGAGAACTTTATCTTTATTCTTCTCCATTTTATCAAAACCAATACTGTCCACTTCTAAAGATCTCATAGCCTTACCCAAAGCTTCTTTGAATGTACTACCAATCGACATAACTTCTCCAACAGACTTCATCTGAGTACCAAGGAGAGCTTTAGTTTGAGGAAATTTTTCAAATGTAAATCTAGGAATCTTAACAACAACATAGTCTAGAGTAGGCTCAAATGATGCTGGAGTATCTCTTGTTATATCATTAGGGAGTTCGTCTAGAGAATAGCCCACAGCTAATTTTGCCGCTATTTTAGCAATAGGATATCCAGTAGCTTTAGAAGCTAAAGCGGAACTTCTGGAAACTCGAGGATTCATTTCTATTACTACCACATCCCCATTCTCGGGGTTAATGCCAAACTGAATATTTGATCCACCAGTATCGACTCCAATTTCTCTAATTATATCTATGGAATAATTTCTTAGTATTTGATACTGCTTATCAGTTAAAGTTTGAGCAGGAGCGACGGTGATACTATCTCCTGTATGGACTCCCATAGGATCAAAATTCTCAATAGAACAAATTATAACCACATTATCTTTAGTGTCTCTAACCACCTCAAGTTCAAATTCTTTCCAACCTATTATTGATTCATCTACTTGTACCTCTGAAATAGGACTAGCTTCTAGGCCATCTTTAAGTAAAGTTTTAAATTCATCAAAACTATACGCGATACTTCCTCCCGTTCCACCCAAAGTAAAAGAAGGTCTTATAATCGCTGGAAAACCTATATCTTTAATTTGTTTTAATCCTGATTCATAGTTCGAAATAATAGTACTGTTTGGTACTCTTAGACCAATTTTCTCCATTGCATTCTTGAAGCTCTCTCTCTTCTCTGCTTTCTCGATTGCCTCAATACTTGCACCTATTAATTCAACATTATATTTCTTTAGAATTCCCTTGGCATCCAATTCCATAGCTAAATTTAAAGCCGTTTGACCCCCGATGGTAGGTAAAATAGTATCAGGCTTTTCTTTTATAATTATTTTTTCTAAAGTTTCTACGTTTAAAGGCTCAATATATGTTCTATCAGAAAAGTCAGGGTCTGTCATAATAGTTGCAGGATTACTATTAACAAGAATAACTTTGTAGCCCTCTTCCTTTAGGGCCTTACATGCCTGTGTTCCCGAATAATCAAATTCACAGGCTTGTCCGATTACTATAGGACCTGAACCAATTACTAAAATAGATTGGATATCGACTCTCTTTGGCATAATTTGTAAAACTTATCTAACTAGCTTTGCTTAACGTAAATATTACCGCCAGCTTCTTTGAACTCTTCAGATTTTTTCTCCAGTTCTTTTTGTATCTCAGTATTGTCTGAGTTTTCTTTATTACCAAACTCCTTCATTATATCTTGAGTTATTTTCATTGAACAAAATTTTGGGCCACACATTGAACAGAAATGTGCAACTTTTGCATTATCTGATGGCAATGTCTCATCGTGAAACAACTTTGCGGTATAAGGATCTAGTGATAAATTGAATTGATCTTCCCACTTAAATTCAAATCTTGCTCTACTAATTAGATTATCTCTAAGTTGAGCTGTGGGATGTCCCTTGGCCAAATTAGCCGCGTGAGCTGCTATCTTATAGGCAATCAGACCGTCTTTGACATCTTGTTTATTGGGGAGACCTAAATGTTCTTTTGGAGTAACATAACAAAGCATTGCTGTTCCAAACCATCCGATCATTGCAGCGCCAATTGCAGAAGTTATATGATCATAACCCGGGGCTATATCAGTCGTTAGGGGCCCTAGAGTATAAAAAGGCGCTCCCTTACATATGTCTACTTGCTTATCAACATTTTCTTTAATCATCTGCATTGGGACATGGCCAGGACCTTCAATCATTACCTGGATATCATGTTTCCATGCAATATCAGTAAGCTCACCTAAGGTATCTAGTTCTGCAAATTGTGCTTCATCATTAGCATCATAAATTGAGCCTGGTCTTAAGCCATCTCCCAGGGAAAAAGAAACATCATACTTTTTCATAATCTCACATATTTCTTCGAAGTTTGTATATAAAAAGTTTTCTTTATGATGTGAAAGGCACCATTTAGCAAGAATTGAACCACCTCGTGAAACTATTCCTGTTCGTCTTTTAACTGTCATAGGTACATAACGAAGTAAAACTCCAGCATGAATAGTGAAATAGTCAACTCCCTGCTCAGCTTGCTCGATTAGAGTATCCCTATAAATTTCCCAAGTTAACTCCTCTGCTGCGCCTTTTACTTTTTCTAAAGCTTGATAAATCGGTACGGTTCCAACAGGGACTGGAGTATTTCTAATTATCCATTCTCTAGTTTGATGAATATTGGCACCAGTAGAAAGATCCATCAAGGTATCTCCGCCCCACCTGCAGGACCATACAGCTTTCTCAACTTCTTCACCTATGCTTGAGGTGACTGCAGAGTTTCCTATATTAGAGTTAACCTTAACTAAAAAATTGGCTCCGATTATCATGGGCTCTGCCTCAGTATGATTAATGTTCGCAGGGATTATTGCCCTTCCAGATGCTACTTCAGACCTAACAAATTCTGGTGTAATCAGTTTCTTCGGGATACTGGTATTGAATTCTTCCCCCCCATGATTATCAAGTAAATTCTCTTTTTCTATAAAAGCTTCTATATTCTGATTTTCTCTTATCGCAATATACTCCATTTCAGGTGTGATTATTCCCTTTCTTGCATAGTGCATTTGGGTTACATTTTTTCCTTCTTTTGCAACTAAAGGTTTCCTATTTAAGAACTTTAATGGGATTAAATCTTTCTTAGCTCTTTCGCTGTTTGTAAAAACTGATGAAAAATTAGATCCAACTTCAACATCTTCTCTTTCCATAACCCATTTTTCTCTAATTTTAGGTAAGCCTTTGGTTATATCAATATCTATATGGGAATCAGTGTATGGGCCACTGGTGTCATAAGTAGTAAAGTAAGCGGTGCTATTCTTAGGATTAGAAGAAAAAAAATTATCAGATTCAGAGATTTGAATCTCTCTCATTCCAACTTTAACAGAAGAATGAATACTTCCCTGAACATAAACTTTTTTTGAATTAGGGAAAGGATCCCTTGAAATAGTATCATGTCCTTTTTTTAATATATTATTTTTCTTTGTCATATATAGTCACATTTTAACATAGATTTACTAATTAGTTTATTTTGTAAAATAAATATCTTATGATTAAAATTAATTTCATGAACTATATAATGGGAATAGAAACATCTTGTGATGAAACCAGTGTTTCAATCATAAACTCTGAGGGCAAAGTTTTATCCAACTCAACGTTTAGTCAAATTAGTATTCATAAAGAATATGGTGGCGTTGTGCCTGAAATTGCATCTAAGAATCACTTAAAAAAAATCATACCGGTTATCGATTCGTCATTAAAAGAAGCAAAAAAATCAATTGAGGACATGAGTTACCTTTGTGTGACTAATGGTCCTGGGCTTATAAACTGCCTGATGATAGGTGTAGCCACCACTAAATCAATTGGATTACTTAAAGATATAAATGTTCTTCCTATTAATCACTTGGAGGGACATGTAGCTTCATGCTTTATTGAAAATGATATAAATTTTCCATCAATTTGCTTAGTAGCCTCAGGGGGTCATACCAATCTATACCTATTGGAAGATGAGAAAGAGTTTCATCTAATTTCTTCCACTAGAGATGATGCAGCCGGTGAGGCTTTTGATAAAGGTGCCAAGATTCTTGGCTTAGATTATCCCGGAGGAGTTGAAATAGACAGACTATCTAAAGGTGGTAACAAAAAATTCCATTCCTTCCCCGTCGCTAATCTTGATGCTAGCTTTGACTTTAGCTTTAGTGGATTAAAAACTTCTCTTAAATATTTTATTGAAAAGAATAATGATTGGAAAAGCAATATTGAAGATATTGCCTGCTGCTATCAAGAAGCAATAGTAGAATCTCTACTTATTAAAACAAAAAAAGCCGCAATAAAATTCAACTCAAAGAATATATTATTTACAGGTGGAGTGGCATGTAATTCAAGACTACGAGAAGCAGCAAAAGACCTTTTTGGATCAAGAGCTTTGTTTCCATCAAATCAATATTGTACAGATAATGGAGCCATGATAGCAATGCGGGGTCTTCAAAAAATAAAACTAGAAAATAGAAAAACTGATAGTAAATTTCCTGTTTTCAGTAGCAGCAAAGTTGTGGCTATTCTAAATCTGGATTAATAAAATCAAAATCGTCTATATTCAAACCCTTTGACTCTAACAACTTGGATATTTCTTTAGGAATAATCTTAACAAATTGATTTTTTATCGCATCGAAGGAATCCAAAAGCATTAAGGCTCTTTTACTATCTGTAGCTTCCAAGTGTTTAGTTAAAATTTCTTTAATTTTCACCAAGTCTTTGAGGTTAATTTTCTCTATCATAACCATGTCTTGATTAACCTGTTCAAATATATCTTCATTCTCATCCAATATGTATGCAATCCCACCTGACATTCCAGCACCTAGATTCTTACCTATAGGACCAAAAATATAGACTTCGCCTCCAGTCATATATTCACAAGCGTGGTCACCTACTCCCTCCACAACTGCAACAGCTCCACTATTTCTAACGCAAAATCTTTCGCCAGCTGTTCCAGCAGCAAACAAGTATCCCGCTGTGGCACCATATAAAACGGTATTTCCAATTATTGAATTTCCATCCGAAGAAAAATCAGACTCTCTATCCGGATAAATACTAATCTTGCCGCCATGCATTGATTTGCCAACATAATCGTTAGCCTCACCCTCTAGATTAATCTTTACACCATTAATAAGGTATGCGCCTAAAGACTGGCCTGCATATCCTCTAAAGTTAATCGATATCGTGTCATTAGGTAAGCCTTTATTTCCAAATTTTTTAGCTATTGCAGATGAAAGGATGGCTCCAACAGACCTATCTTTAGTTCTAATTGGCATGTCAAATGAATTCTTTTTAAATTCGTGAATACTAGAGGTAAATATATTTATAAGTTCATAATCAATGGGGTCTTCATTGCGAACATTTCTTTCCATAATTCTTTTCCTTGGCTTTTGGTTAGAAGGGTCTGGGTCGGCAATTAACCTTGAAAGGTCAAGGTTGTTAGTTTTTTGAAAATCAACATCTATATCAGGTTCCAGGAACTCTGTTCTTCCAATTATATCATCGAGTGACTCAACTCCTATGCCTGCAAGAATCTCTCTAACCTCCGAAGCTATAGAGTACAAATAATTAATTGCTTCCTGAGGTACCCCAGGAAATTTTTTTCTTAATTCTGGCTTTTGAGACGCTATGCCAACAGGGCAAGTATTGACGTGGCACTGTCGAGCCATTACGCAACCAAGAGCAACTAAAACTGAGGTTCCAAAACCATACTCTTCAGCACCTAATATTGCTGCTTTAACAACATCTGATGCCTTCTGAAAACCTCCGTCAACACTAAGGCAAACCCTACCCCTTAAATCATTTATAACTAAAACTTGCTGGGTTTCTGCTAGCCCCATCTCCCAAGGTATCCCGGCATGTTTAATAGAACCCAAGGGTGAAGCCCCTGTTCCTCCTTCACAACCAGAAATCTGAATATAGTCAGAGTAACCCTTAACTACACCAGCAGCTACAGTACCTACTCCAACTTCAGAAACTAACTTAACTCCCACTCTTGCAGAAGGATTTGAATGTTTTAAATCGTAAATCAATTGAGCTAAGTCTTCTATGCTATAAATATCATGGTGTGGTGGTGGAGATATTAATCCTACTCCTGGAGTTGATAATCTTTGTGAAGCAATTTCTTGAGTAACTTTTTCTCCAGGGATTTGTCCTCCCTCACCTGGCTTTGCTCCTTGAGCCATTTTAATCTCGATTTGCTTAGCAGAAGCCAAATATTCTGGGGTAACTCCAAATCTTCCTGAAGCCACTTGTTTTATCGCACTATTTCTTAGATCACCGTTATCATCTCGAGTAAATCTATCCGAATTTTCTCCACCTTCCCCACTATTACTTTTACCCCCGATTTCATTCATTGCTATTGCAACAGCTTCATGCGCCTCTGTACTGAGCGCGCCATGAGACATTGCTCCTGTTCTAAATCTTTTCATTATCTCTTCCACAGATTCAACCTTACTTATGTCAATTTTCTTATTTGAGCTAAATTTCAATAAGTCTCTAATGAGAAAAGGTGGTCGATCCTCAGACATTTTAACGAATCTCTTATAGTCATCATAAGAACCTGTCTTAGAGGCTCTCCTGATTGCTTTAAATACTGGGGGGTTCAACGAATGATACTCACCGTCTTTTCTAAATCTATAGATACCTTCTTCTTTAAGTTTGTTGTCAGGTTCTTGAAATCCTCTGGAATGAAGGAAAAGTGTATCAGATTGGAAGTTGGCTAAAGACACACCGCCAAGTCTGCTAACAGTTCCTGGAAAGAATTCATCAGAGGTATCTTCATCAATACCAATAATCTCAAAAATCTGGGATCCTGTATAACTAGCAACAGTACTGATTCCCATCTTAGACATAACCTTTAAAATTCCTCTTTCTAAAGCTAGTTTATAATTTGATTCATATTCTTTGGGGTCTCCATCAAATTTTTTCATCCAATCGGTGGAGCTAGCAAAAGCAAGATAAGGATTAACTGCTGATGCCCCATAGCCTAGCAAACAACATATATGATGGTCTTCTTTGATTTCAGCACTTTCTACTATGATAGAAACATTCATTCTTTTGCCTGATTGTATCAACTGATTATGAATAGCGCTAACCGCCAAAAGTATTGGTATTGGGCATTTGTCTTTTGATATACCTCTATCGGATAAAATCAACACAGTGGCGCCGTTATCGACCTCTTTAATTGCTGCTTCCTTTAAATTACTTAAGGATTCTCTTAAATTATTATTCTTATTTATTTCAAATAGAGTATTTAATTTTGATACCTTAAAAGAAGATGAATCTAGATTGTTAATCCATGAAAATTCTTTATTTGTTAAAACTGGAGAATCAAAAAAAATATAATCGTTGTCATTTCCAATTTTATCGAAAAAGTTTGACTTATCTCCCATCACAACTCTTAAAGACATAACGCTATCTTCTCGGTATGGATCGATAGGTGGATTTGTGACCTGAGCAAATCTTTGTTTAAAATAAGAGAAAACTGATTTTGGCTTTGAAGAAAGGGCAGCTATTGGAGTATCGTCCCCCATTGACCCTATTGGCTCCTTACCGGTTAAACTCATCGGCTCAATCAGCCTTTCCAAGTCCTCTAAGGAATAACCAAAAGCTTTTTGAAGGAGAAGCAAATTATCTTCATCAATATGAGATTCTTGGTCAATACTAACTTCGGTTGATTCAATTATTTCTTTCGCACTTAAAAATTTTTCACTAGTCCACTTAGTAAAGTTTTCACTATTCGAAATACTATCTTTTACTTCTTTATCAAAAAGCAAAACTTTTTCTTTTGTATCTACAGCTAAAATTTTTCCCGGACCAACTCTGCCGGACCTTATTATATCTCTAGGTTGCAAATTTAACATTCCAGCTTCAGACCCCAAAACAATCATGTCATCTTTAGTTATGTGATATCTAATGGGCCTTAATCCGTTCCTATCTAGTACAGCTCCGATATACCTTCCATCGGTAAAAACAATAGCAGAAGGTCCATCCCAAGGCTCAACTATACATGAGCTATAATCATAAAAAGCCTTTGCACTTGCGGACAAGTCGGAAATCTTCTCATATGCTTCAGGAACAAGCATACAAATAGATTCCAATATGCTCCTACCGGAAAGGGTCATTAGCTCTAAGGCATTATCAAGTTCTGAGGAGTCACTACCGTCATCATCCACAAAAGGCTTAAGTGATTCTATGTCCTCTTTCCAGACCTTTGATACCGCACAATTTTCTCTTGCTTTCATCCAATTTCTATTTCCTTGGATTGTATTTATCTCGCCATTGTGACCTAAGGTTCTAAAGGGGTGAGCTCTTTTCCAATCTGGGAACGTGTTAGTACTATATCTTTGATGAAAGATGGCCATCGAGGTTTTAAAATTAGGATTCCTTAAGTCTAAATAAAACTGATCAAGCTGATGAGCTTGAAGCATACCTTTATATAAAATAGTTTTTGAGGAAAGCGAACAACAATAGTAATCCTTAACATTGCTAAGCTCTCTAGTGATAGTCTTCCTTAACTTATAAAGATCTCTTTCGAAAACATCTTGATCAATAAAATTTTTGGCAGAAATAAAAAATTGGTATATCTCCGGCAAACTTTCTCTGGCAACTGTTCCTATTGAAGCGGGGTCAACTGGAACCTCTCTAGTAGCAATAAGATTAAAATCTTTACTAATTATATTTTTAATCTTTTTATTGCATTCATTAAATTGTAGAGTTTTAATACTAGGTAAAAAAAACATTCCTACAGCCAAATTTCCTAGAGTTATATCCTGAACATTATTATCAGCAAAAAAATCATTAAATAGTTCTAATGGAATCTGAGTTAGAACACCTGCTCCATCACCAGTTTTTTTATCTCCTCCAACAGCTCCTCTATGGGTTAAATTAACAACTCCTTCAAGAGCTTTTTGAAGAATTTTATTGGTTCTCTTACCATTGATGTCTGCAACAAAACCCACTCCACATGCGTCATGCTCAAATTGTTTCTCATATAAAAGTCTATTTCTTTTCATAACAAAACCAAACGGGGATAATAATCTAATTTTACACTAAAAAACAGACAAAATTGAAATTTTTTAAATTGTAATAAATGAACTAGTGATCCAACAGAAAAAGAAATCTAATATAATCTTTTATAAAATCAAAAATCCTATACAATATTATTTAGATAATGAAAAATGATGTTCCTATTGTCTTATGTATAGCTGGATCTGATTCTGGTGGTGGAGCTGGAATACAAGCAGATATAAAAACTCTTAATTCATTAAAAGTCTTTGCTACAACAGCAATAACATGTGTAACAGCACAGAATACCAAGGAAGTTAGATCTATCAAAAAACTACCTGTAAAAATTATTACTGATCAAATTGAAGCAGTTGGCGATGACCTCACTGTGTCAGCAATCAAAATTGGAATGCTTTATGATTCTAGTATCATGAAAGCGGTTAGTAAATTATTAGAAAAATTCTCTGGGATCCCTATCATTGTTGACCCTGTGATGATTTCTAAGTCTGGGAATTATCTTTTGAGACCGGAATCAATTAAATTTTTTATTAAGAATATTATTCCTAAATCTTATTTAATAACACCAAATATCCACGAGGCGCTTAAGATAACAAAAATGAAAAAAATTGAGTCTATAGTTGAGATTGAAGAATGCTTTAATAAGTTTATAAGCTTGGGAGCCTCTAGTGTATTGATAAAGGGTGGGCATTTGTCAAATAAAAAAACTTCTACGGATTACCTATACTTTAATAAAAAAATTTATACTATTTCTGGCAAAAGATATATTACAAAAAATACCCATGGCACTGGATGTACCTTATCTGCGGCAATTTCTGGTAATATAGCTTTAGGCATGAATTTACTTATAGCAACAAAAAAAGCAAAAGCCTTTGTTAGTAAGGCAATAAAAAAATCGTTTAATATTGGAGAGGGCCATGGGCCTTTAAATCATTTTTCATAGGAGCAAAAATAATGAGTAAAATAATAGATGGGAAACTAGTGTCTGCAAATATTAGAGAGCAAATCAAGGAACGCACTAAAGCTATAAAAGAAAAATATTCTAGAACACCTGGCTTAGCTGCGGTTCTTGTGGGTGAGGATGCAGCTTCACAGATTTATGTTAGAAACAAAAGAAAATCTTGTGCAGATGTTGGTATATATTCTGAAGAACATAAGCTACCAGAATCTACAACAGAAGATAATTTATTAGAATTAATTGATAAGTTGAATAATGATGTGAATATCAATGGGATATTAGTCCAGCTTCCTTTGCCAAATCATATAGATGAATCAACTATCTTGAGTTCCGTTACGCCTCAAAAAGATGTAGATGGATTCCATCCTATTAATGCGGGTCATTTATTTGAAGGTAAGCCTAAATTTATTCCTTGCACACCCCACGGAATTATAAAGATGCTAGAGTTTTACAATATAGACATTGAAGGGAAAAATGCTGTTGTTTTAGGTAGGAGCAATATCGTAGGGAAACCAGCTGCAATACTATTGCTTCAAAAAAATGCGACCGTTACCATTTGTCACTCTAGAACAAAAAATCTCAATGATGAATTAAAAAAAGCCGATATTATTGTAGCTGCAATTGGAAAAGCTCATTTTGTAAAGAAAGAAATGGTAAAAGAGGGAGCTGTTATAATAGATGTTGGAATCAATAGATTAGAAACTGGAAAACTTGCAGGAGATGTGGATTTTGATCAAGTAGAAGAAGCAGCAAGCTTTATAACCCCCGTTCCAGGTGGAGTAGGACCTATGACAATTACTATGCTATTGTGGAACACTCTTACTTCTTTAGAGGACTCAATTGGTTGATTGTTTTATTATATAATTACCTTCGGTATCCTTTCCATCGAAAATCAATTTGACTGATGGGTGAGTAAAAGGATTTTTTTCTTCATCCTCTTCTAAATTCTGTTGTGAAACGTAAGCTATATAAACTGTTTTATCTTCATTCTCAGCCAGCACATGATAAAAGGGCTGATCCTTACTGGGTCTGCGATCTTCAGGGATTCTTTCCAACCATTCATCTGTATTATTAAAAATAGGGTCTACATCAAAAATTATTCCCCTGAAGTTAAATTTTTTATGCTTGACTACCACGCCTAATTTAAACTTTGCCGGTTTAACGCTCATGTAAAAATGATATACATTCATTTGTAGTTTTCAATAACTAATGCTGTTCAATTTATCTATATCTTGTTTATCTAAATCTATAAGAATTTCTTTCAAAGTTTTGTTTAAGATTGGATGAGTTAGCTCAGGTTCTATTTCAATCAAAGGCATAAGAACAAAAGCTCTTAAGTGCGCACGCGGATGGGGGATTTGAAGTAATCCATTATGTTCCTGTAAGTCAACCATGACATGATTACCCATTGATTTCATCAATATTATATCGATATCAATTATTCTAGGTTTATTAACCTCGACTAAATTCCTTCCAAAATCACCCTCGATTCTTTTAGCTATTTTTAATAATTCTAACGAGTCTAATTCAGAGCTAATCTTTAAAGCAATATTTAGAAATTTAGGTTGCTTCATATTGGAGATAGCTAAACTTTCATATAAGCTTGATACTCTCTCTATTTGAATGTATTCCCTATTCAAAAGTGCGGAACTAGAAAAAAGACTATTAATTGCTTTACTTAAATTATGCTCTCTATCACCAAGATTTGACCCTAAGGATAAATAAAATTCATTCACTTTCTTATTATAATTTATTTTTTTGACTTGTTAATATTTTCTGTTTATCTTCAATTTATGGTTAGAAAAGCAAAAGCATTATCAGATGACAAAATTAAACAACTTGTTCCGACGTGGGCAATAAAAAAAAAGAAGCTTTATAAGAAATTTATTTTTTCAAATTTCTCGGATGCACTAGGTTTTATAGTGCAGATAGGTATTGAATCTGAGAAATTAGATCATCATCCAACTATTTTAAATACCTACAATAAAGTGGAAATATCACTTTCCACCCACTCTATTGATGGTTTATCTGATTTAGATGTAAAACTTGCAAATAATATTGATAATATTTAGATATCAATAACATTTGAATCATTGTCATCCTTAGATTCTGACTTGTAAGATGTATCTTGTTTCTTCTTTTTGAAAAAAAAGCTATAAAGTTTAGTAATAAAAAAAATCCCTAGAACAATAAGGAAACCTAATCCAAAAATAAAAACAAGTCCTACTATTATTAATATGCTCAGAATAGACGATGTAGTAATCTTTACATTTCTCATCATTTTCTTTGTTTTTTCCTTTGAATCCTTTTTTGTTTTTCCAACACTCTTCTCTTAGTTTTTTCCTTTTGCATTTTATTCTTCAAAATAGACTTAGTCTTATTTTTATTATCTTCTTCTTTTGGTTGAAAATCTATCTTTTCTTCATCAGCAACAATTTCAGAGTCGCTAAGATACTCAACTTGTTCTTGTTTATTTTTTTCTTTTTCTAATTTAGTTATTTCCTCGGGTGTCACAGGTTCTACTGCCATAAAACTTCTAATAGCATCATAGTTAAATCTCTCTATCATTTCTTCAAACATATCAAACCCTTCTTTCTTGTATTCCCTTAGAGGATTTTTCTGGCCATAAGCTCTTAAACCCACACTATCTCTTAAATAGTCCATACTTAATAGATGTTCTTTCCAGCTCATATCAAGCGTAGTCAATAAAATATACTTTGATACGGGCTTGTATAATTCACCCAATGATAAAATCTTATCATTTATCTTAGACTCGATTAAATCTTTTAATTCATCTATAGAATCAAATTCAAGATCAGAGGATAACCCCAATGCAGTAATTACAGATTGACGATCAGAATCTGACAAAGTCTGAGAATCTTTATGAGATTCCTCAATATTTAAGAAAACGTTTTCAGATATATCAGATAATATCTCTGTTATTTCCCCATCTCTGAGCAATTTATTTCTAATACCATAAACAACTTCTCTTTGTTTATTTTGAACATCATCATACTCTAATAAGTACTTTCGCATTTCAAAATTTCTTCCCTCAACCTTTTTTTGAGCATTCTCCAAAGAGCTTGTTATCATTTTGTGTTCGATAGGTTCGCCCTCTTTCCATCCAAATTTTGTCATCATTGTGGACATTCTTTCCGAACCAAACAATCTCATTAAATCATCTTCCATTGAGACAAAAAATTGACTTCTACCAGGATCACCTTGTCTTCCTGATCTTCCTCTTAATTGATTATCAATTCTTCTAGACTCATGCCTCTCCGTTCCTAAAACAATTAGCCCACCTAAATCTAAAATCTTTTCCCTTTCTTCTTCTATTTGACTAATTAATATTTTACTTTCCACAGACTGATTGTTTTGAGAGTCAGAACTTCCTCCGAGCTTAATATCAGTTCCTCTACCTGCCATATTTGTCGCAATTGTTACTGCCCCTATCCTGCCAGCATCTGCTATAATCTCCGACTCGTATTCATGATTCTTTGCATTTAAGACCTTGTGCTCGACTCCTTTCTTTTTTAATTCTTTACTTAATTCTTCAGATTTTTCGACTGATATTGTTCCAACAAGGATAGGATTTTTATTAGTATTAAACTCGAGAATTGTTTCAATAACGGCGTTGAACTTTTCGCTTTCTGTTCTATAAATTAAATCATTTAAATCTTCTCTTACCATCGGGGCATTAGTAGGTATTACTAATACTTTTAAATTATAAATATTATCAAATTCTCTTGATTCTGTATCAGCAGTTCCCGTCATACCCGATAACTTTTCGTACATTCTGAAATAATTTTGAATAGTTATAGAAGCCAGCGTCTGGTTTTCTTCCTCTACTTTTAATCTTTCCTTTGCTTCAACTGCCTGGTGCAAACCCTCACCCCATCTCCTTGTGGGCATTAACCGACCAGTAAATTCATCAATTATTACAATCTTTTCATCCTGCACAATATAATCTTTGTCTCTCTCGTACATATGAATGGCCCTAAGCGCTTGTGATATAGAATGAAGAGTTATCAGATTGCTGGGATCATAAAGATTAGATAATGATAGAGTTTTTTCTATCTTTTCTATTCCAGATTCAAGAATAAAGACTTGCTTAGTCTTTTCATCCTTTGTTACATCATCTAAAGTTAAGCTCCTAGCAACATTATTCATTTGCGAATAATCAATAACTGAGCTATCGGTTGGTCCTGAAATTATTAGTGGAGTCCTAGCCTCATCAATTAATATGCTGTCAACCTCATCTACGATTGCAAAGAAATGACTAGATTGAGATACTTCGTCTAATGAATATTTCATATTATCTCTGAGGTAGTCAAAACCAAATTCACTATTAGTCCCGTAAACTACATCTGCCAAATAAACATCTTTCCTGTTTGATTCAACAAGTAGGTACTCTCCTGAATCACTTTCATTAACTAGATAAGAGGCATCACTATTTAATATGCCTACTTTCAGCCCCAAAGATATATAGATTGGGGACATCCAAAGAGCATCTCTTCTAGCCAAATAGTCATTAACTGTTATAAGATGAACACTCTGATAAAGTGAATTAAGCGTTACTGCCAAGGAAGCCACTAAAGTTTTACCTTCACCGGTCTTCATTTCCGAAATTTTACCCTCATGAAGGGCAATTGCCCCTAAAAGTTGAACATCAAAAGGTCTTAAACCAAGCTTTCTATTTGAGGTCTCTCTTGCTATAGCCAACACTCTTGAGAGATGTTCGTCAAGCTCTTTAGGATTATGTATTTGCAATCTAATTGCAGAAATTTCATCTTTAAGCTCTATGTCGGTTTTATCATGAATTTCATTCTCTAGATTATTTATGGAATCAACCATTTTGTTGATTCTGGACAGCTCTCGCTTGTTATCTGAGCCAAATATTTTTTTGATTAGATTTATCATTACAAATTCAAATCTTAAAAATTTACTCTGATAGGTCCACTGGGATAACTTCGCTTAATCCTTCAAGTTTAGATGTAATACCTATAAGTTTATTTGAAAACTTCATTGTTTTTTTGTTGTGAGTTATTATTGCAACTTGAGATTTCTTAGATATTTCCTTTAACATTCCACCAAACTTAGAAATATTTTTATCATCTAATGGTGCGTCAACTTCATCAAGAAGTAAGAAGGGTGCAGGTTTTACAAAATAAGCAGATAGCAATAAGGCAATACCAGCCAAAGCTCTTTCTCCCCCAGAATATGACTTTAGTGTTCTATATTTTTTTAATCCAATCTTTAACATTACCTCTATCCCAGTGTCCTTTAATGAATTTGGATTAGTAAGAATAAGCTTTCCTTCTCCACCTCCAAATAATGTTTTTATATATTCGTCATATTTACTAGAAATCTTATTAAATGTCTCCATAAATGCTGTCTCAGATTCGTCGTCAATCTTATTGATAGCTTTTTGAAGATTGTTTAATGATTCATCTAAGTCATTAATTTGAGAATCAGTAAATTCAAATCTTTCTTTGAGCTTTTCGAATTCTTCTGGTGCTAAAAGGTTTACAGGACCAAAACTCTCAATAGACCTTTGTAATTTATTAAACTTCGATTTAGATAAATCATCATTCTTTTTTAATAACTCTATTTGCGAATCCTCATCGTTTAAAATAATTTTAATGTCATAGTTATCAAATTCAGGATTAACGTTTTCAATTAACTGTTCAATTTCAAGCTCTACTTTTTGTATATTTGAATCGAAATACAAAGAACCTTCTCTTCTAGCTTCAAGCTCATCTTCTTTTTCTTGTTTCTTAATATTATCGTTAGATAGAGCAATTTTAATCTCGTCTATCTTGCTCTTTGCAATATTTATATTTCCAACTAAAGCTGTTTCTTGAATTTTAGAGTTCTCAAAAACATCGCTTAATCTTTTTAACTCTATTGAATTAGATTCTATTTTATCTTCCAAATCAATAATTCTTGACGTATCTCTTTCGATTTTAAATGAGATAGTGTTGATTCTTTGAGCCATATTTTTCTTTGAATTATTCTGCTCATCTAATGATACTTTGAGATTCTCTATTTCATCCATTTTGGAATCCATTACAATCTGGGAGCTTGATATATTCTTTGCTTTTTCTAATAAATTAAATTTCTTTTCAAATTCATTCTTCTCTTCGATGATTAAATTAATCTCACTATATATATCCTCTAACTTTTTCTTTTTTGAAGTTAGATTAGAACTCAACTCTGTTGCTTGCGATTCCATGCTTTGTCTTAAAGATGTTTCAGCAGAAAGCCTAGAATTAAAATTATTTAATTTTTCTGAGATTACTTCGTAAGATTCGGAACAAGAAGCGATCTCAGCATCAAAAGATTCAATTCTATTATTAATATCAAAAATCTCTTCTTCTATTTTCTTAATTTCAATGCCCACCAAATCAATATCTTTATCGTGTTCAACTTTAAGCTTATTCAAATCCTTAATTTCATCTTTGATTTGAAGTATATTATCTGGCGCTGATCCAACAGATATAGACCCATTAGAATCGAAAAACTCCCCGTCCCTTGTAACAAAATTAAAGTTAGGGAACTCTTCTCTAGCTTTAATAGCATCTAGAATTGTTTCGGTAACATAAGTATCGCCTAATATTGATGCAAGAAATGGACGATTTTCTTGGTTGCACTCTATACAGTCCATTATCATTGTTTGATTAATATCCAAGCTGCCTCCAGCCTGAATCCTATTGTTGATTGGAATAAATGTACCCCTTCCGGTACATGTACTCTTAAATTTTTCAATAGTATCAATTGTATTTTTCTTATCATTAATAAGAATCCACTTTAATTTCTCCCCTAAAGCTGATTCTATTGCTTTCTCATATCCAGTTCTTGATTTGATAAAATCAGAGACAGTTCCATCAACGCTTTTTCCTTTTAGCTGATGAACAAAATTCCTAATTCCTTCTGGGAGCCAGCCATAGGTAGCCTCAATATTCTCAAGAACCTTTACTCTCGACTTTGTAGACTCAATATCAGAATTAATTTTTGAGTACTTTTCGTTAATTTCTTTAAGTTCTCCATTACTTTTCAATAACCGCTCAGTTTCCTCTTTCTTATTTCCCTGACAATTATCTCTAATAGATTGAAGCCTAAGGGAGTTATCTTTTATCTCTGACATTTCTTTCTTGATAGCCAATATAGAGCCCTCTAGTTTATTAGACTCAACTTCATAATCTGCCTGTTTAATTGAAAGTTCGTTCAATTCATTTTCTATAATAGAATAGCTTGTCTTGAGGGATGAATATCGTTCTACCGCGTCTAGGAGTCTTGTTTTGGCCTCATCCTGAGTAATCCCAAGATTGCCTGGACTCTCCTTAGTAGAAAAGCTAACCTGTTCGTTAGCATCAATTAATTTATTTTCTAAAGTTTCATAGCTTTTATCAATATCCTTTATTTCTAAAATTAATTCATCGACTTCTAGTCTTAAATCTCGCTTGCTATCTTTTGCTCTGACTAGTTCTTCAACTAGTAGAATATTTTCTTTCTGCAAAATATTTACTTGCGAGCTTGTATTCATCTTATCTTCTTTAGCTCTAAGTAGTGAAAGATTGAGCTCATCTACACTATGCATAATATTCGCATGGTCATTATTACTCTTATTAATAGTCAATTTAAGGGCATTTCTTTCTTGCTCTATTAGGCTAGTAATATTACAAAATTCATTTTTTTCGTCAATGCATTTAGAGAGCTTTGTACTCAAGTCTCTATATCTACTTTTATAGAATAGCTTTTCTAAGCTTTTAAATTTATCTACCAACTCACAGTATTCATTAGCTTTTCTAGCTTGTTCTTCCAAGGAATCCTTTTGCTTCCTTATCTCCAATTGAATATCTCTAGTTCTCTCAAGATTATCTTGAACTAGCAGTATTTTTCTTTCTGTCTCGGCTCTTTTTGATTTATATATCGCAAGACCTGCAGCTTCATCAATTAAGTTCTTTTTTTCCTCTGGCTTAGAGGTTATATAACTATCTATTTGTCCCTGAGGAATTATTGTGAAACTTCTGGATCCTGCACCTGATGACATAACAACATTAGAAACATCCTTAAGTCTGCATTGTGTTCCATTTAAATAATATTCACTCTCACCAGATCTATATAACTTTCTTTTTATCTCAGTTTCTACAAAATCATCTTCTTCTTTATTTTCAATTAACAAACAAACTTCGGCGTAATTTTGTTTTGGGAGATTATCATTACCATCTGCTACTACTTGTGACATAGAATCAAGCCTTAGAAGTCTTGGATTTTGCTCACCAAGTACCCATCGCATCGCATCAAGGAGGTTTGTCTTGCCACAACCATTAGGTCCAACAATTGTAGAAATTTCTGAATCAAAATTTATAATAGATTTTTCATAGAATGTCTTAAAACCTTTAATATAGAGGGACTTTATTCTCATTTTTGCAAATAATAAAATACATTAGTTATAAAGGCAATAGTAAATATTAAGAAATTTAAATATAATTGAACTAATTAATATATTTAGGATTGTATTTTATATTCGAGTTAATGAATATTTCTGTCAAAAAAGTTCTATAAATTTTTTCTTTTCTAGGTGATGAAAGATTTTTCTTTATTTTATCTTTATCTAACAATAAAAAATCTGGATCAGCTTTCCTTACTTTTTCTATAAATATTATAAAGTTGTCAGAACTATTTGATATGATTTCTGGAACAAAAAAGCCCTCTTTAATGGCACTATAATCTATCTTATAATTTGAAATCTTATTAAAGTCAGCAAAACTTAAATCGTAATTAAAATCATAACTATAGTTAATATCACTTTTAGTCGTCTCAAAGACTGCTATATCATTACTTTCATCATTATCCAACAATAAGGCCAAAAGCTTCATTTGATATTCATATAGGCTATTTCTTTCTAAACTAGATAATGCTTCCTGTCGAGAAAGAATTTTTTCACTTAATATGGTAACTACCCATAGTGAATCCACGGCAACGAACACTTTAACTTTTTTGTCAGTAAAATCACTGGAAACAATTTTACTTAGTAAATCTTTGGTTATTATTTTTTGTGGTGCGTCGAGATTCAAGCTAATGACTTTATTCTTTATACCGCTCTCACTAACGATTTCATCAAAACTTTTACTTTCTGCCATTTTATTGAGTGATTTAAGTTTTGCAGGGAGTAAATTGAGGGCAATTCTCTTTCTGATCAGTGTTTTTGAACTTTCATCGCTGATATTCTCATCATCAGATGAATAATTTAAGATAAAAGAATCGATATCTTTCTTTGTAATATTTATATCTTTTGTTAATTCATCAGAATCTAATTGAGCCAATCTGTAAGTTAAGTTTGAGTTAGAAGCATTCTCTTTCTTGGTCATTATGAAATTATTAATATCACTATCTGTAAAATTTGGAACCTTATATTTGGAACCATTAACTCTAAGGGTATAAAAATTCAGTTTTGTAGAATTGTCTCTATATTGTTGCTCTATTTCCAAGTCCGAAACAAAAACAAAAGAGGTAAAGAATGATCTCAACTTATCCGCGAGTACTTCTTCTTTAAGTATTTGTTCAAATATTTCAATTTTTAATCCGAATATATCTTTAACTTTTGTTTTATATCCAGAAAAACCTATAAACTTGCCATTATTGTTAAAAAAACTTGATCCTTTTATCTTAGTTTCAATTTCGTCATCAGAAACATGTAATCCTAACTTAACCGCTTGCTCGGATGAGACCTTTCTCCTTGCAATAGTATTAATAATTTGTTTATCAATAATCTTTACAGCTTCCTTGTCAGTTAAAAGTTTTTTTGAAACATCTGCGAATTTTAACCTTCTAAAGTAGTTGAACTCTTCAAGAGTGATATCTTTATTATTAATTTTAGCTACTGTGTTGTCTGACATTCCGAAAGAAATAACGTCGGTACCAACGCCAAGACTAACAATTAGGCCTATGCCTAAAAGAGCTATGATAAGTTTGCTAATAAAGTTCTTAAGATATGAAAAAAACATAGATAAGAATATAGCATATAAGAGCTGTAATTTAACAACATTCCCCAACATTGTGTAAAATAATGAGGTGAAAAAAAATATTGGTGTAGTAGGCTGTGGAATTGTAGGTCTTTTAATTTCCTATAAGTTCTTAAAGCTAGGACATAAAGTTACAATCTTTGAAAAAGAAGAGCATATGGGTCTTACAAATTGTAGTACCACTGCAGCAGGAATGCTTTCCCCGTATTGCGAGCTAATTCATAGCGATAAGAAAATCTTTGATTTAGGTTCTGATTCAATCTATAGATGGAAAAAAATTATCAATGAATTAGAAATGAAAGTTTACTTTAAAACAAAGGGGAGCCTTATTGTTGCAAACAAAGAACATGTAGCTGAACTAGACTCTATATGTTCGAGAACAAATAAGTACACAAATGCAAATATCAAAATAATTAAAAGTAAAAGAATTTCAGCCCTTGAGCCTGATATTGATAGCGATGATTTAATAGGATTACTCTTTAAGGAAGAAGGTCAGATTGATTGTAACCAAATTATAAATATTTTAATAAATTTTTTGCTAACGAACAGTTGCTCTATTAATTTTAAAGCTGAAGTAAAAAATATTCAGAATAATTCTGTGATATTAGATAATAATAAAAAAATCAAATTCGATCATGTAATCGAATGTGCTGGACTACATTCTCTTAACAATAAAAGAATACGGGCTGTTAGAGGTGAGATTATTGAGATTCATGCACCTGAAATAAAAATTTCGAGACCAATAAGGTTAAACCATTTCAGATACCCAGTTTATATTGCACCTAGAGAAAATGGGATCTATTTAATAGGTGCTACCGAGATAGAGAGCGAAGACTTCTCTCCAGTGTCAATTAGATCTGCAATCGAGTTATTAAATTCTTCAATTGTAATTTCCAAAAGGTTCTCTGAGGCACGAATTATCACATTATCATCGAATTGTAGGCCTGCTTATAGTGATAACCTACCTAAAATTATAATTAGAAAAGATTATATTTCTGCTAATGGTCTATTCAGGCATGGATACTTATTGTCGCCATTGGTTGCAGACTTGGTGGTTGACTACTGCTTGAAAGATAAGAAAGACAAAAACTTGGATTACATTTATAATTAAAATTAATGATAATTTTTATTAATGGTGACAAAACTAAACTTAATAAAAATACTAGTTTAGAAAAGTTTCTGAAAAAGAACTTCTCAAACTTATCCTCGTCTTATGCAGTTGCCTTAAATAATGAATTTATCCCTAGATCAAGCTATCAGGATATAATTATAAATGATGGGGATAAGATTGAAGTTGTCTCTGCTCAGCCAGGAGGTTAAATGCAAATATATGATATTAATATAGATTCGAATATTATTTTAGGCTCATCTGGATATCCATCACCCAAGGTTTTTTTAAACTGTATTAAGATACTAAAGAGTGAGATGGTTACAGTTTCAGTTCGTAGATTAAATAAAAAAGAGGATAACAATTTTTTTAATCTTATTAAAAAAACAAAATGTAGGATTCTTCCAAATACAGCAGGATGCTTGTCAGCTAAGGAAGCTATAGTAACAGCTCAAATGGCCCGAGAAATCTTTGAAACTGATTTAATAAAACTTGAAGTAATAGAAGATGATTTAACTTTAAGACCATCTAAAAAAGATACGATTAAAGCTGCTGAAGCTTTAATCAAGAAAGGATTTAAGGTATTGCCTTATACGACTGACAATATAAATTTTGCAAAATCATTAAAAAGTTTAGGGTGTAAAGTTATAATGCCTTGGGGCTCTCAGATAGGCTCAGGTAGGGGTCTAGAAAATCCAGAAAAACTCATAAGAATTAGAGAAGAGATGCCAGAATTAACTTTAATCATAGATGCAGGGATAGGGAGAATCTCGCATGTATGCGAAGCTTTTGAGATTGGATATGATGGAATATTGTTAAATACTGCTATATCAAAAGCAGAATATCCAGAAGAATTTGCAAAAGCACTTAGCTTATCTATGGAAGCGGTAAAAAGGTCAATAAAGTCGGGTCTAATACCCATGAGAAATTTTGCAACCCCTTCTACTACAACAATTGGAATTCCCTTCAAGAAATAATTTTTAATTTGATTTAACTGATTTGTAAAGTGTCACTTCAGAATCCTTACTCCTTCTCTCAATCAAGAAAAGGCAATTCTGTCCCGATTTTATTTTACTAATTACGAGATTGTAAGATTCTATTGTATCAATAGGCTGTCTGTTAATTTCTAAAATAATATCTCCTTTTAGGAAAGTTCTAGATTTAGCTGAGGCTTTTGCAATATTAGAGATAATTATTTGTGTATTATCCTTCTCTGATACATCGGGTACTTCATTAACTATAATTCCAAACTTTTTAGCCCCCAAATCGGACTTAGTAACCTTTCTAACTTTTGGCTCGGGTATCTCGCCTAACACAACGGTAATATTCATCTTAGCTGAATCTCTAAATACAACTAAGTCAACCGTCTCCCCAGGCTTAAGCTGACTTATCTCTTTGGGCAAGTCCTCATAAGTTACTATTTCAACTTTATTTATAAAGAGTATTATATCGCCTCTCTTTAAGTTTGCTCCAAATGCGGGGCCATCATTTAGCACTCTACTAATTAAAGCTCCCCTTGAAGATTTTAGATTTAAAGAATCAGCTATTTCTGGAGTTATCTTTTGAACAACAACTCCCATCCACCCTCTTTGAACTTTTCCATTCTCTTGTAGGTCCTCTATGACATTAATTGCCATAGATATAGGAATTGCGAACCCTATTCCTTGACCATTTGCAGCTATAGCAGTGTTTACTCCAACAACTTCACCAAGGAAGTTGAATAATGGGCCCCCACTATTACCCTTGTTTAATGCCGCATCTGTTTGAAGGAAATCAACATAGGTGCCTAGGCCATCAATATACCTTCCTTTTGCACTTATTATTCCTGTTGTTACAGTAGCGCCAAACCCCAGAGGATTACCTATTGCAATAACGCCTTCACCAATTCTTAACTTATTAGAATTTCCAATTTTAACTTTATTTAAATTTATTTCAGCAGATATCTTTAGGAGGGCAAGATCTGTCCTAGAATCAGTACCTACAACTTGAGCTGGATAACGATCTCCATTTTCTAAAACAACTAGAATATCATTTGCCTTCTCTATAACGTGAAAATTTGTTACAACAAAACCATCTTCAGAATAAATAAATCCAGATCCAAGACCCTTGGATGTTCGTGGTTGTGAATCTTCGCCAAATTGTCTCCTAAAGAATTCATCAAAGAAAGGGTCACCTGTAATATTAAGGTTTTGCTTGTTAATATTTTTAGTCTCAATTCTAACAACAGAGCTAGTTAGACTCTCAATTAAATCAGGTAGGTCAGAGCCCCTTAAAGAAGAAGTCGAAGGTAAAACCGTAAAAAATACAGTCAAAGTAAAAAAAAGTTTGAAGAGTCTACTCATAGTTAATAAAATATATACAATTCAAAGAATTCTATCCAGTTAAATATTCCGAATATGATAATATTAAAATATAATGCGAGAAGTTTTTATAGAAAACGTTTCTATGACCAAGTTTGGTAGGTTTGATTCAAGTTTAAGAGACTTAACTACCAGTGCTGGTGCAAAGTGTCTTGAGAAAACAAATATGAAGATAGATTGCTTACTAATTGGATCTATGAACCCTGAAGAATTTAGCAGTAACTCTAATATTTCCTCTTTAGTCGCCGATTATCTTAACCTCCAAGGAATTCCATCAATGAGAATTGAGACAGCATCATCCTCAGGTGCTGCAATATTTAGCTTAGGGTGCAACTTAATTGCATCTGGAGTCTATAACAACGTACTACTAGTAGCTGCAGAAAAAATGTCTGGACTAGAAACACAAAAAGTTACAAAAATTCTAGCCAAAGTTATTGAAGAAGAAGAAAGGCAATCGGGAGCCAGTATGCCTTCTTTAGCCGCAATGGTGACTATGGCATATAAGCTTAAATATAAAATAAATAAAGAATTACTAAATGAGTTATTAAAGACAATAGCTATCAAAAACCATTACAATGGTTCGTTAAATCCATTAGCTCATTTTCAAAAAGAAATTTCTGAAGATGATTACAATAATAGTAAAGTAATTTCAAATCCTCTAAAAATGTATGACTGCTCTCCTATTTCTGATGGTGCAGCAGCTTTAATCTTATCATCTGAAAAAACCGATATTAGAGTAAGTGGAACTGGACAAGCAACAGATACAGTAAGCTTGAAAAATAGAGTATTTCTGAGTCATTTTGCAGCAACCAAGCTAGCAGCTAAAAAAGCTTATACGTCTTCATCACTAACACCAAAAGATATTGATTTCGCCGAGGTTCACGATGCTTTTACTAGCTTTGAAGCTATAAATACAGAGGACCTAGGATTTTTTGATGAAGGTGAATCTTGTCTTCATATATTAAAAGACGAAACAAAGCTTAATGGGAGACTGCCTATTAATCCATCTGGAGGTCTTAAGTCAAGAGGGCACCCAGTTGGTGCTACAGGTTTAGCCCAAATTGTAGACTGTATATATCAAATGAGAAACGAGGTCTCTAGCAATAGACAAGTAGATAAAAACAATATTGCCTTATGCCATTCTATAGGGGGAATGGGAAACAATATATTCGTCAATATACTTGAGAAAGTACCTTCTATAAAGAAGAGGTCTCTTGGCTTGACCGAAGTTATTCATGAAATAATTCCTAAAATTCCTGATAGTAGTGAACTGATAAATGAGGACGAGGAACTAGAAGGAAAGCTTGCAAGCTATACAACTCTTTATGTAACCCCAGAGGGGTTTGACTCTCCTTTAACACTCGGAATAATTGATACAGTAAAACATAAAAGAGTTTTTGCCAGGGCTTTATTTGAAGGAGACTTTGAGATAGGAAGAAGAATAACAATATTTAAAGAGAACAATATAGTTTATTTTAGAAAAACTTCTTATGTTGACCAAATTAAATTTTTTGCGAGAAGGAATGTTAAAAACATTTTAGATTTGTTTGAATAAGATGAAAATTATTTTTATGGGTACTCCAGATTTTGCTCTTCAGAGCTTGGCTGCTTTAAATGTAAACTTTAATGTGGCACTTGTTATTACCCAGCCTGATAAGCCAATCGGAAGGAAAAAAGAAATTATATTTTCTCCTGTAAAGAGATTCTGTATCGAAAGTGGTCTTGACTTTATTCAACCTGATAAGATAAGAAACAATCAAGAACTATTACAAGTAGTTACAAAGATCAATCCTGATATTGTATGTGTTGCTGCTTATGGAAAAATTCTTTCACAGGAATTCCTTGACATACCTAAAATATGTTGCGTAAATATTCATGCATCCTTGTTGCCTAAGTATCGTGGTGCTGCCCCGATAAACAGAGCAATAATTAACGGTGACGTTGAAACTGGAATATCATTGATGAAGATGGATTCGGGTATGGATACCGGGGATATAATATCCAGCTTCAAATTACAGATTGATGATATTGATACAACATCTACATTAACTACGAAGCTTGCAGATTTAGGAGCAAATGAAATAGTAAGATTAATCAAAAGTATCCAATCTGGTTCAAAAATTTTATCATGTAAACAAGATAATAATAAAGCTACTATCGCTCCAAAAATTTCCAAAGATGATGGTTTAATTGATTGGGGGAAAAGTTTTAAGGAAATAGACAGTCTAATAAGAGGGTGTGACCCATGGCCAATTGCATTTACACATTTCAATAGTCAGATGGTCAAGATTTACAAAATAAAAGAGCATGACTCGGATAGAATTAATCAAGGTGAGATAAAGAGGATCAATAAATCAATGATAGTAGGGTGCAAAGATAAGAATATAGAAATAATTAAAATCCAAAAAAGCGGACAAAGGCAACTCACAGGTAAAGATTTTATTAATGGAATTTCTAAGATAGAAAATCCACGTTTTACTTAAGTGGTATTTCAACTGAAAAAAAGGAAACTTTAACTTTCTCTATTAATTTATTTTCCCAACACATATCTCTAACAATTTTTAATTTTACTTTGGGTACGAAGATGATAAGACTAATGCCTAGATTCTGAATCAACTTCCATCTTTCAATTGATTCGCTATTAATAGTTGAATCTACTTCAACTTCACCCAGCATAACTGTTTGACCATAATTACCAAAAATAACATCAGGAAATAGTCCATCAATTTGACTATCTTCTATACCAAATTTATTTATTTTAATTTCATTAAATTCTTTAGAATATTGCGCCTTAATTTCTTCTAGAACCCAATCGTGAAGAAACAGATCTCTTTTATTTTCTTCCATAGTTATTGCTCCACATCAACTTATCCTTTAAGACATTAAAATATTCTGTTTTTCTTGATCTTAAAAGTTTCAACTTTAACGTGGACTTAGAAATTTCTAATTCAAAACCCTCACCCATTTCCATACTGTCGTCACCATCAAATGTTGTAAAAACTGGGGAATTCAAAGAATTAATCTTAACTCTAATTATGGATTGGTTAGAAACTACAAGAGGTCTATTAGATAAAGTATGAGGACAAATTGGGGTGACAATAACTAAAGGTAAATTTGGAGTAACAATTGGACCTCCTGCTGACATTGAGTAAGCTGTTGAACCAGTAGGAGAAGAGAATATAATTCCATCAGCCCTGATATTGGACACAAGTGCTTTATCAATAAATAAATCTAGATTAATTATCTTGGCTAAAGCCCCCTTATTAATTACAACGTCATTAAGAAAACTTGTCTTCAGAATTTGCTTACCATTCTTAACAATTTTTGCCTGTAGAAGCTCTCTCGTATCCACTACAAGGTTATCATCGTAAAACTCTTCCAAAAGGTTTTTTAACTTACTTATAGGAGCTTCAGTCAAAAAACCAAGGTTACCTAGATTAATTCCTATAACTGGCTTCTTATTTTTTGCTGCTGCTTCGGCAATATGTAACAGGGTCCCGTCCCCTCCCAATACAATTAATACATCAGACTTTTTTATAACATTAATTTTTGAGGCATAGGAAATTTTAGAGTTAGGGAATTTTTCTAATGATTCATCAACTAAGATTGAAGACTTCCTTTTTGTGAGAAATTTAATTAAGGCTGCTTTGACCTTTCTAAAATCCTTTAGGTTTGGCTTTGCTAGTATCCCAAAAATCATTGTTATATTATAAATCAGATTAATTATTTTGTATTGAGTATAATTTTTTTATCTTTAAGTGAATTCCTATCTAACATACTCTTAGTATTAACAACTATTTTTCAGATGAGAGAAGTTTCTCTATTAAATCTTGAAAGCTACCATCTAGGAAGGAGTCTACATCTCCTATTTCTGTGTCAGTTCTATGATCTTTAACCATCCTATAAGGGTGAAGAATATAGGACCGTACTTGGCTTCCCCATCCTATTTCTTTTTTTTGAGAATTTACCTTTTCCTCTTTGGTTTTTATCTTCTCTAATTCTAAGTCATAAAGCTTTGATGAAAGAATCTTCATAGCTGCATTTTTATTCTGATGCTGTGATCTTTGATTTTGACATCCGACTACAATTCCAGAAGGTAAGTGAGTTATCCTCACCGCAGAATCTGTCTTATTAACATGTTGACCTCCTGCACCAGCTGCTCTAAAAGTATCGATTTTTAAATCTTTTTCTTCTACTTCAACATCGATATCTAGCTCGACTTCAGGTGAAACAGAAACTGATGCAAATGAAGTATGTCTTCTTTTATTCGAATCGAATGGTGAAATTCTGACTAGCCTATGAACACCAATTTCGTTTTTAAGGTATCCATAAGCGAATTCTCCTTTGATAAGTATTGAGCAATTTTTTAATCCAGCTTCTTCGCCGTCTAAAAAATCTAAGAATTCAGCTTTAAAATTATTAATCTCAGAATATCGAAAATACATTCGTGATAGCATACTAGCCCAATCTTGGGCCTCTGTGCCACCGGCTCCCGAGTTAATTGATAAAATAGCATTCTTATTATCATCTCTACCTGAAAGCATTATTTTAACCTCGAAGGCTTCAATTGATTTCTTTAAATCTGATAAAGATTCCTCAATTTCTTTACTTGTAGAGTTGTCAACTTCTTCATCTTTGTATAGTTCACTGATTTCTTTTAACTCCGTTAAATCATTCTCAAGAGATCCAAACAAATCTAATTTTTTGTTAATTTGTGAAATATCCTTTAAAACTAGCTGAGCAGCTTGCTGATTAGACCAAAAATCATTCTTTTCAGATTTAGAAATTAAATCTTGTAGTTCAACTTCTAACCTTTCAAGGTCAAAGATAGCCTCGTATAACTTCAATTTTCTTTGAAAGCAATTTTAAAGTTTGTATAAATTCAATCATTTTTCAACTCGATAATTAATGTTATATTAAACTTAACACTTTATTATCTCAAGGGAGTAAATTTTGAAAAATTATGTTTTAACACCAGGTCCGGTACCAGTTCCAGAATTTGTCATGCTTGAAATGGCAAAGCCTATTATCCATCATAGAACTGAAGAGTTTGAGGAAATTTTTTCCAATGCAACAAAGGGACTTAAGAAAGTTTTTATGACAAAAGAAGAGGTATTAATTTTAGCTTCTTCAGGTACGGGTGCTATGGATGCAGCCATCTGCAACACCCTCAGTAAAGGCGATAAAACTTTAGTTATTAATGGTGGGAAGTTTGGCGAAAGATGGTTGAAAATCTGTAAAGCCTATGGGGTTGATGCTGAAGAAATTAAAGTTGAATGGGGCAAGGCGGTTGATCCATCGATTATCAAAGAAATTATTGAAAAAGATTCAGACATTAAGGCTATTCTTATTCAAGCAAGTGAAACTTCCACTGGTGTAGAGCACCCTATTGAAGAAATAGCCAAACTAACTAAAGATAGAGATGACATAATTCTAATTGTTGATGGAATTACAGCAGTAGGAGCATTTCCAGTTGAATTTGATAAATGGGGAATCGATATTCTCATCGGGGGTTCGCAAAAAGCATTTATGATGCCTCCTGGGCTTGCTTTTATTGTTCTCAGTCAGAAAGCATGGGAATTTAATAAAAAATCAGACCTTCCAAAATTTTATTTAGATTTAAGTCAGGCTCATAAGAATAGTCTAAAAAGGACCTCTCCATGGACTCCTGCCGTTACTCTAGTAATTGGACTTAATGCGGTTCTAGAATATTTTGATAAAATTGGTTTAGATACATTATTTAAGAGACATTCAATTTTATCTCAGGCCACGACTGAGGGCTTCGAAGCAATAGGACTAGAAAATTTTGCAAAAGGCTATACCAGTACAGCTCTTTCCGTAATTAAATCACCTCAAGGAATTGATGCAAGTTTAATAGTAAAAGGATTAAAGGAAAAATATGGGATGATAGTTGCAGGGGGTCAAGACCAAGCTAAGGGAAAGATTTTTCGTATAACACATATGGGTTATGTAGATAAGGGTGACATTATTGCCGTTGTGGCTGGTGTTGAAGGGATATTGTCTGAATTAGGTCATAATTTTGTAGCTGGCGCTGGAGTGGCAAAAACTACTCGGATTTTAGACAAGCTATAAAGTTATACAATCTTTTTAAGAGTTGAAAGTTTGTTTTCTAATATACAATCCAGAAGAACTAAGTTGACCATCGCCTCAGCAATTGGAACAGCCCGAGGACAAAGACACGGATCATGTCTACCTTTAACCTGAAGATTTTTGACTTTACCTTTGCTATTAATAGATTTTTGAATCTGAGAGATTGATGAAGTAGGCTTCAAGGCAAATCTTAAAATAATATCATTCCCATTTGTGATACCACCGAGTATTCCGCCTGCGTTATTAGTGTCAAACTTAACTTTACCTTTTGACTTACCGACCATAATATCATTAACCTGGGATCCTTTCATGGAAGCAACAGAGAAGCCCAAACCAATTTCGAAACCCCTAACTCCTCCAATCCCCATTATTGCAGATGCTAGTCTTGCATCAAACTTTTCGAAAACTGGTGAGCCCAGCCCCGCTGGAACTCCTACTGATCTAACTTCTATAGTGCCACCAATAGAATCACCCTGTTTTCTAACTGAGTCTATCAAGTCACCCATCTCTTTAAGTTTAGACTTGTCGGGAATCCTTAACGGATTTTTTTCAATATAATTTGCATCAATTTTTTCACACTTTAGGTTTCCAATTTGAGAGACAAAACCAAAGGTTTTAATTTTCATTGTTTTTAAGATTTTTTTTGCTATAGCACCTGCTGCAACTCTACCAACAGTTTCCCTATTTGACGACCTACCACCTCCCCTGTGGTCCCGAATCCCATATTTTTCATCATAGCTAAGGTCTGCATGCCCCGGCCTATAGATATCTTTAAAATTTTCGTAAGATTTAGATATTGCATCTGCATTAGGAATCAACATTGAGATTGGTGTTCCTGTTGTTGTACCATTAAAAATGCCCGACAGTATCTCAACCTTATCAGCCTCTTTTCTTTGTGTTGTATATTTGCTTTGACCAGGCCTTCTTCTGTCAAGTTCAAGCTGAATATCTTTCTCAGAAATTTTAAGTCCCGCAGGGCATCCATCAACAATAACACCCAAAGCTTTCCCGTGAGATTCCCCCCATGTGGTAATTTTAAAAATATTCCCGAATGAATTTCCTGGCATTTAAATGATTTTATATTCAAATTCACATAATGCAATTTGGAAAGACATTTAAACGATAAGCATTGCATCTCCATAGCTATAAAAATTGAATTTTTCTTTTATAGCAAAGTCATAACATTGCATAGTTAACTTGTTGCCTAAAAAAGCTGATATTAATATTAGCAGTGTAGACTTAGGTAAGTGAAAATTTGTTAGTAGAGCATCTGTTGATTTAAATTGAAACCCTTCATGGATGAAAATGTCTGTTTCAAACCAATTGTCAGACTGTTCCTTGATGAGACTAAAAGCCTCCAATGCTCTTAAAGTGGTAGTTCCAACAGTCAACACTCTACCTTTACATCTTCTTACGCTACTTATTTTCCTTAAGAGTTCTGGATTTACAAAAAACTTCTCTTTATGCATTTCGTGATTACTCACTTCCTTAACCTTGATTGGCAAAAAAGTGCCCATTCCAACATGAAGTGTCAAAAATTCTGTACTAATATTCTTAGTATCAATTTCTTCTAATAAATCTCTAGTAAAATGTAAGCCTGCCGTGGGAGCTGCTATAGAGCCTAAAACTTTTGCATAGACTGTCTGATAATCTTCAAAATCCATTGAATCTGGCTCTCTGTTAAGATAAGGAGGGATTGGCATCATCCCATACTTATCAATGAATATTTGCGACTTATCACTAAAAGTAACCATCCATTCTTTTGTACAAGTATCTTTAAATAAACGACAAGTTAATCCACCTTTGAGGATAAAGATTTTCTCTTTTGGCTTTCTAGTGAGAACTTTCCAAGTATCACTCTTCACTTCCTCAACTAAGAGTATTCTTTGCTCTTTGCCATCTTGATCATTTAATATTAATGAAACAGGATTTACCTTTGTATTATTAAAAATAAATAAATCTTTTTCAGAAAAATAATCGAATATCTTATCAAAAGTTGTGGCAGTTATTGTTCCAGACTCCTTGTCTACAACTAATAACCTAGAAGTTCCTCTTGGCTTTCTTGGTCTATCTGCAATTAACTGGCTAGGCAGATTAAAATCATATCTAGATAGGTTCATTTATTTTTAAGCTTGTCGAGTATAAGCCTTAATGAATTGAGTTTAATGAATCCTGTTGCATCTTTTTGATCATAGAGATTATCTTCTTCAAATGTAGCAAGATTATTATTATATAGTGAAAACTTAGACTTTCTTCCAGTAACTACAACATTACCTTTGAAGATTTTTAATCTAACATCACCAGATACATTTTTCTGTGACTGTTTAACTAATGCCATTACAGTATCCATCTCTGGGGAGAACCAAAAACCATTATAAATCAACTGTGAAATTTTTGGGACTAAAGTATCACGAATATGCATAACTTCTCTATCCATAGTTAGAGACTCCATTGCACGATGAGCTATATTTAGTATTGTTCCACCGGGGGTTTCATAAACGCCTCTAGACTTCATTCCTACAAAGCGGTTCTCAACAATATCAACGACTCCAACTCCATTAGTGCCGCCTATTTTATTAAGTTTCTCCAGCAAATTAACAGGGGTAAGTTTTTTATTATTGATAGCAATTGGAATACCATCCTTAAAACTAACTATTATATTTGTAGCTTTATCTGGAGTCTTTTCAAGGATTCTTACAGACTCGTACATTCCAATAGGTGGCTCGGTCCAGGGGTCCTCCAATACTCCACCTTCATAACTAATATGATATATATTTCTATCACAACTATATGGCTTAGCTTTTGTGACAGGAACTGATATTTTATTTCTTTTTGCGTAGCGTATACAATCTTCTCTGGATTTAAGATTCCATATTCTCCAAGGTGCAATGATTTCTGTGTCGGGACTTAATGCGTTAAAAGAAAGTTCAAATCTAATTTGATCATTTCCTTTCCCTGTAGATCCATGTGAGACTGCAAATGATTTTTCTTTTTTTGCTATCTCGATTTGTCTTTTTGCAATCAGTGGCCTGGCAATTGAAGTTCCGAGTAAATAGTTTCCTTCATATACAGAACTTGCCTGTATCATTGGAAAAATATAATCTTTTACAAATTCATTTTTGAGATTCTCTACATATACTTTTTTAGCACCTACTTGCTTTGCTCTTTTTGCTATACCTTTAAGATCTTCACCTTGGCCAAGGTCAGCTATATAGGCAATAATATCAGCATTGTAATTTTCTTTCAGCCAATGAAGTATTATAGAAGTATCCAGTCCTCCTGAATATGCTAAAACTATTGATCTCTTTTTCATAAATTAAAGCTTTGTTATCCCTTCATAGTCAAATAAATAAAATGAAGCTTTTTTTGTTTCATAAAATTTCTCTAATGAATATCCTATATATTCCAATTTCTCCAAATTTTCACCTGCATACTGAGTATCTTTTTTTTCATCAGAAAATTCACAAATTAATTTAAGGTCTTCTGGCATTTTGACATCAGCTGTAGGTTGAGTGGTAAATATAATTTCCAAGTCTTTATCTATTTCCTTATCAGGTGGCAATGTAAAACCGATAGATAAGTTAGAAGATACAAGCTCTAGAACATAAAGTTTTAATGTTGTCGAGGTTCCGCCTTCGGGTGCTCCGGTAACTGTTAGAGTATAAGTAAAATGGGGCAATTTATTTTCTACAATAGATGATTTCAATCTATCATAATCTTCGTTTACTACAAGACATCCAATATTTAACATTCCAAACTCCTCCTTAGATAGTATTATTTTATCTAATTGTTTTAATAATACTAATCTGATTATTCATTCTTGAACCATCTCTTCTGTAAGAAAAAAAGGAATCCTCACAGCAAGTACAATTAGTCAGTAATTCTACATTAGAAACTCCAAGTTGATTAATAATTTTTTTATTTATATTCGCTAAGTTTAGAAATGACTTACCATCTATATTAGAAAAATCTTCATTAGATAAAATAAACTTATTGTTGAATTTAGTCATCATCAATCTTCCAACTTCGTAGCAACATTCTCCAATTGATGGTCCTATCGAGCAAATTATATCGTCAACTGAGCATTGATATTTATCAAGAACTTTTTTAATCACATTTTCAATAATTTTATTATAAGTACCTCTCCAACCAGAATGGACAGCAGCTACAAAAGACGCATCTTTTGAGGTTAATAAAATTGGAACACAATCTGCAGTCCTAACCCCAACGAACAAGTCTTTTTTTGATGTTAATATGGCATCACCTTCGGGGTAAGAATTCACAGAAGAAAGGTCTTCGAGATCTATTACTTTATCTCCATGTACTTGATTCAAAAATATCACCCTTTCGTTATTGGGTACAATAAAATCTTTTCTGCCAAAAAAATGTTTTATATTTGAATTAGTACTCAACATATTGGATTTTATATAATTTTCACTTAACAATTTAGTGCCTCAATAAACCTATTAAAATCGTCTGGAATGTTGGAATCTATTATTACTTTGTCTCCATTTCTAGGGTGAATGAACTCAATTGACTTAGCATGGAGCAAATGTCTAGACGCTATCTTCTTCAATTCAGGGTCCAAATTACCCCCAAAGCCTTTACCATAAAGCTTATCTCCAACTACCGGATGGCCAATTAAATCTAAGTGGACTCGTATTTGATGGGTCCTTCCAGTTAAAGGAAAAGCCTCTATCAAAGAAAAATCACCAAATACATTTTTAATTTTCCATCTTGTTTCTGCACTTCTTGGTGATCTTGTATTGTTGGAAATCTTAACCCTATTATTCTTATCTCTTCCAATTTCGTAACTAATTGTTCCTTGTTCAGTTTTTGGTGTCCCATATACAATTGCCAAATATGTTTTTTTCACTATTCTCTCTTTGAACTGATTAGACAATCTAGTGTGGGCATAATCATTTTTTGCCACTATCATTACCCCAGAGGTTTCTTTATCTAATCTGTGAACAATGCCAGGTCTTAGAATGCCACCAATACCAGAAAGATTTTTACAATGAAACAATAAAGCATTTACTAAAGTTGGCGTATTTATTCCTGCGCCGGTATGAACAGGAATCATAGGGGGCTTGTCTATAACGGCAAGATAATCATCTTCTAAAAAAAAATTTAAGGGCAAGTTAATGGGCTCTAAAGATGAATTCTTAACTTTAGGGAAGGAAATTGAGACTACATCGTTTAACTTTAACTTATATGAAGCCTTGGTTGTTAAGCCATTACATAATGCAAATTCGTCTTTTATGAGCTTCGATATATAGGAACGAGACTTATCAGGGAAATTATCAACTAAGAATTTATCTAATCTTTTTTCAACATCGTTTATTTCAACTTCTGATTGCCAAATTTTATTATCCATTTTATTCTTAATTATGTTCACAATGTTATACTTAGTAAATATCATGGGGAAAATATATTGATTATGAATAAAAATAAAAGAATTGAGCTAAGATTTGGTCTCACGGCTCCAGGCTCTATGTGGAACCTCTTGTATGAGGGAATGGAACAGAACATTAATCTTAGGACAACCTTCAAGGGGAAGGATGAAGAAAGCATAGATGCATTAATTAAGTTTGGAGAAATACTTAAAAAAAAGAAAAATTATGATATAAATATCACCAAAAATGGAATTGAAATAAACAAAGAGCTCCCAATTAATGACTTTAAAAGCGGGGAAAAATGGACAGATTTAATGACAAAATTAAAAGAAGAAATAACTAAAATTATTTAAACAAGAATCTCTCCGGAGTTTACAACTTCCACCTTGCCTGCAACATCCAAGATTAATTCTCCATTTTTATTTATATCCATCATTATTCCAGATATTTTTTTTCTATTACTAATAATAGAAATTTCTTTTCCTGAATCACCCCATTTAGATTTCCAAAAATCTATAATCTTATTATAGTTCCTAGATTTAAACTCCTTCAACCATTTAAAATAAAAGGCAAGAAATCTTACTATGAAATCTTCCCTTTCAATAGAATTTCCACTTTCTAGTAAAATACTAGTGGGCTCTAAACGGTATTCAAAATTATCCACACTAAAATCATCTGAAGTACAATTAACATTGATACCAACACCAATAATGATAGATGTTGATTTGTTATTTTTAAATGAGGATTCTGATAATATTCCTGAGATTTTTTTTTGACCTACAAGAACATCGTTAGGCCATTTAACTTGCGGCTTTATGTTTAATTCCTCTAAAGCTTCTACTATTGAATTAGCTGATAAAATTGAAAGCAGACCAAGGTGGTTCTTATCTCGTGGATAATCTAGAATTATAGATATAGATATATTCTTTTCTTCAAAAGACTTCCACTCCCTATTGTTTCTCCCTCTCCCCTTTGTTTGACAATTAGCAATTATAACTGTTGAGTCGTTTGGATTATCTAAGGATTGAGCATAAGAATTTGTGGAATCAATTTTATCCAAAACAATAACCCTCTTTATAGATGAACAAAGAGCCTTATTTGCCGAAATTTTTTCTCTTAAATTTTTTAACACTTATAGTCCCAACCTATTAACATCTTTATAGTCGCTAACAACTAGGGCTATCAAACTAAGTGCAATAGCTCCACATATTAACGAGGACCCTCCGTAGCTAAACATCAATAATGGAATTCCTACTACGGGGAAAAGTCCTATAGTCATAGATATATTAATTAACAAATGGAAAAAGAAATAGGAGCTTAAACCAAAAAGAAGAACTTGTAGAAAACTATCTTTTATTTTATTTAAAAACAATAAGGAGTAGACTACTAAGAAAGAATAAAGGCCAATTAAAAATATTGATCCCAAAAAACCTGTTTGTTCTGCCCACACAGAGAAGGCAAAGTCGGTATGCTTCTCAGGCAAAAATTTAAGTTTTGCCTGTGAGCTATTACCTAACCCTTTACCTAGCAACTTACCAGAACCAATGGCAACCTTTGATTGAATTACATTGTAGCCATATCCGGATGGATCATTTTCCGGGGATACAAAACTAATAACTCTTTCTTTTTGATAATCCTTAAGCCCATAGTTCCATATTGGAATAGACAGGGTAAGCATTAAAATACCTACGACGATTAAGACTTTCTTGTTATAGGAAAAACTTATAATAACTGTAAGAGAAACTACTAAAAGCATCAATGCAGAACCAAGGTCAGGTTGGAGCATTATTAAGGCGAAAGGAATAAGAAAAAAAGAAATACCTAAAAAGTATTTTACTAAATAGGATTTGGAATAGGCACCTAATTCGGAATAAAATTTGGCAATAACAAATATAAATGAAATTTTAACAAGTTCGGAGGGTTGAAAAGACATAAAATTACCAATCTTAATCCAGCTTTTGGCACCAGAGATTTTTTGACCAAAGAATAAAACGAAAATAAGTAGTATTAATGAAAAAATATAGAACGGAACAGATAAATTTTTGATTGTTTGAAGTCTTAGCCTAGTAACTATAATACAAATTAACACTGCCACAACTATCCAAACAAACTGTTTAAAGGAGTAGGAACTTAAGAAAGAATTTTCTTTAATAAAGATTAGATTAACAAAGCCAAGGAACATGATTAAGAAACCTACGATAAGAATTTTACCTTCAGGTTTTCTGATAAAGTCTATCAATTAACTTCACCAGGTTTGGCTAGATAGTTTTTTTTATAATAATTAACAATATTTTTAGTTATAGGTCCACCTGACCTTCCTCCAGATACTCCATTTTCTACAAAAACAGTAATAACAATCTTGGGGTCTTCAAATGGATAGTACGAGGTGTACCACCCATGGTTCTTAAATTCACCCAAATTATAATCTTTTGATCTTTTAGAAATTACTTGTGCTGTTCCAGTTTTACCTGCTAGCTTTCCATCACTTCGTGCATGGAAACCAGTTCCATCTCTATCATTAACAACTCCTAAAAGGCCCTTTTGAATCAAAAAAAGATTTTTCTTACTTATACCTAAAGTCCTATTATCTTCCTGGTCACCAGGAACAATTCTAAGATTAGGATATATCCCATTTGATGCAATTATAGAGGTCATTATTGAAGCCTGTACTGTATTAACGGTTAAATACCCTTGACCAATGGCAACATTAACCATGTCTCCTTTATACCATTTTCCTTTTAAGTATTTAGAAATAAAGTCTGTGGAAGGTATAACACCGCGATTTTGAGAAAACGGTAAGGTTACGCGCTTGCTAAACCCAAAATTTTCTAACCATTTAGAATAATTTTTAATACCTAACGATAATCCAACTTTATAAAAAAATACATCACATGATGTAATTAAAGCGCTAACTACATTAACCTTACCGTGCCCTCTCTGCTTCCAGCATCTGAATTTCCTACCACCAAGCTCATAATATCCACGACAATAGTGTTGCGTACTTTCATTTATAACACCTTCCTCTAGGGCGGCGACGGCTGTAACTATCTTAATAATTGAACCTGGTGGATTTGAAGAAAGAAGTGTTCTATTTAGAAAAGGCTTATAGGGTTTTTCTTTAATTTTATTCCATTCTGGAACTGAAATACTTTTTGAGAATTTATTAGGGTCAAATGATGGCTTACTTACTAGTGCTAAAATTTCACCCGTTTTTATTTCATGGACCATTGCAGCTCCATTGAAATCACCAAAAGAGGAATATATTAGCTTTTCCATTTCTATATCAATAGTAAGACTTAAATCTTCACCCGCCTTATTCTTGACCTTCTTTTTATCAAACGAAACTATTCTTGATAGCACCTCACGTCCCCTACTATCAACTAACAAAAATCTTAATCCATTTGATCCTTGCAGTCTCTTATCAAATATTTTCTCTAGCCCAGAAGCTCCTAGCCTTGTAGACAGGAAGGATCCATAAACTATATCTCTTCGATCATTGGATTTAAGATATCCAATTTTATGAGCACCTACATTTCCAAATGGATAGACCCTAAGATAATCGACAACCAACTCCAATGACAAAAAGGAATTTAGCTTATTCTCAACTCTATAGATATTCTTTAAACCTAGGTTTTCTTTTAAAATAAATCTTTTATTTTTATTATTAGATAATTTTGATTTCTTAACAGTTTTATTAATAATTTCTTTTTTAATTTTCAAATCTGAAATAAGAAATTTTTTTAATTTATCCAAATCATCTTTTGAATTCCTTTTATAGTAAAGATTTACAACAGCCTCACTGACTGCAATCTCTTTACCAAATCTATCTAAAATTGAACCTCTAGGTGAGGGTACAATAACTTCTTTTAAAAAATTATTACTTGAAATCTTTCTATATTCATCACCATTAATTACTTGAATATAAAAAAGCCTAAAAAGGATTACTACTAGTAGAATACTAACTATTAAAATTGATAAGTTTGATTTTTCGCTCTTGGCCATGAGGTATACTTAATTATAATCAATAAAATCATAGAAATGAAAAAGTTGTATATTATAGGAATTCCAATAAATGATACATATTCATATAATTCAACATTAAACAGTAGGCTATAGAGAATAAAACTTACAAAATAAAATAGTGAAAGGAATATTAATAACATTATTGAGTCATTTCTTATATTCTCCCAAAAAAACTTTTGAACATAAACAATAAATACATAAGAAGTTAAAATTTTGACAGCTAATTCTATGTAAGCATAAGAATCAGAAAGGCTTAAGTAGAAAAATAATGATGTTAAACCAATTAGTACTTTTGTTTTAGAGATACCTGTGATTAATAATATAAAAATATAAACTAATGAAACATCTACATGGCCTCCAAAGTCTATAGTGCTTGAATTAGGATAAATAGGAAGCAATAAAAGAGATAGTCCTCCAAAAATTGATATAAAAGTATTTTGTCTAATCATTAATTATAACCGTTAGAAACTTTGCATTCCTAGGGTCTATTAAATCCTTTATTGAAAGATCTAAAAAACCTTCGTAATCAACTACACGAGAAATCTCTCCAATTTTAATTCCTGGATACTCTTCAATACTATTGGTTGCTATGAAAACATCGTCTCCCTCAACAATTTTTTCATCCCTAGTTATATATTTAATTCGAGAAGACATACCATTTCCTTTTAATAAGCCAGGAATCTTATTCTGTCCTACGAAGACCATGATTGTAAAATTAGGATTAAAAGTGAAAAGTATCTCGGAAGACTCTTTGTTAACATCTGATACTTTACCTACTAAACCCTTAGGGCTAATTGCCAAGAAACCCTTCCTTACTCCGTGCAATGAGCCTTTATTGATTACTCCTGAAGAAGTAAAAGTAAAAGGAGAAACGATAACAAGCTCTGCATTTATAAGTGATAGGGATTTTGGTAAATTATAGTTGAGAGTTTTTTTTAGAGATAAATTTTCATTAATAAGAGCATCTTGCAACTTTATTCGAGCCTCTAAAATAGAAATCTTTTCTTTTAAAGAAGAATTGATTGATAAATAATCACTTTTATAAGAAAAATTAGATATTAAAAAGTTTGAAAGATAAAAATTAAAGTTTAAGAAGAAAAAAGCAAAGACTAAGCTAGACCCTAGTAAAGTTAACAAAAATTTTTTTTTGGTTTTTTTTGATAACATCTAACAACTAAAGAGAAATCTTTCTTAAAGTATTGATTTCCTCTAATGCTTTTCCGCATCCTCTCACAACACACATCAATGGATCGTCAGCAACTGTTACTTTTAATCTAGTTGCTTTTGACAACCTCTCAGCTAAACCTCCAAGTAGCGCTCCACCACCAGCAAGCACTATTCCATCAACCATAATATCTCCAGATAGTTCAGGAGGAGTCGAATCTAAAGTTTCAACAACGGTATTAAGAATATCTATTACAGACTCATCAAGAGCCCTTTTCGTATCAATAGCTGTCAACTGTATTGACTCCGGTAAACCTGATTCCAAACTTCTTCCTCTTACAGACATTTTTAAACTTTCACTAGGAACATCTGTAACGTCACATATTGTTTTTTTAACGCTCTCGGCCATATTTTCACCGATTAACAATCCATAAGTACTCTTTACATAGACTATAATTGCCTGATTCATTGAGTCACCGGCTGTCTTTATAGACCTACTTATAACAAGCCCTCCAAGAGATATAACAGATATACCTGTAGTACCGCCACCTATGTCAATAATCATTCCGCCCCTTGAATTAAGCACAGAGTCCATATTCGCACCTAGGGCTGCTGCCATTGTTTCTTCTATAAGATAGACCTCTCGAGCACCGGCAGATTCAGCTGCTTCAACTACCGCTCTTTTTTCAACCGGTGTAATACCTATAGGTACTGAAACAACAACTCTTGGTCTAACAAGAAAATTATTTTTATGATATTTCGAGATGAAATATTCAAGCATTTTTTGGGTTACCTCAAAATCTGCTATAACGCCTTCTTTTAATGGCCTAATGGCTTCAATAGTTCCAGGTGTTTTTCCTATCATTTGCTTGGCTTCGTCACCAACTGCCAAAATATTAACTTCACCTGCCTTATCTATTTGTACTGCAACAACCGAAGGTTCATTTGCAACTATCCCTTTATCTTTAATGTAAACAACTACGTTTGCAGTTCCTAAATCTAGGCCTATATCAATAGAAAAATAGTTAGCGAGCTTGTCCCATATAGTATAGTTAGTCTTTTTCATGAAAGTAATTATGATTCATATACAATTTTTTTCAATTTATTTTACTTTTTGGCCAGAAACAAATTCAATCTTATATTTATAGTATTTATAAGAATTAATATTATCAATTTTAATTGACCTATAGGTTCGCTCTTCTTTAGGATTGATCTTACCGGACCCATTTAAAGTCAAAATTTTAATAACTTCATTGTCATTATTTAGTAAAGTTAAATTAAAAGTTGGGTTAAATATTACGTGTGATGATATGTTGAGAACCTTCACAGAAGCAAGCCTCGCTATATCTACATTTAAAATTAGAAGCTCATTGTTAGAATCAAATGTAACCAGCTTATTGTTCACTTGATCAATAGCTACATTTTTTTTTAATTCTGATTCCTCCTTAATTAAATCATCTCTCTTGATTTTTTGGACAGAACTAATCATTTCAGCTGATGAAATAGAAAGAGAAAGTGCATCAAAATTATTTTCAATAATTCCAAAATTTACACTAGAAAAAACCTTTGATGAGTAAGGACTAATTGTATCGTTAATTTTAATTTTCTTTGATGTAATAGTGCTACCAGCCGAATTCATAAAGCCAACAATAATAGCAATATCACTATATTCGTATCTACTGTTATTGGACAAATTAATATTTATTAAACCAATAGTATTTTTACTTTTATTTATTACATCAAAACTATTTATTATTAAGTCTGCTGAAGGATATGGACTATCAAAGCTTGAATTAGACATATCCTGAGTTGCAAGCTTAGAATCGCCTCCCTTACTTAGGTACTCGGTGTCACCAATTAACTTTCCTTCATGCACTGTTAAACTTATATCTGAAAAATAATCTAAAGTAAGACCAGGGATCTGAAATTCTTTAGAAATTTTTGTTTCTCCAGGCCCTATAACAATTCGATCTTTGAAAATTATTGATTTAAGAAGCTCGCCTTTTTGATCTAAAAAATTTACAGAAAAAGCAACGTCTTTAAAAAAATTTTTACTATTATTAGTATAAGAAAGATTTTTTACTTGAATAGTTTTGGTTGCTATTTTGTCAAGAATATATTCGAACTTGTTAATTTTAATAGCATTCTTTGCTTTAATCTTAATTCTGTCTTGTTTATAGGCAACTTTTGCAGACTCAATATTAACCAAGGTCTTTTCTGGCGAAAAGCTCAATATTGGAGTTTGAACTGAATCAAACCTCTTTTTACTATTCGGACCTATTTCACCAGGAAGAGAAATTTGAAACTTGTAGGGCACCCCATTTTGGCTATAAATTATTATCTCTATCTTTAGATTTTTATAATTAAGGTTTGAGTTATTAGTAATTTCAATATATTCGAATAGACCCAGTGTACTTTGTGCCTTATGTTTCCATTTAAAATCAGAGATCTGAATCTTAGATAGATTAACTTTATTAATATTTGCTCTTAATTCATCTTCATTATCCTGAATTTGAGCACCTAAATATAAATGAGGCACTGTCAAAAAGAGTGCAAAAAACATAGAGAAAAGAATAAAAGTATTATTTAATTTTTTCATAGCGTTTTGTTAAAAAATAATATCTGATAAACTTTACCATGTAATTACCCATGGAGGATATATGCAGAAATATATTTTACTGACTTCTTTAACTACGTTAGGGCGAAGGACTTTGAAAGAAAGGCCGGCAAGAATGAAAGAAGTTGATGATGAGATAAGGGCTATGGGAATTAAGATAGTTGGCCAATTTGCAACTTTAGGACCTTTTGATTTTATAAATATTGTGGAAGCACCAAATAATGAGGCAATAAGTAAACTTTCTATAGAGCTTACCTCTCGTGGTACATTGCAAATTACAACCCTGCCAGCAATAGACATAGATAGTTTTATAGAGAAATTAAATGTAGACAATGATTAAAAGTGTTAGAAATTTACTCAATAAAGTTAAGGATCAGGCCATTGCTGTTCCTGGCTATAAAGCAAAGAAAATATTAAAAGTTTATATCTATATTTCTATCATTGGGATTATTCTTCCTATCCTATATCTAATATTTATTTTATTCTATAATGTTATAAATGCTTAATTTAAATATCAGATTAGACTCAAAGAAATGGCTGGTTCTCGGTGGAGGCACTGTTGCCACCAGAAGAGTAAAAAAAATTCTCAAAGAAAACGGATATATAGAGCTCATTTCTCCTCAAGTATCTAAATCTATACTCAGGATTGAGTCTGAAAATAAAAAAATAAAGGTAGTTAAAAGAAAGTTTAGAAAAAGCGATATTAGGAACCAAGATTTCATATTAGCTTGTACAGATAACTTAGAAGTTAACAAAAGTATCGTTGCAATTGCTAAATCAAAAAAAATATTAGTTTCAAATGCTTCAGATAGAAATGACAATGATTTTTCATTTACATCAACTATAAATATAAATAAAGATATAAAAATCAATTTGAGTACAGATGGAAGGAATCCGTCATTTACAAAATCTCTTAGAATTTATTTTGAAAAAACTTTGAAAAGCAAAATTGTTAGCTTATATAAAGATAAAAAGAAAAGTATAAGATAATTTAAAAATTACTGATAGACTAACACTAAGGATTAAATACTATAAAATTGTTAATTAATTCTTAAATTTTTAGAAGTCTAAGGAATTAAATATGGGATCGACTGACACAACCAAATTTTATAAAGGTCAAAAGATACTTGTAGAAAATGAGATATGGGAAATAGTGGAGTTTCAACATCGTGTTATGCAAGCAAGAAAGCCAATAGTGAAGACAAAGTTGAAGAACATCATCAGCGGTCTAACACAGGAAAAAAGTTTTAGGTCAGGAGATATATTTCAACTTCCCGATTTATTAAATAAGAATGCTCAATTTCTTTATTCTACTGCAGAAAGTTTCACTTTTATGGATTTAGAGTCTTACGAGCAAGTAGATGTATCAAAAAATATAGTGGGGGACAAGTCTAACTTTATGAAAGAAGAGTTGAATGTTCAACTCCTCAATTATGAAGGTGAAATAATTGGGATAGATCTTCCTACTAGTGTTGAACTTAGAATCTCAACAACAGAACCAGGACTTAAAGGTGACTCTGTTACCGGAGGCAGCAAGCCGGCACAATTAGAAACTGGTGCAGATATCGCTGTTCCTCTTTTTATTAATATTGACGATATCATCAAAGTTGACACACGAGATGGAAAATACCTTGAAAGAATCAAGAAAGCTTAACTCTCCTTCGGAATTAATTTCTTAAAAATCTCTGCATATGATTTATCATCGATGGGAAGCATTTTATCTTTCACTTGAGACTTCCTTCCAATCAAGATTAAGTATTCAATCTCTTCCTTTAAATACAGCTCTATCTCATGTTGGATTAAAGATGGGGCCTTGGAGAAGTTTCTTATCCAAACCGGGCTCTCGGTATATCTATATTCATATGTAAGCAAGGATAAATAGAAAAGATATTTATTGTTATAAATTAATAAATCTAGCTCTGAGTCAGTTTTTTTAGAATAAATCTTCTTGAATACCAACATATCATTTTAATTTACTTTATAGAACATATATTTTACAATTTTTCTATGAACAAAATAAAAATTTTTTCTGGTACTTCAAATGTAAAACTTAGTAAAGCAATCTGCAAGAAACTAAAAGTACCTTTAGGAAAGTTGAATATAAGGCGATTTAGTGATGGTGAAATTTTTGTAGAAGTTGATGAAAGTGTCAGAGGGAGTAATGCCTATGTAATTCAATCTACTTCTGGGCCTGTTAATGAAAACTTAATGGAACTTTTTATAATAGTAGATGCCTTAAAGAGGGCCGCCGTAAATGAGATTACCGCGGTTATTCCTTATTTTGGATACTCTAGGCAAGATAGAAAAGTAACTGATAGATCTCCCATAACTGCTAGACTTGTATGTGATTTGTTAATTAAATCTGGAATACAGAAAATTGTAACCATGGACCTCCATGCGGGACAAATTCAAGGATTCTTTGATGTTCCAGTTGATCACCTTTATTCATCCCCAATTGCTATAAAATATATAAAAAATAAATATAAAGATTTTGTTATTGCATCCCCGGACGCGGGTGGTATGGAAAGGGCAAGATTCTTCTCCAAAAAACTTGATGATGCTGGACTAGCTATGACTGACAAGAGAAGACCTGGTCCAAACATAGCTGAGATAACAAATGTAATAGGAGACGTTAAAGGTAAGAACGTTGTATTAATTGATGATTTAATCGATACAGCTGGAACTGCGGCTAAATCCGCTGAGGCTTTAGTCAAGTCTGGAGCTAAAAGTGTCTCTATGTTTTGCACCCACGGAGTACTTTCCGGAAACGCCTTGGAAAATATTGACAATTCTTGTATTGATGAACTGATAATTACTGATACAATAGATAATCAAGAAAAGTTAAAAAAGTCTAATAAAATTAAAGTTTTGACTGTATCTAATCTAATTGCTGAAGCAATAGATAGAATTAGGAACAATAAATCTATTAGTCAGTTATTTTCTTAGGAGAAAAAAATGATAATCGTTGAAATGAATGCCGTAAAAAGAGAAGAACTTGGTAAACAAGCAAATAATAAAATTAGGAAGGATGGTCTCGTGCCTGCCGTTGTTTACGGAAGAAATAAAAAAAATATAAATATTAGTATAGATGGAAAGGAGCTAAAAAAAGTTCTTAGCGGTACTGAGGCAAGAGAGAACACTATAATCTCAATATCAATTGAAGGTACAGATGAGAAAAGAAAAGTTCTACTAAAGGAAGCTCATCTCGATACTTTAACAAGTGCGCCTTTGCATTTTGATTTTTATGAAATTACAGACGGTGAAAAATTAAAATTAGTTTGTCCTTTAAATTTTATAGGTAAACCTGAGGGTGTAAAAAATGGTGGAGTAATACAGACACTTTCTAATCAAGTATCAATTGAATGTGTTCCAGAAAAAATACCTAACAATATTACCGTTGATATAAGCGATTTAGAGATAGGTGATACTTTGTTTGTTGAGAATCTTCCTGCAGAAGATGGAGTAACAATCTTGTCTAATCCGAAAAGTACAACTATCAGTATTCTTGCTCCTCGAATCATGACAGAAGAAACAACTAATGAAGAGGGAGAAGAAGGCGCAGAAGGTGAAGAAGGCGCAGATGAGTCCGATGCTTCCAAAGAAGAAAGTGACAAATAACAAAACGACTTTGATAGTTGGCTTAGGAAATCCAGGTGAAAAATACGAGTCTACCAGGCACAATATAGGTTTTTCTTTCGTAGATAAATTCTCAGAACAAATAGATTGTCCTATTACCGAATCCAAATTCAATTCACTATATTCCAGCGTAAACCAAGAAGATAGAAAATTACTTTTACTTAAGCCGCAGACCTATATGAATGAGAGCGGGGTAGCTGTTAAAAAAGTAAAAGATTTCTTCAAAATTAGCTCTAACCAAACAATAGTTATATATGACGATCTAGATTTACAAGTTGGTCAAATAAAAATAAAAGATACTGGGGGATCGGGAGGACACAATGGAGTTAATTCAATAATTGAGAATATTGGGAATAATAATTTTATAAGAATTAGGATTGGTATTGGAAAGCCATTAGAAAAATCAATGACTAATAAATATGTACTATCAAAGTTCACTAAAGATGAGTCAAAAATTGTCAACAATATCAATAATTTAGCTAAAAATATAATTTACTCCATTGTTTTTAAGTCTATTTCATTTGCAATGAACACATTTAACAGTAAAATTCAATAAATATTATCCAAACCAAATCACATATTAGGAGGAGACTATGGATTTAACAAATCAGTTTGTCACTTATGGCGGAATAATTCTTGCAGTTATAGGATTAATATATGCACAGGTGACTTACGTAAATATAAGATCAATGGCAAGAGGAAGTGATCTCCAAAAGAAACTTGGAGTTACAATTTATAATGGCGCCATGTCTTTCATAAAAGAAGAGTATAAATATATTGTTATATTTGTATTTGTTGTTGGAACAACACTGTTTTATTTTCTTGGAATACCTACTGCTTTGGCTTACTTTGGAGGAGCTGCATTATCTATGACTTGTGGATGGGCAGGAATGACTTCAGCATGTATTGCTAATAGTAGGACAGCAGAGGCCGCAAGGACGGGTGGACAAGGACCAGCTCTTGTAACTGCCTTCAAAGGTGGAAGTGTCATGGGCTTTTCTGTTGCAAGTTTAGGAATCCTAGGGCTAGCAGTTGCCTTTACGTTATACTTTAATAACGCAACTATAACTGAAGAATTACTAGTAGCTTTTGCAACCAACATTGGTGGTTTTGCTATGGGCGCAAGCTCAGTAGCGTTATTTGCTAGAGTTGGTGGTGGAATTTATACCAAAGCTGCCGATGTAGGAGCAGATTTGGTTGGGAAGGTTGAAGCGGGTATACCCGAAGATGACCCAAGAAACCCTGCAACGATTGCTGATAACGTTGGTGACAATGTCGGTGATGTTGCTGGAATGGGGGCTGACTTGTTCGAATCATATGTTGGTGGAGTAATTGCAACTATAGTAATAGCTTCAAGTATGTCATATGGCGCCGAACAGAAATTCGTACTATATGGTTTTCCAATTATTCTAATAATTGTTGGGACTCTAGCTTCATTCATTGGAACTAAAGTGGTTGATATAATTCAAAATTCTGAGCCCTCTGGTGTTCTAAGAAAAGCTTCTCTAACTGCTGGGATATTATTCTTAGTTTTTGGATATTTTTCACTGAACTATGTAGGCTCTAGTGTTGGCCTATCGAGTTCTATAATCTTAAGTATTTTTACATGTTCTATAATTGGTCTTTTTTCTGGATCATTAATTGGTGGAATAACCGAATACTATACTGCTGGGAAACCAGTTCAAGAAATTGCAGAAGCTTCTAGCAGAGGTGGCGTAGCAACCAATATCATAAGTGGTTTATCAGTCGGAATGATGAGTACGGCACTACCTATTATTGTTATAGTTCTGGCAATTTATTTATCATATATGAGCTTCGGTCTTTACGGAATTGGTATTGCTGCAGTCAGTATGCTTTCAACGATTGGTATTACTATGTCAGTTGATGCATACGGTCCAATTGCTGATAACGCTGGTGGAATCGCAGAAATGGCCAAACTAGGTCCAGAAGTAAGAACAATCACAGATAAACTTGACTCATTAGGTAATACCACAGCAGCAATAGGAAAAGGTTTTGCTATTGGTTCTGCTGCTCTAACTTCTTTAGCTCTATTTGTTGCATTTGCTGCAGCTACTGGTTTAAAGAGTGTTGATATTTTAGAGTTTAAAGTTGTTTGTGGGCTTTTACTTGGCGGAATGGTTCCATATCTCTTTGGTGCCTTAACAATGGGTGCTGTGGGAAGATCTGCAGAGAAAATGGTTCAAGAAGTAAGAAGGCAATTTAAAGAAATTGCAGGGATTATGGAAGGTACAGCTGAACCGGACTATCAATCATGTATTAGAATTAGCACTGAGGCTTCTCTTAAAGAGATGGTACTTCCAGGAGTTCTAGCTGTTGTATGTCCTATAGTTATAGGGATTCTTTTAGGAGCAAGCGGCTTAGCTGGGTTCTTGGCTGGAGCTCTTGTATCAGGTGTAGCACTAGCATTGATGATGTCAAATTCTGGTGGTGCATGGGATAATGCTAAAAAATATATTGAAGAAGGTAATCAAGGTGGAAAAGGTTCTGAGGCGCATAAAGCGGCAGTTGTAGGTGATACAATTGGTGATCCATTTAAAGATACATCTGGACCAGCTATGAACATTTTAATTAAACTAATGACAATTGTTTCATTAGTTGTAGCTCCTATCTTCTTATAAGATGAGTTCTTTAAGCTGCGGCATCGTAGGACTACCGAATGTTGGAAAATCTACAATATTCTGTGCTCTTACAAATGCCGCAGTAGAAAGTGCGAACTATCCATTCACCACTATAGAACCAAACGTTGCAGTTGTGGACGTTCCAGATGTTAGATTAGATAAACTCTCTATACTATTAAGTTCAAAGAAAAAAATTTATACAACATTAAAATTTGTTGACATTGCTGGTCTGGTAAAAGGTGCAAGCAAAGGAGAAGGGTTGGGGAATAAATTCCTAGGGAATATTAGGGAAGTGGATTCAATTGTTCATGTATTAAGATGCTTTAAAGGTGATACTACTCATGTAATGGAAACTATAGATCCAATAAGAGACTTGGAAATAATAAACCTAGAGCTAGCAATTAGTGATATGCAAATATTAGAGAAGAAAATTCTGAAACTTGAAAAAAGTAAAAGAAGTGGTGACAAGAAAGCCCTCAAAGAATTTGAAGTCGTTGAGCAACTAATGGAGTCAATTAATAATAATAACTCTGTTTCATTATCAGACTATACGGATCCTGAAGAAAAGAAAATCGTTAAAGAATTGAATCTTATTTCAACAAAACCAACAATCTACATATTAAACTTTGGCAATGAATCTATCGAGTCTGAAGAAGTTGAAAAACTTAAAAGCGAAATAAATAAAAGGAATGAATCATTTGTTGAGATTTATGGTCTACTAGAAAATGAAATCAAAGATTTAGACGAGAATGATAAGAAATTATTTTTAGAGGAATACGATGTTAAAGTTGCTGGCTTGTCTCAACTAATTGAAAAATCATATTTTATATTAAATTTAATAACTTATTATACTGCGGGTCCCGAAGAATCTAGGGCATGGAGTATTGAGAATAACACTAAAGCTCCAGGTGCAGCTGGGAAGATTCATACAGACTTTGAAAAAGGTTTTATAAGAGCAGAAATTGTAGAGTTTGATGATTTTGTAGATTCTGGCTCTGAAGAAGAATCAAAGAGCAAAGGCTTAATGAGATCAGAAGGAAAAGAATATTTAGTGAAAGATGGAGATATAATCCACTTTAGGTATAATGTTTGATAACCTGTTGTCAATTTATTTGACCAGCAGACCATAACAGGAGGTCAGAAATGACAAATCAATATGAAGTACTTTTTATAGTACCTACCACAATATCTGAAGAAGACTTTTCAGAATTATCTAACAAACTGAAAGATACACTTGAAAAGAAGCATTCTTCAGAAATCTCAAAATTTGAAAAATGGGCTGAAAGAAAACTTGCTTATACAATAGATAACAACCAAAGTGGTGTTTATCATATTTTAGAAACGAAATGTTCAGCTGAAGCTATTAAGGAAATAGAAGGGATACTTAGTTTTGAAAAAACTAAAGTTCTCAGATTCTTAATAGATAAGGTTGCTACTTAAAAGGAGAGAAAAATGTCAGATAGAAAAGATTATGATAAAAGAGAAAGACGTCCTAGAAAAAGGCCCGCTAAACTATTGGAAGGGGATACGAAGCTTAACTATAAAAATGTCGAGCTTCTAACTAACTTTATCACTGAGAGAAAAAAAATTGCCCCAAGAAGAATGACAGGATGTACAGCTCTTCAACAAAGACAAGTAGCATTGGAAATAAAGAAGGCTCGCTATATGGCACTACTTCCATACGTGGTTAGTCATAAGTAATAAAGAATATGAAGATAATCTTAGTTGAAGACATAAAAAAGCTAGGAAAAAAGGGTGATGTCCTTGATGTTAAAGATGGACAGGCTAGAAATCATCTTATTCCAAACAACCTAGCTATTGAAGCTAATAAGAAAAATCTCAATGCTCTAAATTCAAAAAATGAGTCGATTGAGAGAATTGATTTCCAAAATAAACAGGCTGCTATAGATATCTCAAACAAGCTCCAAAAAGAACAATTAATTTTTAAAGTTAAAGAGAATGATGGAAAACTTTTTGGTTCTATTACGACTTTATCCATATATGAGGAGCTAGTTAAACTTGGATATAAGGTAAATAAGAGAAATATTGATTTAAAGAAGCCAATTAATACATTAGGTGGTTTTAAAGTGAGAATTAAATTATATAATGAAGTTTTTTGTAATATATCTATTGAAGTAAAACCTATTTAAATTGACATTAAATAAGTTGTTATAGTAATCTATGAACACAATGATATTAAGAATTGTTCCTGGAGGTGCATTTGTTGAGAACACATACATACTCCAGTCCAAAAATAGCAAAGAGCTGATACTAGTAGATCCGGGTAGTCAAACATTAGAGATTGAAGAATCATTATCTGACCTAAGCTTTACTTCTATTCATATATGGAATACACATGGTCATTTAGATCATGCATATGGAGCTGATTACTTTATAAAAAAATACAAAGCCGATTTCAATATTCATAAAGAAGAAATGCCTATCCTTCAGGCAATGACAACTGCAGCGAGCAGATTTGGAATCCCAGAATTTAGTGATGCTGTTGTACCAGAAATAGACAGCTTTATTGTGGAAGACAAACAATATGAAGTTGGAAATTTAAACTTTAAAACATTGCTTGTTCCAGGTCACTCTCCGGGGAGTATCTGCTTCCATTTTACTAGAGAGTTGAACCCAGAAGAGGGACTAGAAGAAGATTTAATGATATGTGGGGACACTGTTTTTGCAGGTAGTGTTGGAAGAGTAGACCTGACAGGAGGTACAAATATGGAAGAGCTTTTAGGAAATATCGCTAAAAAAATATTAACCCTAAAAGAAAGTACAATACTATTTCCTGGACACGGTCCAAGGACAACAGTAGAAATAGAAAAAGAATCAAACCCTTTTCTGTCTGGAATGTTTAATGGATAAGAATTTAGCTAAAGTGGTGATGTATCTTATGTTATGCCTGCTTGTTGGATCAGTCATTGGTGAAGGAACACAAATTCTATTCTTAAAAACCAAGAATGCTAATATAAAAAAAGAGATTAAAGATAAGGAAAATCATAATAGACTACTAAAAGCTGAACTTTTACTTTTAAAAAACGATCAAAGATATATATCAATACTTGCAAGGAAGAATCTTGGAATGATAAGGCATGGCGAAAAAATATATAGATTTAACAATTAAAGATGTCCAGTGAAATAAAGAATGTACTAAACAATATAGGCACAAGTCCGAAGAAAGGATTAGGTCAAAACTTTTTAATAAATAAGGAAAAAATCGATAGAATTTCCAATGAAATCAGAAGTGAAGTATACGATTCTGTAATAGAAATTGGCCCAGGATTAGGGTCAATAACTAAGAAAATTATTGATATTGAGAGTAAGGTAATATGCATTGAGAAAGACACAGTATTATATAATTATTTAAAAAAAGAGTATCAAGGTGCAGCTAACTTAGAGATTTTCAATAGCGATATATTGAAGTGTAGCCTTAATGAGATAGGAAATGGTAAGAGGCTTTACTTTGGTAACTTGCCTTACAATATAGGAACAAAAATTATTGAAAACTTTACTGATACTTTTCATTCGGATCATACAACTTCAGGAATTTTTATGCTGCAAAAAGAAGTAGGTGAAAAAATTCTTTCTAAGAAAGGTACAAAATTATATAATGGGTATGTTGTAAAGATACAAAGTTTTTATAATGTTAAAAAAATTTTAGACTTAAACGAATCAGACTTTTGGCCTCAACCAAATATAAAGTCTATATTAATTAGACTAGAGAATAGAAAAAAAACATTTTTTGATGGATTCGACTATAAAAGTTTTACTAAATTTTTATTCAATTCATTTCTGGTACGTAGGAAAAAACTTACTAACAACCTACAAGAGTACTATTCGAAGGATTTAGTTTCCGAAAAATTAAAAGAATTAAGATTAGATGAGAATATTAGAGCCCAGGACATTCAAGTTGAAACTTTTGTACTTCTATATGAAAAACTTATAAATAATAAATCTTTGTAAGCAACTTATCTATGAAAGGCCTAACTGAATAATTGTAATTATTTACTATTATTGAAAAAGCATACAGGTCACCATCTTTAGATGTGAAATAACCAGAAAGAGAGCTTACTTTGTTTATATATCCAGTCTTAGCTCGTAAGTTCTTATACAAAGGTTTAGATTTAAATCTTTTCAGTAATGTTCCATCGACCCCAGCTAATGGTAAGGAACCATAAAAATCTTCAAAATACTCTGCTTCCCTTGCAAAATCTAACAATAAGACCATAGACTTGGGGGTAATCTTATTTCTTCTTGATAACCCAGAACCATCACTTATATTAAAACTGTTCTTATTCAAACCAACTTTTTTTATTAAAAAACTACTAACAAAATCTGCGGAGCTTTTCCAAGAGCCTTTGGTTCTATGAAAATTGGCTGACATCTTCTTAAATAGATGTTCAGCATATAGATTATTACTCTTTTTATTTACAACTTTAACAATGAGTCTCAAATTTTCAGATGAGTGTTTATAGATTATTTTATTAAAGCTCATTTTTGTCCTAAGAGGTACCTCAGATAAAATAACTTTACCTCTAACTTTTATTCCTTGCTTTCTAAACTCACGTGATAATTTGACTCCTAACAAATACAAAGGATTGTCTGTCATAAGTAAATCTTTTTTACCCTTTGCTCTATATAGATTTTCATCTATCGCAATAGACGAAATATGTGGTGCCCAAATTAAGCCCCTCCAAGACTCTTTCCAATTGTTATTAAAATAAGGTTTTTCAAAATAATTATTATTCAAAATAATGTTTCCTTGAATAGATCTCAGGCCTTTCTTTTTGAAAAAATTTACTATTTTTGCTACATCACTCGATTTTAGAGTTGGATCACCTCTGGTATCAACGTAGAAATTTATAGAGGAGCCTTTCCCTGTAAGCTTATTAGAATTAACAGTATCTGTACTAATATTATTAACGAAGAAATAGGAATTAAATCTAAAATTGCTGCCCAAATAGTTCAGGGATGACAAAGTAGTGATAATTTTTTGGTTAGAAGCAGGAATAAATTTCTTATTAGAGTTGTAACTAGAAATAACCTTTCCTTTTGTAAGATTTTTTACATAGATTCCTAGATTTGGACTAACTTTTAATTGGTTATTAATTATCTGAGTGGTAGTTATAGAAAAGGATTTGATACCAGTACTAATAAAGATAACAATCAAATATAATAAAAAAGTTAGTGTGACTCTGCCCATGTATTACCAAAACCTATGTCGACGACTAAAGGTACATCTAATGTTATACAACTTATCATATAGTTTTCAATCTTTTTGGATACTTCCTTAACTTTCATTTGATCAACTTCAAATACTAATTCATCATGAACTTGCATTATCATTGAGCAATGTTGCGATAAATCTTTATCTTTATTAATTAAAATCATAGCCATCTTGATAATATCTGCGGCAGATCCTTGTATTGGGCTGTTTATTGCAGCTCGTTCGCCTGCTGCGCGGAGCATAAAATTATTCGAATTAATATCTGGTAGATATCTTCTTCTATTTAGGATTGTCTCCGAATACCCCTTACTTCTTGTATTATCAATAGTTTTTTGAAAATAGCTTTTTACAGAGTTGTATTTATTAAAATATTTCTCTATAAATGACTTCGCGGTCTTCGAGTCTTGGTTAATTTGTTGAGACAAGCGTTTTGAGCCAATTCCATACAGGATTCCAAAATTAATAGTTTTAGCCAATCTCCTTTGCTCTTCTGTAACTTTATCTTTCTCAATATTAAAAATTTCCCCTGCAGTAATGGAATGAATGTCATCATTTGCATTGAAACTCTCAACCATCAAAGAGTCTAAAGAAAAGTGTGCTAAGAGCCTTAGTTCTATTTGAGAATAATCAGCTGACATAATCAATTTGTTTTTATTAGCTGATGAGAATGAATCTCTGATTCTTTTCCCTTCACTAGTCTTTATTGGTATATTTTGCAGGTTAGGACTACTGGATGACAGCCTCCCTGTAGAAGTACCTACATGATTATATGATGTATGAATCCTTTTTGTTCCCTCATCTATCAAGTCTGGTAAAGCATCAATATAAGTTGTCTGTAATTTGGAATAAAACCTATATGATAGGATTAGTTCGACTACATCGTGTTGATCGATTATTCCTTGTAGGGTCTGAGAGTCGGTGGAGAATTCTCCAGTCTTTGTTTTCTTATTAGGTTTTAATCCTAATTGATTAAAAAGGACTTCTCTTAATTGCATTGGGGAGTTTAGATTAATTTCTTTTCCAATCAACTTGTAAATTCTTCCTTGAATATCAGTGACGATTTTATAGAACTCTTTTGAAAGCTTAGCTAGTCTTTTGACATCAATATTAACACCTGCGAACTCTATATCAGCCAGAACTTTGATAAACGGAATTTCATAATCTAAATAATTTTCTAGCAAATTATATTTTTTTAATCGTTCTATAAGGAAGCTATATAGCTTTAAAGTAATATCAGCATCTTCACATGAATAAGTTGTGGCTTTATCTATAGATACGTCTGCAAATGGAATCGACTTCTTGTCTACTTTTGTAACATCTTTATATGAGATCATTTTATAATCTAAAAATCTTCTAGCTAAATTATCCAAACTATAGCTTTGTAATGAGCTATCAATAGAATGTGCGGCAATCATCGTGTCAAAGAAAATACCATTAAGATTTATATCATAATTCTTAAATATGATGGTCTCATATTTAAGATTTTGTCCTATCTTTCTAATGTTTCTATTTTCTAAAATTGGCTTTAAATTTTTTAGTACATAATCAACATCAAGCTGTTCTATATTCTCTGTATGCCCTAAAGGAATATAATATCCAGTTTCTGGTTTAAAAGAAAAAGATATTCCAACAATCTTTGCGCTAATTGCAAGAACTGAGGTTGTTTCAAGGTCTAGTGATAAATATTCTTGCTTGTGTAAAATTTTTAATAGATTTTTAAAATCTTCTTCTTTTAATATAGTTTGATAGTTAGCTTGTGTATTGGAGACTTCTGTTTCTTTCTCTTTAATAAAAGAGTCAAACTCTAATTCCTTAAATAATGTGTTTAAAGAATCTATGTTAGGATTGGAAATTTTAAAGTCTTCAATATTATCATTAATAAGTAAATCTTTTTTAATTGTAACTAAAATCTTACTTAATTTTGCATCTTCAGAATATTCTATTAAAAGATTTTTAACTCTTTCTTTTTCAAGCTTTTCTAAATTTTTGTATAAATTCTCAATCGACCCGTATTCTTTAATAAGTGGTGCAGCTGTTTTAGGTCCAATACCTTTAACCCCTGGGATGTTATCTATCGAATCTCCAACCAAAGCGAAAAAATCTATCATAGAATCGGGATTTAAATCATATTTTTCTTGAACCTCTTTGATGTTAGTAGTTTTTCCTTTCATTGTATCAATCATATTTACATTTTTATCTATTAACTGGACGAAATCTTTATCACCAGAAATAATCGAAATCTTATTCTTATCTTTAAACTTTTCAGCAATTGACCCAATTAAATCATCAGCTTCATAATTGTCCATCTTGATTGTCTTAATCCCACTTGCCTCTAGGTACTCAATAATTTTTGGAAATTGTAGCGAAATATCTTCGGGTGCTTCTCCCCTATTTGCCTTATATTGCTCATAAATATCAGTTCTGAAGGAACTACCACCAGAATCAAACACAGCTACAAGATATTCTGGTTTAAAATCTTTCAATAGCTTATTAAACATATTTACAAAACCGTAAATAGCATTAGTAGGAAAACTTTTTGAATTAGTTAAAAATGAAACTGCATGATAGGCTCGAAAAACATATGAGCTTGCATCTAATAAAAATATTTTTTTAGGGTTCATTAATTATTAAGCTTTTTAGCTAACTCTCCATTCTCTGACATCTCTATACAAATATCGCAACCACCAACGAATTCTTTGTTTATATAAAGCTGGGGGATAGTTGGCCAACTAGAGAATTCTTTAATCCCTGATCTTAAATCTTCATCTGACAAGATATCATAGGTCTGATAAGGAACATTCAAATTATTAAGTATTTCAATCACCTTAGCTGAAAAGCCGCACATTGGCATATCCCTACTTCCTTTCATAAAAAGTACAATTAAGTCTTTAGATATAGCATTTTCAATAAATTCTTTAGTTTCTTCCTTCATTTTATTCCCCCTTATTATTTTCGAGAGGAGTATATGTCTTCATAGATAATGCATGAATATTCTCTTTCATATCATCGCCAAGCGCCGAGTATACAACCTTGTGACGGTCGAGTGTTGATAATCCTTCAAAACTTTCGCTAACTATGACTGCTTCAAAGTGAACTCCATCTCCAGTAATTTCTACAGAAGTACCAGGAATAGAAGATTCAATTTTTTCTTTTATATAACTTTCTCTCATACCCTCATATTATAACTTATTCACATGCAAGTTGAATAAATTAAAAAATTAAGCCAAGCCTGTTTGCTATAAAAAATAAGCTGAAAATTATTAAGAAGGATATTCCCAATATAGCCAGAGACTTAATCACAAAATGTGGTCTATATTGAAGAGGAAAATCAGAACCGTATATAAGCTTGTAATTTAGATAAGCTAAAAATGGTGAGGTTAGAAAAGAGAGGATAGTAGCAAGATCAACTAACCTTCTCATTTCAGATGAAAAATATAAGATTAGCAATGAAGTTCCCACAGCTACAATAATTAAAAATAAATTTTTAGTTTTCTTTTTAGTTAATACCAAACCTGAACATTTACTTAGAACTTTTGGAAATGCATCGAGACATGTAATAGTGGTGCTAAACATAGCACTAAAAGCTGATAAAAGAATCAAATTCCGTGCTCCTAGCCCTAGGGATGAATATAGTTCAGCTAGTTGATTAACGAAACCTGAAGCGCTAGCTCCAAACTCGGCACCAGAGCCATAGAAAACATTTGCCCCTAGAATAAGAAAAACAACTGCTAAAATTGTTGTAATAAAATAAGAGAAATTGAAATCAAAAGTATTATCCTGGAGTGTGAAACTAGAGTTAGCTTGTTTTTTTTCCATAATCCAGACTGATGACCAAGCAGATAAGTCAATAGGTGAAGGCATCCAACCAATCAATGCTATTACAAATGTTATTCCAACATAAGATAGGACCTCCGGGGGGGCAAAATTAATTGGAGTAACAACCTCAACATTTGTTGTCAGAAAGGCTGATGCAATAGTTGATAAGATTAGAACTAAGATTAAGCCTTTAATAAATTTAATAAAAAACTCACTTTTAATTGATTTGATAATAAGAATACATAGAAATAGGATTATCAAAGATGATGCGAAAAGTCCTATTTCTAAATTCAACCAATTTTTAAAAATTGCAGCAGTTACGAGCGTTACTCCAGCTTGAATTGTAAACATTGTACTTAGGGTTAAAGCTATGAATAAATATATAGCCCAATTGCCGATTCTTTTATAACCATCAAGTACGGTCTCATTCTTAACTACTGTATACCTTGTAGCAAATTCAAAAAAAGGATATTTTAGAATGTTAGCGATAACAACAACCAAGATTAAGGTATAGCCATAAGTGGCACCTGCTCTAGTAGATTGGACAATATGTGAAACTCCAATTGCAGCTGATGCCCAAAGAAGGCTGGGGCCCATAAGAGATAATTTATCTCTGATTTTTTTTAACATTTAGTTATTATATATATAATTTTTGTTAAGGTTAATATGTAAAGTAATGAATATAGATAATTCAGTATCAATTGTGGGATGTGGAATAAGTGGAATCTTTGCGGCCTTAGAGCTAAAGAAATCAGGAATAGAAAATATTAAGTTGTTCGATAAGTCCCGAGGTCTAGGAGGACGTTTGGCCACAAGAAGAGCAAATGAAGGTAAGTTTGATCACGGCATCCAGTATATTAGATTAGACGGAATTTCTCATTTACCAGAAATAGAAGATTTAATTAAGAATAATATTCTAATTGAAACTAAAGTGCCCGACTTGTTTGTTGGGTATGATGGGATGACAAGTATCGCAAAATTTTTGGCAAAAGATCTTGATATTTATAAAGAGTTTAAACTATTAAGTATTAGTGATGGACCAGATTCGATGGAAATGAGTTTTGAGAATGGAGAGAAAATTAACACTGACTCTTTAATATTGTCCTCGCCTATCAAGCAATCAATAGAAATCTTAGAAAGAAGTAGTGTTAAGATTAGTCAACCCAAGCTTGAGTCGATTAAAAAACTTGAATATTACCCCACCATAATTGTTATGGTTGAATCTGAGAGCCCAATTAATTTAAATAATGAGTTTTTTACGGAGTGTTCGGAGGGTTTCTTTAGTTCAATTACTGATAACTTCATAAAAGGAATTTCAAAAAAAGAAAACTTTTATACTTTAGTATGTTCCCATGATTTTAGCAGCAAGAACTTTGAAAAGGATTATGATTATATTAATTCTCATTTACAGGCTGAATTAAATATTATGTTTAAGGGTGAATATAATATACTTTCAAATCATAAATGGAGATATTCTACTCCTAAGGATTTTTATTTGCCTGATGATTCTCTTCAAATAAGTTCAAACAGTTTTATAGGTATGTGTGGAGATATATTTACTAATGGTAAATTTGATGGAGCAATTAAGTCTGGTATATCCGTCGCTAAGAAGCTTCTAATAAAATGAGATTTAATAATGTTAAGCTTTCTGCAGGGATATTATATATAGGCCTAATAGTTTCAGTTGTTGTTCTGGGATTATATTTTAATATTGCAAATCTTTTGACTACTTATTATGGTGACACTCTTGAGAGTGTATACGTTTACTTTTTCTTTTTTTTAATATTAACACTCCCTTTTGATATATTGGCAGATAAGAAACTTAATTCACCTAGGGACAGTAGTTCATTAAAGATAATAGTGTCGAATGTCTTACTTTTTTTATTTCTTATTTTTTTTGTAAATATAATTCATTTTGTATATAACACAGAAAATTTATTTCTAGCATTCATAAGCTCCATGTTATTACAACTATCTTTAGTTGGACTTCAAGAAATTGCAATAACCTTGGTTCCTAATAAATATGAAGAGACGCGTAATAATTCTTCTCTGTTAATTATTAAGAATGCGCCAACATACATGACGATGAATATTGTCAGAACATTAAAAGGGGCAAAAATAATAGTTCCGGGCCATTGGAGAGAGCAGAAAGAAAAGAATTATCATTTTCACTTAAAAAGATTTGAGCTTATCAGGGATCTGAAAGTTGATTTAAAATCTATTTTTTGTTCTATTCTCATAAATTCCATATTATTTACGATTATATTCTACTATTATTCAAGCAACAATATCAGTACAACCACATACATAATAAATCTTTCTCTATTATCAAACTTAATTTCATTTATATATATCCTGGTACTTCCGAGGCTAAGCCAAAATGGTATTTCCAATATTGATGCTGTCATGAAAACTGTAGATTTGAATCTTTTCAAAGAAAATTTAGAAATATTTGAAAGCAATCAGGATAAAAATAAAGCAAGGGGTAAAATCACTGAAACAGTCTTCTATCCTATTCCATCAATAAAAACTAGGGTTGATTCTGGGAATCAAAAGAAATTTGGCCTATCAAACATATCAAGGCTAATTATATTCTTTGCTTCTTTTAATCTATCTATAATTTTTAAAGGAGTCCATGGCAATGCTGGAAAACCAGAGAATTGGCTATTCCCACCCTCAGAATGAAAAAGATATATGACAATATTATAATTGGATGTGGGATTACGGGTCTAACAATTGCCAAGCTTCTAAGTATAAAAAATATTGATTATTTAATAATAGACAAAAATAGTTCTCCTGGTGGGAGAATCTCAACAGATAATACAACTGATTATAGTCTTGATCATGGGTTTCAAATCTTACTTGAGGATTATCCGAACTTAAAGATGTTCCCAGAGATAATTGATTCATCCTTTAAAAAATTTAAATCCGGTTTTATTACTAAAAAAAATGGTAACTTATACACCGTACTTAACCCATTAAAAAATATTAAGGCTTTTTTTGTTCAAAATACTTTCCCAGGGTTTACCTTAAAAGATAAAGTTCTATTGATAAAACTAATACTTTTGAGCAAGAATTATGAGAATGAGGACGTTCCTGTGAAGAGCTTTCTTAAAAACTTCGGTTTTAGTCATGTATTCATTGATGACTTTTTTGTGTCATTCTTTAAAGGTGTTTTTTTAGACAAAAATCTCGATGTTCCTTTAAAATATTTTCTTTTTATCTTTAGTTTATTTTCTAAAAGCAATGTCAGTATCCCAACCAACGGTATCAATCAGATAATACAAAAGATTATTGTTCAATTAGATTCTTCTAAATGTAATCTAAACAAAGAGGTTGTTAACATAAGAGCCAACAGCATTAAAACAAAAGATGGTGAATCTTTTTACTTTAAGAAATTATTTTGTACAGATTCCAAGGTTGAAAAATTAATAGATAAAGAGTTCAATCAAAACTTTTTTAAAGATATAACCTACAATAGCACTCAATGTTTCTATTTTCTAGCAGATACGAAAGATATTAATGATAGTTTTATATATTTATCACCTGAATCAGATAATATTTCCAATATCTCTTTGCAGAAAGTAGAAAATGAGAAATTCCTTATTTCAGTTTCATGCTTATCCATGGAAATATCAAAAGATACTATTGAAAAAGAAATTTTAAGTTACTTTAATAATATGAAAAGTATGAAGTTTCTTAAAACATTTAAAATTCAGAATGCTTTGCCTTCAAATCCTAAGTTCTTCAATTTCCAAGAGAAATCTTTTTACCGCTATACTAATGACATTTACTTTGCTGGTGACTTTCTTTCGTATCCATGTTTGAACGGATCTATTCAATCTGGAATTAATCTAGTGGAGTCTTTAGAAAGTTGAGCTTCATATTGCTCTTTTATTCTAATTTAATAATTTCCTCGATCCTTTTAGGTCTTATTTTAGTAATACACTTTGTCCACTATCAATCCTTTAAATTTGTGGACTCAGTAGAATTCGTTAAATTTCATACATTCCATGTAAAAAATATTTCCTTCCTTGTTCTTCCTTTGATGATTGCGGAAGCAGCAACAGCAATAATTATATGCTATTCCTACTTCTCTGTTCTTCCGCTAATCAATTTGCTAATAGTTGCTCTTATTTGGATTACAACATTCCTTTTTCAAGTTCCCAGTCACAAGAAACTTTCCGCTGGGAAATCAATACCTGAAATAGAAAAACTAATTGCAGGAAATCTAATCAGAGTTTACTTGTGGTTATTCAAAGTAATAACTGCGACTCTGATAATATTATAATTGTATTGTAAGAATCTCGCTCCAGTTAGTTGTGTAGCTTGGGGACTTCCTCTCTCTCTTCATAAGCCAATCACGCGACATTCCTGTGCTAGCATATTTTAACGTATCTCTACCATAAGAAACATTGAGTCTATCAAGTACTCGCATAAGGTTCGTATCTTTGGCTATAGAGGCAACATCATCTTCTAATGAATATTGCTTTGAAGCAGAACTCTCAAGGCCAGAAAGAAAAATATGAGCCTTTTTATACCCTGGGCCTTTCTTAAATATTGATTCTAAAATTCTTTTTCCGACGCTAACCAATTTTGATGTTGAATCAGTTGAGGAAATAAGTGATTCAGTTTTAACAAAAAAACTGTAAGATTCTTTTTGACTAAAGCGATTTGTAGAAAGAGCAACCGTAATGGTTGAGCAACTTGAGCCTTGAATCCTGAGTTTCTCGGCAGCTCGAGAGATATATGCTGAGACTGCCTCCTGAAGCACATCTAATGTATATACAAGGCTCCCAAAAGCCCTAGAAGTTGTAATCTGTCTCTTATTATCAGGAATAGAGTCAATACTAAGACATCGAACCCCATTAAGCTCTAAGATAGTACGAACAATATTTACGCTACCGAGACTTCTGGCTCTTTTGTGATCAAGGACACTTAGTTGATATGCATCATATACGCCTTTCAAAAAAAATTTCTTTTCCAGTCTCCGACCTACCCCCCAAACTGATCCTACCTTAACCTCTCTTAAGGCGTTTGCGAAATCTTTAGAGTCACACAAGCAGTGAACGCCCAAATTTTTTTTTGCTTTTCTTCCCGCTAGTTTAGCTAAAGTCTTTGTTGTGGAGACGCCTATAGATACTGGTATCCCAGTCCATTTTAAGATTTTACTTCTCAAAGAAATAAGCTCCTCATGTAGGTTCTCGACTGACACTGCCTCAATAGAAACAAAAGCTTCATCTATTGAGTAAACTTCTACATCTTGAAAGTGATTTTTAATTATGCTCATCACTCTATTTGACATATCCGCGTACAAGGTATAGTTAGATGAAAAAACTTTTACCGACTCTTTTTTAATAATATCCTTACACTTAAATAGTGGCTCTCCCATCTTTATTCCAGCCATCTTAGCTTCAGCAGACCTAGCAATAACACATCCATCATTATTAGAAAGAACAACAACCGGCTTGTTTTTTAATGATGGACTAAACACGCGCTCACAAGAGGCATAGAAGTTGTTGCAATCAATTAAAGCTATATATTTACCCATATTAATCAGACCTTGTGTATTACGTAAGTCACAACTCCCCATATGTCAAAATCTGTTTCCTCTGTAACTTCTATAGGACTAAACTCCTCATTCTCAGGATTCAGGAAGACTTTACCTTTGGCAAGCCAGATTCTTTTAACTGTTAATTCTCCATTAATATGAGCAATGACTACGCTCTTATCCTTTGCCTCTACTGCCTTATCAACCACTAAAGTGTCCCCTGAGTTTATTCCAGCATTAACCATGGAGTCTCCTTCAACTTTTACAAAAAAGGTCGCCGAAGGATTTTTTATCAAAAGCTCATTTAGATCAAGATTCTTTTCAACATAATCATCTCCTGGTGAGGGAAATCCCGCCTGGACTCTTGCTATAAACATTGGATACTTCTCCTTACTGCCAGTATAGGAGCTAATATCCGATATATTAGATTTTATCTTTGGAAATACCATCAACAGTATTATACCAAATATTTATTTACTCATTCGCGCCTTAATAAAAAATCTTATTGAGGCAACAAAATAAGGGAAAAGGACTATAAACATTGTTGATCTAAATAAAACAGCAACCGGTCTATTTACGCTTTCACAAGTAAGTATGTCAGCGCAAGACAACAAGAGAGGAAGTTCTTTTATTCCGTTCCAACATACTACCAAGCCTAAGACCGTTAACATCACAGCGATATGTATAGCCATCCTCTGTTTATTTGTGTAGCAGGCTACTAAACCTAAAATAAATATTAATGATCCTAAAATTATAGGAATTAATACCGTAAATGTTTCATACAAATAATATCCCAATCCGCCAAGAAGAATTAAGAGTAAGCCAGTAACTTTAGTAAATAAAACCATAAGAATCTCCTTCGTTTTAAAGCATAGTGGTAAATATAAATAATAAATCTATAAAAATCACTTATATTATCTCAAAGATAGTTCAACCAGGGCTAGACCCAACATCCTAAGATCGTTACCTATCCCTAAATTCTTTTCGGAGTTAGCACCTTCTATATCAATTTCTAAAATATTTGGGTTACCAATTAGAATTATATTCTCAGGAAGTTGAAATTTAACAGTTCGAGGAAATGAATATTGGTCCTTAGGACTACTAAATATCAATGAACCAATAGGGGTTTTGTTTAGAATAAAATTAGCGGTAATTTTTTGATTTTGATTATTAATAAATACATCATTAATTTTTAAAGTTATATTAGAATATCCCCCCAAATTTTGCGTCCTCAGGAACAAAAGCGATAGTAACCTTTTCACTTTTTGTCCATGCTCCCCAATGATTAAATGTGTCTATGCCACAATGTCTTGAAAAATACTCCGATCATGACCGCCATTCCAATAATGATTGACATTACAACGCTTCCAGAAGCAGGGTCAATATATGCAAGAGCAACATTGGGAAAAAAGAGAATAAAAAGTATAAAATAAGATAAATTTTTCATAAAAATAAAATAATTATCCTTAATTATACAAATTAAACATAATTTTGTACATAGCATGGCTCCGGAGGAGGGATTTGAACCCCCGACAAAGTGATTAACAGTCACCTGCTCTGCCAGCTGAGCTACTCCGGAATATTAAACTATAAAACTATCAATTTAATGTAAATGGTCTTAACAGTCAAGCAACTTCACTACTTATTGGCAAGATAAACCTATAAAAGTATAATGATTACTAAATATTAATGAGGAAAAATAATAGTAAGCTTAAAAGTAATAATAAGAATCTGCCAGTACCAGCAAATTCGCTGGAGAAATATCTTACAGAAATAAGTAATTATGAAATTTTGTCACGCGAAGAAGAGGCAAGGTATGCCAAGGAATATAGAGACTCGGGTAACCGAGAATCCGCTAGAAAGCTAATAACTGCAAATCTTAAATTCGTAGTAAAGATTGCTATGGAATATAAAAATTATGGACTTAATTTGATGGATGTTATACAAGAAGGGAATCTTGGTCTTATGCAAGCAGTTACTAAGTTTGATCCAACAAAAAGGTATAGGTTAATTTCTTATGGAGTATGGTGGATAAGAGCATATATACAGAACTTTATAATGAAGAACTGGAGTCTTGTAAAAATTGGAACAACTCAAGGGCAAAGAAAGCTATTTTACAAAATAAGATCAGCTAAAAGTTTATATAACTCTGGAGATCTTTCTTTGGAAGAATACTATTCAAAATTATCTAGTGATCTTAAAGTCTCGATTAAAGAAATTAAAGAAATGGATCAAAGAATGGGGGGGAAAGACTACTCGCTGGATGACGAAATTAAGACAGATGAAAAACAAACAAAAATCGACTTTCTGCCTTCTGTTTCGCAAAGTCAGGAAGAAATAATAATAGAAGACCAGCAAAAAAAAGAGTTAGAATCCAGCTTGAAAGAAGCTATACAAACCCTAAACGAAAGAGAGGCTTATATAATCAATAATAGATTATTATCTGACAAACAAATTACCTTAGAAAAATTAGGTGAAAAATTTAAGATTTCTCGTGAGCGCGTTAGGCAAATTGAAAAAACTGCGATAAAAAAAATAAAAAAAATTCTTATTAAGAATGGGATTACAGCTGACTTTTAATAAGCATTACAATCTCGTCTAGACTATTAATCGTATCACAACCGAATTGAGCTAGATTACTTTTTCCACCACCTTTTCCATTAATATTAGTAGCAATTTTACTTAAAAAAAGCTTGCAGTCGAAATTTTGTATTTGCGAACCCGCAGCACAAATTATTATTGAACTTTCTTTATTATTTGAGGCTAAGATAGCAATCACACTTTCATTCTTCTTTAAGTCATCCCAGAGACTTTTTAGCTGGGATGAAGTCATGTCTTTACCCAAATAAGAGACGATTTTAATATCATTAAATGATTCACAATCCGATAATACTTTATCAGCTAAACTCTTTGTTGCTTTTTTCTCAAATGAAGAAAGCTTCAATTTTAAAGAGTCATTCTCTTTCTGTATTCTTTGAATACTATTAGGTACTTTTTCAATTGATGAATTAAGTAAGGATGAAGAGGTTATTAAAAAATCCTTAATATTGCTAATATATTTAAAACCTGATTCTCCAACATGTGCCTCAATTCTCCTAATACCAGAAGATATAGAAGATTCAGATGAAATATATAGTGAACCTATTTGACCTGAGCTATCTATATGAGTTCCACCACATAACTCCATACTAAAGTCTCCTATTCTAACTACTCTAACAAAATCGCCATACTTATCTTCGAAAAAGGCAGTAGCGCCATTTTTGATAGCTTTTTTGTACTCAACATTCTCTTGAATTAAAATTTCATTATTCATTCTAATTTTTTCATTTGATAAGTTTTCAATTTCTTTAAGAGTGCTGCTGTCAATATTTGAAAAGTGACTAAAATCGAATCTCAATCTATCGCTTTTTACCAACGAACCTGCTTGTCTAATATGAGTACCCAGTACTTCTCTTAGAGAAGAATGAAGTATATGAGTGGCAGAATGATGCTCGGATATTTTATCTCTAAAAGTTTTATCAACTCTTGCACTAGATTTGTCACTATTCTTAACCTCTCCTTTTTTTACTATTCCACTATGGATAAAGAATCCTTCTTTTGTTTTCTGTGTATCAAACACATCAATTATGGATGAGGATGTTTCAATAACTCCTTTATCACCTATTTGTCCACCAGATTCTGCATAGAACGGAGAAGACTCTAATATAATTCCTATTTTTTCTTTTTCAGTAGCAGAGCTAACAATTTCATCATCTTTAATTATTGCCAAGATTTTAGTATCCAGATTAAGATAATCATAGCCAACAAATTTTGTTACATTATTAAGATTCAAAACCCTTGTTAGATCAATTGCCTCTCCTACTGGATTCTTAAATTTTGAAGCTTTCTTTGAAGAATTTTTTTGGTTAAGCATCTCTTCTTCGTACGCCTTCATGTCTAACGTATAGTCTGTTTCACTTACAATATCCTCAATCAAATCAACTGGAAAACCATAAGTATCATAAAGCTTAAACACATCTCTACCTGAGAGAATCTTTTTTTCAGAGGACATTCTCATAGCCTCTTTGAGCTGATCAAATCCTCTATCAATAGTTAATAAAAACTTTTTTTCTTCGTTTATAACGATTGAAATAATATTATCTTTTTGACTTGCCAACTCTGGATAAAACCCCTTCATCTCCTCAACAACTAAACTAACAAGGTTATGCAAGAAAGGGTCAGAAATTCCCAACTTCTTATTGTGGCGTACGGCTCTCCTGAGTATTCTTCTAGCTACATATCCCCTGCCTTCACTAGAGGGAATAACTCCATCTGAAATTAAAAAAGTTACAGCTCGTGCATGATCGGATAAAACTCTAATTGATATATCAGTTTCTTTATTTTTGCCATACTTGGTACCTATGAAAGTAGCAATATAATTAGTTAAATATTGGAAGAGATCAGTGTCATAATTACTTTTAACGTCTTGCATGACCGAAGCTAATCTTTCTAGACCCATCCCAGTGTCAATACTAGGACTTGGAAGGGGGACAAGTTGACCATCCTCACTTCTATCAAATTGCATAAAAACTAAATTCCATATCTCAAGGAATCTTCCACATTCACATTCCACAGTACAGGTCTCTGAGTTTGGACAATTTGAACCTTCTTCACCAATGTCATACATAATTTCTGAACAAGGTCCGCAAGGGCCGGTGTCACCCATAGACCAGAAATTATCTTTGTCACCTAGTTTATATATTCTCTCTTCATTAATCTTTATTGAATTAGCCCAAATCTGTCTTGCTTCATCATCACCTGTATGGACAGTTATGTATAGCCTATCTTTATCTATCTTTAATTCTTTTGTTAAAAACTCCCAAGCAAAAAATATTGCATCTTCTTTAAAATAGTCACCAAAGGAAAAATTTCCTAGCATTTCAAAAAAAGTATGGTGTCTGCTTGTTCTTCCTACGTTCTCTAAATCATTATGCTTTCCACCTGCCCTAAGAGATTTTTGACAAGATGCGGCCCTAGAATATTTAAACTTCTCCTGACCTAAAAAAACATTTTTAAATTGAACCATACCGGCATTCGTAAATAATAAAGTTGGATCATTTTTAGGAATTAAACCGGAGCTTGCTACTAAGCCATGACTTTTATTATTAAAAAAATCGAGAAACTTCTTTCTTATATCAGATGATTTCATTTTAGAATATTATAATCGGATATTATGGAGATTAAACAATAGGTATTTTAAAAACCCTAGTTTAGAGGTTCCACACTAACAAAGACTTTAGACTTACCTTTCTTATTAAAAGCTACCAATCCATTTTTTAAAGCAAAAAGGGTATGATCTCTTCCAATTCCAACGTTTTCTCCAGGATAAAACTTTGTTCCTCTTTGTCTTACTATAATTCCACCGGTATTAACCGATTGACCCCCAAAAAGTTTTACTCCAAGTCTTCTTCCTGCGCTATCTCTTCCGTTCTTGGAACTACCTGCTGCTTTTGTTTTTGACATAATTAACCTCTATTTGCTTATTGATAAAATTTCGACAGTCTGATAAGGCTGTCTGTGACCATTTAGGGTCTTCGAGTTCTTTCTCCTTCTGAACTTAAATACTTTAAGCTTTTTTCCTTTATCGTCTGATACTACTTTAGCTTTGATTTTAAAAGGCTTTAATTGTGCTGCATTTACCAACACATTCTTTTCGTCGGATATATAGAGTATCTCGTCAAACCCTATTTCAGCACCAACTTCATGAGGTGTTTTTTCTATCTGAATTTTATCACCTTCTTTAATGAGATATTGTTTCCCACCAGTCTTTATTACGGCTTCCATTACATCCTCCAAAAAGTATATATTTTTACTGTTTATTGGCCATTGTCAATACTTCTAAATTATTCTTCAAGTTCAACGTTCCAATAAGAGGTTTCAACGGAACTTAAAAAAGGTTTCCATTCATCAAATTTAATTGTCTGTAAATAAAGATTTGACAACAGCTCCCACGAAGGTTTATTAGGTTTAACAGCAAGCTTCATATTGGTAGAACTCAGAATATTACTACCCTTCTTCCTGTTACATGTAATACAGCAACAAACAACATTTTCCCATATAGTTTTTCCTCCTAAGGATTTGGGATGAACGTGATCAATAGTAAGCTCATTTTTTGGAAATGGCTTTCTGCAATACTGGCACTCCGACCTATCTCTTCTAAATATATTGTAGCGGTTGAATTTAACTTCTTTATTTGGAACCTTATCGTACCTTAAGATTATTATAACCCTAGGTATCTTTATTATTTTTGAAACTGTCCTAATTGATTCTGACTTCTTTAATATAGATATTTCACTCCATGAGTCAAAGTCAAATGTTTCATAATTTATATCTACAGCCTTTGCCGCACCTATGTATAGCATCAAAAAAGCTCTTTTGACGCTCGTTGTATCAACCGGGAAAAAGAACTTATTTAGGACAAGAACTGGTGAGTTAAGCATTATTATAATTTACCTGAAAATATATAAATAAATTTACCTAATGTTAAGAAGTTAATATAATAGGTATATGAAATATTTATTCCTTTTATTCCTTTCAATAATATTATTCACTGTTCCTTTCTTAAACTTTAACTTATTCTTCTTTTCGTGGTTCTTTTTTGTACCAATATTATATTTAATTGAAAATAATAAAATACATCCAACTAAGCTAGGACTAGCTTTTGGGACAATATCAGTCTTAGTAGCAACATATTGGATTTCTCCAACTCTATCTAGGCTAACAGGTGCTAGTTGGGGAGTCTCTGTTACGAGCCACCTATTATATTGCTTATACGAATCTTCATTTTATATAATTGTGTTCTTGCTCACAAGCTTGTCTATTAAAAGAGCTAGTAAAGTATGGCTAAAATACTTTTTCATAATATTTTTATATATTATATTTGAAGAAAACTTTCCTAGAATCTTTCCTTATAAAATAGGTAATACTCAAATACTTTTCCCGCAAATATCCCAGTTAATTTCAATTCTAGGCGTCAACATAGTCTCAGCTTTAGTTTTGATGATAAATATTACCGTGTATGAATTGCTGATAAAGAAGAATAATAAAGCAACTTATCCAATGTTAACGATTTTCTTTTTCATATTAATGGTGGGTTCTTGGATTGAGAAAAATACGAATAAGTACCAAATGGATAGGGCTAATATTAGAGTTGCAGTTGTTCAACCTGTAAGTTCATTAAAGAAATTGATTAATCTTCAGAATAGTATTAATAAAAGCTCAAGGAGGCCAGATTTAACAATATGGCCTGAAAGCTCGCTTGATAAAGTAATAATAAAAAACAAAAAAGATTATATAAACTTTCAAAAAAAGTTTAGCAGAAAATTTAAAGTTAATAGCAAGGCACTTTTGCTAGGATCAATTACACAAACTAAAGAAGGATATTACAACTCGGCTCTTTTGATTAATAGCGAATTTGAAATCATAGATATCTATTCAAAAAACAAATTGATGATTTTTGGGGAATATTACCCTCTTAGGGATTTAATTTCAGAAATAATTCCTATTTATGATTCATTCGTTTCTCTAAAAAAAGGCATAGTAAAGCCGTTAATCCTTCAGAATAAAACCAATATAGGTGTAATTATATGTTACGAAGATCTCTTTGAAAAAAATTCGATAGAACTTACGCAGCTAGGCTCCGAAATTTTGATAAATTTAACAAACGATAGATGGTATGGAAATAGTCTGGCTCCATATCAGCACTTAATGCTATCCATTCCTAGGTCAATTGAGAATAAAAGATTTTTGATAAGATCCACATATAATGGCTTAAGCGCAATTGTGTCACCTACAGGAAAAATACTAAATAAAATCAAAATAAATAAAAGTGAGTACTTAATTGAAGAAGTTATACTAAGGAAAGACAAAAGTTTTTATACAGCGAACTATACCAATATTAGAATAATTTACTATCTAATATTTATTTGGATAGCTGCACTATTTATTAAAGAAATTAGAAAGAAGTAGCATAAGCCTATTGTTCTCTTTTGGTAAGCCAACAGTAATTCTTAAACAATTATTCAGCTTTTTATTATTAAGGAAGTTCTTTACAATCAAATCATTAGATTTTAGAAAACTAAAAAGTGCGTCAGAATTCTTTAATCTAATAAGAATAAAATTGGAGTCTGAACTATATACCTTAATATCTGGGATTTTATTCAGAAAAGCTTCGACCTTCATTCTTTGAGTTTTAATAATACCAATCTGTTTTTCTATGATAGATTGGTCTTTAAAGAATTTGGTCGCTATTAACTGCGAAAAAGAAGAAACATTGTATGGGAGCCTTAATTTATCAACACTATCTATAAGACTTTTTTCTCCTAATAAAAAACCTAACCTTAAAGAAGCAAAACCTACTTTAGACATAGTTTTCATAATCAACATATTCTTATAACTTTTCAAAGATTTAACAAAAGAAAAGTCCGAATAATCTGAATATGCTTCGTCAACAACAACAATTCCTTTTGAAAAATTAACAATTTTAATTATATCCTCTTGTTTAAAAGAATTCCCTGAGGGGTTATTTGGACTTGCTATGAAAATAATATCAGGATCATGTAACGTTATTTTCTTTAAAACTTTTTCAACATCTAGCTTAAATTCAGAGCTTAAGGGAACACTTACTCCCTTTAATCCCAGACCTTTGGTCAAAATTTTATACATTGAAAAACTTGGATCTAGATAAAGAACTTTAGATGATTTTCCTGTTAAAGTAAGAAGGATATAAAGGATTAGTTCATCAGAACCATTCCCAATCAATACCTGACCTTTTTTTAGACCATAAAATTTTAAAATACTATTTTTAAGCTTGTCTTGCGTAGAATCAGGATACCTATTAATATCTTTTATTTTCATACTCTTTAAAAACTTTTTTTCTAGAGCGCTAGAGTTAAATATATTTTCGAAGTTGAAAGGTGACTCGTTAGCGTTCAATCTATAAGCAAAATTGGTTTTATCAGCAGAATACGAATCAAAATCCTTTAGAAATTTTTTCAGTCTAATTTTATTAGTCATTTTTTTTACCCTTTTCTAGCCTCAAGGCTATAGAATTAGCATGGCCATCAAGACCCTCTTCTTTGGCTAACAAGATTACATCCTGCCCTAAAGACTTTACTCCAAGCTTGGAGATTTTTGTATAACTTGAATATTTGACAAAATCCAGGGCGCTCAATGGTGAGGAAAAGGTTGCACTGCCTGCAGTAGGTAGAACATGACTTGGACCTGCTATATAATCACCGAATGCTTCTCCAGAATTCTCACCAACGAAAATAGAACCTGCATTAAGAATTTTATTTTCGACTTGGGAAGATTGCTTTACGAAAATTTCAAGGTGCTCAGGTGCAAAAGCATTAGAGAAATTAATACAATCGTCTAGATTCTTCAAAACAAAAATCGTACCGTTTTGTTTAATTGAGGCATTTATTATATCTCTTCTTTTTAATGACGATGATTGCTTTTTAATTTGAGTTGAGATTAATTTAGCCAATTTCAGAGACGTTGTTAAGCAAATAGCTGATGCTTGAACATCGTGTTCAGCTTGAGCAATTAAATCTGCAGCAACATATTCAGGATTAGCATTTGTATCTGCAATAATTAAAACCTCGCTGGGTCCTGCTATCATATCTATGTCAACCTTACCAAATACTTGCTTTTTTGCAGTAGCAACAAAGATATTTCCAGGTCCTACAACTTTATCAACTGATTTAACACTATCCGTTCCATAAGCTAAAGCAGCTATAGCCTGAGCGCCGCCTACTTGTAAAACTTCTTTGATTCCAAGCTGATCAGCCGTAAAAAGAATAGCGGGATTTATACCTTGTGTTCCAGGTGGAGTTGAAACAACTAACTCCTTTGATCCCGCAACTTTAGCAAGAGTAGCTGTCATTATTAAACTGGAAGGATAAGATGCGGTTCCCCCTGGGACATATATTCCAATTCTATTAATTGGATTAACATTCCAACCAAGTATGTTGCCGAATTCATCTTTATATCTGTGGGATTTAGGTAATTTCTTTTTTTGATAATTTTTAACTCGTTTAATAGATTTTTTAATAGATGACTTAATATCAGAGGACAGAAACATAGATGAATTATTAATTTGAGCTTGATCAATTCTTATATTTTTTTTAGTAAGTTCAAAATTATCAAACTTTCTAGATAGCTCAAAAAGGGATTTGTCCCCCCTAAGACGGACTTCACGCAATATATTATCAACTTTCTTTTCAATAACATTTAAGTCTTTTTCTTGTCTTCTTCTAATCTTATTAATTTGAATTTTAATATCTGAAGACTTAAGTTTAATAATTTTCATACTTTAAACTATACAATAAATTTTTTAAATTATGATAAAAATACTAGTTAATAAAAATTATATCTACAGAAATAAAAATATTAATTAACAGCATGTAGAGAATTGAAAACAAAAAAACTCTCTTGTAATGTTTCTTCTCTTTGAATGAAAGGAATACTAGATATAAGAAAGACAGGCCCAAGATAATTGCCATTACTGCATAAAAGTTTGAACAAATTCCAACAATCCAGAAATATAAAGATATTGGCAATAAAGCCAAACTGTATATCAATATCAGGTAATTGGTAAACTCTTGCCCATAAACTATTGGCATAGTTGGAAAACCTCCCTTTTCATAGTCATCCAAAAGGTGTTGGGCCAAAGCCCAAAAATGAGGAGGCTGCCAAACCATCATAAATAGAAATAAAACTATTATATCTAGGTATCCGATTGATAATTCTGGTTGAATTGAGGAATATCCGATAATAACTGGTAGAGCGCCTGGAATTCCACCTAAAACAGTACCAAAAGGGGAAGACCTCTTTAAAAAGAGCGTATAGTAAACAGTATATGAAAGTATAGCTAGGAGTATTAAAGAACAATTTAAAAGATTAATATAAATTGCAGAAAGCGCGAGTGAAATAGTTATCAAAAAAGCAGCTATCATAGATAAATTTTTAATTCCTACCAACTTTAATGCTTTGACCCGATCTTCCAGTCTTTCCATCAGCTCATCATTTTCACGTTCGATTAAATTGTTAACCATTGCTGATCCCGCAGCTGAAAAAATCAAACATAAGAGTGATAATAGAGTAATCTGGAGTGATGGTACTCCAGAATGGGCTATAACAATTCCTGTAAATCCAGTTAAACCTACACTTAATATTATATTTGGCTTTGATAGGGATATTACTGCCTTTAAGTACTTCATCAATTAACTTCTTTCTTTATAAACAATAAATTAAGGATAACTCCAACGATTAGAAGGGCAATTAAAAGATGAATTGCAGTCATTGAAAAAGCTAATTTTGAAAGTACTACAAACACTCCTACGGCAACTTGGATTAGAACTAGAAAAGCGAGTCGCTTAAGATTTAATAAAATCTCTGGATTTGCTTTTGAGTAATAACCTTTAAAAAATAACCAAAAAGAAACTAATAAAATAACAACTCCACTGATTCTGTGGAATAAATGAACAAATACTGTTTTACTTAAATAAGGTGGCCACCAATAGCCCAAGCATCTTGGAAAATCAGGGCATGCCAATCCTGCATTCGAATGTCTCACATAGGCGCCTAGTACTAATTGCCAATAAACAAATAAAAAAAGAATCAAATATGGAAGATTTTTTTTATTAAAAATATTAACTAATTTTAATTTATCACTGTCGGTATACTTACACATAATATAGATTAGAATGAAAATTATTATTGCATTTCCAAAATGGAAGGTAGTTATATTTGTTTCAAGCTGAAGTATAACTACTAGTGCTCCCGCAATAATCTGAACAGCAAGCAAGATAGAACAAATTATGGGTATCAACTTATATGCTCCCTTATAAAGTTTTAATCTTTTTCTCGCAAGGAAAGCAAAGAATATTGTTACAAATAGTCCAAGAACTCTATGCCCATGCTCCATAAAAATTGGGAAATTAATTTCTGGGAAAAAGCTACCAAAACATAAAGGCCAATCTGGACAGGCTAGACCAGCACCCAAACCACTTACCATATTTCCCCATACAAGTAGAAGAACAAGAGAGTATAAAGTTAACTTTTCAATTCTGCCCATAATATTAATTAATTACGCGTGAAAACATATCAGTAGCAGTAAAAGAAATTAAAAGGAACAACAAGAAAATTGGGTAAGTTGCATAAATCCAAGTCAATCCATCTTCATGCTTTAAATGCATGAAGTGATATGCAACTACTCCTGCTTTTATTGATGCAATAAAGAGTGCAATTGGAACATTTAAAATTCCAAAATCAAATTGTGCGGCTCCAACAGTGATTACAGTTAGAAACATCAAAAAAAGCCAAATATTTATAAGCGACTTATAGGAACCATGATTATCCATAAAAACTCCTTAACCTACTAGATATAATAAAGGAAAAAGGTAAATCCATATTAAATCCACCAAATGCCAATATAATCCTCCAATTTCTATTGCTGTATAATTCTCTTTATTGTATTTGCCCTTGTAAACTTTACGTAAGAGGATGCCGAGCACAGCCATGCCAATAAAAACATGCAACATGTGAACACCTGTTGCTGCAAAATAGATTGAATAAAAAATATCAGTTCCAGGGAAAATGCCCTTGCTAAACTTGTACGTATATTCAAAGTATTTGTTTACAGCAAAAATTGCAGCACATATAATTGTCACCCACAGCATTACTTTTACTAATCTAATTCTATTTTCTTGTATCGCTTTAACCGCAATAGCAACAGTTAAGCTACTAAAAATCAAAATCACAGTATTTACAGACCCTAGAACTACATCTAAGCTCTTCGATCCATCCATAAACATTTCGGGATATTTGGCACGATAAATAGCGTAAGCTGCGAAGAGTCCACCAAAAAGCAAAAGTTCGGTGGCAAGAAAAAGCCACATTCCTAGTTTGGCGCTTTCATGCTCTGTTACAGGGTCAAAATGATGATGTCCGTCATCTTCTTCTATAGAAGGTACCATTTCAGATGGATAAGCAATTGACTTGATTATTTTGCCAGTAATTGCAAAAATTCCCATATTAAGACTCCTCCTCAATCTTGGTGCCATAATTGTAAACAGGTTCGGTGATAGTAGGAATCTCATCAAAATTAAAAGTTCCAGGAGGTGAATCCATGCTCCACTCTAAAGATAAAGATTTGTAAGGATTTCCCGGTGCCTTTCCAGGCAAGGGTCTCATTAAAGTCCAAAGCATTAAAATAAAACCGACTGCTCCTATCCAAGTTCCATAAGTAGACAGTTGATGAAGAGACTGAAATTCCGGAGCGTAATTAAAATACCTTCTTGGCATACCAAGTGTTCCCATAATAAATTGTGGAAAAAAGATAACATTAAATCCAATGAAAATAAGAACGAAAGCTATCTTAGCTTTAAATTCGTCAAACATACGTCCCCACATTTTAGCGTACCAAAAATGGAGAGCAGCAAAAAAACCAAAAACAGTCCCGCCGATCATAACATAATGCATATGTGCAACAACAAAATATGTATCATGCAAATGAACGTCTGCGGCTAGTGCGCCTAAGAAAAGACCTGTAAGTCCCCCAATTGTAAAAAGAAAAATAAAAGCCAACGAATACAACATTGCTGTGCTCAGTTCAATTGACCCCTTATAAAGAGTCCAAAGCCAATTAAATACTTTAATAGCAGTTGGGACTGCAACGGCATATGTTATAACTGAGAAAATTACATTAATTAATTTTGATTGACCACTAACGAACATATGATGGCCCCATACAAGAAAGCTAATAAGAGCGATTGCCAAACTAGCATAAGCAATTGCCTTGTAACCAAAAATTGGCTTTCTTGCGAATACTGGCATGATTTCCGAGATAATTCCCATAGCAGGCAAAATCATAATGTAGACCGCTGGGTGAGAATAGAACCAGAAGAAATGTTGAAACATTACTGGGTCCCCGCCTCTGGCAGGATCAAAAAAGCCCAAACCAAAATATCTTTCACCAATCAGTAATAATAATGTGATTCCAACGACCGGTGTTGCTAAAACTTGAAGTAATGATGTTGCATAAGCGGCCCAACAAAAAAGAGGAAGCCTGTCCCAAGTCATACCAGGGGCTCTTAATTTATGCATAGTAACAATAAAATTTATTCCTGTTAAAATTGAAGAAAATCCTAAAACAAAAATACCAAAAGTAATTAAAATCACATTTGCGCCCGTCTCTATTGAATAAGGAGTATAAAAAGTCCAACCTGTATCAGCTGGAGCTGCCAAGGCTATCATAAAAATTAGTGCACCTGCCAAATAAAGCCAAAAACTATATAAATTTAACTTTGGAAAGATTACATCTTTTGCTCCAATCATAAGGGGGATTAAAAAGTTTCCAAAGCTAGCAGCAACTCCTGGAACAATAAATAGAAAAACCATCATTGACCCATGAAGAGTGAATAGAACATTATAAGTATCAGCACTGACAATTGTTTGCCCTGGCGTTAAATGCTCTGCCCTAAGCAAGAAGGATGCAATGGCAGCAATGATGAAGAAAACACCAATTGCCCACAAATACATTACGCCTATTCTTTTATGGTCAACAGTGAAAAACCACGAACGAAATCCTTCACCGTTATCTAAATAATTTTTTTCATGCTCTTCTGACATACAACGTTCTCCTTTTAATTATTTTAATGTCTTTATATATTCAATAATAGCTGTTATCTCTGTGTCATCTAACAAGCCCTTGTAAGAAGGCATTACTGGTCCATAACCTTCGACCATCTTTTCAGCAGGGTACAGTATTGATTCTTTAATATAATTCTCGTCAGCTTTAGCTGAAGTTCCATCAGTGAACACCCTGTTCTTTGCAAATAAACCTTTCCATGTAGGGCCTACTCCATTAGCTCCATCTATACTATGACAAGCAACACACCCCTTACTTGAGTATAGTTGTTTACCCAATTCAGCAGGTGGAATCTTTGCTGCTGAAGCCTTTTTGGCTTCATCCGCAGATCCATCTTCCCACAAGGCGAATTCTGCTTTAGATAAAACGTGAACTTTCCCCAACATATCTGAATGAGCTGTACCACAATATTCTGTGCAATACAGGTCATATACTCCTTCTTTCGTAGCAGTAAAGTTTATATAAGTATACCTATTTCCCATTAAATCTTGCTTCACTCTAAATGCAGGAACAAAGAAACTGTGAAGAACATCGTCTGACTGCATAACAAGCCTAATTGGCTGGTCAACGGGAACATAAAGTTCATTTAATGTTTTTTTACCATTTGAATAATCAAAGCTCCAAATCCACTGTTTAGCGGTAACATTGACCTCAACAGCATTTTTTGGTGTAGTTGTATATTGATCGTAATAAACATATCCATATATAAATATTACGATACATAAAATTGTAGGTATTACTGTCCATAAAGTTTCCAGGAAACTGTCATGGGTAATCGCAGGGGTCTGATCATTATCTGTTTTTCTTCTATATTTAATAACAAAATAAACTAAGAGAAATCCGATTAATACGCAAGATATAACAGATATGATTGTTACTAACCATAATATAAGATCAACTCCTGGAGCAAATGTCGAAGCTGATTCAGGTAACCATTTCATTTAGTTTCTCCTTCATTATTTTTTTTATCTTTTTTAAACCACATAAAAAACATAAATATAGCTACGAATAGTAAAGTTATCCCACCACCAAGCTTTATAACGTTCAAAGCTCTTAAAGCAAATTTCTTTCCTACCGGGTCAAAGCCATAACAATAGAGGAGAACTTTATCTGTCAACGAAGACTTACCTATCACCCCATCTGATGCTTCAAGTAACGCTAGCTTGAAATCTTTCGAATCATAAAGCACCCCAGATAAGTATCTAGAAATCTTTCCCTCTTTTGTCAAAAATATTATACCTGCAGGATGAGCAAAATCATCCCCATCAGGTGCAAATTTAAATCCAACAGAACTTGTGACTGCCTCTATGTTTATACTATCGGCAGAATAAAAGCTCCACTGCTCATTTGAAGCAATACTTTCCTTGTATTTTTGTTGTTTTAAGTTTGAAGTCTCGTAGTTATCGTTCTTGTCAAAACTTAATGTTATAAGGTTGTAATCAAGACCGGGTCTAATTTTATCTGTTGAGTTAACTGCCTCTAATACACCATTTAATAAAAAAGTGCACATTTTTGGACAGGAGTAGTAAGCCAACACTAGCACTGTAGGTTTATTCTTATCTAGAAAATTCCCAAGCTTTTTTGTAAAATTATTGTTGTCTGTGATGTTAGCGTTTAAATCAATATGGTCACCAAGCTTTTCTGTCCAGCCAACATCATTAACAATAACGGACTCGTCTGATACACCTAAGACAGACAAACATGACGCTAAAAATAATATAAGTATAAATAATTTTTTCATATCTACTGCAAAGGGGAATAAATATTATAAATTCATCTTAAAGTCTGTCAATCGTGGTTATAACGTGTAGAATATTTCCGTTGGGTCTTTCAGATTGACAAAACATTTTTTATTAAATAGGATAAGGTTTTTATTGCATCCTAGGGCCCATAGCTCAGTTGGTTAGAGCTCCCGGCTCATAACCGGGCGGTCACTGGTTCGAATCCAGTTGGGCCCAGGAAAGAGATTGAAATGATAGAGAAAATTAAACCATTGTTAGAAATTCAGAATTTAGATATGCAAATACTAGAAATCCAAAATAACTTCAGAGAGCTCCCAGAAAAAATTTTTTCACTTAACAATAGAATTAAGTCTGAAGAAACTAAAATTGAAAACTTGTCTCAAAAGGTTGTTGAATTAGAGTCAATATCAATAAATCTACAAAATGATATTACAGATATTGAAGATAAAGTTAAAGCTAATACTGAAAAAGTTATGAGGGTTAAAACCAAAGAAGAACTTGAGGCTCTTGAAAAAGAAACTGGTGACTTGAAAAGAAGAAAAATAGAAATCGAAGATAAGCAGATTAAAGCAATGGAAGAAATGGAAACATGTAAAAAAGACTCTGATGCCAGCAATACAAGTTTTGAAGAAGAAATATTACCTATGAAAAGCGAAATTTCAGAATTAGAGAAAGTGCTTAATGAATCAAAAGAAGAAGTTGGACTTCTAGATGATGAGAGATCGAAACTAATAAAAGAAGTAGATAAGGATTTTTTAAAAATTTACGAAAGACTTAGCTCTAACAATAAGCCTCCAATAATTGCTGAGACCAGCGGAGAAGTTTGTGGTCATTGCAATATGAAGATTCCCCCTCAAGTTTATATCAAAGTTTTACAAGGCAAGGAAATCGTTCTTGCTCCTTGCTGTAAAAAAATCATAATTCCGAAGATTGCTTAATCCGAATGAAATATAGTTTAAAAGTTTTCATAGATGGAGCCTGTAAACCAAATCCTGGTTCTGGTGGTGTTGGGATTTATATGGCTTACAATGATATCGAGGAAAAAATATCCTCTCCTCTAGAGGGAACTGTGACTAATAATATCGCGGAATATGAGGCCTTAATCCTCAGTCTGGAAACCATAATTAAAAAAGATAATTTATTTGAGAGAATTAATATTTTTTCGGATTCCCAACTTGTTTGTATGCAATTTAATAAAAAGTGGAAATGTAAAGAACAAAACCTTTCAATACTCTTAAAAAAAGCTCAAGCACTCAGTAAAAAAATTAAATGTGATTTTTCATTAAGCTATATACCGAGAGAACAAAATACCGTCGCAGATAAACTTGCAAAAGAGGCAATTTCATAAATAATTAACCTAAGTGGGTTGAGTGATCGCTTGCATCATTACTTTGTGAAATGTAAGAGGAAAGTCCGAACTCCTAAAGGAATTGGTGCTGGGTAACCCCCAGGTGTCGAAAGGCAATGGAAAGTGCCACAGAAAATAACCGCCATTAATAAACACGTGATATTAGTGGTAAGGGTGAAAAGGTGGTGTAAGAGACCACCGCAGTTTCTGGTGACAGAGGCTGGCAAGGCAAACCCCACCAGGAGAAAGACCATGTATAGAAGCTGGTATCCTTTCCAAATGCTTCGGGGTAGGTCGCTTGAGATGATAAGTAATTATTGTCCTAGATAGATGATCACATAAAACAGAATTCGGCTTACTAACCCACTTACTTTATTTTAATTTTATAAAAATTCCTTTTACCTAGCTTAATTTTCCAAGGACTTTTAAAGGTAGGTAGAATCTCTAACGAGGTAAATTTCTCGCCGTTTATTTCAACTGCATTATCCTTTATAAGCCTTTTAAGTTCTGACCTTGAGAAGGATTCACTAGTAGCCTCAGAGAGTATATCTAAAAACTTTTTTTCTTTTATTTCAATTTCGATTTCATCTAAATCATCAGGGAAATCTTTTCTACTAAACTTACTTTCAAAATTATTTCTAGCTAACTCTGATAACTCTAGGCTATGATATTCTTCTACGACTTTAGAACCCAAAGCCTTCTTCTTTTCTAGCGGATTATCAATATCACTAAAAAACTCTCTATCGTTTGTAAAAAGAAGTTCAATGTATCTGTCCATTAGTTCATCTGATATAGACATAATTTTTCCAAAAATTTCATCATAGGAATTATTCAACCCAATATAATTATTTAAGCTTTTTGACATCTTCATTTTACCGTCAAGACCTTCAAGTATGGGGAGAAACACACCCACTTGTTCAGGGATATTAAAAGCTTTTTGAATTTGTCTACCAAGTAAGATATTAAATCTCTGATCTGTTCCACCTAGTTCTACATCGGAAGATAGAACAACTGAATCGTAGGCTTGAAGTATTGGATAAAGGAACTCTGTAACAGTTATGGCCTCCCCTGCTTTGTATCTTTTTTTAAAATCATCTCTCTCGAGTAATCTTGCAACATTCTCTAATGAGGACAGGTTAATAAGATCTTTCAAATCAAACTTATTAAACCATTTAGAATTATAAAAAATTTGAACTTTTTCTTTCTCTAAAACCTTAAACATCTGGTCTTTATAGGTTGCCGCATTAACTTCAATCTCATCAGCGCTTAGGGGCTTCCTCGTCTTGTCTCTTCCAGTTGGATCACCAATCATAGCTGTAAAGTCACCAATTAAAAAATTGATTTCATGGCCTAAATCTTGAAATACCTTTAATTTCTTTAACAATAATGAGTGTCCTAGATGTAAATCGGAAGACGTAGGATCAAAGCCAGCCTTGATTTTAAGTGGCTCTTTTTTTTCAAACGATTTAGATAATTTTTCTAAAAGTTCTGCTTCTGGAACTATGTCCACTACATTCTCAAGTATTATTTTAAGCTGCTTTTTTGGTTCAAGAAATTCCATTTTATTATATTATCTTATTTGATAAGATTTTATCAAGCTTCTTTGAAACCATTAGTAATGGGATATCTTCTATCTCTTCCAAAAGCCTTTGATGTTATCTTTATTCCTGGTGGCCCCTGTTTTCTCTTAAATTCACTATTATTAATCTTATTAATTATTTTAATAACCAATGATTTTTTAACTTTTAATAATTTAGATATTTCACCAACTTCTTTTCCACTCTCAATATAGTATTCTAAGATTTTATCTAAAATCATATATGGAGGAAGTGAATCGGAATCCTTTTGATTCGCTCTTAACTCAGCAGATGGATCTCTTGATATTATCTTTTTTGGTATTAAGTTAAAAATATTTTGGGAGTTATAAAACTTTGCAAGTTCATAGACTAATATTTTAGGAATATCTTTCAAAATTGCTATTCCCCCAGCTGCATCACCATAAAGTGTTGAATATCCTATGCTTATCTCGCTCTTATTACCTGTAGACAGAAGTAAAGAGCCCATTTTGTTTGAGGTAGCCATCAAGATATTGGCTCTAATTCTAGCTTGTAGGTTCTCCTCAGTTACATCGAAAGGTGTATTTCCATATATATTTTTACTTAACAATTCTAGATTCTTTTGAAAAATTTCTTGTATTGAAGATACTTTTAATCTAAAACTCAGATTGGCAGAAAGCTGTTGTGCAAGTTTTAGACTAATTTCTGAATTAAATTTGGACGGCATTGCAATACCTAGAACATTCTTTGGACCTAAAGATTTAACAGCTATCGCAGACACCAAAGCAGAATCTATTCCACCAGAGATTCCTATTACAACTTTTTTAAAACCATTTTTAATTACATAATCTTTTAATCCAATTGATAAAGCAGAAAATACACTAGATAAATTGTCTTTTTTATTTTTTCTTTTAAAGATTGTTTTTTTATACTTAGTCTTATAATTTAAAGTTTGCACTTTAAGCTCTTCATTGAATTCCCCGGCTTTTGAAATCATCTTTCCCTCAGAATCTAAAAAAAAGCTATTGCCATCAAAAACCAGTTCGTCCTGGCCTCCAACCAAATTGGAATATACTACTTCTATGTTGTTTTTTCTTGCAATATTACCCAGAAGCTTTAACCGATCATTTTGCTTTGTAATATTAAAGGGTGATGCCGAAAGGTTAATCAATAAATCTGGTGAATCTTTTTTTGATATATCTGGAGATATCATAAAATCATCCCAAATATCTTCACATATTGTTAAATATATACTCCTATTTTTAAGCTTGAACATAAGAGGCTCTATACCACTTTTAAAATATCTTTGCTCATCAAATACACCATAATTAGGCAAGCGAATTTTTTTGTATTCATATTTTAATTCGCCATGAATGAAAACTCCCGCGACATTATACAATTTGCCTTCTATAAGTTTTGGATAGCCCACTATATAAGAAATATTTTTATCTTTTTTTTGAATTTTTTTGACCGCTAATTCAACCATTTTTAAGAAATTTTTACTTAATAGCAAATCTTCGGGTGGGTAGCCCACGAGGGCAAGCTCAGGAAAACAAAGTAGATCAACTTTCTTATTTTTTCCTAAATTTATAAATTTGATTATTTTCCTCAGATTATAATCAATAGATCCTACATGAGAGTTCATTTGTGCAACTGCAACTTTAATATTTCTATTCATATTATTAAATTATATAATGTATTAATGGTTTTAAGAAATTTACTTATAGCATTTCTGCTTTTTTTTATACCCCTAGATATATCTCGTGGTGCCCCTAAAAAAGAAAACTTCACTATAAGAGATACGGCTAAATATATTCAAGAAAATTCATACTTCTACAAAAAAGATCATTATAAGGATATTTTTATAGAGTCAATTAATACTATAAATTCATCTACGGATACTGTTTTAATTAAAATAAAATGGAGTGACAATCCTACATTTGAGATTCAAGGTACTAATTTTGATGGTGAACTTGTTACAACTGAGTTTGACTTTAGAGCTAAAAATATAACAGATGTAGGGGCAATCTTAACAAGGTTGATAAGTTATCTTCAGGGTTTTGACTGGGAATATTCAAATGCTAATGAAGACATTCAATACTTGATTGCAAATGCAATGCTCAAAGATGTAGATGAATACTCTTCAGTAATACATCCAAACTTGTTTGATGAATTCTTGATTGAAAGTAAGGGTAGCTTTGGGGGATTAGGAATTGTAATAGGTATAAGAGATGAAAAATTAACAATCATATCTCCTATTGAGGGAACTCCTGCGGATAAAGCAGGTGTAAAAGCAAATGATAGAATCAGTAGGATAGAGAACTTTGAAACTGAAGGTTTTACTTTAGAGCAAGCTATCAAACTATTAAGAGGGGAAAAGGGTAGCCCTATAACAATTTATATTGAAAGGGACAACGTAGCAGACTTAATTGAGTTCAGAATAGTTAGGGACATAATTAAAATTAAGAGCATTGAGTCAAAATCTTTGGATGAAAAAGTTGGCTATATAAAAATTAATACGTTTCAATCAAATACTTACAAGCAATTTATTTCTGCGCTAGATCAACTAAGAAATGATGGAGCTAGTTCTCTTATTTTAGATTTAAGAGGAAATCCAGGTGGCTTGTTTGATCAAGCTCTTAGAATATCAAATGTACTGCTAAGAGAAAAGCTAATTGTATCAACCAAAAGTAAGAATAAGGAAATGAATATAAACTTCTTTACGAATCCCGTTGAAACACCTAAGTTTGATGGGCCATTAATTGTTCTCACCGATAGAGGTAGTGCTAGTGCATCTGAAATTGTAACAGGTGCTGTTAAGAATAACCAAAGAGGTATAATTATTGGTCAGCAAACTTTTGGCAAAGGTACTGTTCAAGAGATATATAAGCAAGATGATGGTGCAGGTATCAAGCTAACTATTGCAGAATACCTAAGTCCTATAAACTATAAGGTTCATTTAAATGGAATTAGTCCAAATATAAATTTCATACCAGTTAACTTGGAAAAGAATGCCCTAATAACAGACAAGGAAATAGAGGAAGAGTTAACTTTAAATCCTGATGAACAAAAACTTAATATTATTTATTCCCCTAAAAAAATAGAGGAGAACGAAAATGATGAATTAATATCTTTTTCAAAATTTATTTTCAATTCAGGCCTCTTAAATAAAGTAGAACTTAGAGGAAATACTAAAAACTTTCTTTCAATTCTTGAAAAACATATAGAAAGTGAGGGGGGGAAAATTAGCAGTTCCTTTACAAAGAAACTAGAAAATTTCTCTTTAAAAAGTTTTAATGGGGGTCTGCAGAACGAAAAAGGAACATTGAGTATGGAAGTAAAAGATAAAATAGGCTTCACACCAGGAACAAATAAAGTAATCAAAGGGTCTATTATAAATAACTCTAACTTAGAATTCTCTAACTTGATTATTAAATCTGAGTCTGACAATAAAACTTTTAATAATAAATATTTCTATATTGGTAAAATTAAAAGTAACAAAAAAAGCGATTTTAAAATTCTCTTTAAAATACCTACCTGGCTTAAAACAAGTGAGGATATTGTAAAGCTCAGCTTGCTTCAATTAGATATGAGTAATGCCCTAAAACCAACTCTTTCTAAAGTAAATAGGATTTCTTTAAAAACAAAAGTGACAAAAAAGGAATTTCTTTTCCCGAAATTCTCCTATACATTGATTCCAAATGAGTCAAATAATGATGCTAATTTTGATATAAATATATCTATAACAAGAACACCTATAAACTGCAATAAATGTTTTGTGAAAATTTTATCAAATGATAAACAATTAATTATAAAGAATAAAAAACATAAAGTATTAGCTGAAAAAAAAGAAAACTTTAATCTGATAAGTAATCTGTCTATACCTTTAGAAAAAATAAAAAATAATGAAATTAAGTTTGTAATTAGATTTCATGACGAAGATACGCATGCATTCTTTGACAAAAATATTAAGATTAATAAAAACGAGCTAATATCGTTTAAGACAGTGAAAAATTATTATAGCATCTTCAAATCTTCTACTAGCTATTCGGAGCCTAGCCAAACCGGGATTGTTGTAGGAAGAGTTGATAAAGGGGAATCTGTTAGAAGCATAGGTGAGACAGAGAATTTCATTCTTGCATCAGCAAGTGACGAAAAAATATTCTTTTGGCTAAATAAACAAGATGCTAAATTAATTGTAAACAATAATGAGAGAAAAAATACTTATAGTTTTAAAAGGATTTATGAGCTTCCTCCAGAAATTTCAATAAGATCTACACAAGAAGCTAAAAACAATAAAATTAACATCGAAGCTGAGATTATGGATAATTCTATAATTAAGAATGTGAACTATTTCCTTAATGATGAAAAAATTAGATTGAGCTTAGAGGAAGAAAGAGTTGTAAATGAGAAATTTAATATTGCCCTCAAGCCTGGGAGAAATAAATTATATATTGTTGCATCTGATAAAAAGGACATAAAAACCTATAAGGAGATTTACTTCACAAGAAATGAAAATTAGTTTTATCTTAACCAAGATTATTAGCTCCATTCTTGTAATATTAATAGTAGTATCGGCGACTTTTCTATTGCTGAGGATTCTCCCAGGTGGACCATTTGATACGGAAAAAAAACTACCCCCTAGAGTTAAAAACAATATAGAGAAAAAATATAAATTAGATCAACCCCTTATCAAACAATACATATACTATATTAAATCAACGGTCAGTTTAGACTTAGGACCTTCATACTTTTATCCAGGAAAGAATGTCAATGATATTATTAAAAAAAGTTTTCCTTACTCCTTAAAAATAGGCTTACTCGCACTTATTTTTACAATTTTTATTTCAATCCTAGTTGCAAAATTTATATATAATAATAAAAAAAGCTTTTTTTCAAAAGTAATAATTAATTTTCTATATTTATCCGTCGGGACACCCACGTTTTTAATTGGTGCATTATTAATTATGATTTTTTCAGTACAGTTAAAAATCTTACCTGCAGCTTTACTTGAATCACCTTTAAGCTATATTCTTCCAGTAATCACGCTCTCGATACCATCTATTGCATTCCTATCTAAATTAATGCTTGAATCAATGAATGACATTGAAAAGACTCTATACTTTAGAAATGCTAAGCTAAATAATATTAAATCTAATCTTATTCTCAAATACTATATAGTCAGAAATTCTTTGGTACCCTTTATAACTGCAATTGGTCCTATTTCTGCATTTATGATTACGGGTTCTTTTGTAGTTGAAAGTATCTTCTCTATACCTGGAATGGGGAAAATGTTTATCTTGTCTATCATAAATCGTGACTACCCAATTGTTTGCGGCCTAACTATTGTTTATACAGTAGTGCTTGTAACTATCAATATGCTTATCGATCTTACTTATCCTATAATAGATAAAAGAATAAAGTACCAATGAATATTAAAATGCACATAGAGTATATTGGAACAAATTATTGCGGCTGGCAAAAACAGGCAAATAGTAAGACAATTCAAGATGAAATTGAAAAGAAACTTAAGAAGATATATAAAACCAAAATAATATTGCTAGGTTCGGGGAGGACCGATAGTGGTGTTCATGGAATCAAACAAATAGCCAACTTCCATATAGACAAAAAAATCAATATTAACTTAATAGCTTTGAGGAATAAATTAAATAGACTTTTAGATCAAGATATAAGAATAAGGTCGTGCGAAAGTGTTGATGATAATTTTCACTCTCAACATAGTTGTAAAAAAAAGATTTATTTATATAAAATAAAAACTTTAGAGCCATGTAGTGTTTTTGAAGATGATAGAGTTCACTTTATAAAAAGAGATTTAAGTCTAAAAAAATTAAGAAAATGTGCAAATTTTTTTATTGGTGAGCATGACTTTATTAATTTCTGTAAAGCAGGTTTTTCTGGGAAAGATACAAAAAGAACCATATATTCATTTACAATTATAAAAAGAGAAAAGATTTTAGAAGTTAGAATTTCTGGAAATGGGTTTCTTAGGGGGATGGTCAGGCTGATAATTGGAGCATTATTAAATTATGAAAAAGATAAAGTAAGTGATATCGATATAATGCATGCATTAACAAATAGAAGTAAATTAAAACTAAATTTATCGGTTCCTGCGTGTGGACTATATCTTTATGATGTAAAATATTAAAATGATTATTAGCTCATACAATGAAAATAATAAAAAAATAAGAAAGACCTTTAAAACAATTGATTCATACAATAGTTTTTTTCGAAAAGTTAATAAAAGAGATATTGTTGCTTCGGTTTCTCCATCAAAGATTGTTGCTATTGGTTTAAACTATCATGATCATGCGATTGAGATGAAAAAGCAGCCACCGAAAGAACCATTAATTTTTTTAAAGGCACCTTCTTCAGTAATAGGACCCTTTGAAAATATAATATATCCAGATTATATGAGTTCAAAAGTGGATTATGAGGGTGAACTGGGAATAGTTATAAAAAAAGAAGCAAAATGGGTAAACAAAAAGGATGCATATAAATATATTTTAGGCGCTATTTGCATAAATGATATAACAGCTAGAGACCTTCAAGCACAAGATATTCAATTTTCTAGGGGGAAAAGCTTTGATACTTTTTGTCCTGTGGGTCCAATAATATCTGATGAAATTAATTATCAAGATGTTAGAATCAAAACTATCCTAAATGGAAAGGTTCAGCAAGAATCGAATACTAGCCAGATGATTCATAAAATTGATTTTTTAATAAGCTATATTAGTAGGATCATGACATTAAACAAAGGGGATATAATATTAACTGGTACCCCAGGTGGAGTAGGACAAATTAAAGAAAATGACATAGTAAAGGTCGAAATAGAGGGGCTAGAAAGTACTAATAATAATGTTCATTTAGGAACAAAAACAATTTCTAAGGAGATATAAATGAAAAGAATATTAATTCTTCCCGGTGATGGAATAGGACAAGAAGTAACAAATGAGTGCTTAAAAATTATAAGCTACTTTCAGAAAGATTATGAGATTGAATACACCGAAGATTTGTTTGGTGGGGCATCTATTGATGCTCATGGAAAGCCCCTAACTAAGGAGGTTTTGGAAAAAGCTATGGAAGCAGATGCAGTACTACTGGGAGCTGTAGGCGGACCTAAGTGGGAACAACTTGAGCATAACCTTAAGCCTGAAAAAGGACTTTTAACCCTTAGAAAAGAACTAGAAGCATTTGCCAATCTAAGGCCAGGAAAGGTTTTTCCTGCACTTATAGATGCCTCTAGTCTTAAAAAAAGTGTTGTAGATGGTACTGATATTTTTGTTGTTAGAGAACTTACAGGTGGAATCTATTTCGGAGAACCAAGATATATAAAAGAGGTCGGCGGTAAAAGGATAGGCGCTAACAACTTAATCTACAGTGAGGACGAAATAGCAAGAGTAGCTAGGGTAGCTTTTGATATTGCAAGAAAAAGAAAAAATAAAGTCACATCACTAGATAAAGCAAATGTTTTAGAAGTTATGCAACTATGGAGGGATGTTGTTTCCGAAGTACATTCTAATGAATTCAAAGATGTTGAACTAGAACATTTATATATAGATAACGCCGCAATGCAAGTTATAAAAAGACCGTCAACCTTTGATGTGATACTCGCAGGTAATCTGTTTGGAGATATTATAAGTGACGAAATAGCAGAACTTACTGGATCACTTGGAATGCTTCCATCTGCAAGTATTGGAAATAAATATGGAATATACGAACCAGTTCACGGAAGCGCTCCTGATATTGCGGGTCAAAACATTGCTAATCCTATTGCTGCAATTTTATCGTTAGGAATGCTTTTTAAATATTCTCTACAAATGGATGATATTCATAATTTAATAGAAAATGCTGTCTCTGAAGCTCTCAATGCGGGATTTAGAACAAAAGATATTGGAATTGAGGACACTTTAACTTGTTCAGAAATGGGTGATGAAATTTTGAAGAATATAGATAAACTCAGTAAATGAATGAAATCCTCAAACCCATCAATAAATTTTCAATGAACTTAGAAGACAAAAAAGCTTTCAGCTTTTATGAATCTAATGATTTTCTAATATCTAAGATTATTAACCAGGTCGCTCTTGAAAGTGCGAAAGACATATTCTATATAACCAAAGATACAAAGAAATGTAAGCTGATTATTGAATACCTTGAGGAAGTTTGGAAAAAGAAAATATTCTACCTCGGAAGTGACATACTAAATTCTCAGAATAATGATTTAAATAACCGTAATAGGTCGTTAAACATATTATATTTTCTTGGAAATAATAATAACAAAATAAAATTTATAGAAAAGGAAAATCTTTACCACCCTTTTAGTGAAGGAATAAATAAGAATAAAGTCACTATCAGTACAAAATCAGTTAAGGAGGAAAGACAGAGACTAATAAATAGTCTTGAGAAATTTGGATATAAAAAAAATGAATTTACTGAGAAACTTGGAGATTACTCGGTACGAGGATCGATTATTGATATATTTACACCTTCCTTTAAAGCACCAATTAGAATTGAATTTCATAATGATAAAATAAGATCAATTAATACATTTAACATTGAAAGTGAAAGAAGGTTGAGTGAGAGCTTAGAAGAAATAAATATTGTGTCCCTTGAAAAAGAGATTAGTACTGAAGATGAATTACTTATATTGGATCATATAAAAGATGGAATAGTCTTTACTGATTGTGTAATCAAGAATTCGTCAGATGAAGCTGATAGAATAAAAAAATTCACTAATCTAAATAAAATTATTGAAATAAACCCCATTAAATACAGAGAATCCTCAGAATCATATAAATTTAAAGTTGAATATCTTAATGGAAACCTAAACGAATCTATACCCAAATTGATTGAATTTATAAACGAGTATGGTTTGAAAAATCAGATAACAATAATATCAAAAAAAGATTCTATAGAAAACCTAAAGATCGACCTTGCAGAGGTGAAAAAGACTGAAATTTTGTACCTTAACGGTTTTTTAAGAAAATCATTTATCTCAAGAGATACTAATGAAATCTTCATATCATTTAATGCTCAAAATATTTCTAAGAATCAGAGCCTAAGCTCACAAAAGTACGCACAATCTTCATTTAAGCTTTCTGGTTTTAATGACTTAAAAATTGGTGACATGGTTATACACAAAGAGTTTGGTCTATGCGCCTTTAACGGAATTAAAAACAAACTAATTGGCTCGATGCATGTTGATTTCATTGAATGTGAGTTTAGCCATAAAGACTTGCTTCTGATACCAATAGATAGAATCTCATTAATTCAAAAGTATATAGGGTCTTTAAAAAATAAAAGCTTAGATACCCTGCGTTCAAAAGCCTGGGGTGGTAAGGTAAAAAAAGCAAAGAGAGCCGCAGAAACAACCGCTAGAGAAATATTAAGTCTTTATGCTCAAAGGAAATCAGCAAAAGGGTTTCAATTTAAAATCAATAATAATGAAATCTTGGATTTTGAAGATACATTTGAATTTGAAGAAACAGTAGATCAAAAAAGCGCAATACTAGACACCTATAAGGATATGCAGGCTCAAATACCTATGGATAGGCTTATATGTGGTGATGTAGGTTTTGGAAAAACTGAAGTGGCTCTTAGGGCCTCTTTTTTATCCTCCATGAACTTAAAGCAGACTGCAGTCGTAGCACCAACTACTCTACTAGCCCACCAACATCTTAAAACCTTTAAAAATAGATTCCAAAAGTTTCCTATTAGGATTGAAGGCGTGACAAGATTTACAAAGAAAAGTGACTTAAATAAAATAATTGAGGATTCAGTAAACGGAAAGATTGATATCTTAATTGGAACTCACAAAATTTTCTCAAAGGAAATTGTATTAAAGAACCTTGGTTTAATAATAATTGATGAGGAGCATAAGTTTGGTGTCTCAGACAAAGAAAAAATTAAGCAATTAAAAAAAGGAGTAGATTCTTTAAGTATATCTGCTACTCCTATTCCTAGAACTCTGCAGTTATCGCTTAGCGGTTTAAGAGAAATAAGCTTGCTAGCAACCCCTCCTAAGGAAAGATTGAGTATAGAAACCTATATAGAAGAATTCGACCTTTTACTAATCAAAGAGTCGATAGATTTTGAGCTGAAAAGAAATGGAAGAGTTTTCTTTATTCATAATGAAATCGCTAGTATTGAAAAAATTTATTTAAAGATTAAAAAAATCTGTCCTGGAATAAAAATAGAATTTATACATGGGAGAATGACCGGAGATAAAGTTGAGGGGATATTGAAACAGTTTATAGATGGAGATATAAAAATACTTATAACTACTACGATAGTTGAGGCAGGCTTGGATATCAGAGAAGCCAATACAATGATAATAAATAACGCACATAAATTTGGCCTTTCTGATTTATATCAACTAAGAGGGAGGATTGGAAGAGGTGACAAAAAAGGTAAGGCTTTCTTGTTAATACCAAACGAAGAAATCTCGGACAATGCGAAAAAAAGGCTAGAAGCAATTAGAAAATTAACGAAACTTGGTTCTGGATTCAATATCGCAATGGAAGATCTCGAAATAAGGGGTGCAGGAAATCTGTTTGGGACACAGCAATCAGGAAATATTTTTGATGTAGGAATTGAGTTTTATTTAGAGCTTCTAGAAAAAGAAATAAGCAAGGTAAAGAATAATAATATAGATGAGAATCAAGAAGCGGAAGTAATATATAATCAAAATGTTTACATACCCGAAAATTATATTGAATCTGCCGAAAGAAGGCTTTTTTACTATAAAAAAATATCTTTAGTTACGACAAAAAAGGAATACCTGGATTTAATAGAGGAACTCTTAGATAAGTTTGGTTTGGTTCCATTAGAAGTTCAAAACCTAATCAATATCAGCTTAATAAAGATTAACTTACAAAGAATGGGTGTTCATAAAATTCTAATTAAGGATAGCTCTATAGTTATCTACTCTAAGAAATTTAAAAAATTAAAAGAAATACAGATAGAAATCAGAAATTTGAAGTCTGAACCAAAAGAAATAACTAAGTTCCTTGAAGAAAAATCAAACATAGAAGAGATTTTAAAAAGCGATTATGAAATTGTGAATGGTAAGTTTATAATAGATAACAAATAAATATTATGAAACTTAAACATTTTTTTATATTTTTCTTTCTTTTATTGTCACCAATAAGCTCTAACGCTAGTGTAGACGAAGGTATCGTGGGGATAGTAAACAATGATGTAATCTTTTTAAGTGATTTAAGAAATCATATTAAAGATAGCGGGGTCACTTCGGCAAACAAGGAAGTCCAAAGAAAGTACTTAAAAGAGCTTGCTGATCTTAAACTATTAGAAATTCAAGCCAAAAGAATGGGGATATCTCTGACAGAGGAACAATTAGATAAAATAGAAGAAAACTTTATTAAAACAAATACAAAAGAAAAAGTTGATAGCGAAATTGCCAGAACAGGTATTAATCTTTATAGAATTAGATTTGGTTGGAAAAACCAATATCTACAAGAAAGTATTTCAGCAATTATTTTAAGAAGTAAAATTGTAATTTCAGAAGAAGAAACCAGAAAGTTTTATCTAAGCAATTATGGCGAGCTAAAAGAACAGAACCTCGCTAACCTGCATATTATTTTTATAAAGAATGATCCAGAATCAAAAAATAAAGTTATTGAATTTGTAGAACTAATTAATAATGAAGAAAGCTTTAACGCGAACTTAGAAGAATTTACCAAAAATGGTTATTTTCTTCCTGAGTCTAAAAGCTTGGGGTATATCAGTATTGATGATTTGAATGATGAGATCTCAGAATCTATATCTAAATCTAAACTAAAAGAACTTGTAGGCCCATTTAAAGATGGTAATAAAATCAAATACTTCTATGTAAATGAGAAAATAATCGGCGACTCTGAGTATTTTAATCTTAGAGATGAAATCAAAAAAACTATAGGGGATGAAAAACAATACGAAGTTCTAGATGACTGGTTCCAAAATTTAAGAGACAATGCTTATATCTCCTTAAGACTTTAAGTTAGGCCTCAATATAGTCCTCGATTGGGACACAACTACAAACAAAATTCCTATCTCCAAAAGCATTATTCACTCTACCAACTGGTGCAATATACCTAGAAACATTTGCCTCAAGATGTTGAACAGGAAAAGCCTCAGAAATTGTATAGTCAAAATTATTGTTAATTATATCAAAAAAGGTATGAGGCGCACTCTTTAGCGGGGAGAGTTTGATATCTTCAATATTGGAATACTTAGTTATTTCAGCATGAATGCCAATCAATGCGTTGCAAAACCTGTCTATCTCAACTTTTGACTCACTTTCTGTTGGCTCTATCATTAAAGTGCCAGGTACGGGAAATGACATAGTTGGAGCATGAAAACCATAATCGATTAACCTCTTAGCTATGTCCTCCTCAGTTATTCCATGAATTTTCTTTAAGTCTCTTAAATCAATAATGCATTCGTGAGCGACCCTATTGTTTCTTCCAGTATATAAAATAGGATAATAATTTTTAAGTTTGTCAGCAATATAGTTTGCATTAAGTATAGCGACTTGAGTTGCCTTCTTAATTCCGGCTGAGCCCATCATCATTATATACATTAAAGAGATTGGCAAAATTGAAGCGCTACCCCAGGGGGCAGATGCAATAGAGCCAAAACCGTTTTTAGGACCTGCGCTCTTAACAACGACATGATTAGGCATAAAATTAGCCAAATGCTTCTTGACTGCTATTGGACCAACGCCAGGACCGCCACCACCATGAGGTATACAAAAAGTTTTATGAAGATTAATGTGGCAAAGATCTGGGCCAAAATTTCCAGGTTTGGAAATGCCCACAATTGCATTTAGATTAGCTCCATCCATATATACTTGTCCACCAGCATCGTGAATCATCCTACATATTTTTCCTATGCTTTCCTCGAAAACTCCGTGAGTAGAAGGATAAGTGACCATTAGAGCAGCAATTTTATCGGGAAACTCTTGAATCTTATAAGACAAATCTTTTGTATCGACATTACCATGTTCATCGCATTTAACTATTACAACTTTGAACCCTGCCAATATTGCGCTCGCAGGGTTAGTTCCATGAGCAGAGCTAGGTATCAAGCATATGTCTCTGTTCTCATCATTTGTTGCCTCTTGAAAGGCCTTGATTGTCATTAAGCCTGCTAACTCCCCTTGAGCTCCGGCATTGGGTTGAAGCGAAACAGCGTCAAATCCTGTAATTCTTGAAAGAGTTTCCTGGAGCTTGCTTATTACAAATTCATAACCTTTAATCTGAGATTTAGGAACAAAAGGATGGATTGAATTTACCTTCTTCCAACCAATGGGAATCATCTCAGAGGTAGAATTAAGCTTCATAGTACATGACCCAAGAGGGATCATCGACTTATTCAAAGCAATGTCTTTATCTTCTAGCTTCTTGAGATATCTAAGTAAATCAGTCTCTGATTTATTAACATTAAACACTGGATGAGTTAAAAAGTCTTGACCTCTTAGTTGATCATTTTTAATGTTTTGAATTTCTAAAGAAATAGATTCGTCTACCAAAGTTAAGTCAATTTTTTTTATACTTCCAAAGCAATTAAGTATTAAAAGTATATCGTCTAGGCTTGTTGTCTCATCCAAAGATATTGTTAATTGCTCATTGGAAAAATACCTGAAATTAATTTTATTCTTTATTGATTTCTTTCTTATAGAAGAAATTTTGTCTCTAGGACATTTGATACTTATTGTATCAAAATAAGTCTTATTTCCATTAACAAATCCCATGTTGAGCAAGGACTTGCTTAATATTCTTGCAAGTCGATGAACTCTTAATGCAATTTTTCTTAGTCCTACTGGGCCGTGGTAAATTGCATAAGCTGAAGCAACTATTGCTAGAAGTGATTGAGCGGTGCAAATGTTACTAGTGGCTTTCTCTCGTCTTATATGTTGCTCTCTTGTTTGCAATGCCATCCTGTATGCTAAGTTGTCATTCTTGTCTATAGATCTTCCGATTATTCTTCCTGGAAGCAAACGTTTAAATTCCTCTCTACATGAAATAAAAGCAGCATGTGGTCCTCCAAATCCAATTGGAACACCAAATCTTTGAGAAGTACCCACTGCAATATCCGCTCCGAGCTCACCAGGGGGCTTCAAAATTGTTAGAGACAAAATATCACATGCCAGAATTGATATAGAGTTTTGAGCTTTGGCTAGGGAAATTGTCAATTTATAATCTTGGACACTTCCAAGAGTGTCAGGGTACTGAGCTATAAAACCAAAAAATAAATTACCATGCTCTTTAATTAATAAGTTTAAATCTCCAACCTTTATTTCAATTCCTAGGGGCTTGGCCCTTGTTTGTATTAAATCTATAGTTTGGGGATGACAAAATTCTGAGACCAAAAAAAGAGTCCTATTGTCTTTAGATTGCCTAAACGCAAGGATCATTGCTTCAACTGCAGCGGTCCCTTCATCCAAGAGGGAAGCATTAGCCACCTCTAGTCCGGTAAGATCCATTATCATTTGTTGATAGTTTATAAGCATTTCAAGTCTGCCCTGAGATACTTCAGGTTGATAAGGGGTATAGGCAGTGTACCAACCGGGATTTTCCAAAATATTCCTCAGAATAATTGTAGGAGTAATTGTGTCATTATATCCCATTCCAATATAGCTTTTAAATAAGTCATTTTGGCTAATCTTTGAATCTAGAAAACTTAAGGCCTCTTGTTCATCCATTGGAGCATCTAAATCAACCGGAACATCAAGTAAGATTTGATTAGGAACGGTGGCTTGGATGAGTTGCTCTAAATCACCGTAGCCTAAGCTCGTCAACATAGAGTTTATTTCATTATCTGAAGGTCCAATATGGCGATCTATAAAAGAATCCTTTTTTCCGACCTCAGAATATGAAGAATTGATATTAATCTTACTATCCATCAATTAAATTCTTGTACTCCTCAGAACTTAGCAATGTTTCTATATCTGCAACGTTAGTTGGACTAATTTTTATCATCCAACCTTCCCTATATGGGCTTGAATTTATTAACTCTGGTTCATTCTCAACGGAAGCATTAACCTCAGTTACTGTTCCTGCCACGGGCGTATAAAGGTCAGATACCGATTTAGTCGACTCTACTGCCCCAAAAATAGAAGACTTTTCTAAAACATCCCCTACTTTGGGGAGCTCAACAAAAACTATTTCACCTAAAGAATCTTGAGCATGGTCGGTAATTCCTATTGAAGCATGGTCGCCATCAAGACGAATCCATTCATGATCATTGCTATATTTTAAATCTTTTATAATCTCAGACATAATTAACTCCTAGCTTAGACAAATGGATAAGAAACCCTTTTGACTTTCTTTTTATCATTTCTTATTTTAACTTCAATATCTTCTATTTCCGAAAAATCTTTCTTAATAATTCCAAGTCCAATTCCTTCATTTAAAGAAGGGGAAAAAGTTCCACTAGTTACATAGCCAATTTCATTATTATTTGAAAAGATTTTATATCCAGCTCTAGGAATACCCTTATCTGTCATCTTAAAGCCGATTAATGTAAAATCACTATTTTTAGAGAGGACTTCTAGGGAGACTTTGCCAATAAAATCTGCTTTAGAGAAATCTATAAATCTTTCCAGATTAGCAACTATCGGGTTCAATTTTTCACTGAGTTCATTTCCATGAAGTGGAAAACCCTTTTCTAACCGAAGAGTGTCTCTAGAACCTAGTCCGCAAGGTTCAATGTTTACTATCCCACCTATAATTTTTAAATATATTTCATTTAGAACTTCGTTAGGAACAAAAAGCTCGAATCCATCTTCACCGGTATAGCCCGTTCTGGCTATTAAAAAATTGTCTTCATTAGGACAGGAATGATTTAATTTTGATTTAAATTCAACATCTAATTCATTCAGCGTTGAAATTGTATATTTTTTTATGCTTTGTATCTGAGAATTAGGGAAAAGTTTGGCTACTTCTTCAACTGCTCTTGGTCCTTGTATTGCTAGTTGACCATAAAAACTTGTTAGGTTCTTTATTGCAACCTCATAAGCATCTGAGTTAGAATTTAACCAATTAAAAACGTTTTCGACATTGCCGGCATTTACGCAAACAAAAAATCTAAGGTCATTTAATTTGTATATTATTACATCATCTATAACCCCGCCTTCATTGTTACAAAAAAATCCATAGCGAGCTTGTCCTTTTTTTAAATCTGAGATTTTATTTGTAAAAGTAAAATTAACAAAATTCTCAGCATCGGCCCCTTCTATTTCTATCTCACCCATGTGGCTGACATCAAAAATACCTACGCTGCTTCTTACATGTAGGTGCTCCTGTTTTAAATCTTTAAACCAAACTGGCATAATCCATCCATTAAAATTAACAAATTTGGCATTCATTTTTTTATGAATTTCAAAAAGAGGGGTTTCATTCATACTATTATTTTACCTAATTATATTCATACTTTTAGGATTTAAAAATCTAAAATATAATTTGGAGATTATAAGCTAGTTTATTTAACGAAATTAAAGGGATTTAATATAAATCAGGGTCTTTGAACCTCAAATTCTAGACAACTTCTGCAATTAGCTTCTTAAATTGCTCAGGGCTATTCATAGCTAACTCAGAAAGCACTTTTCTGTCAAGATCAATATTTTTAGTTTTAAGCGAGTGTATAAACTTACTATAAGTTACTCCCTCTTCTCTTAAAGCAGCATTGATTCTAATAATCCACAATGCCCTGTTAGTTCTCTTTTTAACTCTTCTATCGCGATATGAAAAGGCCATAGCCCTTAATAAAGTTTCCTTGGCTCTTTTAAAGACATTCTTTCTTTGACCCCAGAAGCCTTTAGTTTGTTTTAAAAGTCTTTTTTTTCTTTTTTTACTTGCTACGCTTGATTTTACTCTCATCTAAATCCCCTAAATTCTAAGCAAAGATTACTTTTCTTAAATCTCTAGCTTTTCTTCCTTCTACAGTTCCATCTTCTTTTAATCTTCTAATTCTTGATTGCGCCTTATGAACATTGCAATGATGCTTGCTACCTTTAATTCTTTTAAGCTTACCATTGGGCTTAAGTTTAAACCTTTTAGCTGCACTTCTATTGGACTTCATTTTTTGTACTGACATTTTCTTTTTTAACCGCCTTTATTAACTTTTTTGGTAAAACCATTAAAGTTAGATTTTTTCCTTCAAATTTTGGTTCGTTATCTAGTTCACCTGACTCTGAAACCGTTTCTATTATTTTTGCTACTAATTCTTCTCCTATTTTTTTATGGACAATCTCTCTTCCTTTGAACCACAATCTTATCTTAACTTTGTTTCCATCAGCCAAGAATCCTTTTAGCCTATTTATTTTAACATTAAAATCGTTTTCTCCAATATTAGGTCTAAATTTTATTTCTTTTAAAACTTGCGCCTTTGGCTTCTTTTGACCGCTTTGCTGTTTTTTCTGATCATACAAGAACTTACCATAGTCCATAATTTTACAAACTGGGGGTGCTGCGTCAGGAGAAATCTCAACTAAATCTGTTGAGCTTGCCTTAGCAGTTGCTAATGCTTCATCTATAGAAACAATCCCCACCTGAGCTCCATCCAATCCTATGAGCCTAACTTCTTTGACTCTAATAGAATTATTAATTCTTTGCAGAGGCTTTCTTGGACTATATTTTTTTCTTTTTATAGAAGACCCTCCATTTTCTCATTTTTCATTATATTTTCAAATTCAGATATTTTTAATTCTCCCAACTGCTCTCCACCATACTTTCTGACACTAATTGTGTTATTCTCAACTTCCGATTTTCCTATTGTTAAAACATAAGGAATTTTATTTATTAATGCTTCTCTAATTTTCAAACCTAACTTCTCATTCCTTTTATCAATTTCAACCCTAATTTTTAATTTTCTAAATATTTCATCAAGAAAATCAGAATAATCAAATTGTTCATCTGAAACGGTGAGAATCTTAACTTGAACAGGTGCTAGCCAAAAAGGAAATGCACCAGCGTAGTGTTCAATCAGTATTCCAAAGAAACGCTCAAATGATCCAAAGATTGCCCTGTGTATCATTACTGGCTGAAGTCTATCATTATTACGTGAAATATAATTAAGGTCAAATCTTTTTGGTAAGTTAAAGTCGACTTGAACTGTTGAACATTGCCAAGAACGCCCTAATACATCTTTTATTTTGAGGTCAATCTTGGGCCCATAAAAAGCACCGCCTCCTTCATCAACAGCGAAGTTAAGAGATTTGCTTACTAATGAATTTTTTAAAGCATTGGTTGCCTGTTCCCATTCATCATCAGAACCCACGTATTTACTAGGTTTTGTTGAAACAAAGATTTCATAGTCTTTAAAACCAAATGCATTTAAAAACTTAGTAGTTAGATTGATAACTTTTTCAACTTCTTCTTCAATCTGTTCCAAGGTACAAAAAATATGTGCATCATCTTGAGTAAAACCTCTAGCCCTAAAAAGACCGTGTAAAACACCTGATCTTTCATATCTATAGACTGTTCCAATTTCTGCAAACTTAACTGGCAAGTCTTTGTAGCTTCTCAGTTGACTCTTGTATATCATGATATGAAATGGGCAATTCATTGGTTTTGTTAAATATTTGCTAGAGTCTATATCCATCGGTGAAAACATATTTTCACTATAAAACTCTGTGTGGCCTGATGTCTCCCATAAATCTGCTTTTGCTATATGGGGTGTAAAAATCAAACTATATCCAGACTCTACATGTTCATCTCTCCAAAAGTCTTCTATAATTCTTCTGATAGTGGCCCCGTTAGGATGCCAAAGAACTAGTCCTGGACCTATTTCATCTGTGATAGAAAAGAGGTTTAACTCTTTCCCTAACTTTCTGTGGTCTCGCTTCTTAGCTTCTTCTAATAAAGCTAAATATTTTTTTAAATCTTTTCTAGAAAAAAAAGCAGTTCCATAAATTCTTTGAAGAGATTCACGATTTTCATCTCCCCTCCAATAAGAACCTGCAACACTTAAAAGTTTAAAAGACTTTATATAAGAGGTGTTTGGAACATGTGGACCTCTGCAGAGGTCGAACCATTTGTTTTGATAGTATAAAGAGATTTTTTCACCAGGGGGGAATCCTTCAATTATTTCTTCCTTGAATGACTCTCCCATCTTATTAAACTCTTTTAGGGCTAGCTCCTTAGAAATTGATTTCTTTGACATCGGTAGTTCTTGATCAATTATTTCTTGCATCTTCTTCTCAAAAAGCAGAAGGTCTTCCTCTGTAAAATTCCTTTCGGAAAAAAAATCATAATAAAATCCGTTCTCAATAACTGGTCCAATTGTTACCTTGGTTTCAGGATAAACTGCTTGAACCGCTTCGGCTAAAACATGAGCAGCAGTGTGCCGTATAAGTCCTAAGCCCAATTCAGTATCTTTAAAAACTGGAACTAGTTTATCGTTCTCCCGAACAATATGAAATAAATCGGACAGTTCGCCATTTATTGTGGCACCTATTAATGAGCTATCGTAATTAAGACCACAAAAAACCTCACCTATTGATTTACCAATCTCAACGTCAAACTCTTCTTCTTTTACATATACCTTCATAATTAATCTTAAATGAGCACGAGTGGATTTGAACCACCGACCTCTTGCATGTCAAGCAAGCGCTCTCCCCCTGAGCTACGCGCTCATACTTCCTAAATGAAATATTGTATAGAGGACGAAAATATAAATCAAATTTTGTTCTTTGCTCTGATTAATTTATAATTGTCCTATGGATATAGAAAATAAAAATATTGTACTAGAAACTAACTTAAAAAACCAAAATCTGATTAATCGTGGTAAAGTCAGAGATTTATATGATATGGGGGACTCACTGTTAATTGTATCAAGTGATAGAATATCTGCTTATGACTCGATTCTTCCAACTGGTATTTTAGGTAAAGGAGAAGTCCTTACAAAACTATCAAAGTTTTGGTTCTCTCTAACAGAAAATATAATTCCAAACCACTTTATAACTGACAACATTATCGAACAGTACCCTGGGCTTAAAGAACATGAGTCAATACTTAAAGGTAGATCTATGATAGTAAAAAAAGCTAAGCCTTTAGCTGTTGAATGTATTGTTCGAGGTTATATTACTGGCTCCGGGTGGTCAGAGTATAAGAAACAAGGAACTATTTGTGGGATTAAACTTAAAGATGGATTAGTTGAATCAGAAAAACTTAATACACCTATCTTTACTCCTTCTACAAAAGCTGAGCAAGGAGAGCATGATGAAAACATTGATTTTGAATCGTGTGTTGGAATAATAGGCCAAGAACTTGCAGAGAAAGTAAGAGATTTTTCAATAAAAATATATTCCACTGCTCATGATTATGCTAAAGAAAAAGGAATCATTATTGCGGATACAAAATTCGAATTTGGTCTTGTAGGTGATGAACTTATATTAATTGACGAGGTACTGACACCAGACTCCTCTAGATTCTGGCCAAAAGATTTATATGGTGAGGGTCGAGGTCAACAAAGCTATGATAAGCAGTTTGTTAGGGACTATCTAACTTCTGTGGGATGGGATAAAAACCCACCAGCGCCCGAGCTTCCCAAGGATATTGCTTCGCTAACTTCTCAAAAATATATCGAAGCTATAGATCTGCTAACAGCTTAATGGATCTATTTATTTTCTTATTTACTATTGCATCACTTATTATGTTATATTTCGGCGCAGATTTTTTAATTTCAGGTGCTCTATCTACTGCTGCTAGATTAAAAATATCTGAAATGGTTGTCAGCATAACTCTTATAGCTTGGGCAACTTCCGTGCCAGAATTATTTGTCTTATCCAAGGCCATTAGTATTCCTAATGGATCTACTATTGCTTATGGAACAATTATTGGAAGTAACTTTGTAAATCTATGCTTAGTCTTAGGCCTTTCAATATTTATAAAATTTAAACTAAAGTTTTCTTTTAATTTTTTTGCATTTAAGAACTTTATACCAATAAGTATTTTTTCAACTCTAATTTTTTGCTTATATGGATTAAATCATTTCAACGATTTAGTAATTAAAAAACTACTTTCTGTGCTGATGATTTTTGCAATAATTCTATATGTCTTAAGATCTAACAAGGAGACTAATAATTATTTAGAACAAGAAAGAAAAGTTTTTTCAAAAAAGAGAGCTACTATATATGTATTCATAGGGGTATGTCTCTTGTATGCGGGTTCTGAATTCCTTGTAATGGTTGGAAAGGAGCTCCAGAATTTGGGGTTTGCTCCCTCAATTATAGGTTCGATATACTTTGCTTTGGCTTCATCTTCTCCAGAAATATTCACTTCCTTATTGGCTATATTTAAATATAAAAAACATGATGTCGTAATTGGTAACGTTTTAGGAAGCAATTTGGCAAATATATGCATCTTTGGAATTGTAGCCTTAATATTTGGCACTGAATCCATCAATCTAGAATCCAAGGCTTTATATCTGTTAGCATCTGCAGAGATAGCTATTTTTGGAATATTTATTATTTATTATTTGAAAAGTAACAAAGAAAAAATAATACATGTTCATTCCATTATTGGATTTTTATTATTTTCTGTTTACTATTTATTCTATAAATTCTTATGAGCCTTTTATTAGATTCTATAACTGAAGATAAGCTTACTTTTGATAATGGAAATTGGTTTAAAATTTTAAACGGTACCAATCAATCTAATATCTTAATAATCGAAAAACTACTGGATATTAAGATACATTCGAAAGGTAATGAATTAATTTTAAATGGTCCCTCTAAGGAAGTTACTTTAGGTAAAGAATTAATTCAGAATTTTTATAAAATAATCTCAAAGGGCTACTTTCCATCAGAAAATGATTTCAAGTCGGGCTTGAAGATTCTTACCCAAAGAACTCATACTATTGAGGATATTTTCTTAGATACTATTTGTGTAACAACAGACCGTAAAACTATAGCTCCCAAAAGTATTAATCAGAAATTATATATAGATTCAATAAAGAAAAGTGATATTGTTTTTGGGATAGGCCCGGCAGGTACAGGAAAAACTTACCTAGCAGTTGCCACTGCTGTCGCATCCTTAAATATGAAGAAAGTAAAAAAAATAATCCTTACAAGACCTGCAGTTGAAGCAGGAGAAAAACTTGGCTTTTTACCCGGGGATCTTAATGAAAAAGTTGACCCTTATCTTAAGCCGCTATTTGATGCCCTCAACGATATGCTGGACTTTGATACAGTATCAAGATTGATTGATAAACAAACTATTGAGATAGCTCCTATTGCCTTCATGAGAGGAAGAACTTTAAATGATGCATTTATAATTTTAGATGAGGCTCAAAATACTACCTCCTCACAAATGAAGATGTTTCTGACACGTATTGGATTCAACTCTAAATGTGTGGTTACGGGAGATGTAACGCAAATTGATCTTGATAAAGGTTCTAAATCTGGACTTATTGAAGCTCAATCAATTTTGAAGGATATTGATGAAATAGAATTTTGCTCTTTTGACGAAAATGATGTGGTACGCCATAGGCTGGTAAAGAAAATTATTGAAGCTTATAAGTAAATAATTTCATCCCTTTCTGGTCCTATTGAAATCATCGCAACCTTAACCTTAAGAAAAGATTCAATAAATTTAATTAGGGATTTTAAACTTTTGGGAACTTTGTTTTTAGACAATTCATCCATAGACCAAGAAGGAAATTCTTTATAAATAGGCTTTACCTTAGCAAGATCTTCTAGTCTTAATGGATATGAAGATAGTTTTTTATTTTCTAATTTATATCCGGTACAAACTCTAATCTTCTTAAAAATTGACAATATATCAACTTTTGTTAGAACTAATGAATTTATACCGGAAACTGTAACAGCATATTTTAGAGCTACAAGATCTAACCATCCGCACCTTCTAGGTCTTCCTGTTGTTGCCCCATACTCTGTGCCAAACTCTCGAAGGGTTAAGCCTTGATCATCAAACATCTCTGTTGGGAATGGGCCGTGTCCAACCCTAGTAGTATAGGCTTTAGATATGCCAGTTACATCTCCAAGCTTTGAGTATGAAACACCGGAACCAGCCGAAGCATTAGAAGAAATAGTTGAAGAGGAAGTAACATAGGGATATGTGCCAAAATCTAGATCAAGCATTACTCCTTGGGCACCTTCAAACAGGACTCTCTTATCTTTAGCTATACTTTCATTTAGAAATTTCCCCGTATCTGCAACAAACTCCTTAAGATATAGATAATTTTTATACAATTCTTCTACTATCAGCTTGTTGCTCAATCCTTTTTTGTTAAATATTTTAGTAATAATCTTATTTTTTTCTTTTACTATATTATTAATTTTTTCATTTAAAAGCTTCTTATCTTCTAAATCAATAACTCTGATTCCCTGCCTTGAGACTTTGTCTTCGTAGGCTGGCCCAATTCCTCTACCTGTAGTTCCTATTGCATTGTTACCCTTCATCAATTCTCTTTCTTGGTCAATTATTTTATGATAAGGAGCAATGATATGAGCCAAGGAGCTTAATTTTAAGTTTTTACCCGTAACATTAAAGCCACTTCTTCTGAGTCCTTTTATTTCTTTCACAAGAGTAGCTAAATCAATAACAGTCCCGTTGCCAATTACAGAAACTTTTCCTTTTCTTAATACTCCTGATGGAATGTGGTGTAGTACAATTTTTTTATTTTTAACAATAATTGTGTGTCCAGCATTACTTCCACCCTGGAAACGAGAGATGATATCATAGTTCTCAGAAACTAGATCTACTATCCTACCCTTACCTTCATCTCCCCATTGAGCCCCTACAAAAACTGAATTTTTTATTTTCTTAGTCAAATTAAAAATCCTCTTTTTGCAAATCAGAAAAACTTTTAAAAGAAGCAATCTTCTTATTCTTGCTGTCGTACAAAGTTAAACTTCTATTTTTTGAAATCATAATCTTTAAATCGAAATTGTCTCTGTAAGTATTCTTCTTGTTAGATAAAACCCCAACGAATCCTTGTGAAGTAAAAAAGTCTTTTATGTCTATAGATAATGAAAAAGTATCTATATGCGTTGAGTCTATGACTACAATAGGTGAACCCAGCTGATTTGCATTTACCGTTTTAACTAATGGTAGAATATTAACACCTAGGCCAACTGCGGGGAATGCATTTCCATACTTTCCTATCAGTTGATCATAGCGACCACCCGATAAAACAATCTCGGATATTTCAGGAACTGCAATATCAAAAGTCATACCAGAATAATAATCAAAATTTTTGACATCAAGAAAGTCTACTCTTAAGTCTACCGAGGGATAAGTAGCAGAAACTGTTTCCGCTATCAAGTTTATCCTAGTTACACTTTCTTTAACTTTTAAAGGTAAATCTTTTGCAGATATCTTCTTATTTTGAATTAATGGTTTTAAATATTTTCTTATAAAACTCTTTTGCTTACTGTTTAACCTTTTGTCTGAACTAAAATTTGCAATCGATTGATAATCTTTTTTGTGGAAAAGCAACTTGATATCTTCTTTTATAGGCTCTAAATTTTCAAAAATAAAATTTAACAAAAGAGATGAATTCAAAGTTGCAACTTGATGAACAAAACCTAACTTCTTTAGAATTGAAACTCCTAAACAAATTATTTCTAAATCCGACTCTAATGAGTTGGACCCAATAAGCTCACATCCTACTTGAAAGACCTCTCTTTTTGTTCCGGTTTCCTTATAATTATTTCTAACTACTCTTTCATTGTAAGTTAGCCTAAGAGGCATTTTTTCAGTTTTATAATTACTTGAAACATATCTTGCTATCTGTGGAGTGATATCAGACCTAAGGCCTAAGACATCTCCATTTAAAGGATCAATGAATTTAATTGTCTTATTAATTGTTTCTTCTTTTAATCCAACATTTAAAGAATTAATGTTTTCAAAAATGGGGGTTATGATTTTCTTAAATCCCCACAATTCAGATTCCTCTAATATAACTGAGGAAATAAAATCAATTTTTTTTACATCTTTAGTCGTATATTCTTTAATTCCTAATGGCAATGAAAAAATATTCATTATCCAAAAATTACCTGATCTATGCTTTTAACTTCAGATAAGTTAGCAATATCCTCTAAAGTTTCTTCCGAAACAGGAGAATCTACTGATATGAAAGCTAAGGCATAGTCTTCTTTCTCTGAATTTTCTTGCCTACTCAAATATAGCCTAGCTATGTTTATATTCTTTTCTCCGAGTGCAGCCCCAAGTAGGCCAACAACGCCAGGTTTGTCATAATTTTGTATCATTAAAATGTTCCCTTCTGGAATTAAATCTATAGAATGTTTATTTAATTTTGTAAACCTAGCTTCTTTCATCCCGAACAATGATCCTGAAATTGATAGCTTCTCAGTATCTGTTTTAATTATAACGGATACAAGGCTTGAAAACTCATCTTCTGTTGAAACTTTAGCCTCTGTAAGCTTTATACCTCTTTCCTCAGCAATCAACGGAGCGTTTACATAAGTAACCGGCGCACTCATTATGGGTGACAGGTAGCCCTTCAAGGCAGTAATTGTAAGAGGGGCGACATTAGTTTCCGCAACATTGCCACTATATTCTACAATTATCTCTTTAACTCCTGATTTACATGTCTGACCCATAAAGTTTCCAAGTTTTTCACATAAGTTCAGATATGGACTAATTTCATTTAGAACTTCATTGCTCATCGAAGGCATGTTTACGGCATTTGAAACAACCCCATCATTTGCAAATTCAATAACCTGCTCTGCCATCGCAATGCCTACTTTCATTTGAGCTTCTTGTGTTGAAGCACCTAAATGTGGAGTAAGGACAACATTGTCCTCTAATTTAAAAACAGGTGAACTGAAATCTGGTGGCTCAGGATTAAATACATCTAAAGCTAGTCCACCAACTTTCCCAGAGGATATTGCCTCTGAAATATCATCTTCATTAACAATCCCGCCTCTCGCACAGTTGATAATAAATACACCATCTTTCATCATCTGGATTGATCCTTTTGAAACAAGGTTCTTCGTAGTTGAAGTTAATGGCGTATGAACTGAGATAACATCGGACATCTTAAACACCTGATCCATGTCAACCAATTCAACTGGCATGTTTAGGTTTGTACCTTTCAATATATAAGGATCGTGAGCAATGACTTTCATCCTAAGGCCGATAGCTCTTTCAGCAACTAATCTTCCAATGTTTCCCATGCCGATTAATCCCAAAGTCTTTCCAAATAACTCAGTACCCTGGAACTTAGAACGTTCCCACTTTAAAGATTTCATGGAACTATGAGCTTGAGGTGTCTTTCGGGCCAATGAGAACAATAATGCAATTGTATGCTCAGCAGTTGTTATAGCATTTGCAGATGGAGTATTCATTACTATGATACCTTTCTTAGATGCAGCTTTTATATCAACATTATCAACCCCAATTCCCGCTCTACCAATTAATTTAAAACCTTCCCCTAGGAGATCTATAATTTCGGCATCTATACTCGTAGCACTCCTTATTATTACAGCCTCGTAATTATTAATTATTTTTTTTAGCTCTTCTCTGTCAATCTTCTTTCTAACATCTAAATCTATATTTTTATGACTCTCAAATAATGAAAGTCCTTCCTTTGACAAGCCGTCAGTTATTAATATCTTCAATATATTCCTCCGAAGTTACAAAAGAAAAATATATTTTAGCATTCAAACAATGTCAATCAAAAGGATTAATTGTAAAAGGAAATAGCTGGGTATAAAATTTAACAATGGAGTCACAAGGGAAAATGACATTCCTAGAACATTTTGGGATTTTGCGTGCAAGCTTAATAAAAATAGTTTTAGTGATGATTATATTGTTTATACCTGCATTTTATTATAGGGAGCTTTTAATGGAGCTTGCGTTGATACCAATCACTGATTCATTACCCGTAAACTCAAAGATTATATTCACTAAACCGGCAGAGGGATTATCATCAAATGTGAGAATATCTTTTTTGACTAGTTTTATATTAACTTTTCCATTAATAATTTATGAGATATGGGCATTTATTAAACCAGCACTATATAAAAATGAGAGAAAATCCTCGGCCATTGTAATAATAATTGGAACTTTACTGTTTTTTATTGGAGCATTCCTTTGCTATAAATTTGTCGCACCTGTAACTTTTAATATTCTCATCAATGAATATTCATCTGGTTCTATAACAGCCTTGCCTAATGTTAGCGATACACTAGGATTCTTATCCTCGATAATTCTTAGTTTTGGAATAATCTTCGAATATCCTTTAATAATTTATATTCTCTCCAAATTTGGCGTGACTTCTAGTAAATTTTTGGCTTCAAAAAGAAAATATTCCATTCTCATTTCAACTGTAATTTCAGCGGTGCTAACTCCAACAACTGATGTATTTTCAATGCTTTTCATGCTTGTACCCTTGGTATTATTTTATGAAATAGGAATATTGGTTTCCTATCTTGCTTATAAAGAGCGTTGATAAAAATCTTAATAATTGTAACCTTAACTAATTATTTTGGAGGTTTTAAATGGATTTAGTTTCATCAAAATATATCGAAGAATTTATACCTGGAGAAAAACTGTATCATGGAGCAATCCAAGTTACCCCATTTAGAAATAAAGAATACATAAAAAAATTTAGTAAGAATTATGCACTAGGAATAGACTCGAAGCTGGCGGGATCACTAGGCTACATAGATCCCAATATACAAATTAAAAAACAGAACTTTGGAATTGAATCCCCATCTATGGTCAGTCAAGGGTATCTATTTAATGTTGGCTTTGGATTAAGTGTTCATGATATATCTTTTAACGCTATTGCGAATCTTTCATATAAAAATTTAAGATATGGTGTTCCGGCATATGAAGGTGATATCTTATTTGCAACATCAGAAGTATTAGGAATTGAAGTTAAAAAAGATGGTGCTTCCAATGGTTCTGTTCAAGTTCGAACAACAATTACAAACCAAGACAACAAAGTTGTCCTTGAATACGTAAGGCAAGTCTTAGTAAGGGCAACTAAAGGAACAACTCTAGATACACAGTCAAGCATACAAGATCAGCCTGACAGGATTGGGCTAACAGAGTCAATGATGCCGTTAAAGTTTCACAACTTACCTAATAAGTTCAACGGAAAAGAGGTTAAGTCTTTTGAAGATTTTGAAATAGATAAAGTTTATGAAGGAGATTTTGCGAAATCTATAAATCTAGTGGATTTTAGTTGGCTTCAAATTTCTACTCTCAACGATGCAAGCGTGCATCATACTCCGAAGTCAAACTTTATAGGATATGGAGGCGCTATTAAATCTACGGTAGAGGGGGAGATAAGCTCTCATCTTCCATACGCATACTTTTTAGGAATGAATTCAGGCTCACATGATGCCCCAACTTATCCAAGCGACATAATTCAATCAATGTTTGATTCAACAAATGAAGACGATGAAAAGATTCTGGGTTCTTTTAAAGTAATAAATAAAGATGCAATTGAGAATAGAGAAGACTTTGGAATCCTAACAATCCAGCTTTGCGGAGATAAAATTGTAACTGAAGCAGGATTGAAAGCTTATGAGAAAGTAGGGTTTAAAGGTGTAGCCAATATTATGGAAAATAAGATAAGGGTTTTAACTATGGAAATGATTGTTGCAGTTCCAACAAGGATGGCAATTGTTTGATGTCTAAAAAGAAATTTCCAATTAAAGATTTGAATTACCCTACTACATATAAATGGAAGAATAAATTTGATTATAATTGGAATACGAAAAGTGACCAAAGGAACTGGACTCTTCCAAAAGTTCTTGTAAATCAAGCCAATACGAATCCAAATAAAGATTTTTTACAATTTAGCTATAACAAGCCTCTTACATTTTCTGAAGTTAATATTCAGGCTAACAAAATTGCGAACTCTTTAAATACATTAGGGATAAATAAAACAGATAAAGTTTCTGTTTACATGCCTAATTCTCTTGAGATATGTCTAGCTTGGTTTGGAATTTTAAAAAATGGATCAGTTATGGTTCCAATTAACACCGCATATGTGATGGATTTTCTTCAATATATAATCGAAAGCTCGGACTCTAAAATCATAATAATCGCAGAAGAGTACCTTGAGCGCTTAGCCAACATAGAAGATAGAGTTCCAAATATAAAGAAAGTGATTGTATGGACTAGAAGTGGCGGTAACAGCTTTAACAAACACGGTTACAGTAAAACTGAGTGTATATCTTGGAATGAATTTGTATCTAATGGCTCTGAGGAAGAGCCTAAAGTTGAAATAACTCATATGGATCATGCAAGGCTCATGTATACCTCTGGTACTACGGGGAAGTCTAAAGGTGTTGTTAGACCGTGCGCAGCAGATTATTCATCTGCGCAAAACTACTCTTCCATTATGGATCTTGTAGAAAGTGATACGGTTTTCACTTGTTTGCCTCTTTTTCATTCTAATGCAATGGTCATGGGTGTTTATCCAGCAATGATCAGCGGCTGTAAGGTTGTAGTTGAGGAAAAATATTCTGCTAGTAAATTTTGGAAATGGATGAAAGATTTTGGAATTACAAAATTTAATCTTGTAGGAGTAATGTCTTATTTTATGTGGAACGCCCCCATAGTTCCTGAAGAGAAAGATCACAATGTTGAATTAGTTTTAGGTAGCCCAGCGCCTCATGATATTATTGAAGAATTTATGAAAAGATTTAACATACTTTTTACCGAAGGATACGGTCTAACAGAAGTTGGGCAGTGTACTTTTACACGGCCAAATGAACCTTTCAGAGTTGGTTCTTGTGGGAAAGAATCCCCAGGCTACGAAATAAAGATTGTTGACCCTGACACTGATGAAGAACTTGAAAGAGATACTCCCGGGGAACTTGTTCTAAGACCTAGGATTCCAAATATTTGTTTACACTATTATTACAAAATGCCTGAAAAGACTGTTTCAGATTTTAGAAATCTATGGTTTCATACTGGTGACTTATGTAGGATGGACAAGGATGGTTATATCTTCTTTATGGATAGGGTTAAAGACTATATAAGAAGAAGGGGTGAAAACATTAGCTCCTTTGAAGTAGAAAATCTAATATCTTCCCATCCAAGCATTGAAGAGTCTGCAGCTATAGCAGTTAAGCTAGACGAACAAGGGCGTCACTCTGAAGATGAGCTGATGATAGTTATCGTTTTAAAAGAACAGATGCAGCTTGATCCCACCGAACTAATAGAATTTTTAAAGCCTATAATGCCAAAATTTATGATTCCAAGATTTGTAAGATTCCGAGATTCTTTACCAAAGACGCCTACTAATAGGGTTCAGAAGGTTAAACTAAGAGAAGAAGGAATCACCAAAGATACTTGGGATTCCCTCAAAAAATAAACTTTATTTGTCCCAAGGATGCTTCTTCTCAGGTTTCTGGGTATATGGATTCTCTTTATCTGGATGGAAATACTTAAAAGTATTAACATGTTGATCAGTGTAAGAACCCGGAGGATAATATTTATCGTAAAAATCTAAATCCATATTCTGAGCCTGGAAAACTAACCTCATATACATTGGGTCGACATAAGCTGGAAAAGATCCATAAGTGTCATAAATATAGTCAGCAACAGACTTAACAATCTCATTTGTTGTATCAGTAGGCCTTGGTGCTTTAACTAAATGTTTATCTGGCTCTTCATAAGGGAAAGGTTTCTTTGTGTCCCAAGCGGCCCATTTATGTTCATCCATTTTATCAAACGCATCAGACATTGTTTTGTAATATGGAGGGCAGTAGCCTTCAAAAATTCCATCTTTACCAACAGGTCTAGTCGGACCAGATTTTGGCTGTTCAAACCTAAAACCTAATCCTTTAAAAAGTTCAGGATTTGATCCCAGCGTGAACCTAGGTATTAGACCAGTAAATGTCCAACCACCTAACCCAAGCGCTTGAAGTGCTAGAGACATATTCTGGCAAATAAATGCTTGTTCAACGTTAAGACCAGTCAATATTCTAACTTCAAGATCATATAATGACATTTTGACATCTTCTTTTATTCTTCCAGAAGCAATCCATTTGTCTTGACCACATGAGCGATTATTTTTTTCATCCCAAATGTTAAATGCATAAGTGCTACTGCAATAAAGTGTCAATAAATTTAAATACTCCTCGGTTATATCAGTAACAGGAATAAATGTTGTAGTACCAGCCTTGTTTGTATTCCATTGGTTAAAGTCAAAAAGACCAGGCATCTTGTCTGGCAAGTTGGCTCTACCGTCCTCAAGCTTAACAAGCCCCTCTCGATACAATTCTAGCAACCTGTCAATTTTATCGTTTACATTAAGTCTAAAAAAGACATCAAGTTCTTTATCTTTTGGTAACATATTCTTAACATCTACATAATATAGACCTGAGTCGTTAGTGAAAAAAAGCTCTGTACCGTGGTTATTACATGCAGATGGCCAAGTTCTCCCTGTCCATTGACATAATAAATCAATTCCATTCTCTGGTGGTAAATCTGCAAGGCATAGTCCAGTTAAACCAGTACCAGCCCAAACCAACATGGCCTCTTGAAATTCAGTTAAAGGAACAGAATCTATTTTTGACTTATACCCAAGAGAACTATCTGAAGGGAGCTCCATTCCAAGTCCAAACCTACGGGACCTTCTATTAAAAATAGCTTCAAACAAAGGGTACTTTAAAGCAGCTTCGTAATTAACCTTTCCTTTTCCATTTCCATTTCCATTTCCATTTTTTTTTGTCATAGTTTTACCTCACTTTTGCAACTAAGTTTATTATAAATTATATATATGAATTTCAAAAAAGTAATTAGCTTAAAGCTTGTTTTTTAGTCTCTTCTTTTTCAAGTTCTTTTATAGCTAACTTTACCGTAGATATCCCTAAAGTAGAGCATTTTGGCCTGGAAAGTGCTAGTTCCTCACCAATAATATCAGTAATAATCTCAGGTCCCATAGCTAAAATTTCTTCTTTTGATTTCCCTATTACAACTTCAGAAATAATAGATGTTCCAGCTTGACTAACGATACAACCCTCACCTTCAAATTTGAAATCTGTAATCACATTATCTTCAAACTGAAGGCAAACAGTCACTATGTCACCGCAACCCGGGTTCCCGCCATTTTGTTTAATGTCACAACGATGATTACTTTTATCCTCACCACTAAGAGAACCCGAGTTTCTCGGGTTCTCATAATGATCTAAAATAAAGTCCATTAGTTCTTGTTTATCTTTCGTCAAGCCAAACCTCTCTACTTCTCAATAGGCGCTTGAACAAGATTTCCCCATTCAGTCCAGGAGCCGTCATAGTTTTTAACACTGTTGTATCCCAGCAAATAAGTAAGAACAAACCAAGTATGAGAAGACCTCTCGCCTATTCTACAATAAGCAATAACATCATCTTCTGGCTTTAAACCAGCACCATTTTGATATATTTCAAGCAACTCGTCTGCAGATTTAAATGTTCCATCTTCATTTGCTGCAGTTGCCCAAGGGACACTCTTAGCATTAGGAATATGTCCACCTCTCAGTGCACCTTCTTGAGGATATGCTTCCATGTGAAGCATCTCACCGCTAAATTCTTTAGGTGATCGAACGTCAATCAAGGCCCCCAAAGAAGCGCTATGTTCTTTAACCTCTTCCCTAAATGCTCTAATGCCAAGATTAACATCAGCAACTTTATAATTTGTATTTTCTAAAGAAGGGACATCTTTGGAAAGCGGCTTCTTCTCTTCGATCCACTTTTGTCTTCCCCCGTTCATTATAATACATTTCTCATGACCATAAATTTTGAATGTCCAAAATGCATAGCATGCCCACCAGTTGCTCTTATCTCCATAAAAAACAACCGTATCTTCAGGTGAAATTCCCTTTGAAGAAAGCAGCTTTTCAAAATTATCTTTATCTATGTAATCTCTTATAAGATTATCTTGAAGCTCTGTCTCCCAATCTATTTTTATTGCTCCTTCAATATGACCTATGTCATACAAAAGAATATCTTCATTAGATTCAAGTATCTTGATTCCTGGTTTATCCTTATTCTCTAGGACCCAGTCAGTTGAAACTAACAGTTCCGGATTTTTATATTCTGCCATTTTATTCCTCCATCTGGCCTTATTAATAAAACCAGAATAAAATTAAATTTTAAATTTATAACTAACTAATACTACTTGTAGTTACAACAACATAAGTTTGAAAAGTTACAACAACATGTATCTACTTCACTAATAAGCGATACAAACAATGTTTTAACCATAACAAACTCCTAAACTTTTTTTGTAACTCAAAGAGGAAAGATGCCGATTGGTATCTTCACCCTATTTAGCAATTATTTAATGTCGCTGCAATTAGAGTTAAATGACGACATATAGATTATAGCACTGAAATAAAATAAAAATCAATATTATATTTAAATAAGTAATTCATTAGGTTATTATTTTTAAATGAGCGAAGTTGAAGAAAAAACAGTCAATCCTGATTCTGAGGACATTTCGGCGTCCGAAGAAGAGTCTGATGTTCAAGCGACTCCAGAAGAACCAGAGGAAGAAGTGCACGTAGTTCCACCTTACCCTGAAAGAGTTCCTAACGCTGAAAAAGGTGCCGATCACGCACATGCTTATGTGATGTTAAAAGTATTGTTTCTCTTGGTAGTTTTTTCTTTAGTAATAGCAAAATTCACCTCACCTTTTTAGTTGACTAATATGCTCTTTTAAAAATTTTGCTGTTTCTGACTTTTTTGCAAAAGGAAAGTCTTTCTTCAAACCTTGAAAAGAGAGATGTCCTCCTGCTGAGCCTCCATCGGGTCCAAGATCAATTATGTAATCGGAACCATTAATCACTTCCATATTGTGCTCAATAATTACTATAGTGCTTCCTGAATCTCTAAGCTGATAGATAACCCCAAGAAGTTTATCAATATCTTCATAATGAAGACCTATGGTAGGTTCATCTAAAATATAAAAAGTTTTTCCAGTATTTTTTTTAATTAACTCCTTCGAAAGCTTAATTCTTTGAGCTTCACCACCAGAGAGAGTAGTTGCATCTTGTCCTAGCTTTAAATAACCCAGACCTACAGAATTAATTATATTAATTTTATTTTGTAAAATAGGAAATCCTACAAAAAAGTCGCTTGCCTCAGAAAAAGTCATATTTAAAACATCAGTAATATTTTTTCCTCTGTAGAAAACACTAAGTGTTTCCAAATCAAATCTTTTACCCTCACATGAATCACATAAAACATTAACATCAGGCAGAAAACTCATTTCAATTCTTATACTTCCAGCACCTGAACACTCTGAGCAACTTCCCTCCTTTACATTAAAACTAAATCTCCCTGGTGAAAATCCTTTAATTTTAGAATCTGGTAGCGAAGCAAAAACCTCTCTAATAGTCCCAAAGATTCCAGTATAAGTAGCAGGGTTAGACCTTGATGTTCTTCCTATGGGCGACTGATTAATATTAATAATTTTATCAAAATTATCCTCACCACTGACACTAGTAAGGAAATCAGGTGTAGTTTTATTTTTAGAATTTATTAGTGATGAAATCACTTCATATATCGTTTGGACGACCAATGTACTTTTTCCAGAACCCGAAACCCCAGTGACACAAGTAATCTTTCCCACAGGAATATCAACATCAATTGATTTTAAATTATTTAAAACCGCTCCTTTTATTGATAAATAATTTTTTATTTTGGATTTACTTTCAATGATTTTAACTTTCTTCTTTTTTGAAAGGTACTGCCCTGTAAGTGAGGCTTTGTTCTTCGCAATAGACATTGGAGGTCCATCAGCAACGACCAAGCCGCCATTAAATCCGGCACCTGGACCTATATCAATTATATAATCAGCACTTTTTATAGTTTCCTCATCATGTTCAACTACTACCAAAGTATTTCCTCTATCCTTTAATAATTTTAAAGTATTTAATAGCATTTTATTGTCTCTAGGGTGCAATCCGATTGTGGGTTCATCTAAAACATAAGTTATACCAGTAAGGTTAGCGCCTAACTGAGAAGCAAGCCTTATTCTCTGGGCTTCACCACCCGAAAGAGTTGGAGCGGTTCTATCTAGGGTTAGATACCCGAGGCTCACACTTAAAAGAAAGTCCAATCGAGAAATGATTTCATCTTTAATCTTAGCCCAAATTAATTTTGATGTACCATTAAATTTAATTTTTTTGAAGAATTTGTGACACTCTAAGATAGTTAGACCGCATACCTGTGAGATGTTTTTTTTATTTATAAAAACACTAAGTGCCTCCTCCCTCAATCTCAAGCCATTACAACTTACACACTTTTCAATTTTTCTATACTTTGAAAGATTAGTTCTAATTTCTTCCGCACGTGACGAACTAAACCACTTTTCTAAGATTTGGACTATGCCCTCAAAAGTTTTATTGTCGCCATAAAAAATTAGTGATTGGGTATCTGGACTGAGTTCATCAAATGGGGCATTAGGATTAATATCATTTTGATTTAAAAAACTATTTATAATTTTTTTATAAAAAGCTGAATCTTTAAATGGCGCTAGGGCTCCATTTTTTATTGACTTTGAAGGATCAGGAACTATTGATTTCAAATCAAACATTTCAAAGTACCCCAACCCTTCGCATTCTAAGCACTGGCCATAAGGGCTATTGTAAGAAAAAAACCTGGGGGATATTTCCGGAAATGTGGCACTACAATTCGAACATGACATATTTCGATTAAAGATTTTTTTTATTTTCTCTGACTCTATAGCAACCAAGCCTTCACCGTACTGGAGTGCTGTCTTAATTGATTCAGAAATTCTCAATGAGTTCTTCTTATTTACTTTGAGACTATCAATATAAACTTCTATCGTATGCTTTTTTTGTTTTTCCAAGTTGATTTTTTCATTAAAAGAAAAAAAGTCTCCGTCTATTCGAATCTTGGAAAATAATTTTGATGCATCAGAGATTTCTTTTTTGAACTCACCTTTTTTACCTAACGCTATTGGATAATAAATCTCTATATTTTTGGTCGCAAAATCACGATTTACTATAGAAACGATAGAATCTAAAGAAGTTGCATCTATCAAAGATTCACATTCATAACATTTAACTTCTCCAACTCTTGCATATAGCAACCTTAGAAAATCATATATCTCCGTTATTGTTGCCACAGTAGATCTGGGATTTCTCATGAATGTTTTTTGGTCAACTGAAATTGTTGGTGACAATCCAGAAATGAAGTCTAAGTCTGGTTTTTCAAACTTATCTATAAACTGTCTAGCATAATTTGAAAGTGATTCTAAATATTTTCTTTGGCCTTCTGCAAAAATTGTGTCAAAGGCTAAAGTAGATTTTCCAGATCCGCTCACACCTGTAAGTACTGTTATTGAACCACGTGGAATCTGTACATCTATATTCTTTAAATTATTCTGCCTAATACCTTTAATAGTTATATTCTTCACTTCTATAGCTTAACCAAAAGTATCCTTATTTGTTTTCGGACGTTAGCCATTTAAAGAAATTTAATTCAATATCTTTATTCGAAAGCTCTGGGTGCCATTGCAATCCTAGAATTCTTTTACTTTTGCTTTCAAATGCCTCTATAATTTTATCTTTTGATTGTGCCACAACTAGGAGTGATTTCCCTAAAGTATCAATTGATTGATGGTGATAGCTATTTACCATGGCTGTTTTATTCTTAAAAGTCTTATAAAGAATCGAGTCTGAATTGATAAAAATCTTGTGCTTTATTCCATTGGAGTGGTTGATGGACTGTGGGACACAAGCTTTTATATCCTGGTGTAGACTTCCACCTAAGGCAACATTAATTAATTGCATTCCTCCACAGATACCTAAAATTTTCTTTTTTAACTTTATTGCACATTCAATATATAAGATTTCACTTAGGGTTCTTCTCTTGTCTAAGGGATTTATAAGTTTGGATTTTCTTTGACCATAAAAAGACGGATCTATATCTCTGCTACCAGTAATAATCAAAGAATCTATACATGCTATAATTTTTATAATATTTTTTCTATCTGTTTCCATTGGAAGATAAAACGGGACTCCACCAGATTCTATCACTTTTTTGGAATATGCAATTTCAGATTCATAAAATTTACCTTGCACATCGCATGTTATACCGACTATCTTTTTGGTCATAAATACTATTATCTAGTATTTTTAATAGTTTTAAAATTCTTTTATTTTTACTATTTTAATATAAGATTTAAAAATCATGAATTTAAATGAGTTTGATGTAATTGTTGTTGGAGGAGGTCATGCTGGCTGTGAAGCTGCATTATCTTCGGCTAGACTTAAAACTAAAACTCTTCTTCTTACCGCTAACCTTGACACAATAGGCATTATGTCTTGTAATCCATCAATAGGTGGAGTTGGAAAAGGTCATCTAGTTAGAGAAATAGATGCTCTTGGTGGTGAAATGGGCAAAGCTGCAGACTTCTCATCAATACAGTATAGAAGACTAAATACTAAGAAAGGTCCTGCTGTTCAAGCAACAAGAGTTCAAGCAGATAGGAATCTATATAGGGTTCACATGAAGCAGGCCATTGAAAACCAAACAAATTTATTTGTTAAACAAAGACTTATACATTCTCTATTAGAGAAGAATGGTGAAATTATTGGGGTTCAAACTTCTTATGGAGAAATATATAGTTGCAAATGTTTAGTTATTACTCCGGGTACTTTTCCAAATGGATTAATTCATGTTGGAACCGAACAAACAAGTGCTGGGAGAGCTGGGGAAGCCCCAACAACTGAAATTTCCGACTCATTTAAAGAACTTGGTTTAAACGTAGCGAGACTTAAAACTGGGACACCTCCAAGATTAGACGGGAAAACAATTGATTGGTCGAAAACTATCGAACAGCCTGCGGACGAGAATCCTTTGCTTTTTTCTTTTGAAAATTTAGATGTAAGAAACCCACAACTTCCGTGCCACATAACATACACTAACGCCAAGACACACAAGATAATAAAGGATAATCTTCATAGGTCACCAATGTATTCAGGCCAAATTGAGGGCGTAGGTCCGAGATATTGCCCTTCTATTGAGGACAAAATTGTTAAATTTGCTGACAGAGAAAGACATCAGGTTTTCTTAGAACCGGAAGGGTTAAACACTAAAGAAATATATCCAAATGGAATATCTACAAGTCTCCCCATAGATGTGCAGATAAAAATTATTAATAGTATAGAAGGCCTAGAGAATACAGATATAATGAGACCAGGATATGCTGTAGAATATGACTATTGTGACCCTCGAGATTTAAGAGCCTCCCTGGAATCCAAAAAAATTAAAAATTTATATATGGCAGGTCAAATAAACGGAACAACAGGCTATGAAGAAGCTGCCGCCCAAGGACTTATTGCGGGAATCAATAGCTCCCTCAGAGTTCATGAAGCTGACCCTCTAATTCTGAAAAGATCAGAATCTTATATAGGAATTCTAATAGATGACTTGGTAACACTTGGCGTTGATGAACCTTATAGAATGTTTACCTCGAGAGCAGAACATAGGCTTTTGCTTAGAGATGACAATGCAGACTTTAGGTTAACTCCTATAGGTTATGAGATTGGATTAATAAAACAGAAAAGGTTTGACTTATTCAATGAAAAGAGGAATTCATTCAATGAGATAATGGAAGAACTGAATAACTCAAAGATTGTCCCTAACGAAAAGAATAATACTTTTCTTTCTAAGCTAGGGACCCCTTCATTGAAAAAACCTACTTCTTTTAAAGAAATACTTAGAAGGCCTGAAGTTTTTTATGATAGCTTGATTGAGCTGAATACAGGATTAAATAAAATTGATGATAAAATAGTTCAATCATTAATAGAAAATGAAATTAAATATGAAGGTTATATTGCTAGACAAAATGCCGGAATTGAGCAGATATCAAAACACCAGAGCATTAAAATTCCATCAAGTTTGAATATTAATGTTATACCGGGCCTGTCGAATGAGCTAAAGTCAAAATTGAATAGAATTCAACCAGAAACTATTGGTCAAGCATCTAGAATCTCAGGGATTACTCCTGCGGCCATCAACATTCTTATGATATATATTAAAAAAGACCAGTCTATAAACGAAGTAAAAATCTAAACTATTCTAATATTTTCTTCACTTCAGACAAAGTTGAAACCGGCAAATTGCAGCTATAATCCTTACATATATATATTTCAAATTTATCAGAGATATCTGGCAGAAAACTATCACAACTATTTACAATCTTTTTATAATTATCTAAATCATCTGAAGTTGAAACATAATAAATTAATTTGTTGTAATGATTAAAATCTCTTAAATAATTTACTATCTCATTGCTGTAGTCTAACTCCCTACCCGGATTAACAACAACAATTTGAAGACTATCACTTAAGAGAGTTAAATGGTTTGCTAAGAATTGAGCCAAGTTGATTGGAAACTTTTTAGCCATTTCACCCAATTGAAGCGATAGCTTGTTAGCTTTCTCTAATATAATAGGATTGTTACAGTACCCTCCAATTTTTATGAGCCCAAATAAAGCTACCGAATTTCCCGCCGGTATGGCCCCATCTAAAAGATTCTTTTGCCTGACAATTACATCTTTAGAACTTTCAGGAGTTGCATAAAATGAACCCTTATCATTATCCCAAAAAAGTTCAATCATTTTTTCACAAATATTTCGTCCTGTATCTAACATGGTTGGATCAAGAGTAGCTTCGTATAAATCAACACATGCTTTGGTTAAAAAAGCATAATCATCAATCATTCCATCAATAGAAGCATGATCACCTCTAAGACAATGAAAAAGAGTAAAGTCTTTTCTTATCATATTGTTCTTTATAAATTCATAACTATTTATAGCCGAAGACAAATAGTTATCCTGCCTAAAAACAACTGATGATTTTGATAGAGCTGAAATCATCATACTGTTCCAGTCAGTTAATATTTTATCATCTAGACCAGGCCTAACTCTTTTATCTCTTGAGCTTTTTAATTTATGCTTAATTCTGTTCGATTCTTCTTTTATTGACTGGTGATCAATTGAAAAAATGGACGAAAAAGTTTCAAGCTCATCTTTTAAGTAAATTATATTTTTTCCATTCCTGGTTTTAGAAACCTCCTCATTAAAATTTCCTTCTTGTTCGATGCTATATAAATGTTCGAAAAAAGCAGATTCATCTTTCGTCAAAATGCTTCTAATTTCTTCAATATCCCAAGTATAAAAAGCTCCCTCCTCTCCTTCACTATCTGCATCCTCTGCTGAAAAAAAGGCTCCTTCTTTAGACCTTAAAACTTCGTTAACATATGTATAAATTTCTTCAGCGGTTTCTCTAAACAAATCCTTAGATGATAGGCTATAAGCTTCTGCAAAAGACTCAAGAATCATGGCCTGATCATAAAGCATCTTTTCAAAATGAGGCACTTGCCATTTAATATCAGTAGAATATCTATGAAAACCAAAGCCAACGTGGTCGAATATTCCCCCTAAACGCATGCTAGTCAATGTTTGCTCAACCATTCTCATTGCATCTTTTTGATCAAATAATTTATAAAATTTTGACAAGAAGATCATATTTTGTGGACTTGGAAATTTGGGTGCCTCACCAAAGCCCCCATGCTTTTCATCATAAAAGTCCTTTATGCTCTCAAATATTTCTTTTAAATCTTCTTTTTTAACAAAGCTGTCTGGAACATTAGGATTAGAAACTTCTTTTAGGGAATTATATATAGAATCACATGAGATCAGTACATCTTTTCTTTTCTCATCCCAAACCTCTTTAACTTTAGGAAGAAATTCACACAATCCAACTGAGCCTTTAGTGGAGTTCTTGGGGAAATATGTTCCCGCAAAAAAGGGTATTTTATCGGGTGTCAAAATTACTGTAAGAGGCCACCCTCCACGCTTTGTCATCATTTGACATACAGACATATAAATACTATCCAAATCTGGTCTTTGTTCCCTATCTACTTTAATTGAAATAAAGTTCTTATTTAGGATTAGAGCAACTTCTTCATCCTCAAAAGACTCTTTTTCCATTACGTGGCACCAATGGCAAGTTGAATATCCAATAGACAAAAAAACTGGCAAATCTTTTTCTTTGGCAAGTCTAAAAGCTTCTTCACCCCAAGGAAGCCAGTTAACCGGATTAGATGAATGTTGAAGTAAATATGGGCTATTTTCATTACTTAGTTTATTTTTCATCTAAAACCTCTTTGTTCACCTTTTTAATATCTTCCCAAACCAATCTTTTCTTAGACTGATCATTAACAATTGAATTTAAATCTAATGTACAAATTAATTTTGAGTTAAATAAATCAAAAAAATTATTTCTCAGACTAAGAATAGATTTATTGGAGTTCAAAGCAAGTTGAGAAATTGTTTCACCAAAACATACAATAATTATTGGACTACAAAGTTTTATTTTCTCAGTTATTAATTTATTAAGAAGTTTAACCCCATCAATTTGATTATCAGTGAAATCAAAGTTGGATGTATCTAAAGTTGCAAACTGTTGGTGCGCGATATTCATTCCTTTTTTAATTATATTCCCAAACAAGACCCCTTCTTCTGAGTCTTCGGAGCTTAAGTAGTCACCAACAAAAAGTACCCTTACCGGAACTGCTGAACTCTTCGGATTCATATTGCTCTTTAATTTAGAAAGAGTGGCCTTTTGTTCGTTAGTAACCAGCAACCCTTTAAGCCCTAAAGATTTTAGCATTCTAGTTCGTCTTTCAATCTTAAATTTATCTAAATTTTTAACTTGAAGATTCATGGTATATATATAAAACTAAACTATAAATTATTTTTGGCAAAAAAAGATATGGAATATAATTTTTTAGATATCGAGAATAAATGGCAAAAAAACTGGGAAGATAGCTCTATTTTCTGTCCCGATAAAAATAGCAAAAAACCAAAATATTATATCTTAGAGATGTTTCCTTATCCATCAGGCAAGATTCATATGGGACATGTAAGAAATTATGCAATCGGGGATGTTTCAGCAAGGTTTAAAAGATCTCAAGGGTTCAATGTTCTTCATCCAATGGGTTGGGATGCTTTCGGTATGCCTGCAGAAAATGCAGCTATAAAGAACAATGTGCATCCTAAAGAATGGACTTATGAAAATATTGAGGCCATGAAAGTCCAGCTTAAGCAAATGGGTCTTTCGTATGACTGGAGCAGGGAAATAAGAACATGTGATAAAGAATATTTCGTCCATGAACAAAAATTTTTCTTGGAGCTCTATAATGCAGGATTGGCATACAAAAAAGAGTCCTTTGTAAACTGGGACCCTGTTGATCAAACAGTCCTCGCAAACGAACAAGTTGTAGATGGAAAAGGATGGAGGTCTGGGGCACTTGTAGAACAAAAGAAATTATCTCAATGGTTCTTAAAAATAACCGATTTTGCAGAAGATCTTTTAAAGGGGCTAGGAGATTTAAGTTTATGGCCGAAAAAGGTCTTATCTATGCAAGAAAACTGGATAGGTAAATCCATTGGGGCTACAATTAAGTTTAAAATTATTGGTTCAAGTGAATTAATAGAAGTTTTTACCACAAGGCCTGACACCATATATGGTGCTTCTTTCATAGGTTTATCGGCAGACCATATTATTAGCATTCAACTTGCAAAAAATAATAAGAAAATCTCTGATTTCGTTAAAATTTGCAAACAAGCTGGAACAACGAATGTGGATTTAGAAAAAGCAGAAAAGATAGGAATCAATACTAACATCTTAGTTGAACATCCGTTTACAAAAGAACAAATACCTGTATATATTGCAAACTTTATTCTAATAAACTATGGGACTGGAGCAATATTTGGCTGTCCAGCACATGACCAGAGAGATTTTGATTTTGCTAAAAAATATAATCTTAGAATAAAACAAGTAGTTAGCGCAAACAATAAAGAACAAGAGCTTGTAGAGGCATTTGTTGATAAAGGAACAATGATTAACTCAGAATTCTTGGATGGGTTAACCATCGAAGATGCAAAATCGAGAGTCATAGAAAAACTTAAAGATAAAAATCTTGCAGAATCATCTATAAAATATAAATTAAGAGACTGGGGAGTGTCACGACAAAGATACTGGGGAACGCCAATTCCAATATACTATTCAAAAGATGGTGATCCTATTCCCGTAGAAGATAATGAGCTACCTGTGGAGCTTCCAAAAAAAATAGATTTTAATAAAGATGGAAATCCTTTAGATTCACATCCAACCTGGAAGCATGTAAAAAATGAAGATGGGAAAATAATTGGAACAAGAGAGACAGATACTTTTGATACATTTTTCGAATCATCTTGGTATTTTGCTAGATTTTGCTCACCTAAATCAGAAAAGATGTTTGATAAACAATACAAAGACTGGATGCCTGTAGATCTTTATATAGGGGGTGTTGAGCATGCAATACTTCATCTATTGTACTCTAGGTTCTTCACACATGCACTAAAGAGACTGGGAAAAAGTCATATCACAGAACCTTTTAAGAAACTTGTAACACAAGGAATGGTCCTAAAAGATGGGGCAAAAATGTCTAAGTCTCTAGGCAATACAGTCGATCCTCAAGAGATAATAAGAAAATACGGTGCAGATTCTGTCAGAGTTTTTATTTTGTTTTCAGCTCCAGTTGAAAAAGACTTAGAGTGGAACGATAAAGGTATTGAAGGTGCCAGTAGATTCATAAAAAGAATGTGGAAAATAATATATGAGAATATTGAATCAATAAATTCTTCTTTTAATAAAGATATCAACACAGTTAAAGATGAAGAAAAAGCCTTTTTAATTAAAATTCATAAAACAACAGAAAAAATAACTAGGGATATTGAAAACCTTCAATTTAATACCTGTATAGCTGCACTAATGGAGCTCTTAAATTTTGCTTATAAGTTTAAAGAAAAAAATAATAATGAAAAGCTTTTTGGTTTTTTTATTTACCAGTTCTTACAGCTAGCTAATCCATTTATTCCGCATGTGACAAATGAGCTTTGGGAATTAGCAAAATTTAATAAGAAAAATATTAACTTAATATGGCCAGAGCATGATCAATCAATAATTGAAAAAGATGAGGTTATTATTGCTGTACAGATTAATGGAAAAACTCGTGGTTCAACTCCCCTATTGTTTGAAGACGAAAGTGATGAAGATATATCTTTAAGGGTTTCTAAGTCTAAGGATTTTGCAAAATTTTTAGAAGGAAAAGAAATCATAAAGAAAATCTATGTAAAAAATAGGTTGATTAATATAATAATTAAATAGTTATTTTTTTAATTCTTTCCACTGCTTCTTCTAATCTTTTATCATCTAAAGTAACGGATGCTCTAGTATAACCTTCGCCATACTCACCAAAACCTGTTCCAGGCGTCATAACTATTCCAGCATCCTCTAAAAGACTATTTGCAAAATCTTTTGATAAGATGCCATTTGGGTTTTTAAACCAAACATAAAAAGTTCCCCTTGGTTTATAAACCTCAATTCCTATTGATTCGAGGCCAGAAGATAGAAGTTCAGATCTTTTTTTATAAATATCTATTCTATCTTGAAGCTCGTCCTGGTAGTTTCTAAGGGCCTCAATACCCGCTTCTTGAACTGCTTGAAAGGCTCCTGAATCAATATTTGTTTTAATCTTTCCGATTGCAGCTACCGCGCTTTCGTTTCCAGCTACATGTCCCAATCTCCAGCCTGTCATGCTAAAGGTCTTAGATAGGCTGTGAAACTCAATTCCAACATCAAGGGCTCCGTCATATTCCAAGAAACTCTTCGGCTTTTCCTGAAAATAGACCTCTGTATAAGCTGCGTCATGGCAAATTAAAATATTATTTTTAAAAGCAAAATCAATAGCTTTTTTAAAAAACTCATCATTTGCAAAAGCAGATGTTGGGTTGTTTGGATAATTAAGAAACATGATTTTTGTTTTTTTCAAAATATCCTCTGGAATTATATCTAAGTCAGGCATGAAGCCATTAGACTCGAGCAGGGGCATAACATACGGTGTCCCACCTGCAAATTCTGTAGCCACACTGTAAACAGGGTATCCAGGGTCGGGAACAAGAGCTATATCTCCTGGGTTAACAAAAGCCAAAGGAGCGTGTGCCACCCCCTCCTTAGATCCTATTAAGGCAATTACATTTTTATTTCCCTTAATCTCAACATTAAAACGTCTTTTATACCAAGTTGCGACTTCGTCTCTGAAAGACATCATTCCTGCATATGAAGGATATCTGTGGTTCTCAGGATTTAATGACGAACTATGAAGGGCATCTATGATTCTTTTTGGTGTTGGTATGTCGGGATCTCCAACCCCAAGATCTATAACATCTATACCCTTATCTATTAAGGCATCCTTTTTAGCGTCAATTTCAGCAAACAAGTAAGGCGGAAGGTTTTTAATTCTATCTGACCAATCTATTTTCATAATAGGCTTAACTCTAACGTAAAAAAAAAATTACTTCAAATTAGTTTTTACTAAGCTTAAAAAGAATAAATTTAAACTTTTCACCAAAGTCAATGGGAGAGATTAATTTTTTAAAATCTCTCAAATACAGGTTGTTATCTTCTGCGTTTTCAGTTGGTATAAAATCTAAAATATTATTTGAGAGCAAAAAATTTAATTGGGAGTAAAATCCTATCTCTTTAAACCCATATTTTTTGGCAGCAAGACTTAAGAGCTTAAAATTCACATCATAAGTTATATCTTGATTCGCTATATTGTTATAAAAATCTCTTGAGACATCATGCTTATAGAAGCACCTACAAGTCCCATGGGGGTTAGGTGAAGAATGAAAAAAATCAGACTTTTCTCCATAGTCATTGACTAAAATATTAAGATTTATAAACTTTTTACTGAGCTCACCAAAGTATTTCTCATACTCTAATATAGGAAGTTCAAAATAAAAATTGTCTACTATTTGTAGGTCATACTGTTCCATTTTCGTGACTAGAGAATCTCCTGCTCTAACTAAGACCTCTGAAATTTTGTTATTTTCTTTTTTAATATTAACAAGAAATAAAACATTCTCTTTCATTACACATCTTTCAAAAGTTAGAGCGTCAAAAAATTCATTACAAAATAAAAATGACTCATTGACTTTTTTTTCTATATTTGCAATTGTTGTAAAAATGCTTAGCTTTTTTTTATGAACATCAAGTAGATCTGCAATTTTATTGTGAATATTAACGTTTTGTTCAATTAAGATAATTTCTAATTTTTCGTATATTTTAGGTGCAGAATTTTTTATGTAATCTGCCACTGAGCACATCAAACTTCCATCATTAGGTCCCAGTTCTATTAAAGAAATTTTATCAGACTTATGATTATGAATAACTTTTGTCAGGAAAAAATTAGCTATTGTTTCTCCATAAGTTTTTGATAAAATCGGTGAAGTTAAAAAATCACCCTTTTTACCAACATGTGAGTCTTTCTTGTAGTAGCCTTTTGGACCATATAATGCATAAGTTACAAACTCCGAGAAGGGAACTTCCTTTTTGTTCTTAAATAAATCCTCTAGCACAAAATAAGAATAACAAATTTACTTAAAATTGTTTACATGTTAGGTATGGGTTAAAATAGAATATGGTTAAAAAAATGCGTATATCTAAGGTTTATACAAAATTTGGCGACAAAGGGAACACAATGCTAGTCGGTGGTGAAGTTGTTTCGAAAAGCTCGGATAGGGTTGAATCATATGGCGAAGTAGATGAGTTAAACTCTGCATTAGGTGTTGCTTGTTCGGGCAATATGTTAGAAGAAATTAAAGAAATTATTAATTTGGTTCAAAATGACTTATTTATAGTAGGGGCAGATCTGGCTTCCACTAAATCAATCAAAGTTCCTCGAATAGGAAAAGTTAAAATAAATAAGTTGGAAAAAACAATTGATTATTACAATAAAAAAGTTGGTCCTCTTAAAGAATTTATTTTGCCTTCTGGGTCTTCGGTAGGAAGCTATCTGCATCTAGCAAGAACTATATGTAGAAGAGCTGAAAGACATATTGTTTTACTAGGCAAAACAGAATGGGTAAACCCAAATGTTTTAATTTACATTAATAGACTTTCTGACTTGCTATTCGTTTTAGCCAGGCACCAAAATAAAGAAAGCGACGAAGGTGAGGTTTTTGTTAACTTTAAAAAATGACAAATTCTACTTTTGCCGAGAAATTTCAAAATATTTATGAAGAAATAAAAAATTTTCATTTGTTAAAGAAAAATTCCGGAATTCAAATTGCCAATAAATACTCGAATCAGATAGACAAACTTATTTCTTCTGAAGTAAGCTTAAGTTATAAAAATAAGGGAATAGCACTTTTAGCTCTTGGAGGATATGGTCGAAGAGAGCTTTGTATTCAGTCAGATATAGACATATTAATCCTTTACGAAAAAACCAGAAAAAGCGAAGCGGAGGATATAGCCGAGAAAATACTTTATAAGCTCTGGGATACGGGTTTAGAAGTTGGGAATTCTTTGAGAACAGTTGATGACTGTCTTGAACTCGCAAGCTCCCAAAACTCAACCGTTTTAAGTTCTTTATTGGACTTAAGAGCCATTGCCGGAGATTCCCTTATACAAAAAAAGCTACAAAACGATATAAACAAAAAGCTTTTGCCAAATATTTCGCAAAACTTTATAAACGAAAAAATCATTGAAAGAAAGAAAAGGCATATAAAATATGGTTCTGCAACATACTTGACTGAGCCAAATATAAAGGAAGGTGAAGGATGCCTTAGAGACATTCACTCAATTTTTTGGATTCTTAAAGCATTTCATTCGCAAATTGAAATTAATAAATTTTTAGGGGCGGGATTTTTAAATAAAAATGAACTAAAAATTATAAATGAATCCTTGAATTTTCTTCTAACAATTAGGAACCACTTACATATAAATAAAAAACACGATATCGACATTATTGATTTTGATTCTCAAATTAAAGCAGCTGATTTTTTTAATATAGAAGATGAAAACTTTTTAACAAAACAAACCCTTTTTATGAAGAAGCTATATGGGACTATAAATAAGGTTGGGGAGCTGACAGACAAGATAATTCAGAAGACTATAAGTAAAAAAATATTCACTTCCAAGAGAATACAAAACCTAGATGATTTTTTTATTATTCACAGAGGAATGCTAAGAGCTATAAATCCTGGAGAATTGTTTCGCAATCCACGAAATATTTTAAAAGTATTTGAATACTCTGTAATTCACGATTGTGATATTTCTGATGATCTGTTAAGGGAAATAAGAAAAGTTCGGACGTTTCGATTCTCAGCCAGCGAAGAAAAAGTAATAAGCAAACACTTTATTGAAATACTTAGGAAAGGAAGGAATATCTTTAAGATTCTTTCTAGTCTTAACAAAAATAATATTTTATCTTTTTTAATTCATCAATTTGAAGTCATAAAAAACCTACCTCTTGCAGATCCATCTCATATTTATACTGTTGATGTTCACTCTATATTACTAATTGACGAATATGAAAAACTTATCAATGGTGAGTATAAAAAGGAATTTCCTTTTGAATCAAGTATTGCTTCTAAATTAAAAAAGAAAGAAGCTTTTTACTTAGCTTGTCTGTTGCACGATATAGGAAAAGGCTATGGAAATAATCATGCCGAAAGAGGAAGTAAAATTACAAAAGATATTTGTCAGAATTTGTTTTGTGATGATGAGCTAACTCATACGGTTGAATTCTTAGTTAAAGAACACTTAATAATGTCTAGCTATTCACAAAAGAGGGATTTGGATGATAGCCAATTAATTGAAGAGTTTAAAAATAGAGTCCAGTCAAAAGAAAATCTTCAGTATTTATTTATACTTACTTTCTGTGATCTCAGAAGTGTTGCGCCCGATGTTTGGTCAAACTGGAAAGGGAATTTGCTTTCACTACTTTTTAAAAAAGCTAATGAACTGTTTATTAATTCCAAATCGAAACAAAAAACTCTGTTAGTAAAAATAACTAAAAAGGGGCAAATATTTAAAAGTATAGATGAGGCAAAATTTAAGCAAATTGCTGGTCGTCATTTCTCTACTTATTTTAATACTTATACACTAGAAGAATTAAAATACCAGATAGAAATTCTGATGAATCAAACCAAAGATATCTCTCTTAAAGTCAAATACAGCCAAAAAAACAATGTTGACCAATTAACAATATGGTCGAAGAAGCAGACTGTAGGTTTTGCGGAGATTTGCGGAAAACTTTCCTCTGCAAGCATCAATATTTATTCTGGAAGAACAACTGTGCTTAAGAAAAACCTAGCGCTCTATACATTCGAGGTTAATAGATTTGGGAAATCAACTTTTAGCGATAGGGGTATATGGGGTTCAATTCAAAGTGAGCTTGAGCAAAAAGAAGTTATTATCGAAGAAAGCAAAATTGGAAAAAATATTTCATCAATAGTAAATGGTGTTAAAATTGAAACGAAGATAAAAGTTGACAATAACTCTTCTAATAACTATACGATAATAGAACTTTCATCAGCAGATAAACCAGGCCTACTATATGAAATTTCCAAAAATTTAAAAAATTTGGGACTATCGCTGGGGTTGGTTAAAATTTCTACTAGGAGAGGTTCTGTTGATGATTCTTTTTATGTAAAGAAAATAAGTGGGGGAAAGCTTGTAGAAGAAAATGACATCGAACTTATAAAGAGGAGCTTGAAAAATATATTAATATGAACAAAAAAAATATTTCAGAAATAAAAACCGATTTTTTAATCATAGGTTCAGGATTGTCCGGGCTTTATTCTGCAATTTATGCATCTAAATTTGGCAAAGTAACTTTAATAACAAAATCCTCAATTCAGGAAAGTAATTCTTATTGGGCTCAAGGTGGAATTGCGGCAGCTATAAATGATGACGATTCAATTGAAATACATAAGAAAGACACCCTTTCTGCAGGTTGTGGGCTTAATAACGAAGAAGCTGTGAACACTATGGTTTCAGAGGGAACAGAGCGTGTACAAGGATTAATAAATCAGGGGATGAATTTTGATCGAGCAGAATCAGGTTTTGATTTTGGAATTGAGGGTGGGCATAGCAGAAGAAGAATCCTACATGCATTGGGAAATGAAACAGGAAAAGCTGTAGTTGATTTCTTATGCAAAGAAGTTGAAAAGAATAATAAAATCACAATTTATGAAAACTCTTTTGTAATAGACCTATTCTCTGACTCTAAATCATGCTTTGGTTGTTTAGTCTTTTCTGATAAAGAAAAAAATAAAATTAGTATCCATTCAAAGGCTACAATTGTTGCTACAGGTGGAGGGTGCGGGCTATATTCTCAATCATCGAATCCATCTAGCACATCAGGTGATGGAATAGCGCTTGGACTTAACGCAGGTGCTGTAGTTAAAGATATGGAATTCATACAATTCCATCCAACGGTCTTTTCTAAAGAAGGTGCTCAGAATTTTCTTATCTCAGAAGCCATAAGAGGTGAAGGTGGTCAGCTTGTTAATCATTCAAAAAGCAGATTTATGGAAAACTATTCGAAACAACTAGAGCTTGCTCCAAGAGACATAGTAGCAAGGGCAATATTTAATGAGATGAGAACTAATGGTGAAAAAAATGTTTTTCTATCATTAAAGCATTTAAAACCCAGTCTAATAAAAAACAGATTTAAAAATACTTTTGAGCTTTGCCTGCGGGAAGGTTTAGATATTACTAAAGATGATATTCCGGTATCCCCTGCTGCGCACTATATGATTGGGGGTATCAAAACAAATATTTCCTCACAAACTAACATTAAGAATCTGTATGCTTGCGGAGAAGTTGCTTGTGTCGGCGCTCATGGTGCAAACAGATTGGCGAGCAATTCTCTTTTAGAGTGTTTAGTTTTTGCAAAAAGAGCTATAGATTCGGCTGTAAAATTATCAAAAAAAGAAATGAAAATTCCTAAAGATTTGATAGAGAGGGCTAAAAAATGCTCTCTAATATCGTCGGATAAGAAAGTTGAGTCATATTTAAACTATAGGATACTGCTTTCACAAACTATAAATAATTATGTTGGAATTTTAAGAAATAAAAAAGATTTACTACTTGCTCTTAACGAAATTTCATCCATTAAAAGAACAAATTTAGATGAATTTGACCTTATAGACAAAAGGCTTATGAACCTAAAAAGTTTAACCTACCTAATTACAAAGTCTGCTCTATTAAGAGAAGAGTCACGAGGTGCGCACATCCGAGAAGATTTTTCAAGTGAATCATCGAAGTGGCACAAGCATATAAATTGGAAGTTAAACAATGGAACCCTGCGGTTTTCATACTCAAAGCAATGATTTATGTTGATTCACATTGTATTAAATAAAAAAAATGCTATAATTTTTTGCGGTGCGTTGCAGTTCAGTATTTACTGAAAGTACTCCATAAATTAAGTATATTTTAACTAAAAGGTGAAGTTTAATGGCTGTTGAAAAACAATTAGAAGAACTAGAAATGGTTACGGTAAAATTTGCTGGGGACTCTGGGGACGGAATTCAAATTACAGGTGATCAATTCGGTAATACAACCGCTATAGCCGGTAACGATTTTTCTACATTTCCCGATTTTCCATCTGAAATTCGTGCGCCTCTTGGAACAACTTATGGTGTTTCTTCTTATCAAATACAATTTGCAGCCAAAGATATTTACACGCCAGGTGACACTCCAGATGTTCTTGTTTGCTTTAACCCGGCTGCATTAAAAGTAAATATGAGTACCGTTAACAAGGGTGGGATAATCGTTGTTAATGAAGATGAGTTTATTCCTAAGAATCTGAAAAAAGCAGGTTTTGAATCTGATCCACTTGATCCAGATGATACTTCTCTTCAAGACTTTAGGGTTCACAAAATTCCTATAACAACACTTACCTTAAAAGCTTTGGAAGACATGGAAGACATGGGTCACGCAGATAAACTGAGATGTAAAAACTTTTTAGCATTAGGGGTCGTTTCTTGGCTATTCCAAAGACCTTTAGAACCAATTGAAAATTTCTTAACAAAAAAATTTGGCAAAAAGCCTTTAATTTTAGAAGCTAATACAAAAGTTCTTCATGCAGGATACAACATGTGCGATACAATGGAGATTTTTCCGATAATGTACAAAATACCTGCAGCTAAACTTGAACCAGGAACTTATCGAAATATTAATGGAGCATTGGCGACCTCTTACGGTCTGCTGGCTGCCGCAGAAAAAATAGAACTTCCAATTGTTTATGCGGGATATCCAATTACACCAGCAAGTGAAATTCTTCATACTCTTGCAGCATTAAAACAATTTGATGTTGCCGCCATACAGACCGAGGATGAAATAGCCGCTGTAACTATGGCACTTGGAGCTGCCTATGGTGGTGCACTTGGAATAACTGGGAGCTCAGGCCCCGGACTAGCACTTAAAATCGAAGCAATCAACTTGGCAGTAATGACAGAATTACCATTAATAATTTTTAATTTTATGAGATCAGGAATTTCAACAGGAATGCCTACAAAAACCGAACAGGGTGATTTGGCTATGGCTCTTTTTGGTAGACCTTCTGATTCTCACCTAATTGTTCTGGCTCCAGAGTCAGCATCTGACTGTTTTTGGATTTCAATTGAAGCAGTAAGGCTAGCAACAAAATATATGACGCCTGTAATAGTTTTATCTGAGGGATTCTTAGTAAATGCCTCTGAGCCATGGAAACTTCCTGATTTAAGCACAATACCTAAAATGGAACCGCCTTTTAGAACTGATCCTGAAAACTACCTTCCCTACATAAGAAACAAAGAAACTTTGGCTAGGGACTGGGTAAGGATAGGCACAAAAGGCCTAGAGCATACAATTGGTGGTCTAGAGAAGATTAATGAAACCGGTGCAATTTCACAAGATCCAGAAAACCATGATCTGATGACAAGGTTAAGAGCAGAAAAAGTACAAAAAGTGCAAAATGATATTCCAGATGTTGAAGTTCTGGGAGATAAAGATGCAGACCTTGTTCTTTTAGGGTGGGGTAGCGCTATAGGAAGCATGAGAGCTTCTGCTGAAGTAATTGCAAAAAGCGGCAAAAAAGTTGCAATAGTCAATTTAAGGTATATAAATCCTTTTCCTAAAAACTTAGAGGTAGTTTTAAAAAGCTTCAAAAAAGTTGCAGTCGTAGAATTAAACTTAGGACAGTTGAATATGATAATCAGATCAAAATTTATGATTGATACTTCTTTCTTGGGAAGAGTAACGGGCCAACCAATTTCTGTTGTTGAAATGGTGGAATTTATAAATAATGAGTTAAACTTATTAAAAGAGCATTAATTAATATTTAGGGAGTTTTTATGAGTACTACTACAGAGGCAGTTAAATACAAAGCTAACGATTTTAAATCATCGGCTGAACCTAGGTGGTGTCCTGGTTGCGAAGATTATGCAATTTTAAAGGCTGTTCAAACAGCTATGGCACAAATAGGTAGACCTAAAAACGAACACGCAGTAGTATCAGGCATTGGTTGTTCGTCCAGATTTCCTTACTATATGGGCACATACGGATTTCATACAATACATGGGAGACCTCTTCCTATTGCAACAGGACTAAAGATTTCTAATCCAGAACTAGCTGTTTGGGTTGTTACTGGAGATGGTGACGGAATTTCTATTGGTGGAAATCATTTGATGCATGCATTAAGAAGAAATACTGATATGAATATCCTTCTGTTTGATAACAGGATATATGGCCTAACAAAAGGTCAATACTCTCCTACTAGTGAAAAAGGTAAAATTAACAAAACAGCCCCATACGGAACAATTGAAGAACCTGCAGATCCTGCATCTCTAGCTGTTGAGTGCGGGGCATCTTTTGTTGCACAAATTTCTGCTACTTATGTAAAGGAACTTGTAGCCGTTTTAGTCGAAGCTTATAATCATAAAGGAACATCTTTTGTTCATATATATCAGAATTGCTACATATACAATAATGGCGCCTTTGATGGATTTACCGAAAGAAGCATCAGAGATGATAATAATATCAAAATAGAACATGGCAAACCTTTAATCTTCGGTGAAAAGAGTAACAAAGGTCTGGTTATGGGCTATGGTAAATTTGATATTGTCGAATTTGAACCAGAGAATGTACCAGATAATGTAGTAATATACGATGAAACTGATTTAACATTAGTAAGAATGATTGTTGATATGAAGTTTCCTGAATTTCCCGTTCCTATGGGAGTTATAAAAAGGGTTAAGCAGCCAACTTTTGATGACCGTATACATGAACAAATTGAGTCCGCTAAGACAAAATTTAAACCTGATTTAAGTAGGCTTATTTCCTCTGGGGATACTTGGGAAGTTAAATAGACTTATATGAACAGTGCTTTAAAGAAAAGTATTAGCACAATTCTAAATTCTTCTTTAAAAGAAGATAAAGTATTTACCGACATAACCACACAAAACTTAATCGAAGATTCAAATTTGACTTGTGAGCTTGTATTTAAAGAAAGTGGAATTTTGTGTGGTACAAAAATAGTTACCTATTTAATTAAAAATTTTAATGACAAAATAAAGATTGTGTGGAAATTCAAAGAAGGGTCTTTTATTAAAAAAAATACTAGGATTGCTTCAATAGATGGTCCAGGAAACAGGGTTCTTGCAATTGAAAGAGTTCTTCTAAATTTTTTGCAAAAGACATCTGGCATAGCTACTATAACTTATAATTTCTGCAAGCTGATAAAAAACAAAAAAATTAATCTTTTAGATACAAGAAAAACCACTCCGGGGTGGAGATTAATAGAAAAATACTGTGTTAAGGTTGGGGGCGGTCAAAACCATAGGATGGACCTGTCTGAACTTATATTAATTAAAGATAATCATATAAGGGCACTTAATGGAGTAGAGCACGCTCTTGTAAAGATATTCAAAAAGAAAAACCGTATTCCTGTTGAGATAGAAGTTAAATCTCTTTCTGAACTCGATAGTGCATTGAAATTTAAAATTAAAAGAGTTATGTTGGACAACCTTAGCGTGCCCAATATAAAAAAGGCAATCAAAAGAATAAGGGAATTCCCTGGTGTTGAGATAGAAATATCAGGTGGAATCAATATGTCTAAAATAAAAAAAATCTCCTCTTTAGATGTTGACTATATTTCTGTGGGAACAATTACACATTCATCGCCATCCATAGATATTTCTATGAATGTGTTAAAATAAACTATGGACTTAAATATTTTAAAGCAAATATCTGATCTTAAAAAAAAGAAAAATGCTGTAATTCTTGCACACAACTATCAAATACCCGAAGTTCAAGATATAGCCGATTTTATAGGAGACTCTCTAGGTCTTGCCAAAAAAGCATTAGAAGTTGAAGCAGAAGTGATAATTTTTTGTGGCGTTCATTTTATGGCAGAAACTGCATCAATACTTTGTCCTAATAAGAAAATTTTATTACCAGACCTGGAAGCAGGATGTTCTTTGGCTAACTCTATAAACTTACAACAACTTCAGGATTGGAAAAAAAAGAATCCTGAAGCTGTAGTTGTCTCTTATGTTAATACAACTGCGGAAATTAAAGCAGAGAGTGACTACTGTTTTACTTCTTCAAATGCTGTAAAAATTATAGAGTCAATCGATAAAGATAAAAAAATACTTTTTCTGCCTGATATGTTTTTAGGTGCATATGTCCAAAGGAAAACAAAAAGGAAAATCGATATTTGGCCTGGCGAATGTCATGTTCATGCTGCTATGACTTATGAAGAAATAAAAAACCTTAGAGATGAGTATGTTGAAACTGAGGTTTTAATTCATCCTGAGTGTGCCTGTGGTTCAGAAGCTATGTATTATTCAGAAAAAAATAATGATAAAAATGTTCACTTTTTATCAACAGAGGCAATGATTAATAAAGCCAAAAGTTCGAGTGCTAAAAATATCATAGTAGCCACAGAAACTGGTGTTATTCACAAACTAGAAAAAACATCCCCTGAAAAAAACTTCATACCAATAAACAGAACAGCAACTTGTAAATATATGAAAATGATTACCGTAGAAAAAGTTCTTAGAGCATTAAAATCTGAGGGACCAGAGGTAAAAGTAGCGAGCGAAATAGCAATTAAAGCTAAAACTGCAATTGATAGAATGGTGGGTATTGGATAATGGCCGTGGGAAGATTCGAACTTCCGACATACGCCTTATGAGAGCGTCGCTCTACCCCTGAGCTACACGGCCGATGGATTTTCAGTTTATCATGCCCAAAGAGAGTTTCAAGGAAAGCTGGTTTAAAAAATATGAATAACAGTCCAGAAATTAAATATACCAACAGAAGAAGAGCTGTCCTCCTTGTACTTTCAGCTATTTTCATATCATCAATGACAATGCTTAATCTTCTAGGAACATCACGATTCCTAGATTTAAGCTTTAATCTTTTGGGTTTACAAATCCCCGTGGTTTTAGCTGTTGGAGTTTTGCCCTATCCCATAACCTTTTTATGTACAGACTTAATATCCGAAATTTATGGTGAAGAGAGGGCTTCTGAGCTTGTATGGACAGGGTTAATTGTAAACATTTGGCTTGCAATAATACTGTGGATAGGTGGCCTAATACCTGCATTTACAACTAATAATCTCAGTGTAGACGCCGATAATGCATTCATGATTATAAGATCCTTGTCACTGAGTACTATAACCGCCTCGATGATTGCTTATTTTCTAGCACAATATTCTGATGTAAAAATATTTCATTTTTTAAAAAAGCTCACAAAAGGTAAGCATTTATGGCTAAGAAACAATGGGTCTACTATGATCAGCTCTCTAATAGACACTATCTGTGTTATCTCAATCACACATTATTTATCAAAATCAATACCGCTTCCTGAAGCAGAGTCAGAATTAAATGGATTGTTCTTGCTTATATCATATGCATATATTTTTAAATTTATAATTGCTCTCCTTGATACGCCTTTATTGTATATTGGCGTAAAACATTTAAAAAAATACCTTGGAATCAATGATCACGATTTCTAACTTGATAGAACTGTTGTTATAATAACTTTATGGCAATAAATGTTAAAAAGCTACCGCAAAACAATGAAGCAGAACAAGCGGTGCTTGGTTCTATTTTAATAGACCAAGAAGCTATGAATTTAGCACTTGAAGAAATTGCTGAAAACGATTTTTATGACGAAAACCATAAAAAAATATTTTCTGCTATGGTTGACTTGGACAAGGAAAGTAAGCCAATTGATATATTAACACTATATGACAAGTTAAAGTCAAAAAAATCTTTATTAAAAGAGGTTGGTGGTAGTTCATATCTGAGCCAATTAATTGAAATTGTTCCTAGCTCATCAAATGTAGTTTTCTATGCAAAATCCGTAAGGGAGAAGTCAATATTAAGGAGCATGATTAAGACAGCATCTGAAATTATAGATGAAGGGCAAACAGACCAAGTTGAAGTTGATGAGTTTGTTGATCAGGCCGAGAAGAAATTGTTTGAAATTAGTCAAAACAAAAAGAGGTCTGGCTTTGTTTCAACTGCTGAACTTGCAACAGAAACTATAAAAATAATTGAAACCTTAACAACAAGAAAAATGGCTATTACTGGGATTGCCAGTGGCTTTAAAAAGCTGGACAAAATGACTGCTGGTTTTCAAAATTCTGATTTGATCATAATTGCAGCAAGGCCTGGTATGGGTAAAACCTCCTTTAGTTTAAATATTGTCATGCATGCAGGCTTGGTTCATGGACTTAAGGTAGGTTTTTTCTCTCTAGAGATGGCGAAAGAACAGCTAATGATGAGAATGCTTTCTGCAAAATCTAAGCTAAATTTTGGCAAAATTAGAACGGGGTTTTTATCAGATTCCGAGTTTCAAAAAACTGTCGCTGCTGCAGAAACTTTACAAAGAGCGAATATATTTATAGATGATACACCTGCTCTTACCTCTCTGGATCTAAGGTCCAGAACAAGGCGCCTAAAGAGCGATAAAGGTATAGATATTTTAATTGTTGATTATCTTCAATTGATGCGGGGCTCTTCCAGAACGGATAACCGTGAAAGAGAAATTGCCGAAATTTCTTTGTCTCTTAAAGCTCTTGCTAAGGAACTACAAATCCCTATTATTGCTATTTCTCAGCTTAGCAGACAAACTGAAGCCAGGACAGACAAAAAACCACAGCTTTCAGATCTAAGAGAAAGTGGTGCGCTGGAACAAGATGCTGATATGGTCATTTTTCTTCATCGTGCTGATGCCTATAAAAGGATTGCTGATGAAAGAGACGGCTTAGCCGAAGTTATTATTGGAAAACAACGTAACGGTCCGACTGGAACAGTTTCTTTGGCCTTCCTAGATACCCAAGGAGTTCCTAGCTTTGAGAATCTTGCGGATGAATACACAGAGGAACCTAGGGACTAGGCCTAAAGTGATATAGATACAGGGCAATGGTCAGAGCCAAATACATCGTTGTGAATTTGAGCATCCTTAATCTTGTCAATTTGTGAAACCCAAAAATAATCAATTCTCCAACCCGCATTGTTTTGCCTAGCATTCCTCATATATGTCCACCATGAATATTTGACCTCATTTGGATAAAAGTACCTAAAAGTGTCAACAAATCCTTTTTTTTGAAACTTATCCAACCAATCTCGCTCTATCCGAAGGAAGCCAGAAGTATTTTCGTTAGGCTTAGGGTGCCTTAGGTCAATCTCATTATGTGCAATATTATAGTCTCCGCATATTATGATATTTTTCTTTTTTCTTTTTAACTTTACAAACATGTCATAGGCTGCGTCATGAAACCTAAACTTGTAATCAAGCCTTATATCATTCATTTGACCATTAGGAAAATAAAAATTAAGCAAAATAAACTTATCATATTCGGCTATCAGAGTTCTTCCTTCGTCATCCAAATCCTGATCAGAATCAAGGGTTGTTGAAACATTAAGAGGCTTTTCCTTGGTGTATATGGCAACTCCTGAGTATCCCTTTTTGTATTTAGGGGAATCAAAAATAGATAAATATCCAGGTATATTAAGCAAGTCATCTCCTAATTGCTCAACGTGCGCCTTCGTTTCTTGAAGACATAATATATCTGGAGAATAGTCTGAAATGAAATCTAAGAATCCCTTCTTCTTTACAGCTCTAATTCCGTTTACATTCCAAGAAAATATGTTCATGAAATTAGTTTATAATAATTCTTCCCATCATGTTAGTGGAAATTATATATGAAATTTATTATTGTACCGTTTAAAAACTTTAAATCAGCTAAAACACGCATGAGAAAAGACTTGTCCACTCAGGAAACTGAAAAAATTGTTGAAAAAATGCTCATTCATGTTTTACAAGAAGTTTCAAAGTCACAAATGTCAGACGAAAACTTTATCATTACAAATGACAAAAAAGCTATAAGAATTGCATCTAGATTTGGAATCAAAATAATTGAAGAAGAAAAGCAGCTAAGTGAAAGTGTTTCAATTGATTTTGCGTCAAAAATTCTAAAAGAAAAAGGTGCAACGAGCGTCTTAAGAATCCCGGGTGATTTGCCACTTTTAAGCTTTAAAGATATTGATTATATTTTTAAGAAGGCCAAAGAACACAACTCCTGTATAGTAGTCCCGTCCAAAAGTGGTAGTGGCACTAACGCAATGCTTAGAACACCGCCGGATATCATTCAATCATTTTTTGGAGAAAACAGTTTGCAAAGACATATTAAAGAGTTTGAAGATAAAAAAGTCCAATATAGGATTTTAGAAAATGAAAATATTGGACTTGATATAGACTGCCTGAATGACCTTGAACACTTTCGTGAAAGTCATCCCAACAATAGTAAACATAATCCTTTTAGCTGATTACTGCTAAAATGTCTCTTTCTTCTAGAACCATAAGGTCTTTATTTTCAATATTAACCTCTGCTCCACCAAACTTACTAAAAAGAACTTTGTCGCCTTTTTTAACTGTTAGCGGAGTAACATTTCCTTTCTGATCAGCTCTTCCAGACCCTACAGCAACAACTGTTGCTTCAAGTGGCTTTTCTTGAGAACTATCAGGAATGATAATGCCGCCCTGTGTTGTACTTTCAGCCTCGTTTCTTTCAACTAAAACAAACGCTCCCAAAGGTCTTACAGTTTTTTTCTTAGATTTACCCATTATAAACTCCCCTTAAACTTTATTTACTTATAAAATAATCATGTTTATTGAACATTCAAGTCAATTAAATAAATTTAATTGAAAATTCATGTTTATGCTTCTTGTTCATATTTATTATCAATGGAGTAATAGCCTCTATCATTGAAGAAATTTCGAGTGGTCCAGCATCTATAGCTTTAAGGCTTGGCATTTCTTCAGTTAACTTTGAAACTATTGTTTTGGCTTCATCATCATTGCCGCAAATAACAACATCATAGTCTAGTGGTTTTTCAAAATTAGCCAAACCTTTTGCAGGAATGTTGTGATAGGCACTTACGACTCTTACTGAATCTGGTAACACGTTTTGAATATCAATAGCTGCAGATCCAGAATCTGGTGGATCATAAGATACAACTTTTCCAAACTTCATAGGAACAACTGGCGAGATTACAATTTGATTTGTGAAAGAGTTGGAAATACCTTCCAAGGTTGATTTTGTGTATTCAGGAGGCAAACATACAACGACTACTTCGCTTGCTTTTGCAGCCTCTCCGTTTTCCATACCGAGTATGCTTTTATCAACACCTTGCTCTTTTGCTTTCTCGTTTATCTCTGCTGCAGCAGCATCTGCTTTTTCTTGGGTTCTAGAACCTATTAAAACTTCGTGGCCTGCTTTGGCCCATCTTATTACAAGACCTTCAGCAAAAGACCCTGTTCCACCTAATAAACTAATTTTCATTTAATTCTCCTTTAATCAAATTATGATTTGAAATATTATAACAGTTTTTTTAAAGCTAGGTTAAGTTTGTTAGAAGAGCAGGCTAGCTCTAGAGTTTTAACCCTTGATTTAAGGCCACCAACAATAGCTATTTTAGACTTTGGTATTCCTATGAATTCCGAAAGTATCTTAATCAATTCGAGGTTTGACGCACCCTTATGTGGTATTGCTGCTACTTTTACTAATAAAACACCTAATTCAAAACTCAAAACCTCTGACTTTTTTGACCTTGGTTTAACTGATACTAGAATTCTCAAATTTAAAAGGTATAGGCAAGCTGAACCAAGGATTTAACTAAAAAGCTTTTTAAAAATTCTGCTGCTAATAAAACAACAATGGGTGAAATATCTATTCCACCGAGATTTGGCATAGCGTTTCTTACTATTGATAAAACCGGCTCGGTTATTCTATACAAAAATTGAAATAAAGTATTATAAGGATCAGGGTTAAACCATGAAATTAATGCTCGAATAATTATTAGCCACACAAAAAGAGAAAGAATTAAGTTTAAAACGTTTGCAATGGCTAAAATTAAATTTGTAATAATCATATCAATTTTTATTCATAATTAACTTGTCGCTAATTTTTACCGATTTCTTAGATGCAGAATCTAGACATTGAACAATAATATTGGTAAATCTTTTATTTTTCAATAACTTAATACCTGCTTCAGTGGTGCCGCCTGGAGAGGAAACCAACTTAACAAATTTCTGTGGGGATACTTTGATTGTATTCAAATATGCCACTGTACCTAAAATAGTTTCAAAAACTATATCTTTTACCATCGCTTCACCTAAATTTTTAGATTTACCGTAAGCGAGTTGGGCTGCAATGTATTCTGCTAAAAATGCAGGTCCAGAACCGCTTATTGCCGTGATATAGTCAAAATCTTTTTCTGCCTTTAGCTCAAATGCTTTTCCGGTTGTCTCTATTAAGCTTAAAAAAGCTTTTCGATCCTTGTTGGTGCAATGCCTGTTAGCCTTGAAACCAATAACGCCCCTTAATACAAGGCAAGACAAATTCGGCATTGTTCTTATAACTTTTTTCTTTGGTCCTATTAGTTTTTGTATAAAAGATGTTTTTACGCCGGCTGCTATTGAGACAAGAATCTTTCTGGAATTTAACTTCTTCTTTGTTTCTTTTAATACCTCTGAAACCGCATCAGGTTTAACGCAAAGAAAAATAATTTCAGAATTTTCTACAACACTAATATTTTCAGTTGTTGTTCTAACATTTTTAAGAGCCCTTAACGGTTTTAATCTTTTAGTGTCTACGTCAGAACAAATAACCTTGTGTATACCCTGGGCTAGAAAGCCCTTAATCAAAGATATTGCCATGTTGCCTGTACCTATTATTCCAACGTTCATTTAATGCGTTCTCCAAAAATCTTTGTTCCCACCCTAATTATAGTAGAACCTTCTTCTAAGGCTACCCTATAATCATTGCTCATACCCATTGATAGCTCGAGACTAACTCCTAAATTCTTTTCAATATCTAATGACAAATTCTTCATTTTTCTGTAATCCATCCTGCTATATTCAGGGTCTTGTGAATATTCAGTAATTGTCATAAGTCCTTTTATCTTTAGCCTTTCCAGAATAGAAATACTCGAAGATAATTCTTGAACCTCCTCAATCCTTGCTCCACCCTTGTTTGGGTCTTCTGAAACGTTAACTTGCAAAAGAATGTCTTGAAAAAGGTCTTTCTTTAAACAGAAGTCATTAATCATTGAAGCCTTTTTAAGGGTGTCTACCGTGTGAACCAAGGTGGCTTTGCCAGCGAAATATTTTATTTTATTTTGTTGAATTTGCCCTATATAGTGCCACCTTATGTCTTCATGATTTAAAATAGTTGCTTTAATTTTATCACGCAACTCTTGTGCATAGTTTTCGCCAAAATCTCTTTGCCCAAGAGAATAAAGATCAAGGATCTCTTCAAGCGGTTTTGTTTTAGACACCGCAACAAGAAGGGTTTTTTGGTTAAGCCTCTTTAGGTGATCATTTAATTCCTTAACAAAATTTTGATAATTAAGCTGTGTACTCATAATAATTAAAGACTATTATAATATATAATCAAACAAATGGGACTTACAACACAGGAAGCTCTAAAGTTTGGTGAATTAGCTCTAAAAAAAGCAAATATAGTAAATTATAAAAATGAAGCCAGAGAAATACTTGAAAATCTCTTAAAAAAAACACCCGAGGAACTTTTTTTAATAAAAGAGAAGAATATAAGCGAAACGAACAACGTGGCTTTCATAAAAAAAATTAAAAAGCGAACTAGTGGAGTGCCTCTACAATATATAACAAAGGTGGGCCACTTTTACTCCAGAGCTTTTTATGTCTCAAAAGGAGTGTTAATACCAAGACAAGAAACTGAAATACTTGTGGAAACAGTATTGAAGACTTTTGAGGCAAGAAGCAATGTTTCATGCTTGGATATGTGTTCCGGAAGTGGTTGCATTGGCATTAGCTTAGCTTTAGAAAACAGAAATTTTAAAAGAATAGTGTTGGCTGACACAAGCAAAAGAGCCCTTTTATGTTCAGTCAAAAATATTAAAGCTTTTAGGGTAAAAAGAAGATGTACCGCAGTTTTATCGAAGTTTTTCTCTAACATACCGAATACAAGGTTTGATGTTATTTGCTCTAACCCTCCTTACATTAGTGAAAAGGAATATGCTTTAGTAGAAAAACAAGTCAAGGACTACGAACCAAAACTTGCTTTGGTTAGCAAAGACAAGGGCCTTTTGCACATTAAAAAAATTGCACAGGGTGCCGCAGGCTTTTTAAAACAAGATGGGCTCCTTTTTTTTGAAGTTGGACAAAATCAGTCCGAAAAGGTAAAAGAAATTTTATTGGATATTGGATACTGCGACTTGCTAACTTATAATGATTTAAATCAAATAAAAAGGATAGTTGTAGGAAAATGGAAAAAATAGTAATAGAGGGCGGACTTCCCCTTAAAGGCAAAGTAAGCATTTCAGGTTCAAAGAACTCTGCGCTGCCTATTCTTGCTGCTACCGCTATTTTTCCTGGTTCATACAAATTCACGAATGTACCTGACATTCAAGACGTTAGAACAATGTTAGAGTTATTAAAAATTCTAGGTTCAAGATATACTTTTAAGAATAATAAGGTCGAGATTACATCAACAAAATTAAGTAAACACGAAGCTCCTTATGATCTTGTTAAGACTATGAGGGCCTCTGTATTAATATGGGGGGCTCTTTTGACAAGGTTTAATAAAGCCAAAATTTCTTTCCCTGGTGGTTGCGCAATTGGGGATAGACCTGTCGACCAGCACCTAGAAGGGTTTGAATCAATTGGATACGAAACAAACATAAATCAAGGTTATCTTGAGTCGGTATCTGCAGGAGAAATAGGTGGGAAATTTAATTTTAAAATTAAAAGTGTGACTGGAACAGAAAACCTAATTTTAGCATCTATAATGGGAGACAAAGAAACAACTTTAACAAATTGTTCACTTGAACCCGAGGTTGATGATTTAATTAAATTCCTAAACTCACTAGGAGCAACCATAAAACGTGTGAAGGAGAAGGTGACAATCACCCCTGTTCTTAAATTAAAAAAACAGACAAAAGCCTATAAAATTATTCCTGACAGAATTGAAGCTGGAACATTTATGTATTTAGCATGCCTACCGAAGAATGAGTTAACTATAACCAACGTTGATGCCTCGACATTAATAGATGTTATAAAAACGGTCAAGCAGCTAGGTGCAAAGGTGAAACAGACAAAAAAGTCTATTAAAATTACAGCGCCAAACAAGATTGGGGCTCTAAAGGTTGAAACTAACCCCTATCCGTATTTTCCTACTGATCTTCAAGCTCAACTAATGGCAGTATTAATTCTAGGGGAAGGTTCCTCCAGTATAAGGGAGAATGTTTTTCCTAACAGGTTTATACATGTTGCGGAGCTGCGAAAATTAGGGGCTAAGATTAAACTGAGTAGTAATTTGGCAAAAATACAAGGAACGAAGGGTTTAGCTGGAGCCAAAATGCAAGCAAGTGATCTAAGAGCCAGCGCGGGACTAGTCCTTGCAGCACTAAGTGCAGTTGGACAAAGTGAAATTTTTAGAATATATCACCTTGATAGAGGGTACGAAGGAATAGATAATAAATTAAGAGAGGTTGGAGCGAAAATTTGCAGAGTAAAAGAGTAAGAGTAGCAATTTCAAAAGGCAGGATTCTTAAAGAAGTTTGCGCATATCTTGCAAAAGTGGGATACCCAAACGATATTGGGAAGAAGGATTCGCGTGAACTAATTTTTAATGTTAAAAATCTTCAAATTTTAGCGTGCAAACCTTCAGATGTCCCCAGATATGTTGAACTAGGTGCTGCAGATTGTGGAATTGTTGGATCGGATTGTATACTAGAAGCTGAATGTGACATTTATGAGCCTATTAGTTTGCCTATTGGAAAATGTAGGATGGTTTTAGCTTGTCCAAAAAATAAAAAAGTAGAACTAAAAGCTGGAATGAGTATAAAAATTGGCACTAAATATCCTAGGATAACGCAGGAATTCTTTTTAAAAAAAAATATAGCTCCAGAAATTGTTTTTCTAAATGGATCGGTTGAGCTGGCTCCACTAACAGGGCTTGCTGATGCAATTGTGGACATAACAGAGACTGGTTCAACGATAAGAGAAAACAATTTAAAAATTGTTGAAACTATAATGGAAATTAGTGCAAAAGTAATCGTAAATAAAACCAGTTTCAGAACACTGAACAAAGAAATTGAAACCATCACAACGGCTTTAGTAAAGAAAATAAAAATTTAAGTTTCCATAACCATTGAAAAAAAATTCAATATTACTTTTTTAATGGACGCAGTGTTAATTATTTGTTAATATTAAAAAGTGTTAATTCTATTTTGGTCCTTATAAGCTACCTAAATTGTTAACATTTTTATCCACATTTATCCACATTTTGTGGATAAGTAGACGGGGTGGGTCATATTGACGAAATCATAGGGATACGGAATTGGAAGACAAACAAGCGCAAAAATTAAACGAACACTTAGACTCAGACCTAGTAGATAAAAACGTTCTTGGTGCGATGGTTTTGGACAACATATCTCAAAACTACCCTGGAATAAAACAGTTTTTTTCAACTATTAAGCTGATAGAGGTAAACGATAAACAAGCTACCTTTATTGTCTCTGACGTTATGACCTCCGAGTGGATAAACAATCACTACATGCACATATTGGAAAAGGTTTTTTGGGAAGAGTCAGAGGAAGAGCTTGGCTTTAAAAAGGTGGTTGTGAACTCTCAGGATGCCTATAAATCCAGAAACTTAAAACCAAAAAAGAAAGGATCTAGCGCTAGGGGGCTTACGCGTGTCCACGAGGGAACCTTAAACGGCAGGCAAAGCTTTGGTACTTTTGTAAAAGGTGCGTCAAATACTCTTGCTGCCATTGCTGCTGAAAGGGTTGCCGACAAACCGGGAAAATCATATAACCCCCTTTTTATTTATGGCAGGACTGGTTTGGGAAAAACTCATTTGTTAAATGCGGTCGGAAACACAATTTATGATGACAACAAAGACTTTAAAATTTGTTCTATTTCTGCAGAACATTTTACAAACAAGGTTATTAGCTCAATAAGATCCGGGAAAACAAAAGAGCTTCGAGATTCTTTCAGGTTCGACTGCGATGTACTTTTGATAGATGACATACAGTTTATAGCTGGAAAAGAAGGCACACAGCAGGAATTTTTTTACACTTTTAACGCCCTTTATGATGCGAACAAACAGATAATTTTAACAAGCGACAGGCCTCCCCATCAACTTTCTGGAATTCAAGAGCGCCTCGTAAGTAGGTTTGAGTGGGGCTTTTCTGTTGAGGTTTTGCCTCCCGACGTAGAACACAGGGTGGCAATTTTACAAACAAAGGCTAAGGATTTGGGTATAAGGATTGACGAAGAGGTTTTATTTGTTGTGGCAGAAAAATCTGGGGGCTCTATTCGCGAGCTTGAAGGATTTTTTAACAACGTTGTCGGACAGGCTTCGATGTTAAATGTTGCCCTTGATAAATCTCTTGTAAACGACGTTTCTTCAAGGCTTTTATCAACAAAAAGCGTTGATTTGATAAACATAGAGTTGATACAAAAAGAAGTTGCGGCTTTTTTTGGTATAAGCGTGCAAGACCTTTGTTCTAAAAAAAGAACAAAAGGTGTTGTAAGGCCAAGACAAATTGCAATATATTTATGTAGAATTTTTACTGATGAATCTCTTCTTCAAATAGGTAGAGGTTTTGGTGGAAGAGATCACTCAACTGTCCTTCATTCTGTTGCCACCGTAGAAGATTTGCTGGCCAAAAACCCATCTCAAGAAAATCCAATAAGGGTTTTACAAACAAAGTTGAGAAAAATTTCTGGTGGAAAACTCGAAGATTAATGTTGAAAGGTCCTCTTTCTTTTTTTTTTAATAGATTAGTGTTAATTATTGTTGATTGTTTTTATATGAAAACAAAAGGTTTGGTTGTTTTGTTAACATGTCCACACCCCTACTACTACTGCTGTATATATAATATAATATATTATAATAGGAGAAGTAATGAAGCTGTCTGTTGATAAGAAACTTTTTTATAAATATTTGTCATATGTTCAGGGGATAGTTGACACTAGACCCAGCATGTTAATTTTGTCTCACATCCTTTTAGAGGCAAGAGAGGGGAAGCTTTTTTTAAGTTCGACAGATTTAGAGTCTTCTATTTACACCTCTTTTCCTGCAAACATCTTAGAAAAAGGAAGGGTTTGTTTGCCTGCCAAAAAACTCTTAGAAATAGTTGAAAAAACCCCGGAGGGAGAAGTACAAATAAGGCTTATTAATGAGGGTCAAGTAGAGATTGATTATAAAAAGGGAAAAACAAAAATTAAAACACAAAACCCAGACGATTTTCCACAAATACCAAAACCGGATGATTTTGTATATCGGGCAATTAAAAGTGAAAAACTAGACAACCTAATAAAAAAAACTGCTTACTGTATTGGCAGCGACGACCTAAGAAAAAACTTAACCGGGATCTTTTTTGACATGACACAGAACGGCAAAATAAGGCTTGTTTCAACAGACGGCCACCGAATGAGCTTAGCGGAAGAAGATATAGAAAACAACATAGTTGAATCGTTCACCCTACCCAAAAGAGCATCTATAGAAATAAGAAAGTTTATTAAAGACAGCGAGGTTGTAAATATTGGGGTTGGAAAAAATTTTTTTATATGTGACGATGGTCAAACATCTCTTTTAGCCAGACTAGTTGACGTTAAGTTTCCAGACTATAAACAAGTCTTACCTTCTAGTTTTAACAACACGATTAAAATAAAGAAAAAAGAGATAACAGACGCCCTTCAAAGAGCAGCGATTGTTTTGCAAGAAAAAAACAAAGGAGTAAAGATATATATTGGAGAAAACAAAATAGAAATTAGGGCGACCTCAGAAGAAGGTGAAACAATAGAAGAAATAGCTATAGACAAACTTACAGAGCCACTTGACGTTGGTTTTAATGTTAAATATTTAATTGATGCCATTGGTACGTATGATAACAATGAAATATGTTTTTCTGTTGGAGACGAAGTCAGCCCCGCTTGTATTTTCGCATCCGAAGAGGATCACTACAAACAACTATCAGTTGTGATGCCAATGAGGGTTTAAGATGAAAAAAGAAAAAAAACAACAGTTAAAAAAGATTAGAGACCAAATAGACAACATAGATGAAAAAATTTTATCTCTTCTAAACCAGAGGGCAGAACAAGCAAAAAAAACAACCAAGCTGAAAACCGACAGTGTCTATGACCCCAAAAGAGAAAAAGAGGTCTTAGGTAAGCTTGCTAGAAAAAAATCCGGAACCCTTTCCCCACTTGCAGTGGAACAGGTCTACGGAGAAATATTGTCAGCATGTAGAGAGGTTCAGGCGCCCATTCAGGTTTCTTATTTGGGTCCCGAGGGGAGCAATACTGATGAAGTTGCTAAAAAACAGTTTGGGAGCAGCGCGTCGTTTTTTTCTCAGCCAACAATTTCAGATGTTCTGGTTGCTGTTGAAAATGAAGACTCACAATATGGAATAGTTCCACTTGAAAATACCTTAGAGGGACCTGTGGTTGAAACTCTTGATGGGCTAGTAGAAAAAAACGTCTCAATAGTTTCGCAAGTACAACTAAAAATTTCTCACTATTTAATGTCACAAGAAAAAGACGCCAAAAATATATCCAAGGTTTATTCTCACCCCCAAGCTTTGGCCCAATGTAAAAAGTATCTTAAGAAAACTTTACCAAACGCTGATTTAATAGAAACCACAAGTACAGCAAGGGCTGCTCAAATTGCAGGGGGCAAGAAAAGGATAGCAGCGGTTGCACCTAGACCTTGTTCCTTGCTTTATTCTTTAAACATAATAGACAAAAATATTCAAGACAATGCATCAAACAGAACAATGTTTGCCTTAGTGGAAAAGAAAACAGCTGAGCCAATTGTTTTAAAAGACAGCAAGGTTTCGGTTGTTTTTTCGCTGGATCACAAGCCTGGAAGCTTACACGAATGCCTCAAATCTTTTAGAGCTTATAATATTAACCTAACAAAAATCCAGTCGCGCCCATCTAAAAAAAATGATTGGCATTATTTATTTTTCATTGACTTTGTAGTGGAAAAAAATTTAAAAGAAGCGGAAAAATGTCTCAAAACACTTAGAGGGGCTACGCCATTTCTAAAAATTCTAGGAGTTTTTACTTGAAAGTAAAAGGCAGCCTTAGGATAAGCTCCTTGCCAACCTATAAGCCAGGAAAATCAACAGAAGAGCTTCAGCGAGAGCTGGGCTTCAAAAGTTCTATTAAACTTGCATCTAACGAAAACCCCTTGGGTCCTTCAACTTTAGTTATTGAGAAAATAAAGGAAGCAGCTTCCACAGCTCATGTTTACCCGGACGGTGATTGTCATACTTTAAAAAAAAAGATTTCATTTAAAGAGGAAATACTTCCCAACCAAATTGTTTTGGGCAACGGCTCAAATGAAGTGCTTGAGTTAATTGCCCACACATTTTTAGAGAAGGATGATGAGGCAATCATGGGAGAGTTTTGCTTTATCGTTTATCCAATAGTGACACAACTAAGTGAAGCCAGCATAGTTCGGGTCCCAATGAAAAATTTGGCTCTCAGTCTAGATGATGTACTCAGCAGCATTACTCAACGAACAAAGGTAATTTTTATAGCTAATCCAAATAACCCCACGGGAAGCCGATCAACCAAAAAAGAAATGGAAGTTTTTTTAAACCAAACCCCATCAAACATTCTTGTTGTAATTGATGAAGCTTATGCAGAATATATGTCTGGAGAGAACCTAGACGTTTCCAAGCTCATAGAAAAGCATGAAAACTTAATAATACTAAAGACGTTTTCAAAGGCTTACGGACTAGCTGGGCTAAGGGTGGGATATGGGATGGGAAGCTCCACCCTCATTTCCCTCTTAAATAAACCAAGAGAGCCTTTTAATGTTAACCAACTGGCCCAAGTTGCTGCTACCGCAGCGCTTGAGGATATTAAACATGTAGATAAATCCATAGAGTTGAACAAAAAAGGCATGAGTTTTTTAAAGTCAGAGTTTACAAAGATGAACATTAAGGCCCATCCTTCGTATGCCAACTTTGTTTTGATAGAATTTAAATCAGAGGCAAGAATAGTTTATGAAGAATTATTAAAAAGAGGGATAATAACAAGGCCACTTGAAAACTATGGTTTACATAATCATTTAAGAATAACAGTGGGACTTGAGAGTGAGAATGTTAAACTTGTTAGCGCATTAAAAGAAATTGTATAAAATGAAAAAAATATTAAACATAACCATTATAGGCCTAGGTCACATAGGGGGGTCTCTCGCCGCTTCTTTTAAAAATACCCACGGAAAAAAAGTTAGTATTACAGGAATAGATAATAGCCCGTCTGTTATAAGGCAGGCGCTTAAGTCAGATTTCTTTTCTGAAGTTTCAACACTCAGAAAAAGTAAAACCATTAATGAAAGTAATGTGATTTTTGTTTCAACCAGTATTCGTAGCATTCCACTTATATTTTCAGAGTTAATAAAAGTTAGTTTCAAACATAATATTATAATTACCGACGTAGGTAGCGTTAAAGAAGAAATTTTTAACTCAGCGACTAAAATACTTCCCGAGAAATTTGAGTTTGTAGGTGGCCATCCAATTGCTGGAACAGAAAAGACTGGATTTAAAAACCTCGTTTCGGGGCTCTTTGAAAATAAACCAGTATTTATATCTGGTGTAAGGGCAAAGAAGCAGTCTGTTATGTTGATTAAAAGTCTTTGGAAATCCCTAGGATGTTTGGTTTACTCTGTTCCGCCTAGCGAACATGACAAAATATTTGGTCATCTGAGTCATCTGCCCCACGTTCTAGCGTTCGGTTTAAAGAATATTGCTAACAAGAAACTTACTTCTAAGGAAATACTTAAATATGGTGGCACCAGTTACAAAGATTACAGCAGAATCTCCGAAAGTTCCGAGGCACTTTGGTCAGAAATTTTCTTATCTAATAGAAAGAATTTAATTAAAGGAATTAAAGAGTTTAGAGTTTATTTAGACAAGCTAGAAAGTTTATTGGAATCAAATTCCAAGGAAAAGACGGAAAAATATTTAAAATTGTAAATCTAAACCTTGATTTTTAACACTAACAACTTAATATTATTAATCATCCCCTTGGAGTTTATATGAAGCCTATTGTCCTGAGCTTATTAGTGTTGTTTGCAGTAGCATTTTTTCTAAGAAATGTTTTCGGATTCCTAAAGATAATGTTTAAAGCTAAAAGGCCCTCATTTCGAACTGATCAAATTTTTGAACGTGTCAAAGGATTAATAATTTATGTTTTTGGACAGAAAAGAATATTAAAAAACTATACCTGGGCGGGCATAGAGCACTTTATGCTTTTTTGGGGTTTTATGATTATAACCATAGGCTCCCTCGAGCTCGTGGTTCTTGGTTTTGTTCCTGGCTTTGAAGCCTTTGGCTTCCTTGGTGGAGAAGCACAAGAAATGTTTTTATTAACCCTAGACATAGTACAATCCCTTGTCATTGTTGCCTTGGTTATGGGCGTCTTAAATAGGACTGTTATCCCAAGTGGTAAAAGAAGAGAAGTAAACAGTATTGATGCTGTTGTTATTTTAGGAATGATTTTTGGTCTAATGATTACAGATTTTGGTTTTCGCGCCTCTAAGATTGCGCTAGGAACTGAGCCAGCCTCATGGTTGCCAGTTTCATCAATGTGGGCGACATTTTTTTTAAGTAATGTTGACGTAGCAACCGCAGCCTTTTCTACTGAGTTTTTTTATTGGATACATGTTTGCTTGCTTTTTGCTTTCTTAAATTATTTACCATATTCAAAACACAGCCATGTCCTTACAGTTATTCCTAATATTTTTTTTCAAAACTTAGAACCTAGAGGTAAAATGACCAAAATTGATTTTGAAGATATTCCTGATGATTTTGAGCATTTTGGAACTGGCAAATTTGAAGACTTCAGTTGGAAGGATGTTTTAGATGCATACACTTGTACCGAGTGTGGCAGATGTACCGACAACTGTCCTGCTTGGGGAACTGAAAAGCCACTTTCTCCTAGAGATATCGTTATTAAGCTTAGGCATTTTGTAACTGAAAATAACGATAAAGATGAGATGAATACCGAATACTTACCTAGTGAAGGATGGGTCACCGAAGAAGAACTTTATGCCTGTACTACATGTAGCGCGTGTGTAGAAGTTTGCCCACTCTTTATCGACCAGATGGGAAAAATTGTAGAGATGAGAAGATTCCTAACTATGGAAGGAAAAATGAAAGGAACTGCCGTCAGAACGCTTCAGAAGCTTGGAAGTCACGGGAACCCTTGGGGTTTTGATCCAAAAGATCGAGCACCTTGGACAAAAGAAGAAGAAGTCCCTGTTCTTGGCAATGGGGGAGGAGATACTGCTGAAGATTATGAAGTTGTTTATTGGACTGGATGCTTTGGAGCCTTTGACCCTAGAGGTCAAGAAGTAGCTGCAACAATATCCAGGCTTTTAAAAGAAGCTGGAGTTAAGTTTGCCGTTATGGGACCCAATGAAACTTGTACTGGTGACCCTGCAAGACGTTTAGGCGAAGAGGCCTTGTTCCAAGAGCTTGCTATGACAAACATTGAAACTATGAACCGATTCAGCGTAAAAAAAATTATAGCAAATTGTCCACATTGTTTTAATTCAATTAAAAATGAATATCCAGATTTCGGTTCAGAAGTTGAGGTGGTTACACATAGTGAATTTCTAGCCAGCCTTGTTAAAGAAGGAAAGCTAAAGCCAGTAAAAAATTTAGATGAAGAAATTACCTATCATGATCCATGTTACCTTGGAAGACATAATAGGGTTTTTGATGAACCAAGAGAAATATTGTCCGCCATTCCAGGTTTAGAGCTTAAGGAGCTTGAAAGATCTAGGGAGACTAGCTTCTGTTGCGGCGCCGGCGGTGGAAAAATTTGGATGGAAGAAGAGGCACCAAGAGTTAACTGGAATAGGTTTGAAGAGATAGAAGCAAGCGGAGTCGAAACCGTTGCTGCTGCATGTCCATTTTGTAATGTAATGTTTGAAGATGCTGCAAAATATGTTGGGAATGATAGTATAAAAATTAAAGATATTGCCGAGCTGCTAGAAGATTCTCTTGATTTACCTTTAAAGAACTCTAATTTTGACAAACTTGCTAAGGACACCGGAGACAAAGAACAATCAAAAGAAAATGACGACTCACCTCAAGTCTAGAAATACAAGCTGGAGCCCTAAGGGCACAAAAAGCAAAAATATTTTTTTCTCTAAACCCATGCTAGTTGTTTTTGAAGACAAGCATGGTAAAACTTTTATTCTTAAAGACGGCATAAAGAAAAAGTCCAAATTAAGTTTGCTGAAAATAATAGATAACCAATTGAAAAAAGGCTTTTATGCTTGTGGATATTTCTCTTATGAATATAATCAAAAAAACTCAGAAGGACCAAAATATAAAGCAATTTTTAACATATACAAAGAAACTTCGACTGCATTACCTAGTCCAAAAATCACGATACAAGACAAGTTAAAACTTAAAAAAATTACATCAGACAACCTATTTATCTCGGGAGTCAGAAAAGCTAGGCGATACATTAAAGAGGGCGATATTTATCAAATTAACTTGAGTAGAGAGTTTACGTTAGGACAAGTAATAAACCCATATAGACTTTTCTTGAATTACTACAATGCGCAGCCTGTAGAGTATGGAGCTTTCTTTCGTTTTCATGACCATTCCTTAATTAGTGGTTCAATGGAGCTTTTTATTCAGAAAAAAAGAGGAAACATAACCACTAAACCAATTAAGGGTACAGCTCCGCTTGACTCGGTAGAAGACAAAAATTTGAAACAAAATCTAAAAGAAATTTCCGAGAATCTGATGATTGTTGATTTAATGAGAAATGATTTATCTCAGATATGTAAGCCTGGTACAGTGAAAACAAAAAAGCTTTTTAAGAAAAAATCATATTCGACCCTCGTTCAGCTTGAATCCGAAATTAGAGGAGTTCTTAAAAAAAATATTAACAATGAAAAAATATTTAATAGTTTAATGCCCCCCGGTTCAGTAACAGGTACGCCGAAGTCGAGAGCAAAACAAATAATTAATGAAATCGAAAAACACAAAAGAGGTCCCTACTGCGGAGCAGTGGGTTTTTTTGAGCCCTCAGGAGATTTTTGCTTTTCTGTTGGCATAAGGGTTGCTATAATAGAAAAGACAACATCAAGGTTTTTTACGGGCGCAGGAATAGTTTGGGACTCAAAAGTGCTTAAAGAAAACGCGGAAACTATTTTAAAGTCTAGAGCATTGAAAGAGTCGATAAAATAAAATGAAAGAGTTTTTATATTTTGATAAAAAAGTTAAATCCCCCCAGGACTTTAACAGGACTTTGATGTTTGGCGAAGGAGCCTTTGAAACTTTTAGATACAAGCAAAAAATGCCTGTTCATATTTTAAAACATATTGAAAGACTTAAAAAGACAAGCGATTTTCTAGGCATCAAGTTTCCAGGGGACTTTTATATACAGACTGTTGTTGACAAGATTGTCCAAGATCATAAATCAGACCATTTTAACAATATTATAAAAGATTTAATAGTTAAGGTAGCACTCTTTAGTTCGGGGGGCGCCTCATACGCAGATGACTCTGAAAACACTACGTTGTGTGTATCAATAAAGGAAGAAGACCACAAAGTAAATGAATCAATTTCCCTTGGGTTAAGCAAATCACATCTAAGCTCATCTGATATTTTTAATTCTCATAAGATAACAAATTACCTTTTATCCGCCAAAGAAAAAAAACAAGCCAAAAAAAATGATTTTGATGATGCTTTAATAATTAATGAGAAAAATATGGTTGTTGAGACAACTTCAGGAAACTTTTTTTGGATTAAGGGTTCGAATGTTTTTACACCTTCCCTTGAAACAGGTGCTTTAGATGGAATTACAAGAAGCCTTGTTTTAGAAGCATGTAAAAAAAATAAAATAAGGGTTATAGAGGGGGAGTTTGAGCCCGGGTCAATAATTTTTCCTGAGGCTATGTTTGTAACAAACTCCGCTCGAGGCATTATAGAAGTTGTAAATTTAAATAATACCACCCAACCTACAAGGACAAAAAAAATATTTCCAACAATAAGGGCCGAAGTTCTTGAGATGCTTGATTGGTCTTAATATTGCCTTTTTTGTTATTTCAATTTACAATTTTCATTCTATTGTTAGATTTATTTAATTAATTAAGAAAAAGATGAGGTGTTAATTTATGGCAAATTTAAGAGATGTATATATTATAGGTGTTGGTCAAACATCATGTGGAAAGTTTCCTACTCAAGCTGCTCACATGTTAGGTCGAGAAGCAACATGGGCTGCTATTAAAGATTCAGGCATTTATGCAAGAGATATAGAAATAGGTTTTTGTGGACACGTCTACCAAGGCATGGGAGTGGGTCAGCGGACCTTAAAAGACATAGGGCTTGTTGGTCAACCAGTTATAAACGTTGAAGGTGCTTGTGGAAGTGGAACGCTCTCTTTCTGGGAAGCGTGGAGAACTATTGCATATGGTCAGCACGATGTAGCTTTGGCTTGGGGAGTAGAAAACTTAAGTAAAATAATGTCAGGAGGTCCTCTCCCTTTAGAAGAAGATGATATTGAAGTAGCCCTTGGAATGAGTATGCCGGGTCTTTATGCTATGAGAGCAAAAAAGTATTTAGATGAGTATGGTGTTTCCGCTGAAACATTAGCAAAAGTAGTTGTTAAGAGTAGAAAACACGCAGCTAAAAACCCAATAGCTCAATTTAGAAAGGAAACTACGGTCGAACAAGTTTTAAATGATCCGCTTATTGCCGACCCTTTAACTAGAAGCATGTGTTGCCCTGTCGGAGACGCCTCTGCAGCAGCTGTTTTAGTTGATGGTGAAACATTGAAAAGAATCAAAAGAGATACTTCGAGAATGCCTATTAAAGTTCTAGGTTGTATTGCCCAGTCTGGGGGATATGCCTCTGCTACTGGTTTGACTTGCGATCCGTCAGAAAATGTTAAAAGAACATCTGAAATGGCTTATGAACAAGCAGGATTAGGACCAAAAGACATGGATACAGTTGAAATTCATGATGCTTTTGCAATTGCAGAGCTTATAGTCGCTGAGGCACTCGGTTTTGCTAAAAAAGGCGAAGGTGCAAGACTAATAGAAGAAGGCAAATCGAACTACGATGGAGAAATTGCTATTAATGCTAGTGGAGGGCTTCTTTCAAGAGGACATCCAGTGGGAGCTACCGGCCTACTTCAAACTGTAGAGATAGTTAATCAGCTTAGGGGTGAAGCAACTGGATATCAGGTGCCTGACGCTAAGATCGGATTGATTGAAACAATGGGTGGAGCACAACCCGCAATGGACGGCATCACATGTGTCGTTAGTATTTTAGGAAAATAACACTAATTAAACAGGAGTTTTACAATGAGTGATAATGACGAAAGAAGAGTTTTACATGCTGAATTTTTTACTGAAGATCCCGAACCGCGTTTAATTGCCGGCAAATCTAAGTCGTCCGGAAACTGGACTTTCCCTCCTTATTTGGCGGATCCGGTTAGTTTTACAGATGATGTTGAACACACACACTTGCCTAGGAACGGAGTCTTGCATTCTTTTACAATAGTTAGAAGAAGCTTACCTGATTTTACTGTTCCATTTGGTCTTGGTCTCATTGATTTTCCTGATCAAGAAGTAAGAGTAATGGCGCAAGTTGAGGCGGATGACCTAGAAAATGACCTAAAATTAGGGATGGAAGTTGAAACGATAATAGGAGTAGTCAGAAAAGCAAAAGATGGCTCAGATATTTACTCATATAAGTTCAGACCAGTAAAATAGTAATAAATTCATTTCTAGTTAAAGTTATTGCAAAAAAAAGTGAAATTCTGTACTATTATGAAGTTCACTTTTAATTAAGTAAGACTAAAATTATCAAAGGAGGAATAATTTTATGGCTTTAAATTATGAAAGCGTAGACTTTATAAAAGTTTTAGGCGAAAGACGTTCTTGCAGATTTTATGATCCAGAAAGAGCAGTCGAAGTCGAAAAGATTCAAGCTATATGTCAGGCAGCAAGAAATGCTTCACATATGGGTAACGCTAACTGTATAACAGTTACTCAGGTTACAAAGCAGGAAACTAAAGACGAGTTCACTAAAATAGTTTCTGCATTTAACATTCCAATGGCAAAAATGGCTCCAGTAAGCTTAGTTTTTGCGTTAGATAGAGACAAGTGGTATAACGGCTTACCAGTTGGTCTTCCAATTTTATTTAAACAGGGTGGTGTAAACCCAAGTCATGGATGGAGTATGGATAATATTGAAAACTCAACTCTTCCAAGACTTACTACTTTTCCACCAGAAGTTGTTAGCTATCTTCTTTCTTGCGAAACAGGTATGGCTATGGCGTCAGCACAGCTGATGGCCACAGCTTTAGGATTAGGTAGCTGTTGTTATGCTGGTCAAGGACCAAAGATTGCTGAAGTTTTAGGTTTCCCTGATTCTGCTCAATTTGTTTGGGCTATGGCAATTGGATATCCTGGAGAGTCAGTTGAGTCAATGGGATGGAGAGAGAGATCACCTTATGGCGACATTATATTCGCAGAAAAGTTTGGTACTCCCGCTATTGCTGATCCAGCTGTAGACCAAGAGCTTACAAGTCTTGGAATGATGGGTGAACCATCTGCTCTAACTCCGCAGAGACTTGCAGATATTAATGAAGCTGCAACGAAAATGGGTCTTCCAACAAGAACTGACGAAAATGGTTAATTTTAAATCAATTTTAGGAAGGGCCTAGGCCCTTCCTTTTTTCCTTATGAGTGTAGAACAAAAAATTAAAGAGCTCTCCAATTTAATTTTAGAACATAAAAATGCAATTGTTTTTACAGGTGCAGGTATTAGTACAGAGTCTGGCATACCAGACTACCGCTCACCTGGTTCAGGAGCTTGGGAGAAGTATGATTCATCTATAGTTTCAATTCCAGGTTTTCTTCAAGACCCAACTCAGTATTATGATTATGCTTTAGAGATGTATCCAATTAGGGCAAATGCCAAACCTAATGCTGCACATATTATATTGGCTAAAATGGAAAAAGCAGGACTAATTCAAGGTGTTATAACTCAAAATGTTGATGGTCTTCATTTAACTGCAGGAAATGTAAATGTTCATGAATTACATGGGTCAATTAGACAAGCTAGCTGTCTTGAGTGTGGTCAGGTGTCCATGATGGATGAAATTATTGAAAGAGTCAGACATGGGGAGAACCCCCCGATTTGTAAAGATTTTGAAGGCCAACCTTGCAATGGTCTAATCAAGCCAACGGCAGTTTTTTTTGGTGAAGGCCTCCCTACAAGACCTTGGACATCTTCTGTCGATAAATGTAAGGAAACATCTTTAATGATAGTTGTTGGGTCTTCTCTTCAAGTCTCGCCTGCAAACAGCCTTCCAGATGTGGCCCTAAAAACAGGTTCTGATCTCGCAATAATTGATTTACTGGATACCCCTTTCGATTCAAGGGCTAATTTAAAGATTCAGGACAGAGCTGTGCATGTGGCCGAGCTTTTAGAGGCATTTTTAGATTTATAATGTCAAAATTTAAGGTTTAAAAACGACTATTAATCTAGACATAAATATTTTTTAAAATTAATGATTGACTATTTTCTTAGTATTTGAGTTAATTAATATAACGGGGTGTAAAAGCTTAGTTTAGCAATGAAGGTTTTACACCAAACAAAACTACCCTACACGCGCAAATTTCAATAAAGGAGGTCTCACATTATGCCAAGTCATCTTAATGTAGACACAAAGTATTGGACTCTCACAGATGAGATTCCAGCACCACCAGTTGAAAGAGACATCAAGTCATGGATTATCGGAAATCCTTCCGATCCTCTATGGGATATTGATGTTCTTCCTTTAACTTATTCAGATTCAAGATGGTCCGCTTTTGTGCTTGATGTTGACGCAGAAACAAGACAAAGACTATGTCCAAACCCACCCCTTTCAGTATGGGATGGAGACGACGCAGAACTTGTTGAGTACTGGTACGTTCAACACAACAACACAATGTTAGGTCCATATTTAGAGTTCGGAGTAACTATCTCCGCTTCTCACACAGACGCTAAAGGTAATACATGGAAAGCTGGTTACTATCCATATATGTATCTTACTTCTGATTCCGCGGTTGATGCAGGTCGTGTTTTAGGTTTTCCTAAAAAAATGGCTTACATCAGAGCAACTGAGCATGGCGGCGAAAAAGGAGACGATTTCTTTGGCTTCTCAATGTCAAGAAATGGTTACCTAATGTGCGCACAGCAAGGTAAATACGATGATGCACCAGTTAAACCACCATATTTTTACGGAAAAACTGACTGGGGTAAATTCAACATGAAAGTTATCACACGTCCTGACGTTGCAAGTTCAGAATGGCAGTTAACATATCTTCCATCTAAACTTCCACCTGCATTTAATGTAGAAGGACACAGATTCCAAATCAAAAACGAGCTTACTAGAACTGCTTCTGGCGATGCCATTGACTGGTTCCAACAAGCTACACCATTTGATAACATGGGCGCAGAATTAAAAGTAAACGAAGTTAAAGGTTTAATTTCATTTACATTTGATTTAGTTATCCCTCCAGCTGAGGTTGTATGGAATGAAACATACGAAAGACCTGCAAGCTATAGAGGATATGCAACACCATATCAGTATGGTTTAAGACAACAGTTCCCAATACACCAAGGTGCATAGGGATTAATTAAATTTTAAGGAGAAAATAATCATGGGAAAACAAGCAAACGAATATAGCTATCCATGGCTCGAAGAAGGAGAAGTTCCACCATTACCACTTGATAGAGATAGAATTCATATTATCTCTCAGGGTGTAGCTGATCCAGTT